>Ga0160461_1000007_pt1 | contig 437982 bp, 372 predicted proteins | sample HID1975I_E6MG_FD_108266 | JGI IMG/M metagenome (GOLD analysis project Ga0160461, IMG submission 108266) | Enriched soil microbial communities from UW Madison campus, WI, USA - HID1975I_E6 MG | ecosystem: Environmental > Terrestrial > Soil > Unclassified | place: USA: Madison, Wisconsin... | reverse complement strand
CGCGAAGTCGCGGGCCTGGCGCGGGTTGATCCGCGACACCCAAAGGCCTGCGTCGCAGCACGCCTCGAGCAGCGCATCTTCGTACCCGCCGGTCGCCTCGATTACGGCACGCGCGTCGGCGACCTCGGCCAGGCGCCTGATCAACTTGCGGATGCCTGCCGGGTTGTTCGTGAATCGAACAACGCCGGCCACGCCTCGATGGCGACATCCAGCGCAGCCTTGCCCACATCAATGCCCACTGCCGTCATCGCGATTCTCCGATAGAGTTGGCCTGTCGAGAGCATCGCGCCCGGGCCCACGCTTATCGGTACGAGAGTTGCCTCGTGCAACTGTCCGGGCGCAGGGCGCGAGATCCGGCGTGTGGCCCCTGCTGAATTACGGTGCTGCTACACCGAGGCGTTATCGGGCGCACACGCTGGGCTCTCGGCGTCTACAGTAGGGAAACTGGAAGACATAAGGCGTTAGGCGCGCTGGATACAACAAGGAAGCCCATAGATGCAGCTCACAGCCTCAGAGATCCGTCACTTCAAGAACGTGCTGTGGGGCACCCGGTTCTGGCGCTGGTTCCGATGGGTATTAGTCGCAGTTGTTGCGTATACATCTATCGCACACTTCTCTGGTTGGAAACCTATCCAACGACTTGACTATCTGGCTTTGGGAGCCGTGTATTTGTTTGTAGCATGGCCCGGATTGTGCCGTACTTACGTCTTCCACACCCTGCATCGTCTAGTGGCTGCTGACCCTGAGGCAAGGGCACAGTTGACTGCAGCTGGCGTGCAAGATTTTCAACTTGGCGCAAGCAACGAGCGCGCCTAACAATTCATTCAAGCCGACCGCCACAAGTGGCGGCGGCTTAATTCAGGCGTTAGCTGCCATGGAAGATCAGGAAGTAGTCTCAGTCTCGACAAGCGTTCTTCTCATGGGCCAAGGCCACTTCATTCGTGAAGTCGCGGCACCTTTGAGTGAGGCCCTTGAAGAAATCGCGCTTGAGCACCCAACCTCTCAGGAGGAGCAAGAGTGGCGGCCACGGTTCCTTACCGGGTACCAGGCCAGCTTGACCGAACTCTCCGGCCTCGCCGGAGTCGTTCTTTTCATCGGTAGCTGGGCGGCAACGAAAGCTCTTGATGAGCTGTACGACCGCACGCTCAAACCAACGATCAACAAGGTCCTTGGCGACTTCTTTGGGCATAGAGATTCAGACAAGAAGTATGGCGCCACTCTTGTGATCAACAACCTTCAAGAAAAGGTGTCAATCCTCGTCGTGATCGTTGGAAGGGACATCCAAGAGATTGAAACCGGGGAACGTCAAGTAAGCTCTGTAATCGCATGCGCACTAGAAACGGCGAGATTAGTCGCAAAGCCGGAAACCGTGCACCTATATCTAATAGAGTCCGGCCAGGTTAACGATCACCCGTGGGTGTATGACAATCTTGAGCAAGCAATGCGGCACATGGGAAAAATGTCCGCTGCAAGACCAGTAAAGACAGTCCGCGCTGGCAGCTAACAATTCATTCAAGCCGACGCCGCTTCGCGGCGTGGCTTAACTCAGGCGTTAGCTCTCAGGGGGAGAGTTCATGGGGTCTCTGGCAACATTCAAAGTCTATCGCTACCAACTCCTGCCCATCGATCGTCATACCGATGATCTGTATGACGGGCTGACTGCGGCCCAGCTAATCGAACGCAAGAATTCGATTTTTGCCAAGACTATTCCATTTGTTAAAACTCATCGCCATAGAGGCTCTGATCTTTCCGTCCGCCTACAAAGTAGCGGGAATGAAGCCTTTATTCTGAGTATGGCATCGCGTCGCGCGCTGACCAGGGAAACGCCAGATTTCCGCGTCGAACAGATCGAGAACTGGCCGCACGTCACCACCATCATTCTCAACCGGCCAGAGGAGCAGTACATAGTTGTACAGGATCGTCCGGCCGCATTCGCAAATACAGACACCGTCGTAAAGCTTATAGAACGGGCGACGCGCACATCCCTACAACGGTCGGGACTTAGGCTCCACACAGAGCGCGTTTTCAGCAAGAGCCATTTCTGGCAGCTCGTACGGGAATACAAGGACAAGATCACGTGGATCGAGTTTGAGTTTGTTACGCCAAACATGGCTAACATCTCAAACACGTTGTCCAGCACACTCAAAGAACTGGCGAAAGACACAAACTCAAGCCAGAGCAACCTTCAGCTGCGCTCCGACCCCGCCTCATCGTTGGACATAGACCCAAAAGACGAGACCGTTCAAGGACTTGTTGACTACACGAGCGAGGGCGGTGGCGACATTGCTATCAAGGTCAAAGGATTTCGCAAGAGGATCCAGACTTCCCGCTCAATCCGTGAGATTGAATTAGACGATCTTCAACTGAGTGGCCCGCCTGAACAGGTCGCGGGAATCCTCAGAGACATACTAAAATGATCGCCAACATCATCAAGAGCTCGCTGATATCGGTAGGAATCGCTTGCTTGGCAACATTTCTCCTTGAGAGTATCGGCTCACGCTACCTATTTGAATTCCTGAGGCAGAATTTGATTAACATTCAAATCGGCTTGCTGGCAATAAACACCGCTACGCTTGGTGTCGTGCTCACGAAGCTGCGAGATCTAGTGGACAAGGGCATCCCGCTCTCCAAGTTCTCCAGCGCTCGCGGCGAGATGCTTCTATCTGTCAAAGAGCAAATGGCATTGATCATTGTTGCTCTCATCATCCTCTCCATTGAGAGTGCCACGTCGAGTTCCGTCCACATACCCACTGAACTAATTCGTATCCTTTTGCTTTCATGCTTTGTCTACTCTCTCATGATCTTGTATGACACAGCAAAGAGCGTATTCGTGGTGCTAGGTGAGTCGCCAGAGAGCTAACAATTCATTCAAGCCGACGCCGCTTCGCGGCGCGGCTTAACTCAGGCGTTAGGCCTCGCTGGAGCCGCACTCATGGCTGAGATACGCGACCACATCACCCTCGATAGATTCTTGGCTGACAAGCTGATTGAATGGTGTGCAGATCCCGAAGAATCAGAAGCCGAACAGCTTCGGAAAGCCTGCAAGCTTATGACCAACTCCATTTCTAACAGGCCGTCTGGCGAGACCATCAGTGCTAGTTCGCCCAGTGGTGCAGTTGCCCAGTTCAAGTACGCGCTTGATGACTCAGTCGCATGGGATAAGGTGGAGATAGAGCTAAATGGGATGTCTCACTCTGATCTCGATGGCTACCAGTTTCCAGACTTGGTTCACTACTTGACGCTACTTTAATTAGCCGGTTCCTGCTTGATGCGGGCTGAGATAACGGTGCCAGGTCCAGTTCTTAGGCCTTAAGCACACAGGGCGCCTTTCGGCGCCCTGTCTCGTTGCGGATGCCCGAACTGCGCATCAACGCAGATTGACGAACCCATCCGCATCGACATTGCCCGCCGCGATGCGGTTGCGCATATCCGCGGTGCTCAGGCCGGTGTCGAGCTGGAAGTGCGGGCGGTCGACGAAGGTCGTCCAGTTGCCGCCCCACTCCAAGCCCATGTCGGTGCCGACGCGGCCGATGGCCTGCCAGTCTGGGCTCCAGTTGATGCTGCCGTCGGGGCGCACTTCGACGACGTCGAAGGCGGTGCCGAAGTTGTGGTTGCTCTGGCCGCCGCGGGCATTGGTGACGATGTCGCCCGGCGTGGTGCGGCCCTGTGCGTACAGGGCGTCCTGCTCGGCGTAGGTGCGCATGCCCTGGGTCACGCGCAGGGTGATGCCGAGTTCCTGTTCGACGCGGTTGACGAACTCGGCCGCCTGGCCGCGCAGTTCGGGATGCAGGCCGGCGATGCGGGCGTTGCTCGGGCCGTCGCTGACCCGGGCGACTTCGCCTGGCGCAACGGGTTCGGTTGCCGGCGGCCTCTCGACCGCCGGCGCGCCATTGAGCTGGGCCCAGGTGTTCGGGCCGACGATGCCGTCGACGTCGATGCCGCGGCTCGCCTGGTAGCTGCGCACCGCGGCCTCGGTGCGGGCGCCGAAGATGCCGTCGGCCGTGCCCGGGCTGAAGCCCGCGGCCGCCAGACGGTTCTGCAGATCGCTGGCGGCCGGGCCGCGGTCGTTGCGTTCCAGCGTGGGCGTGGCCGATGCGGATGCGTTCTGCTGCACGGCGGCGGTCGTTTCCGTGCGCGCGCCGCCGTTGAACGGCGTGCCGAGCAGGCCCTGCGACTGGGCGTCGGCGACTGCCGCGCGTGCCGCGGCCACATCGGTGTTGTAGGTGTTCGCCAGACCCTTGTAGCCGCCCCAGGCCGAGAGGTCGGTGCCATTGTTCGACAGTTCGAAGGCGACACGGGCATTGGTCTGCGGATCGAACAGCTGGTCGTTCGAGGTCAGGCCGAACTGTTCGCGGCGCTCGGGCCCCATGCCGCCGAGCATGTTGATCTGGGTCAGGCCGTAGGACTGGTCGCCGGTGGCGCGGTTGCCGTTGAACGCAGCCGGGTCGCCGCTGGATTCGCGCATCGCGATCGCGACCATGCTCACCAGGTTCTCGCCGCGGAAGCCGGCCTCGTGGAACAGCTGGGCGAGCTGGGTGCGGTCGAGCGGGCCGCCGTTGTAGGCGGCTTGGGTGTCGTTGGCCGCGGCCGTGCCGTTGACCGGCGCCGCGTCGCCGCCGAGCGGCTTGGTGCCTGCAGGCAGTGCGATGGCCTGGTCGGGATAGATCACGTCGGGGTTGAGCACCTGCGGATTGGCCGCCAGCAGGCCTTCGAGGCTGAGTCCGTGGGCCTTGGCGATCTCCGACAGCGTGTCGCCGCGCTGCGCGGTATAGGACTGCGTCGCCTCGCCCGGAGGCGGCAGATCCTGCAGACGCTGGGTGGAATCGGACGATGAGACGGCATTGAGGCTCACGGCGGGCTCCTGGATCGATTGCACAAATCCCCCCCCGGGACAGGACCAGTTTCCCGGTGCGGGAGCGCGCGCGACAGATGGGGGATGCCCCAGCGTGCGCAGGTCACAGTTCGTGGGCCCGGGTTCGGATCAGGCGTGGGATCTGATCGCGATGCCGAGCTCGCTTCCTTCCCCCTCTGGGGGAAGGTGCCCGAAGGGCGGATGAGGGCGCTTTCAGGATGGGCTTGGACGTCCCAGCCCTCACCCGAAGCGCTATGCGCTTCGACCTCTCCCGGAGGGAGAGGTGCTGGGTCCCGGGGACCTGCGCCGACAGGATCACGCCCCGGCCCACGTCCTCACCACACCGCGATCCGCTTCCCGATTGAATGCGCCGATGCCGAGACGCCGACCTGTCGCCGCCCCCGCCCGCCCACGCGACCTGACCCGCGGTGCGATCGGCCCCACATTGTTCGCGTTCGCGCTGCCGATCCTCGGTGGCAACGTCATGCAGTCGCTCAACGGCTCGGTCAATGCGGTCTGGATCGGGCGCTTCCTCGGCGAGGGCGCGCTGGCGGCGATCGCCAATGCCAACAACATCCTGTTCCTGCTGCTGGGCGCGATCTTCGGCGTGGGCATGGCGGCGACGATCCTGGTGGCGCAGGCGATCGGCCGCGAGGACCTGCCCGGCGCCAAGCGGGTGATCGGCACCAGTGCGACGTTCTTCCTGACCGCGTCGGTGCTGGTCGCGCTGGTCGGCCTGCCGCTGTCGCGCCATGTGCTGCTGTGGATGGGCACGCCGGCCGATGCGCTGCCGCATGCCGACGCCTATCTGAAGCTGATCTTCCTCGCGGTGCCGTTCCTGTACGCGTTCGCGTTCCTGTCGGCGATCCTGCGCGGCGCCGGCGATGCGCGCACGCCGTTCCTGTTCCTGCTGCTGGTCGTCGCGCTCGACATCGTGCTGGTGCCGCTGCTGATGCTCGGTATCGGCCCGCTGCCGGCGATGGGCATGGCCGGCGCGGCGCTGGCGAGCCTGATCGCGAATGCGCTGGGGCTCACCGCCCTGCTCGCCTGGCTGCGGCATCGCCGGCATCGGCTGTGGATCCACCGCACCGAGCGCCATCTGTACCGGCCCGACTGGACCATCGTGCGTGCGCTGCTGGCCAAGGGCCTGCCGATGGGGCTGCAGATGGTGATGCTGTCGGCGGCGATGATCGCGATGATCTCGATGGTCAATGCGCACGGTGTCGACACCACCGCGGGCTACGGCGCCGCGCTGCAGCTGTGGACCTATGTGCAGATGCCGGCGATGGCGATCGGCGCGGCGTGTTCGACGATGGCGGCGCAGAACGTCGGCGCCGGCCACTGGGACCGCGTCTCGCGTATCGCCGCCACCGGCGTGGGCTTCAACATCCTGCTGACCGGCGGCCTGATCGCGCTGCTGCTGGTGCTCGACCGCGCGGCGCTGTCGCTGTTCCTCGGCGATACCAGCGTCGCGCTCGAGACCGCGCGTCATCTCAACCGCATCGCGATCTGGTCGTTCCTGTTCTTCGGCGTGACCTTCGTGCTGTTCGGCGTGGTGCGTTCGACCGGCGCGGTGCTGCCGCCGCTGCTGATCCTCGCGGTCACGCTGTGGGGCGTGCGCGTGCCGTTCGCGACGCTGCTGCAGCCGGTGCTCGGCGTGGATGCGATCTGGTGGAGTTTCCCGGCCAGCGCCCTGCTCGCGATGCTGCTGTCGATCGGCTACTACCGCTGGGGCGGCTGGCGTCGTGCACGCATGCTCGATGGCACGCCGCACGAACCGGTCGCGGTGCCGGCGGAAGTGCCGGCGCAGCCGCCGGCGCCGCTCGCGAGCCTCGATCCGCACGGCACCGAGGTCGCGCAGGACGGGCGTGGGCGCGCGCTTTGACGACGTGGCGACGGGCGATGCCGTGTCCGACAGCCGGACCGCGGCTGAACCCCGGACCCGCCTTGCATTGACCTGCAGGCATGGCGCCGGCATCTAGAGCGTTCGAGCGCGGATTTCCGCGTGCCACGGAACGCCCATGCGCATCATCCTGCTGACGACGTTGCTGATCGCCACTGCGACTGCGCCGGCCTTCGCGCAGCAACTGCGCAATCCGGCCGATCCGCCGCCACGTCCGGCATCTGCGCTGCGACAGGCGGACCCCTCGCCGCGCCTGCCCACGCATGTCGGCGCCGACGCGGCACGCGATGCCGCGCACGCGCGTTGCGTGCAGGCCGCCTCGCGCACGATCCAGCCGACCAGCGACGCCCGCGTCGCCGGCGCGCAACGTCGCGCCGCGGCCGCAGAAACCCAGCGCGCGGCCCGCGGTGGCGATGCGCGTGATCCGACCGACCGCAGCGGATTGCGCGCACAACGCGATGCGCAACAGCGCGCGGCGACCCGTGAACGGAATGCGGCCAGTCAGCGACTGGCGATCGCACAGGGCAATTGCCGCTGAGTCAGTGGCGTGGCAGAGCCCGCCAGGCGAGCGTCAGCAGCGTGCCGTAGAGCACCGCTTCACCGATGCGCTGCACCAGACCCCGAAGCGGCTCCATGGGCAGCACGACCATCGCGAAGAACAGCAGCAGCCACAGCGTCGCCACGATCAGCAGCACCATGCGCGTGATCGCACGCAGCCCGGGCCCGCAGGCCAGCAGTACGACGGCCAAGAACGTACCGAGATAGGTCAGCAGGCCCAGCAGATTGTGCAGTTGCTGGCTCAGCGAGCCTTCGGCCGGACAGCCCGCATCGCAGGGGGCGAATGCCGACCCGATGTAGGCGACGGCTTCGAGCAGCAGCATCCAGTAACCGACGCGTGCGATGCCGCGGACCGGCAACAGCGGCGAGGCGAGTACGAGCACCGCGATGACCGTCAGTCCGAACGGCACGAATCCGAGCAGTCCGATCTGCCAGGCGTAGGGTGTGCCGATGGCGTTGAGTTCGCTGATGTATTGCGAGACGTGCGAGTAGCCGGGCTTTAGGGCGCCGCTGACGATGAGCATCAGTAGCCAGGCCGGCACGATTGCGAGGATGGCGGCGCGCGTCAGGCGGATGCGGGTCGCGCTGTGCGTTGGGGGCAGCGGCGGGGGCGTTCGCATACAAGCTTTCCGGAATGGCTTGGATGAGGCTTAAGGCACTTCGCGGCCTGCGGCATGTGCCATTTGGTATGCGGGATTATGACGGCGGATTGGCCGATGCTTCACTGCTCGTCATCCTGGTGCCTGTGTCCGTCATCCCGGCGAAAGCCGGGATCCAGTGACGCTCTCTTTCAGTGGAAGCGCGCGTTGGATCCGCATTGCGCGGATCGGGCGAAGAACCAAGTCGCTGGATTCCGACCAGATCAGCCATTCGGCTGCTGAAAGCTGCCGGAATGACGGATTCATAGATGAGGGCGAGTAGAGGCAACGTTTCGCCACCCCGGCCCCGTCATTCCAGCGAAAGCTGGAACCATCTTTACGGGGACTCTTGTCACCCACGTCAGTCGGCGATCCGAGAACAAATTGGATTCCAACGTTCGCTACGAACCATCTGCGCGCGCGACGCGACTAGCCACGAAGATCAAGATGGATTCCAGCTTTCGCTGGAATGACGGGGGCCGGGAATCTGCACAAGCTTTACTGCTCGCGCTCAGCAGGAAAAGCCTCGTAGCTGAGCGAAGCCCGCCTCAGTTCCACTTCGGCAACTTCCCCCGATCCAACCCGGCCACTTCGAACACCGCCGTACGCGTACCGCCCGCCTTCACCGGAAACTCGATCGCCACCGTCTTCGCGCCATCGAGCAATCGCCACAGCGCGCGTTCGTCGTCGATGAACATCGCGATCGCCTCGTCGGTCTGCGGGCGATTGGCGGCCATGCGCCGCGGCTCGCCGTCGTCGACGCGCACCGAGACGCGGCAGCGCGGGTAGCAGTCGAAATCGCCGGCCTGCAGCACGAGGTAGCTGCTGCGGCCCCAGGATGGATGGTCGCGGAAGATCAGCCGCACCGGCTTGGCGCCGCTGCCGTCGACGTCGACCCGGTCCTTCGCGAAGATCGCGGCCGACAGTTGCTGGCCGCCTTCGACGTTGGCGGTGTCGTAGCTCCACAGCGCCTGGGTACGCGCGTCTTCGCGTAACGCTTCGCCCTTCGCTTTCACCTCGTCGAACTTCGCGCGCACGCGCGCCGCGGCTTCGGTGTCGGGATGACGCGCGAGCAGCACGTCGGCCTGGGCCTTCGCCAGCGCCCAGTTCTCGATCGCCACGGCGGCTTCGAAATCGCGCTCGCCGGCTTCGGCCTGCTGTTCCGCGGCGGCGGCCTGGGCCTGCGCCTGCGCGGCGGCCTTCGCTTCGCGGTCTTGGCAGGCGGTCAACGGAAGCAGCGCGGCGAGCAGCGCGGTGGCGAGCAGGTGTCGGGATGTCATGCAGGCGTTCCTCGTTCGATCAGCCAGTGCACCGCGTCGGCGACCTCGCGCGGTTGCTCCATCAGTGTCATGTGGCCGCTGCGCTCGAGCAGCACCTGGCGCGCCTGCGGCATGCGCGCAGCGTACAGCGCCATCGCGCTCGGATCGATCACCGCATCGTGCGCGCCCCAGACGAGGACGGCGGGCTGGTGGATGTCGCCGGCGGCCTCGCCCGGTGCGAAGCGTTCGTCGCTGCGGCCGATGCGGTCGAGCACGGATTGTTCGAATTCGGCCTCGGCGCGGCGATGGCGCACGAACGCGAGCGTGCCGGGCCACGACACCGGCGGCCGCGCATCGCGCTCGAAGAACAGCACCGACATGTAGCGCTCCAGCGACGCGGTGTCCTCGATGCCGAACGGATTGCGACCGTCGAGTACGGCGAGGCCGAAGTCGTTGTCCTCGAAGTGCACGCCGGCCGCGTCGAGCAGGCCGACACGCGCGACCAGATCCGGATACCTCGCGGCCACCAGCGCGGCGATGCCGCCGCCCATCGAATGGCCGAGCAGCACGACCGGGCCGGCATCGAGATGGCGCAGGAACGCGGCGACGTGCGCGGCCTCGGCGACGAAGCCGTGGTCGGCATCGGGGATGCGTTCGCTGTCGCCCCAGCCGGGCAGGTCGGGAATGACGAGTGGATAGCGCGCGTCGAGTTCGGGCACCAGCCGGTACCAGTTCTCCTTGCTGCCGGTGAATCCGTGCAGCATCACGATCGTGGGCGCAACCCTGTCCTTGCCCTTGCGTTCGACCCAGCACCAGTGGATGCCATCGATCACGGCGCGACGTGCGCTGAGCCGCGCGGTCCTGCGCTGACGCCCGTATTCGGCGCGGATCAGGTGCCGCGGCCGGTACCACAGCACCCACGCGAACGCGCCGATCGCGAGCGCCGCAACGCACGCGGCCGCCACGAGGGCGGCCGCGAACGGTTGGCTCGATGCCTGCATCGCCTCAGTTGGCGGGCGCCGGCGTCGCGGCGTCGGCAGGCGCGGACACATCGGCCGCATCGGCCGCAGGCGCCTCGGCCGGCACGGGTGCGGGCGCCGGCTTGGCCTCGCTGATCAGCTTCTCCACCGAACCGGTCGTGATCGGGTGGTAACCCGGACGCGCGGTGGCGAAGATCTGCTTCGCGAGCGCGAGGCCCGGCTCGGTCTGCACCAGCGCGGTGTAGATCGGCATGATCAGTTTGCGACGGCCGACGCGCGCGGTGAATTCGGCCAGTGCCTCGTTCGCCTGCGCGTAGCCGCTGCGCACCGTCAGCGGATACCAGCGCATCGCGATCTCGCCGTTGTCGGTGCCGGTGAACCCGTAGGCCGCGTCGAGCTGGGCCAGCTGCTCGGTGGTCAGCGTCGGCGGCAGGCTTTCGAGGAAGTGCAACCATTCTTGCGTGGACCACGCGTCGGTGATCTGGCGCGGCGGCAGTTGCGCGCTGCCCAGCCAGGCGAGGCGCGCGGAATCGACGATGCCGAAGTTGCGCGACATCACCTGCGGCGCGTAGCCGGGAATGCCCGGCGCGTAGACCCATTCCTGGATCTCGGCGTCGGTCACGGTGTCGGGGAACGCGTCGAACAGGTGCTCCTTGGCGTAGGCGAGGAACTGCTCGGTGGTGATGCTCTGGAACGCGAAGTGGTCGAAGTAGCCGCGCAGGAACGCGTCGAAATGTTCGCGGCCGAAGCGCTGCTCGAGAAACTGCAGGAACCACGCGCCCTTGTCGTAGGACACCGCGCTCAGCGCGTCGTCGGCGTCGAGTTCGACGTCCGGCTTGACCGCCAGCGCCTGCGTGGATTCCGGCATCGAGGCGATGTTCTCGCGCAGCGAATTGCGCGCGATCACGTATTCCATGTCGCTGACTTCCTTGCCGTACAGCGATTCGACGATGCGGTTCTCGACGTAGCTGGTGAAGCCTTCGTTGAGCCAGCCGTGCTTGGCACTGGAGAACGTCACCAGGTTGCCCGACCAGCTGTGCGCGAGCTCGTGCGCGATCAGCGAGACCAGCGACTTGTCGCCGACGATGACGGTCGGGGTGATGAACGACAGGCGCGGATTCTCCATGCCGCCGTACGGGAACGACGGCGGCAGGATCAGCAGGTCGTAGCGTTCCCAGCGGTAGGGGCCGTAGAGCTGCTCGGTGGTGGCGATCATCTTCTCGGTGTCGGCGAATTCCGCCACCGCGCGATCGATCATCGCCGGCTCGGCCCACACGCCGGCGCGGTTGGAGATGTCCTTGAACACCAGGTCGCCCGCGGCGATCGCCATCAGGTACGACGGGATCTTCTGCGGCATCTTGAAGGTGTAGTCGCCGTCGCGCTGCGCGGCCGGATCGTTGTCGGCGCTCATCAGCACCATCACGTCCGGACGCGCGGTGACGTGCGCGGTGTAGGTGTAGCGGATCGCCGGCGTGTCCTGCAGCGGCACCCACGAACGCGCGTGGATCTGCTGCGACTGGCTGAACATGAAGGGCAGTTGCTTGCCTTCGGTCATCTCCGGCGTGAGCCACTGCAGGCCCGACGCATCCGGCGAGGTCACGTAGGTCACGCGGACCTTGGCGTTACGCTCCGGGGTTTCGATGGTGAGCTTGCTGCCGAGCGTCGCATCGGCCTGCGCCAGCGCGTACTGCAGCGGCTCCCACTGGCCGCCGGCGGCTTCGCCTTCGACCTTGGAGATCGTGAGATCGCGGGTGTCGAGTACCAGTTGGGTCGCGGTGTCGTCCTTCCACTGCAACATGTAGGTCGCGGTACCGGCGATGGTCTTCGCGTCGAAGTCCAGCGCGATGTCGAGCGCGAGGTCCTCGGTGACGACCTTGGCCGGCTCGGCGTAGGAATGCTCGTCGCGGTCGACGGCGGCGGGCGCGGGACCGGTCGCGGGGGTCACGGCGGTCTGTTCTCCGGATTCGCGCTGGCAACCGACGGCCAGCAGGGCGAGCAGCAGTGCCGGCAGGAACCGGCGGACATCCAGCTTCGATCGCATAAGGGGTTCGACAACGGACAGGGATGCACAGTCTAACGCGGGGGCGCCGGCGGGCTGGAGGGCGTGCGGAATCCGCACACGAGCGCAGACTGCGGCTGCGGCTTTGCCGGCTTTGGCTCGTCTGCGACCCGTCTTCGGCTGTCGCCCTGTTGCGGCCTGGACTTCGATGAGCGCGTTGATTCCAACGCCGTCATTCCCGCGGCTTGCAACAGCCGAAAGCGGAATCCATCTTGATCTTGGCTCGGCCCTGGCCTCCGGCGCCGCTGTCGCCGTTCGTTTCTGACTCATCGAGCCGTAGAGCGAGCCGAGTGTCCCAGGACGAGAGGGGCTCGCGGATATCCGAACGCAGCGGGTCCGGGGGCCACCCCCCATCGTTCGAGACGCAGGGGAGCCGGTGCGGCGCAGCCTTGGCGGCATTCGGCACGAGCCCCTTTTTGACGGGCCAGAAAGGGCTGTCAATCGCACCTGCGAGGCGCGCGGCGTCCATACCCTCGCCGCAAAGGCCTCGCCCCGTCGCGACGGGGCGTCATGGGCTTTTGCGAATTCCGGCCGATCGCGGACAATGCGACCGTGGACGGTCCAAACGCCAATCGCCGTGTGACGCTCGTGACGCTCGCCGCGCCGCAGGGTCCCGATGCCGTGCCGGCGTCCGCGGCGACGGTCGCGGTGACCGCCATCCCGACGGGCGCTGCCGATCCGCCGTCGATTTTGCGACAGGCACGCACTGGGCTTCGGCCTGGGGCGATCGCGAACCGGAAGGACGGCGTCGGCACGACGACCACCACGCTGCGCGACGCGCCCGGCATCGCCGGCGACGGCCCGCTCGAAGGCTGCGGCGCGAACGCCTACCGGGCCGCGCTGGCGTGGCTGCACACGCGCATCGCGACCGCGGTGCCAGTCGATGTCGCGGCGGTCGCCGCATGATCATGTCGCCCACCGACGAGGCGATGCCCGATTACGTCGAGGCCCTGCTCGACGCGACCCGCGCCGAAGAGGATCCGCTGACCGGCCTGCCCAACCGCGCCGGCCTGCTGCGTGCCCTCGACACCCGCCGCGCCCAGCAGATGCCGACCGCGGTCGCGGTGCTGGGGCTCGACAACTTCCGTTCGATCAGCGTGACGCTGGGCCCCGGCATGGCCGACACCATGCTGCAGGTCGTCGCCGCGCGTCTGCTCGCGCGCCTGCCGGTCGACGCCTTCCTCGCCCGCCTCGACGGCGACGAATTCGCGATCGCACTGTCGGTCAACGGCCAGAAGCCGCGCGCGACCGAAGCCCTGCTCAACGCGATCCTGCTCGACCTCGCCCAGCCCTGCGAGGTCGACATGCACCGCGTGCACCTCGACGCCTGCGTCGGCGTGCTGCTCGACGCCGCCGACGACGATGCCAGTCCCGAACCGCTGATTCCCGGCACGCCGGACGACGACGGCGCGACCGACAGCCTCGAGCTGGTGGCGCGCGCGCAGCTGGCGATGCACTACGCCAAGCGCAGCCGCGGGCAGATGCTGCGGCGCTTCGAGCCGAGCATGCGCACCGAGGCGATCGACCGCCGCCGGCTGGACTTGGAACTGCGCCGCGCCGCCGCCGAGGGCGAGTTCGAACTGCACTACCAGCCGCAGATCGACCTGGAGACCGGCCGCCCGACCGGCGCCGAGGCGCTGCTGCGCTGGCGCCATCCCGAGCGCGGCCTGCTGATGCCGGCGAGCTTCATCGAGGCGCTGGCGATGAGCGGCATCGCCGCGACCGTCGGCTGGTGGATCCTCGACCGCGCCTGCCGCGACGCGGCCACGTGGCCCACGGTCGACGGCCATGCGATGACGGTCAGCGTGAACCTGTTCCCCTCGCAGTTCGGCCACGAGGATTTCCTGCACGAGGTCGACTCGGCGCTGCGCGGCAGCGGCCTGCCGCCGGCCTCGCTGGAACTCGAACTCACCGAGACCATCGCGCTGCGCGACGACGGCGCGGCCGCGGCCACGCTGCAGGCGCTGCGCCAGCGCGGGGTCAAGGCGGCCTACGACGATTTCGGCACCGGCTACGCGTCGCTGTCGATGCTGCACCACCTCGCGGTCGACCGGGTCAAGATCGACCGCAGCTTCGTGCGCGACGTCATGGAGGACCGCGGCGACGCGGCGATCGTGCGTTCGATCCTGCTGATCGCGCGCAACTTCGACATGCAGGTCACCGCCGAGGGCGTGGAATCCGCGCCGCAGGCCGATTTCCTGCGCAAGCTCGGCTGCGACGAAGTCCAGGGCTTCTACTACTCGCAGGCGTTGCCGCTGGCCGATTTCGGCCACTGGCTGACCGGTTACGAGCGACGCCGCGCGAGCATCGCGGCGATCGAATGAGGCCGACGAAGCCGCGACATACGGATCGCACAGGACGCACTTCTGCAGCTATGGATCACCGACGACGGCCGCGGCCGTGATCCGGACGCTGCGCCCGGCTCGGTCGCAGAACGCGATGCGCGAGCGCCGAACTGGCCGGCATCGCCTTCGAGAAACCTCGTCGCCGGACGGCGCGCGCATCGCGACGCGTCTGCCACTGGCCGCTCGCGATGCCGGCTGAGCGCATCACGCCGCCGCGCCGCGTTCGACGGCCCGCGGCGTTGCTATCATCGCGTCCCTTCACAACGCACATGGAGACGCCGTGCATCTGGTCGTAGCGTGGGAGCACGGTGACGAAGTCGTCCGCCTGCAAGCAGAGATCGCCACGCGCGGTCTCGACTGGCGGGTCAGCTGGCTGCCGTTGAACGATGGCGCGACCGGCTCGGCCGCCGAGCTCGATCCCGATGCGCTGGTGTGCACCGCCGACAGCGGCTGGAGCCGGTGCCGCCTGCTGCTCGACGAAGTGCGCGTGCGCCATCCGCATGCGGTGCGCATCGTGCTGATGGAGGCCGGCGACAACGCACGCGCGGTCGATGCGCTGGAACACGCGCATCGCGTGCTGCCCGAACCGCTGGATGCGCAGACCGTCGTCGGCGCGGTCAAGGGCGTGCTCGACCTGCAGCACCTACTCGACGACGCGCAGCTCAAGCGCGCGATCGAGCGTGTCGGCTCACTGCCGTCGGCGCCGAAGCAGTACCTCGCACTGACCCGGCTGCTGCGCGTCCCCGACGCGGGCACGCATGCGATCACCGCGATCATCGCCCAGGATCCGGCGCTGGCCGCGCGCGTGCTGCGCCTGAGCAATTCCGCGTACTACGCGATCGGCCAGGAGATCGGCGATCTGCGCACCGCCGTCGTGCGCCTGGGACACGATGCGCTGCGCCGGCTGGTACTGGCGAGCGAAGTGTTCGCGTCCGGACCCGACATGGACGACATGCGCGGGCGTGCGCTGCGCACCTCGTGGCTGGCCGGCCAGATCCTGCCCGGCAGCGGCGCGGGTGTGGCCGCGACCGCCGGCCTGCTCGCCGATGTCGGCCGGCTGCTGCCGTCCGACAGCCTCGGCGACGTGCCGCACAGCATCGCCGGCGCGTACCTGCTGGGCTTGTGGGGACTGCCGACGCCGATCGTCGAAGCCGTCGCCTACCACCAGCATCCGACGCGGATGTCGGGCGCGTTCTGGATCACCGGCGCGGTGCACGTGGCCTCGGCGCTCGTCAACGGCACTGAGGTCGACCACGACTACCTGCAACGCGTGGGTGCGCTGCACCTGCTGCCGCAGTGGCGCGCGCTGGCAGCGGCGTCGCCGGCGGATGGGGGCGGGTCGGCGAAGTAAGGATGGCGCGGACTGGCAGTTCTGCACGTTCCGCCCTCAGAAGAGCGCGTCAATGTCGCCCCAGCGAACGCTGGGGCCCATCTTGATTTGTGTTCTAGGCGAAAATGGGCCCCAGCTTGACCAGACATTCGTCTGTTGAAAGCCGCTGGGGCGACGGCTCGCTCGATGCGCCAGAAGGGCGAACGTTCCGGCTCGCCGCGTAGCCTCAGGCCTTGAACCCGTCGTGGATCGCGACGATGCCGCCGCTGAGGTTGCGGTAGCGGCAGCGCGCGAAGCCGGCCGCTTCCATCATCGCTTTCAGCGCATCCTGCGGCGGATGCTTGCGGATCGATTCCGACAGGTACTGGTAGCTGTCGCTGTCGCGCGCGAATAGCTTGCCCAGCCGCGGCATGATCTGGAAGGAATGGAAGTCGTAGAGCGGCTTGAACCACTCCGCCTTCACTTCCGAGAATTCCAGCACGCGCGCCTGGCCGCCGACTTTCAGCACGCGCAGCATCTCGCGCAGCGCGGCGTCCTTGTCGGTGACGTTGCGCAGGCCGAAGGCGATCGTCACCAGATCGAAGCTGGCGTCCGGGAACGGCAGCGTCTCGGCATTGCACTGCACGTACTCGAAGCCGCGCACATTGCCGCGGTCGGTCATGCGGTCGCGGCCGACGCGCAGCATCGAAGCGTTGATGTCGCCGAGCACCAGCGTGCCGGATTCGCCGACCCGCGGCTTGAGCAGCGCGGCGATGTCGCCGGTGCCGCCGGCCAGATCGAGCACGCGGTCGCCGGTGCGCACCTGCGCGGTCGCGGCGAAGTAGCGCTTCCAGACCCGGTGGATGCCGAGGCTCATCAGGTCGTTCATCAGGTCGTAGCTGCCCGCGACCGAGGAGAACACCTCGCCGACCAGCTTCTGCTTCTCCCCGGTGGGGACGTCGCGGAAACCGAAATGGGTGGTGCCGGGCTTGCTGGATTCGTCGCTCATGGCCCGATTATCCCTCATCCGCGGCCGGCGCGATCCGCAGCTTGCCGACCCGGCGCCGTTCCAGCGATTCGACCTGCAGCCGCCAGCCGCCCACGCGCACGTGGTCGCCCTCGGCCGGCATGCGGTCGAGCAGGTGCAGCACCAGGCCCGACAGGGTGACGTAGGTCGCCTCGCGCGGCAGGGCGATGCCGGTGGTCTGCTCCAGGTCCTGCAGCGACATCGAGCCGTCGACCAGCCAGCTGCCGTCCTCGCCGCGGCTCGCGGCGTAGTCGGCGTCGCGGGTGTCGACCAGATCGCCGGCGATCGTCGCCAGCAGGTCGTTCGCGGTGACCATGCCTTCGAGGCTGCCGTATTCGTCGACGACGACCGCCAGCGGAATCGGATGCGCGCGGATCTGTTCGAGCACGCGCAGCGTCGACGTGCCCTCGGGCACGACCAGCGGCTCGCGCACGAAATCGGTCACGTCCAAGGCACGGCCCTGCAGCACGCTCGACAGCAGGTCGCTGCTCTGCACGATGCCCAGCAGCTGGTCGAGTTCGCCGTCGCAGACCAGCAGGCGCGTGTGCGGCGACTCGATCAGGCGCGCCGTCGCGTGTTCGATGCCGCGCGTGGCGTCGATCCACTCGATGTCGCTGCGCACGGTCATCACGCTCGTCACCGGCCGCTCGGCGAGGGTCAGCACGCTGCGGATCATGTCGTGTTCGGCTGCCTCGAGACGTTCCCCGCCGTCGCCGTGCGGCGCCTCGACCGCGCCGTCCTCGACGTGCGAGATCGGGCGCGTACCCAGCAGGCGCAGCACCGCGTCGGCGGTGCGCTGGCGGAACGGCAGCTGCTGCGCATGGCGTTCGCGGTTGAAGCTCGACCACTGATTGAAGGCCTCGACGAGGATCGAGAACGCGATCGCCGCGTACAGGTAGCCCTTCGGAATCTTGAAGCCCAGGCCCTCGGCGATCAGGCTGAAGCCGATCATCAGCAGGAAGCCCAGGCACAGCACGACGACGGTCGGGTGCTTGCCGACGAACGCGGTCAGCGGCTTGCTCGCGAGCAGCATCACCGCCATCGCGATGGTCACGGCCGCGTACATCACGCCCAGATGCTCGACCATGCCGACCGCGGTGATCACCGAGTCGAGCGAGAACACCGCATCGAGCACGACGATCTGCGTCAGCACCACGCCGAACGCGGCGTAGGCCTTCTTGCTGCCGTGCGCGTGCTGGCGTCCTTCGAGCCGCTCGTGCAGCTCCATCGTCGCCTTGAACAACAGGAACAGGCCGCCGACCAGCAGGATCAGGTCACGTCCGGAGAACGCGTGCCCCCAGACCGAGAACAACGGCGTGACGAGCCCCGCGATCCACGCCACCAGCGCCAGCAGCACCAGTCGCATCAGCAGCGCGAGCGACAGGCCGATCACCCGCGCCCGGTCACGCTGCTCCGGCGGCAGCTTGTCGGCGAGGATCGCGATGAACACCAGGTTGTCGATGCCGAGAATGATCTCGAGGACCACCAGCGTCGCCAGACCCATCCATATCGTCGGGTCGGACAGCCATTCCATAGGTGTTCTTGCATCGCGAAATCGGGGGAGCGCGATTCTGCCACGGCGTCGTTAAGAAATTGCCGCCGTGCCCCCTGCTCGACCGCGACCGATGCGGCAGGCAGACTCGACGCCCGCCATCGCAGTGACACCGCCCGCATGATCGCCACGCCCGACTACCGCGCCCTGCTCGACACCGCCATCGCCGAAGCCCGTCAAGGCCTTGCGGAAGGCGGCATCCCGATCGGCGCCGCGCTGTATCACCAGGGCGGTCGCCTGCTCGGCTGCGGCCACAACCGCCGCGTGCAGGAGAACGATCCTTCGGTGCACGGCGAGACCGACGCGTTCCGCAAGGCGGGGCGTCAACGCTCGTACCGCGACACGATCATGGTCACCACGCTCGCCCCGTGCTGGTACTGCAGTGGCCTCGTGCGCCAGTTCGGCATCGGCACCGTCGTCGTCGGCGAATCGGTCACATTCCAGGGCGGCATCGACTGGTTGCGCGAAGCAGGCGTCGAAGTGGTCGACCTGCAGAGCCGGGAATGCATGGACCTGCTGGGTGGCTTCATCGCCGCGCATCCCGAGGTCTGGAACGAGGATATCGGCGAGGACTGAGCCGGCGCGCGGCGGCGGATCGCCGTCTGCGGATGCGGGCCGTAGACGCGTGTGACTCCAGCGGGGGCGCATCGTCGTCGATCATGATCCGCCCTTGGCAGAGCGACTGCGGTCCGGGATGTCGGTGGAGCGGCGTGGATACGAGGAGCAGTGGGAGGCGAGTCCGGAGTTTCGCCGCCGTCGGACGCGCATCGAGGGCCTGTCGTTCCGGACTGCCTGCTCACTTGCCCCCGTCATTTCAGCGCACGCTGGAATCCATTTTCGCGTTGCGGCTTACTCCGCTTTCGCGTTGCGGCGTGCTCCGGGGAGAGGGCCGAACAACCGTTTGTCGCGCGTAGGCGATCGCTCCGCCGATTGGCCCTGCAGAACCTCGAGCACGATCAAAATGGATTCCAGCGTGCGCTGGAATGACGGATGCGCGGTGGCTCAGCGGTCCTGATCTTCGCGATCCAGCGCGGCTTCGAGCAGCGGCTTCGCCCAGTCCGGCGTCGCCGCCAGCGCGTCGAGATCGTCGGCGTCCGGCACCACCAGCGCGCCGTCGACCATCTCCAGCAGCAGCACCGGATCGGGCACCGACTTGCCGCGTGCGACCTCGACGCTGTTGTCGTAGACCTGCAGCTGCGCGAGCGCCGGCATCAGCGCGATCAGGTTCTCGCGGGCCCGCGTCCAGCGCGCGCGGATGCTCGCCTCGGGAATGTCGTGGCCGCCGGCGGCGACCCGCGCCTGCACGCGTGCAATGTGCTGCTCGGCCGATGCCAGGCCGCAGAACCACATCAGCACGTCGTGGGTACGCGCGGCGTCGGCGATGCGCGCCGGCACGGTGTTGCCGCCGAGCGTGGTCTCGAACGCATGGCTGTGGCCGTGCGCCAGTGCGACGTCGAGCCGGCGGATGCCTTCCTGCCAGGCCTCCGCGTTCGCCTCGGCCATCGTGCACCCCGTGGCCGCGACGAGTTCGCGCGCGAAGGTGTCGGGGTTGAACCAGGCCATGCCGGCGCGTTCGAGCAGGTGGCCGCCGACCGAACTTTTGCCGGCGCCGTTGACGCCGGCCAGTACATAGAGGACCGGACGCGCCACGCTCAGCAGGTCGCGCCGGCCTTGACCTTGCCGCGCAGCCGCGCCGGGCCGCGCATCGCCGCGCGCAGGCGCGCGCCGGCGTCATCGGCCTGCAGCGTGGCCAGGCGCGCATCGAAACGCGTGCGCAGGGTGTCGAGCGCAGAGCGCTGGGCCGCGCCCGCCGCGTCGAGCGCCTGCAGGATCGCGGCGTACTCGTCGGCCGACAGGATCACCGCCTCGGGCGTGTTGTGGTTGGTCACGACGACCTTGCCGCCGCGGGCGACGGTCTTCATCACGCCGCGCCAGCCGAGCTTCTTGACGTCGGAGGCCGGCGTGCGCGGCAGCGCATCGAGGGCGTCGAGCTTGAGGGACATCGTCATCGCGGTCGCTCCTGCAACGGACATGGGGAAATATACCCCAATTGGCCCATCTGGCCCTTCACGCGCCGCCCGCCGTTCCGGCCCGGCTCAGCGGCGTGCGAAGTGCAGCACCAGCCACAGCACCAGCGCGAGCAGGTTCACGCCCAGCGCCGCGGTCGACGGCCCGGCCAGCGCGAGCCGGAAGGCTTCCGACGGCACCGACCAGTCGAGATCGACCACCACGCTGCGCCCGAAGCGGAACTGCAACGGCACGGTGGCGCCGGCATGCCAGGCATAGCTCAGCCACGGCGTCGCGATGACCGGAATCTGCAGCGCCAGCGCGATCCGCGACAGGCGCGTCCCGAGCGCATCGCCTTCGAGCAGCAGCACGCCGGCGATCATCGCGAACGTCGACAGCAGCAGGCCGATCACCAGCACCAGCACCTCGCCGCCGCCGGCCGCGCCGGAGGCCAGTCGCATCAGCGTGCCGGCAAGGCCGTAGAAACCACCGGCGATCTGCAGGATCGCGACGAGTCGAAGCAACACGGACATGGGCGGCGCACCGGACAGGGCGGGCGATTGTGGCAACGTCGCCCTGCCGGCTCAAGGCGCGGCGGCAGGCCCGGCCACGCGCCACAGCACCGGCCAGGCGTCGGCGCCCAGTCCGCCGCAGCGGGTCATCTCGGCGTAGTGCGACAGCTGGAACGCCCGGCCGTCGAACTGCCAGCTCGCCCGGTAGCCGCAATCACCGATGCCGCGGCCCCTGGCGTACTGCGCCAGCGTGCCGGTGGCCGGATCGAATTCGGGGCTGACCAGCAGGTCGAAATCCTCGCGCGGCTCGCTGTCGTCGGACAGCGCCGGCGCCGGCAGGGTCAGCCGCGTCACGTCGCTGCCGTCGCGCGCCGCGCGGAACACCAGGCTCGATGCCTGGTAGGCGCCGCTGTAGCAGGTGACGAACACCAGCGCGTGACGCGCATCGAGCGGATACGCGGCATCCTGACGCGCGACATCGAACTCGCCGCCCGACGCATTGCAGTCCTGCGCCTGCAGCGCGGCGGCCTGCGACGCGCGCACGCTGCGGGTCAGGCGCCCGGCATCGGCTTCGGGCAGCGCAGGCGACGCCGCAGGGGATCGCACGAGCACCGGCAGCTCCGGCGCCGCGGGCACGGCCGCGGCATCCCGCTCGCCACGGCGCGTCCACGCGCTCGGCGTGTCGAGTCGCTGCTGGTGTGCGTCGATGTACAGCAGCGCGGCGTTGAGGCCCGACAGCGACACGCTGCGGTCCTCGCCATCGCCCAGACGCGCAGCGTCGCGGACCAGATCGATGAAGCGCGCGATCGCCGCCGGATCCTCGATGCGCCATGCAGGGGATTCGCCCGCGTCGCGCTGCCACGGCAATTGGGCAATCGCGGGCGCGGCGACATCGTCCAGCCGCAGGCCGGCGCGGTCGACCTCCGCCTGGGGCGCCTGCAGCAGCAATGCTTGCGCGCCGTCGGCGCCTGCATCGCGGGTCAGCGACAGCACCAGTCCCGGCACACTGTCGCCGACGCCGATCGCGGCGCAGCGGCGGATGTTGTCGCAGGCCACGACGACATCGCGGAACGTGCGATAGACCGGCGCGAGGTGCGTGCCGGCGGACGCTGCCCGCACGTCGGACGCATCGGCCGACGACGCCGCGTCGGTGCGCGTCGTCGCAACGGGCGGCGCCGCATCGCGCTGCGTGCAGGCGCTCATCGACGCCAGCAGTCCCATCACGACGAGCGTCTTGCGTGCGGTGGTCGCCATCGCGGTGCCTCCTGACACGATCGGGCCCGCCATGATGCGGGCCCGATGTTCGACCATGGTGAACGCCGGCGCGGTCAGAGGATGTAGCGGCTCAGGTCCTGGTCCTGCACCAGATCGCCCAGCTGCTGGTCGACATAGGCGCGGTCGATGACGACGGTGCCGCCCTTGTCGGGCGCCTCGAAGCTCAGCGAATCGAGCAGGCGCTCGAGCACGGTGTGCAGGCGACGCGCACCGATGTTCTCCTGGCGCTCGTTGACGTGCGCGGCGATCTCGGCGAGCCGGTCCACCGCGTCCGGCGCAAACGTCAGGCCGACGCCCTCGGTCTTGAGCAGCTGCACGTACTGCGTGGTCAGCGCGGCCTTGGGCTCGGTGAGGATGCGGACGAAATCGTCCTTGGTCAGCGCGGTCAGTTCGACGCGGATCGGGAAGCGGCCCTGCATCTCGGGAATCAGGTCGCTGGGCTTGGCGAGGTGAAACGCACCCGACGCGATGAACAGGATGTGGTCGGTCTTCACCGAGCCGTACTTGGTGCTGACGGTGCTGCCTTCGACGAGGGGAAGCAGATCGCGCTGCACGCCTTCGCGGCTGACGTCGGCGCCACTGGACCCGCCCTCGCTGCGCTTGGCGACCTTGTCGATCTCGTCGATGAAGACGATGCCGTGCTGCTCGCAGGCTTCGATCGCGGCCTCGCGCACCTCGTCCTCGTTGACCAGCTTGCCGGCTTCTTCCTCGACCAGCTGCGGACGCGCGGCGCGGATCGTGAGCTTGCGCTTCTGGGTCTTGCCGCCGCCGAGGTTGGCGAACATCTGCCGCAGCTGCTGGCCCATCTCCTCCATGCCCGGCGGGGTCATGATGTCCATGCCCTGCCCGGCACTGAGTTCGAGTTCGATCTCGCGATCGTCGAGGTCGCCGGCGCGCAGCTGGCGGCGCAGCTTCTGCCGCGTCTCCGATTCCTTCGACGACGGCTCGGCGCCGATGTCGACGGTCGCCGACTGGGCGCTAAAGCCGAAGCCCGGCTGCGCGGATTCGCGCCTGGGCAGCAGCGCATCGAGGATGCGGTCTTCGGCGCGGTCCTCGGCCTGCGTGCGCACGCGCACCTTGGCCTGCTCGCGATACAGCTTGACCGCGGTGTCGGCGAGGTCGCGGATGATCTGCTCGACGTCCTTGCCGACGTAGCCGACCTCGGTGAAGCGCGTCGCCTCGACCTTGACGAACGGCGCATTGGCGAGCGTCGCCAGACGGCGCGCGATCTCGGTCTTGCCGACACCGGTCGGACCGATCATCAGGATGTTCTTGGGCATGACCTCGTTGCGCAGGTCGTCGTCGAGCTGCGCACGGCGCCAGCGGTTGCGCAGCGCGATCGCGACCGCGCGCTTGGCGGCGTTCTGGCCGACGATGTGGCGGTCGAGTTCCTGCACGATCTCGCGCGGGGTCATGGTGGAAGAGCTGGAATTCGGCATTGGTTGAAGCCCGTGATTCGTGATTCGTGATTCGAAAAGCGCTGCGATCTGAGATCCGTGACGAGGCGATCCGTTGTTGCGGCTTGCAACAGCCGCAGGCCGGTCATCACCGATCACGCATCACGGATTACAGTTCTTCGACGACGATGTTCCGGTTCGTATAGATGCAGATGTCGCCGGCGATGTTCAGCGCTTCGGTGGCGACGGTGCGGGCATCGAGCTCGGTGTGCGCGAGCAGCGCGCGCGCGGCCGACAGCGCGTAGGAACCGCCGGAGCCGATCGCGATGATGCCGTCGTCGGGTTCGATGATGTCGCCGTTGCCGCTGATGATCAGCGAGGTCTCGGCGTCGGCGACCGCGAGCAGTGCCTCGAGCTTTCCGTAGCGGCGGTCGGTGCGCCAGTCCTTGACCAGCTCGACCGCCGCGCGCACCAGCTGGCCGCCGTGCTGCTGCAGCTTGCCTTCGAACAGTTCGAACAGGGTGAACGCATCGGCGGCGGCGCCGGCGAATCCGGCGAGCACCTTGCCCTCGCCCAGGCGCCGCACCTTGCGCGCGTTGCCCTTCATGATGGTGTGGCCGAGCGTGACCTGGCCGTCGCCGGCGACGACCACCTTGCCGCCCTTGCGGATCGACACGATCGTCGTGGCGTGGAATACGTTGGGATTCTGGCTGGGGTCCATGCGGCCTCCAAGGATCGAATCCACTGGATGGGGCCGCGACCGCCCGGATCAAGGCATCCGGTATTGCGTCATCGCGTCGCGTCGGCCGCAGGTCCGCGCACGTGTCGGTCGAGCCGGCGCCCGGCGCGGACGCCCAGCACCGTCGCGATGCCCGACACGACGATCGCCATCGCGTTCGCAGCCGCCGCATCGGCCAAGGTGAACTGGCCACCGCCCAGACGCTGCACGACCATCACGCTCGACACCCAGCCCACCGCCCACAACACCAGCGCCGCGCGCATGAACGGCTGCCGCGCGGCGAATGCGCCGCCGGTCGAGGCCAGCAATGCGACCACGCCCGCCTGCACCGCGGTCGACACCGGCGCCACGCCCGACGGCATCGGCGGAAACAGTGACGCGGCCAGCATGCCGAGCAGCATCTGCAGGCTGACCGACACGGCCAGGCCGATGACGATGCGCAGGTTCATGGAGTGGCTCCGGGCTTCTGGACGGGCGGCGATACCCTACGCCGAATCAGTCTGCGTCGGGCGACAGGCACGCCTCGACGGGATCCGCCGCTACAGTCACATGGCCGAGCGTCTGCCGCCCATCGAGATGTTCGCGCTCGATCCGGTAGCGACCCGGCGCCAACCGGAGCATCGCCGATCGGTCGTCCGCCGGAACGATCGACTGGTCGCGTGGAATCGCGGTCGGTGGATCGGCCGATGCGAACGCGCGCAGCAGGGTGTCCCGATGCACGGGTGCGACACAGACCGGTGTCGGCGCGCCCAGCATCGATTTCGCCGCCTGCACCGCTCCGGGCGAATGCAGCACCATGAGATCGGCATCGCCTGCGCCCTGCACCGGCCTGCCGTCGCGGAACGCCACCTGCGCGGCGGACGATTCGACCGGCCATGTCGCATCCGGATCCGGACACGCGGTGACCGCCTGCCGGATCGTCAACGGTTCGATACCGGTCTCGGCGATGAAGCGCGCGGCCATCCAGCCATCCTCGACGACCTTGGAGATGTGCGAGCCGCCGGCGTAGACGAGCAATCGGCGTCCCGGATTGCGTTCGATCCATGCGGCCGGGTTGCGCGCCTGGCCCGACTCGCGCGCCGCCCGGTCGTCGCCGTCCATCGCTTCGTAATGGACGAATTCCCAGTCCAGTGCCTGCGCGCGGCGCAAGGCCGCCGCGAACACCGGATCGTGGGTATAGAAACCGGTCTCGACATCCACGCCGGCAGTTCGCAGACGTTCGGGCGCATCGGGATTCAGCGCTTCGACTGCGAGCGCATCGAAGCCCAGTGTGTGCAGGCGTTCGATCACACGCAGCAGGAACGCGCGATGCACGGAGCGGACATGCGTTTCGTTGAGCATCACCACCTGCCGCCCGGCGGCCATTGCCGCGATCGTGTCGAGCGCATCGCGATAGTCGGCGCCCTCGGGAAACGCGCTGCGCCCGAACAGCGCGCAGCCTGGCGCCTCGTCACCGACGAATACGCCGACCTGGGCGGCGACCTGCGCCTGGTCGGGCAATTGTCGCAGCGCATGGACCGCCGCCCAGGGGCGGTCTCCTGCAACCGCTTGAACCAGTCGGACGGTGGCTCGGCCGCGGCGGCGCCCGTGCAGTTCAGCGCGAGCACGAGACTGGCGATCCATCGCAGCCGCGATGTGCTCCGGCTCGGCATGTCGGCTTCCTCCATGAAGTCGTGGGTGCTCAGGCCTTGCGGCGTTTCGCGCGCGGATGCGCGGCGTCGTAGACCTTGGCGAGATGCTGGAAATCGAGATGAGTGTAGATCTGCGTCGTCGCGATGTCGGCGTGGCCGAGCAGCTCCTGTACGCCGCGCAGGTCGCCGGAGGATTCGAGCACGTGGCTCGCGAACGAATGCCGCAGCAGATGCGGATGCACGCGCTTGAACAGGCCCTGGCGCTGGGCGAGCAGGCGCAGGCGCAGCTGCACCGCGCGCGATGAGATCGGTGCGCCGCCGCGGCCGGGGAACACCGGCGTCTCCGACGTGCCGCCGCTCTCGGTGCGCCATTCGGCCAGTGCACGCAGCGCATGGCTGCCGACCGGCACGCTGCGCTGGCGGCTGCCCTTGCCGAGCACGGTCACCAGGCCGCCGTCGAGATCCAGATCGCGCCAGCGCAAGCCGACCAGTTCCGACAACCGCAGGCCCGACGAATAGAACAGTTCCAGCAGCGCACGGTCGCGCAGGCCCAGCGGCGCGTCGATCGGCACTTCGACCAGTTGCGTGGCCTCGTCGACATCGAGCACCTGCGGCAGCTTGCGCGGCGCCTTGGGGCCGCGCACGCCGGCCGCGGGATTCGCGCTGATGTGGCCGTGCTTGAGCAGCCACTGGTAGAAGCTGCGGCAGGCGGACAGCCGACGCTGCAGGCTCTTGGGCGACAGGCCGCCGCGATGGCCGGCGGCGACAAAGGCGCGGATGTCCTCGCCGTGCAGGCCACGCAGATCGCCGCGTGCCTGCGCGCCGGTCCAGTCGACCAGTGCGCCCAGATCGCGGCGGTAGGCGTCGAGCGTGTGCACCGACATCCGCCGCTCGATCTGCAGATGGTCGAGGAACGCATCGACGTCGGCGTGCATGGCGGGTGTGCTCAGGCGGCGCTGTCGAACCGTCGCATCGCGGTCGCGAACGCCTCGCCCATCATGCGCAGGAACAGCGTGCCCATGCCGGGATAGAAGCGGTTTGCGTCGCGGCTGCCGACCGCAACCAGGCCGATGTCGGCCAGCGGCAGCAGCGCGCTCGAATGCACCTCGTCGACGCGCGGGCCGTACAGCAGCGACTGCTTGTCCGGGTGCAGGCGGCCGCACAGCGGTTCTTCATCCTTGAGGCAATCGGCGAAGGGCTGCAGCAGGCGGTCATCGCGCGCGACGACCTGCAGCCAGTCCTCCTCCAGTCCCGGCACCGGCGCGAACAGCACGATGCGCACGAGATCGCCGTTGAAATCTTCCGCCAGCGTCGCGGCGAGCGCGCGCACGGTGGATGCCGGATCGGACTGGCGCATCAGCGCCAGCGTGAGCTGGTGCGTGCGCACCGCGAGGCGCTCGTTCTCCTGCGAGATCGCATAGAGATCGCGCAGGCGCTTGGACAGTTCGCGATTCTTGTCGCGCAGCACTTCGAGCTGGTAGCTCGCCAGCGATGCGGCCGGGCCGTCCTCGCGCGGGACCACGAGGGTCAACGCGAGATCGGGAAACTGCTGCAGGAAACGCGGCTGGCGACGCAGCCATGCGGCGACTTCGTGTGCGCCGAGTTTTTCGGTCGTCTCGCTCATCACAATTCCCCCTCGAAAACGAAAGCGGCCGGTCCGGCCATCGACAAGGTGACGTCGTCGGCCGGCCAGTCGATATGCAGCGTGCCGCCGGGCAACGATACGGCGACGCTGCGCCCGGTGCGACCGCGGCGCGCGAGCACGGCGACCGCCGCGCAGGCGCCGCTGCCGCAGGCCAGCGTCTCGCCGACGCCGCGCTCGAACACGCGCAGGCGGATGCCGCCCTCGCCCAGCACCTGGGCGAAACCGACGTTGACCGATTCGGGAAACCACGACGACGCCTGCAGCGCGCGACCGATGCGCTCGACCTCGGCGGCATCGATGTCGTCGACCTCGATCACCGCATGCGGATTGCCCATCGAGGCCGCGCCGAACGCGAGCGTGCCGACGCCGTCGACCGGCAGCGTGTACAGCGGCTGCGCTGCGTCGACGCCGGCCATTGGAATGCGGGCCGGCACGAACTCGGGCACGCCCATCGCGATGCGGTAGCCGGCGCCCTCGCGGGTCACCGCATGCAGGCCGGCCGGACTTTCGAGCACGAAGTCATCCGCGCCCGCACCGTCGCGCACCAGCCACGCGGCCACGCAGCGCGCGCCGTTGCCGCATTGCTGCGAGGCCGAACCGTCGGCGTTCCAGATGCGGTAGCGGGCGAGCACGCCCGCGGCGCGCGGGGTCTCGACGGTGAGGATCTGGTCACAGCCGACGCCGGTGTGGCGATCGGCGAGCGCGCGGCACAGCGCGGCATCGGGCGGCGGCTGGTCGCCGCGCAGGTCCAGCACGACGAAGTCGTTGCCGGCGCCATGCATCTTGGTGAAGCGCAGCGGGGAGACGGTCCGGGACATCAGGGACGACAGCGGTGCGAACGGGTGTCGCGCAGGCTCACGGCGTTCCGGTGGTGGCCGGCGGCACGTCGCGGATCAGCGGCACCGGCTGCGCGGGCGGCGTGTCGCTCGCGTCGTCGGTCGTGCCGTCGTCCGTGGTCTCTTCGTCGGCGTCGTCTTCCCATGCCGCTTCCTCTTCGGCGTCGAGCTGTTCCTGGGTCGGAATCGACGACTTGAAGATGTAGCGGCCGCGGTCTTCCGGCGGCACCTGGCGGGGCTGCAGGAGGTCGGCCTTGTTGCCGCAGGCGGACAGCAGCAGCGTGGCGGCGAGGATCGGCAGGAGACGGATGTGCATGCGCGGAAGTGTAGCCCGCCGCGTCGCGGGCGACATCACCGGCGTTGCGGCGCGGATGACGGCACGATGACCGCGCACCAAGGGTCCGCCCCAGATTGTCCGGGCTGTCCGCCCCACCCAGACTTGCGGACATCCGCGCCGACAGGACCGCACGATGGGCATTCTCGATGGGCTGGGCAACGCCGCGTCCCAGGTGGGTGGCGTCTTCAAGGGCGCCGGCGAAGTGCTGTGGGAGACCGGCGAAGGCGTGGTCACCCTCGGCGGCAATGCACTGAAGGCCAGCTACGACCTGAGCCCCGCGGGCCTGGCCGTCGACGGCGTGGCCGGGCTGTACGAGCACGCGACCGGCGACACCCTCGACACGCCGGACTGGCTGCCGTCGGCCGCACGCGGCGGCGAGCGCATGGAGGCCGCCGCCGAGGTCGTCTCGACACTCGCGCGCAATCCGGGGCTGCTGGTCGACGCGGTGGTTGATCCGATCAAGGCCGACTGGCAGGCCGGCAACTACGGCGAAGCCATCGGCCGCGGCGCGACCGAACTGGTGCTGGCCGTGGTCGGCACCAAGGGCGTCGACAAGGCGGCCAAGGGCGCGAAGGCGGCGGATGCCGCCGACACGGCCGCCGACGCCGCGCGGGTCGCCGAGCGCACCGAGGACCTGGGCGACGCCGGCCGCACCGCCGCGCGTGGCACCGACGACACCGATCTCGGCGACATCCTCGCCAATGCCGAGACCGGCCGTAGCGTCGGCGGTCGTCCGGTGCTGGCGTTCGAGTCGATGGACGACTTCAACCTCGCCGCCAATGCAGCGCGGCCCGACACCGTCTACGAGTTCGGCAACTACCGCTGGACCACCGACGACCAGGCGCGCGTGATCCGCGCCGAGGGCCGCGTCGATCTGGAACCGGTCGGCCGCAACGACGCCGGCCTGCAGCGCGAGATCGGCAACGAAGGCCGCGCGACCGACGTCGGCTTCCATGTCATCGCCGATCGCCTGGGCGGACCGACCAACCGCCTGAACGTCGTGCCGGGCAACGGCAAGCCGATCGGCGACGGCCTGCCGAACCTCAACAACGGCGACTACAAGCGCTTCGAGAACCAGCTCGCGCGCCTCGCCGATGCCGGGCACGAGGTGGATATGCGGGTATCGCCCCAATACAATCCGGGCAATACCAGCACCCGTCCCGATGCCTTCGTTGCGGAATATCGCGTGGATGGCGGGGACTGGATCGACCAGACCTTCCCCAACAAGTGATGCGACCACGCGATGGATGATCTCAATGCCGCCTATGCCGACACCGTGCGTGCCGTCGCGGCGAGCGTCCGTGATGTGAACGACGGCGAATGGGGCGCGCGCGACTGGCTGCGCCTCGTGGTCGATTTCGAATCGCTGTCCGAGGACGGCGGCGCGCCGCGCACCAGCAGCATCTCGTTCGCGATCGCGCGCGAGGGCGATGGTCCGCTGGAGAAGGTCGCGTTCCGCCTGTCGCCCGAGGCCAAGGCCGGCTTCGCGCAGATCGGCCGGATCATGCACGCGCAGAAGGGCCAGGACTGGACCACCAGCACGCTGGTGGTCGAACGCGACGGCCAGTACGACTTCCAGTTCGGCTACAGCGCGCCGTACCGGCTGTCGGGCAATCTCAACGACACGCGCTACCGTGACTATCTCGAGCGCTACAAGGCCGAGACCGGCACGCGGTAGTGTTCCCGAAGCCGAAGCTGGTTGCGCGCGAAGAGATGTTTCGCGGTCTGGACCGCGGATCATCAGCCAAGGCTGCGCCGACGACGTTCTGCCCGTCATTCCCGCGAAGGCGGGAATCCAAGGACTTTGGTCTCAATGATCTGACGTCCATGGATTCCCGCCTTCGCGGGAATGACGGATGAATTTTTCTGCGGGCTCGACACTGGCACTCCGTCAACGGAATTCCGTCGACGCGATCATCCGCCCGCCGAAGAACATCTCAAACCGCCGGCGGCTCCGGCCGCAGCCACAGCCAGGTCGCGACCGCCGCCATGCACGCGATCGGCAATGCGGTCATCCACCAGCGGTGCGCGGGAATCCACAGCATCAGCGCGAGCAGGATCGCCGCGCACACGGTCATCGTGCCGGTCGCGAGCCACTTCGCGCGGCGGCTGACCGCGCCGTGCGCCTGCCAGTCGCGGATCGACGGGCCGAAGCGCGGATGCGCGAGCAGCCAGCGATGCAGGCGATCGGACCCGCGCGCCGCGGCCCAGGCCGCGATCAGCACGAACACCGTCGTCGGCAGGCCGGGCACGAACACGCCGACGATGCCGAGGCCGAGACTGGCGTAGGCCAGCAGCCACCAGGCCCAGCGGAAGCGCGTGCGTCGTTGCATGACGCGCATTCTATGCGCGGCGCCCGTGATCGCCGGACGCCGCGGCCGGAACGGACTATTCGACGCGGGTCGCGTCGGGCACGCGCGCCGGATCGGCCGCCGACTGCGGCACGCGGCGGATCTTGGAGATGTCGTAGCCGAGTTCGCGGATGCGCTCCATGTGCGCGGCGTAGTCGGCTTCGGAAATCACCGGGATGCGCGCCATCAGCCAGACGTAGTCTCGCTTGCTGCGGCCGACGATCGTCTGCTGGTAGTCGTCGTCGACGTAGACGATCACGTACTCGGCCTTGATCGGCCAGACGAACTGCATGCCCCAGATCGCGTTGCCGGTGCCGTCGCGCACGGTGCCGGTCGGGTGCAGGGTCTTGATCTTCTCGTCGAAGCCGCCGTCGCGGTAGCGGAACGTGGTGTCGACCCTGCCGTCCTCGCGCAGCGTGTAGGTCTCGACCGAATCGAAGGCCTCGCGTTCCAGGCGCGTCGGAATCTGCGCGATGACGTACCAGTCGCCCATGTAGCGGGGCACGTCGACATGCGCGACCGGGGGAATCTGTTCCTTCACGTTGCCGCCTCCACAGGCCGCGAGCATGCCGGTGGCGATGCCCGCGAGGATCAGGCCGGCGGCGAAGCGCCGGTTCGAAGTCGTCATGAAACCCCTCCTGCCGTGAGCGCGGCGTCGGTCGCGGTCACGCCGCGCGTGAGAAGCGGTAATGCGCGACCAGCCACTGCTGGCCGCGCGCGTAGCCGAACAGTTCGGCGCAGGACATCCAGAACATGCGCCAGCGCTGGAACCAGAGTTTCGCGCCTTCCGCGCCATAGGCCTGCTCGAGCACGCGCATCACCGCGTCGCGGTTGCGGTCCTGGTTGGCGAGCCAGTGGTTCGCGGTTCTCTCGTAATGCGTGCCGTCGAGCAGCCAGCGCCGCTCGATGCCCAGATCGCGCGTCTGGAAATGCAGCAGCGTGTCCGCTGCCGGCATCAGGCCGCCGGTGAAGAAGTGCCGCCCCATCCAGTTGTCCTCGCCCGCGGTCTCGTACGGGTACATCAGCGTGCGGTGGGCGAAGATGTGCACGAACAGCGTGCCGCCCGGGCGCAGCCACATGCCGATGCGTGTCATCAGGATCTGGTAGTTGCGCATGTGCTCGAACATCTCGATCGACACCACACGGTCGAAGGCCCCGGTATCGAGTTCGAGCTGGTTCACGTCGCAGGTGAGCACGCGCACGTTCGACAGGCCGCGCGCCTTGCACTGCGCTTCGATGTGCAGCCGCTGCGGCCGCGAGTTCGACACCGCGGTGATGCGCGCGCCGGGGAACCGCTCAGCCATCCACAGCGTCAGCGAGCCCCAGCCGCAGCCCAGTTCGAGGATGTCCTGGCCGTCGGCGAGTTCGGCGCGCACGCCGTACAGCGCCAGCATCGCGTCCTCGGCCTCGTCGAGGGTCTCGGTGCCGGTCGGGTAGTAGCAGCTGCTGTACTTGAAGCGACGGCCCAGGCACAGCGCGAAGAACTCCGGCGGCAGTTCGTAGTGCTGGGTGTTGGCCGCATCGGTGTGGATCGCGACGGGACTCGTGCGCAGCGACTGCAGCAGCGCGTCGAAGCGCGTCGACTGCGCCTCGATGCTGCCCTCGGTTTCCTCGGCCAGACGCTGCGCGCACAGGCGGCGGATGCCTAGACGCAACGCCGCGTCGGGCACCAGCCCGCGTTCGGCCATGCCGATCAGGCCGGGCGCGGCGGTGTCGCGTTCGAGTTCGGGGCGGGCCACGGCATTCATGCGGACGATCCTTCGGACGGGGATTTCGGGAACCACGGAAACAGCATCGGCGTGGTGCGCTGGTACTCGCGGTAGTCGTCGCCGCGCGAGCGCAGCGCCTGCTGCTCGGTGTAGGGAATGCCGCTGACGTAGCGCAGGAACAGGTACATCAGCGCCGGCCCGGCCAGCGCGAGCCACCACAGCGGCGAGCCCGCGGCCAGTACCACGTAGGTCAGCCAGTGCAGCCATTCGAAGAAATAGTTCGGATGCCGCGAATACCGCCACATGCCTTCGCGGCAGGTCTTGCCGCGGTTGGCCGGGTCGGCGCGGAAGTCCGCGAGCTGGCGGTCGGCCACCGCTTCGCCGCCGACGCTGATCAGCCACAGCGCGATCGCCGCGAGCAGGCCGAGCGAGGACACCGGGTTGGTCGCGACCGCGATGAACGGCAGCGCGAACAGCACGACCAGCAGCGCCTGCGCCTGGAAGAACAGGAAGAACTTGCGCTGGTCGCCGTGCCAGTGCGCGCGCAGATGGGCGTAGCGGCCGTCCTCGTCTTCCCTGCCGACGCGTTTCCACAGATGCGACGCCAGACGCAGGCCCCACAGCCCGCCGAGCACGGCGAGCAGGATCCGCGGCAGCGGCGCGCCGTCGCCCAGCAATGCGACGACGATCGCCGCGCCGCCGACGCCACCGGCCCAGACCACGTCGACGATGCCGGCGTTGTCGCGCGCCTTCTGCCAGCGCCAGGCGCCGGTCATCGCGATCGCGGCGAGCGCCCAGACCAGCAGCAGCGTCCACAGCGGGCTCATGACGCCACCCGCCGAACGTGGCCCGGCTTGCCGAACAACAGGTGCGAGACGCCGATCGAACGTTCGCGAAAGCCGCCTTCGCAATAGGCGAGATAGAAGGTCCACATGCGCTCGAAACGCGCGTCGAACCCCTGCCGGCGCACCTCGGGCAGGCGCGACAGGAACCGTTCGCGCCAGATCCGCAGCGTGCGGGCGTACGAAGGGCCGAAGTCGTCCTGCTGCAGCAGCTGCAGGTCGCTGGCCGCGGTCTTGGCCTGCAGCATCGCCGCGATCGACGGAATGAAGCTGCCCGGGAAGATGAAGCGCTTGATGAAGTCCACCGAGTCGCGCGCCTGCGCGTATCGGTGGTCCTCGATGGTGATCGCCTGCAACAGCGCGGCGCCGTCCGGTTCCAGCAGGCCGCCGAGCTTGCCGAAGTAGGTTTCCAGATACTGCGCGCCGATCGCTTCGACCATCTCGATCGACACCAGCTTGTCGTAGCGGCCTTCGAGGTCGCGGTAGTCCTGCAGCAGCAGCGTCACCCGGTCCTGCAGCCCGGCGTCGGCGATCCGCGCGCTCGCCAGTGTGTGCTGCTCGCGCGAGATCGTCGTCGTGGTGACGTGGCAGCCGTAGTGCCGCGCGGCATGCAGCGCGAAACCGCCCCAGCCGGTGCCGATCTCGATCACGCGATCACCTGCGTTCAATGCGAGCAGCCGGCAGATGCGGTCGAGCTTGCGCGTCGACGCGGTCTCCAGCGTGTCGTCCTCGCGTTCGAACAGCGCGGACGAATACATCAGGTCGGGCGACAGGAACAGCGAGAAGAAATCGTTGCCGAGGTCGTAGTGCGCTGCGATGTTGCGCCGGCTGCCATCGCGCGTGTTCCGGCGCAGCGCATTCCAGCCGCGCATCGCCAGACCGCCCAGGCGCGCCACGCCGGTCTCCATGCCGTCGAGCAGATCGCGGTTGCGCACCAGCAGGCGCATCAGGCCGACGAGATCGTCGCAATCCCAGTACCCGTCCATGTAGGCCTCGCCGGCGCCGACGCTGCCGGTCGCGGCGACCAGCCGGTAGAACGCGGGATCGTGCACGCGCACCTGCACCGGACGCACCCGCGCATCGCCGAACACCTCGCTGCCGAGCGCATCGTCGAGCCGCAGCGCACCGCCCTTCAGCTGCGCGAACTGCGCGACGAGCCGCGTGCGCAGGGCCCGCTCGAGCACACCGAATGCGCGCGGTGCCGCGTGGGCGGCGATCTGGTTCATCGGAAAGGCTCCTGTTCGGCGCCCGGCAGGCGCGGATGGTCGTGCACCGGGTTGCGCTTGAGCCACAGACGCAGCGCCTGCCAGTGGATCGCGGCGACGACCTGCACGGTCATCGCGGGGTAGCGCCACAGCACGCGCGCCAGCGAGGTCGCGTCCAAGGGTCGCCGCTGCAGCGTCATGGTGGCGTCGAATTCGCGCACCCCGTCGCGCAAGACATCCATGTGCACGTGCAGGTCCTCGACCGGCGGCGTCAGCCGCCAGCGGTAGATGTGGTCCATCGCCATGAACGGCGAGACATGGAAGCGCTTGGCGAAGTCCCATTGCAGCGCACGGCCATGGCGTTCGGCGTCCGTCGCCGGCAGCACATAGGCGTGGCGTTCCTTCCACGGCGTGTTGGTGATCTCGGCGACGACGCAGTCGAGCGTCGTGCCATCGGCGCGGTAGCAGTAGTAGAAGCTGACCGGATTGAAGACGAATCCGAAATAGCGCAGGTGCGTCAGCAGCCGGATCGGACCCTCGGGCCTGTGCCCCGTCGCGGCCTCCACGCGCATGCGCACGGCCTCGGCCAGCGGCACGTCGGTGGGCCCGAGGTAATCGGCGCGGCGGAACCGGGCCGGCGCCGGGCGGCGGGTCGACCACAGCCAGCGGCCGTCGAACACCCGGTCGAGTTCGTCGAGATCCAGCCACAGCTGCGCGACGCGGTACGAGAACGCATGCGGTACCGGACGGTACCGGCGATGGCGCACCACACCCTCGTACACCGCGCTGCGCAGCGGTGCGGCGGGGATCACGCGATCGCCGTCGCCGCTCATGCGACGGCGCTCTCGGGTGCGGCCATCACGTCGGCGCCGCCGGGCTCGGCCAGCGGTCCCAGCCCGAACGCGCGCGCGACCTGCGCCGCGCTGCGGATGCCGTCCTCGTGGAAGCCCCAGCCCCAGTACGCGCCGGCGTACCAGGTCCGGCGCTGGCCCTGGATCTCGGCACGCCGGCCCTGCGCGGCCACCATCGCCGCATCGAAGACCGGATGCGCGTAGCGCATGCGCGCGAGGATGCGCGCCGGATCGATCGCGTCGCTGCGGTTGAGCGTGACGACCAGCGGTTCGGGCGTGTCGAGTCCCTGCAGCTGGTCCATGCAATAGCTCACGGTGCACGCCGCGCCGGGCGTGGCGGGGACGTGCGCGTTCCACGCCGCCCAGGCCTTGCGGCTCTGCGGCAGCAGGCGCGCGTCGGTGTGCAGCACCGTGTCGTTGGTCTGGTAGCGGATCGCGCCGAGGATCTCGCGCTCGGCAAGGTCGGCGTCGTCCAGCAACGCCAGCGCCTGGTCGCTGTGGCAGGCCAGCACGATCTGGTCGAAGCGGTCGCTGCCCGTCGCGGATGCCACATGCACGCCCGCCGCACTCCGGCGCACCGCATCGACCGGGCAACCGACGCGCTCCTCCACCGACCAGCGCGCGCGCAAGGCGTCGATGTAGCGCGACGAGCCGCCGCGCACGACACGCCATTGCGGCCGCCCGGTCAGCTGCAGCATGTGGTGGTTGGCCATGAACCGCACGAGATGACGCGCCGGAAATTCGAGGATGCCCACGCCCGGCGACGACCACAGCGCCGAGGCCATCGGCACCAGATGCAGGTCGCGGAACGCGGCGCCGTAGCGGTTGGCCTGCAGGTACTCGCCGAGCGTCGGCCCGACATCGTCGCCGTCGAGCAGCGCCGGCGCCTCGCGGTAGAAGCGCCTGAGGTCGCGCAGCATGCCCCAGAAGCGCGGCGACAGCAGGTTGCGGCGCTGGCAGAACAGCGTGTCGAGCGAGGTCGCGTTGTATTCGAGACCGTCGGCCTCGCTGTGCACCGAGAAGCTCATCGTCGTCGGCTGCGAGGCGACGCCGAGCGAGCCGAACAGCCCGCTCAGCAGCGGGTAGTGCTGCGGATTGAACACGATGAAGCCGGTGTCGACCGCGTACTCGCGACCGCCCATCTGCACGGCGTGCGTGTGCGTGTGGCCGCCGAGGCGCGTATCGGCTTCGAACAGCGTCACCGCATGACGATGCGACAGCCACCATGCAGTGGCGAGTCCGGCGATGCCCGAACCGACGACGGCGATGCGCTGGCTCATCCGCGTGCCTTGCCGTGCACCCATGCGGGTACCGGCTTGAGGTCGCGCACCAGACCGCACCAGGACATGACCTTCAGCCCGTACCAGGTCAGGTCGATCTCCCACCAGCGGAAGCCCTGGCGCACGGTGCCGGGGAAGAAGTGGTGGTTGTTGTGCCAGCCCTCGCCGAAGGTCAGCAGCGCCAGCCAGAGGTTGTTGCGGCTGTCGTCGCCGGTCTCGAAGCGCTGGCTGCCGAAGCGGTGCGACAGCGAGTTGATCGTCACCGTCGCATGGAACAGCACGGTGGTGGAGATGAAGAAGCCCCAGACCAGCATCTGCCCGCCGCTGGTGCCCAGACCCGGCGCGACGCGCTCGAGCAGCGCGCCCAGACCGAACAGCGCGACCGCCAGCAGCACCGGCACCAGCGTGTCGAAGCGGTCGAGCCAGCGCAGTTCCGGAAACTTCGCGAGGTCCGGAATGCGCGACCAGTCGGTGCGGAAGCCTTCGCGCGTGAGGAACCAGCCCATGTGGCTCCACCAGAAACCATGCACGCGCGGCGAATGCGGATCGCGTTCGGTCTCGGTGTGGCGGTGGTGGTTGCGGTGGTGCGCGGCCCACCACAGCGGACCGCGCTGCACGCAGGACGCACCGATCAGCGCGAACACGAACTGCACCGCGCGCGAGGTGCGGAAGGTGCGGTGCGAGAAATAGCGGTGGTAGAAGCCGGTCAACGCGAACATGCGGATCGCGTACAACGCGACCGCGACGATCACCGCGATCGGCGACACGCCGACCCAGAACGCCAGCAGACAGGCCAGATGCATCGCGATGAACGGCGTCGCGCGCAGCCAGTCGATGCGATCGTCGCCTGCGCGCATCTCGTTCGCCCGCGCGCCGGTGTCGAACCAGCGGCCCAGGCTCGCGCGCAACGTACGGGCACCGGTCGCGTCGCGGCCGGAATCGCTCGACATGGACAACTCCTGCGGATGTGGCTTGCAGGAAATACGCATGTCCGCGCAGAACGGATGCATGCGGTGCGCATGCGTTCACGGCACCGCGCGCAACGGCGCGATGCGTGGCGGCCCATCACGCCGCCACGCGCGCGCCGCTCAGATGCGCAGTGCGCCGCTCGCGACGACCGGGCCGGTCGGTGCGCCGTGCGGCGCGCCGCCCGGCGGTTCCAGCGACACCGCGAGGGTCGCGCCGGCGACGAGCGCCGCGTGCAGGGCGACGGGCACGTCGACGGCATGCGTGCGGTCGTGCGGCAGCAGGCCGAGCGAAGCCGGTGCGCCGCCTTCGGGAATCAGCCACAACTCGGCGACGCGGCCTTCGGCATCGACATCCGCCGGCACCGGCACGACCAGCACGCGGCCATGCGCGGCATCGACCGATGCGAGCCATCCAGGCGAGCCGTCCTCGTGCGCGAGCGTGGTGACCGGCAAGGCTTCGATGGCGGGCGCGGGCGCCGGTGCGGGCGTCGGCGCGACGACCACCGGCACCTCGCGCGTGTCGTCGACCGGCACGCGGCCGGCCAGCACCGCGACGATCGCGACCACGGCCGCCAATGCCGCCGCGCCGCGCCAGAAGCCGGCGCGGTGCCACAGCCCCTCGGGCCTGGAGGCGACCGGCGCCCAGCCGAGCGCGGTGCGGATGCGCGGCCAGACGTGCGCGGGCACATCCGCGGTCGGGAACTCCGCGAACCACGGTGCAAGGCGCAGGTCCCACTCGGCGACCAGGCGCGCGAATCCCGGATCGCGCGCGATGCGCGCCTCGGCGGCTGCGCGCGCGTGGGCGTCGAGCACGCCGAGCACGTACTCGCCGGCGAGCAGGTCCGCGCGCGGCGGCTCGGGGCCGCCGTCGTCGTCGATGCCGAAATCGGGATCGTGCACGTTCATGGCTCCAGGCACGCACGCAGCTGCAGCAGGCCGCGGCGGATCCAGCTCTTGACCGAGCCCAGCGGCGAGCCCACGCGTTGCGCGAGTTCCTCGTAGGTCGCGCCGTCGAAGAACGCGGCGCGGATCAGCTGGCGGCGTCGCGGTTCCAGCGTGTCGAAACAGGTGTCCAGACGGGACCGGTCACCCGCGCGCTCGGTCGACTCCAATGGCGTGTCGCCCCCGTCGGGCATCGCCTCGATCAGTTCGGCCGGGGCGAGCTGGACCTGCGGGCGGGCGCGCAGGCGGTCGATCGCGGTGTTGCGCGCGATCGTGGCCAGCCAGGTCGTCGCCGCGGCGCGCGCGGGATCGAACTGCGCGGCCTTGCGCCAGATGCGCACGTAGACATCCTGCAACGCGTCCTCGGCCTCGTCGCGGTCGTGCAGCACGCGGATGCAGACGCCGAGCAGGCGCGAGGCGCTCGCGCGGTACAGCGATTCGAATGCGCCGCGATCGCCGTCGGCCACCTGCGCCAGCCAGACATCGAGGCCGGGTGCGTCCGCTGTGGCGCTTGCTTCGAGCTGTGGCATCGCGCGCGCGCATCCCGGGAGGTGTCGGACCGCCATCCTCACCGGCGCCCGCCGTTCGCGCAAGCGCGGTCGCGCGGATCGCCGGCCGCGCCGCGTACGCGGATGCGCGCGCGTCAGGTGGTGCATCGGCCGGCCAGCGGGTCGGCGAGCGCAGCCGCGACCTCGCTCGCGGCGACGCTGCGCGGTGACTGCGCGGGAAACAGGATGCGGACCTCGCGCGGTTTGCCGCGCGCATCGCGCACCGTGCCGGGACCGGCGAACTCGCGCAGTCGCTGGTCCTCGAGTCCGTAGTGCAATTCGATCGGCGCGACCGCGAAGCCGAACCAGCGGTCGACCGACATGCGCAGCCGGCGCACGCCCCCGGCGTCGCCGACCTTCGCCACGCGCACCGGCATGAACGCGAAGCGCTCGGGCAACAGGAACGACAGGCGTTGCGGCGCATCGCCGAGCGCCGACCAGTGCGTACGCACCGCCGCATCGAAGCCGACGTCGATCACCGCGTCGGCGGCGGCGGGCAAGGCGGCCGTACGGGGCGCCCCATTGCCGCGCTGGACGAAGATCTCGCGCGCCCCACCTCGCGTGCGCACGCCCTCGCGGTAGCTGCTGCGGGCATCGTGAAACGCGAAATCGGGCTGCGCCGCGTCGCCGTGCGCGTGGACGATCTTGCGCGCGAACGCCGCGCCGTCCGGACACCGGTACAGCACCACGCGTCGCGCGGCATCGCCGTCGCGATCCGAGTAATGCACTTCCCGGTAGAGCAGCCGGCCGTCGTCGCGCGCCAGCGCGCGCGCCTCGTCGCGCTCGGCCGCGGCCAGCGGCAGCGTCGCGACCAGGCAGGCGAGCAGCGCGGCCCGACGCGCGCGACTGCGTGCGACATGTTCGACGCAGGGCAACGACATGGACGACTCCCGTGATCAGGCTCACGGGACGTACGCCGGCATTGCGCGGCGCGGATGCAGCCGGTTTCAGCGCGCGTCCACGGCCTGTCGCGCGAGCGCGGGGTCGTCGGCGAACAGTCCGTCCACGCCCGCATCGAGAAACGCGCGCATCTCGGCGATCGCGCCGGCGTCGTGGCGCGCATCGGCAGTCCCGCTGCGCAGCGCGCGCGGCAGATACGGATTCTCGGGACGGAACGTGTACGGCATGACCCGCAGGCCGGCGGCATGCGCGTCGGCGACCAGCGTCGTGGCTTCGAAGCGGCCGCCGCGCCCGAACTCGCCGACCTGCGACTTGTGCGGACCCAGCAGCGACGCATACGTCGCGATGGTGCGCAGGCCCGCCGGCGTGAGCATGTCGCGATAGCGCGGATCGCCACCGGCGGCTTCGACATCCGCGGGGCGCGTGCGCGGATCGCCGATCAGCTGCAGCAGGCGCAGGTCCGGGAGCACCGGCGGCGCGATGTCGCGCAGCGTGCGCAGGCTGGCCGGTTCGAACGACTGCACGACCAGCGGCACGCGCGTGGCGACCTCGTGCTTGCCGAGCACATCGAGCAGCGCCTGCTCCATCGGCAGGCCGAGGCTGCGGAAATGCGTCGGATGCTTGATCTCGGGAATCAGGCCGACGTCGCGGCCGGACCCGCGCACCAGATCGTCGAGCAGCACCAGGATCTCGTGCAGCGTCGGCACCGCGAACTGGCGGTCGTACCAGACGCCGCGCAATGCCGGCAGCGGCTCGCGTGCGCGCAGCGTCTTCAGCTCGGCCAGCGTGAAGTCCTCGGTGAACCAGCCGGTGACGTCGACGCCGTCGATGCGCTGCGTACGCCTGCGGTCGGCGAACTGCGGATGCAGCGCGACATCCGTGGTGCCGCCGATCTCGTTCTCGTGGCGCGCGACGAGCACGCCGTCGCGGGTCATCACCAGGTCCGGCTCGATGAAGTCGGCGCCGTCCTCCACCGCGCGGCGATAGGCGGCCAGCGTGTGTTCGGGCATGCGCGCACTGGCGCCACGGTGCGCGATCACGCGCGGCGCGTCGGCGTGCGGCGCGGCGGCGAACGCGGCGTGATCGGGCAGGCTCATGGCGGCGGTGGCGAGCAGCAGCGGCAGCAGGAAACGCGGTGATGACATCGGAAGATCGGCCGGCGACGTGGGCCAGCCATCGTCGCAGCCGGACATGTCGGTATCGCGACGATTGCCGCGCAGGCGGCCACGCCCGAGAATGCGCGCATGGACATCTTCAAGGTTTTCACCCTCGAGGCCGCACACCGGCTGCCGAACGTGCCGCCGGGTCACAAGTGCGCGCGCCTGCACGGGCATTCGTTCCAGGTCGAGGTGCACGTGTCCGGCGAACCCGGCGCCGAGAGCGGCTGGATCATGGACTTCGGCGATCTGAAGGCCGCGTTCGCGCCGCTCTACGCCCAGCTCGACCATCACTATCTCAACGACATTCCGGGACTCGAGAATCCGACCAGCGAGCGGCTGGCGATCTGGATCTGGGACCGTCTCAAGCCCGCGCTGCCGGCGCTGAGCGCGATCGTGATCCGCGAAACCTGCACCTCGGGCTGCCGCTACACGGGGCCCTGAGCGGTCCGGCCCGCAGGCTGGAAACGGTTCCAAGTCACTGATTTGCATGCAAAACTGAATGCACGACGACCGTTCATCGGCTGTTTGTTGCAATGCAACATGGCTGGGATATGCTGCACCGCACAAACCCGGCAGACCGCCGGCTCACGCAGGTATCGCCATGTCGTTCCAATTCAATGAGCAGTTCGCTGCCGCGTCGCGCCAGTTCGCCGATGCCGCCGCGCAGATCAACCGCCTGTCGCTGGAGAATGCCGAGAAGCTGTTCGGCCTTCACCTGTCGACCCTCAACGACAACACCCACGCCACGTTCGCCTTCGTCAGCGAAGCGATCGACGTGCGTGACATCGACGGCCTCAAGGCCCTGTGGCCGAAGGGCGCGCAGGTGGCCCGCGAGAACGTCGAGCGTCTCGTCAGCGCCGGCCAGGAAACCCTGGGCCGCACGGTGAAGACGCACGAAGCCATCGCCGGCATCGCCAAGTCGCAGGTCGAGTCGGCCACCGCCGACGTCCGCGCCGAAGCCGAGAAGGTCGCCAAGGCGGCCGCGAAGACCACCAAGCGCTGATCCGCGCCGCGGGGCCCCGGCCCCGCGTACCGAATTCCGGGCGCCCCCTCCCTCGCCCGGATCCGACCCGGCAGCCTGCACGCTGCCGGGTTTTTTATGCGCCGCGCAGTGGTCCGGGCGGCAGCACCATCCGCGTCAGAAGGCGCGCGCACAGCCCGTCGGGATCGTCGGTGCGCCCGGTGTGCACCGGCGAGACCTGGATCATCGAGCTGCGCCGCGCGGTGATCCAGTGGAAACGCGCGCGCGCCGGCAGCGCGGCGATCGGTCCGCCATCGGCATCGCCACGGCAGATGCGCACGATCGCATCGAGATGCCGCTGCAGCGTCGCGATGTCGGCATGCGGATCGAGCGCGTGCAGGCGCGCCGGATCCAGCGCGACCGCCGCCGCGAGCGTGCGCGCGCCCTGGCAGGACACGATGACGCCCGCGTTGATGAACTCCTCGCGTTCGACCCGGGGCACGACCCGGATCACCGCGTAGTCATAGACCCGCTGCATGCGCACGCCGCGCCTCCCCGACGAATACCGACCGGTGCGCCAGGCGCGTGCAGAAGAACTCGACGTAGGCCTCGCGATGCGCGTCGGCATCGGCGAACCGCGGCTCGCCGGCCAGCCAGTCGTCGGGCACCAGCGCGACGATGCGGCGGATGTCGGCCTCGGTGATGCGCGCCGACAGCGCCGCGTCGGCGGCGTCGAGCGCGCGCGCGAACGGCAGCAGCACGTGGTCGGCGATCCGGGCGAACGGGCCGGTCGCGATGCGCGCCGCGCTGTCCCAGTCGTGGTGGAAGTACAGCGCCGCGCCGTGGTCGATCAGCGTCAGCCGGCGGTGCCAGACCAGCAGGTTGGTGTTGCGCGCGGTGCGATCGACATTGCAGACGAAGGCGTCGAACCAGACGATCCGCGACGCGAGATCGGCATCGGGCGGATCGACCGCGGGGTCGAAATTGATCGCACCGGGCAGGTAATCCAGTGCGAGATTGCAGCCCGCGCTGGCGCGGATCAGGTGCTGGATCTCCGGATCGGGCTCGGTGGCGGCCATGTCGGGATCGAGATCGATGAAGACGATCTCCGGTATCGGCAGGCCCAGCAGGCGCGCGAACTCGCCGCCGACCAGTTCGGCGACCAGCGCCTTCGGCCCCTGCCCCGCGCCGCGGAACTTCATGACGTACATGCCGTCGTCGTCGGCCTCGACGACCGCCGGCAGCGAGCCCCCTTCGCGCAGCGGCGTGACGTAGCGCGTGGCGTCGACGCGGCGGATCACCCGTCGAGCTCCGATCGCGGCGGCAGCGACCAGTCGATCGGCGCGATGCCGCGCTTGCGCAGGAAATTGTTGGTCTTCGAGAAATGCCCGCTGCCGAGGAAGCCGCGATGCGCCGACAGCGGCGAGGGATGCGTGGCGCGCAGCACGCAATGGCGGCTGGTGTCGATGACCTTGCCCTTGGCCTGGGCGTAGCTGCCCCACAGCAGGAACACGAGGTTCTCGCGTTCGCGGTTGAGGACATCGACGACGTGGTCGGTGAAGCCTTCCCAGCCCTTGCCCTGGTGCGCGCCGGCCCTGCCCTCTTCGACCGTCAGCACGGCGTTGAGCAGCAGCACCCCGCGCTGCGCCCAGGGCATCAACCAGCCGTGGTCGGGCCGCGCCAGGCCGAGATCGCGTTCGATCTCCTTGTAGATGTTGTCCAGCGATGGCGGCACGCGCACGTCCGGGCGCACCGAGAAGCTCAGGCCATGCGCCTGCCCGGGTCCGTGGTAGGGGTCCTGGCCGAGGATCACGACCTTCACCGCCTCGAACGGTGTCGCATCGAAGGCCGCGAAGATCTCCGGCCCGGGCGGATGGACCCGCGCACCCGCCGCCTTGCGCGCACGCAGGAACGCGGCCAGCGCCTGCATGTCCTCGCGGCGCAGCCAGTCGCCGACACGGGCTTTCCAGGAAGGTTCGAGGCGGATGTCGGACATGGGGCAACCGTGGATGGACACACCCGCCAGCGTACCGGCGCGACGGTAGAGAGAGAATGTGGGCGCGCGCTCGCGCGCGAAAAGACCACCAGTGAAGCCCTATCGCGCGCGAGCGCGCTCCCGCATCGAGGGACCGTCAAGGCATCGCGGACAGCCGCAACTGGAACAGCGTCTTGGTCGCCAGCACGCGTTCCTCGGCCGGCTTGACGACCAGATCGTTGGCGCCGGCGCGCAGCAGCGCGACCTGGTTGTCGTGGTTGCCGTCGCCGGTCATCACCAGCACCGGCAGGCGCCGCTTGCCGTAGCCGAAGTCGCGGCGCACCGCGCGCAGCAGGTCGTGGCCGCTGAGCTCGCCCTTGAGGTAGACGTCGGTCAGCAGCAGGTCGGCGCCCGGCGCGGCCGGCCCGTCGCGGTACGCTTCCAGATAGGCCAGCGCGTCCTCGGCGCTGAGCACGTGGGTCACGCGCATCTGTTGCGCCTCGAGCATGCGCCGCGTCGCCAGCGCGACCGTGCGGCTGTCCTCGACGTAGAGCACATGCGCGTCGGGGATCGGCGCGGGCTGCACGTAGCCGCGGATGAACTCCGCCAGCGCGCGATGCCCGAGCGCCTTGTCGAAGTGGTCGGTGACGTCCTCGGTGAAGCGGCGCGCTTCGAGGTGCGACTGCGCATCGCCCGAGACCACGATCACCGGCACGTAGCGCTGGCCGGTGGCTTCGCGCACGCGGCGCGCGAGCTGCAGGCCGTCACCGTCGGGCAGCGACAGCGCGGTACTGACCAGATCGACCGGCGCCGCGTCCAGCGCGTCCGCCGCCTGCGCCAGGCCGGTGCATTCGACGACCTCGACATCGGCGAGCGACTGCCGCAGCACGTCGCCGATCAGCCGACGCACCAGTCTGGAGCCGTCGACGACCATCACCCGGGGCGCGTCGCCGGCGAGATGACGGAGATCGTGCACGGATCAGGTCTCGGTGGGCCGGGTCTGGCGCAGGAAGTGGCCGGTGACGATGCCGCCACCGCACCAGCCCAGCGCGGTCGCACCGGCCAGCACCGCGAGCACGCCCGACGGACCGAAACCGCGCAACGCGAACGCGGCGCCGTAGCTCGCCGCCAGTTCCGCCAGCGGCGGCTGCAGCGCGAGCCCAGCGAGTGCGAGCAGGCCCAGCGCGACCGCGCCGGCGGCCAGCCCGTACCACGCGCCCAGATACAGGAACGGCCGGCGGATGAAGCCGTCGGTCGCGCCGAGCAGCTGCAGCACGCCGAGTTCCTCGCGGCGCGACTGGATGTCGAGCCGCACCGTATTGCCGACCACCAGCAGCGCGCCGATGCCGAGCAGCGCCGCCAGCACCCAGACCACGCGGCCGCCGAAGCGCAGCCAGCCGTCGAGACGTTCGCGCCATTGCGCGTCGTGCTGGACGAGTTCCGATTCGGGCAGCGTGCGCAGCGATTGCGCCAGCAGCATCTCGTCGCCACCGGGCGTCACGATCAGCACGTGCGGCAGCGGGTTCTCGCCGAGCACGTCGATCACGTCGCCGAACTCGCCGCGCTCGCGCAGTTCCGCCAGGCCTTCGTCGGGCGAACGGTGCACGACACTGCCGACATCGCCGCGGCCGCGCAGTTCGGCGGCCAGCGCCTCGACGCGCGCACCGTCGACATCCTGCTTGAGGAACACGCTGATCTCGCGCGAAGCGTCGATGCTGCCGCCGAGCCGGCCGACGTTGTCGAGCACCAGCCAAAGGCCGAGCGGCAATGCCAGCGCGACCGCCATGACCCCGATCGTCAGCGCCGCCGACCACGGCTTCTTGAACAGCCGGCCGAGGCTGGCGAGCACGCTGTAGACGTGATGGTCGACCCAGGTGCCGACGGGCGAGCCGCCGCTGCGCGCGGGCTGATTGCGGGGCGCCTCAGGCATCGGCGAGGTCCTCCGGCGAGATGTCGTCGGCCAGCGTGCCGTGATCGAGCACCAGCGTGCGCTTCTTCATGCGCTTGACCAGGCCGAGGTCGTGGCTGGCGATCAGCACGCTGGTGCCGCGTTCGGGCAACTCGGCGAACAGCGCCATGATCTCGGCCGACAGCGTGGGATCGAGGTTGCCGGTGGGCTCGTCGGCGACCAGCAGCATCGGCTCGCCGACGATCGCGCGCGCGATGCCGATGCGCTGCTGCTCGCCGGCCGAGAGTTGCGTAGGCAACGCACGTTCACGCGCGCCCAGCGCCAGCCGTTCGAGCACGCTGCGCACGCGCTTGCCGATCTCCGGCCGGCGCATGCCGCGCAGGATCAGCGGCAGCGCGATGTTGTCGAACACGGTGCGGTCGGGCAGCAGCCGGTGGTCCTGGAACACGACCCCGATGTCGCGGCGGTGCAATGCGACGCGGCGCCCCCGAACCTTGAGCAGATTGCGCTCGCCGAACACCACCGCGCCGCGGCTCGGCCGTTCGGCCAGGTGGATCAGCTTCAGCAGCGTGCTCTTGCCCGCGCCGGAGTGGCCGGTGACGAACAGCATCTCGCCGGCCGCCACGTCGAAACTCACCTCCGACAGCGCCACGTGGCCACCCGGATACTGCTTGCTGACGTTGTCGAATCGCAGAACGCTCATGTGCGCCAGTATCGCAGGGAATGGGTGCAGGGCGATGTCATCGCAGACCTTCGCGGGACATGATTTGCGGAGACGCGCCGCCGCCCGACACGGCCAGCCTTTCCTTTTTCGAAGCGCCCAGAGTCGCCACCCTTGGCGACGCCCGAGCAATGGTTCGCCGGCCGATCTGTTTCCAGACCCCATGACCGGAGCCCCTCTCCCTCCGTGAGAGGGGTTGGGGTGAGGGCAGACGCTCGCATGACCGCCATTCCCACGCATCAGGAACGATGGGTTCGCTGCGCTCTATCCACATCCTGCGCAGGCGCTCCCGCCCGAAGCAGCGAAAGTCCGCGCCACGCCCGCGGCAACGTCGAGTCGCCCGATAGCCATCATCACCCCATGACTCGAGCCCCTCTCCCTCCGGGAGAGGGGTTGGGGTGAGGGCAGCCGCTCGCATGACCGCCATTCCAACGCATCAGGAACGATTGGGTTTCGCTGCGCTCTATCCACATCCTGCGCAGGCGCTCCCCGCCCGAAGCAGCGACGGCCCGTGCCATGCCCGCGGCAACGTCGAGTCGCCCGATAACCACCATCACCGCATGACTCGAGCCCCTCTCCCTCCGGGAGAGGGGTTGGGGTGAGGGCAAACGCTCGCGTGGAATCCATCACCACGCATCCCGAGCGATGGGTTCCGCTGCGCTACCCATCCTGCGGATGCACGCCCGGTGGGCCCGCCAGCACCCACGAAAAAGCCCCGCCTGAGCGGGGCTTTCCGTCACGCACACCGGAGCGCGCGATCAGCGCGTATCGCCACTCGACACCAGGCGACGCAGGCCGCGACCGATGCGGCTCAGCAGCGACGGCGCCTTGTCCGTCTGCGACGTCGACGCAGGACGCTGGGTCGGACGCACCTCTCGCGGGCCCTTGCCACCGTTGCCGCGCGGCTTGGCCGACGCATCGGCTGCTGCCGTCTCGCTAGCCTGCGGCGCGGCGCCCTCGGCACCTTCGATCTTCTTGCCGCCACGACGGCGACGCCGCTTGCGCGGCGGACGCGATTCGTCCGGCATCGCCTGCGCGACCGTGCCGGCGGCGTCGATCACCGGCTGCGGCGCAGCGACGGCCGGCGCAACCGCCGCCGCTTCGCCTTCGACGCGCGGCGGACGCGGCTTGCGCGGTCCACGCTCGCCACGACCTTCGCCGCTGCCCGCCGCACGCGGACCGCGCGCACCCGGACCGCCACGACCGCCTGCGCCTGCACCGCCGCTGCGACCACCGCCGCGCTTGGCATCCTCGACCGCGCGTGCTTCGCGCACTTCCTTGAAGATCTCGCTGATGCTCTCGCCGTCCTCGGCATCGAGCTCCACGCCTTCGCGCGGCGCGCGCGGCAGCGCGGTCAGCAGTTCCGACGTGACCGGCTCCACCGGGATCTTCTGTTCGATGTAGGCCTCGATCTCCGGCAGGCTCTGCGCGTAGCGCTCGCAGGCGAAGCTGATCGCGTCGCCCTCGGCGCCCAGGCGCGCGGTGCGGCCGATGCGGTGCACGTAGTCCTCGGCATCGAACGGCAGATCGTAGTTGTAGACGTGGCTGACGCCGTCGATGTGCAGGCCGCGCGCGGCGACGTCGGTCGCCACCAGCAGTTCGAGCTGACCGGCCTGGAACTTCTTCAGCAGACTCTCGCGCTTCTTCTGCGGCACGTCGCCCGACAGCACGCCGACTCGGTAGCCGGCCTTCTCCAGCGCGCGCGCCACCCGCTCGATGAACGCCTTGGTGTTGACGAAGACCATCGTGCGCGCGCCTTCACTGCGCGACAGCAGGCCCAGCAGCAACTGCAGCTTTTCGTCATCGGCAGGGAAATACATCACCTGCCGGACCTTGGCGTTGGTGATGAACTCGCTTTCGACGACCAGCTTCTCCGGCTCGTTCATGTGCTCGTAGGCGAGCTCGAGCACGCGGTGGCTCAGCGTCGCCGAAAACAGCAGCGTCTGGCGCTCGGTACGGATCGGCATGCGCCGCAGCAGGAAGCGGATGTCCTTGATGAAGCCGAGATCGAACATGCGGTCGGCTTCGTCGAGCACGCACATCTCGCAAGCGTGCAGGCTGACGACCTTGTGCTGCTTGACGTAATCGATCAGGCGGCCGGGTGTCGCGATGATGACGTCGGCGCCCTCGGTGAGGATCTGGCGCTGCTTGTCGTAGTCGACGCCGCCGTAGACCAGGGCGAACTTCAGGCCGAGCTGGCTGCCGAACTTCACCGCGTCCTTGTGGATCTGGATGGCCAGTTCACGGGTCGGCGCGAGGATCAGCGCGCGCGGATCCTCCGGCTTGCGGTCGGCCAGCGCCGGCTTCGACAGCAGCCGGTTGATGACCGCGACCAAGAAGGCCAGGGTCTTGCCGGTGCCGGTCTGGGCCTGGCCGGCGACGTCGCGGCCGTCGAGGGCCAGCGGCAGCGTCAGCGCCTGGATCGGGGTGCAGCGCGTGAATCCCGCCTCTTCAAGCCCGGCGAGCAGCGCCGGATGCAGGTCGAAGGACGAGAAGGTGATGTCGGTAAGAGGCTTGTCGCTCATGCGTAGGAAGGTGTCCGGGCGTCGCCGACTTGGAGGGCGCCGCGTGCTTGCGTGGGAGGCAGTCGCGACGGCAGACTGCCTGGGCGCAGGACGCGTGGGTCGTCCCGCAGGAGCGCCACCTTGATTCCGGTCGGCGATTCCCCATTTTACATCCATCCCGGCGCCGCTGCTTCGAAGCGCGCCACAGCCACCCGGAGCCCCCCGTGAGCGATGCCGTCATCCATGCCAGCGATTCCGATTTCGATGCCACCGTGCTGCAGTCCGACGTGCCGGTGCTGGTCGATTTCTGGGCCCCCTGGTGCGGCCCCTGCAAGATGATCGCCCCGGCGCTCGACGAACTGGCGGGCGACTACGCCGGCCGCGCCAAGGTGGTGAAGATCGACGTCGACCAGAACCAGGCCACGGCGCTGAAGTACCACGTCCGCTCGATCCCGATGCTGCTGCTGTTCAAGGGCGGCCAGGTGCAGGGCACCCAGATCGGCGCCGTGGGCAAGCCGCAGCTTGCGCAGATGATCGACAAGGCCCTCTGAGACACGTCCCACCCCGGCGACAGGGCCCCCGACGGCGCCCTGCCGCCTGAACCGACCGCGCGGCCACCGCTTGCCGCCGGTCGGACGCAGTGCTAGGTTTGCGCTGCTCCGGCGTGTGTTCCGCGCGCCGCACCCATCTGGCGTCACTCCCGACTGTCCGTTTTCCTGCCGCCGCCCGTCCCGGGCGCTCGCAACCGAGCGAGGATTTTCCGCTTGTCCGACCAAACATCCGATCCCGGCACGCCCGAGGGCGACACCGCCGTGAAGCGCGTGCGCAAGCCGCGCGTGGCCAAGAAGGCCACCGACTCCGCGTCTCCCGATACCCAGTCCCAGTTGCCGTTGGCGACCCAGGACGCTTCCGCGCCGAAGGCGCCGCCCGCCAGCGCACCGCCGCCGCAGGCACCCGCACCGCAGTCCGAATCGCCGAAGGCGCCCAGCGAGTCCGGCCAGGGCGATGCCCAGCGCGGCAACCCGGGCAACGCGGGCAACGGCCCGCAGCACACCGGCCAGCAGCACCACGCCCAGCAGGGTGGCGAGCCGCGCCAGCACGGCGGCGGCCAGCAGAACCAGAACCGCGGCGGCGGCAACGACCAGGGCGGCAACAACCGCCGCGACCGGTTCAAGAACCGCCGCGACCGTCCGCGTGGCGGTGGCCGCGACGACGGCCTGCCGCAGGACGGCGGCAACGACCACGTCCAGCGCCTGCCGCCCCCGAACATCCCCGAGGGCTTCCCGCAGTACACGCTGAGCGACCTCAAGCGCATGCCGGCGCACAAGCTGCTCGACATCGCCGACCAGCTCGCGATCGAAGGCGTCGCCCGCGCGCGCAAGCAGGACGTGATCTTCGGCCTGCTCAAGGTGCTGACCCGCCACGGCGAGGGCGTCGTCGCCGACGGCGTGCTCGAGATCCTGCCCGACGGCTACGGCTTCCTGCGCGCGGCCGAGGCGAGCTATCTCGCCGGCCCGGACGACGTCTACATCTCGCCGAGCCAGATCCGCCGCTTCAACCTGCGCACCGGCGACCACCTGCTCGGCCGCATCCGCTGGCCGAAGGACGGCGAGCGCTATTTCGCGCTGTCGGTCGTCGACACGATCAACGGCGAGCCGCCGGAAGCCAGCAAGGGCAAGGTGCTGTTCGAGAACCTGACCCCGCTGTTCCCGCGCAAGCGCTTCAAGCTCGAGCGCGGCGACGGTTCCAGCGAGGACATCGCCGGCCGCATCCTCGACCTGATGGCCCCGCAGGGCAAGGGTCAGCGCGCGCTGATCGTCTCGCCGCCGAAGGCCGGCAAGACGATGATGATGCAGCAGATCGCCAGCGCCATCACCTACAACCATCCCGACGTGCACATGATCGTGCTGCTGATCGACGAGCGGCCCGAGGAAGTGACCGAGATGCAGCGCACCGTGCGCGGCGAGGTCATCAGCTCGACGTTCGACGAGCCGGCCGCGCGCCACGTGCAGGTCGCCGAAATGGTCATCGAGCGCGCCAAGCGCCTGGTCGAGCACAAGAAGGATGTCGTCATCCTGCTCGACTCGATCACCCGCCTCGCCCGCGCCTACAACAACGTCGTGCCGTCCAGCGGCAAGGTGCTGACCGGCGGTGTCGACGCGAACGCGATGCATCGCCCGAAGCGCTTCTTCGGCGCCGCGCGCAATGTCGAGGAAGGCGGTTCGCTGACCATCATCGCCACCGCGCTCGTCGACACCGGCAGCGCGATGGACAAGGTGATCTACGAAGAGTTCAAGGGCACCGGCAATTCGGAAGTGCATCTGGACCGCCGCATCACCGAGAAGCGCGTCTACCCGGCGATCAACGTCAACCAGTCGGGCACCCGCCGCGAGGACTACCTCATCGAGCCGGACCTGCTGCAGCGCATCTGGATCCTGCGCAAGCTCCTCCACCCGATGGACGAGATCGCGGCGATGGAATTCCTGCTCGACAAGATGAAGACCACGAAGTCCAACGACGAGTTCTTCTCGTCGATGAAGCGCTGATCCCACGGATCGTCGCCCACGAAAAAGCCCCGCGGATGCGGGGCTTTTTTGTGGGTGCGTGCTGGCGCCTCAGCTCTCGAACGGCGTCAGCAGCTTGAAGCGGGATGTTTCCGGCGTCACGCCGCCGGCCACCAGCGTGTCCGGGCTGAAACCGGGCGGCGTCGGGGCCGCCCATTCCGGACGCTGCTGCTGTCCCGGATGGTAGGCGCTCCACTGGCCGTATCCGGCCGCCTTGTCCTCGTTGAACGAGAACTGGACCGGCACGCGGACCACCCAGTAATCCTTGCCCACACCCTCGCCCTGCTCGGGCGGCGTGAACGTCCAGTGCTTGAGCGCGTTGTCGATCGCGGTCTTCGACAGCGTGTTGCGGATCATCTCCATCTGTCGCGCAGTGCCCACTGCAGTCAGGTTGACCTGTTCGGCGACCACGTCTTCCGGCTTGCCGTCGCGGCCGACCTTGACCAGCAGATAGACCGTGCCCTTGCCACCGATCTGGGCGATGTTCATCGGATAACGCGGCGGGCGCAGGTTGGATCGGCGTACGCTGGTGCGATCGTCGTCCGAATACTCTTCGCCGAAATGTGCGCTCGCGATGCGCATGTTCATATCGCCGTTGTCGGCCGGGGTGGCGACCAGACGCAGGCTCATCTTCGCGCGCGCCAGCACGGGCGCCCCGTCGACCAAGACCGGTTCGAACCGCAAGGCGTTCGAGGCGCGCTCGATCAGGCTGACGACATACGGCGGCAGCTTGTCGGGCTGGTCGAGCGCAAGGCCGGTGACCCGCCCTTCGGCGTCGATGTCGACGTGGCCGGTGACCAGCATGCTGGCCTCCACTTCCTGGCGCGCCTGGCGCGCGGTCTGGGCATCGGCAACCGGCGCGGCCGCGGCGAGAAAGGCCACGGCGAGCGCGGCGGAGAGGACTCGGTGCATGGGTGCATCCTGCAGTGGACCGGATACCGACTGTGCCGTCTCGGACGGGACGGAACAAGCCCGGGCAGACCCGAGGCGGGCTGCGTTCGCTCGAATGGGGACAGGCCGTCGAACGCGACTCGCCAAGCGGCCGCCCGGCGCGTCGCGGTCAGCGCTGCTCGCGCAGGAACCGGGCCATCGACACGCCGTCGTTGGCCTGCGCGGGCGCGAATTCGGCGGCGACGTCGATGAAGCCGCGCATCACCGCGATCTCGCGCGGGGTGCGGTTGAGCGTGTCGCGCAGGTCGGGATCGGCGCCGGCGCGCAGCAGGCGGCGGGCGATGCGCAGCTGGCCGTGCAGGCCGGACAGGTGCAGCGGGCCGAAGCCGCGCGGGTCCTGCGCGTCCAGCGAGACGCCCTCGTCGAGCAGGTGCTCCATCGCCGCCAGCACCACGTCCTCGTCGCAGGCGGTGCCGGGCTCGGCGCGCGCGCCGAGCAGCAGCAGCAGCGGCGTGACGCCACCGGCCGCGGGCGCGTCGACCTCGGCACCGGCCAGCAGCAGGGTGTCGAACAGCGCGAGCAGGCGCGGACGGTCGCGCGAGGTGAAGCCGTAGAGCGCCGCGCAGTGCAGGGGCGTCAGGCCCTGCGCATCGGTCGCGTGGATGTCGGCGCCGGCGGTCAGCAGCCGCGCGGCGAGATCGGGCAGGCCCAGGGCTGCGGCGAGCATCAGCACGCTGACCTCGCCCGGCAGGCGCTGGTCGAGCGAGACACCCGCGGCGAGCAGACGGTCGACGATGTCGGCGTGGCGCATGCTGACCGCCGCCGACAGCGGCGTCGCGCCGGACTGCGCGGCGCGTGCCGCGTCCGCGCCACGGGCCAGCAGCAGGTCGACGACCGCGCGATGGCCGCCGCCGGCCGCGCGCAGCAGCGCGGTGCAGCCCTGCGCGTCCACGGTGTCGACCGCGAAGTCGAGATCCAGCAGCCGGCGCACGGCGTCGACATCGCCGGCATTCGCCGCCGCCGGCAGGTCGGTCGGTTCCAGTGCGCGGTTCGGCAGGGCCCAGCCGCGCCAGTCGAGCCAGTCGGCGAGATCGCGGCGGCCGGCCGACAGGGCGACGCCCAGCGGCGTCTGGCCGTCGGCGGCGCACGCGGCCGGCGATGCGCCGTGGCGCACCAGCACCTTCAACGCGCCTTCGCGGCCGAGCGCGGCGGCCAGATGCAAGGCGGTCATGCCGCGCGCGTCGCGCGCATCGAGATCGACGCCGTAGCCGACAAGGCGTTCGATCAGCCGCAGCCAGCCCAGCCGCACCGCCAGCGACAACGGCGGATCGCCGCCGGGCGACGCGGCGAACGGATCGGCGCCGCGCGCCAGCAGGTCGAGCGCGAAGGTTTCGAATGCGCGTCCCGCCTGGTCGTCGTCGCTGCAGGCGGCGAGATAGCGCGCGAGCGTGCCGGCGCCGCCGGGCGAGGCGCCGTGGCGCAGCAGCGCCTGCAGGATCGGCAGGTGCTGCGGCGCCGACGAGAGCAGCGCGCACAGCGGCGGACGCCCGGCCTCGTCGCGCACCTCGACATCCGCGCCCTGCGCGAGCAGCCATTCGATGCGCTCCAGCGACGGCGGCATCTCGGGATCGAGCAGCAGGCCGCCGAGATCGCGCGCGCCGAGCAGGCGCAGCAGCGGTCCCTGTTCGTCGAAGCGTCCCTCGCGCAGGCTGGCGCGCAGCAGCAGCGCCGGCGTGCGGTCGGCGGACGCCGCGCCGTCGTCCTCGTCGAGGCCGAGGTTGACCGGCAGCGGATAGTCGGGATCGAGCAAGCGCACCAGCGTCCAGCGGCCGGTCTCGGCGGCGCGGTCGACCGGCTTGCGGCCGTCGGCATCGGCGACGTCGGCGGGCACGCCGAGCTCGAGCAGGCGCTGCAGCAGCGCGGCCGACGGCATTTCGGCCGTGCAGGCCAGCATCACCGCGTTGCGGCCGGCGACATCGACCGCGGCGACATCGGCGTGTGCGGCCAGCAGCGTGTCGAGCGCGGACAGGCGGCCGCCGCGCGCGGCTTCGAGCAGCGCCGTGCGGCCGTCGTTGTCGCGACCGCGCACGTCGCCGCCGGCGCCGAGCAGCGCGGCGAGGATCTCGCCATGGCCCTGGAACGCGGCGACATGCAGGGCGCTGCGCCGGTGCGCATCGCGCGCATCCACCCGCGCCTTGTGCCGGAGCAGCAGCTGCACGCCGGCCGCATCGTCCTCGTCGCCGCCGGCCGCGGCCAGCAGCGCCGGCGTGCCGCCTTCGACCTCGGCGCGCGCGCCGCGTTCGAGCAGGAACTTCGCCAGACGCCAGTTGCCGACCGCGCAGGCCATGCCGAGCGGCGTCAGGCCGTCGTGGTTGCGCGCCTCGAGTTCGGCGGCGGCATCGCGCAGCAGCGCGGCGACGCCCGGATCGGAACTGCGCGCGGCCAGGTGCAGCGGCGTATTGCCCTCGTGGTCGGTGATCCGCGGATCGGCACCGTTGGCCAGCAGCGTCATCACCGCATCGGGGCGACCGTGCCAGCTGTCGCGGGTCGCCGCCAGCAATGGCGTCATGCCGGCGTGCGCGGCATTGACATCGACGCCGCGCGCGATCAGTTCGCGCAGCAGGCGCAGGTCCGGCAGCACCGCGGCCAGCACCGGCAGGCTGCGCTGGTCGCGGTCGTCGGCCGCGGGCAGTGCGCGCACGTCGGCGCCGGCTTCGATCAGGGACAGTGCACGATCGACGCGGCCGGCGCGGGCGGCGGTGTACAGGGCGACGTCGGGCGCCGCGTCGAGCGGCTCTTCCGACAACGCGACCGCCGGGTCGCCCTGCATCTCGACGATCTGGATCGGCAATGCCGCCGGCGGCGCGAGACGCTGCAGGATCGCGTGCAGGCCGAGCGAGGCGAGTACGGTGAGGATCACAAGCCCGGCGCGCTGGCCGATGCCGCCGGCCGGCAGCCACGCCGGTACCAGCACCAAGGCGACGATCGCAGCCACGCACAGCGCGGCGCCGACGCCGCGCCAGTGGCCGGTCTCGCGCTCCGACAGCGCGCGCCAGTGCGTGCGCAGGTCGCCGCCGTCGCGCTCGATCGCATGCCACAGCGGCCAGGTGCGCCAGAAGCCGATGACCGCCAGGCCGACCGCGACGCTCAGCGCGAGCGCCGCGCCGAGTTCGCCGCCCTGGCGCAGCGCCGACAGCGGCCAGGCGACCAGCGCCGCGGTCGCGAGCGTCGCGCCGCCCCAGGCGGCGGCCAGCGACAGAAGATCCGTCCGCAGCGCCGTGCCCGCGGGCACGGCGCGCATGCGCCAGCCACGGATGACGAGCGCGAACGCGGGCTGCGCGAGCGCGCCGGCGATCGCGGCGGACGGACCGCCGACGAGCGCCAGCGCCGCCAGCGCGATGCCGGCCAGAAGCACGAGGATCAGGGATCGGGCGAACGCGGACGACGGCCGCTGCGCGGACTCAGGCATCGGTGCCCCAGTCCTCCGTCAGTGGATCGTGGACCAGACGCGGCGGCATCTGCAGATGGAACTTCTGCGTGCGCAGCTTCTCGCGCACGGTCGCGACATCCTCACGCGCCAGCGTGCGGTCGGGCGTCAGCGCCACGTCCAGCACGAACGTCAGCACGCCCAGCTGCGCGCGCACGGCGTCGGGCAGGACGTCGAACGCATCGCGCTCGGCGAGATACACATAGGTGTCCGCCTTGCGCTGGCTTTTGTAGACGTAGGCGTGCATGGCCGGAAAACCGCGGAAACACGCTGGATTGTGCGGCAAAAGCCCGGGCTTGGGTATCGCGCCGCGCTGTCCGGCGGGCGTCTACGTCGACGCCGTGTTCAGTGATAGCCGGCGTCGGCGGCGACCTTGCCGCGGAACACCCGGTACGACCACGCGGTGTAGCCGAGGATCAGCGGCAGCAGCACGACCAGCCCGGCCAGCACGAAGCCCTGCGACGACGGCGGCGACGCGGCCTCCCAGATGCTCAGCGACGGCGGCACGATGTTCGGCCACATGCCCAGCACCAGGCCGAGGAAGCCGAGGCCGAAGAAACTCAGCGTCAGCAGGAACGGGCGTGCATCGCGGCCCTCGCGCATCGCCGCGCGCCACAGCCAGACCACGTTGAGCAGCGCGAGCACCGGCACCGGCGACAGCCACCAGAAATTGCCGTCCTCGAACCAGCGCGCCATCAGCCGCGAATCGAGGAACGGCAGCCAAGCGCTGACCAGGCCCATGAACGCCGCGACCACCAGCACCAGCGGCCGGGTCAGCGTGCGCGCCATCTGCTGCAGCCGGCCTTCGGTCTTGAGGATCAGCCAGCCGCTGCCGAGCAGCGCGTAGCCGAACACGACCGCCGCGCCGGTCAGCATCGAGAACGGACTGAACCAGTCGAGCGCGCCGCCGACGTACTTGCCCTCCTCCAGCGGCATGCCCTCGACCAGCGCGCCGAGGATCACGCCCTGCGCGAACGCGGCCAGCAGCGAGCCGAGCGCGAACGCCACGCCCCAGAAGCGCTTGCCGCGCCGCGCCTTGAACCGGAATTCGAACGCGACGCCGCGGAACACCAGCGCGATCAGCATCAGCAGCACCGGCAGGTACAGCGCCGACAGCACGATCGCGTAGGCGCGCGGGAACGCCGCGAGCAGGCCGGCGCCGCCGAGCACCAGCCAGGTCTCGTTGCCGTCCCAGATCGGCGCCGCGGTGGTCATCATGTGGTCGAGCTGGTCGCCATCCTCGGCGAATGGAGCGAGCACGCCCAGGCCCAGCACGAAACCGTCGAGCAGCACGTACATCAGCACGCCGAAGCCGATCACGCCGAACCAGATCACCGGCAGTGCGGTCTGCAGGTCCATCAGTCTTCTCCCACCGGACCGTCGGCCGCCGAGATCGGCCGCATCGGCGTACGTTCGCCCGCGTCGTGATCCGGGCCGTCGTCGAACGGCTGCGGGCCGGTGCGGATCATCTTGAGGATGTAGCCGCCGCCGGCGCCGAACACCACCGCGTAGGCGACGACGAAGGCGCCCAGCGAGACGATCACGCTGCTGCGGTCGATGTCGCTGACCGCATCGGCGGTGCGCAGCAGGCCCTGGATCGCCCAGGGCTGGCGGCCGATCTCGACGACGAACCAGCCGGCCAGCACTGCGATGAAACCGCTCGGCGACATCAGCCGCCAGGTGTTCAGCAGCCACGTCGACTCGAACAGCCAGCGCCGTCGCCACGCCCACAGCGAGACCAGGGTCAGCAGCAACATCGCCATGCCGATGCCGACCATGACCCGGAATGCGTAGAACACCGGCGCGACCGGCGGCCGTTCGTCGCGCGGCACCGCGGTCAGCGGCGCGATCGTGCCGTCCCAGCTGTGGGTCAGGATCACGCTGCCGAGCCGCGGAATCGCGATCTCGTAATCGTTGCGCTCTTCTTGGACATTCGGCACCGCGAACAGCACCAGCGGCACGCCTGCGCCGGGTGCGCTCTCGTGCCAGTGCGCTTCCATCGCCGCGAGCTTGACCGGCTGCACCTCGCCGGTCTTCAGACCATGCAGGTCGCCGACGACGATCTGCAGCGGCACGGTGATCGCCGCGAACGCGACCGAGAGCTTGAGCATCCGCGTGGCCGCATCGACGTGTTCGCCGCGGCGCAGATACCACGCCGCGACGCCGCCGATGACGAAACAGGTGGTGATGAACGCCGCCAGCGCCATGTGCGCCAGGCGGTACGGGAACGAGGGATTGAAGATGACCGCCATCCAGTCGGCCGGATGGAACACGCCGTCGATGAGTTCGTAACCGGCCGGCGTGTGCAGCCAGCTGTTGGCCGAGAGGATCCAGAACGTCGAGATCAGCGTGCCCACCGCGACCAGGCACGTCGACAGGAAATGCAGCTTCTCCGACACCCGGCCCCAGCCGAACAGCATCACGCCGAGGAAACTCGCTTCGAGGAAGAACGCCGTCAGCACCTCGTAGCTCAGCAACGGCCCGAGGATGTTGCCCGCCGCGATGCTCAGCGCCGACCAGTTGGTGCCGAACTGGAAACTCATGACGATGCCCGACACCACGCCCATGCCGAACGACACGGCGAAGATCCGCATCCAGAAGAAATACAGCTCGCGCCAGACCGGATCGCGCGTGCGCAGCCAGCGCCATTCCAGGAACGCCAGCCAGCTCGACAGGCCGATCGTGAAGGCGGGAAACAGCACGTGGAAGGAGATCACGAATCCGAACTGGATCCGCGACAGCAGCAGGGCGTCCAAGCGGGGCTCCGGTGGGGCGGCGCGTTGCGAGTCTGCGGGCGCGCGCGTGAAAGCGGGATGCGGCATGGCGTCGCGCGACACCGCGTCGCGGCCCGACCATGACCTTCGCCAGAGCAGCCCGGGCGGCCGTGCCCGTTACACTTCGGCCTTCTTTCGCGTCATGGAACCGTCGAATGCGTCGACTGCCGTTGAGCTGGGTGCTCGCCTGCGCCCTCGTGTCTCCCGCCGCCCTCGCGCAACCTGCGCAGCCGCTGACGATGGCGCGGATCATGGCCGATCCGGACTGGATCGGTGCGCCGGTCGAAGGCGCGTGGTGGCGCTGGGACGGCCAGGCGGCGTACTACACGGTCAAGCGCGAGGGCAGCACTGTCCGCGACACCTGGACCCAGCCGCTGGCCGGCGGCGCGTCGGCCCGCGTCGACGACGGCGCGCGCGCCGATCTCGACGCGCAGAACCCGATCATCGATGCGACCGGCACGCGCATGGCCTTCCTGCGCAATGGCGACCTGTTCGTGCGCGACCTGCGCACCGGCGCGCTGACCCAGGTCACGCGCACCGATGCCCAGGAAGCGCAACCGCAGTGGTCGACGACCGGCGGCCTGGTCTGGCGCGCGGGCAACGACTGGTTCGGCTGGGACGCGCAGCGCGGCACCACGCAGCTCGCGAGCCTCAAGGCCGAGGACGATCCGGCCAAGCCGCCGAAGGCCGATGACCTGCGCGATCGCCAGTTGCGCATGATCGAAACCCTGCGCGTCGAGCGCGACCGCCGCGACGGCCTGCGCACGCAGAACGAGGCCTGGCGCCGGAGCGACGCGACGCGCGCGCCGGGCCCGGTGTTCCTGGGCAAGGACGTCACGATCGCCGGCAGCGCGCTGTCGCCGGCCGGCGATCGCCTGATCGTCGTCACCACCGCCAAGAGCGGCGATTCGGGCCAGGCCGGCAAGATGCCGCGCTACGTCACCGAATCGGGCTACGAGGAATTCGAGGACGTGCGCACGCGCGTGGGCCGCAACGACCCGCTGCCGCACACGCTGTGGCTGGTGGACGTCGCCAGCGGCCAGCTACGCGAACTCGAGACTGACACCCTGCCCGGCATCGGCACCGATCCGCTGGCCGACTTGCGCCGCGCCGCCGGCAAGGACGCGCTGAAGGGCAACCGTCCGGTGCGTCTGGAACTCGACGGTCGCGGTGGCGGCGGCGGTGCGATCCGCTGGAGCGACGACGGCCGCAGCGTCGCGCTGTCGATCCACTCGGTCGACAACAAGGATCGCTGGCTCGCCACCGTCGATCTGGCCGGCGCCACGCTGCAGAATCGCGACCGCCTGACCGACACCGCGTGGATCAACTGGGACTTCAACGAGTTCGGCTGGCTGCCCGACAACCGCACGCTGTGGTTCCTGTCGGAGACTTCCGGCTATTCGCATCTGTATCTCAACGACGGCAGCCGCTCGCGCGCGCTGACCTCAGGCCGGTGGGAAGTGTCGTCGCCGGTGATGTCGCGCGACGGCAGCCGCTTCTTCTTCCTGTGCAACCAGCAGTGGCCGGGTCGCTACGAGGTCTGCACCGCGGCCGGCGGCAACGTCAGCGAACTCACCAGCACCGGCGGCATCGAGGACTTCGCACTCTCGCCCGACGAGACCCGTCTGCTGCTGCGCACCTCCGCCAGCTACACGCCGCCGCAGCTCGCGGTGGCCGATGTCGCCGGCGGCGCCGTGCGCGTGCTCACCGACACCCGCACGCCTGAGTTCAAGGCGCACGACTGGCTGCAGCCCGAGTACGTGCAGATTCCGTCGAAGCACGGCGCCGGCACGGTCTGGGGCAAGTTCTATGCGCCGGACAACTACGAACCCGGCCGTAAGTACCCGGTCGTGCTGTTCGTGCACGGCGCCGGCTACCTGCAGAACGTCAGCGACCGCTATCCGAACTACTTCCGCGAGCAGATGTTCCACAACCTGCTGGTGCAGCAGGGCTACCTCGTGCTGGATCTCGATTTCCGCGCCTCCGCCGGTTATGGCCGCGACTGGCGCACGGCGATCTACCGGCAGATGGGCCATCCCGAGCTCGAGGATTACCTCGACGGCATCGACTGGCTGGTCGACAACCACCAGGCCGACCGCGACCGCGTCGGCATCTACGGCGGCAGCTACGGCGGCTTCATGACCTTCATGGCGCTGTTCCGCGAGCCCGGCGTGTTCAAGGCCGGCGCCGCCCTGCGCCCGGTCACCGACTGGTCGCAGTACAACCACGCCTACACCGCGAACATCCTCAACACGCCGGACATCGACCCCGAGGCGTACCTGAAGTCCTCGCCGATGGAATACGCCGACCGCCTGCAGGACAACCTGCTGATCGCGCACGGCATGATCGACGACAACGTGTTCTACAAGGACTCGGTGATGATGGCGCAGCGCCTGATCGAACTGCGCAAGGACAAGTGGGAACTGGCGAGCTACCCGCTCGAGCGCCACGCCTACCAGCACCCGGCCTCGTGGTACGACCAGTACCGCCGCATCTACGAACTGTTCGAGCGTACGCTCAAGCCGTGAGATCAGCGCGCCTGTGCGGACAGCAGTCCGCGCAGGCGCTCCGCCTCTGCCGCATCGGCGACGTTCAGGGCCTCCAGCGCCTGCAGGCCCGGACCGATCAGCGCGCGCCCAGCCTCCAGCGCGCCGTTGCCGATCATGGCTTCACCCCGCACGATCGCCAGACGGTGCTCCCAACCGGGTGTGGGATCGCCTGCGGTGAGCAGGGCCGGCTTGAGTCCCTGCAGCAGCTGTAGCGCCTCGTCGTACTGACGATGCTCCACGAGCATCTGCGCCAGTGAATACCGGCGGACTTGTGCATGGACGTTTTCGGGGCCGCCATCCATACCCTCGAGACCCAGCATCGTGGACCGCGCCAAGGCGATACCCCGCGTCCTGTCGCCGCATTCGTGTTCCCGTGATGCCAGGTTGCCGCCCTCCACCAGGGTGGCGCGCGACTCCGCACCATGGTTGGCCACCATGCCGGTGTGCACACGACGCATCAGTGTCAACGCGGCACCGCAGTCGCCGAGCCGATGGTGGATACCTGCGAGCATGGAGGTCTGCACCAAAGCCTGGTAGCTGTCCGCGCCCGAGACCCTCTCGGTTTCCGACACGGCACGCTGCGCCCACGACAGCGCCTCGTTAAGCCGCCCTTGGCTCCGGTAGACACGTGCGAGATTCATCCTGAGGGCTGACACGTAGATCGCACCGATCTCCTCCGGCGCGAAGGCAGGGTCGGCCAGGGTCTTAGCCAACAGCTGCTGGGCTTCATGCAAACGCTCCAGACGCAGATACGCATCCGACAGGTTGATGCGGATGCTCGCGCCGACCTGCGCGTCGTCAGCCAGGATCATGCGTTGCAGGCGGTCCGCCCGCTCCAGTGCGGGCACGGCTTCATCCACCCGCTGCTGCTGTACGAGCAGCACGCCCCGCAGCAGCGCAGCACGCAGGGCCATCATGCTGTCCTCGTCCAGCCGGCTGCCCGCCGCGGCGTCGCTGTCTTGCAACAGCGCATGCGCCTCGTCGAACTTGCCCGCGTACGCCAGCATCCCGACCAGCTCGTACTGCGCCCGCAGTGTCTGTTCGTCGTCCGGACCGAACGCTTCCCGGTAATCCACGACCGAAGTGCGCAGGTGGTGTTCACCACGCTCGCGATCGCCCAGCGTGCGCCATGCGACCCCCAGTGCGCCGTGGATGCTGCCCCGTGTCGCGGAATCGTCAGGAAATTTCTCGGCCATTTCGGCGGACGCGTTTTCGAGCAGTTCCCGGACCGTCGGGTTCGCTTCGAAACCGCTCCCGCCTGGCGATACCGAACCGATCAGGTCGTTGCTGATGAACTTGACCACCGCTTCCGCGCGCGCCGCCTGCCTGCGCGCCGCATCCCGCTGTTCCGACGCATCCTGCTCGGCGTTGACCGAACGCTGCAACAGAACACCCGTAATCCCGAGTCCCAGCACCAGGACAGCCATCGCGGCCACCACCCACGGTCGTCGCGCCCGGGCAAGCGCGGCCCGGCGTTCCGCGACCTGGATCCTGTCGCGGACCGCGGCTTCCAGCGCGGCCTTGTCGCGTCGCTGCGCGAGCTGACGGATGCGATCGGCAAGATGCGCGGCCGACGCAGGCCGTAGTGCGGGATTTCCGTTGGCGGCGGACGCCACGTCCGTCCGAAGCAGGGGGTCGTCGATCTCCGCCTCCCACCCGGCCGACAGGGGCTGGCGGAAGTCGCCGACGGTCAACTGGTAGAGGATCACGCCCAATGCATACAGGTCGCTGCCGACGCTCGGCACCTGACCCGACACCACTTCCGGGGCCAGATACAGGGGCGTGCCACTTTCGGCCGACGCCGTCAGGGCCTGGGTCAGGCCAAGCTGCGTGATGCCCAGGGCGTCGATCCTGTCCGAGTCGAACACGCCGCTGCTGCCGAAATCGGCAACCCGCAGATGCCACGCCCCCGGCGCGCCGTGGACCAGCAGGTTCGCCGGCTTCAGATCCTTGTGCAGGACACCGACCGCATGCGCGGCGGCGACCGCGTCGACCGCTTCGACGAACAGCGCCAGCCGGTCGTCGAGCGACAGCTGCCCGATGCCGTGACCGTCCGCATCACGCCAGCGGTCGAGGCTGACGCCGCCGTATTCGAACTCGACGAAGAACGGTGACTGTTCGAAATCCCAGTCGATCAGCTGTACGAAGCTCTGCCGCTCGCCGATCGCCGCCTGCAGCAGCCGCCCGACCGTGACCTCGCGCTTGAGCCCGGTCAGCCGCTGCCCGTCGAGACTGAACTTGAAGACGCGCTGCTGCCCGGTCTTGGCATGGCGTGCCAGCCAGACTTCGCTGTCGCCGGCTCGCGCCAGTGCGTCCTCCAATAGCCAATGGGCACGACGCGGGACCGCATCGCCCGCAGCAAGCCGACTCTCCGGCGGCACGTGCGCCACCGTCCGCCGGGTCACCTTGCCCTCGATCCGGTAGCCCACCCGCGGCAAGGTGACGATCGCGCCGCCGGCCCCCTCGCCCAGCGCCCGGCGCAACTTGCCCACAGCGTTGGTCAGGACGGCTTCCACGACGACGCGTCCGGCCCACACGGTGGACAGCAGTTCGTCCTTGGTCACCGCCTCGCCCGCATGCCGAAGCAGGTATTGCAGGACTTCGAGCGGCTTGCGTTCCAGTTCGACAGGCAGGCCATCGACTGTCAGCTGCCAACGCCCTTCATCGAACTCCACCGTATGGAACGACCACGCGTAGGTGGTGGCGTGCTCGCCTGCCTGATGATCCCCTGACATCCCTGCTCCTGCCTCCAGACGCATCGGATACGTCGGAAATTCCCTGGACAATCAAACGGATGCGATCCGTTTGAACTTCGTTTCCATGACGTGGGGACTGCGCTCGACCTGTTTGTCGACAGTGGCTGCACCGCTGGCGTCAGCCGGCAACCGGTCGGGAGTTCCCATGCGAGGCAGGATCATTCACTACAACGCCAGCGATGGCAAAGGGCTGGTGGTCACCGGTCAGCAGCAGCATGCGTTCGAGATCACGCAGTGGCGCAGTGAGAGCGCACCGGCCCTCAACCAGACGGTGGAGCTGGTGTTCCAGGGCGAGCGCCTCGCGTCGGTGGCCCGTATCGCGGACGACGTCCTGCTGAAGGAGAAAGCCGGCGCGCTCGCGGACCGGATCGGCACTGCGGGCGCTGCAACGCTCGAAGGCATCCGCCAACGCAATTCGCACGGCCTCGCCGGCCGCGTGACCGGCCTCGGCAAGGTGCTGCCCGCCTGCCATGCGCTGTTCGCCGCGTCGGCGCTGCTCTTCTCCTATCTGAAGGTCGAGGGACTGTTCGGTCCCAGCCAGGCGTACTCGCTGGTCGGCCTGTCACGTCTGTCGGAACAGCTGGGCAGCGCCATCGGCGGCAGCGTGCTGCCCTGGCTCGCCATCCTGTCGATCGCGGTTCCGCTGTTCTGGCGCAGCCGCTGGGCGTGGCTGGCACTGCTACTGCCGTTGTTCGCCACGGTCAAACCCTGGTTCGACGTCTTTTCCGCGGTCCGTGCCGTGTCCAAAGGCATGAACCAGTTCGACGCCGGCATGGGACGCGCGATGACCAGCCAGCTCATCGACATGCTGGGCATTGGTCTGGGCTTCTGGCTGTGCCTTGCCACGTCTCTGGTGCTGGCCGGCCTGGCGGTCAAGCGCACGCTGCTGCCGCCCCGCCCGCACGCCGAGCCGGAGAGCGTCCGATGAGTCCGCGCTTGCGTATCGGTCTGTCCACGGCCGCCCTGACCGCATCATTTCTCCTGTCCGGCACCGTGGTCGCCGGCGACGGGGACAACAGCGCACTGCTGCACCGGATGGCGGCCCTGGAGGCACGCGTCTCCGCGCTTGAAGGGCGTCCTGCCACCGGCACGTCTCCAGCATCCCTCGCATGGCAGGACACCGCGAAGTGGAACCAGCTGCGTGTGGGAATGCGCGAGCAGGAGGTTGTCGAACTGCTCGGCCCGCCGTCGTCCGGACAGCGGATGCGCACCCCCGGCGCCCTGACTGGCGAGATCACGGCAATGCTCTACCAGCAGATCGACTCCGCCAATCTCGCGGGCGCCGTCAGCGGCATCGTCCACCTCGCGGATGGACGTGTTACCGGCTGGTCGGCGCCCTATCTGGCGGATGCCACGCCTGATGGCGGTCGCCGATGAGTCCCCGGACCCGTCTGGATCGCGTGCGAACGGTCGCGCCGTCCACCTGCGCCGGTGAAGCGGGTCGCCGCCCATCCGGATTGCTGCGCGGAACGGCGCGCCGGACATCCCATCCGACGACGTCCGGCGCCGCACGACACCTTCGCCGATCGACAGCTGCCGGGACGTGTCCGGGCAGAACGGCCGCACCCCACACCCCCTGCCATCCACCACGCTCCGGAGATACCCGTATGACCCCAGTCCGCTTGTCCATGCTCACACTCGCCAGCGCCCTGCTTCTGGCCGCCTGTGGCGACAAGGACGACACCGCGTCCGACACCGCACAGCCGCCCGCAGGCGCCCTGGGCGAGGCCGTCAGGCAGGCTGAAGCCACCGCCCGCCGCACCTCGCTCCCCACAGCGGACGCGACCAGGCCGCTCGACAGCTACCCGGCGATCAAGAGTGGCCAACAGGTCATGTTCCTCTACGTTGCCGCGTCGAAGCTGCCGCCCGATTTCGACAAGCTGGCCGAAGCCCATTCGCGCGACTACCGGCAGACCAGCGATGCCTTCCGCAGGAGCGATCTGCTCAAAGCCCTGCGACCGCAACTCGAGCAGGGCATCGCGGATGCGGTCGCAACACCCTACGGCTGGGTGGAGCTCGACAACGCGGACCTGCAGAGCTACGACTTCGAGCGCAAGGGCTTCGTCGTGGGCGAGTTCTCGACTCCGGGCGGCTATCGCTACTTCAACGACGCCAGCAGCTTCAGCTACGCCTGGGCCAATCACGAGCAGGTCGCCTTCGCGCCTGTCGCCGATGAAGCCGTCGCGCGCGAACTCGAAGCGATGCGCGGCAACTGGAACAGCAAACCGCGCCTGCGCGTCTACTTCTTCGCCCAGTCCGCCGATCTCAATGCCAGCCGGGTAAACGCCCTGGTGACGCGGGTACGGATCACCGACCGCAGCGGCCGCGTCCTCGTCGACTACGGTCCCGACGGCAGCGTGCCCGTGCAGACACAGGAAGCGCCGGCATCCGGTTGCACGAGTGTCGACTGCATGGCCGATGACGTCATGGGCGGTGCCCTTTGAACGGCCCCGTGTCGCCCGCCGGTGTACAGCCTGCACCGCAGGACAGTGAGGGGCTGGTGGCACAGGAGCTCGCGCTGCGCAGGGCCCGGCGGGAAGCCGCAATCCGGGACACGGCCGGACTCGCCACCGTCGTCAAGGTGCTGTCCGGCGTGCTGTTCGCCGGCGCGATCATTCCGGCGCTCGGCATCCTGTCCGTGTTGGCCGGCCTGTTCGTCGGCTTCTTCGGCACGCTTGCACTGGCGTTCAAGGGCAACCCGAGCGGCGCCCTGAAACAGGTGCTGATCACCGGGGTGGGCGCAGTCGTCGCCACGATCGTCTGGGCCATCGTGACGTTCGTGGTCTTCGCCTGACAGCGCATCCGCACAGGCGCGCTGCCCCTGCTTCCCCAACCCGTCAGCTCTCCGGAGACATCGATGCGATATCGCGTCCGCGCCGCTATCGTGCTGCTCGCAGCAGCCTGTTTTGCCACGTTCGCCAGCCATGCACAGGCAGTTGATCCCGACGCCTGGAAGCAGCCGGACGTCCGCGCCCACCTGAAGACGGGGATGACCCCCGATCAGGTCGAAGCGGTCCTCGGCACGCCGGCGCGGTCCCGCATCCACCGGAGCCTCGCCGGCAACACACGCGATCTCGAATTCCGGTCCAGCAACGGTCGGGACTGGATGATCGCCGTGTTCATGGATGGGCAGGGCCTGTTCAACTACAGCGTCGCGCGACTGGGTGCAGACGGGGACGGTCTCCCCGTCGATGCGCAGCCATGGCGGGTGCTTGCCAACTGGCAGGCACTCGCTCCTGGCATGTCGCTCGACGAAGTCGAAGCCATCTTCGGGCCGCCCTCTGCAAAGGCATATACCGGGATCGATGGTGTGGAGACCCTGACTGGCTGGCTCTATGACGTCACACCGGAGACGGGGCCGGCTTCCGGCATGGTCATGGCGGTCCAGGACCGCGTCTCCGGCATCTCGACGCCCTTGCTCGCGGTCCCGTAGCCTGTAAGGCCCGCAGTCCCACCCCGGCAGTCGTGATCCCGAAATTTTCCGCCCGCTGCATCCGTCCCGTGTTCAACGCGCCGCTGCCATGACTCTCGCCGGCGCATTGCCGTCCACGGAGCTGCTGCGGCCGTCGCCGTGGAAGATGCTCGCGCTGCTGGCGATCTCGGCCGGGTTCGTCTGGGTTGCGGTCGGCATCGCCGACCGCAATCTGCTGATCGCAGGGCTGTGCGGTGGATTCTTCGGGCTGTGCGCGCTGGTCGCGCTGGTGTCGCTGCTGCCCGGCGCGAACCATCTGCGGCTCGACGCCGACGGCATCGAACTGCGCTCGCTGTTCCGGGTCACCCGTTGGGGCTGGCGCGATGTCGTGCGCTTCGGTCCGACACGCGTGGGGCTGCACACGATGGTCGGCATCGATTTCGCCGACCACGTGGACGCCGCAGCCCGCCTGCGGCGGGTCAATCGTGGACTGACCGGCTTCGACGGCGCCCTGCCCGACACCTACGGGCACAAGGCGGCAGACCTGTCGGCGAAGCTCGAAGCCTGGCGCCAGGCGCACGTCTGAGCGCCGCGACGGCATTGACCAGAATCAATGCCGTCGCGCGGGCGCCAACTACAATGCGTTGCATGAACGATTTCGACACCGTCCGTGACTATCTGACCGGCCTGCAGGACCGGATCTGCCATGCGATCGAAGGCGCCGATGGCCGCGCGCAGTTCGTCGAGGACCTGTGGCAGCGCGCCGAAGGCGGCGGTGGCCGCACCCGCGTGCTGCGCGACGGTGCGGTGTTCGAACAGGCCGGCATCGGCTTCTCCGATGTCTCCGGTACCGCCCTGCCGCCGTCGGCCAGCGCCAACCGGCCCGAACTCGCAGGCGCCTCATGGCGCGCCTGCGGCGTGTCGCTGGTGTTCCATCCGCACAATCCGCATCTGCCGACCACCCATGCCAACGTGCGCCACTTCCGCGCGATGCGCGACGGCGAGACCGTGGCCTGGTGGTTCGGCGGCGGCTTCGATCTGACGCCGTTCTATCCGGTCGACGAAGACGTGCTGCACTGGCACCGCACTGCGCGTGACCTCTGCGAGCCCTTCGGTGGGCAGGCGCGCTACGACGCGCACAAGCAGTGGTGCGACGACTACTTCTTCCTCAGGCACCGCAACGAGACGCGTGGCGTCGGCGGCCTGTTCTTCGACGATCTGCACGGCGATTTCGAGAACGACTTCGCCTACATGCGCGCGGTCGGCGACGGGTTCCTCGATGCCTATCTGCCGATCGTCGAGCGCCGCAAGCACACCCCGCACGGCGACGCCCAGCGCGAGTTCCAGCTGTATCGCCGCGGGCGCTACGTCGAATTCAATCTCGTCTACGACCGCGGCACGCTGTTCGGCCTGCAGTCGGGCGGCCGCGCCGAATCGATCCTGATGAGCCTGCCGCCGCGCGTGCGCTGGGAGTACGGCTACGTGCCGGCCGCCGGCAGCGACGAGGCGCGGCTGGCCGATTACCTGCGCCCGCGCGACTGGCTCGCCGAACTGGCCTGAACCGGTGAACGCGGCCGACGACGCGCATCCGGACGTCGTGCCGGACTGCCTGCAGGTGCTGCATGCCGACGCCCACCTGCTGGCGTTCGACAAGCCCAGCGGGCTGCTGTCGGTGCCCGGGCGCGGTGCGGACAAGCAGGACTGCCTGGCGACGCGCGTGCTGGCGCAGTGGCCGGACGCGCGCGTGGTGCACCGGCTGGACCAGGCGACCTCGGGCGTCATCGTGCTGGCGCGCGGCCTGGAGATGCAGCGCGCGCTCAGCGAGGAGTTCGCCGCACGGCGTGTGGAGAAGCGCTACATCGCCGTCGTCGACGGCTGGCCCGATGCAGACGCCGGCACGATCGACCTGCCGCTGCAGGCCGATTGGCCGAACCGGCCGATGCAGCAGGTCGACCGGATCGCCGGCAAGCCCGCGCTGACCCGCTGGCAGGTCCTGTCGCGCACGCGGTCCGCCGACGGCGCGCCCTGTACGCGGCTGGCATTGATGCCCGAGACCGGCCGCACGCACCAGTTGCGCGTGCATCTGCAGGCGATCGGCCATCCGATCCTCGGCGATGCGCTGTACGCCGCGCCGGCCGCCCGCGATCGCGCGCCGCGCCTGCTGCTGCATGCCGAATCGCTGGCGCTCGCGCATCCCGCGACGAGTGCACGCCTGCGGATCGCGTGTCCCGTTCCGTTCTGATGCTGGTGTAGGAGCGCGCTTGCGTGCGATGGGCATTCCCGGCACCCCCTCGCGCGCAAGCGCGCCCCACAAATTCCGGACATAAAAAAGCCCCGCAGGCAGGGGGGGCCTACGGGGCTCGGGAACCGGGCGCGGGGAGACGCCTGGTGGTTCCGGTCGATCACTCCAGGGGAAGGAAGCGATCTGCGACAGACCTTGCATCTGTCGAGGGACATATCAACATTCCCACCATGGATGGTTCGTGAAGATTCCGGTTAATTTTCTGTTGGATTCAGGCCGCATTTACTCGCGTTCTGCGCACTGCAGCCTGTCGCCAGAAGCGGCACATTCCACGATGGCCGCGGCGCTCAGTGCGCCTCGTCCCAGTTGTCGCCGACGCCGCTGTCGACGACCAGCGGCACCCGCAATTGGCCCGCGCCGGTCATCCGCGGGACGACCTCGGCCAGCAGCGTGTCGACGAAATCCAGATCGGCCTCGAATACGAGTTCGTCGTGGACCTGCAGGATCATTCGCGCGCGGTCCGCATGGTTGGCGATCCAGCCGTCGATCGTGATCATCGCGCGCTTGATGATGTCGGCCGCGGTCCCCTGCATCGGCGCGTTGATCGCGGCGCGCTCGGCGCCGGCGCGCTGCGAGGGATTGCCCTTCTGGATGAAGTCCAGCGTCAGCCGGCGGCCGAACACGGTCTCGACGTAGCCGCTCTCGCGCGCCTGCAGCCGGGTGCGGTCCATGAAGTCGCGCACGCCGGGATAGCGCGAGAAGTAGAGCGCGATGTAGTCCTGCGCCTCGCCACGGCCGATGCCGAGGTTGCGCGCCAGGCCGAACGCGCTCATGCCGTACATCAGGCCGAAGTTGATCGCCTTGGCCGCGCGGCGCTCGTTGCCGGTGACCTCGTCGAGCGGCCGGCCGAAGACTTCAGCGGCGGTCGCGCGGTGGATGTCGACACCGGATTCGAATGCCCGCACCAGGCCCGGATCCTCGGACAGGTGGGCCATGATCCGCAGTTCGATCTGCGAGTAGTCGCAGGCGATCAGCTTGCGGCCCGGCGGCGCGACGAACGCGCGGCGGATGCGGCGGCCGTCGTCGGTGCGGATCGGGATGTTCTGCAGGTTCGGATCCGACGACGACAGCCGCCCCGTCGCCGCGCCGGCCTGGTGGTAGCTGGTGTGCACGCGGCCGGTGTCGGCGTTGATCATCTCCGGCAGCTTGTCGGTATAGGTGCTGCGCAGCTTCGCGAGGCCGCGGTAGTCGAGGATCACCCGCGGCAGTTCGTGCTGGTCGGCGATCGCCTCCAGCGCCTCCTCGTTCGCGCTCGGCTGACCCTTCGGCGTCTTGACCAGCGCCGGCAGGCCCAGCTCCTCGAACAGCAGCGCGCAGACCTGCTTCGGCGAATCGAGGTTGAAGATGCGCCCGGCGAGTTCGGTGGCCTTCTGCTGCGCGGCGAGCATGCGTTTGGACAGGTCCGCGCTCTGCCGCCGCAGTTCGTCGGCATCGACGCGCACGCCGTTGGCCTCGATGCGCGCGAGCACCGGCACCAGCGGAATCTCGATGTCGGCATACACGCGTGCCAGGCCCGGATCGGCCTCGATCCGCGGCTTCAGGACCCGGTGCAGGCGCAGGGTGATGTCGGCATCCTCGGCGGCGTACTTCGACGCGTCGTCGATGGCGACCTGCGAGAACGAGATCTGCTTGGTGCCCTTGCCGGCGACGTCCTCGAACTTGATCGTGTCCATGCCGAGATGGCGTCTGGCCAACGAATCGAGATCGTGGCGGGCGATGCCGGCGTCGAGCACGAAACTTTCGAGCAGCGTGTCGTCGGCGTAGCCGCGCACGTCGACCCCGTGCCGGCGCAGCACGTGGATGTCGTACTTGCCGTGCTGGCCGAGCTTGCGCTTCGCGGGATCCTCCAGCACGCCGCGCAGCGCATCGAGCACCTGCGCGCGGTCGAGTTGCGCCGGCGCGCCGGGATAGTCGTGGCCGACCGGGATGTAGGCGGCCCGGCCGGGCTCGATCGCGAAGCTGAGCCCGACGAGGCCCGAGCACATCGCATCGAGCGCATCGGTTTCGGTGTCGAACGCGAATTCGTCGGCGGCCTGCAGCTGCGCGACCCAGGCGTCGAGCTGCTCGCGGGTCATCACGGTCTCGTACTCGCCCGGCACCGACAGGGCGGGATCGAGCGTCGACGGCGGCGCGGGGATCGCGGCCGCGCCGGCCGTCGCTGCGCCGCCCGTATCGCCACCGGCGTCGAGATCCTTCAGCGCTTGGCCGAAGCCGTAGCGCGTGTACAGCACACGCAGGGCATCGACCGCGCGCGGCCGCAACACCAGCGTCTCCGGACCGCCGTCGAGCGCGACATCGGTCCGGATCGTCGCGAGCTCCCGGCTCAGCGGCAGCTGGTGCAGCGCCTCGCGCAGGTTCTCGCCGATCTTGCCCTTGATGTTGCCGGCGTTCGCGATCACGCCGTCGAGCGATTCGTACTCGGCCAGCCACTTCGCCGCGGTCTTCGGCCCGCATTTGGGCACGCCGGGGATGTTGTCGATGCTGTCGCCCATCAGCGCGAGCATGTCGACGATCTGGTCGGCGCGGACACCGAACTTGTCGAGCACGGCCGCGTCGCTGTCCATGCGGCTGCCGCTCATCGTATTGACCAGGGTCACGCGCGGGCGCACCAGCTGGGCGAAATCCTTGTCGCCGGTGGAGATCGTCACGTCGATGCCGGCATCGGCCGCCTGCAGCGCCAGCGTGCCGATGACGTCGTCGGCCTCGACGCCGGGCACGCGCAGGATCGGAAAGCCCAGCGCCTCGACGATCGCGCACATCGGCTCGACCTGCGCGCGCAGCTCGTCGGGCATCGGCGGGCGGTTGGCCTTGTACTGGTCGTAGAGATCGTCGCGGAAGGTCTTCCCGGGCGCGTCGACGACGAACGCGGCGAAGTCCGGTGCTTCCTTCAGCGTCGCGCGCAGCATGTTGACGACGCCGAACAGTGCGCCGGTCGGTTCGCCATCGGCGTTCGACAATTGTGGCAGCGCGTGGAAGGCGCGATACAGGTACGAGGACCCGTCGATCAGGATGAGGCGTTTCATGCCGACGATTCTACCGCCGCGCCCCACGCGGCCCGTGAGACGCATCACTCCGGCGCGATCCCGGGCCGCGCATACTGGCGGTCCTTCGTCCGCGCCGGAGATCGCCATGCACAGGTTCCGCACCGCCCTGCTCGCCACCGCCCTGCTGAGCCTGTCCGCCTGCGCGACCACCGGCGGTTCCGGCCTGCCCGAAGGCGTGCCCGCCGATGCCGAGCAAATGACCCGCATCGAGTCCAACGGCGACCAGATCACCGAATACCGCATCGCCGGCCAGCTGCGCGCGGTGCAGGTCGTGCCGTCGCGCGGCCCGGCCTATTTCCTCTACGACCGCGACGGCGACGGCAGCATCGACGGCGATCGCGACAGCGTGCCGCAGACCTATTTCAAGCTGTTCGGCTGGTAGGTCCGTGGGCGGGGCCGTGCGGGTCGCACTGGTCGGCTACGGCCTCGCCGGCCGCGTGTTCCATGCGCCACTGATCCGAGCGACGCCCGGCCTGGCGCTGCACACGGTGGTGTCCAGCGATGCCGGCAAGGTCCACGCCGACCTGCCCGATGCGCGCGTCGTCGCCGATCCCCAGACGGCCGTCGCCGATCCGGCGATCGATCTGGTCGTCATCGCCTCGCCCAATGCCACCCATGCACCGCTGGCGATCGCGGCGCTGCAGGCCGGCAGACATGTGGTCGTCGACAAGCCGTTCGCGATCGATCCGGCCGAGGCGCAGACCGTCGCCGCCGCGGCGCGTGCGAGCGGAACCGTCCTCGGCGTGTTCCACAACCGGCGCTGGGATGCCGATTTCCTCGCGCTGCGTGCGCTGGTCGATGCCGGCACGCTCGGCGACATCGCCGAAGTCCATTCGCATTTCGACCGCTTCCGTCCGACCGTGCCGGACCGCTGGCGCGAACGCGCAGGGCCGGGCGCCGGGCTGTGGCTCGATCTCGGCCCGCATCTGGTCGACCAGGCGTTGCAGCTGTTCGGATTGCCGCAGGCCGTGCAGGCCGACATCGCACGCCAGCGCGCCGGCGCCGAGGTCGACGACTTCTTCCATGTCGTGCTGCGTTACCCGCGATTGCGCGTCGTGCTGCATGCCGGTGCGCTGGTGCCCGGCGCCGGCCTGCGTTTCGCCGTGCACGGCACAGGCGGCAGCTGGTTCAAGCACGGGCTGGATCCGCAGGAAGCCGCGTTGCGGGCGGGCGGCGTGCCGGGAGCGTCCGAGGAATGGGGCGTCGACCCTGCGCCCGGCCGGCTGCTGCGCGTGGATGCGGACGGCACGGTGCGCGATGCGCCATCGCCGACGCCCGCGGGCGATTACCGCGCGTTCTATGCCGGCATCCGCGATGCGATCCGCGACGGCGCGCCGCCGCCGGTCACCGTCGACGAGGCGCTCGACGTCATGCGCGTGCTGCAGGCAGGTATCGACAGCGCTGCGAACGGATGCGTGGTGGCGCTGGACTGAACCGTAGCAAGGGTAGAGCGCAACGAAACCCATCGTGTTTCGCGCGTGATTCCGGCCGCCCTTGATCCGACAGATGCATGCCGACCGTGGCGCTGCGATCCGTACCGCCACGACGACGGGTTTCGCTGCGCTCCACCCATCCTATGCAGCGTCGCTGCGTGTCTTGCTCGCGCGCGATGAGGCTTCCAGGGAAATGCCCCATCGCGCGCAAGCGCGCTCCCACACCCGAATCCGGGACGCGCCCGTGTGACGCGAGCGCGGGATGCGCTTACTTCTGCAGCAGCTCACCCACCAGCGCTTCGGCGCCGTAGACCGACTTCAGCGACTCGATGATCGCCGCGCTGTGCACCGACACCGTCCGGTTGAGGCGCGGGTCGTACCAGAAGCTGCCGCCGAGCGAGTGGATGTTGCCGTCGAACGCGAGGCCGATGACCTGGGCGTCGCGGTCGATCACCGGGCTGCCGGAATTGCCGCCGATGATGTCGTTGGTGCTGACGAAGTTGAACCGCGTGTCCTTGGCGATGTTGCCTTCCGCATCCAGCCAGCGCTTCGGCAGCGCGTACGGTTCGGCGCCGGTGTTGCGTGCGAACACGCCGCCCATCGTCGTGAACGGCTCGACCGCCGTGCCGTTCTCGTCCCAGCCGGCGACATCGCCGTAGGACAGGCGCAGGGTGAACGTCGCATCGGGGTAGACCGTGGTGCCGAGCTTGTCGAAGCGCACCCTGGCGATCTGCGTGGCGGCGCGCGATTCGATCGACGCCACGTCCGACTCCTGGCGCTGGCGCAGCGCGCGCGCCGGCGCATCGACCGCGCGGGCGAGGCGGATGAAGGGATCGTCCGACGCCTCGATCGCCGCGGCGCCGCCGTTCCACAGGCGCTCGCGTTCGGCGACATCGGCGAGCTTCGAACCTTCGACCAGGGCCTTCGCGACCTGCGCCGGCGACTGCGTGCCGAGCACGGACTTCACCAGTGGATCGTCGGTGCCCAGCAGTTCGCGGAACTTGGTCAGCGACCAGGTCAGCTTGGCGATCTCGAATTCGGGATACACCGGCGCCGTGCTCAACAGCGTCTGGCGCAGGCGGCCCTGGCCGGCGTCCTGGAACTCGGGCAGACGCGCGTCGTTGGCCTTGGCGCGTTCGGTCCCGCCGCGCACCAGCGTGCGGGCGATGCCGAACAGGCGCGAGTCGAAACCGCGGCCCTGCTCGAGCAGCATGTAGGGCACGGCGAGCTGGCGTGCGGTGACCTGCGCCGCTTCGACCTCGTTCCACGGCGCCGCGTCGACGCCGTCGCGCAGGCGTGCTTCCTCGGCGCGCTTGCCGGCGAAGACCTGCGGATCGAGCAGTGCCTGCAGCTGGCCGCGGAACACCTTGTAGCTGTTGTCGGTGAACGTGAGATCCGACTGCGCCTGACGCGCGGCCTCGTCGTCGATGCGTCCGTACTGGCCGAGCATCGCGCGGCGTTCGGCCAGCCACAGCAGGCTGTTGATCAGGCTGACGTCGCGCACGGTTTCCAGCTGCGCCACGGTGAGCTGGCGCTGGGTGCGGCCGGGGTGGCCGGTGACCATGACCAATTCACCGGCTTGCGCACCTTCGGGCTTGATCGTGAAGTGGTGTTCGACGCTAGCCGGCTTGCCGTCCTCGTAGGCGCGCAGCAGCGCGGCGTCGAGGTTGTAACGCGGGAAGTTGAAATTGTCGGGATCGCCGCCGAAGAAGCCGACCGAATACTCGGGCGTGAACACGAGGCGCACGTCGGAATAGCGGTGGTAGCGGTAGAGATGCTGCTGGCCGCCGTTGTAGAGCTCGACCACGTCGCAGCGCGTCTTCGCTTCGTCGTCGCCGACGCATTCCGATTCGATGCGGCTCTTCTCGGCATTGCGCGCATCCACATACGCCTGGCCCTGCTTGCCGTCGGCCGCGCTCGCCAACCGGCCGCTGACGTCGGTGATCGCGCGCAGCACGTTGAGTTCCTCGGCCGGGCATTGCAGCTCCTCGCCGCGCGCGTCGGCGACGAAGCCGTCGTTCTGCAGGTCGCGCTGCGGCGAGGACAGGCCCTGCACGCAGCCGACGACGCAGTGCGCATTGGTCAGCACCAGGCCGTTGGGCGACACGAACGAGCCGGAGCAGCCGCCGGCGAGGCGCACCGACGACTGCATCGCATGGTCCACCCAGGCCTGGTCGGGCGAGAACCCGTACTGCGACTGCAGCGCGGCCTTGGGCAGGTTGTCCAGCGTCCACATGCCCTCGGCGGCGAATGCGGCGGGTGCCACTGCAACGGCGAACAGCCCGCCGACGTACGCGGCGAGACGGGCGCGTGCCGGGAGGGCACGCGGGCGGGTGGGCGTGGAAGCGGCGGACGCCATGGAATCTCCAGTCGAGGCGGCCGCGTCACGGCCGTAGGCCGCCAGCGTACGCCGCCGCGTGGCCGTGGGCGTGGCCGGAAGGTCATGGTCGGCCGCGCGGGTTTGGTCCGCCCGCCGCATTCACGTACGATCGGTCCGCGCGCGACACAGGGAGGGATGTCGCCAGCCCTTCGAGGAGTCCGATGCATCCCAACGACCGCCGCAAGCCCGATCGCCCCGACGCCGCCGCCCTCCGTGCCGGGCTCACGCCCGCGCAGACCAGTGCGATCGCCACCCTCGAACAGTTCGGCTGGACCCTGCGCTTCGTCCGTCGCCCGCTGTTCCGCGATCCGGTGCCGGTCCTGTTCGACAAGACCGGCAGCCGCTGGATCGTCGTCGATGGCGACGGCACGCTCGACGAGAACCCGGGTTTCGAGCTCCGCGACTGACCCACGGATCCATGACGGAACGATCGCTGGACGCGCCCGTCACATCCCTATCGCCAGCATCGGCTCCCTGTTCATCGAAGAGGCGCACGCCATGTCTTCGTTCTCGATCTACATCGTCGGCATGCTGATCCTGATCGGCGGGCTGGCCTACGGCGCCCACCTGGCCGGTCTCGCCCCGCAATGGATCGCGGTCGGGGTCGTGGTCCTGCTGGGCCTGGCCATCGTCAAAGCGGTCTCGCGCACACGCCGGCCGGATCCGCCGGCGCACTGACGCGGCGGGCTCAGCGCACGATCAGCACCGGCAGCTCGCTGCGCGCGACGACGGCCTGGGTCTGGCTGCCGAGCAGCAGCCGGCCGAGCCCGCGGCGGCCGTGCGATGCCATCACCAGCAGATCGATCCCGCGCGCGGCCGCGGTTTCGAGAATCGCGTCCGCCGGGGGTTGCTCGGGGACGAACAGTGTCGTCGCGTCGACACCATGACGCGCGGCCACCTGCCGGGCGGACGCGAGCACGTCCTCGGCGCCGGCCTGGGCGGCGGCGCGGTAGTTCTGCAGGAATCCATCGAGGCCGACCAGTCCGCTGGGATCGGTCATTGCCGCATTCCACGGCTCGGACACGGTGACGATGGTCAGCGCCGCGCCGAGTCCGGCCGCGAGCGCCGCAGCGTGCTCGACGCCGCGGGCGGCGAGTTCTGATCCATCGGTGGCGACGAGGAGGTTGCGATACATGGCGTGCTCCGGTCCGCAAGCGGCGATGCCCCGAATATACCCCCGACGGTACGAACCGCCGATGCAGCCGACGGTCTGAACCGGGCGGACGCGCGACGCGAGGTGCGTCAGGCCGGCTGCAGGTTCGCGTAGGCCAGCACCAGCCACTTGCTGCCGGCGTCGTCGAAGTTCACCTGCACGCGCGCATGTGCGCCGTCGCCTTCGATGTCGGTCACGGTGCCGGCGCCGAACTTCACGTGCGTCACGTTCTGGCCCAGGCGCACGCCGACCGACGGCGCGAGGCTCGCGTGGCCGAAATCGCGCTGGCGCTGCGGGAACGAGGCGCGCGTGGCCTGCGCCTTCGGCCGCACTTCGTGCAGCAGCACCGGCGGGATCTCGCGCAGGAAGCGCGACGGCACGCCGAACATGTCCTGGCCGTGCAGGCGCCGCGCCTCGGCATAGGTCAGCACCAGCTTCTGCCGCGCACGGGTGATGCCCACGTACGCGAGCCGGCGCTCTTCCTCGAGCCGTCCGCTTTCCTCGGCGGTGCGCGCGCTCGGGAACAGGCCTTCCTCCAGACCGACCAGGAACACCAGCGGAAATTCGAGGCCCTTGGCGCTGTGCAGGGTCATCAGCTGCACGCCGTCCTCGCCGGCCTGCGCCTGGCCCTCGCCGGCTTCCAGCGAGGCGTAGGCGAGGAACGCGACCATCTCGGTCAGCTGCGCGCTCTCCTCGTCGTCGCCGCGCACGAAACGCGACGCCACCGACACCAGTTCGTCGAGGTTGTCGACGCGCGAATCCGCACTGCCCTTCGATTCATTGGTGTAGTGCACGCGCAGGTTCGAGCGCGCCAGCACGTGGTCGATCCTGTCCTTGAGCGACAGCTCGGCCAGCTCGACCGACAGCTGGTCGATCAGCTGGGCGAACCCGGCCAGCGCATTGCGCGCGCGACCGGCGAGCACGTTGCCCTGGGCGCAGCGCAGCGCGGATTCCCACAGCGGGATGCCCTGCGCGCGCGCCTGCTGGCGCACTTCGTCGAGCGTGCGCTCGCCGATGCCGCGCGGCGGCGTGTTGACCGCGCGCTCGAACGCCGCGTCGTCGTCGCGGTTGGCGACCAGGCGCAGATAGGCCAGCGTGTCCTTGATCTCGGCGCGTTCGAAGAAGCGCACGCCGCCGTAGACGCGGTACGGCACCTGTTCGGCGACGAGCTGCTCTTCCATCGCACGCGACTGCGCATTGCTGCGGTAGAGGATCGCGATGTCGCCGTGCGAGCCGCCATCGCGGACCCACTGCAGCGCGCGCTCGACCACGTAGCGCGCTTCGTCGATCTCGTTGTAGGCCGAATAGAGATCGATCGGATCGCCCTCGCCGCTGTCGGTCCACAGCTGCTTGCCGAGGCGCTCGGGATTGTGCGCGATCACCGCATTCGCGGCGCCGAGGATGTTGGCGCTCGAGCGGTAGTTCTGCTCCAAGCGGATCGTCTCCGCGCCCGGGTAGTCGCGCAGGAAACGCTGCACGTTCTCGACCTGGGCGCCGCGCCAGCCGTAGATGGCCTGGTCGTCGTCGCCGACCACGAACACCTTGCCGCTGTCACCGGCGAGCACGCGCACGAAGGCGTACTGGATCGCGTTGGTGTCCTGGAATTCGTCGACCAGCAGATGGCCGAAGCGCTGCCGGTAGTGCGCGAGCAGCGCAGGCGTGTCGCGCAGCAGTTCGTGCGCGCGCAGCAGGATCTCGGCGAAATCGACCAGACCCGCGCGGTCGCAGCGCTCCTGGTACAGCGCATAGGCCTTGCGCATGACGTCCGACCATTCGTCGGCGCCGTCCTGGATGTGCTGCGGGCGACGGCCCTCGTCCTTCTGCGCATTGATCCACCACGCGATCTGCCGTGGCGGGAAGCGCGCATCGTCGAGTTCGAGCTGCTGCACCACGCGCTTGACCAGACGCAGCTGGTCGTCGCTGTCGAGGATCTGGAAACTCTCCGGCAGCTTCGCGTCCTGCCAGTGCAGGCGCAGCAGCCGGTGCGCGAGGCCGTGGAAGGTACCGATCCACATGCCGCGCGCGCCGCTGCGCAGTTGCGCGTCGACGCGGTGGCGCATCTCGGCCGCGGCCTTGTTGGTGAAGGTGACGGCGAAGATGCCGTGCGCGGGCACGCCGACGACTTCGTTCAGCCACGCGATCCGGTGGGTCAGCACGCGGGTCTTGCCGCTGCCGGCGCCGGCGAGCACGAGATAGTGGGCATCGGGCGCGGAGACGGCCTGACGCTGCGCGGCGTTGAGGCCGTCGATGAGGTGTGACACATCCATCGCGCCATTCTACGCGGTCGCCGTCGCCGGCCCTGCGACGGATCAGGGCGCGCCGGCACGTCCCAGCAGCGCCAGCACGTCCCCGAACGGCGCCGGCCGGGCGAACAGGTAGCCCTGCAGTTCGTCGCAGCCGTGCGCGGCCAGCCAGGTCCGCTGCAGGTCCGTTTCCACGCCTTCGGCGGTCGTGCACAGGCCCAGACGCTGCGCCATGCGGATGATCGCGTCGCAGATCGCCTCGTCGTCGGGATCGCGGCCGAGATCCTGCACGAAGGAGCGGTCCAGCTTCACCCGGTGCAGCGGCAGGCGCTTGAGATAGGCGAGGCTGGAGTAGCCGGTGCCGAAGTCGTCGATCGCGATGCAGACGCCGGCGTCGCGCAGCGTCGCCATGTCGCGGATCACGTTGTCCGGGCTCGCCATGACCACGCTTTCAGTGAGTTCGAGTTCGAGCACGTCGGCCGGCAGCGCGAACGCCTGCATCACCGACAGCACGTCGTCGACCAGTCCCTGCTGGAACTGGGCCGCCGACACGTTGACCGCGATCCGCAGGTGTCCCCAGCCGTGCGCGGCGAGGATCTGGTGATGCCGCGCGGCCTCGCGCAGCACCCAGCGCCCGATCGGCACGATCAGTCCGCTGTCCTCGCAGACCGCGATGAAGGCGTCGGGCGCGAGCAGGCCGCGCTCGGGATGCTGCCAGCGCAGCAGCGCCTCCATGCCGACCGGACGGCGCTGCTGGTCGAACTGCAGCTGGAACGCGAGCACGAACTGCCCGGCCTGCAGCGCATCGCGGAGCTGCGAGACCAGGACGAGACGTTCGCTGGCCTGGGTCCCGAATTCGGCGCGATAGGCGACCACGCAGTTCCGGCCCTGCTGCTTGGCCTGGTACATCGCCTGGTCGGCATGGCGCAGCAGCAGCGCGGGATCGTCGCCGTCGTCGGGATGGCAGCAGTAGCCGATGCTGGAGGTGACCTGCAGCGACGCCGCGCCGATGTCCATCGGTTGCGACAGGGCGTCGAACACGCCTGCGGTCGCCCGCGCGACCGCGTCGCGATCGGTGGCGCTCAGCACCAGCACGAATTCGTCGCCGCCGAAGCGGCCGACCGTGTCGCCCGGCTGCAGCGCCGCCTGCAGGCAGCGGCCGACGGTGCGCAGCACCTCGTCGCCGCTGGCGTGGCCGAGGCTGTCGTTGATGAGCTTGAAATCGTCGAGATCGACGAACACCAGGCCCACGCAGCCGCCATCGACCGTCGCGCGCGCCACGGCTTCGGCCAGACGCTCCATCACCAGTTCGCGGTTGGGCAGGCCGGTGAGTTCGTCGTGGGTCGCGCGGTGCGCGAGCGCTTCCTCCGCGCGGCGACGCTCGCTGACGTCGTTGAGGATGCCGACGAAATGGGTGAGTTGGCCGTCCTGGTCGCGCACCGGGGCCATGCGCAGTTCGTTCCAGAACGGGCTGCCATCGCGCCGGTAGTTGCGCAGCTGCACGCGGATCTCGCGCGCCTGGCCGATGGCCGCGCGGATCGCCGGACGCGCCGCCTGGTCGCGTTCCTCGCCCTGCAGGAAGCGGCAGTTGCGCCCGATGGCCTCCGCCGCCGGGTAACCGGTGATCCGCGCGAACGCGGGATTCACGTAGACGATCGGCTGGTCGGGCGCGCACGCATCGGCGATGACGATGCCGTTCTCGGTGGCCTCCACCGCGCGCCGCAGCAGGCGCAGGTCCGCCTCGTCGCGACGCCGGCGGGTGACGTCCAGGATCCCGCCCACCGCACGTACCGGGTGGCCGTCGGCGTCGCGCAGGATCGTGCCGCGGTCCTCGACCAGCGCGTAGTCGCCGTTCGCGCACCGGAGCCGGTACTGCGCGCTCCAGTCCGTGCCGCCGGACGCCAGCGCGGCCTGCAGGTCGTCGCTCACGCGCACCACGTCGTCGGGATGCACCAGCGCGGTCCACTGCTGGATCGTGGCGGCGTGCGTGCGCCAGTCCCAGCCGTACTGCGCGGTGAATCCCTCGTTCCACCACAGCGCGTCGGTCGCGACGTCCCAGTCCCAGATCGCGTCGCTGGTGGCCCCCGCGACCATCTGGAACCGCGCCTCGCTGCGCTCGCGCTCGGCTTCGACGCGTTCGCGGTCGCTGACGTCCATCACCAGCACCAGCCGCGCGGGGCGCCCGAGGAAGTCGAGGCTGCTCGAATACACCATCGCCGCGAACGTGCTGCCGTCATGCCGCCGGTGCCGGAACCGGCGGCCGATGTGCGGCGCGGGCGCGCGGGCCACTTCGTCGCGGATGTCGTCGCCGTTCATGTCGACGACGAGCGCATCGGCGTCGAGGGTGAGGAACTGCGCGCGCGGATAGCCGTATTCGGCGATGGCCGCGTCGTTCACGGCGAGCAACCGCAAAGTCTCGCGGTCGTAGACCAGCGCCGGCAACGGATGGCGCTCGTAGAGATAGCGGTATTGCGCTTCGACATCGCGCATGCGCGCGGTGAGGTCGACGATGGCGCCTTCCGAACGTGCGATGTCGGCGCTCAGTGCGCGTTCGCGGCGCGCACCCGTCACCAGCATGCGCACCCCGGCGAGCCAGGCCAGCAGCAACAGCCCGCCGCCGGTCGCGAGCGCGCCGACGAATGCCCACCAGCCCGCGAGCAGATCGTCGCGACCCACGCCGACCGTCGCGATCAGCGGGTAGTCCGTCAGCGCGCGGAAACCGATCAGGCGCCGCGTCCGGTCGAGGTCGCTGCGTCCCTGCAGCAGTCCCGCACCGGTCCGGTTGACGCCGTGCGTGAACAGCGACGAGCTGCGGATGTCGGTGCCGGCGTAGCGATCGTCCGGATCGGAACGCGTGACGATGCGACCGTTGCGGTGCACGAAGGTCGCGGTGCCGCCGCGGCCGAGGTCGAGCTCGCGCAGCTGCATGTGCAGCGACGTCACCCGCAGATGGCCCACCAGCCAGCGCGGCGGCGCGTCCGGCCCGTTCGGGATGGCCAGCGCGAGCGGCAGCACCCAGCCCGCGCCGTCGGCGCCGGGCAGCGGGTCGCCCGTCTGCAGTCGCGCGGCGCCCGGGCCCGGCGCCGCCGCGAATGCGGGCCGGGCGTCCACCAGCACGAGGTCCTGCAGCTCCGGATGCCGCGCGCGCACGCCGCGGACCACCTCGTCGGCGAGCGCGGCGCTGGCATCCGGCGCCTGCCGCTGGATCGCCACCAGGGCTCCACCGATACCGGCGAAGGCGCGCTCGAGATTGCCGAGACCCAGTTCGAGATTGCGCGCGAGCCCGGCCGACATGTCCAGCACGTAGCGCTCGCCCGCCGCCTGCCGCACGCGCAGGTCGTTCCAGGCCACGACCGAGGCGGCCGCGCAGACGCTCGCCACCAGCAGGCCACCGATCAGCAACGCGCGGTTGCGTCGGCGGCGCGCACGCGCGCCGACCGTCCGATCCTCTGCTCCTGCGCCCGCATCCCGCATCTCGGCCCGACGTCCCCCTGTCACGGCCTCCCGATGCTGCCACAGTTGGCGTTCGCAGGCCGGGCTGCAGCGAGACCTGCTCGCATCCGGTTGCCGCGGTCATCCGCCGGCCGGTTTCGGCAAGGCCGGTCGCCGTCGGCATGCAGATGTCCGCGCCATCACGCCTGCCGCGGCGCGAAAGAACGGTGACGACTAGCCCCGCACATCTGCGAAGGACTGTGGAATCGACCGAACGCAGACCAGAAGCTCCATTGCGTCGTCGGCGACGAATGACCCGAGCAGGAATCGCGGAGCCACCAGAGCTCGCCAATGTGCGCGATCTCACATATGTGTGCTTCGAAAGGGTCGCCGTCGCGCCGGCACGAAGATGCTGCAGCGCAACGCTCCGGCGCACGGTCCCCAACCTCCGGAGGCCTTGCGGCGGGCATCGCAGCGTCCGGCACCGCTGCCGAATTGACAGCGTTGTCATGCACTGGGTACAACGCATGCCGCGGTGCCGTCCGGCATCGCATCCGGGATCTGGGAGGGTCGAGGATGTCGTCGATGCGCCCGAGGGACGCGGCATGCGCCGCGCCGTCAGGTCAGGTCCGCACCGCCTTGCGCGCTCAGCGCGCGGCGGCGGGCGTCATCGAATACGGCGTCTCGGCATCCGCGAGCGGCCATGTCCGCGACGGTTCGGCCTGCATCGTGAAGCGCAGTTCGCCGCCGGCGAGGATCTCGTCGTGACGCAGGAACGCGCGGTCCAGCGGCGTGCCGTCGAGGGTGGCCGCGCCGATGTAGCCGTGCCCCTCTTCCAGACCGTCGGCGACGATGGTGAAGGTCCGGCCATTGGGCAGGTGCAGCGTCGCCCGCGGCAGGAACGGCCGGCCGATCACGTACTCGCCGCTGCCCGGCGCGACCGGATAGAAGCCCAGCGCGGTGAACAGGTACCAGGCCGACATCTGGCCGAGATCGTCGTTGCCGGCCAGGCCGTCGGGCCGGTCGGCGTACTGCGTATCCATGATCGTCTTCAGCCGCGCCTGCGTGCGCCAGGGCTGGCCGGCATGCGCATAGAGGTAGGCGACGTGGTGGCTGGGCTCGTTGCCGTGCGCGTACCAGCCGATCAGGCCGGTGATGTCCTCCATGTGTTCGAAGATCGCCGGGTCGACGTCGGCTTCGAACACGGCATCGAGTTTGCCGAGCAGCGCGTCGGCGCCGCCGTGCGCCGCGGCCAGGCCGGCGACGTCGTGCGGCACGTACCACGAGTACTGCCAGGCGTTGCCCTCGGTGTAGTCGGTGCCGTAGCCACTGGCGGTCGGGTCGAACGGCGTGCGGAAACTGCCGTCGCGGTTCTTCGCGCGCATGAAGCCGGTGCCGGGATCGAAGGCATTGCGCCAGTTCGCGGCGCGCGTGTCGAACCGGCGCGCGATGTCGGCGCGGCCCATCGCCTGCGCCATGCGCGCGATCGTCCAGTCGCCGTAGGCGTACTCGAGCGTCTTCGACGCGGCCTCGCCCTCCTCGTCGATCGGCACCCAGCCCAGCTCCATGTACTGGCGCAGGCCGTCGTAGGGTCCGTAGGACGCGCTGGCGACCATCGCCTCGAGCGCGGCGTCGGCATCGAAACCGCGGATGCCCTTCAGATACGCATCGGCGATCACCGGCACCGCGTGGTAACCGATCATCGTCCACGTCTCCTGCCCGTGGAACGACCACACCGGCAGGATGCCGTAGGGACTGTGGCGCCGGTGCGCGAGCAGCGAGTTCACGAAGTCGGCGTTGCGCCGCTCCGGCTGCACGATCGTCAGCAGCGGATGCAATGCGCGGTAGGTGTCCCACAGCGAGAACGTCGAGTAGTGGGCGAAGCCCTCGGCCGTGTGCACGGCCTGGTCGGGCCCGCGATAGCGGCCGTCGACGTCCATGAAGAGCGTGGGACCGAGCAGCGTGTGGTACAGCGCGGTGTAGGCGCTGCGGCGGTCGGGCTCGGGCGCGTCGATGTCGAGCACCGACAGCGCCTCGGTCCATTCGGCCTTGGCCGCATTGCGCACGCGGTCGAAATCGAAGTCCGGCACTTCGGCATCGAGGTTGGTGATCGCGCCGGCCTCGTCGACCGACGAGATCGCGACCTTGACTACCAGCGGCGCGTCGAGCGTGCCGAAATCGAACGTACCGACCAACTGCCGGCCTTCGATCTGCGCCCGTTCGCCCGGGCTGCGGTCGGCCGGCGGCGCGAAGCCCTTGTAGGCGATGTCGGTTTCGGTGTTGTGGAAGGCGTGGCCGGTCAGCGGACGCGAGAAGCGCATCGCGAAGTACAGCTGCCGGCCCGGCGCCCAGCCGCGGGTCTCGCGGAAGCCGGTGATCGTGCCGTCGGGCATCTGCCGCAGCCGCGACCACAGGATCTTGCCGGGGTAGTCGTACATCGACGTGCGCAGATCGAGCAGCACGCGCGCGTCGGTGCCTGCCGGGAACGTGTAGCGGTGCACGCCGGCGCGCGCGCTCGCGGTGAGCTCGGCGCGCACCCGGGAGTCGTCGAGGGTGACGGCGTAGTAGCCGGGCTGGGCGATCTCGTCGTCGTGGCGGAAGCGCGAGGCGTAGCCGCTGCCGGGCACGTCGGGATCGCCGCGTTCGAGCTGTTCGGGCCCGGTCACCGGCATCAGCAGCACGTCGCCGAGATCGGAATGACCGGTGCCGGAGAAGTGCGTGTGCGAGAAGCCGACGATGCTGGTGTCGTCGTAGCGGTAGCCGGCCGCCCAGTCGTAGGCCTGCGCGCGCGGCTGGATGCGCGTGTCCGGGCTCAGCTGGACCATGCCGAACGGCACCGTCGCGCCGGGATAGGTATGGCCTTCGCCGCCGGTGCCGATGAAGGGATCGACCGACGCATAGGCCTTCGCCCCCACGTCGCGCGCGTCCGCCGGCGCCGTGCCCGTGCCCAGCAGCGCGCTCACCGCGAATACCGCCTGTGCCATCGCCGTCCCCAGCTTCGCCATCGCGCCCTCGTTTGGATCGGTTCAATGGCCGCGAAGCTAGCATCGGTGCGCCGGCATCGCATGCTGCGCCGCAGGATGCCCGGGGCCGCTGGGCCCGTCACCATGCGCGCATCTGAACCGGTTCAATTCCCTGGCATGACCCCGACCCGACGTGTGACCCTGGCCGATATCGCAGCCGCCTGCGGGCTGTCGAAGGCGACGGTTTCGATGGTGTTGCGCGACAATCCGCAGGTGCATCCCGACACCCGCGCGCGGGTCCGCGCCGAACTGGCGCGCCAGGGCTACGTCTACCACCGCGGCGCGGCCAGCCTGCGCCGCGGCGGCGGGTCGAACGCGGTCGCCCTGGTCGTCAACGATCTGGCCAATCCGTTCTTCGCCGAGTTCGCTGCCGGCGTCGATGCCGCGCTGGCCGAAGCCGGCCACGTGCTGCTGCTCGGCAGCACCGGCGAATCGGTCGAGCGCCAGCAGGCCGTGCTGGCCTCGCTGGTCGAGCACGGCCCTGCCGCGCTGATCCTCTCACCCGCCGAACACAGCAGCGCCACGCGGCTGCGCCGCGTCTGCGGACCACGGCTGCCGGTGCTGCTGTTCAACCGCACGCTCGACGACGGCGTGACCGGCGACTGGGACTACCTGGCGCTCGACAACCGCGCCGGCGCGCGGCTCGCCACCGAACATTTGCTCGCACAGGGCCATCGCGCGATCGCCTTCTTCGGCGGCCATCGCGATTCGAGTTCCTGCAGCGAGCGACGCGCCGGCTATCGCGAGGCACTGGCCGACGCCGGCATCGCGCCTGATCCCGCGTGGTTGATCGAATGCGCGCCCACGCGCCTCGAGGCCGCGCGGCAGACGCCGGCGCTGTTCGCGCGCGATCCCGCGCCGACCGCGGCGGTCTGCTACAACGACGCCGTCGCGCTGGGCCTGATCGCCGGCCTCGCCGGCTGCGGCCGCCGCGCCGGCCACGATTTCGCCGTCACCGGCTTCGACGACATCGCCGAAGCCGCGTTCGCCTCGCCGCCGCTGACCACGATCGCCACCGATCCGCGCGCCCGCGGCCTGCAGGCCGCGCGGCTGGTGCTCGCGCGACTGCGCGGCGAACTGCCCGATTCCCCCAGCACCATCACCGCGTCCGTCGCGCTGCAGATCCGCGCCAGCAGCGTGGTCGCGTCCGTGCCTGCGCACGACACGACCGGACGTCATTTCCCATCGCCCGCCCGGGCCCGAGGTAGCGCCGCATGAATCCGCAGACCCGCACGATGTCCAATCCCGCCGCGATCGCGGTGGTCAGCCTGATCTTCTTCACCTGGGGCGGCCTGACCAGTCTCAACGACGTGCTGATTCCGCATCTCAAAGCCGTGTTCTCGATGAACTACACGCAGACGATGCTGATCCAGTTCACGTTCTTCGGCGCGTATTTCCTGATGTCGATGCCGGCCGGCGCCGTCGTCGCGCGCGTGGGCTACAAGGCCGGCATCGTCATCGGCCTGGTGATCGCGGCGATCGGCGCGGCGATGTTCTACCCGGCCGCGCGCCTGCCGTCGTATCCGGTGTTCCTGACCGCGCTGTTCGTGCTCGCCAGCGGCATCACGCTGCTGCAGGTCGCGGCCAATCCATACATCAGCCTGCTCGGCCGGCCGGAAACCTCGCACAGCCGCCTCAATCTCGCGCAGGCGCTGAACTCGCTGGGCACGACGGTCTTCCCGCTGCTGATCGGCCCGCTGATCCTGGTCGGCGCGGTGCTCGGCGCCGACGAGATCGCCGCGATGGGCGCGGCCGAACAGATCGCCTACCGCGCCGCCGAAGCGCGCTCGGTCGAGATGCCCTACCTGCTGCTGGCAGGCGGCCTGTTGCTGCTCGCGGTGTTCGTGCTGCTGATGCGCATCCCGAGCCTGCGCGACACCACCGAGGCCGGCCCGGCCGTCCACCACACCTATCTCGAAGCACTGCGCACGCCGCACCTGCGCTGGGGCGTGCTGGGCATCTTCTGCTACGTCGGCGCGGAAGTCGCGATCGGCAGCTTCCTGATCAACTACATGGCCGAACCCGAGATCGGCGGACTGACCGAAGCGCGCGCCTCGCAGTTCCTCGCGTTCTACTGGGGCGGCGCGATGGTCGGCCGCTTCCTCGGCGCGGCGCTGATGACCTTCATCGATGCGCGCAAGCTGCTCGGCTTCGCCGCCGGCATGGTCTGCCTGCTGCTGGTCGTGACGATGAGCACCACCGGCCAGGTCGCGATGTGGAGCGCGCTGGCGATCGGCCTGTTCAACTCGATCATGTTCCCGACCATCTTCACCACCGCGATCGAGCGCCTCGGCACGCTGACCAGCAAGGCCTCGAGCCTGCTGGTGATGGCGATCGTCGGCGGCGCGCTGATCCCGCTGGCGCAGGGCGCGCTGGCCGACCGCATCGGCATCCAGCACGCGTTCGCCGTTCCGCTGGCCTGCTACGTCTACATCATCTGGTACGGCCTGCGCGGCTCGCGCCTGAGCGGCGCTGCACTGACCGCCGTCGCGGCGCCGGCGCCGCGCCCGAGTGCGATGCACTGATGGCGGAGGCACCGGTCACGCCGGCACGCGACGTCGTCGCCTGCTTCGGCGAGGCGCTGATCGATTTCCGCGCCGAGCGCACCGGCGACGGCACGCGCCGCTTCGTCGAGCAGCCCGGCGGCGCGCCGGCGAACGTCGCGGTCGGCGTCGCCGCGCTCGGCGGCCGCGCGCGCTTCATCGGCATGCTCGCCCAAGACATGTTCGGCGACGTATTGCACGCCGCGCTCGCCACGCGCGGCGTCGATGTCTCGCAGGTGCGTCGCACCGACGAGGCGCCGACCGCGCTCGCCTTCGTCTCGCTGGCCGACGACGGCGAGCGCAGTTTCAGCTTCTACCGGCCGCCGGCCGCGGACCTGCTGTTCCGCGACACCGACTTCGCCGAAGACGCATTCGACGATGTCGCGGTGCTGCACGTGTGTTCCAACAGCATGACCGCGCCCGCGATCGCCGTGACGACGCTGCAGGCGATGGCACGCGCGGCGCAGGCCGGCGCACTGGTCAGCCTGGATCTCAACCTGCGCCCGGCGTTGTGGCCAAGCGACGTCGATCCCGCGCCGACGCTGTGGCAGGCGCTCACTGCGGCCCGGCTGGTCAAGCTCAGCGCCGACGAGTTCGCATTCCTGACCGGCGACAGCGACATCGCCGCCACGGTCGCGCGCGTGTTCGCCGGTGACGCCGCGGTGCTGGTGGTCACCGATGGCGCGGCGCCGATGCGCTGGTGGACGCGCACGCGTGCCGGCACCGCCGCCACGTTCCGCGTCGATGCGATCGACACCACCGCCGCCGGCGATGCCTGCGTCGCCGGCCTGCTGCAGCGCCTGGTCGCGCGCGGCATCGATGCGGACGGACTCGCCGCAGCGTTCGAAGACGACACCGTGCGCGAGGACCTGCTGCGTCACGCGGCGGCGGCGGGCGCCCTCGCGACCACATGCCACGGCGCGTTCGACGCGATGCCCGATGCGGCATCCCTGCGCGCTCTGCTGGAGACCCCGCGATGAACCTGCCCGCCTCGCCACTGCCGGACTTCACCGCCCAGGCCGCCTTGCGCGCCCACATCGCCGACACGATGGCGTTCTACCATCCGAATGCGATCGATCCCGACGGCGGCTTCTTCCACTATTTCCGCGACGACGGCAGCGTCTACGACCGCGGTCATCGCCACCTCGTCAGCAGCACGCGCTTCGTCTACGGCTACGCGATGGCTACGGTCGAATTCGCCGATTCACGTCACACCGACGACTGGCGCGATGCCGCGATGCACGGCCTGCGGTTCCTGCGCGAGGTGCACTGCGATGCCGAACGCGGCGGTTATGCGTGGACGCTGCGCGATGGCGCTGTCGAAGACGACACCAAGCACAGCTATGGCCTGGCATTCGTGCTGCTGGCCTGCGCCAGCGCGCGCAAGGCCGGGCTGCCGACCCAGGCCTGGATGGACGAGACCTGGGACCTGCTCGAGCGTCACGCCTGGAACGCGGATGCAGGCCTGTACCGCGACGAGGCGGATGCGCAGTGGCGCTACAGCGGCTATCGCGGGCAGAACGCGAACATGCACCTGTGCGAGGCGCTGATCGCGGCGCACGAGGCCGGCGGCGATGCGCGCTACCTGCAGCGCGCGCTTCTCGTCGCCGACCACATGACCCGCCGCCAGGCCGCGCGCTCGGGCGGTCTGGTCTGGGAGCACTGGCATGCGGACTGGTCGGTCGACTGGGACTACCACCGCGACGACCCCAGGCATCTGTTCCGGCCCTGGGGCTTCCAGCCCGGCCACCAGATCGAATGGGCGAAGCTGCTGCTGTCGCTGCGCGCGCATCTGGGCGACGGGGCGCCGGACTGGCTGCTGCCGACCGCCCGCCATCTCTACGACACCGCGCTCGCCCACGGCTGGGACGCCGAGCATGGCGGCATCGTCTACGGGTTCGCGCCGGAATCGTTGCGCCACGCCTCGCCTCCACCCGGCGCGCCACCGCCGGACCTCATGCGTGCACCGATGTACTGGTGCGACGACGACAAGTATTTCTGGGTGCAGGCGGAAGCGATCGCCGCGGCCTGGCGCCTGTTCGACGCGACCGGCGAGGCGCGTTACCGCGACGACTACCTGCGCCTGTGGGACTACGCATGGCGGCACTTCGTCGACCACGTACACGGCGCCTGGTTCCGCATCCTGGACCCGCGGAACCGCAAATACGACGACCTGAAGAGCCCCGCCGGCAAGACCGACTACCACACCATGGGCGCCTGCTACGACGTGCTCGCGGTGATGCGCGCCACGCATGCCCGGAGGATCGACGCATGAGCACTCCGCGAAACCGTATTCGTCGGCAGTCCGCCGTCATCGCATTCGCCGCCTGGACCGCACTCTTCGCAGGCTGCGCATCGACCGCGCCGCCCGGGCAGACGGCGGTCGCCGACCATGCCGTCGTGCACATCGCACCCGAAGCGCAACGCCGCCTCGACGCCAACGGCGCCGACGCGGCGATGGCCGAGCGCGTCAAGGCCGAGTTCCTGCACGCCTGGCGCGGCTACCGCCAGTACGCCTGGGAACGCGATGCGCTCAAGCCGCTGTCGAACACCGGCAGCGACTGGTACGCGCAATCGCTGCTGATGACGCCGGTCGATGCGCTCGACACGCTATTGATCATGGGCCTGACCGAAGAGGCCGACGCGGCGCGCGAACTGATCGCCACGCAGCTGTCGTTCGACAGGGATCTCGACGTCAAGCATTTCGAGATCGTGATCCGCCTGCTCGGCGGCCTGCTGTCGGGCTACCAGATGACCGGCGACGCGCGCCTGCTCGCGCTGGCCGACGATCTCGGCACGCGTCTGCTGCCGGCGTTCGATTCGCCGACCGGCCTGCCCTGGGTCAACGTCAACCTGCGCACCGGCGCGGTCAGCGGCGCCGAGAGCAATCCGGCCGAGTCGGGCACGCTGCTGCTCGAGTACGGCACGCTCGCGCGGCTGACCGGCAAGCAGGTGTACTGGGACAAGGCCTGGCGCGCGCTCGAGGCGACGTATGCGATGCGCTCGCCGATCGACCTGGTCGGCGAGCGCTTCGACGTCGAGACCGGCCGGTGGACGCAGACGCGCACCCACGTCGGCGCGCGCATCGATTCGTACTACGAATACCTGTGGAAGTGCTGGCAGCTGTTCGCCGAGCCGCGCTGCAAGGCGATGTGGGACACGCATATCGCGGCGATCCACGCGCACGTCGCCGACGAGGTCGACGGCGCGCTGTGGTACGGCCACGTCGACATGACGACCGGTGCGCGCATCGCACCGCGCTTCGGTGCGCTGGATGCATTCTTTCCGGGGCTGCTCGCCGTCTCCGGCGATCCCGATCGCGCCGCGCGTCTGCAGCGCTCGGCGTTCTCGATGTGGCAGGCGCACGGCATCGAGCCGGAGGTCTGGGACTATCGCGCGCGCGCCGTCGTCTCGCCCGGCTATCCGCTGCGGCCGGAGATCGTCGAATCCACCTGGTACCTCTACCGCCTGAGCGGCGACACCGCCTGGCGCGATATGGGCCGCACCCTGCTCGAGGACTTCGTGCGCCACACGCGGACCGACTCGGGCTTCGCCGCGCTCGCCGATGTCGTGACCAAGGAACAGAAGGACGAGATGGAAAGCTTCGTGCTCGCCGAGACCTTCAAGTACTTCTATCTGCTCTACGCCGACCCGGCGACGCTCGATCCCGCGACCACGGTACTGACCACCGAGGCGCATCCGTTGCGCGCAATACCGCTGCGTCCCTGATGTCGCAGATGGCTGTTGCGACGCAGCACGAATTCCGGGTTTTTCCGCTTTGAGAATGCGTTTTCGTGCGCTGCGCCCATGACCATTGACAACGCTGTCAACCTGACATCCAATCCGCGCTGACGCACACGGCCCGCGCGCTCGAACGCGCAGGCACACAACCAGACTGCATGCGAATCCTTGGGAGGGGAGATCCATGAAGCAATCGCACACCGCGCTGAAGAAGCGGCTTCTCACGTCCGCATTGTTGCTGGCGCTCGCCCCGCCCTTGGCCGCGCAGGTCGCGGATCCGAATCCGACGCAGACGCCCTACACGGCCGCCAGCACCGACGAGGCGACCGAGCTCGACACGGTCACCGTCACCGGCATCCGCGGCAGCCTGACCTCGTCGATGAACCTCAAGCGCGATGCGCAGGGCATCGTCGACGGCATCGTCGCCGAGGACATCGGCAAGTTCCCCGACACCAACCTGGCCGAGTCACTGCAGCGCATCTCCGGCGTGTCGATCGACAGATCACAGGGCGAAGGCTCGAGGGTCACCGTCCGAGGCGTCGGTCCCGACTTCAACCTCGTCCTGCTCAACGGCCGCCAGATGCCGGCATCGAGCATCGAAGCGACCAATGCTTCGAACTCTCGCGCATTCGACTTCGCCAACCTCGCATCGGAATCGATTTCGGGCGTGGAGGTCTTCAAGACCTCACGTGCGGCGACCGCGACCGGCGGCATCGGCGCGACGATCAACATCAAGACCGCGCGGCCGCTCGAAAGCGAGACGCTGGCGAGCGTCGGCATGAAGGCTGTGCACGACAGCTCGGTCGACAACCTGCCCAAACCGATGCAGGGCGACAAGTGGACCGGCGAGATGTCAGGCATCTTCAGCACGAAGACCGACGACGGCCGCTTCGGCGTCGCCCTCAGCGGCAGCTACCAGGAACGCGACTTCGGCTACAACGAGGCCGCCGTGGGCGGTGGCTGGTACGCGTTCCCCGGCAACGAGGGCCCGCTGGCCAACGCCGAGCCCGCGGCCAATGCGACCAATCCGCCCGGCCCGAACGATATCTATTCGATTCCACAGAACCTGATCTACGCGGCCAATGGCGTGAGCCGCCAGCGCACCAACGGGCAGGCCACGTTGCAGTGGGCGCCGACCGACCGGATCACCGCGACGCTCGACTACACCTATGCGGAGAACCGCATCCAGCAGCGCCGGCACGAACTGTCGACCTGGTTCAACCAGGCCGCCTCGCAGACATCCTGGACAGACGGTCCGATCGCGGCCCCGACCAGCTACACCGAGTACGCCGGCTGCTTCAATCCCGCGACCGAAGAGTGGACCGCCAGCGACGCCAACAATGTGTGCCCGGCGGGCTTCGAACCGCGCTGGGGCGACCTGGCGATGGCAGGCGCCCAGTTCGCGACGAAGAACGAGAACAAGTCGGTCGGCTTCAATGTCGCGTGGGCTGCGACCGACTCGCTCGACCTCGCATTCGACTATCACCGCTCGAGTGCGGAATCGGGTGCGGACAGCCCCTACGGCTCGAACAACGTGATCGGTACCGCCGCGTTCGCCCGCGGCGTGACCAACGTCGATTTCAGCGGCGATTTCCCGGTGCTGTCGGTGATGCTGCCTCCCGGCATGAGCGCGGTCGGTGCCGACGAAATGATGGTCACCGGCTCCTCGTTCCGCAACAGCTACATGAAGTCCGAAGTCGACCAGGGCCAGGTGCGCGGCACATTCCGGTTCGCCGACTACTCGCAGCTGGACTTCGGCGTCGCTTATACCGAAGTCAACAACCGGACCGCCTACAACTTCACCCAGCGCGACGACTGGGGCGGCTTCGGCAACGGCGCGGCGGACTACGCCGACAGCCTGTGGATCGCCGACGACATCAGCCGCTACTTCGACCAGTTCCCCGGCAGCGGCAATGCCTTCGGCCAGTTCTACATATTCGACTTCGACGCGCTGCGCGCTGCCGCGATCGCGGCCCGCGGGGGCGACGAAGCGGCCTACCTGCCGCCGGCGGATTTCACCACCGACCGGCGCACGACCGAGAAGTCCAAGAGCGCCTACCTGCAGTGGAGCAATACCTGGGACTTCTCGATGCCGTTCAACGTGGCGGTCGGCGTGCGCTACGAGGAAACCGACATCACCTCCAGCGCGCTGGTGCCGATCGCGACCGGCCTGACCTGGACCGGTGCCAACGAGTTCTCGGTGCAGTTCGGCGATCCGGACTTCACCACCCTGCGGGGCAAGTACGAATACTGGCTGCCCAGCGTCGACACCAGCCTCAAGATCACCGAGGACATGGTGCTGCGCGCCAGCTACGGCCACAGCATCGGCCGTCCGCAGTGGAACCATATCCAGGGCGGACAGACGCTCGATTCGTTCGCGGCTTATGAAGGCGGCACCGGTTCACAGGGCGATCCGGGCCTGAAGCCGCTGGAATCGAAGAACTTCGACCTGTCGTTCGAGTGGTACTACGGCGAAGGCAGCTACGTGTCGGTGGGCTGGTTCCGCAAGGACATCTCGAACTACATCGGCACGTCGGTCATCGAGACCTCGCCCTTCGACCTGACCACACCCGTGGGCGGCGCCTACTTCAACGAAGCCGTCGCCAACGGCTGCGCGGTGGGCGGCACGGACTTCCGCAACTGCGTGCGCCAGTACATCTTCGCCAACCATGCCGGCGACCCCGGCGTCGTGGTCACGGGTACCGACTCCAACGGCCAGCCGACCGGCACCATCGCCGGCCTGCCGGGTGACCCGGCCGCGATCTTTCGCGTGTCGGTGCCGGTCAACCGCGACTCTTCGTCGCTGGACGGCTGGGAGCTCAACGTCCAGCACATGTTCGGCGAGTCCGGCTTCGGCATGTCGGCCAACTACACCATCGTCGATTCCGACCTGACCTACGACAACTACAACCTGGGCGACCAATTCGCGATGGTGGGCCTGAGCAACTCCGCCAACCTCGTCGCGTTCTACGACCAGGGGCCGTGGCAGGTGCGCGCGGCCTACAACTGGCGTGACGAGTTCCTGTCCAGCACCTACGACAGCTGGCGCCCGAATCCGGTCTACGTCGAAGCCTACGGCCAGCTGGACATGAACATCAGCTACCAGGTCAACGACAACTTTTCGATCCACGCCGAAGCGATCAACCTGACCGACGAGACCATGCGCTCGCATGGCCGCCACGAACGCCAGGTGTTCTACGCGACCCAGACCGGGCCGCGCTACATGTTCGGCTTCCGCTACAAGTTCTGATTGCCGCCGGGCACCGCGCCCGGCCCAGGTTCGATCACGACGCCCGCACGATCGCGCATCATGCGGGCGTCATCTTTTACGGGAGTCGCCTTGAACACCCGTCTGCCCACACCTGCGCCGATTCGAGAGTCGCCATCCGGCGTCCCGCTCGACACATTGCTCGACAGCACCTCACCCGTAGTCGTACGCGGCCTTGCCGCGGACTGGCCTGCGGTCCGGGCGGCGCGGCAGGGGCCGCGGGAAGCGGCCGCCTATCTGCGGCGCTTCGCCAATGATGCGGTCCCCGCCACGGCGACCATCGCTCCCACCGAAGCACGGGGGCGCGTATTCTACGATGGAACGATGCAGGGCTTCACTTTCCGGCGCGAACAGGTTCCCGCGAGCGTCGCGCTGAACACGCTGATCGGGCATGTCGACGACGACACGGCACCGATGATCTACCTCGGCGCCACGACTCTCGACACGTTCTTCCCCGGCTTCGCGCAGCAGAACCGTTTCGGGTTCGGCGATCGCGCCCCTTTGGCGAGCATCTGGGTCGGCAACCGCACCCGCATTCCGGCCCATCACGACCTGCCCGACAACCTCGCCTGCGTGGTCGCGGGCCGGCGACGGTTCACCCTGTTTCCGCCCGACCAGCTGGACAATCTCTATGTCGGCCCGCTCGATTTCACGCCAGCCGGCCAGCCGGTCAGCCTCGTCGATCCGGACGCGCCCGACCTCGCGCGCTTCCCCAGGTTCGAGACCGCGTGGACGCATGCGCAGGTCGCGGAACTCGGACCCGGCGATGCGGTGCTGATCCCCAGCATGTGGTGGCATGCGATCGACGCGCTCGACGGCTTCAATGTGCTGGTGAACTACTGGTGGCGACGCGCACCGGCGTGGATGGATCCACCGATCAGCGCGTTGATGGCCGGCCTGCTGGCCATCCGCCAGTTGCCCGCGCACGAACGCGCGCACTGGAAACGGATGTTCGACCACTACGTGTTCGATGCCGATGCCACGACCGCCGCGCACATTCCCGGTCCCGCGCGCGGTGTCCTCGCGCCGTTCGACGAGGCCGGCGCAGCGCACCTGCGTCGTCACCTGCGGGAGCGCCTGGACCGCGACTAACGCACGGCAGCGATGCCGCGCATCCAGCGAACCCTGATTCCCGGCCTCCGTATGGATTCAATGCGTCTGGTCCGATGATTGACCCGTGCCGACACGGCGCGACACGGGCTCGCGTATGCAGCATCCGTCGATGAAGCAGGTGCACCGGCGGCCGCAAATCCACTATTCCGTGGCCTGCAACCGATGTATCGCGCCAGCGCTGCGCGGTCACATTGCCTGGCGCCCGCCTCAGTTGACAACGCTGTCAGGTTGGGCGACTAATGCATCCGCGCCGGCTAGCCGCGGACGCATCGAAAAGGCGGGACCAGAAAAAACAGAACGCCTTGCTGACCAAGCCGATCGTTGATTCCCTGGGGAGGGAGCATTGATGAAGTCTCTGCATTCCGCGCCGAGAAGGCGCCTGCTCACATCCGCATTGCTGCTCGTGCTCGCGCCACCGTTGGCGGCGCAGACGAGCACCGGATACGAAACCGCCAATCAGTCCGCACCGGCCATGTCCGACCCGGCACAGGACGTCCGTGACACGTCAGTCACCACGCTTGACGACGTGATCGTGACCGCCACAAAGCGCGAAACGAACCTGATGAAGACGCCGATCTCCATCACCGTGTTCGGCCAGGAAGAGCTGGACCGCCAGGGCATCGTCAACATCAAGGACATCTCCACGCTGGTGCCCAACATGGACGTGTCCTTCGACTCGTCCCAGGCGGCGCCGGTGATCTCGATGCGCGGCGTGCGCTCGACCAACATCACCGAACTGGGCGATCCGGCAGTCGGCCTACATCTCGACGGCATCTACTCGCCACGTCCGCAGGGCGCCATGGCACTGATGTTCGACGTGGAGCGGGTAGAGGCCCAGCGCGGTCCGCAGGGCACCCTCTTCGGCCGCAACTCCACCGTGGGCAATATCAACATCATTTCCCGGCGCCCCGACGTCTCTGCGTTCGATGCCAATCTCGGCGTGGAATTCGGACGCTGGAACCACCGGCAAGTGCGCGGCATGATCAATCTTCCCGTGTCCGAAACCTTCGCACTGCGCGCTTCGTTCATGGCCGAGGAGCGTGACTCCTATCTGAGGGGCTACTACGATCCCAACCAGTGGGACACCCGGTATCTGCCCGAGTGGATCCGCAATGCGCCCGCCTATTCCGGCACGCCGGAGCAGCGCAACCTGGTGCAGCGTGCGCGCTGGTGGGGCGGCGGCCAGGATGGGCTGCAGGACGTGGTCAGGGCCGATCGCAGCCGCTTCTACAACAACGCCGACCAGCACGCCTTCCGTATCGCCGGCCTCTGGGAGCCGTCCGAGAACTTCTCCTGGATGCTGTCCTACGAGAAATTCCAGGACTCCAGCGCCGGCAGCGCCGACACCATCGACTGCCGCAAGGCCGACAAGCGCGTCTTCATGCAGGACGACGCGCTGGCGCCGCTGCAGGGTTGCGAAAACGTGTACGGCCCCGGCGCCGATTCCTACACGGTGCTGGTCAGCGTGCCCGGCATGCTGGACATGAGCATCGACAGCGTGCGTTCCAACCTGCGCTGGGATTTCAGCGACTCCATGGCGCTCGTCTACAACGCCGGCTGGGCCAAGCAGGTGCGCTCGCAGATGTCGGACATGGATCGCGGCGTGACCGACTGGGACATGTCGATCTTCTTCCGCAAATCGGATTTCCGCTCCCAGTCGCACGAGCTGCAACTGCAATCCACCGGCGACAGCCGTCTGCAGTGGATCACGGGCGTGTTCTATTTCGAGGAGAACAACGACATGCAGGGCGGCTGGATGAATTCCATGGCCAGCGCCAGCTACTGGAACCAGCCGGACCGCACCCTGTCGTCGCGGGCGATCTTCGCCCAGGGCACCTACGACATCACCGACCGTCTGGGCCTGACCCTGGGCTACCGCCATACCAGGGACGTCAAGCAGGACGTCGGCGGACGCAACATGGACTGCAACGACAGCAACCCGAACCTGCTCGATCCGGAGCTCAACGGCGGTGTCTGCTTCCCCGCCTGGGACCGCGATGCCTTCGTGCAACTGCCTGGCGACTATTTCTGGAACCCGGGCATCTTCACCCCTGTCACCAACAACGACATCAGGGGCGAATGGAGCTACAACCTCTGGCGCGCCGGCCTCGACTACGAGCTGAGCGATCGCAGCATGGTGTTCGGCTACGTCGCCAACGGCATCAAAGCCGGTGGCATCGGCGACGTCGTGGTGCAGTACGAGCAGGACCCGCTGACCACCGAATATCCGCTGGACGCCGACGGCAACCGCATCGTCAAGATGCTGCACGAGAACACCTACGAACCCGAAGAGGTCACCACGTTCGAGCTGGGCATCAAGTCGAACCTGTTCGACAACCGGCTGCGCCTGATGGCCACGGCGTTCTACAGCGACTATCGCGACATGCAGATCGCGACCGCCAGGCCGCTGTTCGTCACCTACTCCTTCGCGCGCGACGACAACGGGAACGAGACCGACGAGATCGAGGCCAACGAGTTCACCGTGTTCCAGACCGACAACATCGGCAAGGCCAGGATCCGGGGCCTGGAAGTGGAATTCGACTGGGCCATCAGCCAGGGAAGCCGGTTGAATGGCCACGTCACCCGCCTGGATACGCGGATCGCGAGCGAGTTCATCCAGCAATGGGGCTTCGGGGCCACCGATCTGTTCGAGATCGATCATGACGCATCGGTGGATCCGGAGAACGAACAGATCCGGGTCGACCTCCGGGGCAACGAACTGCCGTCGTCGCCGAAGTACGCGGCCGCGCTCAACTACAGCCACGTCTTCGATCTGCAGTCCGGCGCCACGCTCATGCCCTGGGCCAGCGTGAACTGGAAATCGTCGTCCTACTTCACCATCTTCAACACCGACAAGCACGAAGACCTGTTCGTCACGGCGACGCCCGATGCGTTCAGCGACAAGAAGCCGTCCACGACCAACGTCAGCCTGGGTCTCAAGTACACCGTCCCAGGCGAACGCTGGAGCATCGAGGCCTTCGTCAACAACGCGACCAACACGACCGAGTTCTACTGGGCGGGCGGTGGCGATGGTCTGGTCCGCGGTCCCGTGTCGATGCCGCGCTTCTACGGCGTGCGCGCGAACTACAACTTCGGGCGGTAGGCGGATGCCGCCCTGCCATGGCCGAGTGTCATGGCAGGCCTGCCTGGTCTTCGAACGATTCCTGGATGACTGGCTGGCCGGTGCGGGGATGTCTTGCGAGGTCCGCCCGGGCAAGGCAGCGTGAGGGCTGCAAGAACGGACTGGCCAGATCGACGCGCTGGCGGCAGCCGCGCCGAAGGCAAGGCAGGTGCCGATGCGCTGCCGGAACAACTCGGCGAGCCTGGAATATCGGATCGAGCACGTTGCCGAGTCAGGAGCAGCGTTGCATCCCCAACGATGCAAGGACGTTCATGACCAGCGCGGCCACTGGCCGCCGACATCGCTGCAGCGTTGACCGACCGCAATGACCCGGGGATGGCATCGCAACCGCCGACGATGCGCAGTGACCGTGTATCGGCCACCGCCGCCATGCATGGACGAGAGCCCTACCCGTGCAGCCCTGCGCGTCCTACGTCCGCACCGGCCCCGTCGACTTGCGCACCTGCAGCGCGTACGGCAGTTCCAGCGTCTCGCCGGTCCTGTTGTCGCGGATCGCCTTGAGCAGTTCGAGGCCGGCCAGGCGGCCCATTTCGCGGCTCGGCTGGCGCACGGTGGTCAGCGAGGGATAGATGTGGCGCGCGATCGGCATGTCGTCGAAGCCGCAGACCGAGACATCCTTCGGCACCGACAGGCCGCGTTCGCAGATCGCGCAGATCGCGCCGGCGGCCATGTCGTCGTTCGCGGCGAAGATCGCGGTCGGTGGCGTCGGCAGGTCGAGCAGGCGGTTGGTCGCATCGACGCCGGACTGGTGGAAGAACTTGCCGGCGACGACCAGCGAGGCGTCGTAATCGAGACCGGCCTGCTTGAGACCGTCGCGGTAACCGGCCAGGCGCCAGCGGCTGGCGCCGTGCGCGGGATGGCCCTTGATGTGGGCGATGCGGCGGTGGCCGAGCCCGGCGAGGTGCAGTACGACGTCGCGCGCGGCGCTGCGTTCGTCGACGACCACGCCGATGCGTCGGTTCTGTTCCTGCGCCGACACGCTCGCGTAGGGAATGCCCATCTCGTCGAGCCGCGCGAGCAGCCTGGCGTCGTCGGTGATCGGCGGCGTCAGCACGACGCCGTCGAGCTGCGACTGCACGATCATCGATTCGACCTTGGCGACGATGTCCTTGGCGGTGTAGTCGACGGGCGCGAGCATCAGGTTGTAGTGCTGCGACTGGCAGGCGTCGAGCACGCCGAGCTCGACCTCCATCAGGTAATTGCTCGATGGATTGTCGTAGAGCATCGCGACGAGGTAGGAACGCCGGCCGGCGAGCAGGCGCGCCGAGGCCAGCGGTCGGTACTGCAGCTTCTCGACCGCTTCCTCCACGGCCACGCGGGTGCGGTCCGACACGTTCGGCTCGTTGTTGAGCACGCGCGAGACGGTCTTCATCGACACGCCCGCCGCTTCCGCGACATCCTCGATCCGCACACGCATGCTGTTCAATCCGGCCATCGTCGTCCCGGTCGCGCATTCTGCCAGAGCCCACAGTGCACCACGTGCGGTGCCGTACGCGTCGATGACGCCCTGCAGCAAGCGTCAACGGGCGCGCGCCGGTATGCTAGCCGCCGCCTGACAACGCTGTCATCGCTGCTCCGCAGCATGGCGTCCGACCCACCCCGCGGCGCAGGTCGCATCTTCCGCTCCGGAGCCCTTCGATGATCCAGTCGCATCGCCCCGCACACCGTCCCTTCTCCCGCGCATTGCTGCCCGCGATGCTTGCCGCGCTCGTCCTCGCCGCGTGCGCGCGCGACGAGGCGCCTGCCACCGCAGCCACGCCCGATACCGCAGCAGAAAATACAGCTGATGCCGGCGCGATCGATCCGGCGAACTGGCCCGATACCGCCTGGCCGTTCGCCGAGGATGCCGCGCTGGAACAGCGCATCACCGACCTGATGGCGACGATGACCGTCGAGGAGAAGGTCGGCCAGATCGTGCAGGGCGACATCGCCGACATCACGCCCGAGGACGTGCGCAAGTACCGTCTCGGCTCGATCCTCGCCGGCGGCAATTCCGATCCGGACGGCCGCTACGACGCCGCGCCGGCCGAATGGCTGGCACTGTCGGACGCGTTCTGGGAGGCGTCGATGGACACCTCGAACGGCGGCAAGGCGATTCCGGTGATCTTCGGCATCGATGCCGTGCACGGCCAGAGCAACATCGTCGGCGCGACCCTGTTCCCGCACAACATCGGCCTGGGCGCGACACGCAACGCCGAACTGATGCGCGAGATCGGCCGCGTCACCGCGATCGAAACGCGCACCACCGGCATGGAGTGGGCATTCGCGCCGACCGTCGCCGTGCCGCAGGACGACCGCTGGGGCCGCACCTACGAGGGCTATTCCGAATCGCCCGACATCGTCGCCGCGTTCGCGCCGGCGGTCGTCGAAGGCATGCAGGGCAAGGCCGGTTCGCCGGACTTCCTCGACGACCACCACGTCATGGTCTCGGTCAAGCACTACCTCGGCGACGGCGGCACTGCCGGCGGCAAGGACCAGGGCGAGACCGCGGTGACCGAAGCGCAGCTGCGTGACATCCACGGCGCGGGGTATCCGCCGGCGATCGCGGCCGGCGCGCAGGCGGTCATGGCCTCGTTCAACAGCGTCCACGGCCAGCGCATGCACGGCCACCGTGCACTGCTGACCGACGTGCTCAAGGACCGCATGAACTTCGGCGGCTTCATCGTCGGCGACTGGAACGGCCACGGCCAGCTGCCGGGCTGCACCACCACCGATTGCGCGGCGACGTTCAACGCCGGTCTCGACATGGCGATGGCGCCCGACAGCTGGCGCGGTCTCTTTGAGAGCACCGTCAAGCACGTGCAGTCGGGCGAGATTCCGATGGACCGCCTCGACGATGCGGTGCGTCGCATCCTGCGGGTGAAGTTCCGCATGGGCCTGTTCGATGCGCCGCGGCCGTCGGAACGTGCGCTCGGCGGCAGGTTCGAACTGCTCGGCGCGCCGGAACACCGTGAGGTCGCGCGCCGTGCGGTCCGCGAATCGCTGGTGCTGCTGAAGAACGACGGCGTGCTGCCGCTCGCGGCGAACCAGCGCGTGCTGGTCGCCGGCGACGGCGCCGATGACCTCGGCAAGCAGTCCGGTGGCTGGACGCTCAACTGGCAGGGCACCGGCACCAGACGTGCCGACTATCCGAATGCCGACAGCATCTGGGACGGCATCCGCGCGCAGGTCACCGCCGCCGGCGGCACCGCGCAGCTCGCCATCGACGGCAGGTACCGGCAGAAGCCGGACGTCGCGATCGTCGTGTTCGGCGAAGACCCGTACGCCGAGTTCCTCGGCGACCTGCCGAACCTGCTGTACAAGCCCGGCGACGATGCGGACCTCGAACTGGTCAAGCGCCTGCGCGCCGAGGGCATTCCGGTGGTCTCGGTATTCCTCAGCGGCCGGCCGTTGTGGGTGAACCGCGAGATCAACGCGTCCAACGCATTCGTCGCCGCATGGCTACCGGGCTCGGAAGGCGCGGGCATCGCCGACGTGCTGCTGCGCGGCGCCGATGGCCAGCCGCAGCACGACTTCAAGGGCAAGCTGAGCTTCTCGTGGCCGCGGCGCGGCGACCAGTACGTCAACAACGTCGGCATGGAGGGCTACGACCCGCTGTTCGCCTTCGGACACGGCCTGACTTATGCCGACGACGGCAACCTCGCCGCGCTGCCGGAAGACGCCGGCGTCAGCGCCGAGGACGGCAAGGATGCGGGCTACTTCGCCCGCGGCGTGCCCGGCCCGGGCCTGCGCCTGGTCGTGACCGGCGCCGATGGCCGCGGCGCCGACGTGCTGCATCCGCGCGTCGCCACGCCGGACGGCACGCTCACCCTCGCCGCCGTCGACCACCAGACCCAGGAAGGCGCGCGCCTGCTGACCTGGACCGGCAACGCGACCGCCGAACTGCTGTCGCACTCGCCATCCGACCTGAGCCGCGAGACCAATGGCGATTCGCTGCTGCTGGCGACGCTGCGTGTCGATGCACTGCCGGCCTCTGGCGACACCGTGCTGTATGCGGGCTGCGGCGAAGGCTGCCAGGCCGAACTGCCGATCGGCCCGTGGCTGGCCACGTTGCCACGCGGCGAGTGGATCACCGCCGGCGTGCCGCTGAAGTGCCTGACCACTGCGGGTCTCGACGCCACGCGCGTCAACACGCCGTTCGCCCTGCGCGCGCCGGCCGGCCTGACGCTGGGGCTGGCCGACATCCGCATCGGTACCGAAGCGACGCACAGGCTCGATTGCAGGACGCGGTAAACGCAGTACGTCTCCGCGTGTGGCCCCTCTCCCCCAGGGAGAGGGGTTGGGGTGAGGGCCAACGCCCGCGGAACACCTCTTCGACGCCGCCTCCCCAGGCGGCGTCGTCATATCCGCCTCCCAAGCCCCACCACCGCAACGCAGCGTGCGCCCCGCATCAACGCCACGCGACGAACGCGCGCCTAGACTCGATGCACTGTCCCGCGGAGCGTCCTCCCCATGATCGACCTGCACTACTGGCCCACCCCCAACGGCCACAAGGTCACCCTGTTCCTCGAAGAAGCCGGCCTCGATTACACGATCCACCCTGTCGACATCGGCAAGGGCGACCAGTTCAAACCGGAGTTCCTCGCGTTCTCGCCGAACAACAAGATGCCGGCGATCATCGACCGCGCGCCCGCCGACGGCGGCGGGCCGCAGACCGTATTCGAATCCGGCGCGATCCTGCTGTATCTGGCGGAGAAGTCCGGGCAGTTCCTGTCGACCGATCCGCGCGTGCGCATCGAGACGCTGGAATGGCTGTTCTGGCAGATGGCCGGCCTCGGCCCGATGACCGGCCAGTACGGCCATTTCAACGTCTACGCGCCGGAGAAGATCCCGTACGCGATCGAGCGCTACACCAACGAGGCCAACCGCCTGCTGCGGGTGCTCGACACGCATCTGAAGGGTCGCGACTTCATCGCCGGCGATGCGTATTCGATCGCCGACATGGCGACGTATCCGTGGATCGGCGTCTACGACAAGGCGCCGATCGACATGACGTCCTACCCGGAAGTCCAGCGCTGGCACGCCGCGATCAAGGCGCGCCCGGCGACGGAGCGCGCCTACGCGAAGGCGAAAGAAGTGAATCCCGACGCCGGCAAGGCGTTGAGCGACGAAGAGAAGAAGCTGCTGTTCGGGCAGCGCTGAGCTGGGATTGGCCGTCGCCGCAACGCGCGGACAGCCGTTCGGTGCTACGGCGCCTCGACGGAGGTGCCGCGTACGAACGCCGCCGCCAACCGCAGCGCATCGTGGCCATCGCGGTCGCCGCGCAGGGCGCGGACCAGCCGCGCGGGCGTGGTGCCGGTCCAGCACGCCAGGTCATGGGTGGCATGCGCCTGGTCGCTGTAGCCATGTCGCGCCGCGGCGTCGGCGATACCGGTGTCTTCCGCGTCCAGTGCGCGCAGCAGGGCTTGCAGGCGGCGCACGCGGGCGTATTCCTTCGGCGTCATGCCCACGGCGGCGCGGAAGCGTACCTGCAAGGTCCGCACGCTGACGCCGAGGACGCTGGCCAGTCCGGTGATGCGCAGGTCGCCGTCCCGCGCATCCAGCGCTGCGACGGCGCGTTCCACCAGCGGGTTGGGCGTGAAGTCCGTACAGCGGACGCGAAGCAGTCGCCACAGCGGTTCAGTCGATGTGCTGCGGACGCTGGCCTGGGCAGCGCACTGGAAGTCCGCGGCGAACACAGGGTCCAACGTGTACAGGTCGGGCGCGCGGTCACGCAGGCCGGGCAGACGTGCACCGGCGATCAACGCACTGCATGCGGGCGTCAGGCGCACGCCGATGCAATGCACGGCACCGGCGGCCTGCAGGCGGATCGGGCCGCGTTGCTGCGCGGCGAAGCACATTGCCTGGTCGGCGCGGATGCCGCCGCCGGCATCGTGGAAGCGCAGTGGCACGCCCAGCTCGGCCAGCAGTTCGCAGCGGCCATCGGGGTAGATGGTCTGGATCGCGTCGTCCGGCGTGTCGTCGCGCAGGATCCACAGGCATTGCACGTGCCGGCGCAGGTCTTGCGGGACGGGATGTTCTGCGTAGTCCATGCGGCATCGAAGCCTGCGCTGCGCGTTTTTACAAGAGCGGCCGCCGGCCCCGCACTAACCTGCCGGCTCGCCAACACGGAGATGCGGGGATGCGATACCTGAAGACATGGCTGGTCGCGGGGCTGGGACTGTGCGCGGGCACTGCGACGCGCAGCGAGACCGGCCTCGACTGGCTGGCCGGCCATTGGTGCCTCGACAAGGAGGATGGGCAACGGGTGGAGGAGGTCTGGTTGCCGCAGGCCGGTGGTGCGCTGCTGGGCATGTCGCGCACCGTGCGCGGGGATTCGACGGTGTCGTTCGAGTTCATGCGGCTGGTGACCGAGGGCCGCGATGCGGGATTCCACGTGCAGCCCAACGGCGCGCCACCCACGCTGTTCGCGATCGCCGAACGCGGAGAACGGCGTGTGCGTTTCGCCAACCCGGCGCACGATTTCCCGAACCGGATCGAATACCGCCGCCAGGGCGAAGGACTGCACGCCTGGATCGCCGGACCCGGCCGCGATGGCGAGGAGCTGAGGGTTTCATTCGACTACGCGCGTTGCGAATGACGGGTCCGGGCGCGTCGCCAACGGCTGAGGGCCTGCGTCGATGCCTCGCTCATCGAGTCGTCCTGACGGTTCGTCATGTGACGTTGCTGCGCGGCAAGAACGAGAACCCCCAACAGTCGGATGTGTGGGAACACGTCATCTCCCGTGGATCGGCGTCCGCGACAGGACCCCGGTCGGCCTGACGCCGTATCCCGGGGTCCGCCACGATCGAGGCGCGCCCAACGGAGCGCGCATACGCGAGGGCGGAGGTCGATCCGCATGCCGGCATGGCACTGGGCCTCAGGGAGAAGAAGCGGCTGTCCGGGCAGGGTCGTCGCTGATCGATCCCGCGTGTCGGCCTGCGCCGCCACACGCAGTTGCATAAGATCGGGCTTCATCCGGATCAAGGACGACACCGATGCGCCCGATCGCCGCCTTGACCATGGCCTGCATGCTCGCCGCCTGCGTCTCGACACCCGTGCCGCAGAGGAACGCCGATACGGCGCGCTGCGATGCGCTCGCCGGCGACGGCTGGCAGCGCACCGCGGCGCCCGATGTCGGGGCGGACCTGCTGGCACTCGCCCACCTCACGACAGCACCCGAGCACGCGCGCTGGTACATCGCAGCGGACGGCGCGCACGCCGCCTGCCTGCCGCCCGAAGCGGATGCGCCCTGCGGCCATACGCTGCACACGTTCCAGCCACAGGTGCACCGCATGTGGGGCTGGTCCGAAAGTACGGTGCGCCGCGAGCGCTGCGCGGCCGGTTGATGCGATGCGCGAGGCGCGCCGCGACCACCCGATACACTGGCGGCCTCGCTCCACTGGACCTGCCATGCGCTCCGTACTCGCCGCCGCCGCCCTGATGCTCGCCACGACCGCTTCCGCCCAGCCCGCCACGCCGCCCACCGACGGCCGCCTCACGCTGGAGGCCATCACCGGCGATGCGCCGCTGTCGGGGCCGACGCTGATGAAGCCGCAGGTCGCGCCGGACGGCTCGCGCGTGACCTTCCTGCGCGGCAAGGACGAGAACCGCAACCAGCTCGACCTGTGGGAATACGACATCGCCAGCGGGCAGACGCGGATGCTGGTCGATTTCAAGGTCGTGCTGCCGGGCGAAGAGACGCTCAGCGATGCGGAGAAGGCGCGCCGCGAGCGCCAGCGCATCGCCGGGCAGTCCGGCATCGTCGATTACCAGTGGGCACCGGACGCGCAGCGGCTGCTGTTTCCGCTCGGCGGCGAGCTGTATCTCTACGACCTGTCGAAGTCCGGCCAGGATGCGGTGCGCCAGCTCACCGACGGCGGCGGCTTCGCGACCGATCCGAAGGTCTCGCCGCGCGGCGGCTTCGTCAGCTTCGTGCGTGCGCGCAACCTGTGGGTTATCGATCTGGCCACCGCCGCCGAGCGCCAGCTGACGAGCGATGGCAGCGACGTGATCGGCAACGGTGTCGCCGAGTTCGTCGCCGACGAGGAAATGAACCGCCACACCGGTTACTGGTGGGCGCCCGACGACAGCGGCATCGCGTATGCGCGCATCGACGAATCGCCGGTGCCGGTGCAGAAGCGCTACGAGGTCTATCCCGATCGCACCGAAGTCGTCGAGCAGCGCTACCCGGCCGCCGGCGACGACAACGTGCGCGTAACCCTGCACGTCGTCGCGCCGCAGGGCGGCGTGGTGACCGATGTCGATCTCGGCGGCAACACCGACATCTATCTCGCCCGCGTGCAGTGGCGCGATGCGCAGCGCCTGACCTTCCAGCGCCAGTCGCGCGACCAGCAGACGCTCGACCTGATCGAGACCACGCTCGCGAGCGGCGCACAGCGTACATTGGTCACCGAACGCGGCCGCACCTGGGTGCCGTTGCACGACAGCCTGCGCTTCCTAGACGACGGCCGCTTTCTGTGGTCGTCCGAGCGCGACGGCTTCCAGCACCTGTATCTCGCGTCCGAGGACGGACGCCGCATGACCCAGCTCACCCGGGGCGACTGGCCGGTCGACGAGCTGCTCGCCGTCGACGAGACCGCGGGCCTCGCCTACTTCCGCGCCGGCATGGTGCTCGAAGACGGCAAGGCGCTGCCGCGCGCGACGCAGTCGCGGATCTACAGCGTCGGTCTCGACGGCAAGCGTGCCTACACCGCGCTGTCGACCGAACCCGGCATGCATGGCGCGAGTTTCGCGCGCAATGCGTCGGTCTACGTCGACAGCTGGTCGAACACCACCACGCCGCCGCAGATCGCCCTGCACCGCGCCGACGGTACCCGGCTCGCGACCCTGGTCGACAACGATCTCGCTGCCGCCGACCATCCCTACGCGCCGTTCCGCGCCGCGCATCGCCCGACCGAGTTCGGCACGCTGACCGCCGCCGACGGCCGCACGCCGCTGCACTACTCGCTGATCAGGCCGGCGGATTTCGACGAGACGAAGCCGCACCGGGTCGTCGTGTTCGTCTACGGCGGCCCGGCCGCGCAGACTGTGCTCGATGCCTGGCCCGGCCGCGCCGATGCGAGCTTCCACCAGTACCTCGCGCAGCAGGGCTATGTGGTGTTCTCGCTCGACAACCGCGGCACGCCGCGTCGCGGCCGCGATTTCGTCGGCGCGCTGTACCAGCGCCAGGGCACGGTCGAGGTCGAGGACCAGCTGCGCGGCGTCGAATGGCTGAAGGCGCAGCCGTGGGTCGACGGGACGCGCATCGCGGTCAACGGCTGGTCGAACGGCGGCTACATGACGCTGATGCTGCTGGCGAAAGCCCCGGACGCCTACGCCTGCGGCATCGCCGGCGCGCCGGTCGCCGACTGGGCGCTTTACGACACGCACTACACCGAGCGCTACATGCACCTGCCGAAGGCCAACGTCGACGGCTACCGCGAGGCCAGCGTGTTCACCCATGCCGACAACATCCGGCCCAACGCGCTGCTGCTGATCCACGGCATGGCAGACGACAACGTGCTGTTCACCAATTCGACGCAGCTGATGAGCCAGCTGCAGCAGGCCGGCACACCGTTCGAACTGATGACCTATCCGGGCGCCAAGCACGGCCTGCGCGGACGTGACGCGCTGCACCGCTACCGCACCAGCGAGGCCTTCCTCGCGCGGTGTCTGGCGCCCTGACGCAAGGCGGATGTCCGCCATCCCGCCACCGCTGCCGCCGCTGCCGCCGCGTCCGGCGCCCGCGCCGCCACCACCGCGCGGCTGGTGGCAGCGCCACTGGAAGTGGGCGCTGCCGGTGCTGGTGCTGACCTGCGTCGCGGTGATCGTGGCGCTGGTCGCGACGGTCCTGTTCGCGATCCGCAGTTCGATGATGACCTCGGACGTCTACCGCGACGCGATGCGGCGCGCGACCACCCATCCCGAACTCGTCGCAGCGCTCGGCGCACCGGTCGACGCCGGCTTCATGCCGATGGGGTCGATCCGCACGTCCAGCGAAGACGGTGGCGCGGGACGCGCGGACCTGGTGATCTTCATCGGTGGCCCGTCCGGCAAGGGCCAGCTCGTCGCGGCCGCCGACCGTCGGCTCGGCGCGTGGACATACGAATCGCTGATCTTCGTGCCCGAAGGCGGCACCGTCGACGACGTGATCCGCATCGCCGAACCCGACACGCCGGTGGAACACCACCCGGCGCCGTGACGTCCGGGCCATTGCCGGCGCACGTCTGACCGCATACGGTCGGCGCCTGACCTGCCGCCCCGGAGCCGCCATGAAACCGCTCGTCCTCGCGATCGCCCTGTCCCTCGCCGCGCCGCTCGCCGCGCTCGCCCACACCGACGATGCGAAGGCCGCCGTCGCGGCGGCGCCGGCCGTGTCGCCGGCGTGGGTCACGCGCAGCAATGCACTCGCGCAGATCCTGATCGATGCGCAGGCGCCGTTCCAGCCGGAGTTCGCAGGCTTCTTCGGCGTGCCCGGCTACGACGACCAGGTGGCCGACTTCGGTCCCGACAATGCGCGCCGCTACCGTGAGGCGATGACGGGTGCGCGCGCGAAACTGCAGACCCAGCTCGAACTCGAGCGCGACGCGAACGTGCGCCAGGATCTGCAGATCCTGCTGACCAGCATCGACGAGAGCCTCGAGGGCAGCACGCTCAACGAGCGGTACCTGCTGCCGTGGACGGACGCGCCGCAGCTGGTCTTCAGCGGCATCAACGGCCTGCTGTCGTCGCAGACGCCGCCCGAGCGCCGCGCGCATGCGCTCGCGCGCCTGACGCGCTACGCCGGGCTCGACGAGGGCGGCACGCCGATCACCACCCTCGCCCGCCAGCGTTACGAGGAGCGCCTGTCGGATCCGCAGCTGCTGCAGCCGACGAAACTGGAAGTGCAGCGCGCACTCGACAGCGCCGACACCTACATCGCCGGCATCCGCGAGCTGTTCGAGGAATACGACATCGAAGGTGCCGAGCCGGCACTCGATGCGATCGCCAGGGAAATCACCGCCTACGCCGACTGGACCCGCACGACGGTGCTGCCGCAGGCACGCGAAGACACCCGCCTGCCGCCCGAGCTCTACGCGTTCGGGCTCAAGCAGTACGGCACCGACATCGACCCGCAGCTGCTGATGCAGCGCGCGCAGCTCGCCTTCATGGAGATCCGCGCGCAGATGCAGCAGCTCGCGCCGCTGGTGGCGAAGGACAAGGGCATCGCGGCCACCGACTATCGCGGCGTCATCGCGGCGCTCAAGCGCGACACGATTCCCGACGACCAGCTCGAGGCCAGCTACCGCGACGTCATCGACGCGATCGATCCGATCATCGAACGCGAGGCCATCGTCGACGTGCCGCAGCGGCAGATGCAGATGCGCCTCGGCTCCGAAGCCGAATCCGCCGCCTCGCCCGCCCCGCACTTCCGCCCCGCGCCACTGGTCGGCAACACCGGCCAGCAGGGCACGTTCGTACTGCCGCTCGGCAATCCCGGCGGCGATGGCGAGGGCGACGCCTACGACGATTTCAACTTTGACGCCGTGCGCTGGACGCTGTCGGCGCACGAAGGCCGTCCCGGCCACGAGCTGCAGTTCACCGCGATGGTCGAGCGCGGCGTCTCGCTGGCGCGTTCGATGTTCGCGTTCAACTCGGTCAACGTCGAAGGCTGGGCGCTGTACGCGGAGGCCGAACTGGTGCCCTTCGAGCCACTCGACGGCCAGCTGATCGCGCTGCAGTTCCGCCTGCTGCGCGCCGCGCGCGCGATGCTCGACCCGATGCTCAACCTCGGCATGATCGACCGCGAACGCGCCGGCCGCGTGCTGACCGAAGAGGTGATGCTGTCGCCGGCGATGGCGCGCCAGGAACTGGACCGCTACACCTTCAACGCACCGGGCCAGGCGACGAGCTACTTCTACGGCTACACCCGCATCCTCGAACTGCGCATGCGCACCGAACTCGCACTCGGTGAGCGGTTCGATCGCCGCGCGTTCAACAACTTCCTGCTCGACCAGGGCCTACTGCCGCCCGACCAGCTGGCCGAAGCGGTGGAAACGACGTTCATTCCGGCGCAGCGCGGACGTCGATGATCCGCGGCGTGTAGCCGGCTGCCGGGCAATGCGCAGCTCTCCCTTCGGGAGAAAGCCTGCCCCGGACCTGATCCGGGGTCGACGCGCCGAGCGCGTCGGGTGAGGGTCGGGCCCTACAGGCATCGTTCCAGAGCGCACTCATCCGCCCACCGGAACCTTCCAGCCCCGATGGGCAGATAGCGCCAAACGGGAGGAAGAGCGCGGGGGCCGTGACAAGGCCGCCGCCGGCTCAACAGACGAGTGTCTGATCAGGCGGGAATCCGTGAGTGCTCGCCTGATGTGACGAAAGTCCCTGGATTCCCGCGGTCGCGGGAATGACGGCCGGGCATTCCAGATTGCAGCAGGGGCACGACGCACACCGCTCCCTCACGGCATCTCCGCACCGACCACGACCCGCTGCGCCGCAGTCCGTGCATTGCTGCCACCCCCGTACATCAGTTCCGCCGTGGCCGGCGCGGCGAGGTAGTCGCCGCCATTGCCGGCGCGCAGGAAGTAGTGCAGCGCATGCGTGCCCGCCGGCAGGTGCTCGGCATAGAAGCGCGGCGACCGCGGATCGAGGCGACGTGTCGCGAACCAGCCGCTGCCCGTGTCGGAGACCTGTTGCAGATCGAGCCCGGCGATCGCGCCCAGCGCCAGATCGGTCGGCCGCAGGCCGCCCGGCACCGCATCGGTGACCGCGACGAAGTAACGCGGCGCGCTGGTGCGCACGGTCAGCGTGACGCGCAGCCAGTCGCCTTCGCGCAAGTCCGTCGCATCGACTGACGCCCACGCACCATCGCGCAGCACCGCATACCGGCGTTCGATCGAGAAGCCGACCGCCGACGCGCGAGCCTGGCGCGCGTCCTCGTCGAACGCGATCTCGGCGATGTAGCCCGCCGGCGCGTCGCCCGACGAGCGGTTCGCGATCGCGAGACGTCCGTCCGCGGGCAATGCATCCTGCCACTCGGCCTGCACATCGCCGGGCGCGACGGTCAGCGTGCGCTCGGCCGGTGTGCCGGGCTGCAATGCCGCCGACACGGTGCCGGAGCCCGGACGCGCGACATCGCGCAGGGCCAGCAGGCACATCGCCCCGCTTTGCGTGTCCACCGCCGGCGTGCCGCCCGCATACAGATCGCCGAGCCCGGCGATCAGCCCACGACGCGCGGTGGCATGCGTCGCATCGCCGCGCAGCAGATCGATCAGCGCGCACTGCTCGCGCAGCGGCGAACCCATCCAGCGTGTCGCGTCGCCGGCCGCACGCAAGGTGCGCACCGGTCCCTGCGCCGGCGCCTGCTGCAGCAGACGCGCGAGCGCGTCGTCGGCCGAGGCGTGGTCCGCGTGCCGCAGGCCCGCCGTCAATGCGATGCGCGCCGGCATCGCGAGCAGCTCCCATCGCGCGAACGTATCGTCGAGCAACGCGGCCGGTGCGTCCCGGAAGGCGCCGAGCGCGAACGCACGCTCGTTGGCCGCGACGGCATCCGCAGCAGTCGGCAGCGGCTCGCGCGCACGGCCGGCGAGGAAATCGCGGGCGCGCTGGTCGATGCCGGCGTCGACCGGATGGCCCAGCCCGCGCAGCTCGTTGAACGCACGGACCGTCCACGCGGTCAGCGCGAACTGCGCGCGGGTCCCGGCGTACATCGCCTCGGCGCCGTCGGCGAAGAAGCGGAAATCGCCGCCGCGGTTCTGGAACACCGCGGCGTTGTCGAGCGCTTCGCGCACCGCGGCGTCGGCATCGGGCCAGTCCGCGGTGTCGCCGCGCTCGATCGCGAGAGCGGCGGCGACGGCGCGGCTCAGGATCTGCTCCCAGCAGCGATGACGGTAATCGCGCATGTCGCCGGTCCAGCGCGACACCAGACCGGCGACGCCGTGCTGCAGGGTGACGTGCAGATGCGCGTTGCTCGCGCTGCCGGGCAGTTCGGGCAATGCGAGTGCGACCGGTGCGTCGCCGAGCCACCCGGCCTGCAGGCGGCGGCCGCGGACCGTCGGTGGCGCGACTTCGATCGTCGCGGCGACGGCGTCGCGTCCTGCGTCGGCCTCGGCCGTCGCGAGGACCTGCAGCGTGCCCGGTGCGGCGGGTTCGATCGCGGTCGCGATGCTGGCCTGCCCGCGTGCAGGCAGCGTCACCGCCTGCGTGTCGCGCAGCGGCGGATCGAGTCCTTCGATCTGCAGGCTGCCCTGCACCGCCGCCGGCATGTCGCCGGACTGGCGCAGGTTCGCGGCCAGGCGGGCGCGGTCGCCGGGATACAGCCGCACCGGCGTCTGCAGGCGCACTTCGATCGGCAGCCCGGTCTCGAGCGTCGCCTCGGCGACGTGGAAGTCGTCGTCGGCATCGCTGCTCCATGCGATCGCACGCCAGCGGGTCAGGTTGTCGGGCAGCGTCAGCGGCAGCTCGCGGGTCTCACCGGGCGCCAGGCGCACGCGCGGCAGCCACAGCGCGGCGTCCGCGAAGTGCGTGCGCACGCGCGCACTGGCCTGCAGCGCGCGGTCCATGTCGCCGCCGCGGACGTCTTCGATGTCGAGATCGCGGCGGCCGCTGCCGGCCTCGGCGATGGCATCGGCGAGCCGGCTGCCGGTGACCTCGATCCGGTCGAGCGTCGACGACGCGTACGCATCGACACTGGCGCCGATGTCGGCCACGGGGGCCGGCGCCGGTGGCGATGGAGGTGCGGGCGGCGGTGCGTCCATGGCACTCGGCTCGTCGAAGACCACCGGCGGCGCCTCGGGCGCGCCGGGCATCACCGGTTCCGCGTCGGTCGTCGTGGCGCCGTCCCCGGCCACGGTCCACGGCAGGCGGATCTCCCAGGGGCCGGAGCGCTGCCACAGCGCGAAGCCCGCCATCGCCGGAATCGCGTGGTAGGACCGCGCGCCGAGCCAGGTGTCACCGGCAGGATCCGAATAGGCGAGGAACGGCGCCGCAAGTGCACGCAACGCATCGTCGACGACGGTCAGCGTGACCTCGCGTGGCCGGTCGCTCGCATTGTGCAGCCGCACCACATGACGCCCGCCGGGCGCCGCCTGGCCGGTGTCGAATGCGACGGTGACCGGTGCGTCCGACCCGGCCTGCGACGGCATCGGCACGTCGACGCGCAGCGAGGTCATGACCGGCGCCTCGCGGATGCCGTCGACGACCGGTGGCGGCGATGCATCGCGCACATGCGCATGCAGCACCGGCGTGCCGCGCCACCCGCGCTCCGTCGGCAGGGCGAGTTGCGCGGCGCCGCCATCGAGCATCTCGACCCGGTGCGCGAGCAGCGTGTCGTTGCCGGCGACGAACACCAGCAGGGCGCGGGCCCGCGCATGCGGCTGGGTCAACGCGAACCGCGCCCGATCGCCCGCGGTCTCCACCGGTCCCAGCAGTTCGAGTGTCGAACGCTGGCGCGTCGCGGGCGCCGTCCAGCCGTCCCAGACATGGCGCACGAGCGTGGCCGGCGCCGCGTCGCCGCTGCGCGCGACGAACCGGTAGCGGCCCGCGGCCTTGCGCGGCACGTCGCAGGCGATCGCCTCACGGCTCGGCAGGCTGCAGCGCGCGACCACCTCGGACGCCCCGTCTGCGGCGGCGTCGTGCCGCTGGTACTCCACCACGACCTCGACCGGCGCGTCGACGACGTCGCCGTCGGCGTCGATGACCAGGCCCTGCAGCGTCACCGGCGTGCGGTCGTCGAACGTGCGCGGTTCGACCTGCAGGCCGACGAAGCGGGCGTAGCGGCTGTAACGCGCGGTCGCCGCATTGCTCGCGGTCGCCTCGCGATCGCCGGGCCGCAGTTCGGCGACCACGCGCAGGTCGCCTAACGGGACCGGCGTCGCGTCGGGGGCACGCATCGCGACCGGCTGGGCAATGCGCGCACGGCCATCGGCTCCGGTCACAGGCGCGGGATCGACCGCGTCGACCAGCCGCACCGGTCCATGGCCGGCGAAGGATTCGATGAAGGTGTAGGCCGCATGCTGCGGATACGCCGAGCCGATGCCGCGCGGCGTCACCGTCGCGGTCACGCGCGACAGGGCGATGCCCGCCGCCGGCCCGCCCGAGTAATAGCCGGCCGAGACGTCGACATCGAAACGCTCGCCGTCGCGCAGCACGCGCGGCGCCTCGCCCGTCGCCTCGACCCACAGATCCTGCGCGCGATGCGTGCCGACGAAGAAGCAGGTGCCGCGCACGTCGTGGGACGCGGCGGTGCCGATGCAGTAGGTGCCGTCGGTCAGGTGTACCGGCAGCGCGAGTTCGCCGTCGATGCCGCCATCGGCGTCGGGCGTCGCGTCCCAGCGCAGGATCGTCCGGCCCTGGTCGCGATCGAACAGCTGCAGCGCACGCACGGGCTGGGTGTCGATGCGCAGCAGCCGGCCGCCGCTGCGCTGGCGCTGCCACAGCCGGTAGCGCACGGTCTCGCCGCTGCGGTACATCGGCCGGTCGGACACGCCCCAGGTCTGAAGCGGCGCGGACTGGCCGAGCGTGAGGTTGTAGGCGGCCGGCTGCCACGCCGGCAGCACCGCCCGACGCGCGCGTTCGCCGCGGCCCTGGCTCGCGCGCAGCAGCCACATCGGAAAGCCGCTCGCGCCTTGCGCATCGTCGGCGATGACGTCTGGCACCCGCAGGCGGGCCACGCCATCCCGATCGGTGCGGGCCGTGGCGACCACGCGCGGCGCCGCATCGGCGCGGTCCATCCACAACAGTTCGACCTGCGCGCCGGCGACCGGCGCATCCGCGTCCCAGGCATTCGCCCAGGCCAGCACCTCACGACGCCCGGCGACCGCGAACAGGTCGAAGTCCGGCGCGGCGAATTCGAGCGTCGACGGACCCGCGCCGGCCTCCGGCCGCCAGCGCGCCCAGCCGCCCTCGCCCAGCACGCGGGTGGTGACGTCGGAGACGATCGGCTGCGGCGGAGCGAGCGCAGATGCCTGCGCGATCGCGCGGCCGGTATGCAGCGTTCGGCCGATGCCGATTACGTCGATGTCGACGCGTGCGGTATTGACGGCCTCGGCCAGCACCGGCGGCATCCGGTCCGCCCCGGCGACCAGGCGGCGTTGCCCGGGTGCGCGCAGCGCGGGACGGAACGGACCGGTCCGAAGCGCGAACCGCGCGGCTTCGATCGGCGTCGATGTCCCGGACGCGCGCAGGTCGCCCGGCACCTCGATCGTCACGTCGGCGCCGGGCGTATCGAGCGCGATGCGCGCGGACCTGCCCGGCGCCGCGGCGAGTGGACGGCCGTCGTCGGCATACACCCCTGCCTGGTCGGTCCAGCCCAGGAAGGTCGCGCCGGCCGGCAGCGAGGCGACCCAGCGGGTCTCGTCGGCGGAATCGAGCGGCTGCGAGAACCAGAGATGGACCTGTTCGCCGGCGACGCACGCGAGCGACACCAAGCCGGCGCGGTTGCGCGCATGGGTGGGCCCCTTCGGGGTCGTGCACTGTCCACCGCGGATGCGGAACGACTCGCGTGCGAGCACGCGCACCAGCGACGCGTCCTGCGTGCCGGGAAGCGGACCGGCGGTGCTGCGCAGGCCCGGTCCGATCGAGAGTTCGACGATGCGGTCGCGACCGTCATCGACGCCCAGCGCATCGGCCGCGATGTCGAATGTCGCCGCGGTGTTCCAGCGCGATGCCGGGACCGGCGTCAGCGCCGACGCCGGTACGGCCACCGGCTGGCCGTCGACGGTCAGGCGCAGCACCGCGGCGACGGCTTCGCGCGTGGCCGGCAGGGCGGACACGACCTGGATGACCGGCAGACCGTCGCGCCACCGGCTGGCGAACGCGGTGAGCGTCGGCCGTTCGGTCTCGGCTTCCAGCACGCGCGGCGCGACAGCGGTGCCCTGCTGGGTGGTCAGGCCCGCGGCGACGTGGATGCGGTAGCGCGTCGCCGGCGCCGGGTCCGCATCGCCGAAATCGCAGTCGAGCGACAGGTCGCTGCTCCAGTTGCAGGTCGCGGGCAGATCGGGCTGCAGGCGCACGAGACCGTCGCTGCGCGGATTGTCCCAGACCCGCATCGGTTCGGAGAACCGCAACTGCAGACCGCCGTGCTGGAAGCTGGCGTCGATCCGCGTCGCATGCGCGGAAACGGATGCGAGGCCGCAGGCCAATGCGATCGCCAGTCCAACCCAACGGCGCGTCCACGCGCCTGCCACGTCCGCTGTCCGCATCGTCCTGCTGCTCCCTGCCGAAGACGGGACCAGCCTACACGGCGCGCGTTGTGCGTTCGTCGACACGCGGCGACGACCGTGCCGGCACTGCACGCGAGAACCCTTGCGCACGCATGCGATGCGCACGCATGCCGCTCCGCCTTCAGCTGATCCGTTCGAGCATCCGCCGATGCCCGATCAGCTGCGCCCAGCGCACGCCGATGTCGAGCCAGCACACATACGCCGCCTCCCCGGCGATGCGCCACAGCATGCCGGGGTGCCAGGACAGCGCCGGTTCGGCCGCGCACAGCTCCCAGTGCAGGCCGAGGCCGCGTGCGAACAGCGCGCAGCGCGCGAGGTGGTAGCGGCTGCTGAGCAGGGTGACCCGGCGCGTCGGCGCATCGGGATCGACCGCGGCGGCGGCCAGCAGGCTGCGCGCGTTGCGCAGGTTCTGCAGCGTGTCGCGCGACGCGTCCTCGAGCACCAGCGGCGCGTCGTCCGGCACGCCGAGCGCGTGCAATGCGTCGCGCGCCAGCGCGGCTTCGGTCGGCCTGCCCGCCGGACCACCGCCGAGCAGCAGCACGCTGCCCGGCGCATGCGAACTCCACAGCGTCGCCGCGCGCGACAGGCGCGCCTGGAAATCCGCATCCAGCCGGCTCTGCGGCGAATGCTTGCCGAACACCAGCACGCATTCGCCGCTGACCGGCACGCAGGGCGCATTGCGCGCGACCCGCAGCACGTGCACGAGATAGCCGACGTAGACCAGCCCCAAGCTCAGCACGCAGGCCGCCGCAGCGACCGCGAGCGTGTGCAGCGCATCACGGTCGGCCAGGCTGTTCACGCGGTGCAACAGGCGGGTACGGGCCATCTTGAAACAGCTTTCCTGACGCTTCGGAACCGGGGCCGGCCCGGAAGTCTAGCCTCACGATGCTGTGGCTATACTCGGCCGCCTGATTGTCCCCCGGACCTGCTGCGTGCCTGAACCGCTGTCCCCGCCGCCGATGCCGGCACTCGCCATCCGCGCGTTCACCGCGACCACCGCGCTCGGACGCGGCAATGCCGCACAGGCCGCGGCACTGCGCGAACGCCGCGGCGGCCTGCGCCGCAACGATTTCGGCCCGACCCCGCTGCCGACCTGGATCGGCCGCGTCGAAGGCGTGGAAGATGCGCCGCTGCCGTCGGCGCTGTCGCGCTGGGAATGCCGCAACAACCGCCTCGCGTGGCTGGCGCTGCAGCAGGACGGCGTACTGACCGCGCTCGAGACGCTCGTCGCGAAACACGGCGCCGACCGCATCGCGCTGGTCGTCGGCACCTCGACGTCGAGCATCGGCGCCAGCGAGGAAGGCTATGCGCGCGCGGAGACCGGTGCCGACGGCGTGCGCCGGTTCCCCGATGACCTCGCCCGCCCGATCGTGCACACCCCGCATTCGCTGGGCGATTTCCTGCAACACGCCACCGGCCTGCGCGGTCCCTGCATCACCGTCGCCACCGCCTGTTCGTCTAGCGCGAAGGTGTTCGCGCAGGCGGCGCGGATGATCGAGGCCGGCCTCGTCGACGCGGCCCTGGTCGGCGGCGTCGACACGCTGTGCGGCAGCGTGCTGTTCGGATTCAATGCGCTGGGTCTGGTGTCGAGCGAACGCTGCCGCCCGTTCGACGCCACGCGCGACGGTCTGTCGCTGGGCGAAGCCGGCGGGTTCGCCGTGCTCGAACGCGCGAACGACGGCGATTCCGGCCTGCAGCTGCGCGGCTATGGCGAATCCAGCGATGCGCACCACATGTCGGCGCCGCATCCCGAAGGTCTCGGCGCGACGCTGGCGATGCGCGGCGCGCTCGGCCGCGCCGGCATCGAATCGGCCGAAGTCGGTTATCTGAATCTGCATGGCACGTCGACACCGGCCAACGATTCGGTCGAGGCGCGCGCAGTCGATGCGCTGTTCCCGGCCACGCTGCACGCCGGTTCGACCAAGGGCTGGACCGGCCACACCCTGGGCGCGGCCGGCATCGTCGAATCGGTGTTCGCGCTGCTCGCGCTGGAGACCGGCCTGCTGCCGGGCGTCCTCGACAGCACGGTCCGCGATCCCGCGTGCGGCCCGCAGATCCGCTTCGACAATGCCGAGGCCGACATCCGCTTCGCGATGAACAATTCCTTCGGCTTCGGCGGCAACAACTGCTCGCTGGTGTTCGGCAAGGTGGCGGCATGAGCGCGCCGAACCCGTTGTCGGCGACGATCGCCGGCATCGGTTTCTGGACCGACGGCCTGCCGGACTGGAACGCCGCGCGCGCATTCGCGCTGGACGGCACGCGCCCCGAATCCGCGCCCGCACGTCCATCGCCGCAGCTGCTGGCGCCGAACGAACGCCGGCGTGCGCCGGGCTCGGTCGCGGTCGCGCTCGAAGTCGCGATGGCCGCATGCCGCGATGCCGGCATCGCGCCGGAGACGCTGCCGTCGGTGTTCGCATCGACGCACGGCGACCTGGGCATCACCGACTACATGTGCGACACGCTGGCGACCGATCCCACCGCGATCTCGCCGACGAAGTTCCACAACTCCGTGCACAACGCCGCGGCCGGCTACTGGACCATCGGCGCCGGCTGCACCGAGGCGACGACCGCGCTCAGCGCCTACGACGCCACGTTCGCCCAGGGCCTGCTCGAAGCGCTGATGCAGCTGGCCACCGGCAGCCCCGCGGTGCTGCTCGTTGCCTACGACACCGCATCGGCCGGCCTGCTCGGCACGGTGACCCGCAGCGAAGGCCTGCTCGGCGCGGCGCTGGTACTGGTGCGCGACGGTGATGGCCCGCGCTTGCGTGCGACGCTGCGCGACGGCGCCGAGCTCGATCCGCCCGGCCCGCTCGCCACGCATGCCCAGCGCAACGCGATGGCGCAGATGCTGCCGCTGTTCGACGCGCTCGCCACCGGCGGATCGAGCGCGATGCTGCGCGCCGGTCCGCATCGCGCGCTGTCGCTGGAGATCGCCCATGCGGCGCCGGCGCGGGCCACGCATGCGCAGGCGGAACAGGCCCATGGCTGAGCAGCCGACACTGCACCGCGGCAACGTCGCGGTGGTAATTCCCGCGCTCAACGAGGCGCTGCGCATCGACGAGGTCGTCAGCGAGGCGCTGGCCTGGAGCGAGCATGTGATCGTCGTCGACGACGGCTCCGACGACGCGACGGCCGACATCGTCGCCGCGCTGCCGGTCACGTTGCTGCGTCACCCGCGGCGGATGGGCAAGGGCCAGGCCCTGCGCGACGGCTTCGCCGAAGCGCGGCGTCGCGGCTTCGCCGCGGTGGTCACGATGGACGGCGACGGCCAGCACCGCGCGAGCGACATCCCGCGGATGATCGAAGCCGCCAACCGGCACCCGGGCTGCATCGTCAACGGCGCACGGTTGAAGAAACGCGGCACCCAGCCCTGGTACCGGCGGATCGGCAACGATTTCGGCGACTGGGGCATCGCCTGGGCCTGCGGCTACCGCATGGTCGACACGCAGAGCGGCCAGCGGCTGTACCCGGCACCGGTGCTCGCGCTCGACGACGTGCCCGGCGAAGGCTTCGTGTTCGAGGCGCAGATCCTGATCAGCGCCGCGCGCCGGCTCGGCTGCGGCGTGGTGTCGGTGCCGGTGGAGACGCGCTACCACTGCGCGGATTCCGACGAGCAGTTCCGCAAGAGCCATTTCCGGCTGTTCCGCGACCTCTACAGCATCACCTCGCACGTGTTCCTGCAGGTGGTGCGCGAAGGCGGCGTGCTGCGCGTCTACCGCAACGTGCGCGCGCGGCCCCCGGTGATCGACGATCCCGGCGCGGCGCCGGACACGCCGATGGCCCACGAACCGATGCAGGGAGCAGGCTGATGCACGACACGGACGGCGCCACCCCGGCCGACGGCGACCATCGCACCGACGTCGCCATCCTCGGCGGCGGCTTGGCCGGGCTGACCCTCGCCCTGCAGCTGCGCCGGCGCGATCCCGGGCTGCAGGTCACCGTCGTCGAGCGCCGCGCGCATCCGGTCCGCGAGGCCGCGCACAAGGTCGGCGAATCCAGCGTCGAGATCGGCGCGCACTACTTCGCCAACGTGCTCGACCTGCGCGAGCACCTGGACACCGAGCAGATCCGCAAATTCGGTTTCCGCTTCTTCTTCTCCGAGGGCAGCGACGCGATCGACCGCTGCACCGAGCTGGGCGTCAGCCAGTTGCTGCCGACGCCGTCGTGGCAGATCGACCGCGGCCGGTTCGAGAACTTCCTCGGCGAACGCGCACGTGCGCTCGGCGTGCGTTTCGAGGACGACGCGGTGGTGCGCGGCATCGAACTGGCCGACGACGACGGCGACCATGCGATCCGCTTCGAACAGGCGGGCACCACGCACGCCCTGTCGTGCCGCTGGGTCGTCGACGCCAGCGGCCGCGCCGGCCTGCTCAAGCGCAAGCTCGGTCTGGCGATGGCCAACGACCACGACGCGAATGCGGTGTGGTGGCGGGTCGACGGCATCGTCGATCCCAACGGCTGGTCCGACGACGCGCACTGGCTGCAGCGCTGCGATCCACCGGACCGCTGGCGCTCGACCAACCACATGTGCGGGCCGGGCTACTGGTTCTGGCTGATTCCGCTGTCGTCGGGTGCGCATTCGCTCGGCATCGTCTGCGACGCGAAGATGCATCCGCTCGAGACGATGAACACCCATGCCAAGGCGATGGCGTGGCTGCGCACGCACCAGCCGCAGGTCGCCGCCAGTCTCGACCGCAGCGAGCACACGCTGCAGGACTTCCTGTTCCTGCGCCATTTCTCCTACGGCGTGAAGCAGGTGTTCTCCGCGCAGCGCTGGGCGCTGACCGGCGAGGCCGGCCTGTTCCTCGACCCGTTCTATTCGCCGGGCAGCGATTTCATCGCGATCAGCAACACCTACGTGTGCGACCTGATCGAGCGCGACCGCGCGGGCAGCGACATCGGACCGTATGCCGATCTCTACCAGCAGCTGTACTTCTCGTTCTACGAGAACACGCTGACCCTCTACCAGGACCAGTACCCGCTGTTCGGCGACGAGCAGGTCATGCCGGTCAAGGTGATCTGGGACTACACGTACTACTGGTCCCTGCTGGCGCCGCTGTTCTTCGCCGACCGGATCACCGATCTGGCGACCCTGGGCCGGCTGCGCCCGGCGTTCAACGAAGCGGGCGCCCTGAACCTGGCGATGCAGCCGCTGCTGCGCCAATGGGGCGAGCGCAACATCGGCGGCCCCGCGCCGACCTCGCGCGTGCTCGACCAGTTCCACATCGGCTGGTTCCGCGAGATGAACCGGGCACTGTCCGACACACTGGACACCGACGCGTTCGTCGCCCGAATCGGCGACAACGTCGCGCGCATGCGCTGGCTCGCCGCGGAGATCCTCGCGCGTGCACGCGACGCCCATCCCGACATCGACGGCCGCGCTCTGGATGCCCTGCTGGCGGACACACACGATGCGCCGGCATCGCTGGGCGCGAACTGGTACGCCGACGCCGCCTGAGTCGAAGCTGCGCTTTCCGTCATTCCGGCGCACGCCGAAATCCATAAGCTCCGAGAATCAGCCGCCAGCCAGCGCCGATTTCGGTCGCCGCAGCGCTAACTTCAAGAGCTTTCCGGCGGATGTCGGAAAGACGGCGTTCCGGACAGGCCTACGACGTCGCGTCGCCGGCCGGGCGAGGCGCATCGACGCGCTCAGTTGTCCGGTCGCAGACGCAGCACGCGCCCGTTCTTCTCGTCGGTCAGCACGTACAGCGCGCCGTCCGGCCCGTTGCGCACGTCGCGGATGCGGTCGCCGACTTCCTCGAGCAGGATCTGCTGCTCGCCCGGCTCGCCGCCTGCCATCGGTACCCGACGCAGGCTCTTCTCGGCCAGCGCAGCGACGAACAGGTTGCCGCGCCAGCCGGGGAACGCATCGCCGTCGTACAGCGCCAGTCCACCCGGCGCGATCGACGGCGTCCACTGCGCGATCGGCTGCTCCATGCCGGTCATCCGCGTGAACGGCGTGATCAGTGCACGGCTGTAGTCGCGCCCGTAGCTGATCAGCGGCCAGCCGTAATTCGCGCCCGCGGTGATGATGTTGAGCTCGTCGCCGCCGCGCGGGCCGTGTTCGTGCGCGTAGATGCGCTCGCGCGCCGGATCGTAGACCAGTCCCTGCACGTGCCGGTGGCCGTAGCTGTAGATCTCCGGCAACGCGCCGGCGCGGCCGGCGAACGGATTGTCCCGGGGCACGCTGCCGTCGGTGTTGATGCGCACGATCTTGCCGATGTGGCTGTCGAGCTTCTGCGCGTGTTCGCGATGGAAGAATCCATCGCCCATCGCCATCAACAGTGTTCCGTCGGGCAACAGCAGCATGCGGCCGCCGGGATGCGGATCACCGGACTTGGCCGGCGTCGTGGTGAAGATGGGCTGCACGTCCGTCAGCCGCTGGCCGTCGAACCGCGCGCGCACGATGCGGGTGTGGTTGGCCTTCTTCTCGCCATGCGCGAACGACAGGAACAGCAGGCCGCTGTCGGCGAAATCCGCCGCCGGCAACACCTCGAGCAATCCCGACTGGCCCGATGCGAAAACCGCCGGCACACCCTCGACCGGGGCTTCGCGCAGCACGCCATTCTCGATCACACGCAACCGCCCCGGGCGTTCGGTCACCAGTGCGCGGCCGTCCGGCAGGAACGCCAGCGACCACGGATGCTCGAGGCCTTCGACCACCGTTTCGACCCGGTAGTCGGCCCGCGCGGGCGAGGCCGCCACCACCAATGCCATGCCGAGCACGCACGCCAAGAGTCCTCGCATCATCACCCTGCCTCCATCGCGCGTATGCGCCAATCGGGCTCCGAGTCGATCACGGAACGGGAGAACATCGAGTGAAAGCGTCGGCATTCCGGGGCGTCGTGCCCGCCTTCCTGCTCGCCTTGGTGGTGGCGATCGTCTGGGGTTCGGTCGTGCAGAGCCAGTACAACCTCGCCGCGCTCGCATCGATCGGCGCCGACGTCGGTTCGGTACGGGTGCAGGCCACACTGCGCGACATCTTCAGTGGCTTCTTCCCGACCTACGGCGGGTACGTCGTGCTGCCGGCGCTGCTGGTCGCGTTCATCGTCGCCGCGTTGGTGGAACGCAAGCTGCCACCGGCCGCGCGCATTCCGCTGTTCGCACTCGCCGGCGGTCTCGCCGTGTTCCTCGCAATCCCGCTGGTCAATCTGCTGGCACCGGTCGCGTTACTGGTGGGTGCAACCCGCGACTGGAGCTGCACGTTCTGGATGGCGGTCGGCGGTGTCGTGGCCGGCGTGCTGTTCGCGCTGCTCGCGCCCGCGCGTCCCCGCCATGTCGATGCGCCGCCGGTGCTGGCGCATGCGCCGCGCACGCCTTGAGCGAGCCCAGAGCAGCGCAGCTCGTGCGACGCTCGCGCGCGATTCTGTTATCGCGTCGTCTATCGGAATCGCGGCCAAGGCCGCTCCCACAAAAGCCACTTCCGTAGGAAGAATGCTTCTCGGGTCTGTGTCGGAATCCAACACGACCCGACGTTGAAGCATGCACCACGCGCGGTTTGAGCGAGGCCCTACAGCAGCATCTATAGCCATGTGAAGCGCGCCCGCGCACGGTCGCGTCCGCTTCACCGCTATCGGAATCACGACCAAGGCGGCTTCCACAGGAGCCGCCCCCACGAGACGTGTGTTTTCCCGATCTGTGCCTGTTCGAACACGGCGATGACGACCAAGTTCGGATGTTCCGACGCTGTTGCGCCAGAGCATCCGAACCGCAGAGTCAGTTACCCGGCGCGGGCACCGGCTGCGGTGCATCGGCAGGCGGCGGATTCGCCACCCAGATCGCGATGCCGCTGGCGTACTTCTGCTGCGGGCTGATGTTCACGCCGACGCCGGCCGACGAGAACGAGCGGCCGCCGCCACGCCCGACACCGCCGCCCACACTGACCCCGCCACCGCCGCGATCGGCGTCGGCCGTACCCTGGAACAGCACACCGTTGGCGCCGAGTTGCGCGGCCTCGCGGCGCAGCTTCTGCAGCACAGAATCGACCTTATTCTGCTCGCCGTAGGTCAGCGCGCCGCTGCTGGTGTTGAGGATCGCGATCTCCTCGTACTGCCCCGGCGGCGGACCGTGATAGATGCGCACCTGCGCGGGATCGATCGGCGCGCGCGGCGTGCCGGTCAATACATGGGAACTGGCGCAGCCGGCGACGGCGGCGACGGCCAACAGGAGCAGCAGGGTACGGAAGACGCGCATGGCGATGCCTCGATTCGGTCGGCCCCGGACGGGTGCTGGTCGATCATCTTCCCGGCGACCTGAAGCCGGTGTGGATATCGGGGCGCGACGCGACGTCGCTTTCAACCGGTTCAGCCGGCCCGCTCCGCGCGGTCTGCGCCGAGGTCGGAGAGCCTTCAAACTCCTGCCCGGCATGCGGAAGATCGAATCATCGGAACGCAGCCGCCGCCCCGCCTAAGGGCGCAGCGTGTTCAGCCCATGCCGCCATTGATGCCGATGACCTGGCCGTTGATGTAGCCGGCGGATTCGGAACACAGGAAGGCGACCAGCGCCGCGACCTCGTCCGGCGTGCCGGCGCGTGCGGCGGGCACGATCTGCTTGACCATCGCCTCGGGGAACGCCTCATCGGCCATGCTGCCGGCGATCACGCCGGGCGCGACCACGTTGACGCTGATGCCGCGGCTGGCCATCTCGCGCGCCAGCGATTTCGACGCGCCGTGCAGCGCGGCCTTGGCCGCGGCGTAGTTGGTCTGGCCGCGGTTGCCGGTCACCGCGGCGACCGACGACACGCTGACGATGCGACCCCAGCGCTTGCGCGCCATCGGCAGCAGCAGCGGCTGGGTCACGTGGAAGAAGCCGTGCAGCGACACGTCGATCACCCGCTTCCATTGCGCGTCCGTCATGCCGGCCATCGGCGCGTCGTCATGGATGCCGGCGTTGTTGACGACGACCTGGATCGGCCCGGCTTCGAGCAGCCCGTCGAGCGCGCGTCGCGTCGCGTCGCCGTCGGCGACATCGAACGCGATCGCCTCGGCACTGCCGCCTGCACCGGTGATGTCGGCGACGACGTCCTGCGCCCGCGCGAGATTGCCGTTGGCGTGGACGATCACGTGCAGGCCGTCGGCGGCAAGGCGCCGGCAGATCGCACCGCCGATGTCGCCGCTGCCGCCGGTGACGAGGGCGCGCCGTGCGGATGTGCTGGATGCGGGCTTGGTCATGCGGAGATTGTAGCGGGCGGTTCTCGGCCGCCGTCGTGCATCCGATGCGATGGGTTTCGATGCGCTCTACCCATCCTACGAAGCACGCTCAGTACACAACGACCGGACCCTAGGATGGGTAGAGCGCAGCGAAACCAGCATTGTGAAAACACCCGCGCAACGCCTCACGCAAGGTCCTGCGCCGGTCCCAGCATCACCGCCGCGCGCCCCTCGGCGAGGAGCACGCCATCGCAGCGGATGCGGAATGCGTACTGCTGGCTGTCGTCCGATTCGACCAGCACTTCGGCGATGCATTCGAGATCGCCAGCGAGATTGTCGATCCGCGCGACCTGCAGTTGCACGCCGCGCAATGCGACCAGCATCCCCGGCCGAACCGGCGCGCCGATGTCGCGCGCGCGCAGGCCGCCGTGGACCGCCATCGCCTGCGCGCCGTATTCGCACAGGTGCAGCGCGCGCAGCCGGCCGTCGCTGCGCAGCGGGTTCGCCGGATCGCGATGGCTCGCGCTGCGCAGCGTCACGCTGGCGGCGTCCCATGCGGTGACGGCGTCCCACAGGCACATCGCGCCCTGGTGCGGAATCATCGACTCGATCGTGTCGCGATCGACCTGCGTCATGCGACGGGCTCCGGTTCGGCGCGCGCCGCCGCGATCGCCGCGCGATGGCGCGCGACCAGCAGCGACAGCACGAAATTGAAGACCACGCCGAGCGCGACCGTGCTGCCGATCGCGCGCAGCACCGGAATCGACGACAGCGCGAGCAGGCTGAAGACCAGCAGCGTCATCAGGCTGCAGACGAGGACCGCGTGCAGCGTACGGATCTGATCCTCGCGATCGTCGCCGGCATGTTCGAAGAACAGCGCGTAGTCGAGGCCGAGGCCGGCCGCGAGGATCAGCGCGACGAGATGGAACAGCGTCAGCTCGACGCCCGTCAGGCGCAGCACCGCGACGACCACCAGCAGGGTCAGCAGCGTCGGCAGCAACACGCGCCAGACGCGGCGCGGACTGCGCAGCGCGATCCACACCGTGACGATGAGCAGTACCAGCGCGACCGCCATCGCCGCGAGCACGCGGCCGCGATACTCGACGACCAGCGATTCGGACGCGTCCTTCATGTCGAGCAGGCGCACGTCGACACCGGGTGCACGCGCCTGCGCGGCGAGCGCGACGACATCGGCCGGATCGTCGAGACCGCTGAGCGAGACCAGCGCGGTCGAGCGGTCGTCGTGTTCCAGCAGCAGACCGGACACCGCGGTCGCGAGCGGCGAGCCCTCGAGATCGACGCGCGTCAACGGCGCGGCGGCCTTCGCACGCGCGACATCCTCGACGAAAGGCTCGAACGCATCGTCGTTGAACGCGGAGCCGGCCAGAGCGTCGGCGAGCATCGCGCGCAATGCATCGCTGTCCGGCAATGCCGCTTGGCGCGCGCGTTGCGTATCGGCGCCGGGCAGGTAGCGCGCGGCCATGTCGTAGCCGTCGAGACGGCCGTCGGCGACCAGCGCATCGAGCGCGGGTTGCAGCGCAGCGGTCGCGCCGAGCGCGGCATCGCTGGTGGCGGCCTGTGCGACCAGCACGTAGCGCACGTCGGGCGCACCGAGTTCGGCGCGCAGTTCGGTGTCGCGCTGCATCGACTCGGGATCGACCGGCGTCAGCTTCGACAGGTCGTTCTGCCAGAACGCGCCGGGGCTCAAGGCGATCGCGGCGACGGCCGCGAGCGCCAGTACCGCGAGCGACCATTTCGGCCGCGGCAGCGCTTCGATCCGATGCCACAGGCGCTGCAGGCGCGGCGAGTCGGCGAGGTCCGGCGGCGACGGATCGACCAGACCCGGCAGCAGATAGCGCGTGGTCAGCGCGGCGACGCCGAGGGCTGCGATCGTGAACACCGCGAGCTGGCGCAGGCCGTCGACGCCCGAGAACAGGAAGGTCGCATATGCGATGCAGGTCGCGACGACGCCGGTCGACAGCGCCGGCCACAGGCCGCGCACGTTGCGCCACGGCGACAGGCCGGCGCGCTGGTGGCTGAAGAAGTGGATCGGATAGTCCTGCACCACGCCGATCAGGGTGAAGCCGAACGCGATCGTGATGCCGTGCACGCCGCCGGGAAACAGCAGCGCGACCGCGGTGAGGCCGGCGATGCCCGCGCTCGCGAGCGGCAGCACGCCGAGCAGCGGCATCTTCCAGCTGCGATACGCGACGAGCAGCAACAGGATCAGCCCGATGGTGTCGACCAGGCCGATGCGCTGCGCCTCGGCCTGCGTGCGCCCACCGATGTCGACCGAGAACGCGCCGGGACCGACGACTTCGAGCGTCGCGCCGCCCGCGTCTGCCTGCTGCGCGAAGGTGTCGCGGATCGTGCCGACGGCATCGAGCTGGCCGGTCGGATCGAACCCCGCGGCGCGCGTCTCGACCAGCAGCAGCGCCTGCGCACCGGCCTGGTCGAACCACACCTCGTGCAGCCGCTGCGGCGCGCCGGCCGGCTGCCAGGCCTCGGCCAGTGCGAGCACTTCCAGCGTCGGATCGGACGGGATCAGCGGCTCGACGAGTCCGGCGGCAGGCGAGCCGAGATCCTGCAGGCGCGCGTCGAGCGCGTCGCGCAGGGTGTCGGCATCGAGCGGCGCATCGTCGAACGACGGCGTCAGCAGGTAGCGGTACGGCAGCAGGTCTTCGGGAAACGCATCGAGCCCGGCGTCGCCGCCGTTGGTGACGAGGGTGTAGCGCGGATCGCCGGCCAGCGCGTCGTGCAGGCCGCGCGAGCGCTCGGCGAGCGCCTCAGGCGCGTCGCCGGAGATCGCCAGCATCAGCAGGCGCGAGCCCGGCCCATCGCCGAGTTCCTCCATCAGCAGGCGCTGCTCGGGCGTGCGGGCATCGGGCAGGAAACGGCGCAGGTCGCCGCTGAATTCCAGTTTCGCCGCGGCGATCCAGCCGAGCGCAAGCAGCGCCAGCAACCACGCGACGGCCAGCGCCAGCCGCAGCCCGGGCCGCTGCAGCAGGGTGTCGCGAACGCCCGGCCGCCCGCTCAACGCGGGACGTCGTGACACAGCCGCTGCGCGGCCTGCAGCGAATCGACGTCGGTCGCGGCGGTGGCGGCGCCGCCGAGCAGGGTCGGCTGCACGTCGCCCTGCTTCGGGCGGGTCTCGATGCAGCGCAGTTCGGCGTCGCGGCCGCGCAGCACGATGGCGGACACGCGCGTTGCCATGCGCGGATCACGCGGCGTCAGGGTCAGCGTCCAGTCGGCCGGCACGCCGTCGGCTTCGAGTGCGTACACCGTCTCCAGTGCCTTGCGGTCGCCGGCCAGCAGCGCGCCGAAGCTGCCCTGCAGCGCGGCGAGTTCGGGCACGCGCGACAGCGAGAACGTACGCGGGCTGCGGCCGTCGCGGGCGATGGTCGCCTCGCCGGCGCGGATCGTCGTCGTCTCGGCGTAGGGTGCGCGCACTTCGCGCACCAGCGTGTCGGTGTCCGGGCGGCGGTATTCGCCCGACAGCAGCAGCGGGCGCTTGAGCATCGAGGACGTGCGCAGTTCGACGAACGGCGTCGCGGTGGCGCCGTGCTGGGTCAGGCGCTGCAGGATCCAGTCGGCATCGACGCTGCGACCGGTCGCGGTGACCGGCGCGGGTACGCGGTCGCGCGACTGGTTCGCACGCGGCTGCGCCGTGTCAGCGCTCTGCGCCGCCGCCCACGTCGGCACGGCGAACAGCGTCGCCAGCAGCAGGCAGGTCGCCGGCCACGGGCGCAGGGTCGTCGCATTTCCAGAAGTCATAGAAATTGAACCAGTTGTAGGGGGCGCTGCGTGTGTGATGTTCCAGCCGTGCGGCGTAACGGTGGATGAGTGCGGCCACGCCGGCCTGGCGCTCGCGACGCGGCAGGTCGATGCCGTCGCTGAAGGGTTCGAACACCAGGTCGTAGCGGTTGCCACCACGGTACAGGCCGAACGCCAGCATCACCGGCACCTTGAGCACCGAGGCCAGCAGCCACGGCGCGACCGGGAACCGCGCCGGTGCGCCGAGGAACGGCACCGCCAGCGTCGTGCCGCCTTCCTGGCTGCGGTCGACCAGCAGCGCGACCATCGCGCCCTGCGCCAGGCCTTCCTGGATCGCCAGCGCGACCGCGGGGCCGCCTTCGCCGGCATCGATCACCGTCGCGGCGACCTCGGGATTGAGCGCTTCGAGCAGCTCGGTCATCGCCTGGCCGTGCGCGCGGTCGAGCACGACGCGGATCGCGTAGTCCGGGCGCTGGCTCGCGAGCACGCGCAGCACTTCGAAGCTGCCCAGGTGCGAGCCGAACAGCAGCACGCCGCGGCCGGTATCGAGATGCGCATGCAGCGCCTCGAGGCCCTGCGCGCGGACGTCGAAGCGGCGCGTGTTCTCGCTGAGCAGGAACAGCCGGTCGAGAATGGTCGCGGCGAAGGTGCGGAAATGCCGCGCGACCTCGCCCAGCGTGGCCGGCCGGCCGAACATGCGCGCCAGATAGTGCCGCGAATCGCGACGCTCGGCGCCGCGGCGGATCATGAAATACAACGCGATCGGATACAGCAGCGCGCGCGCCGGTGCGCGTCCGCAGCGCGAGGCGAACACCAGCAGCGTCCGCAACGCCAACCGCCCGCCGCCCTCGCGGCGCGCCTTCCACTCGCTGCTCATGCCAGCGCGGGACCGTCGGCGACGAGCTCGCCACTGGCCAGCAGCACGCCGTCACGCTCCACCCGGAAGCGCCAGCGCGCGATGCCGTCGCGGCCGGCATCGTCGAGCGCGATCACGGCCTGCTCGCCGGGCAGCAGCGGCTGCACGAACTTCACCTGCGGCAACCGCAGCGCGGCCAACGGCCCGTACGCGGCCTCGATCGCCGCGACGACGCGATCGAGGATCACCACGCCCGGCACCAGCGGCTGCCCCGGGAAGTGGCCCGGCAGGCAGGGATGCCCGGCATCGATCGCGAACGCATGCGATGTCATCGTTCAGCGCTTGCCGAGCATCGCGGCCACGGCGTCCTGCGCCTCGCGCGCGACGGCCTGGCGGCCGGTGGCGCCGACACGCCCTTCGACCCGGATCGGCGTCCCCACCGTGGCCCGCATCGGACCGCGACAGGTGCGGAAGAACCCGGTCGGCGGCAACACGCGCCCGGTGCCGTGCAGGGCGATCGGCAGCACGTCGACGCCGGCGTCGATCGCGGCCTGGAACGAACCGGACTTGAACTCGCCCATGCGGCCGTCGCGCGAGCGCGTGCCTTCGGGAAACAGGCACAGCGAGCGGCCCGACCCCAGCAGCCCGGCGACCTGGCGCCGCAGCAACGGCCCGGCGCGCCGGTCCTCGCGGCTGATGAACAGCATGCCCGTCGCACGCGCATATCCCGCGAGGAACGGCACCCGGCGCATTTCCTGCTTCAGCAGGAAGCGCAGCGGCACCGGCACGGCCATGAACAGCACGCAGATGTCGAGCAGCGATTCGTGGTTGGCCACCACCATGTAGGGCCGGCTCCAGTCGACCGCGTCGGCGCCTTCGACCGTCAGCCCACCGGCCGGATTGACCAGGCCCGGCGCCCAGTGCGTGCGCGCCATGTCGAGCGCGAGATCACGCCGGCCCGTGACCGCCTGGCGGATCAGCGACGCGCTGATCCAGCCCGCCGTCCATAGCAGGGTGTACAGGCACTCCAGGACATTGATCGCGCGTGCGGACAAGGCCGCGAACGCCGCGGCCCCGGGTGCGGCACGGGTCTGTCGGTATTCCATGAGCGCATAGGATATCCCGTGTGACCGCCGCGCATCGCGCGCGATGCGTTCAGCCGGGCCCGTCAGCGCAGCAGATCGCGCCAGAACACGGGGCCGAGGCCGGCCAGCTTGCGCAGGAAATCCACGAAGCCCTTGTAGCGGCCCGGGAAGCGCCGCTTGCGGAATGCGAACTCGACGACGAAGAAGCCGCCGATGACGCCGTAGTTCAGCAGGTTCGCCCACAGCGACCACTGCTCCTGGCTGATCGGCAGCGGCGAGGCCACGCCGACGCTCTCGAGCAGGCCCGAGGGACTGGCCAGCAGCGCGAGCAGCAGGTTGGCGCCGGCCATCAGCAGCAGCACGCCGGCCCAGGCGGCGGTCAGCAGGCGGGTGTAGCGGCGCAGGTCCGCACCCAGCGCCTCGGGGCCGTCGCCGCCCTCGATGCCCAGCACGATGCGCGTGATCAGCGGTACCGAGCCGGCGCGCAGCGTGCGCGCGAACAGCCAGGCGATCGCGACGACGAACACCACCGGCACCAGCAGCAGCGGCAGCGCGGCGTGGCCGGCGGCGTACAGCGCCCACGCGCCCCAGGCCAGCAGCGGCGTGGCGACGAAGGCCCACGGGCGCCGGGCCAGCAGCGGCTCGACGACCAGCATCGCGATCAGCAACGCCAGCGCGCCCAGCGCGAGGCCGTCGTGGTGCCGGAGGCTGGCGAGATGCGCCAGGGCCGTGTAGCCGAGCCCCAGCAGCAGTTGCAGCAGCAGGATCAAGTGGTGCGGTGCTGCTCGATGTGCGCCGACAGCGCGCGCAGCGAGGCGAAGATCTTCCGGTTCTCGTCGTTGTCCGAGCGCAGCTGGAAGCCGTAGCGCTTGCTGACGGCCAGCGCGAGTTCCAGCGCGTCGATGGAATCCAGACCCAGGCCGGCGTTGAACAGCGGCGCTTCGGGATCGATGTCGGCCGCCTGCACGTCCTCCAGGTTCAGGCTCTCGACCAGCAGGTCGGCGAGCGCGCGTTCGGCTTCGGTTTGGGCGGACATCGGGACTTCCGTGGAGTGGCAGGGCTGCCACGATCCGGCATCGGACCGGCGCGCGCAAGCACTCCGGGCCGGCGTGAAGGCTTCCGTTATGATGCGCGCCTGCCCGCCGCCCATTTCAGCCGGATGACACCCACGTTGCCCGATCCCGTGCCTGCCCGTACCGACGCTCACACGCGTGATGTCGATGTGGTGGTGATCGGCGGTGGTCCGGCCGGCAGTACCGCGGCGACCCTGCTCGCACGCGCGGGCCACTCGGTCGTCCTGCTCGAAAAGGATGCGCATCCGCGCTTCCACATCGGCGAGTCGCTGCTGCCGATGAACATGCCGATCCTCGCCGAACTGGGCGTCCTTGAGCAGGTGCGCGCGATCGGCGTCCACAAGGCCGGCGCCGACTTCCCGCTTCCCGGCGACGCGGCACACAGCCACGTGTTCCATTTCACGCGCGCGCTCGAACCCAAATCCGACTACGCCGTGCACGTGCGCCGCGACCAGTTCGACCAGTTGCTGTTCGTGCATGCGCAGGCCAACGGCGTGGAGACGCATGCGCGTACGCGCGTGGTCGAGGTCGCATTCGGCGCGGACGGACGCCCGGCCCGCGTCGAGGCCGACGGTCCGGACGGCGCCCGCCTGCGATGGCGGCCGCGCTACGTCATCGATGCCAGTGGTCGCGACACCTTCCTGTCGTCGCGGCTCGGCACCAAGCGCAAGAGTCGCATCCACCAGTCGGCCGCATTGTTCAGCCATTTCCGTGGCGTGCGCCGGCATCCGGGCGCGGATGCGGGCAACATCACCATCGCGCGTTTCCCGCATGGATGGTTCTGGCTGATTCCCCTGCCCGACGACGTGATGAGTGTCGGCGCGGTGTGCATGCCCGACTATCTCAAGCAGCGCAATGCCGACAGCGGTCGTCTCGACAACGAGGCGTTGCTGATGCGCACGCTGCAGGGCAATCCGGCGGTCTGGGCGCGCATGGAAGGCGCCGAGCGCATCGCGCCGGTCCACGCGACCGGCAACTATTCGTATGGCGCCACACGCATGTCCGGCCCCGGCTGGCTGCTGGTCGGCGATGCCTACACCTTCGTCGATCCGATCTTCTCCTCCGGCGTGTTCCTCGCCATGGACAGCGCGCGGCGCGGCGCGGCGGTGGTCGATGCGGCGCTGCGCGCACCCGGCCGCGAGGCCTCTCTGCAGCGCGCGATGCAGGCACGGCTCGACCGCGGCCTGCGCCATTTCACCTGGTTCATCCACCGCTTCAACACGCCGGTCATGCAGCGCCTGTTCTCTGCACCGCGCAACGATCTGCAGGTGGAGCAGGCGGTGATCTCGATGCTCGCCGGCGACGTCTTCGACAATGCAGCCGTCCGCTGGCGTCTCTACGTCTTCCGGCTGATCTACGCCATCAACGCCGTCGCGATCGCGCCGCAGGCGCTGCGCGGCTGGCTGCTCCGGCGCCGGCAGGCCACCGTCGGCTTCCGCGGCGACACCCTGCACGAGGGCAATCCATGAGCCGACCGGCACCGCTGCATCCCGAACCGCTGCCGCGCCTGCGCGTCGACTACGTCGACGACACCGCGCCGGTCGACCTGCTCGCGCAATCCGACGTGCTCGCCGTGCTCGGCTTCGGCGACACCGCGCCCGTACTCGACGATCCGCGCTGGCTGCGCGTGCCGCTGCAGCCCTACGGCGCGGCGCCACTGGAAGTCTGGCGCGGCCAGGCGCCGGTCCGCCACGGCCGCGACGGTGACATCGCCTGGTCGACCGACGGTCATCTGCTGTTCGGCGCGATCGAGGTCGACGAGCCCGAGGGCCACACCGGCGAAGGCGACCACAGCGGCATCCTGCTCGCAGCCGAGCACGCGTACCGCACCCTGACGCGCTTCATCGGCGACAGCGAATTCCCGCACCTGCTGCGGATCTGGAACTACCTCGACGCGATCACCCACGGCGACGGCGATACCGAGCGCTACCGCCAGTTCTGCGTGGGCCGCGCGCGCGGGCTGGGCTCGTTCGATCCCTCGCAACTGCCGGCCGCCACCGCGATCGGCCGCTGCGACGACGCCCGCACCATCCAGGTCTACTGGCTGGCCGCACGCGTGCCGGGCACGCCGGTCGAGAATCCGCGCCAGGTCAGCGCCTACCGCTATCCGCGCGAGCACGGCCCGCAGTCGCCGAGCTTCGCCCGCGCGATGCTGCCGCCGGCCGGCAGCGCGATGCCGCTGATGCTCTCGGGCACGGCCAGCATCGTCGGCCACGCCTCGCAGCACGAGGGCGAACTGCTGGCCCAGCTCGACGAGACCTTCGCCAATTTCGACGCGCTGATCGCCTCGGCGCGCCGGCGCAAGCCGGACCTGCCGGCCGCATTCGGCGCCGGCTCGCGGCTGAAGATCTACGTGCGCGACGCCACCGACCTGGCCGCGGTGGCCGACGCCTTCGACGCGCGTTTCGGCGACCGCCTGCCGCGCGTGGTGCTGCACGCGGCGATCTGCCGGCGCGAGCTGGCGCTGGAAATCGACGGCGTCCACGACGCCGGGTGATCGAGGGCGTGCGCCTTCGTCTCCGGAGGCTTTTTCGTGAGAGCCCCGTCGCGACCAAGGTCGCTCCTACAGTGCCGCCCCGCCATGGCAGCGATCCCTCTGTAGGAGCGCGCTTGCGCGCGAGGCGCTTCACCGCAACGCTGCGAGTCGACCCCCTGCGACGCGGCGTCGCAGTCCGCTACCGGAGCGCACGCGTAGAATCCGCGCCATGGCCCGACTCGATACCCGCATGCGGCGGATGCGCCGCGACGACTTCTCGCGCCGGTTGATGCGCGAATCCACGCTGACCGCCGACGACCTGATCTATCCGGTCTTCGTCCACGAGGTCGACGGCCGCGCCGCGGTGCCGTCGATGCCGGGCGTGGAGCGCCTGTCGATCGACGAGTTGCTGCGCGTCGCCGAGACCGCGAGCGAACTGCGGATTCCGGCGCTGGCGCTGTTCCCGGTCACCGCGCCCGACGCCAAGTCGCTCGACGCCGTCGCCGCCTGGCACGACGACGGCCTGTGCCAGCGCGCGATCCGCGCACTGAAGTCGCGCTTCCCGCAGCTCGGCGTCATCACCGATGTCGCCCTCGATCCCTACACCTCGCACGGCCAGGACGGCATCACCGACGCCGGCGGCTACGTCGTCAACGACATCACCGTCGACGCCCTCGTGCAGCAGGCACTGAGCCACGCGCGCGCCGGCGCCGACGTCGTCGCGCCCAGCGACATGATGGACGGGCGCATCGGCGCGATCCGCGATGCGCTCGAAGCCGACGGCCACGTGCACACGCGCATCCTCGCCTACGCCGCCAAGTACGCCAGCGCGTTCTACGGTCCGTTCCGCGATGCGGTGGGCTCGTCGGGCGCGCTAGGCAAGGCCGACAAGTCGACCTACCAGATGGATCCGGGCAACTCCGACGAGGCGATGAGCGAGATCGCGCAGGATCTCGACGAAGGCGCCGACATGGTCATGGTCAAGCCGGGCATGCCGTACCTCGACATCGTGCGCCGCGCGAAGGACGAGTTCGGCGTGCCGGTGTTCGCCTACCAGGTCAGCGGCGAGTACGCGATGCTCAAGGCCGCCGCCGGACACGGCTGGCTCGACGAGCGCAAGTGCGCGCTCGAAGCCCTCCTCGGCTTCAAGCGCGCAGGCGCCGACGGCGTGCTGACCTACTTCGCGCTCGATGCAGCGCGTTGGCTGCGCGAGGGCTGATCGGACCAGGCAGTGCTGCAGGCGACCCATCGCGCCCGCCCGCGCGTCGGATTGCGCGCACGGCATCCATGACCCCCGACGCCGCGTCGCGCGGCTAGACTGCGCCGACGCCAGCCCGGCGTGCCGCATCCAGAGGCTTCCATGTCGCCTGCCCGTCTTGCCGTCTTCGGTCACCCGGTCGCGCATTCGCTGTCGCCCCGCATCCATGCCGCGTTCGGCGCGCAGACCGGGATCGCCGTCGCTTACGAGGCCATCGATGCGGCGCCCGACGGGTTCGCCGATGCGCTGGCGGCGTTCGCGGCGGCGGGCGGCATCGGGGCGAACGTGACGCTGCCGCTCAAGGAGCACGCGTACGCACTGGCGTCGACGCGCAGCGCGCGGGCCGAACGCGCCGGCGCGGTCAATACGCTGCTGCGGCAGGGCGATGCCTGGCACGGCGACAACACCGACGGTGCCGGCCTGGTCCGCGATCTGACCGAACGGCAAGGCCTCGACCTGCGCGGCCGGCGCACCCTGCTGGTCGGCGCCGGCGGCGCGGCGCGCGGCGTCGCGCCGACGCTGCTCGAAGCCGGCATCACCGAGCTCTACGTGGTCAACCGCACGCCGAGCCGCGCCGATGCGCTGGCCGACGCACTGGGCGAACCCGGCCGCGTGCATCCGCGCTATCTCGAACAACTCGGCGAACTGGGCGAGTTCGAACTGATCGTCAATGCGACTTCGGCCGGGCGCGACGGGGCGATGCTGGCTTTGCCGCGCTCGCTGGTGGGCATGCGCACCGCGGCGGTCGACCTCAGCTACGGCGAGGCCTCGGTGCCGTTCCTGGCGTGGGCGCGTGCGCACGGCTGCCGCGACGCGATCGACGGCCTCGGCATGCTGGTCGAGCAGGCCGCCGAAAGCTTCGCGCTGTGGCATGGCGTGCGGCCGGACACCGCGGCGGTGTTCGAGGCCCTGCGGGCCCGCGACGCGCTACTGGTCAACGCGGACTGAAGCCGGTCATGGGCGTGCACGACCTCGTGGGCCCGTTATTTGAGGCGCAGTGCCGCACGCTGTTCGTTGGCGCGGCGCTGGCGCTTTCGACCGTGCGCGGCGTGCGCTGATCCGCCATGGAATGCCGGGACGGCTGCGCAGCCTGCTGCATCGCGCCTTCGATCACCTCGCCGATTCCAGGCATGCCGCATGGCAAGCCGGCCGGTGTCGCGTGCGTGCAGCTCGATGCGCAGTTGCGATGCAGGCTGTTCGGACGCCCGGAGCGGCCTGCGTTCTGTGGCTCGCTGCGGCCGGCGCCGGACATGTGCGGGAATTCGCGTGATGCGGCGCTGGGAATGCTGGAGGCGCTGGAGCGGGTGACTGCGCCTGGGTAGTGGGACGAGTGCGCTGGCGCTGTGTATTTCTGAAGCTGTTCCCCTGAAAGCCCTGCCCTCACCCGACGCGCTACGCGCGTCGACCTCTCCCGGAGGGAGAGGTGCTGGTTTTTCTGGTTGATGAAAGGTGGGATTCCACCAGAAGCATTTTGCGCATCTCCGCTATCCGGCGAAGCGGCCGCCTCGACTCACACACGAAAACGAAAAGGGCGGCCGAAGCCGCCCGTTCGTGACACCTGCCGCGTGTCAGCGGCCCTTGCGGGCGTCGTCGTTGGCCTTGCCGACCGCGCTCTGGACCTTGCCGGCGGTCTTCTGCGCCTTGCCGGCCACTTCCTTGGTGGTGTTGCCCGTCACCTTGCCGGCGATTTCCTTCGCGGTGCCCGTGACCTGGTTCTTGGCGCCTTCGCTGCGATTCTTGTCCACGTCATCGTCTCCGGCCTGCTGGATTGCAGGGTGCGAACGATATGCACCCGCGGGTGCCACGCCGAGGTGAAGGAATCCGCCCCGTCGCACGCAATCCCGACAGCGCCCACGCGATTAGAGAATCGGCACGCCGCCGGTGACCGCATAGCGGCCGCCGCTCATGTAGCTCGCTTCGTCGGAGGCCAGCAGCACGAAGATCGGCGCGCATTCGGCCGGCTGGCCGGGGCGCTTGAGGGGCGTCTGGTTGCCGAATGTCTTGACCGCATCGGGCGGCAGCGTCGAGGGAATCAGCGGCGTCCAGATCGGGCCCGGGGCGACCGAATTCACGCGGATGCCCTTGTCGGCGAGCAGCTGCGCGAGGCCGGCGGTGAAGTTCGCGATCGCGCCTTTCGTTGCCGCGTACGGCAGCAGCGTCGGATTGGGCTTGTCGGAGTTGATCGAGCTGGTGTTGATGATCGATGCGCCCGGCTTCATGTGCGGCACGGCGGCCTTGCAGAGGTGGAACATCGCGGTGACGTTGACCTGGAAGGTGTAGTCCCACTTGTCGTCGGGAATCTCGTCGAGCGACTCGTAGCTCATCTGGTAGGCGGCGTTGTTGACGAGGATGTCGATGCGGCCGAAGGCATCGACGGTCTTCTGCACGATCGCGCGGCAATGCGCGGGATCGGCGATGTCGCCGGGCACGAGTTCGCAGCGCCGTCCGGCGTCTTCGACGAGGCGCTGCGTCTCGCGCGCGTCCTCGTCTTCCTCGAGATAGCTGACCAGCACGTCGGCGCCTTCGCGCGCATAGGCCAGCGCGACCGCGCGGCCGATGCCGCTGTCGCCCCCGGTGATGATCGCGACCTTGCCCTCGAGCCGGCCACTGCCGCGGTAGCTGTCTTCGCCGTGATCGGCGGGCGGATCGAGTTTCTTCTCGACGCCGGGGACGTCCTGTTGCTGCGCGGGCTGGTTCATCGCGATGCTCCTGGGTGCGGGGCCTGCCACGCTCGCGCCGGCGGCGTCGCACGGCCGTGAATCCGCCGGCCGCGCGTGTCCGGATGCGTGGCCTATGCCCCTGCACACGGAGATACGGCGAAGGCTGTCCCGATCCGCCGAGCCCGGGTGACGACACCTGCGCGCATCGCCGATCCACTCCGCGGCCATCGACTGCATGACGCTTGCGGACCGCACCGGCGACGGCGCGGCGGAACCGGCGTCAGCCCGGGACCGGCGGCGCGGCCGCGGCATCGCCGTGCGCCGCACGCAGCGGCATCACGAACGACAGACGCGCGCCGCCGGCGACGGCCGCGACCTCGATCCGGCCCGCGTGCGCCCGCGCGATCTCGTCGGCGATGAAGAAATCCCAGGCCCGCGGTCCGCGTGCGCTGCCGGCACGCGCGGCCAGCGGGCCGCGAAGACCGTCGAGCTCGGCGACCGTCAGCGCCAGGCCGGGCGCCTGCACGCCGAATTCCAGCGTCCCGGTCGTGGTCGCGACCTCGATCGACACCGTCGCGTCCGTCGCCACGTGGCGCAGCACGTTGTGCGCCAGGTTCACCAGCAGCTGGCCGAGGCGCGCGGGATCGCAGTCGACGTCGGCGTCGATCCGCACCGACGCCACCAGCGCGCGTTCGGGGTGCGCGCTGACGACCTGCGACAGCACGTGCTGCAGTCCGGCCGCCAGCGTCGCGGCCGGCGTGCGGACCAGCGGCACGCCGCCGCCGAGCTTGTCGTGGGCGAAGTCGTTGATCCCGCCGACCAGCGCGGCCATGCGCCAGAGATTGGTTTCCATGTCGACCACGCACTCGCGGATGTCCGGGTCGAGTTCCGGCGTGGTCCTGATCAGGTAGGCGTCCATGACCAGCGCCTGGATCGGGGTCTTGAGCTCGTCGCCGACCTCGTTGATGAAGCGCTCGCGCAACCTGGCGACATCCAGCGCGGTATGCAGCGCCGCCTCGCTCAGCGCGTGCTTCTCGTCGCTCTCGAGCTGGGTGCCGATGAGTTCGGCGAACAGCTCCATCATCTGCAGGGTCTCGGGCGTCTCCACCCGTGACGGCAGCGGGTCGATCGCGCACAGCGTGCCGAAGAACTCGCCGCTGACGCGGTGGATCGGCACCGAGATGTAGCTCTCCAGGCCGTAGAGCCGCGGCGTGGGGTGATCGGCGAACTGCGGGTTCGCGCTGGCGTGGCCGAACACGACGGGGCGGCGATGCTCGCGGATCTCGTTGCAGATCGTCGTCCGCAGTTCCAGCTCGCCGCCGGGCGCCAGGCCGAACGCGATCTCGTCGCGCACCGCGCACGCGGTCCAGCGATCGTCGGTCACGCGCGCGACCGCGGCGAAGCGCAGGCCGGTGGTGCGGGTGATGACTTCGAGGATCTTGGGGACCGCAGCGATGCGGCCGATCGCCGCGACGTCGCGCTGTGCCGGATTGGAGGCGTGCATGGAGTCGGACGGTCGTCTGGCGTGCGGGCCAGCCTACGCCGCCGGGTGCGACGCCGCCAGCGCAGCGACGCGCGCTACACGTCGTGGCCGCTAGCGTGCGTGTTCCACTCCCGAGGACGCCCGATGCGCCTGCTGGCCGGTTGCGAACTCGTCGTCGAGGCGGAGGTCGATTGCGCAGTCGTCGCGATGCTGCGACCCCGCAGCGGCGACGCACAGTGGCTGGTCAGCGAGCACTACGCGTTCGAACCGCACGTGCGGCCCACCGAGTTCGTCGATTCGTTCGGCAACCTGTGCCAGCGCTTCGTCGTGCCCAGCGGCCGCATGCGGATCCGCACCGAGCTCGAGGTCGAGACCGAGCGCGACATCGCCGTCGCGCCGTGGACCGCGCCGATGCCGCCGGCCACCTTGCCCGACCACGCCCTGCAGTATCTGTTGCCGAGCCGCTACTGCCCGAGCGACCGCGCCTTCGAGCGCGCGCAGGCGATCGTCGACGAGGCCGGGCCGCGCGCGGGCCAGGTCGGCGCGATCGTCGCGTGGATCCGCCGCCACATCGAATACCGCTACGGCGTCAGCGACGCCACCACCGACGCGTTCGACACGATGGCTCACGGCGCGGGCGTGTGTCGCGACTACGCGCATGTCGGCATCACCCTGTGCCGCAGCCTGCGCATTCCCGCGCGGATGGTGGTCGGTTATCTGCACGGCCTGGAACCGATGGACCTGCACGCCTGGTTCGAGGCCTACCTCGACGGGCGCTGGTACACCTTCGACGCCACCCAGTCCGCGCCGCGCGGCGGCCGCATCGTCGTCGCCTACGGCCGCGACGCGGCGGACGTGGCCTTTCTGACCAACTACGGCTGGCTGCAGACGGTCGAGATGCAGGTCTGGGTCGGCGAGAAGACCTGACCCCGCATGTGAACCGCGTCACGCCCGGCCGAAGGTCCAATGCCGCCGCCCGGGCCGGCGTGCTGACATCGATCCGTCGGCCGTTCCCCCACATGGCCCCACCGCGACCGGCACCGCCGGCCGCGCCACCATGTGCGGCCTGCGGGCCGTGGGAGAGCCCCGATGCCCTGGTTTCCCGAACGTCGCGATACGCGTCTGCTGCGCCTGCTGCTGATCCTCCTCGTCGCCACCTTCGCCTCGGCCGCGCAGGCCGCGTGTCGCGACGCCGTGGTCCTCGTCCACGGCAATGCCGGCACACCCGCGCAGTTCGACAACACCTACGTCGAGCTGCGTGCCCGCGGCTGGACCGATTTCGAGATCCTGCGTCCGAGCTGGGGCAGCAAGACCTGCGCCGCCTGCAACGACCACAGCGGCAGCGAGGAGACGCCGGTTCTCGACGCGCTGGTCGAGGCGATCGCGCGCTCGTGCACCGGCAGGATCGACGTGATCGGCCATTCGATGGGCGTCACGCTGGCGGCGAAGCAGATCGTCGCCTACGGCCTGGCCATCGACGTCGCCACCTTCGTCGGCATCGCCGGCGCCTACCGCGGCCTGTGGAGCTGCGGCACGTATCCGTGGAACGTGGCGACCTCGACCTGCGGCGCGCAGGGACTGTCGATCAACAGTCCGCTGCTGGCGTCGCTGGCCGGCAGGCCGCTGGGCATGAAGACCTATTCGATCAAGTCGTGGATCGACCAGATCGTCTGCTACGGCGGCGTCTGCAGCGTCGGCGGCGTGCACAGTTCGACGCTGCCGGGCGAAAACGCGAGCCACACCATCGCGACCGGACACTTCGGCCTGCTGACCGACACGGCGGTGGCTGCAGGTCGATCTGATCCAGTAGGTGCCGCGCGCGCGATGCGGTGCCCGCGCATCGCGCGTCACGACAGGCCGAGGAAGGCCCGCATCCGCTCGAGTTCGGAATCGAGTCCGTCGCGGAACGCCACATCGCGCGGCGCCTTGCCGTCGACGTAGCCGAAGCCCGGAACGAGCGCGCCTGCGACGACCGATACATTGCCCCAGCCAATCACGCGATCCCCCCACAGCAGCGGCAGCGCGTAGTAGCCGAGCTGGCGCTTCGGCGCGGGCGTGTACGCCTCGAAGCGGTAGCGCCAGTGCCAAAGCAGTTCGAACCTGCGCCGGTCCCAGACAACGGGATCGAACGGCGTCAGCAGCCGGACCGCCGCATCGGGACGCCAGCGTCGACTCTGTGGCGATTCGTCGGCGGGCCAGACCCAGTCGATGCCATCGACACGTGCACCGGCCAGGCGCGCGCGGGAGCGCGCCAGCGTCGCGGCGCGGGCGGCATGCCACTGCGGCACGCCGCGTCCGAGATAGGACATCAGCTGGCGCAGGCTGGCTTCGGGCAGCGGCGCGTACTTGCGCACCAGCAGGTCGAGCATCGCGTCCAGGCGCCGGTCGATCTCGTCCGCATCCGGCACTGCTGCGTCCGGCTCGCGCACCGCGTACACCCGCGTGCCGCCGTCGCGGCGCGCGACGCGCAGCAGGCCGCGGTAGTGCATGCCGTCGAGCAGCTGGGTGCTGGCATTCGACGATCCGCCAAACCAGTTGGTGACCTTGCCGTGCGCGAAATGCGCATCGACCTCGCGCGGATGCACGAGGCCGCGTTCGGCGACGAACGCACGGACCGCCTGCGCCTGTCGCCAGCGCGCGGGCGTCCAGGCTTCGCGCGCGGTGCGCGGATGCATCAGCGCCTGCGTCGCCCGTGGCAGGAAGCCGTAGTTGACGAAGAAATCCTCTTCCAGCGCCAGCCGTGGATAGCGCCGTTCGAGATCGCCGGCGCGGTAATCGACGACGCGATGCCGCAGCGTCAGGTCCTGCGCACGCGCCGGCGCGCGGATCGGATCGGCCTGTACGAAGCCGAGTTTCGCGACCGCGCGCATCAGCGTCGTCGGCTTGAACAGCGAGCGCGCTACCGCATGGCGGCGCAGATGGTCGAGGGTCAACGGCGGCATCGCCGCATGATGCCAGCGCGCGGGAAGCACAGCGGCACTGCGGAAGTGGATGCACCTCCGCGCCGCGCTGCGTCAGCCGGTCGGGCCCGCGCCCGCGAACGGACAGCTCCGCTGCAGCGGCTGGCCGTTGTGGTGCGCGCGGAACGCGTGCGACGCCGCGTAGGCCGGCTTGCGCAAGCGCATGATCTCGCCCAGCGGACGGTGCGCCGCCAGGCCGTGCCACGGGCTGAAGCCCACGCCGTCGTCGATCTCGCGGCTCAGCGCCTGTGTCCACGCGGCCTGCGGTCCAGCGACCAGGCGCGCGACGGTGCGGAACGGACTGCGTGCCTCGTCCCATTCGGCGCTCGCGTCCTCGACCGGCATCTCCTCGAATGACGTGCACAGCTGCGCGCGTAGCTCCCATTCGGCGGTGTTGTCGCGGAAGAACGCGACGACCGCATCGCGGATCGCGTCGTCGTCCCCGAGATCGAGACGCACGTCGGTCAGTGCGCGCAGCGATGTCGAAAGCGGCGCCAGCTGGTATCTGGCGATGTGGTCGCCGTGCCGCAGCGGCAGCTGGCTGAAGAAGGTCTCGCCGAGGATGTGGTGCGGCGGTTCGCCCCCCATCGCCTTGAGCTTCGCGCTTTCGCCACCCATCGCCTCGAGGCCACGCTCGGTGCCGCGCAGGATCGCCGAGATCACGCGCTTGGTGCGGTCCATGCGGTCGGTGGTCTTCGCCAGCAGCTTGAGGTTGCGCAGGAATGCCTTGCCGTTGGGCGAATTGAAGGTCGGCCCGTTGACGAGGACGAATTCCTGCACGGCCATGTCCTCGCTGCCTTCGAGGCGTGGACCTTCGACGCCGCAGATGCGCAGCGCCGCGCCGCGTGGCGTCGACACGCGATCCGACAGCAGGTCGCCCGGTGTCGTCGACAGCCGCAGCACGGCGTCATATCGCCCGGGCCGTGCGAACAGTCCCTGCGCGAGTTCGGGCGCGAGGCCGTCATCGACCTGCAGCGTCGCGGCGAGCAGACCGTGGCTCTTGGCATGCACCGCGCGCAGGCCGTGGCCTTCGTCTTCGAGGGTCTGCTGCTGGATCGACTGCAGCACCTCGACCAGATCGGCGGCCAGCTGTGCTTCATCGGGGTCGGCCAGTGCAAGGCGATCGTCGTAGCGGGCGAACGTGGCGGGCATCGGAACGGACATGGCGTGGCTTCCGGTTCGGGGGCTGCGGCCACGGTGCGTGGGCGTGCATGACGCCCTCGTCGACGCAGGCGCGTGAGGCGGGTGGAGGCGAACGACGATTCAGGTGACCAGACATACGAAAGCCGCGTCGACGGACGCGGCCTCCGGTCGTGCCACGGCTGTCGTGACGTTACTTCTGCAGAAACGCGATCAGCGCGCGATTGAACGCATCGGAGTGGCTGGCGTTGAAGCCGTGCGGCGCATCCGGCACCACGACGACCTCGCTGCCGGTGATCGCCGCATGCGTGCGCTTGCCCGAGCCCTCGTAGGGCACGGTGGCGTCGCTGTCGCCGTGCAGCACCAGCGTGGGCACGCTGACTTTCTCGAGGTCCTTGCGGAAATCGGTGGTGGCGAAGGCTTTCATGCACCCCAGCGCCGCGGTCTGGTCGGACTGCCTGCACAGCGCGATCGCGTCCTGGCGCGTCTTCTCGTCGACCTTCAGTTCGCCGTCGGCGCTGAAGAAATCCCGGGTGAAACCGTCGAAGAAGGTGTCGCGGTCCTGCTTGAGGCCGTCTTCCATCTCCTTGGCCTTCTCTTCGGTCAGCGGACCGTCCGGGTTGTCGGAGGTCTTGAGCAGATAGGGCGGGACGGCCGCGGCGAACACGACGCTGTGCAGGCGCTCTTCGCCGTGGTTGGCGATGTAGCGCGCGACTTCGCCGCCACCCATCGAGAAGCCGACGAGCGTGACGTCGCGCAGATCGAGATCCTCGAGCACGCCGGCGAGATCGGCGGCGAGGGTGTCGTAGTCGAAGCCGCTGTCCGGCTTGTCGGAGCGACCGAATCCGCGCCGGTCGTAGGCGACGACGCGGTAGCCGGCATCGCGCAGCGGCCCCGCCTGCGCCTTCCAGGATTCGGCCGACAACGGCCAGCCGTGGATCAGCACGACCGGACGGCCTTCGCCGCCGGTGTCGTCGATGTGCAGGCGGACGCGGGGCGTGGCGGTGACTGAGGACATGGAAGACTCCAGGTGCGGGGACGGGCGGCCATGGAGCCACCTGCGCCATTTCGCGCGCGTGAAGCAGCCGCGAATCGTGCGCCGTCCGGCCAGTCGCTGCGTCGGCACCGCGCGCTGTGGCTGGAACAGTCCGGCAGGTTCCCCACATGGGCAGCGGCCATCCTGTAGGAGCGCGCTTGCGCGCGATGCGGTTTCCTGGAAAGGCGCCATCGCGCGCAAGCGCGCTCCTACAATCCATACAGCCCGCAGGATGGGTAGAGCGCAGCGAAACCCATCGGCCCGGATACATCGGCATGCGGCGGGTGTCCCGGCGCTCTACCCACTCTACGAAACCAAGGCGTCCCGCAAAAAAGAACGGGCGCCCAAGGGCGCCCGCTCTGTCGTCACATCGGCTGCCGCGGAATCAGAACGCGTATTCGGCCGTCAGACCCAGCAACGCGGTCGAACGCTTCGGACCTTCGAAGCGCGCGCCCGTCGCCGGGTCACGCACGTCGCCGGACTTGGCGCGGTAGTAGTCGTAATGCACGCCGACGCTGAAGTTCTCGGTCGCGTTCCAGCCGGTGCCGACGCCGGCGTACCAGCTGTTGCGGCCGTCGCTGCCACCGCTCTCGAGGCCGAGGTTCTGGCCGACCGAGTTGTAGTAGTCGACGTTGTTGTCGGACGCGCGGAAGTAACCGCCGCGGCCGCTGACGTACCACGCCGGGGCGACGTTCCAGCGGGCGTTGCCGCCGATCTGCCAGCCACGCAGCGCATTCGTGTCGTCGCGCTGATTGACGTCGTCGTCGCGGAACGCATTGCGCACCACGATGTTGCCGAGGTCGGTGTAGCCGCCCTCGATACCGATGCCGAAGCTCGGTGCGACCTTCCAGCGGTAACCGCCGACCAGGCCGTAGCCGGTCTTGCGGCCATCGCGGCTCTCGAACACGTTGAAGTCACCGGTACCGAAGCGTCCGGCGGTGCCGCCGTCGGTGCGGCCGACGTTGCCGGCGATGAAGGCGTTGCCTTCACCGACCTGCAGGTCCGGGCGGTAGGTGTCGCCGCCGGTGCTCTGGGCGAAGGCGGTGGGTGCGCACAGCGCGGCCGCGATCGCGGCGGGAATCAGGAGCTTCTTCATCGGGGCCATCCTTTCTTGGTCTTGGACGCGCACTCGATCGCGCGTCTGCGGGGGAAATTGCGCAACGCCAAAGGCGCGTCACGGGCCGCAGTAGAGACCGCGGTGCCTGAAGCGCACGCAAACCTTCACCCGTACTGCACACATCGGCGGCCTTTCCGTTCAAGCTGCGTTTACGGCCATGAGGAACCGGTCGCCGTACGAAATGTCATCCCATGACGTTGCCCATATCGCGGCGTCCAGTAGTCGCGAAACATTCAGGAGGCGATGCATTCGTTCCATCGCACCCGTGATTTGCGCCCGGTCCCGGAGAGCCTCGTGGTGTGTCGGTTACGATGCCCGCCCGTTCCCTGCCCGCCACCGCGATGCCCCACGCCACCGGCCCCCTGCTGACCCGCGACACCGCCGAGGCGATGCTGGCGGCGCGCCGCGCAGGCGCGGCAGCGTGGACCGGCTCGCTGGATCTGGGCCGCAGCATCGACACGGTGACGTTCGCCGACACCCACTGGTCATGGCGCGATGGCGCGTATCCGTGGCCGGGTGCACTCAAGGACCGCACGATCTACGTCCACGACGGTGACGACTGGTCGCCGGTCTCGCGCTACGGGCGTGCGCTGATCAAGCTGGTGCCGACCGACTGGGGTCCGCCGACGTTCGAGATCGACGGCATCAAGATGCTGGTGTCGGCGCGGATCTCGCCGATCGAGGACGCACGCCGCAAGGTCGCTCTGGTCGCGCCACGCGGCAAGGTGGTGCTCGACACCTGCGGCGGCCTCGGCTACTTCGCCGCATGCTGCCTGGAATCGGGCGTCACGCGGATCCGCTCGTTCGAGAAGAACGAGGACGTGCTGTGGCTGCGCACGCTCAATCCCTGGTCGCCCGATCCCGATGCCGCCGCCACCGGCGGCCGCCTGCAACTGGCGCATGCCGACATCTCGCAGGCGATCGTCGAAGTCGCCGACACCAGCGTCGACGCGGTGCTGCACGACCCGCCACGTTTCGGCATCGCCGGCGAACTGTATTCGCAGGTCTTCTACGACCACCTCTCGCGCGTGCTGCGTCGCGGCGGCCGGCTGTTCCACTACACCGGCGCACCGAACCGGCTGACCAGCGGCCGCGACGTCCCGCGCGAAGTCGCGCGGCGACTGGAGAAGTCGGGATTGAAGACCGAGCTCGCGCTCGATGGCGTGCTCGCGGTGCGCCGCTGAGCGTTCCCGAGCAACGCGCACGCCGTATCGGCCCTGGCGCAGGCGGCCGCATCCGCGCGGCCATCGACGCGGACAGCTCGGGACGGGAACACGCATACCGCGTCGCTCACCTGCGACAGACCCGAATCCTCAATCCTCCGTATGCCGGTACACCAGCACCGGAATCGTCGAATGCGTCAGCACCTTGGCCGTCACGCTGCCGAGCACCAGCGCCGAGACACCGCGACGGCCATGCGACGCCATCGCGATCAGGTCGCAACCCAGGTCGTTCGTGGTGTCGATGATCGCCTGGTGCGGATCACCGCTGTGGGCGATCACGGTGTCGCAGAAGACGCCGAGCGAGGCCGCCTTCGCCTCGCCGCGCTGCAGGCGCTGCTCCGCCTCGTGCTGCGCATGGCGGTCGTAGGCATCGCGCGTTTCGGCGACCTGTTCCGGCGCGAAGGCGATCAGCTGGAACGGCTCGATCGCCGTGAACAGCGTGACCCGCGCATTCACGGACCTGGCGAGCACGAGCGCTTCGCCGACCGCGTAATCGGACAGCGGCGAACCATCGGTTGGAACCAGAATATGCGTATACATGGCGAATCCTCCGTTGGGTCAGCGCAATATCTGCCCGTGGATCCGCGCCGTCATTGATCCTGGTCAATGACCGTGCACCGCGGATAGCCGACAAAAGCCGGTGCGAACGACGTCTCGAATCCCGCGTATGCCGAATCACATGCACCGGGCGCTTGCAGCGCGAATCCCCGCGTATTGTCGAGTACGCGCTCGGCGAGCAAGGTGTGTTCTGCGATTACCTCATGCGCGTCATGCGTCGCGACGGCCGGCTGTTCCACTCCACCCGAACGCCGAACCGGCTGACCAGCGGCCGCGACGTCACGCGCGAAGCCCCACGCCGGCTGGAGAACGCGGAGTTCAGGACACAGCGGCGCCCCGTGGCGTGTTCGCGTTGCGGCGCTGACACGGGCGTCACTCCCGACGACCACCCTCGTCAGCGCTGGAACAGCACCCGCTCCGGGCGATGCAGCGCGAAGCCCTGTGCGTAGTCGACGCCGAGCGCGGCCAGCACGTCGCGTACGCCCAGGTTGTCGACCCATTCGGCCGTCACCTTCAGGCCGCGCTGGTGGCCGATCTGCACGATCGCGCTGACGATGGTGCGGCTCATCGGATCGCTGTCGAGTTCGCGGATGAAGCTGCCGTCGATCTTGATCAGGTCCAGCGGCAGGTTCTTGAGATAGCCGAACGACGACATGCCGGCGCCGAAGTCGTCCAGCGCGACCCGGCAGCCGGCGGCGCGCAGGCGTTCGATCACGCCGGCGACCTTGAGCAGGCTGCGCACCGCGACGGTCTCGGTGATCTCCAGGCAGAAGCGGTCGGCCGGCACGCCGTGCTCGGCGATGCAGTCGAGGATGAAATCCGCGAGATCGTCGTCCTCGATGCTGGCGCCCGACAGGTTGATCGCGCAGGTGCACAGGTCCTCGCCATCGGGATGCAGGCGCGCGAAATTCGCGACCGCGGTCCGGATCACCCAGCGGTCCACCGCCGGCATCAGGCCGTAGCGTTCGGCCGCGGGCAGGAAGGTGCCCGGCATGATCTCGTTGCCGGACTCCTCAGTCAGGCGCAGCAGGAGTTCGACGTGCGCGCCGCCCGACGAGGCAGTGCCGACCGGCACGATCTCCTGGTAGTTGAGCCGCAGGCGATCCTGCTCCATCGCGACGCGCAGGCGGTTGGCCCATTCCATCTCGCCGTGCCGGCGCGTGGTGTCGTCGTCCTCGCGATAGAGGTGCACGCGATTGCGGCCGTTCTCCTTGGCCAGATAGCAGGCGCTGTCGGCCCAGGCCATGACGTCCTTGAGGCTCACGCCCTCGCGGTCGGCCATGACCACGCCGATGCTGGCGCTGACCGAATACGAGCGGCCGTGCCAGACGAAGCGCACCGCGTCGATGCAGCGGCGCAGGCGTTCGGCCAGCGCGAGCGCCATCGGTTCGTCGACATCGAAGGCCAGCAGGCCGAACTCGTCGCCGCCGAGGCGCGCGAGCAGATCGCCTTCGCGCATCTTCAACCGCAGCGCCAGCACCAGTTCGATCAGCAACTGGTCACCGGCCGAATGGCCGGACAGGTCGTTGACGACCTTGAACTGGTCCAGATCGAAGTACAGCAGCGCGAACGACGGGCTGCCGGGTCGCTTCGCACGTTGGCCCAGCGCGCGCGTCAGCTGGCCCTCGAATTCGCGCCGGTTGCAGAGCCCGGTCAGCGCGTCGTGCGAGGCCTGGTGGCTCAGCCGTTCGGTCAATGCGCGCTGTTCGCTGATGTCGGTCGCGGTCAGCAGCAGATGCGGCGTGTCGTCGACGACCACCGGGGCCAGCGATACCCGCGCCCAGAACGTGGTGCCGCCGGACACGACGGCGACCTCGTACCCGTCCCAGCCGCCATCGCGCGCGGCGCCGTGCAGCGCGTCGCGCGCACCGGCGTCGGCGAACAGCGACGCCAGCGGCCGGCCGATCACCTCGCCGAGACGCTGCCGGGCCGCCTGGTTGGCATAGGTGATCCGGCCGGCCTGTGCATCGGCCAGCAGCACCAGCGCCGGCAGCAGTTCGTTGAGCGTCCGGAACCGGGCCTCGCTTTCGCTGAATCGTGCGCTCATGCGCTGGCCGAGCGCGAGCGCGCGCCGATGCGTGCTCGCCAGCGACCACAGCAGCAGCGCGAACAGCACGCTGATCGACACGCCCGCGATCAACAGCGACCGCATCCGTTCGGTATCCGGAGACGCGGCGAGTGGCCGCATGCGCAGTTCCCAGCGCCGGCCGCCGAATTCCAGCGGACGGGTGATCACACCGCCCGCATGCGCCGGCAACGGGCCGCTGACGAACACCATATCCTCGCCGGCGGCCGCGTCCAGGTCGCGCACCTCGACGTGGAGGAATTCGAGAATGCGACCCCGCAATCCGCCGCGCGCCATCACATCGAGCTGCAGGCTGATCGCCAGCGCGCCGATCTCGCGCGCCCGGCGCTCGGCCACGTCCACCGGCACCTCGCCCCGCGAATACACCGGCAGGCGCAGCGTGACCCCCTGGGTCTGCGCCTGCGCCAGCAGGAAGGGCGCCGACATCACCACCGTGTCGCTGTCGCGCGCGCGCTGCAGCGCCTGCAGGTTCGCCGGCTGCGTGGCGACGTCGAGTCCGAGCAGCGCCTCGTTGCCTTCGAGCGGGGTCACCCGTTCGTAGCGATAGCTGGGCGGCGCGCCGGCCTCGCCGGGCCGGTAGCGCGCGAAGCCGGTGATCCGGTAGCCCGCCACATCGTCCACCGCACGCAGATTGGCCTGGTAGCGCGCGAACGCCGCCTGGTCCATCACGTCGTTGGCCAGGAACACGGTCTGCATCGCGCGCAGTCCGAGCGAGGCGGCTTCCAGCGGCTCGCGCAGGCGGCCCTGCGCCGAATCGGCAAGCGATACATGCAGGCCCTCGGCCCGCGTCTCGGCGATCGTCCACTCGCGTCGCGCCAGCAGGCCGGTGACCAGCAGCCCCGCCAGCAGCGCCAGGACCGCCCAACCGACCGGCGGCATCGCGGACGGATTCCGCCCGCGCCCCGGCGGCGGCGTGGCCTGCGAACCCTGGATTGTCTCGACTGGGCGCATGGGGAGTGACGGATCCGGACACGACGACGGTACGGCCGGCCGGCACGTCAGCGCTACCCCATGCAGGGAACGCGGCGCGCTGGATGCCGGGACAGCACCGGCAATGCGGCCGATCCGGACCTGTATCGGACGGAAGCGCCCGGTTCTTGAATCCAGTGCGGCGGACACGTACTACGTGGCAGCCGTCGACCGGGCGCTGACGCGACATGCGTGGCCACATCCGGCACGACAGTCGTCGCATCATGACGTCGATGGGCGACGTGCGCCCGCGGGCGCAACCGGTGTGCGCCGCGCGATTTCGTCGCCGCTGTCGACACCGGCACGGATCGCCCGCAGCTGGCACGGGGTCACGCAAGGATCACCGGGGCCTGCCCATCCTGACCCTCCGTCCGACACCCCAGAGTCCCCCCATGAGCCTCTTCCGCATCTTCGCCGCCGGCGCCCTCGGCTATGTCGCCTACCGTGCCTGGCAGCGCCGACAGTCCACACCGGCCACCCCGACCCTGCGCGACGACGGCGGCCGCACGCCGCCGCATGGCGATCCCGTGCTGGTCGGCGAATCGCTGCATGTCGAGCCCGTTGAGAATTCCGGCGCGCAGTCGAGCCGCGGCTTCGGCGAACCCTGAGCCGGAACGGCCAGCGATGGCTGGCTGCGTTTTCAGCGTGGGCAGGTCCGGTAACGCATTTCGTAGAGTCCTTCTCCCTTCGGAACTACGTGCTTTCGGGGTAGAAATGCCTACGCCGTGTTTGCTACGTGGTGCGCTGTAAAAGCCTGCCCCCGCGCAAGCGGGGGCGGATGAGGGGCGCGCTGAAATGATCACGACGCGACACGGTCTGCATCGCGCGGCCGGCCCTCACCCCAACCCCTCTCCCGGAGGGAGAGGGGCTCGTTCATGGCGCCTCGTTTGCACGGGCAGCTGATCCACCCCACGCATACGTCCACCGACTGCCGCGGCGTTACTCCCGCCGCATCTCCCGCCACCACGCAGTACCCGGCTGCGGCGCCTTCAGGTCGACGCGTTCGCCCATGCGCGGCGTGGCGAGCACGACACCGCGGTCGGCGGCGAGCGCACTGACGCGTTCGAACGGGTCGTCCCAGGCGTGCATCGCGAGGTCGAAGGTGCCGTTGTGCACCGGCAGCAGCACGCGTGCCTGCAGGTCGAGATGCGCCTGCAGGGTCTGCTCCGGCAGCATGTGCACGAACGCCCAGCGCGCGTCGTAGGCGCCGGTTTCGATGGCCGCGACATCGAACGGCCCGAAGCGGCGGCCGATCTCGGCGAAGCCGTCGAAATAGCCGGTGTCGCCGCTGAAGAACAGCTTCAGCCCGGCATCACCGGCTGACGACGCGGGATCCTCGATCACCCACGAGGCCCACAGCGTGCGGTCGCCGTCGAACAGGCCGCGGCCGGAGAAGTGCTGGGCCGGTGTCGCGGTGAAGCGCAGGCCGTCGAACTCGGTCGACTGCCACCAGTCGAGTTGCCGCACCTTGTCGCGCGGCACGCCCCAGGCGACGAGGCGGTCGCCGACACCGAGCGGCGCGAGGAAGACCTCGCTGCGCTCGGCCAGTGCGACCACGGTGTCGCGATCGAGGTGGTCGTAATGGTCGTGCGACAGCACCACGCCGCGCAGCGGCGGCAGGTCGTCGAGGGCGATCGGCGGCGCGTGCCAGCGCTTCGGCCCGGCCCACCCCACCGGCGATGCACGCTCGGCGAACACCGGATCGGTGATCCAGAAGCCGCCGCGCAGCTTGATCAGCAACGTCGAATGGCCGAGGCGATACAGGCTGCGGTCCGGCGCCGCGTCGAGATCGGCGCGCGTCAGCGGCAGCACCGGCGTCGGCAGGGGCGGCGTGGTGCCGGCCGGCTTGTTGAACATGAAATCCCAGAACAGCGTCGCGGTCTTCGCCAGGCCCTGCGCGGGCCGCGGCGTCGCGTTGCGGAACCGGCCGTCGACCGATTGCGGCGACGCGGCGTGGTCGGCCAGCGGCTGGCTGGTGCGGACGAAGGACAGGGTGCAGGCGCTCACGGCGAGAACTCCTATGGCGAGGACGGACAGCAGGACCAGGCGGCGCAGGATCCGGAGGCGAGGTCTTGCGACGGGGGAATCGGCAGGCATCGGGCGGATCCGGGGAGGAACTACACCGTGCAGTGTAGTTATCCGATCCGAAAAGTAAACCCTTCGGTGTAAACTCGTGCGATGTCCGATGCCGACACCACGTACGCCCGCCTGACCGACCGCAAGCACGCGGCGATCCTCGAGGCCGCCGTGGCCGAATTTCGCGCGTCCGGCTACGAGTCCACGACGATGGACCGCATCGCGGCGCGCGCCGGCGTGTCCAAGCGCACCGTCTACAACCATTTCCCGAGCAAGGACGCGCTGTTCCTGCGCATCCTCGAGGAGATGTTCGCGCGCGGCATCGGCGGCCCGGACCTCGCCTACCGCGCCGACCGTCCAATGCGCGCGCAGCTGATGGAACTGGTCGGGCAGAAGCTGCGGCTGCTGGACGATCCGCATTTCGTCGACCTCGCCCGGGTCGCGATCGCCGCCGGCCTGCATTCGCCCGACCTCGCCCGGCAGATGCTCGACCGCCTCGGCGATCGCGAGGAAGGCATCACCACCTGGGTGCGCGCCGCGGCCGCCGATGGCCGGCTGAAGACCGACGACCCGCTGTTCGCCTCGCTGCAGCTGCAGTCGCTGGTCAAGGGCGCCGCGTTCTGGCCGCAGATGTCGATGGGCCAGCCGCCGCTCGACGCCGCGCAGCAGCGGCAGGTGGCCGAAGGCGCGGTCGACATGTTCCTGGCGCGCTACGGCTGAAGCCACCCGTCAGTCGGGCAGCGGCGCCTCCGGCAACGTGGCAGATCGCTCAAGAATCTACTGGCCCATAGCGCAGCCACAGGCTGGCCATGCGGGCGTCCTCGAACACGCGGGCGTCCAGTCCCGCGCCCATCGCCGCCAGCACACAGTACTCGACCGTGTCGAGACCCTGCGGTTTCACGTGCGCGATCCGCACACGTCCCAGGCGCGGGCCGACATCGCCCACCAGCCGGACCCACTCCGCCGCGGTCAACGCCGGCCCGGTCGACTCGTCCACCAGCAACAGGGCCTGCGCCGGCTGCATGTCGATGGCGTCGGCGATCGCATGCCAGTACGTCAGGGCGTTGGCGAACGTTCCCTCGCCGCGCACGTGAACGTGCAGGATGTCGCCCGGCTGCCGACGGATCTCGATCTGCAAATCGTCCTGCATACGGACCTCCGTGACGCATCCGATCTGGTGCGCTCCAGTGACGTCAGGCGCATTGCGCTGCCGGTATCGAAATCGAGTATGCGCCCGACCTGTGAGGGTGAAGGACGACCGGTCCTGAAGGCCGTTCCAATGTTGCGACCCGCTGCAGCGTCACACCGCCGCCGCGCAGGTGAAGCGCGCCTGTCCAGCCTGATTGCGCGTGCGGATGAATGCCGTGGACTCGCCCGGGATTCACGCCGCGCCGTGCAGCGTCGCGTCTCCCCGCCACGATGGAATCGATCATGCCGCGCACCCCGATCCGCCCCGCACGGGAACCGGAACACACGCAGCCCGCCGGAACACCGCGCCATGACGACGCAACACCGGACGGGACATCGTTCCGCGAAACACCGCCACGGACCGACGACCCGTCCGTCCAGGATCCAGCCTCGCCCACACCACCCCGCGCGCCGGACTGACCCGTCGCGCATGCCCCACCCCTCACACAGGACATTTCCATGGGACTTCTCAGAATCGCCGCCGCAGGCGCCATCGGTTACTTCGCGTATCAGGCATGGCAACGCCGGCAGTCCGCTGCATCGGCCACCGACACCGATGCGTCCGACGACACCGTCGATCACCCGTTGACGGACGACGTGTCCGACGATGCGAGCGACGCGTACGGCGACGTGACGTCGAATCCGGGCGCGAGCGCGCACTGACCTCCGCCATCCTGCGCCACGCATGCCGTCGAGGCGTCGCGTGGCCTCTCGCCTCACACCTCCGGAGCCATCCATGGATTCGATCAACCGCAACCAGCCCGAACACAACCGCGAAGACCTTGTCGGCACAGACGCCGCTGCCCGCATCCGGGACATGACGAAGGATGCCGAGTCGTGCTTCTTCTGCACCACGCCGCTGCCCGGCAGCGAAACTGGCGGCACCCGGCCGATGGCGATCGAGGAAGCCGACGAGTCCGGCGCGCTGTGGTTCCTCAGCGCGTCCGACAGCCACAAGAACGCCGAGATCGAAGCCGATCCGGTGGTGCGCCTGTACTTCCAGGCGTCGAAGCATTCGGGCTTTCTCGCCCTCGACGGCCACGCGACGATCAGCCGTGACCAAAAGCGCATCGAGGATCTGTGGAACCCGATCATGAAAACCTGGTTCACCGAAGGCAAGGACGACCCGCGCATCACCGTGATCCAGGTCAGGCCGACCGGCGGCTACTACTGGGACAACAAGCACGGCGATTTCGTCGCCGCGTCGAAGATGGTCGTCGGTGCCGCGATCGGCAAGACGCTCGACGATTCGATCGAAGGTCGCGTCTCGCCGTGATCGAAGTGCGCGAGACGGGGCTTTCGGGCCCCGTCTCGCGAAGACGCGCCGGAACGCTGCGTGAGCCGTTCAGCCCCTTTTGCTGCGCTGCACCATCCGCTCACATGCCCGGTCGTAGGCTGGTCCAGCGGACTCCCCTCGCCGCCTGGTGCCTCCCGTGAAATCTTTCAGCTCCCTGCTCCGTCGGCACGCGCCGGCGATGACCGCATTGGTTCCCAAATCCGTGCTGACCCGCAGCTCCGCAGGTGCGCAGCAGATCCAGAGCACCATCCAGGACGCATTGGCGTCGGCAGGCATCCGCGCCGATCGCAGCGCGACCGGCGTGCAGAAGACGATCCAGGACGCGTTGCAGCAGGCCGGCCTGCTGGCGTCGGAAGATGCGGCGCCTGCGCAGACGACGCCTGCCGATGACGCGACAGCCGCACGCACCGCATCGACGGACGGTTCGACAGCGCGTCTGCACGGCGCCGAGCCGACGACACGCACCGCGCGCGGCACGAGCACCGAACACAGCTACAGCAACCACGCCGGCACGCGCAGCTACATGCTGTACGTGCCGCCGGGACTGGATGCCGCAGACGCGGCCGCGGCGCCGCTGATGATGATGCTGCACGGCTGCACCCAGACGCCCGCGGACTTCGCCGCCGGCACGCGCATGAACGCACTCGCCGATGCGCACGGCGTGCTGGTGGTGTATCCCGCGCAGACCACGCGCGACAACGGGCAGAAATGCTGGAACTGGTTCCGCGGCGAGGACCAGCAGCGCGACGCGGGCGAGCCCGCGATCCTTGCCGGCATCGTCGACGACATCGCCAGCCGCCACCGTGTGGACAGGGGCCGCGTCTACGTCGCCGGCCTGTCCGCCGGCGCGGCGATGGCGGTGATCCTCGGCCGCACCTATCCGGACGTGTTCGCGGCCGTCGGTGCGCATTCGGGTCTGCCCTTCGGCGCGGCGACCGACGTGCCCGGCGCATTCGCCGCGATGCAGGGCCGCAGCAAACGTCCCGGAACGCTTTCGGAGAACGGCGCACCGCGCGTACCGACGATCGTCCTCCACGGCACCGCCGACCACACCGTGCGCGCCGACAACGGCAGCGCGATCATCGACGATGCGACGGCCGGCAGCACGATGCGCGCGCCGCTGCGCGCCGAAACCACGAGCACCACGAAGGTCAACGGCCGCGACTGCGCGCACACTGCATTCGTCGACGGCGAAGGACGCGTCCAGGTCGAGCAGGTCCTGATAACTGGCGCCGGTCATGCATGGAGCGGCGGCGATCCGTCGGGCAGCCATACCGATGCCAAGGGCCCGGATGCGTCGGCGCTGATCCTGGCGTTCTGCCTGCGTCACAGGCACTGAGACCATCAGGGCAGCCGAGGCTGCCCTGATGTGTTGCATTGGAGTTTCAGCGTCAGGGCCCGCATTGCCAGCGGCCCTCGATGCTGCGCCTCGCACCATCGGCGCGCTGGTACGTCAGCGTGGCCGGACGCGGCGGCGACTCGCCACCCCCGATGGCCGCGCCGGTCTCCTCGATGCGGATCGTCTTGCCCTGCCCGGTGAATGTCGGATTCTTCGTCATCCCGTCGAATCCGCCGGGCGCACGGACAGGCTCGACATGACGGCCGACCTTGACGATGCCCTGCGCAGGCGCCTGCGAGCCGACGACGCCCTTGGCGTACAGCAACGGCTGCCGGTCGTCTTCGGAAAAGCTGCAGGCCAGTTCGCCCGACAGATCCGCGCGATCCAGATCGCCTTCGGTCAGCGTGGCGAGCACGATCTCCGATCCGTCGCCGCCCACCGTACCGCTCGCGGCCACCGGTGCAGGCGCAGGCGCGACTTCGTCGGCGGCCGTCGGTGTCGGCGCGATCGCAGGCGCATCGGCACGCGGTTCGGACGCGTCGTCGGATGGCGCGCACGCCGCGAGCATTGCGGTCGAGAACACGACGATGGCCAGCGCCTTCGCGATCGACGATGGTTCGGGTACGAAGGATTTCGGCAGGGACATGCAAACCTCGTTCGCTGCGACCGCGCAGGGCATCGGCGGTCCGGAGGCCCGATCCTCGCCGCGAGCGCCTTCGCGTTCCGTGAAGCGCGTATCGCCGTCGACACCACGCGACGACGACTAGACTCCGCGCATCACGATGCCGGTCACGCCGCATGCCGCCACGCACGACACCCGACGGGCGTTACCTGATCGTCCGCGGCCGCCTGTGGCGCGCGAGCAATCCGGACCTGCCCGAAGCGGAACGCCAACGCCTGGTCGACGCGCTGATGCACGCACGCCGCGCGGTGCAGCACGCGCAGCGATCGGACGATGCTATCGCCCTTGCAGAGGCGCGTCGCGATGTCGACGCCGCCAAGCACGCGCTCGGTGAACGCGGGCCTGTGTGGTGGACGGATGGCGCGCAGGACTACAACGGCATCTGGTCAGGAACTCGCCGTATGCGGGCTGGTACGCGGGACAGGATTCGATGCGCGATTGAATCGATGCACGTCCGGCCTGGCGCACTGCGGGAGACGCGAGCGCGCCGCACGCAGCGCTGATCGATCACTCGAGGTCATCGCGCCTGGCGCATGCCGCGCGGCGTTCCGATGTCAGCCGGTCCGTGACCGTCGTCCTGATCGGGATCCGTCGCAACGCCCGACGATGTCCATCTCGTCCTGGTGTGGCGTCCCGTGAATTTCCTGACTCGTGATCCCCGCGCAGGCGGGAATGACGAATGAAATCTGTTTTTGCGGGACGCCACAGCCTGTCAGTGCACGTCGACCGCGCCGTCAGCAAGCGGACGTGCTCACGCAACCTCCAGCACCACCTTGCCGAAGTGCTCGCCGCTTTCGAGATACGCATGCGCAGCCGCGGCGTCGACCAGCGGGAACGTGCGATCGATGATCGCGTTCACGCGGCCCGCGGCGATCCACGGCCAGACCACGCGTTCGACCGCGACCGCCAGACGCGCCTTCTCGTCGGCGCTGCGCGGACGCAGCGTGGAGCCGGTGATCACCGCCTGTTTCCGCATCAGCTCCATCACCGGCACCTGCAGCGTCGGCCCGCCGAGCGCCGCGATGTAGACGATGCGGCCCTTCGGATTCAACGCATCCAGCGTGGCGGCGAGCGTCGGCGCGCCGACCATGTCCAGCGCCACATCGATGCCGCCGTGTTCCTTCGCGATCGCGCCGAAGTCCATCGTCGAGGTGTCGACCGACACATCCGCGCCGAGTGCGTGGGTACGCGCCGCCTTGTCCGCGCCGCGGCTGCTCGCCAGCACATGCGCGCCGGCTGCCCGGGCCATCTGGATCGCGGCCACGCCGATGCCCGACGTCGCACCGTGCACCAGCAGCCATTCGCCGGGCTGCAGCGCGCCGTGTTCGAACACGTTGGCGTACACCGTGAACACCGTTTCCGGCAGGGCCGCGGCGTGCGCCCAGTCGAGCCCGTCCGGAATCGGCAGCACATGGCGCGCATCGGCCACGGCGTATTCGGCATACCCGCCGCCGCCCAGCAGGGCGCAGACCCGGTCGCCCGCCGCCCAGCGCCCCGCGCCGCGCACCACTTCGCCCGAGACCTCGAGTCCCAGCGTCTCGGGCGCGCCGGGCGGCGGTGGATACGCGCCGCCGCGCTGGACGATGTCGGGCCGGTTGACGCCGGCCGCGCGCACGCGGATCAGCACTTCGCCGTCTTTCGGTACCGGTCGCGGCAGCTGCACCGGATGCAGCGCATCGGCATCGCCCGTGCCACCGCGGATGGCGATGGCGGTCATGGTCGGCTGCGGCATGGCAAGGTCCTGCGGTCGCGAGCCCGGCCCGCTGAAGGTTCCACTATAGGGACGCATCCGTTGCGGCCAGGCATGGTGTGGTTCGCGAACGGGGCATTGCGACGCGCACATCCCGGTCACGGCTCGTTGCTGCGACAATCCCGTCGTCCACTCCAGCCGGCCGCACTGTCATGACATCCCATGCCCGTACCGTTCTGCTTTCGATCGCAGCCTGCGCGCTCGGCGCGTGCGCTGCATGGCAACCCAGCGGTGGCGTGCCCCAGGAACGGGCCGCGGCGTCGGGCGTCTGCCACGCCGATGCCGTCCAGTGGGCGGTGGGCCAGCATGCGACCGCCGAGGTGACCGGCCGGGTGTGGCGCGAAAGCCACGCCGGATTGCTCCGTCCTCTCCGTCCGGAGCAGGTCACCGGCAAGAGCACGCGTGCGGACCGCGTCACGCTGGAACTCGACAACGACAACGTGATCCGACGGGTCTATTGCGGTTGAGCCCGGATGCAGGTCATGCCTCGCTGACAGGCGGTGTGCACATCTCCCTGCGGGAAAGACGCGCAAAGCGCATCGGTTGAAGGTCGGAGCTCCGCAGGGGACGCGCCCACAAGCGCCTGCATCCACCCGCCCGCCACGTCCCACCCGGCGGGCGCGGCGGCGCGAGCGCAGTGCGCGAGACGCGGCTTCAATCGTTCTTGATCACACGGCCGTCTTTCACGATCACCGCGAAGTTCCGCTCCGGATCCGCGATCAGATCGAGACGCGTCAGCGGATCGCCGTCGACCAGCAGCAGGTCCGCCAAGGCGCCTTCCTCCACGACCCCCAGGCGGCCCGCATACGGGCTGCGCAGGCCTGAAAGCGCCAGCAGTTCGGCATTGTCGTGGGTGACCATCTTCAGGATTTCCGCCGGGGTGAACCACTCGCGCAACTCCAGAATGAAGGCGTTCTGCTCGTCATTGAGCGCCGGTTCGAACAGGAAATCGGTGCCCCAGGCCATGCGCACACCTGCGCGCCTGGCCGCGGCGATCGTGCGTGCCTGTCCCTCCACCACCGGCGCGCGCTTCTCGCGCCGGAGCGGATCCATGGCCTCGGTGCTCGACCGCAGCGTCTGTGTGGACAGCCACACACCCCGCTCGGCCATCAGCGCCAATGTGGCCTCGTCGAGCAGCTGGCCGTGCTCGACGCACTTCACGCCGGCCTCGATCGCCCGGCGCACCGCGCGCACCGTGTACGCATGCACGGTGACATAGGTGCCCCAGTCCTCTGCCGCTTCCACTGCCGCGCGCATCTCGTCGAGCGTGTACTGGGTGACGTCGACGGGATCATAGGCCGATGCGGTGCCGCCGCCCGCCATCAGCTTGATCTGGCTGGCGCCCATGCGCAGGTTCTCGCGTACCGCAGTGAGCACCTCGTCGCGGCCGTCGGCGATGAAGGTGGCACCCATCTCTTCGGCCAGCGACGGCTTGCCGAAGAAGCGCCGCGAGCGCTCGTGCGGCTGGCGCAGATCGCCATGTCCCGACGTCTGGCTGACCATGGCCCCCGACGGCCAGATCCGCGGCCCGGCCACGGCGCCCGCATCGATGGCGGCCTTGAGTTCGAAGATGGGTCCACCGACATCGCGCACGCTGGTGAAGCCGCGCCGCAGCGTGCGTTCGGACTCGGCCGCCACCATCGCGGCGAGCGCCTCGGGCGAGGCATCCGGCGTGGTCATGGCTGCCTGCGGCAGCGCGGTGAACGTGCTGTGCCAATGCACATCGATGAGGCCTGGCATCAGGGTGCGCCCGCGCCCATCGATCACGATCGCGGATGCCGACGGCTGCATGTCTGCACCGATCGCGGCGATACGGTTGCCGCGCACCAGCACATCGGTCGGCGCACCGAGCGCCCCACGCGCGGTGTCGAGCACGCGCACCCCACGGAACAGCAATTCGCCTTCGCCGGCAGGTGCCTGCGCCATCGCGGTGGCGCACGACAGCGAGAGCAGCCACACCGACAGGCAACGCATCAGGCGGATGATCGACATCGGGTTCTCCCTCTGGAAACGGGGCCGAATGGCCCGGAGACACGGGACGGCGGCCGTAACGGACCGTCAGCCCGAAGACGGCGCCCCTGGAACGCACATCGTAGGCCCGGCCGCACCGGTCGCAATCGACATCGAGCGCACGGGAACCCGCCGACACGGACACCGGGCAGCGCGCCTTCGTGGCCAACCGACCGGCACGCCCACGCGCAACCCGATCATCATCAATGCCGCGCGCACGTCCAGTCGCCAGGCAATGATTCCGCGGACATGTCGAGTACTCGACACAGATCCGCACTGGGAATCGCCCTGCCGTACAGCCAGCCCTGCATCCGGTGCACGCCGACCGCAGTCAATGCGGCTTCCTGTGCGCGGGTTTCCACGCCTTCGGCGATGACCTCGATATCGAATGCCGCGGCAAGACCGACCACCGCACGCACGATCGCCAGGTCCGCTGCGCTGTCGGGCATGCCCTGCACGAAGCTCCTGTCGATCTTCAGGGCATCGACCGGCAGACACTTGAGATAGACCAGTGACGCATAGCCCGTGCCGAAGTCGTCGATCGCCACCTGCACACCCATCTCGCGCAACGGTCGCAGGATGTCGAGCGCATGGTCGACGTCGCGCATCAGCGTGGTTTCGGTGAGCTCCAGGCTCAGACGCGCGGGATCGAGTCCCGACGCATCCAATGCGGCCTGCACATCCTCCAGCAGGCCGGGCTCGTCGAACTGCCGCGCCGAGACGTTGACGCGGACGGCTGCCGCCCGGCCGTCCGCGTCCAGGGGCCAGGTCGTCGCGTCCTGACAGGCCTGCCGCAGCACCCAGCGTCCGACGGCCACCATCAGGCGCGAAGGTTCGAGCACACCGATGAACTCGCCCGCGACCCGCAACCGGTCGCCCACACGCCAACGCAGCAGGGCTTCGGCGGCCACCCATCGCCCGGGGCCGACGTCGTATTCGGGCTGGTAATGCACCTCGAACTCGCCCCTGGCGAATCCGTCGCGCAATGCACGCTCGAAGCGCAGTGCCTCCACCAGCGATGCGTGATGGTCGGTGTCGTAGATCGCGTAGCCGAACCGCCCGGCGGCGCGTGCCTGCGCAGCGGCCTCCTCGCCCTGCTGCAACAGCATCAGCGCGTCCTGCCCGCCGGCCTGCTCGGCCACCGCGATACCGATGCTGGCGCCCGGGTCGACATCGACGTGGGGCCAGTCCATCGATTCGAGCGCATTGAGAATAGCTTCCGCCAGCCGGATGACCGTGCGCTTCGCGGGCTGCGTGCTGACCAGAAAACTGAAACCATCGGCGCCGGTCCGGGCGAGTTCGGTGTCGGCGTCCATCACCGAGCGCAGGACCTGTGCAATGCGGCCCATCACCGTATCCACGCTCGGCGCACCGGCCGACCAGGCGACACCCCCGCTCACATCCACCTGGACATGGACGATCGCCAGGATTTCGTTCTTGCGCAGCGGTCCGCCGAGAAAGCGCTGCCGGATCAGTTCCGTCATGTAGTCGCGGTTGGGCAGGCCGGTCGCCGCATCGTGCAACCGCAGATGTTCCACTTCGGCCTCGGCGCGCCGTCGCCGCGCGATCTCGAACGCCATCGCCACGTAATCGCCCATGCTCGCGGCGAAGGTGATCTCCTCCCGCGTCCAGGTGCGAACGCCGCCGAGACTTTCATGGCAGATGATGCCCTGCAGCTCGCCACCGACGAACGCCGGCGCGTCGAGCACCCCGTGGATGCGATGCCGTTGCAGATAGTCGCGCAGCGCCAGATGGGAGCGGGCCATCTCGCTGTCGCGCTCCAGCGCGTCCATCTCCAGCGTGCGCACGTCCTCGAACGAGGCGATGTAATCGTCCTCGTCCAGCGGCAGCGTTTCCAGTGCATCGGCCGGCGTGCTCTGGCCGGATTCCGCATCGTAGGCATGCAGACAGCGCAGGCAGAACGCGGCGGCTTCGTAGTGCCACACACTCACGCGCTCGATCTGCAGCGCATCCGCCGCTGTCTCGCAGATCGACGCGATGGCCGTCTCGAAGGTGCACTCGGGGCTCCAGACCCTGCGCGTCAGTGCGACCAGTGCACGCGTGAAGCGCTCGCTCTCATTCGCCGCGTCGAGCTGCACCACCGATGCCGGAGCGGGCTTGAACATCTGCAGCATTCACGTTCACCCTGTCGAGGCATACCGATCCCTGGGATGTATCGCGCACTCGTCCAGAACAGTACGCCTAAAACAGGTGCACCGTCCCGCGCGCGCGGACCATTCATTGCGTAGGGACGTGAAGCCTCGGCGCACGCCGAAAGCGTGCCGGCAGGCACATTCTCGGATCCGGAACAAGATCGCCTCTGACGCCGCTCGTGCGGCAACGGCGCCTCAGAACGGCGCTGTCGGATCCGTGTCATGACGAAGTCGGGGCCGAGTCGTCACGGACGCCAGGCTTGCGGCAGGATGATGGCCGGAATCCGCGACCGATTGCCGAGGCACCGCCATGCAGATCAACAGCGCCTATCTCCGCGAACTGCGTACCGGCCGGCGCTGGTCGCAGGAACAGTTGGCCGGACTCAGCGGCCTGAACCTGCGGACCATCCAGCGCCTCGAATCGGGGGCGAAGATCTCGACGGAATCCCTGCGCGCCCTGGCTGCGGTCTTCGAGGTGCCGGCCGAACGCCTGTTGCTGGGCACACCCGCACCGGGCCAGCCGGCGCTGATGGCGATGCGCGACGGCGCGCTGCGCGGCCTGGAGTTCACGGGCACCACCGGCCGTGCGGACTTCTGGTGGTTCGCGCTCGCCGTGGCGATGCTGCTGGCCCTCGCCGGCCTGCTTGCCGAAGCGATCGGTCCACTGCCGCTGCAGATCGCATCACTGATCGTGCTGCTGCCCTGGATCGCCGCCTGCACCCGGCGCCTGCGCGACGCCGGCCTCAATCCCTGGTGGCAGCTGATCAGCCTGGCGCCGGTCGTGGGACTTCTGTTGCTGCTGTGGTTGCTGAGCTATCCGACGAAACCGGAAACGCCGCTGGTGGCGTCCGCGGGCTGAGCGACGCTGGCAGCGCCGGATATCGGGCTTGGAGCCTGCATCGGTTGTCTTGTGCGGCGGCATCCGCCGTATCGATGGCCTGGCGCATGCGCGCAGGAACGTCTCGAGCGGTGCGAGCGTCTTCGGCGGCTAATCGCGGCGCCCACCGTCCGCCGCTCGCATATCCGCGAGGTCGCATCGGCGCGCGCGTCACACTTGGGCAACGCTGAGCCCATCTTTGCTCGTCATTCCCGCGAAGGCGGGAATCCAGCGCCTTTGTTCGATGGCTTGCAAGTCACTGGATTCCCGCCTTCGCGGGAATGACGACTCTTTCAGCGTCGCCTTAGAGCAACGGGATTACCGCCGTCGCCACGCCGGATCGCGAAGCGCGCCAACGGACGAATGCTCACGCCGGGAACAGCAAGGAGACAGGCATCCATGAACGCTGTTCCGCGTTCAAACCCCGTTTCCGTTCCGCCGTATCCGCGTCCTCGAATCTCAGCCACCATCATCGTTCGTACAAAGCTGCTTGTGCCGAGCGCGTCCCGGATCGGTGATTTCGATGCGCGCCTCGCATGAGACGTAGCCCGATGCCACCAGCCGATCCAGATCGCAACCGTCGGGAACATCGCGCCCGGCTTCGATCTCTTTGAGCCACTCGAGTTCGGCGCTGTCTCGCAAATTCAAAGGCATTTCGTTCTCCTGGAATGCGTGACGCTACGCGCTTCCGGATGAGGGACTCCGCACGAAGGTGAACCCCAGCCTGATTCCTGGACGGGCGTCTGCAAACGTCGAGGCGATCACGCCCGTCATGACACGCTGCGTCCGCGCAAGGTCGACGACGCCGACATCCTGGTGTACGCCTCCCGATGCGCGGCAGACCGCAAAAGCCGTCGAGGGCAGCCGCGGCCTGTCGCCGGACAACGGGATGTGGGAAACGCGCTTTCCCACGATGTCGAAGAACGCCCTTGCCGCCTGCAGGGGTCCCGACCTGATCCGACAGGAAGCGTCCGCGTCCGTCGCTTCGATCGACGACGGGCGTCAGAGCTCGAACCGGTAGCTCAGCTTGACCATCAGCTGTTCGTCGTCGCGCAGCGACAGGCTGTCGTACAGCGCGTCATCGACGCTTTCGAGGCCCGGCTGGCGTGCGAAGCCGCCGCGCGCGTACACAACGTAGAGATACGACAGCGGCGCCAGCTCGTAGCGGTAGCGCACCTGGAAGCCGAGGTTGCGCACGTTGAAGTCGTCGATGACATCACTGCTGGCGATCGCATTGCCGGCCGGATCGAACCGCCACGCCGCAGTCGCGCGCGACCCGATGCCGATCGCCTGCAGCTTGACGCGCAGTTCCTGGCGCGCGTCGAGCGTCCAGTCCATGCCGGCGCGCAGCCGCGTCTCGCGTCCGTCGAAGGCGCCGACCAGGCCCGGATCCACACCGCCCTGCCAGATCAGCCAGTCCGGACGCCGGATCACGGTGACGCCTGCGTTCAACCGGAACGCGTCGCTGACGAAGTAGGTCGCACCACCCCAGCCGGCCCAGCCCACGCTGTCGTTGCCGGCGAGGCCGCCGCTGAACAGTTCGGCGCCGTAGTACGGCGCCCAGTGTCCCTGGCGGGGGCGCTCGTACTCGTAGGTTGCACTGAAATTCGAGGGCAGCCGGACCAGGCCGTTGCCGCGCAGCAGCAGGTCGTTGACGCCGGCGCTGTTGAGGTTGAGCTGCGCGTACTCGGTGCCGCCATTGCCCAGCTGGCCCTGCCGGCTCATCCGGAACTGGTCGTTGAGCTTGTCGCCGCGGTTGTTGTGGTTCGTGCTGACGCGCCAGCGCCAGTCGGTCGAGGCGTAGCGCGAATTCTCCGGCAGGTCAGTGAACCGCTTGCGCAGCTCCCAGTGCAGGTAATTGGCGCTGTTGCGCGAGAGGTAGCCGAAGTCGTTGATCTCGAGGTGGTTGCCGAAGTGCATCGCGATCCACTGCTGGCGCCAGCCGTCGTCCATCTCGTAATCAGCCCACAGCGTCGCGCCGAAATCCTGCACGGTGTCGTCGGCCCGGTCGATGCGGCTGCCGAGGAACCGGCTGCGCACGTTCCAGCGCGGGGTCGGCCGCCAGTTGTGGTCGACGCCGAGCACCGTCGCCTCGCGTGCGCGGAACGGATCGTCGACGCGGGTCAGCATCGCGCCGAGGTCCTGCGTCGTGAAATCGCGCACCAGCCGCAGCGCCTGGTAGGAGCGTCCGGTCGGCCCGTCCTCCTCGGCGGCGAACACGCCGTAGTTCGCGCGCCCGAGGCTGCCGTTGAACTTGACCGCCGCGTCGATCTCGCCGGTGCTGCCGACGCGCCGCGTGTACAGCTGCTGGCTGAAGTCGGACGGCGTGGTCAGCTCGAAGATGCCCTGGTTCTCGGTGAAGAACGGGCGTTTGTCGCTGATGAAGGTCTCGGTCGCGCTGAAGTTCACCACCAGGTCGTCGCTCTCGACCTGGCCGAAGTCCGGATTCACCGTGGCGGTCAGCTGGAAACGACCATTCGGTTTCCAGAACACGTCCATGCCGGCGTTGAAGTCCCGGCCGTGGCGCACGTTGTCGTACAGCCCGGACACGTACGGTGTCACCGCGAGCAGCGACTGGCTGTACTGCGGCACGGTGATCGGCGCGAAGTCGGAGAGGAAGCGCGGGCGCTCGAAACTCGCCACCGGCCAGGCCATGCGTTCGCCGGTCGAACCGATCACGCGCGCGAGGAAGACCTTCAGCGTGCGCTCCCCGTCGGTGCCGTCACGCATCGGCGCGGTGTGCCACGGGATCAGCAGCTCGGCCGACCAGCCCTGCGCATCCTCGGACACCGCATGCCGCCACTGACCGTCCCAGTCGCTGTTGAAATCGTTCTGGTTGGTGATGATCTCGTCGGCGATGCCGCCACTGGAACTGACGGTGAAGGCGTAGCCGGTGCGGCCATCGCCATCGAAATCGATGAAGACGTTGACCCGGTCCACCTGTTCCTCGAAATCCCGCTGCACCTTCTGCCGCGTCCGCGGCACCTCGGGCGGCTGCACGTTGCGGAACGCCACCGCCAGACCGTCCGGCGTCGCGAGCACCCAGGCCTCGGTCGACAGCGAGCCCGGCTCGCCGGTCAATGGCTGGACCTTGCGGAAGTCGACGATGTGCATCGCCCCCTGCCATTCGTCGGCATCGATGCGGCCATCGATCTCGACCGCGAACGCAGGCGCGCAGACGACCGCGAGCGCGGCCGGCACGATGTGATTGAAACGTCCCAAGCCCATCTGCGTCGATTCCCATGCGGACGATGCGCAGGCTAGCGATGGCGGCGACCGGCATCGCCTGCCATCGGTCATGGCGACTTCCGTCCTGCCCGCACCGCGGACGCGCCAGGTCGTGTGATCGATTGCCGGGCGTCACACCATTCCCGCCTCCCAGCCGGACCATGGCACGCCATACGCCCGCGAGACGATCAATGGGATTGCATCCTCGATCGTCGCCTCGGCCGATCCGTCTCGCCTCAGGGCTGGCGGGGAGCAGATATGCTCGACGCACCACGGCACGGAAGACCGGCGATGAAGTTCATGGTGTTGCTTTTGGGTGCATTGCTGATTCCCTGCACGGTTGCTGCCGAAGAGGAAGCTGCGCCCGGCCACACAGAGCAGGCATTCCAGGCGTGGCTGGATGCGCACAACTCGGGAGAACGCGGTCAGCACGAAGCGTTCAATTCAAAGTACAAAGTGGCGGGCGATGTGCAGGAGGATCTGGATTTCCGTGAGTCGATCGGAAGCCTCCGAGTGGTCGAGATCAAGTCGAGCACACCCACAGCGGTAGAGGCGCTGGTCGTTTCCGAGTGGGGCAGCGCGATGCTCGTCCGGATGCAGTTCGATCCGGACGATCACTTCGACCTGACCGAGATGCAGTTCGAAGGCGCCACCACACCGGAGGCGTTCAAACTCCAATCCATGCCTCTGGACGCCTTGGCAGCAGACACCCGGAAGCGTATTGACGCACTCGAAGCGGAAGACAAGCTCTCGGGTACATTCCTGCTGGTGCACGACGGCAATACGGTCTTCGAATGGAACGGCGGCATGGCGGACCGCGAGGCCTCGGTGCCTGTATCTGCACGAACGCGGTTCCGCATGGCGTCGCTCGGGAAAATGTTCACCGCCGTCGCGATCCTGCAGCTGGCGGATGCCGGCAAGCTTTCGCTGGATGACCGGTTGTCACGCCATCTGCCTGACTATCCGAATCAGGCCGTCGCGAACGCGATCACCCTTGGGCAGTTGCTGAGCCACACCAGTGGCACCGGAGAGATCTTCGTCGAGGATTTCCCGAAGCTGTCTGCGTCGTTGAAGACCCATCGGGACTACTGGGCGGCATTCGCCGCTACACCACTGGAGTTCGAAGCAGGCTCACAGGACCGCTATTCGAACTACGGCTTCATCCTGCTGGGCTCGGTGGTCGAGGCACTCAGCGGCCGGAGCTATTACGAGTACGTCGACCAGCACATCTTCAGGCCGGCAGGCATGACCTCCACCGGCGCGGCACCGGAGTCCGAGGCCATCCCGGACCTGGCCCATGCCTACACGAAGACCGACGGCGCATGGACGCGGGAGACTTCGTCGCTGCCGTGGCGTGGCACCGCAGCCGGCGGCGGCTATACCACTGCGCACGACCTCGCGAAGTTCGCGACTGCGCTGATGGATGGAACGCTGATCTCGGAAGCGTCCCTGGCAGCGGCAACGCGGCCGCAGAACCACAAGGACTGGTACGGCTACGGTTTCATGGTCAGCGGCGAGGGTGACGAGCGCCAGTTCGGCCACGAAGGCGGAGCCCCCGGCATGAATGCCGTGTTGAACGTTCGACCGGAAACAGGCTACATCGCCGTCGGGCTGAGCAACCTCGATCCGGATGCGATGGGGAAGATGGTCAACTTTGCAACGCGCCGCCTGCCCTAGAGCACGGAAAGTGCAGCTCGCACCATTAGTTGGAACACAAGGGACGACGATGCAGACAATCCTTGGAGCGAACGGCCAGATCGCCGTGGAACTCGCACGCGAGTTGCAGCGCAACCACACCCGGGAGCTGCGGCTGGTCAGCCGCAATCCCCGCAAGGTCAACGACACCGATGTCCTGATGTCCGCGGACCTGATGAATGCCGGACAGACCGCTCGCGCGGTCGAAGGCAGCAGTGTCGTCTACTTCACTGCCGGCCTGCCGCCGGATACCGCGCTTTGGGAAAGGCAGTTCCCCACGATGCTGCGCAACGCGCTCGATGCGAGCCGTGCAGCGGGTGCGCGCTTCGCCTATTTCGACAACACCTACATGTACCCGCAGGACGACCGGCTGCAAACCGAGGACACACCGTTCGCGCCGGTCGGCCGCAAGGGCAAGGTGCGTGCGCAGATGGCCCGCATGGTGCTGGAAGAGCTGGCGCGCGGAGAGATCCCGGTGCTCATCGGCCGCGCGCCGGAGTTCTACGGCCCCGGGAAGACCCAGAGCTTCACCAATGCGCTGGTGACCGACAGGCTCAAGACCGGCGACAAGCCCCGCGTCCCGGTGCGCGACGACACCCGCCGTACGCTGATCTGGACGCCGGACGCCAGCCGCGCACTGGCAGCACTCGGCAACGCGTCCGATGCCTTCGGCCAGACCTGGCACCTGCCGTGTTGCGATGACCGGCCAACCTATCGGGAATTCGCCGCGATGGCCTGCGAGGCATTCGACAGGCCGGTGTCGTACACGGTCATCGGCAAATGGGCCTTCGCAGCCGCGGGCCTGTTTTCGCCGCAGGTCAGGGAAATCCGCGAACTCCTGCCGCGCTACGAGCAGGACAACCTGTTCGACTCGGGCAAGTTCAAGCGTCGTTTCCCGGACTTCGAAGTCATGACATATCGTGAGGGGATCAGGCTGATCCGAGAGAACGGTAACGGGTAATAGACGTGTGATAGATCGCCGAATGCATCCAGCTGACGCGAGGTCCGCTTCTGGCTGAAAGCGGAGATCTGTTGCTCCCGTACGATCGATCCAAAGCTGTCCGTCCGGATTCGAACGATTGCTGCCTGCCTAGGGCACTCACAACTCAGCCCGCTTTGAAGGTGAGCCACCAAGGGTGTGTTCGGCAGGCGCTACGGTCCGCGGTTCTCGCTCGGTGTCTTCTTCTCTTGCGCGTTCTTCTTCTCTTGCGCGTCCTTCTTCGCCTGATCGTGATGCCACTTGATCGCGAAGAACATGCCCGTGCCGAGCACGACGACCTTGAACACAATGAAGACTATCGGGAACCAATCGTACATTTCTGCTTACTTCCAGGCCGAGACTCGACACCACCTATCGTGAGGCGCATGCACGACCTCACAGCACTGCTACAGCAGCTTCATTTTCCCGCTTGCCATCGTCGAATGGCATCTTAGTCCTGTCTCCAAGTGCCCCCACGCGACAATTTGTCGCACCTGTCTTGGCGTGCACTCGCCTTCAGATGAAAGAGGCCGAACGGTATGACGCACCCTTCTGACTGGCAGACGCCGTCGATGTGTTGCGCCGCAAACGGTTTACTCGAGTCCAGGCCTCAGTCTGCTCAGCCACCTCCACGAAGTGGACTTTTGGCACCGCCATCGTCAGCAACGCTGAAGGCGGCGTGCACTTAGCCAGCGCGCATCGAACAGGAAGTGAACCTGGAACCGTTAGCTACAACAGTCGCGGATCAGATGGCGCTGTACACCTGAAAACGTGGGAAAACCTTGGAACATGATCCCGCTATCTCAGCGCGGTGCGGGCTTCAGGGTCCGCACCGCCACGCATTGTCGAGCGTGCGCGCGTCTACCGCATGCGCGTCCAAGGCACACCACTGGTGCCCTGCCGGCGTCCCTCGCAGGGATCGTCAATCGCCGTCGCCGTCAGCACGTCGCCCACCAGCGTCCAGCCGTAGCGACCCACGACGCCGATGCAGTCCTTGCCCATCTGTCGACGCAGCCTCTCGCTCTCCCAGGTGTCCTGCATGACGACCTCGTTCCCGGTCACCTCGTAAGTGCCTTTCACCCAATCGTCGCCTGTGGTCGTCGTGCCGACGAACGTGCCATCGGCGTTGAAGATCGCGACCGACTCTCCATTCTGGTACTTGCCTGGCTGGAACGCCGATGCGGTGCTGCCTCCGCCGGTGCTCGCGCAGCCTGCGGCCAATAGTGCGCACGTGACTGCCAAGGCCGTGGGGACTCGTTTGACGTGCTTCATGCGGGATCTCCCTGGAATGCGGAGCTGGCGTCCATTCGCCCCTCCTCAGCAGGACAACGCACATGGCGCGGCAGACCGGCCGTCGGGCCGCGTAAGTGAACCTGGCATCGTTACTTAAAGCGCTGCCGACGGTCGACAAGCGCCACATCCGATTCGCCGGAGGCCACCTGTTACCTGTCGAGTATCCGGAAGTCCTGGGCGACTGGTTCTGATGGATGCCGGTCTCGACGTGCGACCGGAGAGCGGCTGCATCATGGTCGGGTTGCGCAGTGTCTCTGGAAGTGAACCTGACCCTTGCTCTAGGAGGATCGACATTGCGCATGTAGCGCGCTCCTGCATCAGCCGGCTAACCTGGCGCAGTCTTGAGGGCGCCAGGAGAAGGCATGGCAACGGGGGAAGACTGGTCGCGATTCGAGGTAGAAGCCGGCGTCGCAGACTATCTGCAGATGCTGGCGTTGCAGCTCAACGGACAGCGCTTCAATAAAAGCGAGCGCATCCAAGCGCTGATGCAGCGGCTCGAAGGTCGCAGCAAAGGCTCGGTCGAGTACAAGTTCCGCAACATCAGTGCGGTGATGCAGGAACTAGGCTGGCCGACGGTCAGCGGTTACAAGGCGCTGGAGAACTACCAACTGCTCCTGCTCGAAGTAATCGAGGCGCATCTGCAGGCCAACGCGCCGCTGCAAGCCGCGGTCGAGAATGCCGTGCAACGTCCCGCCCTCACGGTCGATGTGCCTGCTATCGATCAGGCATGCGTCGTCAGGCCGACACCAAGCGCCGTCATGGACGCGCCCCCGGAATACGCACAGCGCTTCTCCGCCGCCCGACGTGATTACCTGGCCCAGGAGGCGCGCAACCGCTCGCTAGGCAAGGCCGGCGAGCTGTTCGTCCTGGAACTCGAAGCCCAGCGCCTGCATGCGGCCGGCAAGAAGTCCTTGGCCAACCGCATCGAGCATGTGGCGGCCACGCAGGGCGACGGCCTGGGCTACGACGTGTTGTCGTTCGAGGCGGACGGACGCGAACGCCTTATCGAGGTCAAGACCACGGCGTTTGGCGAGCTCACCCCGTTCTTCGTTAGTCGCAACGAGTTGGCGCGGTCGAATATCGACGCCGAGCGCTACCAGCTCTACCGCGTATTCGATTTTCGAGAGAGGCCCCGGGTGTTCAACCTGCCGGGCGCCATTGCGACCTACTGCCGACTCGACCCGACGTCGTTTCTCGCACAGCTAGCTGCATGAAAGCATCGATCTGAAACGACACCACCAAGGAGGGTCTGAATGTTCAACGATCTCATTACAGCCGGCGGGCCCGGCCTGCTCATCCCTGTCGTGCTGTTCGCGCTTCTGTTCTACGCGGTGCGTGGCCTGTTCGGGCTGCACGGACGACGAAGTCAGCATCGACGCGAGTTCCTGGAGCACTGGGACCCGAAGCGGATCGACGATGACCTCTGGCTCGAAGTGACGATCCGACATCTCTACGGGACGCACCTGCCAGCCCACGTCATCCGAACCGCCTTCACGCATCCGCACACGAGCCAGGCGTTATTGGATCTCTCAGAACTCTGGGCCTTCTTCAACTACGACCCCGAGACGCGAATCGTCAGCTGGCAACACAAGCACCATCGCAATCCCGCGACGCGCGGACTTCTTCGACATTGGCCCGTTCTTCGGTACTTCCTATTCGCAGGCGCGGCCATGGGAGCGGCGTACTACGCGACGCGCATTGAAGGCTTGAACCAGTGGGTTTTCGCCATCTTCGCTGTGGTTATGGGCACTGCGGCGTTTCTGAGCCTCTGGCATGGCGAGGCCCTGAAAGTGGCGGCGACAGTCGGCCAGGTGTGGATCAAAAGAATCAATGCTACCTCGGCGCCTGACCAATCAGCGGACGGAACGCCATAAGTGAACCTGACACCGTTATTCAGAACCTGGCACCGTTACCAGAGGAAACGATGCCAGAAATATCTACTTATGCGGTATCTGTCAGGCAGGGAGCTTACGAGCAGCCCACTCCAAAGGAATAACCCACCAAGACCCACTTGGCGTGCCATTCAGATTGAATCTATCTCCATAATATTCAGGCCAACAGCGACTCGCCGGAAATGAAGCAATCGATAAGCTTCCCAGCCTCTTTAGATAGCTCCACTTCGCACGCATCTGCTTCGAAACGGGCTATTGCCGACTCCTCAGCAGCATCAGCAATCCTTTCCTCAATAGCAGAATCAAGTCGAACCACGGGGAAGTTGGCTACGTCGCCCGGATCCAAATGAGGAATGCTAGTGCCATATGCCTCACGAATAAGCAATGGACGACCATGGGTGCGATGTGTGAGCGCCGTAAGCATATACCCGGCACGAACCGCACCATCTTTTGGAATAATACGAATCAGGTCGTGAGAGAAGAACATGTTCTTATGGCGCTCCGTAACAAGCGTAGCTTGTCCATTTGTGCCGTAAACCTGCCCAGAACAGGCCATTACAATCCAGCCGGGATTAACAAGGTACTGGGCATAAGACTCATCTCCACCGACAAGAATCTTTTTCAGCCCTTGAGGACTTACAGTGAACAATTCGTCCGCGCTCATATATGGGATTCCGCTTTCGCCGTAGAACCGCCGAAACCTGGGCATCCACCACACACGCTCAGTGATATCGCTTAGTCGATCGCTTCGCTTAAATAATCGAGATATACCAGCGGCTACAGGCGAGTGGAAGGTGGCCTCCAGCCTGCGTCGACCGGTGAGTTCCGACGAATTCACTGAAAACCCCGAAGTGCTCTGAGGCAGAACTATCGGGCCAAGAGCATCTTCAAACAATCTGTCCGCATACTCGGCCAGTTCGAACGCCCGATTCCGCAGGCGCCGAACTTCGCTGACACGCTCTGTAAATCTGAGCGCAATCTCGTCCGAAACACATGGCACAGGAAGGGCCGCGACATGGTGAGGTTCAATATGCCGAATGATACTTGCGTATTGAGAGCCACTCATCATCTGCTGACCCTGCGGCGAGCGCAAGAATCCGTAGATCCATCCAGCTCTCGAATCATCCCGCGGCGCCACCCTCATAAAATGATGCGAAATGAAGGAGCCTTCATGCGCTGCCGTAACAAGGGTTGAACGACCAGGAGAGGCAGAGGCCATGACAAGTATTGTTCCCTCGGCAGCCAGGCGATCTTTCGCCTTGCTTGTCTTACCAGTTGCTAAAAACTTCCTGGGCGCGGGCCTGGTTTCGAACACTTGACTCGTATTGAGGTACGGGACACCAAATTCCCTGCTTACGAATATTTGCTTGATGCGCGGCGGTGCGGACAGCCCTGCAAGTTTACCGAAGGGCACCCAGTCGCGCCGCCCTTCAATCGCGCGCCGAACCCCATAACCAGAAGATAGGTAGCTCTCCGCCTCCATCCTCCTCTGGCCGATCGCAAGTTCCGCCGAGGAAAAAACACCTGACTTCACAGTATGCCAAGTCACTTGCTCCGAAGGCTTCGGACGAGTTGGAATCAATCGCGCTCGACTAGCCATTTCTGGAACTCCTGAGCAATCTGCAACGTATTATCGTCAATGACTTTTCGGGCTCTTTTCTCTCGTCGATAAACAGCGACTCCATCCACCCAATCCTTAACGCGCTCCTCGACTTCATGCATAAGCTCATTTCCATGCGGATCGCGGACGTAAGTCACATTGCCCCTCTTGTCGTGCCCGACACTATCTGCAATGGCCATGAAGACAGGATACTCATTCATCTTCTGAGCGGCAGCCTCTAGGCCGATGAGCTCGTCAGACTTTCGTTCGATCACCAAAAGGCTCGTCTGGACACTAACGAACGGTTGAAAAGTATCCGGATGCAGATCGATGCTTGCTAGAACTTTTACATTCTTGAGAATCCATTGACGCACATACCCAAGCCCCGGCGACCCTAGAATACCGTCTGGAAGCACTATGGCGGCACGCCCCACCCCTGGCTTTAGTAACTTTACACATCTTTCGATAAAAAGTATCTCAGGTGGCTGAGATTTTTGCAGATGCTCTTGCATAATCCATTGGTCGCTAGCCTTCTCGTACGTCCACGCATGCCCTAGATCAAATTGATCGAGTATTGACGCATCAGTAATTGGAATCTTTGAACCGAATGGTGGATTAGTAAAAATAAGATCCACTTTACCAACGAGATGCCTATCTCTGAGCATCGGATCCCAGACAGCGGGGGACTCAAGAGAATTAGCCTGGAATAATCCGCCCGCACCATCATTATTCATGACCATATTCATCTTGCTCGCCTTCACCAGTTCTGGATTGAAGTCGAGACCAACAACAAACTGCTCAGCAAACTTTTTGATTCGTTCTCGAATCGCAGCTTCAGCTCTTTCCGGATTGTTCCCCCATTTGCTCACCTCTGCCGCCCGAATCTTCTCGATAACGTGATTCATTGAGGTGATGAGAAATCCGCCAGTGCCGCAGGCCGGATCAACGATCAGCTGCTTTTCTCCAGGGTTAAGCATCTGAACCGCCATTGTGCAGATGTTTCTCGGAGTGAAGAACTCGCCGCGATCGCCACGCAAATTAGAGCCTACGATTTCCTCATAAGCCCTTCCCTTTACATCTATGTCGCTTTCAAGCAAAGAGTACATCTGAAGCTGAGACACAAGATAAGCGAGCACCACCGGCTTGAGCTCCAGCCCTTCCGATGATTTAAATATAGTTGGATAGTCAGCCTTAACTTGCAGAAACAGGGAGTCGATTCGCTTCTGTACTTTAAGCGGGCCGTTTACGCCATGCCGCTCTTTTGCGCCCGCGTAAAACTGCACCTCATCGCTATGCTTCTCATCTTGGATTTTGCAGAAGATTAGCTTAAGCAGCTCCCAGAATGCCTGAGGCTTCTGAAGACCTTGGTTACCGGCAATGTAGTTATGGCATCGGCGAAACGCGAAGAGAAGTGCGTCAGTGGTAGCAGGTTTTAGCTGATCGAATTTCGGCCTGTCTTCGGCCTCAGCATGACGCCCAAACTCAGGAAGATCGGGAACCTCTTCGACCTCAACCCTCCCATCTCGAACTAATCTTCTGTAGCAGAATCGCTCAATACCATTCGTCCACATGCCATAAGTAGCGTTCGGACATGCGGACATATAGCTCTGCAATTGCCCAACACCTTCCTTTTTATCTGACGCCTTAATTGTGGAAGCTTTACACTCCACAATTATTAATGCGTTTTCTTGGGTATGCGGAGCCGCGTTAGAGAAAATGACAAGATCGGCACGCGGCTTGCGAGTGCCTACGCGCACTACGAACTCGACCTCGATGTCGCTCTTCGGGTACCGGTATTCTCTTACCAAAGATTTTGCTATTTCTTGCCGCACATACTCTTCAGGCGTCTCACGCCGTTGAGTTAAACCGTCGATAAAATCGAGCAACCTTCCCTGCTCAACAATAATCGCCGCAATAGAATCACGCATATTGGTCGTCATAGGACTGCTAAATATTATTTTGTTACGTGCTTCAGGAAGCTCGAAACAATTGTGAATGGCCCGGCGCTGTGATCAAGCACGCGACTGTTGACATATAACCCAACAAAGCAAAAGAGGCGGCCGTTCGGCCGCCTCTCTCTAACTTTAAATAATGCTCAAACCCCAACCGGATTCGCCTTCTCCGGATCGATCTTGTACAGCTTGATCGCCCGGGCCACATCCTTGCCGGTCATCTTCCCGTCCTTCATCAGGCCCTCGATCGCGGCCTGGGCGATGTAGTACCGGTCCACTTCGAAGTGGCGGCGCAGGTTGGCGCGGGTGTCCGAGCGGCCGAAGCCGTCGGTGCCGAGCACGGTGTAGGTGGCCGGGACGAACGCGCGGATCTGGTCGGCGAACGCGCGCACGTAGTCCGTCGCGGCGATGACCGGGCCCTGGCGGCCTTCGAGCAGCTGGGTGACGTAGGCCTTGCGCGCGGTCTTGGCTTCGGGGTTGAAGCGGTTCCAGCGCTCGGCGTCCCAACCGTCGCGGCGCAGCTCGGTGAAGCTGGGGCAGGACCAGATGTCGGCGGTGACGCCGAAGTCCTTGTCCAGCAACTCGGCTGCGGCGATGGCCTCGCGCAGGATGGTGCCGCTGCCCAGCAGCTGCACGCGCAGCTCGCCCTTCTTGGCCTTGCCGGCGTCCTTGAGCAGGTACATGCCCTTGATGACGCCTTCGGCCGCGCCTTCGGGCAGCGCCGGGTGGCTGTAGTTCTCGTTCATCAGGGTGATGTAGAAGAACTCGTCCTCCTGCTGATCGAGCATGCGCTCCATGCCGTGGTGCAGGATCACCGCCACTTCGCCGGCGAAGGTCGGGTCGTAGGCGCGGCAGTTCGGGATGGCGCCGGCCAGCAGGTGGCTGTGGCCGTCCTCGTGCTGCAAGCCTTCGCCGTTGAGCGTGGTGCGGCCGGCGGTGGCGCCGAGCAGGAAGCCGCGGGCGCGCATGTCGGCGGCCTGCCAGGCGGAGTCGCCGATGCGCTGGAAGCCGAACATCGAGTAGTAGATGTAGAACGGCAGCATCGGCACGTCGTTGGTGCTGTAGCTGGTGGCGGCGGCCATCCAGCTGGCGAACGCGCCGGCTTCGGTGATGCCTTCTTCCAGCACCTGGCCGGCCGCGTCCTCGCGGTAGTACGAGAGCTGGTCACGGTCGACCGGCTTGTACTTCTGGCCGTCGGGCGCGTAGATGCCCAGCTGGCGGAAGAGGCCTTCCATGCCGAAGGTGCGCGCCTCGTCGGCGACGATCGGCACGACGCGCGGGCCCACCTGCTTGTCGCGCAGGATGATCGAGAGCGACTGCACGAAGGCCATGGTGGTGCTGATCGACCGCTCGCCGGTGTCCTGCATCAGGCGGTCGAACACCTTGAGCTCCGGCGCTTTCAGCGTCTCGGTGCTCTTGCGGCGACGCTGCGGCAGGAAGCCGCCCAGCGCCTGGCGGCGCTCGAGCATGTACTGCACTTCCTCGGAATCCTTGCCCGGGTGGAAGAACGGGATCTCGCCGTCCTTGAGCGCGGCGTCGCTGACCGGAATCTTGAAGCGGTCGCGGAACGTGCGCACGGCCTCGTCGTCGAGCTTCTTGGTGTTGTGGGTGGGGTTGAGCGCCTCGCCGGCGCTGCCCAGGCCATAGCCCTTGACGGTCTTGGCGAGGATGACGGTCGGCTGGCCCTTGGTGTCCACCGCGTTCTGGTAGGCGGCGAAGACCTTGTGCGGATCGTGGCCGCCGCGGTTGAGGCGCCAGATGTCGTCATCGCTGAGGTTGGCGACGAGGTTGGCGGTCTCGTCGTACTTGCCGAAGAAGTTCTCGCGCGTGTACGCGCCGCCGAAGGCCTTGCAGTTCTGGTACTCGCCGTCGACGGTCTCCATCATCAGCTGCTTGAGCATGCCGTCCTTGTCCTTGGCCAGCAGCGGATCCCAGTAGCTGCCCCAGATGGTCTTGACGACGTTCCAGCCGGCGCCGCGGAACTGGCCTTCCAGTTCCTGGATGATCTTGCCGTTGCCGCGCACCGGGCCGTCGAGACGCTGCAGGTTGCAGTTGATGACGAAGACCAGGTTGTCGAGGCCTTCGCGGCCCGCGACCGAGATCGCGCCCAGGCTTTCCGGCTCGTCGGTCTCGCCGTCGCCCATGAAGCACCAGATCTTGCGGTCGGACTTCGGGATCAGGCCGCGCGCTTCAAGGTACTTCCAGCTGCGCGCCTGGTAGATCGCCGCGATCGGGCCCAGGCCCATCGAGACCGTGGGCACCTGCCAGTAGTCTGGCATCAGCCAGGGGTGCGGATAGGACGAGATGCCCTGGCCGTCGACCTCCATGCGGAAGTTGTCGATCTGCTCTTCGGTGAAGCGGCCTTCGAGGAACGAGCGCGCGTAGATGCCCGGCGAGCTGTGGCCCTGCGTGGCGATGACGTCGCCCGGGTGGTCGGCCGACGGCGCGCGGAAGAAGTGGTTGAAGCCCACGTCGTAGAGCGTGGCGCTCGAGGCGAAGCTGGCGATGTGGCCGCCCAGATCGCCCGGCTTGCGGTTGGCGCGCACGACCATCGCCATCGCGTTCCAGCGGATGATCGAGCGGATGCGCCACTCGAGTTCCGGGTTGCCCGGCATCTTCGGCTCGAGATGCGTGGGAATGGTGTTGACGTATTCGGTGGTCGGCGCGAACGGCAGGTGCGCACCGGCGCGGCGCGTCAGCTCGACCATGTTCTCCAGCAGCTGGTGCGCGCGTTCCGGGCCGCCGACGTCGATGACCGCTTTGAGCGACTCGACCCATTCGCGGGTCTCGGTCGGATCGGGATCGTTCTGCAGGACGTCGTTCAGCCAGTTCATTCTGTGCTCCAGCGCGGCGCGCATGCCCGCGTCTCATGGGGGTCGTTCGGACCCTGAATTCTAGCAGGGGGCCGCGATTGACACCGGACGCCAGCGGACGGTCCGCGTTGCCACGGGCGCGGCCCTCGGCGATGATCCCGTGTTCAGGGGTGGATGCGGCATCATGCGCGACCGCTCCGCCCGCGCGAGACCCACACCCCGATGTCCCCGACCCCGTTCTCCCTGCTGAGCCGCTGGCGCCTGCCTGTCCTGGGAGCGGCGATCATCGCCATCGTGGTGGGGCCGTTCCTGATCATGCGTTCGGCGATCGGCGAGGCGGACGCGGCCACCGAAGAGGTGATGCACACCCGCACGGTGGAATCGCTGATCCAGATGGTCGCGGCGGATGCGCGCAGCCTCGAGGCCGCCGCGCTGTCGCGGGCCCGCGGCATCGACAGCCCGATCCTGCGCCAGCGCATCGAGGAGGCCAACGCACGCATCATGCCCAACGTGGACGCGGTGCTGGCGCTGACCCGCGACAACCCCGAACAGCAGGCCCGGCTGGGCGCGCTGCGCAGCAATCTCGAACAGCGCTTGGCGCGCATCGACACGGTGACGCGCGCGGCCGAGTCGGCGAGCGACGACCAGATCGACAACATGGTGGTGCTCAACCCCATCCAGCGGCTGGTGATGGACATCGTCGCCGAGGAGCAGCAGTTGCTGGAAGCACGCAGCGCGCGCGCGGCGCGTGCCGACCGCAATGCCAACCTCGCCAGCTGGGCGTCGATGTTCGTGCAGCTGGTGCTGTTGCTGGGCGCGAGCTATTTTGCCGTGCGCCAGCAGAGCGGACGCCGCGAGGCCGAGGGCCTGGCGATGCGCGCGAGCAACCGGTCCGCGCTGGTGCTCGACAGCGTGCGCGAGCCGATCGTGCTGATCGACGGCAACCAGCGCGTGATCATGCACAACGCCGCGTTTGCCGAGCTCTACGGCGTGGGTGTCGAGATCCGCGGCGCGATGCTGGCGGAAGTCGGCGAAGGGGCCTGGGACGATCCCGAGACCCTACGCCGCCTGCACGACGTGCTGGCGCGCGACCGCGAACTGTGGGACTACCGCCTGAGCCAGCCCACGGTGGACGGCATGGAACGCACCATGCTGATCAATGCGCGCCGCATGCCGCTGCCCGACCGCGAGGACGCGGTGGTGCTGGTGACCGCGTCCGACGTGACCGCGCAGAGCATGAGCGAACGCCAGATCCGCGACCTCAACCAGCAGCTCGAAGGCAAGGTGGAACAGGTCTCGGACGTCAACCGCGAGCTGGAGGCCTTCAGCTATTCGGTGTCCCACGACCTGCGTGCGCCGCTGCGGCACATTGCGGGTTTCGCCGACAAGCTGTCGCGCCACCTGGGCGACGAGGTCGACGAGAAGACCACGCATTACCTGGGCGTCATCGGCGGTTCGGCGCGGCGCATGTCGGCGCTGATCGACGACCTGCTGGTGTACTCGCGCCTGGGCCGCAGCGCGCTGCGCCTGCAGAGCGTGGACCTGCAGTCGCTGGTGGCCGATACCCGCGCGATGCTCGATTCGAACGCGTCCGCCGAGCATCCCGGCCACCGCATCGAATGGACCATCACCCCGCTGCCGATCGTCGTGGGCGACGAGAACATGATGCGGCAGGTGTGGCTCAACCTGCTGAGCAACGCGGTCAAGTACAGCAGCGGCAGCGAGCCGGCGCGGATCGAGATCGGCTGTCGTCGCAGCGCCGATGGCGGTTACGAGTTCAGCGTGCGCGACAATGGCGCCGGCTTCGACATGCAGTACGCAGGCAAGCTGTTCGGCGTGTTCCAGCGCCTGCACTCGGCCAGCGAGTTCCCCGGCACCGGCGTCGGCCTGGCCAGCGTCCGCCGCGTGCTCGGTCGCCACGGCGGCCGCATCTGGGCCGAGTCCGAGCCCGGCAAGGGCGCGACGTTCCACTTCACCCTGCCTGCTTCGTTCTCCGAGGCAGGTCCGACTTCAACTCCAGGACATTCCCTGACATGAGCGAAATCCGCACGATCCTTCTCGCCGAGGACAGCCCGCACGATGCCGAGATGGCGATCGATGCGCTGCGCGAAGCCCACCTCGCCAATCCCATCGTGCACGTGGAGGACGGCGTGGAAACGCTGGACTACCTGTTGCAGCGTGGCAAGTACGCCGACCGCGCGCCGGGCGATCCGGCGGTGCTGCTGCTCGACATCAAGATGCCGCGCATGGACGGCCTCGAAGTGCTCAAGCAGCTGCGCGAGCACGAAACGCTCAAGCGCATGCCGGTGGTGATCCTGTCGTCCTCGCGCGAAGAGAGCGACCTGGCGCGCAGCTGGGATCTCGGCGTGAACGCCTACGTGGTCAAGCCGGTGGATGTGGACCAGTTCTTCGAAGCGGTGCGCACGCTCGGCAAGTTCTGGGCCGTGCTCAACGAAACGCCCGACGAAGAGTGATGGTCGATGCCGCGCCGCTGCGGGTGCTGATCGTCGACGACTCGCGCGACGACGCCGAGCTCACCGAGCTCACCCTGCGCGACGCGGGCATCGCGGTCGACTGCCGCCGCGCCTATGGCGAGGCGGGGTTGACCGACCTCCTGCGCGATTTCCGTCCGCAGATGGTGTTGTCGGACGTGAACCTGCCCGGCTTCTCCGGCGCCGAGGCGATGGGCCTGGCGCGCGCGATGCTGCCCGGGGTGCCGGTGGTGTTCCTGACCGGTTCGGAGATCGGCGCGCCCGGCGAAGAGCTGCCTGTCGGCGATGGGCTGGTGTTCAAGGATGCGCTGGAGCTGCTGCCGGATATGGTGCGGCGGTTGATGGCGGCTTGATTGAAGGGCTCCCCCGGGTTGCGGGGGAAGGACCTGTTCGCCGCGGCTGTGGTGCTGCGGTGGGGTTGCTGCGACCGGCCTGCCCTCACCCCAACCCCTCTCCCGGAGGGAGAGGGGCTCAGATATCGCGCGACGCGGGGCACCGCGGCCTGACGCAGTGGAAGGCTCGGCGCGCGGCTTGAAGCGTCGGTTGGAGTAGCGCGAGCGTCTGCCCTCACCCCAACCCCTCTCCCGGAGGGAGAGGGGATCGGTACTCGCGCGATGCGGGGAAAAGCGCGCTCTGATGCAGCGGATGGCTTGGCGCTGAAGCTTCGAGTCGGAGTGTCGCGAGCGTCTGCCCTCACCCCAACCCCTCTCCCGGAGGCAGAGGGGATCAGATATCGCGCGATGCGGGGCGCTGCGGCCTGACGCAGTGGAAGGCTCGGCGCGCGGCTTGAAGCGTCGGGTTGGAGTATCGCGAGCGTCTGCCCTCACCCCAACCCCTCTCCCGGAGGGAGAGGGGCTCGGTCATGCGAGCGTTGCGCTTTGAAGCCCCTCTCCCTCCGGGAGAGGGGTTGGGGTGAGGGCCGCCGGAGACGCGATCCCCAATAGAAGCCGAGCGCATCGAACGCCGCCGCCTTCAGCGCAACGCGTCACCGCCGAAGCAGTCACGCGCCCGGAAGACTCACCCCTCCGCCAGCTGCGCCTTGCGGATCTGCGCATCCACCGATGCGATCGCGGTCATGTTGATCACGCGCCGCGGCGTGGCCGACGGCGTGAGGATGTGCGCGGGCTTGTTGACGCCCATCAGGATCGGGCCCAGTGCGGCGCCGCCGGTCATCACCCGGATCATGTTGTAGGTGATGTTGGCCGCATCGATGTTCGGGAACACGAACAGGTTCGCGCGGCCACTGAGCGTGGTGTCGGGCAGCATGCGCCGGCGCAATGTCTCGTCCCAAGCGGTGTCGCCCATCATTTCGCCGTCGAACTCCAGCTTCGGCGCGCGGCGCACGAGGATCTCGCGGACGTCGCGCATCTTGCGGGCGCTCGGGTCGTCGTGACTGCCGAAGTTCGAATGCGACAGTAGCGCGATCTTCGGCTCGATGCCGAACAGCTTCAGCCGGTACGCAGCCTGGATGGTGCTCTCGGCGATCTGCTCGGCGGTCGGGTCGGGCTGCACGTGGGTGTCGACGAAGAACCACAGGCCCTGGTCGTTGACCACGCCGGTCATCGCGGACGTGCTCTGCAGGCCCGGGTCGAGCGGCAGCACGCTGCGCACGTAGCCGAGCTTCTTGTGGAAGCGGCCGACGATGCCGGTGATCATCGCGTCGGCCTCGCCGCGGTCGACCATGATCGCGGCGATCAGCGTGGGACGCGAACGCAGCAGGTTCTTCGCCGAGTCCGGGGTCACGCCGCGACGCGAGGTCAGCGCGTGGTAGTGCTGCCAGTACTCGTTGAAGCGGGGATCGTCGTTGATATTGGTCAGTTCGAAATCGCGGCCGGCGACCAGGCGCAGGCCCAGGCGCTTGATGCGCATGTCGATGACGTCGGGCCGGCCGATCAGGATCGGCGTCGCCAGGCCTTCGTCGACGACGGTCTGCACCGCACGCAGCACCACTTCCTCTTCGCCTTCGGCGTAGACGATGCGCTGGCGGTCGCTGCGCGCACGGTCGTAGACGGGCTTCATCACGAGGCCGGTGCGGTGGATGAACTGGCCGAGCTTCTCGCGGTAGGCGCGCATGTCGTCCATCGGACGCAGCGCGACGCCCGACGCCATCGCGGCTTCGGCCACGGCCGGGGCGACGATGGTCAGCAGGCGCGGGTCGAACGGACGCGGAATGATGTACTCGCGGCCGAAGCTCGGGATCTCCTCGCCGTAGGCGCTGCCCAGATCACTGGCTTCTTCCTTGGCCAGCTGCGCGATCGCGTGCACGCAGGCGAGCTTCATCGCCTCGTTGATGCCGGTCGCGCCGACGTCGAGCGCGCCGCGGAAGATGTACGGGAAACAGACCGCGTTGTTGACCTGGTTCGGGTAGTCGCTGCGGCCGGTCGCGATGATCGCGTCCGGGCGCACGCGCTTGGCGTCCTCCGGCATGATCTCGGGATACGGATTGGCCAGCGCGAGGATCACCGGGTTCGGTGCCATCGTCTCGACCATTTCCGGCTTGAGGATGCCGCCGGCCGACAGGCCCAGGAACACGTCGGCGCCCTCGATGATCTCGGCCAGCGTGCGCGCGGGCGTGTCGCGCGCGTAGCGCGCCTTGTCCGGGTCGAGGTTGTCGCGGCCGGTGTGGATCACGCCGTCGCGGTCGAAGGCGAGGATGTGCTCGGGCCGCAGGCCCAGCGCGACCAGCATGTCCAGGCAGGCGATGCCCGCGGCGCCCGCGCCGGTGGTCGCGAGCCTGACGTCCTCGATGCGCTTGCCGGCGATCTCGAGCGCGTTGACGATCGCCGCGCCGACGATGATCGCGGTGCCGTGCTGGTCGTCGTGGAACACCGGAATCTTCAGCCGCTCGCGCAGCTTGCGCTCGACGATGAAGCATTCCGGCGCCTTGATGTCCTCGAGGTTGATGCCGCCGAAGGTCGGCTCGAGGCTGGCGATGATGTCGACGAGCTTGTCGGGATCGCGCTCGTCGACCTCGATGTCGAACACGTCGATGCCGGCGAACTTCTTGAACAGCACGCCCTTGCCTTCCATGACCGGCTTGCCGGCGAGCGCGCCGATGTCGCCGAGCCCGAGCACCGCGGTGCCGTTGGAGATCACCGCGACGAGGTTGCCGCGCGCGGTGAGTTCGCTGGCGGCGTTGGGATCCTTGACGATCTCCTCGCAGGCGTAGGCCACGCCCGGCGAATAGGCCAGCGCCAGGTCGCGCTGGGTCAGCATCGGCTTGGTCGCGCTGACGGTGATCTTGCCCGGCGGCGACATGCGGTGGTAGTCGAGGGCGGCCTGGCGGAATTCGTCGTTGGACATCGTCGGGGGATCTGCTCTGGAAAAATGACGCGGGACAGGATTCTAACCCCCGCCCCGCGCCGGGACCCGACGCGGGCGGATGGTGTGGCCCGACAGTCGATGGCCGGCGCGTGCGGGGCGCCTCTGCAGGCGCGGCGCCTGTGCCCGCATGCGTGTTCAGGGGCGCGCGATGGGCATTCGCCGGGACAGCTCCATCGCGCGCAAGCGCGCTCCTACAGTAGGGTGGCGCGGGGGACGCCGCCTAGAACACCACCTGGGTGCGGATGTTGAAGGTGTTGCCCGAGTCCTGGCCCGCATACGCGCCGACCTGGTTGTCGGTGTTCCAGCGCACGACGTTGAACATCACCCGCGACCAGTTGTTGAGGTACCAGTTGAGGCCCAGCGTCCACGAATCGGCCTCGCCGCCGCGCGCGGCGTCGGTGAAGTCGTACTTGTCCCAGCGCGTCGCCAGTTCCCAGGCGCCGATGCCGCCGTCGGTGACCGGACGCGCGACGCGGGTGGTGCCCCAGACGCCGGACCGTGCGCTGAAGCCCGGACGCTCGCCGGTGATCAGCCAGCCCGCGTAGGCCGAATGCGCCTTCTGGTCGACATCGCCCACGGACGTCGAACGCAGCGTGGTCTCGCTGGTCTCGGCGAAGGCCCAGAAGTTGCGCCAGGTGCCGCCGAGCTCCGCGCCCCAGGCCTTCTCGCCGGTGACGTCGTTGATCGCGCTGGCCGACACGCGGACGTTGTCGTTGAAGCGCGAGGCCACGCGCGGCGTGCGGTTGATGCGGTTGGTGTCCACGCCGTAGTCCTCGTGCACGTACCAGCCGCCGACATGCAGGAACCCGGCCGGGCGCTTGATCGGGTTGACGTGGCCGCGGAACGAATACGTCAGCGAGTCGGTCTCGGTGCCGGTGTTGCCGACGTCGTCGCCGGAGATGCCGAAGGTGGTGTGCCAGTTCCGGCCGATCGTCTTCATCTGCGCCCCGAGGCCGAAGTAGCCGCTGGCCGGCATGCCGACGCTGGCCACCGCGTTGCGTTCCATGAAGGGCGTGCGGGTCAGCGTGGTGCTCGCATCGATCGCGCGGTCCTTGAGCTTGTTGCCGATGTAGAACTCGGTGGGGAGGCCGCCGATCGTGGTGTCCCAGCGCAGATAGGCGTCGGAGATGCTGACCGTGTTGTCGGCCAGCTCGGCGTCGATCTTGTAGCCCAGCGGACCCATGCTGCCCAGCGCGCCGAGACGCACCTGGCGCAGGTTCGTGCCGCTGATGTTGCGCGTGTCGAAGCTCGAGCCGTGGGTGGACGAGAAGTCCACCAGCACGCGACCGCGCGGATTGAAGGTGAAGCTGCGGTCGCTGCTGCGGAATTCGGGGCCGCCGCGACGCCAGCTGACGTTCCCGCCACCACCACCGCCCCCACCGGCGGCGAGCTGCGCGACCTGGGCCTGCAGGATCGCCATGTCGTCCTGGCGGGTATCGGCGACGGCGGCGTCGATCTGCGCCTGCACGCCATCGACCGGCGCGGCTGCAGGGGCGGCGGCGACGGCCGGTGCGCCCATCGCGTCGAGGCGCTGGTTGAGCGCCTGCAGCTGCGCGGACTGCTGGCGGATCTGTTCGGCCTGCAGGCGGATCAGCTCACGCAGTTCGGTTTCGGTCGCGGTGTCGGCGGCGAGGCCGGGCAGCGCGGCCAGGCCCAGCAGGGCGCCGGCGGCCAGCGCGCGGGTGTGTGTGCGATTCATGCGGTGCTCTCTCCCGTGAAGCGGATGCAATGGCGTGGACGGCTCAGTCGCCGTCTTCTTCGAAATCGGCGTCGTCCCGCTGCGGCGGCGACGCGGCGGTGGTCTCGCCGGTCAGCGGCTGCAGGCTGACCGGCGGCGCGGCCATGAAGCCGTGGGCGCGCGCCCAGGTGGCGAACAGGCGCGGCCACTGCGCGACCTGCGTGCCGGGCCGGCCGAGGCCCCAGCTGTGGCCGCCGCGGTCGAAGATGTGCAGTTCCGCCGGCACGTCCTGCGCGCGCGCGGCCTGGAACATCAGCAGGCTGTGGCCGACGTCGGCGATCCGGTCGTCGGCGGCGTGGGCGAGGAACACCGGCGGCATGTCGCGACGCACGTGGCCTTCGACCGAATAGGCCTCGACCGCGTCGGGCTGCGTGGCGAGTTCGCGGCGGCTGCGCGTGGTGTCGTAGGGCGGCTTCAGCGTGACCACCGGGTAGAGCATCGCCAGGAAGTCCGGGCGCGAGGGCAGCCGGTCGCTGGCGTCGAGCGCGGGATAGAAGTCGTGGTCGAAGCGCGTCGCCAGGATGCCGGCCAGGTTCGCGCCGGCCGATGCGCCCATGACGCCGATCTTCGTGGGATCGATGCCCAGCGCATCGGCGTTCGCGCGCAGCAGGCGCATCGCGCGCTGGCCGTCGGCGAACGGCGCGCTGGCCGGCCAGCCGTCGGCCGGCATGCGGTAGTACAGCACCGCCGTGGTCACGCCGATCGACGCCAGCCACTGCGCCATCGGCCGCGCGGCGGTGCCGACCTGGATGCGGAAGTAACCGCCGCCGCCGAGGATCAGCACCGCGGTGCCGTTCGGCTGCGCCGGGCGGTGGATCTCCATGCGCGGCTGCGACACGCGGGTGACCGCGCCCATCGCACTGCCCTCGTTGCCGACCAGTTCCGGCCCGGAGACCGTCTGCGGCAGATGGCCCTCGGGCCACAGCGTGATGGTCGCGGGTGCGCCCTGCGCCTGCGCCAGCCCGGTGCAGGCCAGCAACAGGACGGCTAGTGCGGCCGGCCAGCGAATGCGTCTCGTCATGCGATCCCCCTCCTCGTGTGTGCGTCGTGCGATGTCGCAGTGCGGTGCGTATCGGCGGCCGCGCGCTGCTCCCGCCGTCGCCGCCCGGCGGCGCCACCGCAGCCCGTGTGCGGCGGCGGCGCGGACATGCGCGTCATCGAACCCTGGCGACGGGTTGTACGCGTGCGCGGCGGCGCTGCCGATAACGCATTGGTGTTAAACCGCGCATTCCTAGTCCTTTTGGACTAGCGCACACGCCCGCTCCACGGCCGCGCCCTAGAATTCCTCCCCTCGCGCGCGCAAGCGCGCGATCGCCCCTCACCGCGGCGGGTCGCCCCCGCGACGCGCCGCCGCTGCCCAAGGATTCCATGCGCCCCCTCCTCCCCCCGCTGCTGGCGCTGTGCGCCTGCGCCGTCACGCCCGTTCTCGCCGCCGAAGGCGCGCAGGCCTGGCCACCGAAATTCACGTTCGCCGATGACACCGAAGTCGCCCTGACCGGCAACTTCGCCTGGGACCACAGCGACTTCAGCGGCGACGACCGCCTGGGCAGCGACAACGGCATGCGCCGCCGCGAGTTCGGCGCGACCGCGAAGAAGGCCGGCGTCTGGGACGCGATGGTCTATTTCGACTTCGAGGCCCGGACCTGGCTCGACGTGTACGTGCGCTTCGAGACCGCGCACTTCTTCGACCGCGACCTCGGCAAGCTGCGCGTGGGCTACATGAAGGTGCCGGTCGGCCTGGAAGGCGTGACCAGTTCGCGCGCGGGCACGTTCATGGAACTGGCGGCGCCGATCCAGGCGATCTACCAGGGCCGCCGCACCGGCGTGGAGTGGACGCTCGAGCAGGACCGCGCGCTGTTCCAGCTCGGCGGCTACGGCGGCACCGACCTGCAGGGCGACAACCCCGGCCAGACCTATGCCGCGCGCGCCGCGTGGACGCCGCGCAAGGCCGAAGGCGACGTGCTGCACCTGGGCATCGCCGCGTCGCGCGAGAACCCGCAGGGCTGGACCGACGGCCGCGGCGTGCAGTTCGATCCGGACGCGCGCCTGCGTGCACGTCCGGGCGCGGGCCTGACCGATGTGCGCCTGGTCGATTCGGGCAGCCTCGCGCCGGTCGGCCACATCCGGCGCACGGGCCTGGAAGGCATCTGGATCCAGGGCCCGGTGTCGCTGCAGGCCGAACTGCTGCGCGCCGACATCGCCCGCGACGACGGCCTGGCCGACTACCGCGCCGATGGCGGCTATCTCGCCGCGAGCTGGCTGCTGACCGGCGAGAGCCGCCCGTACTCGGCCGGCAACGTCGCCAATCCGAAGCCGGCCAACGGCTACGGCGCGGTCGAGCTCGCCGCGCGCTACAGCACGCTCGACCTCGACGACGGCCCGGTCGGTGGCGGTCGCCAGCACGACTGGACGGTCGGCGCGAACTGGTACCTGACGCCGTACGTGAAGCTGCAGGCCAACTACGTGCGCCTCAACGCCACCCGTGCCGGCGTGACCACGCGCCCGGACGCGGTGGAAGTGCGCGCGCAGGTGCACTTCTGATCGTGGGCGGACGCCGCCCGCCGCGGCGTCCGCCTACACTTGCGTGATGCGCAGCAACCGACCGCGCCTACGACGCCTGCTGCTGACCGTGCTGATCGCCTGCGGCGGCCTCGCGCTGGTCGCGGGCCTCGGCTATCGCGAGGGGTCGCGGCGCGCGCTCGACGCGCAATCGGCGCAGGCCGCGCAACAGCTCGACCTGCAGGCGCAGGCGCTCAACCAGCGCATCGAACGCTACCGCGCCCTGCCGCAGGTACTGGCGCTGGATCCGGACCTGCGCGCGGCCGTGGCCGCGCCGGTCGACACCGCCGCGCAGGCGCGCCTCAACCAGCGCCTCGAAGAGGCCAACCGCACCACGCGCGCGTCGACGCTGACGCTGATCGATGCACGCGGCACCGCGATCGCGGCGAGCAACTGGCGTGATGCCGGCAGCAATGTCGGCGAGGACTACGCGTTCCGCCCCTACGTGCAGCAGGCGCTGCGCGAAGGCCGCGGGCGCTTCTACGGCATCGGCGTGACCACGGCCGTGCCCGGGTATTTCCTGTCCGAAGCGCTGCGCGACGACGCCGGCCGCGCGGTCGGCGTCATCGTGATCAAGATCGAGCTGGCCGCGATCGAACGCACCTGGCCCGACGACGGCGATCTGGTGCTGGCCAGCGACGCGCACGACGTGGTGTTCCTCGCCAGCCGCGCGCCGTGGCGGTATCGCGTGCTCGCGCCGCTGGATGCGGACGCGCGCCAGGAGCTCGTCGCGACCCGGCAGTACGAAGGCGAACAGCTGCGCGCGTATGCCGGCCAGGTGTTGCGCAACGCCGGCGCGCATGGCGCGGTGGTGCGTGTCGACATGCCGGCGATGCCCGGCCAGTGGCTGTGGCAACGCGCGCCGGTCGCCGATACCGACTGGACCCTGCACCTGCTGCACGACGCGGCGCCGATCGCGGCCGCGGGCCGCGAGTGGGCGACGATCGCCGGTGTGTCGTGGGCGGCGCTGGTGTTCCTGTTCCTGTTCCTGCAGCAGCGCGTGCGCCTGGGCGCGCTGCGCCGGCGCAGCCGCGACGAACTCGAGACCCTGGTGCGCCACCACGCCGAGGAACTGCGCAGCGCGCGCGACGGTCTGGTCGCCGCGGCGCAGGAAGCCGACACCGGCCTGAGCCGGCGGCTGGCGCACCTGCCGCAGGGCGTGGTGATCATCGACGCGGACCTGCGCATCGTCGCGTGGAATGCGCGCTACATCGAACTGTTCCGGTTCCCGCCCGAGCTGGTGCGCGTGGGCACGCCGATCGAAGAGGTCTTCCGCTACAACGCGCGTCGCGGCCTGCTCGGCCCGGGCCCGGTGGAAGACGCGATCGAACGCCGGCTCGACCATCTGCGCAGCGGCAAGCCGCACATGCGCGAGAGCGAGAAGACCGACGGCACCGTGCTGGAGATCCGCGGCAATCCGCTGCCCGACGGTGGCTTCGTCACCAGCTACGCCGACATCACCACCTACAAGACCACCGCGCGCGAACTGCGCACGCTGGCGGACGCGCTGGAACAGCGCATCGCCGAGCGCACCGCCGATCTCGAACAGGCGCGCGCCGAGGCCGAGGCCGCGAACCGCTACAAGGGCCGCTTCGCAGCCGCCGCGGTGCACGACCTGCTGCAGCCGCTCAACGCCGCGCGCATGTTCGCCGCCGGCCTGCGCGCGCGCCTGCGCGACGACGAGACCCGGCGCATCGCCGACAACATCGACGGCGCGCTGTCGGCGCAGGACGGCATCCTCGCCAGCCTGCTCGACATCTCGCGACTGGAGACCGGCACCTTGCGCACCGATGTGCGCGAGGTCGCGCTCGGGCCGCTGCTCGAAGGCCTGGCGCGCGAGACCGGTGTGCTCGCGCAGGCGCGCGGCCTGCGCTTCGACCACGTGCCCACGCGCGCCTGGGTGCGCAGCGACGCGACGCTGCTGCGACGGCTGGTGCAGAACTTCCTGTCGAACGCGGTGCGCTACACCGCGCGCGGCCGCATCGTGCTCGGCGTGCGGCGCGACGGCGACCGCTTGTGGATCGAAGTGCACGACACCGGCCCCGGCATTCCGCCGAACCGCCAGCGCGAGATCTTCGAGGAATTCCGCCGCCTCGACGACGGCAATGCCGGCGACCGCGGTGCGGGACTGGGCCTGGCGATCGTCGACCGCATCGCGCGCCTGCTCGGCCACCGCGTCGACCTGCGTTCGCGCCCCGGCACCGGCAGCGTGTTCCGGGTGTCGGTGCCGCTGGCCGACGCGCCGGCGCAGCCGGTCGTCGAAACGCCTGCGCCGAACCTGCCGGCCGAAGACGACGCGCCACTGCGCGGCTGCCGCGTCTGGGTCATCGACGACGACCCGCAGGTCTGCGCCGCGACCCGGCTCCTGCTGGAACGCTGGGACTGCGAAGTCCCCCTCGCCGACGGCCCGCACGCCGCGCTCGCCGCCGCCGTGCGCGGCGAAGCGCCCGACATCGTGCTGCTCGACGTGCGCATGGGCGACCACCACGGCCCGACGCTGTTCGACACCCTGTGCGACCGCTGGAGCGCGGTGCCGCTGGCGATCCTGGTGACCGGTGAATCCGACCCCGCGCTGCGCGCGCAGGCGCGCGATGCGGGTCAGGGGTTTCTGCCGAAGCCGGTGCGGCCGCCGGCGTTGCGGGCACTGATGATGCAGATGCGGTTGCGGGGGTACTGAGGGGCGCTATTTCGCAAACTGGGAAATCAAAACTCCTCCCGTCAACCCCACTGCATCCGTTCGTCATCCCAGCGAAAGCTGGGATCCATTTTGATCTTGGCTTTTTCGACGAACGTCAAAATGGGCCCCAGCTTTCGCTGGGGCGACGAGACTCAAAATCCCTGCGTTTCCGACCGCAGACTAAGCCTCATCCTCCCGCTCCAACGCCTTCACCAGCACAGCCGCCTGCGTGCGGCTGTGGCATTCGAGCTTCTTGAGGATCGCGGTCACGTGCACCTTGACGGTGTTCTCCGCCAGGCCGAGCTGGTGCGCGATCTGCTTGTTGAGCAGGCCGTCGGCGATGCCCAGCAGCACGCGGAACTGCTGCGGGGTCAGCTGGGCCAGGCGCGTGGCGAGTTGCGCGTCCTCTTCCGAGCGCTCGGCGGTCAGCGGCGGGAACCAGCTGCCGCCGTCGAGCACGCTCGCGACCGCCTGGCCGATCGATTCGGCCGGCGCCGATTTCGAGATGAAGCCCGAAGCGCCGAACTGCTGCACGCGGCGCACGGTGCGCGGGTGGTCGTTGGACGAGATCACCACGACCGGCAGTTCCGGACGCTCGCCGCGCAGCCACACCAGCGACGACAGGCCGCGCGCGCCGGGCATCGTCAGGTCGAGCAGCACCAGTTCGATGTCCGGATGCGCGTCGAGCGCGGGTTCGAGCGCGGAGGCGGTGGCGGCCTCGATCACGCGGATGCGGCCGAGGCTGTCGCGCAGTGCGTGCAGCACGGCGGCGCGCAGCAGCGGATGGTCGTCGGCGACGAGGATGGTGGGCATGGCGTCCATGCGGGGAGTCTGGCACGGACCGCGGAACGCGACGCCGGTCACGCTGGCACGGAATTCGCAGGCACACTACGCAAAGGGGGAACCGCAATTGGGTCAAAACGCCATCGCCAGCGCGCATGTCGAGCGCCAGCCAGTGCCTGTCGATGCCTGCAGCATCGGCAGGCCGCGGCGTCTGCTCGCCGCGGCGTGGCTGGCCTGCGCATCGCTCGTCGCGAGCGCGCAGGCGCCCGATCCGGTCGACGATCCACCGCTGAGCCTGGAGATGTACGGCCTCGACGAGGGCCTGTCGCAGCTGACGGTCTCGGCGATGACCGGCGACGACCAGGGCTTTCTGTGGGTCGCCACGCAGGACGGCCTCAACCGGTTCGACGGCCACCGCTTCCGCGCCTACCGCAATGCGCCCGACCAGCCGGTCGGCGGCGCGAACCTCGTCAGCAGCAGCATCGACAGCCTCGCCTTCGAAGCCGGGCGCACGCGCATGTGGCTGGGCACGAACGACGCCGGCCTGGCGGTCATGCACCTGCCGACGTGGACCCAGCGCCGGCTCGGCGTCGCCGACGGGCTGTCGCACGCGCGCGTGGTGCGCATCCTGCTCGATCCGGCCGGCGGCGCGTGGCTCGGCACCGAGGCCGGCGTGGACCATGTCGATGCCGAGATCCACAGCATCCGCACGCTGGGCACCACTGCCGAGATCGTCGGCCTGGCCTGGTCGCCGGTGCGCGCCGGTCCGGTCGCGCTCGATGCCGGATGCGGCCTGTGGTCGGTCGGGGCCGATGCGCTGGAGCGACTGCCGGGGCTGCCCGGCGCGAGGCGCTGCGTGTCGCTGCAGGCCGGACGCGAAGGGCTGTGGGTGCTCGCCGCCGATGCCGGCCTGTTCCGGCTCGACACCTCGGGCCGCGTGCAGCGGCACTGGCCGCTGGCCGAGCTCGGTGTGGCGGCGGTCGACGCGACGGCGATGATCCGGCTCGAGGACGGGCGCGTGCTGACCGGTTACGGCAACGGTGCGGTGGTGCAGCTGGCGCCGGGCAGCGACCGGCCGCGGCGCCTGCGCTTCGACAACCCGCCCCGCAGCGCGATCACCGGGTTCCACCAGGGGGCATCGGGCGCGTGGTGGATCGGCACCTACACCTCGGGCCTGTACCGGGTGCGGCCACTGGCGTCGGTGATCCGCCACGACGGCGCGGGCGTCGGCACGATGGACGACTGGGACAGCCACAGCATCCGCGCGATCCGCCGCGACGGTGCGCGCATGCTGATCGGCACCGACAGCGGCCTGCGGATGCGCGACGACGCACGTGCGCAGTGGCGTGCGGTGCCGGGATTGGCGGAACTGTCGGTGCGCGCGATCGAGCCGGCACGCGACGGCGGCTGGTGGATCGGCACCCAGGTCGGCCTGCACCGGCTGCATGCCGACGGCCGCATCGAGCCCGTCGACGGCCTGCGCGATGCGCGCATCGATGCATTGCTCGTCGAAGGCGACACGCTGTGGATCGGCACGCGCAGCGGCCTGCAGCGGCTGCAGGGCGGCCGCGTCCGCACCGACCCCGCCTTCGCGCCGATCGCCGGCGACGTGGTGACGGTGCTCCACCGCGACGACGACGGCAGCCTGTGGGTCGGCACCAACACGCGCGGGCTGTGGCGCTTGCACGACGGCGTGCTGGCGCGCGTGGAGCCGGCGGGCGCGGGCATGCACCGCTCGGTGTGGGCGATCCACGGCGACGCGGACGCGGTCTGGGTCGGCGCGTTCGCGGCCGGCCTCTACCGCATCGACCGCGCGACCGGCGTGTCGTCGGTGCTGACCGAACGCGACGGCCTGACCAACAACGTGGTCTACCGCATCCTGCCCGACCCCGGCGGGCGCCTGTGGCTGAGCACGAACCTGGGCCTGAGCGTCTATGACCCCGACAGCGGCATCGTGCAGAACCTCGGCCGCCGCGACGGCCTGCGCAACCAGGAATACAACAGCGGCTCGGCGTTCCGGGGCAGCGACGGGCTGCTGTACTTCGGCGGCACGATGGGCGTCGACGTGGTCGCACCGATGCAGCTGCCGCGGCGCAGCGCACCCGCGCATCCGGTCCTGACCAGCCTGCAACTGCTGAGCCGCCAGTCGGACGTGGATGCACGCAGCGGCGCCGAGACCGACATCGTCTACACGCCCGGCATCGACCTGCGCGAGGAGGACAGCGTCTTCACGATCGGCATGACCGCGATCGATTTCCTCGCCCCGGCCGCCGCGCAGCTGCGGTATCGCGTCGAAGGCCTGCACACCGGCTGGATCTATCCGCACCAGGCGCGCACCGAATTCTCGCTCAACCATCTGCCGGCGGGCCGCTACCGGCTGGAGGTGCAGGCCGCGGGCCGCGACGGCCAGTTCGGCGACTCGCGGGTGCTGACGATCGTCATGCCGCCGCCGCCGTGGCGGCATCCGCTGGCCTACGTGATCTACGCGGTGCTGGCCGCGCTGGTGGTGGCCTTCTTCGTACGCCGCACGCGGCGCGCGGTGCTGCGCGAACGCGAGCGTGTCGAACTGCTCAACCGCACCGTCGCCGAGCGCACCGCGCAGCTCGAACAGGCCAACCGGCAGCTGCAGCAGAGCAACGCCCAGCTCGACGCGGCCACGCGCCTCGACCCGCTGACCCAGGTGCCCAACCGCCGCGAACTGCAGCAGTGGCTGGCGCGCGAGGCCGTGGATGCGCCGAACCGGCGCGGCTCCGACACGCTGTATTTCTTCATGCTCGACATCGATGCGTTCAAGCGCATCAACGACGGCCACGGCCACCAGGCCGGCGACGAAGCGCTGGTGCAGTTCGCCGCGCGCATGCGCGCACTGACCCGCGACGGCGACCTGCTGCTGCGCTGGGGCGGCGAGGAATTCATGCTCGTCGCCCGGCTCGACGACGCCGATGCCGCGGCCGGTCTGGCCGAGCGCATCCGCAGCACCGCCGCCGACACGCCGATCGCGCTCGCGCACGGCGCCGCGCTGCGCATGACCTGCTCGATCGGCTTCGCGCCGTGGCCGTTCTCGTCCGCGTGGACGACGCTCGGCGACTGGCAGCAGACCATCGCGATCGCCGACCGCTGCCTCTACGCCGCCAAGGACGGCGGCCGCGATGCGTGGGTGGGCCTGGTGCCGGGCCCGGGCGCGGATCGCCCGCGCTTGCAGGCGCTGCTGTCGGGCGCCGATCCGGCCACGCTCGGCGACGCGGTGCGCCTGCTGCATTCGACGCTGGAGCCGCCGCGCTTCGAGCGGTGATGCGGGTCCTGCGATGGGTTTCGCTGTGCTCTACCCGTCCGGCGGATGGGGCTCGATATTCCTGTAGGAGCGCGCTTGCGCGCGATGACGCGTTCCCGGCGAAGCCCGTCGCGAGCAAGCGCGCTCCTACACACGATGCGTGGGATGGGTGGCGCGCAGCAAACCCGTCGCCCCGGATGCCTACAGCCGGTCCAGCCGGATCCGGTTCGCGAACAGCGAGAACGCCAGCATCCCCGCCAGCCCGCCGGTGCGTTCGAGCCACGGTGGCAACCACCGCGGCGGCGCGAGCGTGCCGTCGTCGAACAGCGGCGACAGGCGGCGCACGTCGTCGAGGGTCATCTTGCCGGCGAACAGCTGCCGGCACAGCGGCAGGCGCTGCCCGGCCAATGCCTGACGGAAGAAGGTGTGCACGTCGATCAGGCCGCGCAGGTACACCGCGTCCTTGGTGAACGCATGGCCGCCCGTCAGCGGCACGCCGCGGAACACGCGCTGCGCCGACGCGAAGCTCTCGGCCGCCGACTGGCCCGCGCCGTGGAAGTAGTCGAACACCTGCAGGAAATCCGCGCCTTCGAGCGCGTGCGCGATCGCCTCGATGCGCAGGCTCACGCGCTTCATCCGGCCGATGTCGATGCTGCCGGTGATCTGCTCGGCGAACACCGCCAGCCCTTCCTGCGTGCACGTCGTGCGCGGCGACGACATCGCCAGGCTCGGCAGCAGCGGTTGCGCGCGGCCGTTGAGCGCGGTCAGCGAATGCACGAAGGCCTCGTGCTGCAGCAGCTGTCCGCGGTCGTGGATCGAGTAGCGCGCATCGCTGCGCAGGCGCAGCCGGTACGCGCCGGCCGCGGCCTTGGCGATCATGCCCGGATCGAGTTCGACCGCGACCACGCGCGTGCCGAAGTACGCGTCGAGATCGTCCTGCAATTGCGCCTGCAGCGTGGCGGCGTCCAGCGTCGGATGCTCGACGTCGGCGAGCAGGCCGGGATCGAGTTCGTCGGCGATCTGGATGAAGTGGCGCGCGGCGTCGCAGGTCGTCAGCGCGCCGCCGGGCAGGGTCGCGTCCGGGCGGCCGTAGAGCGCGATCGCGCGGTCGCCGGCCGCCGCGGTGCCGAGCGATTCGAGCAGCTGCGCGGCCGCGTCCCAGGCGCGCGTCGATTCGACGATGTAGGCGCCGAGCGGATGGTCCTGATCGGCGGCGTCTGCGATCGATGCGAGTGCGCGGCGGGTCTCGGCGAAGTCGAGAACCGGGTATGCGATCTCCGGCATCTCCCGGCGCCCGGCGGCGAACGCGGACAGGAAACGCTGCTGCGCCTCGGGCGGCCAGCTCGCCAGGCTCAGCACCCGGATCCCGCGCGCGGCGGCGACCATGCGCGCATCGAGCGCGGCGTGATGGGCGATGGCGTCGGGCATCGGCGGCTCCGGCGGGTGGTGGGGTCACGCTAGCGGATCGTTGCGAACGACTCCATGGCAGGAAAATGCATCGGCATGTCGGGACGGTTCACGCGATCGGTTGCCCTCACCCCAACCCCTCTCCCGGAGGGAGAGGGGCTCAAAGCAGGCGCTTGCACGGTCTAGCCCCTCTCCCTCCGGGAGAGGGGTTGGGGTGAGGGCCATCGACGTCGCAATCCCGACCAGCCGCGATACCCGAAGCCCTACTCCTCCTGCGTCCAATCCGACCCGCGCTTCGCCGGCTTGACCCCCGGACGCCCGCCGGTCTTCGGCGCCGGCTTGCCCGCAGGCCGGCTCTCCGCCTTCTGCGCCATCCGGCTCGCGAGCTGACCCGCTGCGCCGGCGAGTTCGTCGCGCAGTTTCAGATAACTGCCCAGACGCCCCGGATCGAGCGTGCCGGCATCGACCGCTTCCCACACCGCGCAGCCCGGCTCGCTGCCGTGCGTGCAGTCGCGGAACCTGCACTGCGCGGCGACCGCTTCGACGTCGGCGAAGCCGCCTTCCGACAGATCCTCCTCGCCGGTCGGCTTGAGCTCGCGCATGCCGGGCGTGTCGATCAGGCAGGCACCCGACGGCAGCGGGATCAGCGCGCGGTGCGTCGTGGTGTGGCGGCCGCGGTCGTCGGTCTCGCGCACCGCGGCGGTCTTCATGCGCTCGATGCCGAGCAGGCTGTTGGTCAGCGTGGACTTGCCCGCGCCCGAACTGCCAACCAGCACCGCGGTCACGCCCGGGCCGAGCCAGCGGTGCAGCACCGCGGCGCTGCCCTGGTCGCGCGCGTTGACCGGCACGACGGCCACGCCGAGCCCGGCGATCTCGGTCAGCGCGGCGACGGCCGCGGCGATGTCGGCTTCGGGCTTGTCGGCCTTGGTCAGCACGATCACCGGCGTGCCGCCGCCCTGCACCAGCAGCAGGTAGCGCTCGATGCGGCGCGGGTTGAAATCGGCGTCCAGCCCGCAGACCACGAGCACGGTGTCGATGTTCGCGGCGATCAGCTGCTGCTTGTAGTGCTCGCCAGCGGCGGCGCGCTTGATCGCGCTGCGCCGCGGCAGCATCGCGACGATGCGCTTGCCGTCCTCGACCAGCACCCAGTCGCCGACCGCGGCGCGGTCTTCCGGCGCGATCGTGCCCTTGCGGTAGCCGCTGCGGCGCAGCCAGTCGGGCAGCGATTCGACCGCGATCGCCTCACCCGGCGCGCCGGCGACCAGATAGCCGGAGCGGTGCTGCTCGACCACGCGCATCGGCCGGGCCTGCGGATGCGCCGCCATGGTGTCGGCCCAGGGCCCGGATGGCGGACCTTCGAACGGCCAGCCGATCGCGCGCAGTAGGAGATTGGCGGAAGTCAAACGACGGGGCGGGCGGTCGGCATGCGGCGGATTCTACGGCGATCCCCCCTTTGGGCGCGCGCTCGCGCGCGATTCCAGGATTGCCCGCCGCGCCGGAGATGCCGGAACCGCGACCAGCGTCGCTTCCACAAGTCGATGCCCGCGCCGCATGAACACGGCTTTTCAGCTAGCATCCGGCGATATTCCGCGCCAGATGCCGCCCCGATGTCCGCTCCCCTGCATGCTCCCCTGAAGACGCGCGAGCGCCTGACCGAAGTCCGTTACGAGATCCGCGGCGAACTCGCGCGGCGCGCGCGCGAACTCGAAGCGCAGGGACGCACGCTGATCAAGCTCAACATCGGCAATCCCGGCGCGTTCGGTTTCCGCGCGCCCGATCACCTGCAGCGCGCGATCGCCGACCACATCCACGACACCGATCCCTACACCCACCAGCAGGGCCTGCCGGTCGCGCGCGAGGCGATCGCCGCGCACCACGCCGCGCGCGGCACGCCGGAGGTCACGCCCGAGCGCGTGTTCGTCGGCAACGGGGTCAGCGAACTGATCGACATCGCACTGCGCGCGCTGCTCAATCCCGGCGATGAAGTGCTGGTGCCGTCGCCCGACTATCCGCTGTGGTCGGCGGCGACGATCCTCAACGACGGTCGCCCTGTGTTCTACCAGTGCAAGGAAGACAACGGCTTCCTGCCCGATCCCGACGAACTCGAGGCGCTGGTCTCGCCGCGCACGCGCGCGATCGTGCTGATCAATCCGAACAACCCGACCGGCGCGGTGTATCCGCGTGCGCTGCTCGAGCGCATCGTCGCGATCGCGGCCAAGCACGAGCTGCTGCTGCTGTGCGACGAGATCTACGACGGCATCACCTACGACGACGCGCCGTTCGAACCGATCGCGCCGATCGCCGGCGACGTGCCCTGCGTGTCCTTCGGTGGCCTGTCGAAGGTGCACCGCGCCTGCGGCTGGCGCGTCGGCTGGGCGGTGCTGTCGGGCAGCGAGGCGCGCAGCCGCGACTTCCGCAACGCGATGGACCTGCTCGGCGCGCTGCGCCTGTGCGCGAACGTGCCCGGCCAGTTCGCGATCGAGGCCGCGCTGACCGGCATCGACACGATCAGCGCGTTGTGCGCGCCCGGCGGCCGCCTGCACGAGGCGCGCCGCGCGGTGATCGAGGCCTGCGACGCGAGCCCCTGGCTGCGACTCGTCGCCCCGGCCGGCGCGCTGTACGCGTTTCCCGGCATCGCCGAGGAATACGCGCAGGGCTTCGACGACCACGCGTTCGCGCTGGAACTGATGGAAGCCGAGGGCGTGCTGGTGGTGCCGGGCAACAGCTTCAACGTGCCCTACCGCAACCATTTCCGCGTGACCCTGCTGCCCGAGCCCGCGCAACTGCGCGAGGTGTTCGCGCGCATCCATCGCGTGCTGGAACGCCAGATCAGCGACGCGCGCAAGGTCGTGCCGCTGGCGAAGCGCCAGGCGCGCGTCGCCGGATGACCGCGCCGCGTCGCTATCTCGCGCTCGGCGACAGCTACACGATCGGCGAAGGCATCGCCGCCGAAGACCGCTGGCCGGTGCAGTTGGCCGACGCCTTGCGCGGGGAAGGCATCGCACTCGACGCGCCCGAGATCATCGCGACCACCGGCTGGACGACCGACGAACTCGATGCGGCGATCGACGCCGCCGCGCCGGCCGGCCCCTTCGATCTGGTGAGCCTGCTGATCGGCGTCAACGACCAGTACCGCGGCCGCGACGTCGCGGTGTACGGCCCGGCATTCTCGGCGCTGCTCGAACGCGCGATCGGCTTCGCCGGCGGCGATGCGACGCGCGTGTTCGTAATCGCGATTCCCGACTGGGGCGTGACCCCGTTCGGTGCGCATTCGGGCCGCGACGTGGCCGCGATCGCGCGCGAACTCGATGCCTACAACGCGACCGCTGCGGCGATCTGCGCGGCGCGCGGCGTCGCCTTCGTCGACATCGCGCCGGTCAGCCGCGCGCATGGCGGCGAAGCGGAGATGCTCGCCGACGACGGTCTGCATCCTTCGGCTGCACTGCATACCGAATGGACGCGGCTGGCGCTGCCGGTCGCGCGCGGCTTATTGTCGCGGGCATGACCGCGACCCCTTCTGACACCACGCCGCTCTCCACCGCTCCCTATCCACGCGAGGCCGCCCGCGACATCGCGCGCGCATTCCTGCCCAGGCACGCGCTCGGCAACCGCTACGACTACTACTACACGCTGACCAAGCTGCGCACCGATCCGCTGTATCCGGGCGTGCTGCAAGCGCTCCGTCCGACGAGCGCGCCGGTGCTGGATCTGGGCTGCGGACTCGGCCTGCTCGCGCACGCACTGCGTGCCGACGGCCAGTCGCTGCCGTTCAAGGGCGTCGACATCGACGCGGCCAAGATCCGCCGCGGCCGCGACGTCGCCGCGCGCAGCGGGCTCGCCGACGTGCAACTCGACGTGCTCGATCTCGGCGTCGGCCTGCCGGCGCACCAGGGCAGCGTCACGATCCTCGACGTGCTGCAGTACCTGACGCCCGAACGCCAGCGCGACCTGCTCGACGACGTGATCGCGATGCTGGTGCCCGGCGCGCGCCTGGTGATCCGCAGCGGCCTCGCGGATGAGACCTCGCGCAGCCGCACCTCGCGCATCACCGACCGCCTCGCCAATTTCGCCGGCTGGATGCAGGAGCGCGCGAAGAGCTACCCGACCGCCGACGGCCTGCGCGGCCAGCTCGAAGGTGCAGGCCTGCAGACGACGCTGCGCCCGCTCTATGGCGACACGCCGTTCAACAACTGGCTGATCGTCGGCGTGCGCGAGTAGTGACCCGCGATGGGTTTCGCTGCGCTCGACCCATCCTGCGGCCACGTCCTCGAGTGGAACGAGCCCCTCTCCCTCCGGGAGAGGGGTTGGGGTGAGGGAAGGCACACGCGAGACCTGTCGGATCCGGCCATCCCTGCGCCGCAGCTACATATGGGTCGAGCGCAGCGAAACCCGTCGACTGCTCGACTGCGCTCAGCCGGTCCGCGGCAGCACCGCCCGCAATCCCTTCGCCCGCATCCGCGCGAGCACGCCCTCGACCATCGCGACGTTGCGGCCATGCTTCGCGCCCTCGTGCAGCAGCACGATCGCACCGGGTGAGAGATCGGCGTCGATCCGCGCGACCACGTCGTCCACATCCGCCTTCACCGCATCGAAGCCGCGCGCGGTCCAGCCCACGCGCGCCAGTCCCGCATCGCGCAGCGGCGCGTGCACGAAGGGATTGGTGTGACCGACGACCGAGCGGAACCACACCGGCGCATGTCCGGTGATGCCGATCAGCGTGCGCTGGCATTCGAGAATCTCGCGACGCATCCGCGCCGGGCCCAGCGCCCAGAACATCGCCTGCGGATGGGTCTGGCTGTGGTTGCCGATGCCGTGGCCGCGCGCGGCGATCTCGCGCACCAGGTCCGGCCGCGCGGCGGCGCGTGCGCCGACGAGGAAGAACGTGGCCTGCGCGTCGTGCGCATCGAGCAGGTCGAGCAGCGCGCGGGTGTCGTCGGACGGGCCGTCGTCGATCGTCAGCCACACCCCTTCGGCCGGCAGCCGGGTCAGCACCGGGCCGTACAGCCGCGAGTCCGGCGCCAGCACGCCCCACAGACAGACCGCGTGACTGGCCAGCAGCAGCGGCAGGCCGACCGCCCAGCCGAACCGCCACCAGAGCAGCGCGACCAGCAGCTGCGAGGCGATCAGCAGCGGCAGCCACAGCTGCGGACGACGGGGCGGGCGGTGCACGGACATGGCGCGCATGATGCCATCGGCACCGCGGCGCAACGCGGCGTTCCGGGCCTACGGGCGCCCCATGCGGGCTTGCATCGCGGGCCGCGCGGTACCATGTGGATCGTTCACGCACACCGGATCCATGCCATGTCTCTCGACCCCGCCCTCCGCACCCGCATCGAAACCCTGCTGCAGGGCAACCGGGCCGTGCTGTTCATGAAGGGCTCGCCGACGACCCCGCAATGCGGCTTCTCCGCCAAGGCCGTGTCCGCGCTCGAAGCGGTGGGCATCGACTACGCGACCGTCAACGTGCTCGAGGACGGCGAGATCCGCGAAGGCATCAAGGCCTACGGCGACTGGCCGACGATTCCGCAGCTCTATGTCGACGGCGAACTCGTCGGCGGCAGCGACATCATCGAGCAGATGGTCGGCAGCGGCGAGCTGCACGGCCTGTTCGGCGTCGCCCCGCCGGACCGCACCCCGCCGTCGATCTCGATCACCGCGGCCGCGCGCGAGATGATCGCCAAGGCGGTCGGCGATGCCGGCGGCGACTACGTGCTGCAGGTCGACATCGACGGCAACTTCCGCACCCGCTTGCAGCTGGCGCCGCGCAGCGCCTCGGCGATCATCGCCCGGGCCGACGGCATCGACGTGCAGTTCGACCTCGCCGGCGCACGCCGCGCCGACGGCATGACGATCGACTTCGCCGACGACATCCGCGGCCGCGGTCTGGTCATCGACAACCCGAACGCGCCCAAGCCGGTGCAGGACATCAGCCCGGCCGACGCCAACGACCGCCTCGCCGCCGGCACGCTGACGCTCGTCGACGTGCGCCCGCCGGACGAGCGCGCGATCGCCAGCGTCGCGCGTCCGTTTGAAGTCCTCGACGGCGACGCGATCACCCGCCTGCAGCAGCTGCCCAAGGACACGCCGCTGGCGTTCCTGTGCCACCACGGTGGCCGCAGCCAGCAGGCAGCCGAGCACTTCCGCAACCAGGGCTTCACCCACGTCTACAACGTCGCCGGCGGCATCGATGCCTGGAGCGACAGCGTGGATGGCGGCGTGCCGAAGTACTGACGTCGCGTTCCGGATCGACGGCACCAGGAGGCCACCGGGTCTCCTTGCCTCACCGTCGAACCGGGTCACGATGCGCCCGGTGCGGTGCGAGTGCCGGTCGCGTCGTTCCGCTTTCACTGTCTCGATTCCCGAGGACAGGACGATGTCCGCCACCCACCCGCACCTGCCGCTGATCGACCTGTCGCAGCTCGAGGCCGGCCGTCCCGCAGCGCGCGCGGCCGCGCTGCAGGCGTTGCGCCAGGGTGCGCGGGAGGTCGGGTTCTTCTACGTCGGCGGCCACGGCGTGCCGCCGGAACTCGATGCCGCGCTGCTGCAACAGGCGCGGGCCTTGTTCGCGTTGCCCGACGCGGACAAGCAGGCGATCGCGATGGTCCATTCGCCGCACTTCCGCGGCTACAACCAGGTCGGTGCCGAACTGACCCGCGGCAAGGCCGACTGGCGCGAACAGATCGACCTCGGCGCCGAACGCGACGCGGTGCCGCAAGCGCCCGGCGTGCCCGTGTGGACCCGGCTGCAGGGCCCCAACCAGTGGCCCGCGGCGCTGCCAGAATTCCGCCCGGTGGTGCTGGCCTGGCAGGATGCGGTCACCGACGTGCTGCTGCGTCTGCTGCAGGCCTGCGCCGAAGCCCTGGGCCAGCCGCGCGACGTGTTCGCCCCGATCTACCGCGACCATCCGTACCAGTTGATGAAGCTGATCCGCTACCCCGGCCGCGACCGGGTGGACAGCGACCAGGGCGTGGGCGCGCACAAGGACAGCGAGCTGCTGACGCTGATCCTGCAGGACGGCATCGGCGGCCTGCAGGTCGAGCTCGATGACGGCCGGGTCATCGACGCCACGCCGCGGCCCGGCACCTACATCGTCAACATCGGCGAACTGCTGGAACTGGCGTCGGACGGCTATCTCAAGGCCGCCGTGCATCACGTCAGCAGCCCGCCGCCCGGCGTCGAGCGTCTGTCAGCCGCGTTCTTCCTCGGCGCGCGCCTGGATGCCACCGTGCCGGCCCTGGTATTGCCGCCCGAACTCGCCCGCGAAGCGAGCGGCTATACCCGCGATCCGCACAATCCGCTGTTCCACCAGGTCGGACAGAACACGCTGAAGGGACGCTTGCGCTCGCATCCGGACGTGGCCGCGCGGCATCACGCGGATCTGCTGTCTCCGTCGAAGCCCTGACGCCGGTCGACGACCGGACGCGGCCTGCGGCCCTCGACACGCTTGCGCTGACCCGCGTCGACGTGCGTGCCACGCCAGCGTCGCGCGCTTCCGAAGTGCTCGACGAAGACGCGATCCCCCGCCTGCAGCAGTTCGTGCCTATGTCACCACGACGGCCGCAACCAGTAGGCAGCCGAGCATTTCCGCAACCAGCGCTACACATGCCTGCAACGTCGCCGGCGGCATCGATGCCTGGCGCGACGGGGTGGATGGCGCCGTGCCGAAGTACCGAGTCGGGATCCGCGAAGCGGTCTGCCGTCCCGGGAGACTGCGGCAGGACTGTCCGTGAAGGACGGCGGCCCGGATGTCCCGCCCCGCCGTCATACGCCGCGCTCAAGTCACGCGCGGATCGGCCGATAGCGGGTGACAGATTCCGGGAGATGAACGCGTTCGCGCGGACCATCGCCTTCACACCGTGAGTGCCATGCCCAAGCCGACCGACGCCGACGTCGTTGCTGAACACCCCCCGCGTGGGCGGGCGCGTGATGCCGGCAGCGCGATCGGTGCCGAGGCGCTGGTGACGCTGTTCGCGGGCGTCGACGAGCCGCAGCGCCTGCTGGCCGCGTTCGCCGACGGTGTGGCCGGTCTGCACGACGAACTGGGCGACCTGGGCCGCTACCTGCAGGCCGCATCGACGTCGGGCGACTGGCTGGCCTACGGACGTGCGATGCGGCAGCTGATCGACAAGTACGTGCGCCACGTCGAACTGGACACGCCGCCGCCGGGCGGCGCGGAGATCGAACGCCTGCGCGACCTGCTGCGTCACACCCTGGGCGCAGCGCTGGCGGCGCTGCTGCGCAACGATCCCGCCCTGTCGGACGAGGCCTTCGCGCTCGCCTCCGGCTTCCGCAACTGGGTGCCGGGCCAGGACCTGGCTCCGCTGGCGCGGCGGCTGACCGACCTGTGCCACCGGGTCGGCGTGCACACCAAAGACACCGAAGAACAGATCTCGCTGCTGATCGGCCTGTTCGACCTGCTGCTGGAGAACGTCGGGGAACTGCTGGAGGACAAGAGCTGGCTTCACGGCCAGGTCATCCAGATCCGCGCCCTGCTGGCCGGACCGATGGAGCGGACGACGCTCGAAGAGGCGCGCGCCGCCCTGCGCCAGGTGCTGTACCGGCAGACCCTGCTCAAGCAGGGCATCGACGAATCGCGTACCGCGATGCGCTCGATGATGAGCACCTTTGTCGAACGTCTCGACGGCATGGCCGTGCACACCGGCGAGTTCCAGGACCGCCTGGCCGGCCACGCGAGCCGGATCCGGGAGTCTCGCAGCATCGCCGAATTCAACGGCGTGCTGGACGCCGTGCTCGACGACACCGGACGCATCCAGGCGCGCGCGATCCGCGCGCGCGACGATCTGGTGGCCGCGCGCCGCGAGCTGGAGGAAAGCGAGCGACGCATCCACCAGCTGGAACAGAAACTCAGCGACGCCGCGGGCCTGGCGCGCGAGGACGAACTCACCGGCTGCCTCAACCGCCGCGGTCTGGACGAGGCCTTCGAACGCGAATCGGCGCGCATGCGCGAGGACCGCCCGCTGTGCATGGCGCTGGCCGACCTCGACGATTTCCGCCGCCTCAATGCGGTGCACGGCCATCTGGGCGGTGACGCGGCGTTGCGCCACTTCGCCGACATCACCCGGCTGACGCTGCGCGACAGCGATGTCGTCGGCCGCTTCGGCGGCGAGGAATTCGTGATCCTGATGCCGGCGACGACGCTGCCGCATGCGCTGGCCGCGTTCGCCCGCCTGCGCACGGTGCTGCACCACCGGCCCGTGGTGCACGAGGAAGCGCGCATCGCGATGACCTTCAGCGCCGGCATCGCGATGCAGCGGCCGCGCGAGACATTCGAATCCCTGCTCAAGCGCGCAGACCTGGCGATGTACGGCGCCAAGCGCGAGGGCAAGGACCGGAGCATGGCCGCGCCGGGCTGAGGCTGCCGCCACACGCGGCCTGCGCCGGCGGCACCCGGACCTGCGCCGCGCGGATTGGGCGTACCCCGAGCGCCACGTACACTGCGCGGATCGCATCGCGGGAAACGGAATGCTGCCGGGCTGGGTACTGCTGCTGGTGTCGCTGGGCTATGCCGCGCTGCTGTTCGGCGTTGCCTGGTATGGCGACCGGCGTCCGCTGTCCCCGGACCGGCCATGGCTGCGCACGGCGGTCTACAGCCTCGGACTCGCGGTCTACTGCTCGTCGTGGACGTTCTACGGCGCGGTCGGCACCGCCGCGCGGCAGGGCATCGGCTATCTGCCGATCTATCTGGGGCCGCTGCTGCTGCTGCTGTTCGGCTGGCGCATCCTCGAACGCCTGGCGCTGATCGCGCAGTCGCAGAACACCGTCTCCATCGCCGACTTCATCGCCTCGCGCTACGGGCGCTCGCAGCGGCTGGCGGCGATGGTCGCGCTGATCGCGCTGGTCGCCGCGGTGCCGTACCTGGCGCTGCAGTACAAGGCAGTCGCAATCAGTCTCGGCGTGCTCGGCGGGCCCGACGATCCGGTCACGCCGTTCGGCGATCCGGCGTTCTACGTCGCTGCGCTGATGGCGCTGTTCGCGATCCTGTTCGGCACGCGCCAGGTCGATGCGACCGAGCACCGCCCCGGCATGATGCTGGCGGTCGCACTGGAATCGCTGGTCAAGCTGGTCGCCCTGGTCGCGGTCGGCGTGTTCGCGATCGCGTGGTTCGACAGCAACGACCTCAAGCTCGTCGAGGCGACCCAGGCGCTGGTCCGGAACGCGCCGCCGAGCAGTTTCGTCGCGCAGTGCCTGCTCGCGTTCGCGGCGATCATCTGCCTGCCGCGCCAGTTCCACGTGGCGATCGTCGAGTGCGGCGACGTGCGCGACATCCGCCGCGCGCGCTGGCTGTTCGGCGGCTATCTGGTGATCATCTGCCTGATGGTGCTGCCGATCGCCAGCGCCGGCGTGGCGCTGTTCGGGCGCGACGGGCCGGTGGCGCCGGACAGCTTCGTGCTCGCGCTGCCGATGGCGATGAACGCCGATTCGCTGGCGCTGTTCGCCTACATCGGCGGGTTCTCGGCGGCGACCGGCATGGTGATCGTGTCCTCGGTCGCGCTGGCGACGATGGTCAGCAACGATTTGGTGATGCCGCTACTGCTGCGCCACGGCTACGCCGAGCGCCACGGCGGCAACGTCGCGCGCACGGTGCTGTGGATCCGCCGCGTCGCGATCGTGTGCCTCGCCGCGCTCGCCTACGGCTACTACCGCGCCAGCGGCACCGAGACCACGCTGGCCGCGTTCGGCCTGATGGCGTTCGCGGCCGTGGCGCAGTTCGCGCCGGCGTTGATCGGCGGCCTGTACTGGCGCGGCGCGAGCCGGCGCGGCGTCGAGGTGGGTCTGCTGATCGGCTTCGGCGTCTGGACCTACACCCTGCTGCTGCCGACGCTGACGCAGTCAGGCTGGCTCGATCCGCGCTGGCTGGCGACCGGGCCGTTCGGCATCGACTGGCTGCGTCCGCACGCGCTGTTCGGCCTCGCCGGCTGGGATCCGCTGACCCACGGCACGTTCTGGTCGCTGCTGCTCAACGTCGGCGCGCTGCTGCTGGTGTCCGCGCGCTGGCGCCCCACCCTCGACGAGCGCCTGCGCGCCGCGCCTTTCCTCGATCCCTACGCCGAGCGCCGCACGTTCGCATCCGAGGACTGGAGCGGCAATGTCCGCATCGCCGACCTGCTGACGCTGACCGGCCGCATCGTCGGCGAGCGCACCGCCGGCGCCGCGTTCGACGATCACGCGCAATCGCAGGGCAAGCCGCTCACGCCCAATGCGCCGGCCGACCGCACCTGGCTGCAGTTCACCGAACGCCAGCTCGCGGCCGCGGTCGGCGCGTCGTCGGCGCGCCTGCTGATGACCAGCGCGCTGAAGGGCTCGGGCATGGAAGTCGACGAGGTCGTCGCGATGCTCGACGAGGCCGGCCAGGAACTGCGCTTCAATCGCGAGGTGCTGTCGTCGACGCTGGAGAACATCGACCACGGGGTCAGTGTGGTCGACCGCACGATGCGACTGGTCGCGTGGAACCGCAGCTACCAGCGCCTGTTCGGCTATCCCGACAACATGCTCTACGTCGGACGGCCCGTGGCCGACCTGATCCGCTACAACGCCGAGCGCGGCGAGCTCGGCCCGCGCGACGTCATCGACATCGACACCGAGATCGACAAGCGCATCGCCTACATGCGCGCCGGTTCGCCGCACGTGTCCGAGCGCGTGCTGGGCAATGGCCAGGTCATCGAACTGCGCGGCCAGCCGCTGCCCGGTGGCGGCTACGCGACCAGCTACAGCGACGTCACCGACTACAAGCGCGTGGAGCGCGAGCTGCGCGACATCAACGAGACGCTGGAGCAGCGCGTCGCAGACCGCACCCGCGAGGCCGAGGCCGCGCAGGAATCGCGCTCGCGCTTCCTGACCGCGGTCAGCCACGACGTGCTGCAGCCGCTCAACGCCGCGCGCCTGTTCACCTCGGCGCTGCGCGAGACCCAGGACGGCGCCGAGCAGAAACATCTCGCCGAGCGCGTCGACACCTCGCTGCGCGCGGCCGAGGAACTGCTCGACGGCCTGCTCGACGTCTCGCGTCTCGACGCCGGCGCGCTGAAGCCCGAAATCACCGATCTCGACGTCTCCGAACTGCTGCGCCAGCTCGCCGGCCAGTACGCGCCGATGGCCAAGGCGCGCAAGCTCGACATCCGCCTGCACGCGTTGCCGATCGCGGTGCGCAGCGATCGCCGGCTGCTGCGCCGGGTGTTGCAGAACTTCCTCGCCAACGCGCTGCGCTACACCCGCAGCGGGCGCATCGTGCTGTCGGCGCGCCGCCGCGGCGACCAGGTCGCGCTGCAGGTCTGGGACACGGGGCCGGGCATTCCCGAGCACCACATGAGCCAGATCTACGACGAGTTCCACCGCTACGAGCAGAACTTCGACTGGGACGGCCGCGGCCTGGGCCTGGGCCTGTCGATCTGCCAGCGCATCTCGCGCCTGCTCGGCCACACCCTCGACGCGCGCTCGAGCGTCGGCCGCGGCAGCATGTTCTCGATCACCGTGCCGCGTAGCGTCATGGCGACGTTGCCGCCCACCGCGACGCCTGCGCCGTTGCACGACGAATCGCTGCACGGCCTGCGCGTGCTGTGCGTCGACAACGACGACGACATCCTCGCCGGCATGCGCGCGCTGCTGCGGCGCTGGGGCGTGGAGCCGCTGTGCGCCAAGACCATCGACGAGGCGATCGCGTGCATGGACGAATCGCCCGACGTGCTGCTGGTCGACTACCACCTGCACGACCGTCTCGACGGACTCGACACGCTCGACGCACTGCGCGGCATCGCGCCCGACGTGCCCGGCGCGCTGCTGACCGCCGACGGCAGCGACACGCTGAAGCAGACCGCGCGCATCCGCGGCTACCGGGTGCTGACCAAGCCGGTGAAGCCGGCCTCGATGCGCGCCTTCCTCGGCGCCCAGCGGATGGCCGCGAGCAGACGCGCAGGCGCCTGACGGGCACGGTCGCGATCGCGCCGCATGGCTGCACGTCACGCGGCGCATGCCGGCGCCCGCACTCGCCATCACATGTGGATGCCTAGGATCGGAAACCCTGCCCCGTCCGGATATCCGCCATGAGCTCCAACGAGAAGACCCCCAAGCCACCCATGACCAAGCGGCGCCGCGTGTTCCTGTTCGGTGCCGTGGTTGCCATCGTGGTGCTGCCGCTCATCATCTACATCGTGGCGGTCGGTATCGGTGGCGGCATGGAGTAAGCGCCTTGCAGGCCGGCAGCACAGGCGCCGGGACGTCGATGCGCCGCGCACCCGCAGCTTGAAACCGACACCTTCACAGACGGAGCCTGCCATGCCTGCGACCTGGTACTTCGACGTCGTCTCACCGTTCGCCTACCTGCAATGGCACCGCCTGCGGCCACTGCTCGCCACGCACGACATCCGCCCGGCGCCGATCCTGTTCGCGGCGGTGCTGTCGGCGATCGGCAATCGCGGGCCGGCGGAGATTCCGGCCAAGCGCGTCTTCACCTACCAGCACGTGCAGTGGCGCGCGCAACGCGACGGCGTACCGCTGGTGTTCCCGCCGGCGCATCCGTTCAACCCGATCGCGGCGCTGCGCACGGCGGTCGCGGCAGATTCGGATCCCGATGTGATCGACGCGCTGTTCGCGCACATCTGGGCCCGTGGCCAGGCCGGCGACAGTGTCGAGGCATTGGCGCCGGTGCTGGCCGCGGCGCAGCTGTCACCAATCGATGTCGAGGCGCCTGCGGTCAAGGCACGCCTGCGCGCCGACACCGATGCGGCGATCGCCGCCGGCGTGTTCGGCGTGCCGACGCTGCGCATCGGCGACGCGCTGTTCTGGGGCGAGGACGCCCACGACTTCGCACTCGCGGCACTCGCCGATCCCGGCCTGCTCGATACGCCGGAGATGCAGCGCCTGGCGCGGCTGCCGGTCGGCGCATCCCGGGCCTGAGATGCGGGACGCCGCGCCGATCGCGTAGAGTGCGACGGGGCGCACGCGCGCGCCCGACCCGCGACCCGTCGGCACAGACGGGCGCAGGCCATGCGAAACGGGAGGAATCATGCGCATCGGAATCGTCGTCGACTCGGCCTGCGATCTGCCGCCGGACTGGCTGGCCGCCCAGGGCATCAAACTGCTGCCGGTGACGGTGAAGATCGGCCAGTCCGAATTCGTGGACCTGCGCGACGAGCGCGCCACGCTGGATTTCATCGACAGCCACGTCGCCGGCCGCCATACCGCCGAGACCGCGGCGTTTCCCGCGGAGAAGATCAAGGCGCTGTTCCTCGAACAGCTGGTCATCGACTACGACTACGTGTTCTGTCTGACGGTCACGCGCCATCGCAGCCAGATCCACGACAACGCGACCCACGCCAGCTTCGCGATCCTCAACGAGTACAAGCCGATCCGCGCGCAGGCCGGCCACGGCACGCCGTTCGCGCTGCGCATCGTCGATTCGCAGCAGGTGTTCGCCGGCCAGGGCATCCTGCCCGTCGAAGCGGTCCGCCTGCGCGAAGCCGGTGCCAGCGCGCCGGAGATCCGCAGCCGCCTCGAATTCCTCGCCGAGCGCAGCTACACCTACATGGTGCCGCGCGACCTCGGCTACCTGCGGGCACGCGTCAAGCACCGCGGCGACCGCAGCGTCAGCTTGCTCGCGGCACTGGTCGGCGGCGCGCTCGACATCAAGCCGATCCTGCACTGCCACCGCGGCGACACCGGCCCGGTCGGTAAGGTCCGCGGCTTCGAGCCGGCGGCCGAGAAACTGTTCGCGTTCGCGGTCGAACGCGTGCGCGCCGGCCTGCTGACGCCGACGCTGTGCCTGAGCTACGGCGGCGAGCTCGAACAGATGCGCGCCCTGCCCGGCTACGCCGCACTGGTCGCCGCGTGCGAGGAACACCATGTCGAACGCTTCGAGACGGTGATGAGCCTGACCGGCATGGTCAACGTCGGCGCGGGTTCGCTGACGCTGGGCTTCGCGGCGCCGCCGCATGCGTTTGCGTGAAGCCGGCCTCGCTGCGTATTGGCGCGATCAGCGAGACAGACACAGATGGACATGGCCGAAGCCGAACATGCCGCTTTGTTTCCGCTCGTCATTCCCGCGTAGGCGGGAATCCAGTGACTTTTCTGCAAGTCCGCGGAAACTGCAGAATCGTGCGCGGTCATGCTCAGGTTGCCGCGAAGATTCGAACAGCAACGTCGCTGGATTCCCGCCTGCGCGGGAATGACGTCATGAGTGATGCCGGCGTCAGCCCGCCTTTCCGGTCCAAGCCTGTGTGCCCTAGCCACGGCGAGGCCTCTTCCATCCCCGCATGACGGATTTCTAACGCGCCCGGTTGCTAGGCTGACGGCCTTCGCATCGCCGATGGACGCCGCATGAGCACCCGCTATCTGATCCGCCTGCCCGAACCCGACCAGGCCCGCGCCTCGGGCGAATACGCCATCCGCTCGCAGGGCGCCGCCGGCATCGCCACCGAACTGCAGGACGCGCTGCGTGGCGAGACGCTGTTCGCGCGCTGGCGCGACCAGCAGCCGGATCCGGACCAGGTCGATCCGGCGCTCGGCATCACCGATCCCGGCGCCCAGGTCAGCGGCGAGGACCGCGATCTCGGCGTCGACCTGGTGGTGAGCACCTCGATCTCCAGCACCGTGCTCAAGCACCGCCTGCGCCTGCTCGCCGGCAGCGCCTGGGAGCTGCGCGACGTCCGCGCCGGCTGACGGCGTGGCGCCGGCACGCACGCCGGTGCTGCTGTCGTGGAGCGGCGGCAAGGACGCGGCCTGGACGCTGCACGTGCTGCGGCAACGCAGCGACGTGGATGTCGTCGGCCTGGTCACGACGATCACCGAAGGCGTCGAGCGCATCTCGATGCAGGGCATCCGTGTCGAGGTGCTGCAGGCGCAGGCCGCGGCCGTCGGCCTGCCGGTGGTCGAGGCGCGCATTCCGCAGCAGACCGACAACGCGGTCTACGAGGCGCGCTTCGCCGACGCGCTCGCCGATGCGGGCCGGCGCTGGCCCGGCCTGCGCACGATCGCGTTCGGGGACCTGTTCCTCGCCGACATCCGCGCCTGGCGCGAGGCGCTGTGCGCACGGCTCGGCTGGACGCCGCTGTTCCCGCTGTTCGGCAGCGACACCGCGGCGCTCGCGCGCACCATGCAGCGCGGCGGCCTACGTGCGTCGCTGTGCTGCGTGGACACCACGCAGCTCGATGCGGGCTTCGCCGGTCGTGCCTTCGATGCGGCACTGCTCGACGCGCTGCCGGCTGCTGTCGATCCCTGCGGCGAACACGGCGAATTCCACACCTGTGTCGCCGACGGCCCGATGTTCACCGCGCCGCTGGCACTCGTCAGGGGCCCGACGGTCCTGCGCGATGCCCGCTTCGCCTATACCGACTACGCACTCGCCCGCTGAGCGCGTCAGCGCAGTACGCCGCGCGCCGCCATCCGCCGCGAGAACAGCCACAGGGCGACCGCCACCCCCACGAGAAACACCGGAAACACTAGGGTGGCCGCGCCGCCCACCGACCATGCCGGCGTCACCGCATAGCTGGCCACGACCTGCAGCACCAGCGCCGCCAGCGCGACCAGATACACCGGGGACGCCCAGCGCCGGCGCAGCAGCAGGCCGAGCGAACCCAGTGCGCCGCCGAACGTCGCCAGGCCGTAGAAGACATACAGCCATGCCGGCGTCGCTTCGTAGATCGCGCGCTGCTCCGCGGGCATCGCCTGCAGGGCCTCGGCCGGCATCGCCAGTTGCATGACGAACGCGCCGATACCGATCAGATTCCACAGCAGCGCCAGCACGCCGACGATCCACAGGCTGGTCGGTACCTGTCTCGATTCAATGTCCATGACGTCCTCCCCGGGTCATATCGCAGGAGCTTACGCCGGCCGGCGCTACTCGCCCAGTACGCGAGGACTTGAGCGGCGCGAGGAGCCACGAGCGCGCGGCAGACCGAAGTCGCCATAACCGCATGGCAGTGCGGAAGCCGGAAAACCCGCGTCGATCCGCGCGGGGATCCCGTTCCAATCGTTGCGCTTAGTCGCGCAGTGCCTTGGCGTGATGCGCGATGTGTTCGCCGATGAAGCTGGCGATGAAGTAGTAGCTGTGATCGAAGCCCGGCTGCATCCGCAGCGTCAGTGGATGGCCGGCGGCGTCGCAGGCCGCCTGCAGCAGCTGCGGCTTCAGCTGCCCGTCGAGGAATTCGTCGGCGTCGCCCTGGTCGACGAGCAGCGGCAGCTGTTCGCCCGCGGTCGCGACCAGCGAGGTCGCGTCGTAGGCCTGCCATGCAGCGCGGTCGTCGCCGAGATAGGCGCCGAACGCCTTCTCGCCCCAAGGCACCTGCGACGGCGCGACGATCGGCGAGAACGCAGACACGCTGCGGTAGCGACCGGGATTCTTCAGCGCGATCACCAGCGCGCCGTGACCGCCCATCGAATGGCCGCTGATCGCGCGCGCGCCGTTCGCCGGCAGCTCGGCCTCGACCAGCGCCGGCAGTTCGTGCACGACGTAGTCGTACATGCGGTAGTGCGCGGCCCAGGGCTGCTGCGTCGCATCGACGTAGAAGCCCGCGCCCTTGCCGAGGTCGTAGCCCTCGGCATCGGGCACGTCGTCGCCACGCGGACTGGTGTCGGGCGCGACGAGGATCACGCCGTGCTCGGCCGCATAGCGCTGCGCGCCGGCCTTGGTGATGAAGTTCTGCTCGTTGCAGGTCAGGCCCGACAGCCAGTACAGCACCGGCAACTTGGCGTGCGTCGCCTGCGGCGGCAGATAGACCGCGAACCGCATCATGCAGCCGAGCGTATCGGAAGCATGTTCGTAGACGTCCTGCCAGCCGCCGAAGCAGGCGCGGTGTTCAATGCGTTGCATGGAATGACTCCGTAGAGGTGGAAACGGCGGCGGCCTGCAGCGCACGTGCCTCGACTGCGCGGATCCAGTCGGACTTGCAGGCGCCGTAGGCTCGCGAGTCGTCGGGGTGCAGTCGCTGACAGCGTTGCTTTTCGCGGTCGTAGGCGTGCGCGACGTCCGAATGCGTCCGCAGGAAATCGCGGAACGCGAGGTGCCGGACGATATCACCGTGACCTTCGGCGTAGGCGTGCACCTGCACCAGACGCCGGCCGGTGCCCGGGTCGTCCCGACGGCAGTAGCGGCGCCCCGGCAGGCCGAACTCGCCGCACCATTCGTAACCCAGCGACTCGATGCCATCGCGCAAGGCGTCGAGCGCATCCAGCGAGCGCACGACCGGCATCAGGTCGATGACCGGCTTGGCGTGGATGCCCGCAATCGCGGTCGAGCCAATGTGATGCACGACCAGCAAGATGTCACCGAGGACCGCACGCAATGCCGCCGACTCGACCTCGGCGCGCAGCGTCCAGTCCGGATCGTGCGGCAACAGTTCTACGCGGTTCGGCGACATGCGCTCGATGCCAGATCAGTGGCGACCCGGGTCCGACGGGAGACGGATCTCGAAGGTCTTGAGCACCTGCGGATCGCCCTTGCCTTCGATGCGCGCGGCCTGCACCAGCGCGCGGATGCGGATCGTGTAGAGCACTTCCGGCAGTTCCTCGTACTCGTCGGGCGCGGCGATCATCACGCCGGAGGCGATGAAGCCCGCCTTCTTCCAGCTGTGGTCGAGTGCCGAGAGGATGGCCTGGTCGATCTGTTCGAGATCGCCGTCGTCCAGTTGCGCGATCGCGTCGCGCTCTTCCTGCGCGAGGTCGAGATGTTCGATGGCGGCTTCGAGCGCGATCGTGTCCATGAAATCAGTCATCAGTAGTGCACCACGGAGCGGATGGATTTGCCTGCGTGCATCAGGTCGAAGGCCTCGTTGATCGCGTCGAGCCCCATGGTATGGGTGACGAACGGCGCGAGTTCGATGTCGCCCTTCATCGCGTCCTCGACCATGCCCGGCAGCTGCGAGCGGCCCTTGACGCCACCGAACGCGGTGCCCAGCCACTTGCGGCCGGTGACCAGCTGGAACGGACGCGTTGAGATTTCCTGGCCGGAACCGGCGACGCCGATGATCACCGACTGGCCCCAGCCGCGGTGCGCGCATTCGAGCGCGGCGCGCATCACGTTGACGTTGCCGATGCATTCGAACGAGTGGTCGACGCCCCAGGTCGTCATCTCGACGATGACCTGCTGGATCGGTGTGTCGAAATCCTTCGGGTTGATGCAGTCGGTGGCACCGAATTCCTTCGCCAGCTCGAACTTCGACGGATTGGTGTCGACCGCGATGATGCGGCCGGCCTTGGCCTGGCGCGCGCCCTGGATCACTGCCAGGCCGATGCCGCCGAGACCGAACACCGCGACCGAATCGCCCTCCTGCACCTTGGCGGTGTTGTGCACCGCGCCGATGCCGGTGGTCACGCCGCAGCCGAGCAGGCAGACGTGTTCGGGATTCGCATCCGGGTTGATCTTCGCCAGCGAGACCTCGGCGACGACGGTGTATTCGCTGAAGGTCGAGCAGCCCATGTAGTGGTAGACCGGCTCACCGTTGTAGGAGAAGCGCGTGCTGCCGTCGGGCATCACGCCCTTGCCCTGCGTGGCGCGCACGGCGACGCACAGGTTGGTCTTGCCGCTCCTGCAGAACAGGCATTCGCCGCACTCGGCGGTGTAGAGCGGAATCACGTGGTCGCCGGGCTTCACCGACGTCACACCCTCGCCCACTTCGACGACGATGCCCGCGCCTTCGTGGCCGAGCACGGCGGGGAACAGGCCTTCGGGATCGTCGCCCGACAGCGTGAACGCATCGGTGTGGCAGACGCCGGTGTGGGTGATCCGGACCAGCACCTCGCCGGCCCGGGGCGGCGCGACGTCGATCTCGACGATCCGCAGCGGTTCGCCGGCGGCGAACGCCACCGCGGCGCGGGACTTGATGCTCTGGGACATGCGGATTGGACTCCTGGATGGATTACTTGAGATAGGTGCGCACCAGCGCGACGGCATCGTCGACGCTGGCGCGGCGGTGTTCGGGCGAGTCGGCCGGCTGGCCGAGTTCCTCGCGCAGATGGCTTTCGAGCACGCCGGACATCAGCCCGTTGACCGCGCCGCGCAACGCGGCGAGCTGTTGCAGCACGGGGCCGCAGTCGGCGCCGGCTTCGAGCGCACGCTCGAGCGCGTCCAGCTGCCCGCGCATGCGACGCACGCGCAGCAGGACACGCTTCTTTTCCTCGGGCGAATGCGGCATGGCGTGGGGCCTCGATACTGCGGGGGAGTATATCGCGCCACGACTGAACCGGTCTGCCAGCGTTTGGTTCGACAGGCCGTGCCGACTGCCCCCCATCCGATACGAGCTGCGCTGGAAGCGATGCCGGCGGCGCCGCTCGCATTGCGGCCCGAACTTGGACCTTGCGGACCATCCATGTGAGCAGCAGGACCGCGGTCACGAACGCCGCGATCCCGTTGTCGACCACGGCGCACGCGCGTCCGCGTCGCACGACGCCAGCCCCGCATACAACAGCGGCATGTCCGCGGGTGCGGCCCGACCTCAGCCCGCAGGCTTCGGCATCGCCGCATCATCGAGCGCGCTCGCCCGCTGCCACGCGGGCCGTGCCTGCAGCCGTTCGACGTATTCGACGAAGGCCGGACGCGCCGGCAGCGTCTTGAACATCAGGCCCCAGGCGACCTGGCTGCCGACGTAGACGTCGGCCGCGGTGAAGCGCGCGCCGGTGATCCACGGCGCAGCGGAGGCGGCGGCCTGTTCCAGCACATCGACCGTCTGCTCGAAACTGCCGTAGCCCACCATCGTCGAACGCTCGGGCGGTGCCAGCAGGCCGAGCGCCTTGGCCGTGACCGCGGCCTCGACCGGACCGGCGGCGAAGAACAGCCAGCGGAAGTACGCCGCGCGCGCCGCCGGCGTCGTATCCGGCAGCAGGTCGGCATCCGGAAACGCATCCGCGAGATAGGCGCAGATCGCCGCGGCCTCGGTCACCACGACGCCGCCGTGCACCAGCGTCGGCACCTTGCCCATCGGATTGACCGCGAGGAATTCCGGCGAGCGGTTGCCGCCGTCGAAGCCGACGATCTCGACGCGATAGGGCTGCCCGGTCTCCTCGAGCATCCAGCGCGCGATGCGGCCGCGGGACATGGGATTGGTGTGGAGGACGAGGTCGTCTGCAGCCATCGGAATTCTCCTGTTGAGGAAAGCGGAGTGTGCGCCGGGCATCGAGACAGCTGGACGACGCCCGTCGGCACATCAGCCCGTGTTCTGGATCCCGGCCGCGATGCCGTTGACGGTCGAGATCAGCGCGCTGAGCAGGGCCTCATCTTCACGGTCGCTGGCGCGCCAGCGGCGCAGCAGCTCGACCTGCAGCAGGCTGATCGGATCGACGTAGGGGTTGCGCAACCGGATCGACAGCTGCAGCCGGTAGTCGTCTTCGAGCAGCACGTCCTGCTCCTTGAGCAGCAGGATCGCATCGCGCGTGCGCAGGCATTCGTCGAGAATGCCGGGGAAGAACGCGTCGTGCGCGTCGCCGGCGAGGCGGGAGTAGCGTTCGAAGATCGCGATGTCGGTCTTGGCCAGCAGCATCTCCACGTCGTCGAGCGCGGCGCTGAAGAACGGCCAGTCGCGCGCCATTTCGGTCATCGCCTGCTGGCCGTGGGTCTGGATGCCGTGCTGCAGCGCGGTGCCGAGGCCGTACCAGCCGGTCAGGCCGGAGCGGTTCTGCGCCCACGCGAACACCCACGGAATCGCGCGCAGGTTGGAGATGCCGCCGTCGCGACGACGCGACGGGCGCGAGCCGATCTGCAGGCGTTCGATGACGTCGATCGGCGTCGCCGCGCGGAAGTAGTCGGGAAAGTCGGCGCGTTCGTGCACCAGCGCGCGGTAATGCGCGCGCGAAACATCGGCCAGATCGGTGGCGATCGCGCGCCAGCTGTCCTCGCGCGGATCGGGCGCGCGCGGGCGCAGGGTCGCCTGCAATACGGCCGCAGTCGACTGTTCGAGATTGCGCAGCGCCAGTGCGCGGATGCCGTACTTGCGGTGGATGACCTCGCCCTGCTCGGTCACGCGCAGGCTGCCGTCGACGGAGCCGCGCGGCGCGGCATTGATCGCGCGCCCGGTCTTGCCGCCGCCGCGGCTCACCGAGCCGCCGCGGCCATGGAAGAACACGATGCGCACGCCGGCATCGCGGGCCAGTGCGGTCAGTTCCACCTGGGTGCGTTGCAGCGCCCAGCGCGAGGCCAGCAGGCCGCCGTCCTTGGCGCTGTCGGAGTAACCGAGCATCACCGTCTGGCGCTCGCCACGCGCGGCCAGATGTGCGCGATAGCGCGGGTCGTCGAACAGCGCACGCATCACCGCCGGCGCGGCCTGCAGGTCGTCGACGGTCTCGAACAGCGGCGCCACGTCGAGCGGTACCTGGTCGTCCTCGACGCAGCCGGCAATGCGGGCCAGCGCCAGCACCGCGAGCGCGTCGGCGGCGCTGCGCGCCATCGAGATGATGTACAGGCCGGTCGCGGATGCGCCATGGCTGCGGCGCAGGTCGGTGACCGCGTCGAACACGCCGAGCGTCGAGGCGACGCTGTCGTTCGACAGCGCGCCGTTGGCCTTCGGCGGCGCGTCGAGCATCGCGTGCAGGCGCTCGACGCGCGCGTCCACATCCAGCGCGGTCCAGTCGCTGCCGTCGATGTGGCCGAGCACGTCGTCGTGCACCGCCGAATCCTGGCGCAGGTCGAGCGCGGCGAGATGGAAGCCGAAGGTCCGCGCGCGCCACCGCAGGCGCTCGAGCGCGAACAGGCCGGCGTGGTCGCCGCGGTTCGCGCGCAGGCTCGCATCCATCAGGTCGAGGTCAGCGCGGAACGCGTCGGCGTCCGCGTAGCCGGCGCGGTGGTCGGCATCGGTCAGGCGCAGGCGCAGCTGCATCAGGTCGAGCAGGCGCCGGTACGGCATGTCGGCATGGCGCGGGTTGAGCGTGGCCTCGGCGTCCGGCAGCCGGCGGCGATAGTCGTCGACCCGGGCGGTGATCGACTCGTCGATCGATGCCCGTCCCAGCGTCTGGGTCAGCACGTTGCCGAGCCCGCGCAGGTCGCGCCGGTACTGCGCCAGCGCCTGGCTGCGCTGCGCACCGAGCGCGGCGCGCATCGTGTCGGCGTTGACGTTCGGGTTGCCGTCCATGTCGCCGCCGACCCAGGTGCCGAAGCGCAGCACCTGGGGCAGCGTGGGACGCGCGCCGTAGACGGTTTCGATCGCATCGCCGAGCGCTTCGTAGAACACCGGCAGCACGCGGTAGAGCACGTTCGACAGGTAGTAGCCGACGTGCTCGACCTCGTCGGCGACGGTCGGCTTGCGCGCCGGCGATTCGGATGTCTGCCACGCCGAGGTCAACGCCAGCACGATGCGCGCGTCGTCGGCGCGGCGTTCGGTCGGCGTGCGCTCGCGGTCGATGTCGGCGATCAGGCGTTCGACGATCGTGCGCTCCTTCTCCAGCAGCACGCGGCGCACGGCTTCGGTCGGATGCGCGGTGAACACCGGCTCGACGTGCAGGCGCGCGAGCGTGGCTTCGAGCTGCGGCAGGTCGACGCCGGCGTCTTTCAGTTCATGCAGCACGGCTTGCAGCCCGCCGGGCTGCGGCGCGTCACCGGTGCGCTGGTAGTCGCGGCGGCGGCGGATGCGATGCACGCGCTCGGCGAGATTGATCGCGCCGAAATACGCGGCGAACGCGCGCACCAGCGCATCGGCATCGTCGAGCGATACCTTGGCCAGGCCGTCGGCCAGCGCGTCGACCGGCGCACCGGTCTCGCGGCGCGCGATCGCGGCGCGGCGCACCGCTTCCACTTGGTCGAGCAGCGCAGGCGACACCTGTTCGGACAGCATGTGGCCGACCATCGCGCCGAGGCGGCGGACGTCGTCGCGCAGCAGGGTGTCGGTCTTCGCGAAGCCGACTTCGCGCAGCGGTGGGGGCAGGTCGTCGTGGGCGTTCATGCAGTCACGTTACACAAGCCCCGCGCGACTGTCGTGCAACGCGCGCGTCAGTACGCGAACTCGCGGAACACGCGGTCGATGTCGCCCTGCCACGCACCGTGATACAGCGCGAGCTTGCGCTCGGCCGGGGTCTCGTCGGACTCGGCGATCTCGATCAGGGTCTCGAGGAACACGCGCTCGTCCTGCCCGCGCGCATTGGTGCGCGCGCGGCGCTGCAGGCCGGCGGCGGAGATCTTCAACGCCTCGATCGCGAGCTCGCGCAGCGTGCCGCCGCGGAACGGCGTCTTCAGTGCATGCCGGGGCACGCCGTCGCGGAGCGCATTGCGCTCGGCCATCGTGAAGTCGCGCACCAGGTCCCAGGCCGCGTCCAGCGACGCGTCGTCGTAGAGCAGGCCGACCCAGAACGCCGGCAGTGCGCACAGCCGGCCCCAGGGACCGCCGTCGGCGCCGCGCATCTCCAAAAACTTCTTCAGCCGCACTTCGGGAAACGCGGTGGTCATGTGGTCGTTCCAGTCGCGCAAGCTGGGCAGCTGGCCCGGCAGCACCGGCAGCTCGCCGCGCATGAAATCGCGGAAGCTCTGGCCGCTGGCGTCGTGGTAGATGCCGTCGCGATACGAGAAGTACATCGGCACGTCGAGCAGGTAGTCGACGTAGCGCTCGTAGCCGAAGCCGTCCTCGAACACGAAGTCGAGCATGCCGGTGCGATCGGCGTCGGTATCGGTCCAGATCTGCGAGCGGTAGCTCAAGTAACCGTTCGGGCGGCCGTCGGCGAACGGCGAATCGGCGAACAGTGCCGTCGCAACCGGCTGCAGCGCCAGCGACACGCGGAACTTCTTGACCATGTCGGCTTCGGTCGCGTAGTCCAGATTGACCTGCACCGTGCAGGTGCGGGTCATCATGTCCAGCCCCAGGTCGCCGACCTTGGGCATGTAGTCGCGCATGATCCTGTAGCGGCCCTTGGGCATCCACGGCATGTCGGCGCGCGACCACTTGGGCTGGAAGCCCATGCCGAGAAAACCGAGCCCCAGACCGTCGGCGACGCTGCGCACTTCGCGCAGATGGCTTTCGACCTCGCTGCAGGTCTGGTGGATGTGTTCGAGCGGCGCGCCGGAGAGTTCCAGTTGCCCGGCCGGCTCCAGCGTCACCGAGGCGCCGTCCTTGAGCAGGGCGACGGTGCGCCCGCCCTCGTCCACCGGCGCCCAACCGAAGCGGGTCAGGCCATTGAGCAGGCTTTCGATGCCGCGCGCGCCGTCGAAGGTCGGCGGGCGCAGGTCGTCGAGGCGGAAGCCGAACTTCTCGTGTTCGGTGCCGATGCGCCAGTCCTCGATCGGCTTCTCGCCCGATGCCAGCACCTCGACCAGTTGCGCGCGGTCGGTGATCGGGGTGTCGGCGACGTGACTCGGGCTGGACATGCGATGGACCGCTCTGCGGAAAAGGGGGCGCCCGGCGGACCCGGAATCGCAAGCGCGCACTATAAGCGCGGACCCGCGCGACGGGCGTGCCGCCGGTGCGACACCAGCGTTCCAGCGATGCGCGAAAGGGTGAGCGTCACCAGCCCGCGCTGCGGGCCGTGCACGGCCGCTGGCTCAGGACGCGCGCACAGGGGTGCGCGGGCCGATCTCCATCCAGCGCGCGATCACGCTGCGCGCCTCGTCGATGCCGATGTTGGTCTCGCCGGAGAAGGTCTGCACGCTGACCTTGTCGCCGTGCAGCGCCAGCAGTTCCTTGCGCACCGCCTGCAGGGTGTTGCCCGCCGCGCCGCGACCGAGCTTGTCGGCCTTGGTCAGCAGGACGTGCGCCGGCATGCCGTGCTCGACCGCGAACGCGATCATCTGGCGGTCGTATTCCTTGAGCGGATGGCGGATGTCCATCACCACGACCAGACCCTTGAGCGCTTCGCGCTCACGGAAGTACTGCGCGAGGAACGCCTGCCAGTGCGCCTTCAGGTCGCGCGGCACCTTGGCGTAGCCGTAGCCGGGCAGATCGACGAGGAAGCGGTTGTCGTGCGGCGGGAAGTCGAAGAACACCAGCTGCTGGGTGCGGCCCGGGGTCTTGGACACGCGCGCGAGCGCGTTCTGCTGGCACAGCGCATTGAGCGCGCTGGACTTGCCGGCGTTGGAGCGGCCGGCGAACGCGACCTCGTACCCGCCGTCGGCCGGAAGCTGCTGCGGGGTGTGGGCGGCCAACAGGTATTTGGCGCGTGCGAAGGGATTTGCCATCGCAATAGCTTGGCACGACCGGCGCCGGCCTGTCCGCGCGGTTTGACCCGCCCGGTGCGCGCCAACATAATCCCGTGATCTTGCGACCGGCACCTGTCGGACGCGGCGTCGAAAGATCTCGGAGCCCAGCAATGCGCCACGCTCGCGCCTTTGGTATCGCCGGTCTTGTAGTCATTGCCGTGGGCGCCGTCGCGTTCGCGCAGTCCACCGTGCAGCCGTTGCCGGACGCGCCGGCCGTGGAAACCCGGGATCTCGACGACAACGCCGTCGCCGAACTGGCCAAGGCCACGCACGGCGATCCGCTCAAGGGCGCCCAGCTCGCCGGCGCCTGCGCCGCGTGCCACGGCCTGGACGGCAACGCCGACGCCGACCCCACCCTCTATCCGCGCATCGCCGGCCAGAGCGAGCGCTACATGGCTCGCCAGCTGGCGCTGTTCAAGAGCGGCGAGCGCCTGAGCCCGGTGATGCAGCCGTTCGCGATGCCGCTCAGCGCGCAGGACATGCGCGACCTCGGCGCGCACTACGCGCAGCAGACCAGCGGTGCCGGCATCGCCGACGACGCGGTGGTCGAGGCCGGCCCCTACAAGGGCATGCCGTTCTTCGAGGTCGGCCAGACCCTGTTCCGCAGCGGCGACCGCGACCGCGGCATCCCGGCCTGCATGGCCTGCCACGGCCCGGCGGGCAGCGGCAATCCGGGCCCGGCCTATCCGCATGTCGGTGGCCAGCAGGCCTGGTACAGCGCCGGGCGGCTCTACACCTATCGCGAAGGCCAGAGCACCGAGGACGACAAGCACCTGTTCAACGTCATGGCCGCGGTCGCCAAGTCGCTGACCGACGAGGAGATCGAGGCGGTGTCGAGCTACATGCAGGGCCTGCATGCGCGACCCGATCCGACGATGCTGGCCGCGATCGAAGCCCAGGCCGCGGCGCTGCCGTCGCCGGCCACCCCGCCCCAGGCACAGGCCGTGCCCGCGACCGATGCGACCGCCGACGAGGCGCTCGAAGCCGCGGAACCGGCGCCTGAAGCGCCGTGATCCGGCATCGGGTGCCGGCGTCCGGCGCCATGCCCACTTGAAGCCGCGTCCCGACGTTCCGCGCCAGGGCGCGGCCGGGTGCGGCGTCCGCATTCCGGAGTGATTCCCACGATGCCGTTCCAGCCCGCCCGCGCCTGGCGCCACGTGTTCACGATCGCCACGCTCGCGCTGTCGGCCTGGCTGCCGGCCGCCGCGCAGGCGCCCGCGCCGGTCGAAGGTCTCGACTACGCGGTGATCGCCGACGGCCAACCGTGGCAGCCGCTCGACGGCAAGATCGAGGTCGTCGAGGTCTTCTCCTACGGCTGCGTGCACTGCTTCCACTTCCAGAAGCTGGTCGACACCTGGCGCGCGAAGGCGCCGCGCGACGTGCGCTTCACCTATCTGCCGGCAGCGTTCTCGGCCGGCGACAACTTCGCCCGCGGCTTCTTCGTCGCCCAGGCCCAGCGCCTCGATGCGCGCAGCCATCACGCGGTGTTCTCGGCCGTGCACGAAACATCCGTGCTGCCGCGCAGCGGTGCGAGCATCGAGGCGATCGCCGCGTTCTACGTCACCCAGGGCGCACGGTCGCAGGCGCGTTTCGCGGCCGCGATGGCGAGTCCGGAGACCGACGAAAAGCTGAACGCCGCGCGGGCGTTCGCGGTGCGCAGTGGCGTGGAAGGCACGCCGACGCTCATCATCAACGGCCGGTACCGGGTGATGGGACGGCGGCTGGAGGACATCCTCGTGGTGGCCGACCAGCTGATCGCACGCGAACGCGCCGGGCGCTGACGCGCGCCACCCATCGAACGATTTCCTTCGAGAGAGTGACCATGAAGATCCGCCACACCCTGCTCCTGCTGCTCGCTCCCCTCCTGCTGTTGGCCTGCAGCCAGCAGCCGGACACCGCTGCCGCGCCCGCGGCTTCGCCCGATGCACCGGGCGGCACCGAGCAGGTCTCGCCGGCCGCGGCCAGCCCGGGCGACAGCACCGTCGCCCCCGGCGGACAGGCCCCCGAAACCGGCGCGGCCGCAGGCGAGGCCACGTCGCCCGCCGCGCCATCGGAGACGGGCAACGCACCCGTGCGCGCGGCCGAAGGCCCGGCGCCGGTCGCCGGCACCGACTACGTCGAGATCCAGGGCGGCCAGCCGTTCGCCAATGCCGCCGGCAGGATCGAGGTGGCCGAGGTGTTCGCTTACTGGTGCGGCCACTGCGCCGCGTTCGAGCCGCTGGTCAACGCCTGGAAGGCGCGCCTGCCCGGCGACGTGAACTTCGTCGCGCTGCCGGCCGTGTTCGACGAGAACGACAACTTCCCGCGCGCGTTCTTCGCGTCCGAGACGATGGGCACACTGGCACGGACCCACAACGCGACGTTCAACGCGATCCACATCGAGCGCAAGCTGCGCCCGAATGCCGACGCCGCCGCCATTGCCGGGTTCTACGGCACCCTGGGCGTCGACCCGCAGCGCTTCACCAGCACGATGCAGAGCTTCGCGGTCAACGCCAACCTCGGCCGTGCGCGCCAGTTCGCGGTGCGCAGCGGCGTCAATGCGACGCCGACGATCGTCGTCAACGGCAAGTACCGCGTGATCGGCGGCAAGTCACTGGAGGACATCCTGCGCATCACCGACCACCTGATCGCGATGGAGCGTGCGGCGCAGTAAGCGCCCGACGTTGTGAAAATCTCCGATACGCAGGCCGCCGCGGCATCGCGCACGCTCAAGCTGTTGAGCGCGAACATCCAGGCCGGCTCCAGCACGCGTCGCTACAGCGACTACGCGACGCGCAGCTGGTCGCACGTGATGCCGGCCGGCAAGCGCACCGCGCTCGACGCCATCGCCACGCTCGCCGGGACGCACGACATCGTCGGCCTGCAGGAGGCCGACCCGGGCAGCTGGCGTTCGGGCTTCACCAACCAGACGCACTACCTCGCCGAGCGCGGCGGCTTCGAGTACTGGACCCACCAGCCGAACCGGCGCGTCGGCGCGGTCGCGTCCAGCGCCAATGGCTTGCTGAGCCGGCTGGAACCGATCGAGGTCGTCAACCACGCCCTGCCCGGCCGCATCTCCGGCCGCGGCGTGCTGCTGAGCCGCTTCGGCGAGGGCGACGAGGGCCTGGTGGTCGCGGTCGCGCATCTGTCGCTGGGCGCGCAGTCGCGGCTGTCGCAACTGTCGTTCATCGCCGAGGTGTTGTCGGAACATCCGCACGCGGTGCTGATGGGCGACTTCAACTGCACCTCCGACCGGCCGGAGATGGCGGTGCTCTACCGCCAGACCGGCCTGCAGCCGCCGTCGTGCGCGGTGCACACCTTCCCCAGCTGGCGCCCGCAGAAGGCGATCGACCACATCCTGGTCACCGGCAATCTCAAGTGCGCCGAGATGAAGGCGCTGCCGGCCGCGTTTTCGGACCATCTGGCGCTGTCGACCGAGCTGCTCGTGCCCGGGGCCGCGCTGCGGCGTTGAGACGTCCGCACGATTCTTAGGATGGGTAGAGCGCAGCGAAACCCATCATCGGCATCTCGTCGATCGCGATGACAGCGCGCGGAATCGAACGTGCGCTGATCGCGTGCCGCGACCTGCCGCCCTCACCCCAACCCCTCTCCCGGAGGGAGAGGGGCTTTGTGACCCGTAGCTCGCCGGTTTCCTGCGACGGCGGCGGCATGGCGCGATGGTTTGGCTGCACTCTACCCATCCCACGAATGCAGAAGCCCTCCCCCATGGCGCGGGAGAGGGCTGGGCAGAGGCAGGTCGGCAGATCGGTTCGCGTCTGATCTGCCGGCTTCAATGGCCTTGGAATCCGATCAGAAATCGATCCCCAGGCGCGCGTAGATGAAGCGGCCCGGCAGGTCGTAGGTCGAGGCGTCGTAGCCGTTGAGGCTGCAGCTCAGGCACACCGGCGGTTCTTTGCCGGTGACGTTGTTGACGCCCACGGCCAGCCGCGTGCCCTTGAGCCAGGCGGTGTTGCGCCAGGCCAGTTGCAGGTCGTGGTAGGTGGTCGAACCCAGGCCGTTGACGTCGTTGTCGCTGTCGTCGCAGATCGGGAAGCCGTTGGCGCCGCCGCAGGATTCGACGAGGCTGTCGATGTAGCGGATCGTCCACGCCAGCGACCACGGGCCGCGGGTCCAGTCGGTGACCAGAGTGCCGCTCCACTCGGGAATCGCGCTGTTGTTGACCTCGACGCCCGGGCGGCGCGGTTCGAGCGCGCCGGTCTCGTTGGCCAGTTCGTAGCGCGTGACCCAGGTGGTCTTGGCGTCGAAGCGCAGCCGGCCCCAGTCGCGCTCGGGCAGCGTCCACGCGGCGGTGAAATCCCATCCGTCGGTCTTGATCGTGCCGAGGTTGGCGAGGATGTCGTCGAAGCGGATGATCTGGCCGCGGTCGCTGCGGTCGTAGGAATCGCAGGAGAACGGATCGCGCGTGGCGATGCAGCGCTCGAGGATCGCCTGCGCATCCGGCGCCTGGATCGCATCGTCGATGTGGTGACGGTAGAAGGTCACGCCGAGGTCGAGACGGTCCGACCACCACACTTCGTCGGCGAACGACGGGCTCCACACCGAGCCGATCATCAGGCTGCGGCTGCGCTCGGGTTCGAGATCGGCATTGCCCGAGGTCACGACCGAGATCTGCGAATTGGTCTGCGTGTAGCCCGGCGGCACGCCGTCGGCGGCGCACGCGGGCGACGGCACCGCGGCGCCCGAACACGGATCGACCAGGGTCGCATCGAAGCGGCTCAGCGTGCCGTAGAGCTCACCGATCGACGGCGCGCGGAAGCCCTCGGCATAGCTCATCCGGAACAGGATCTCGTCGACCGGCTGCCAGCGCAGGCCGATCTTGCCGGTGGTCTCGCCGCCGAAGGTCGAGTAGTCCGAATAGCGGCCGGCGATGCTGAGGTCGAGCGTCTCGCCGAATGCGGTGTCGCGCATCAGCGGCACGCTGAACTCGGCGTAGGCCTCGTTGACGTCGTAGTCGCCGCGGGTGATGCCCGACGGCACGCCGTTGTACTCGCCGGCGACGGTGATCGGGTCGGGCGTGTAGCTGCCCTCGTACCTGCGGTATTCCACGCCGGCCGCGAACGCCAGCGGCCCGGCCCACATCGCGAACAGGTCGCCGGTGACGTTGGCCGAGGCCAGGGTCAGCGTGTTGCGGCTCTCGTCGCGGACGATCGGCTGGATGAAGGCCAGCATCTGCGGCGTGATCGTGCCCGGCCCGCCGAACAGGTCGAGCGGCACGCAGCCGGCGATCGTCGCGCACACGGCCGGATCGCCGAGCGCCTCGTTGATGCGGCGCACGTTGTAGCTGCCGGTATTGGTCTGCTCGGCGCGGCTCTGGCTGCGCACGAGGTTCACGTCCCAGTTCCAGGTGCGCACGCCGACGGAGAACGTACCTTCCAGGCCGCCGGCGGCGTACCAGGTCTTGACGTCCTGCTGGTAGCGGCGTGGACCGCCTTCGACCGGGCGGCGCGCGAGCAGGAACAGGTTCGGATCGTCGCCCTCGGTGGTCAGGTCGAAGCCGAACGGGTTGTACGGATTGAGCGCCGAAATGGTCAGCGTGCTTTCGGCGAACGGGTTGTACACGCCGGCGTCGGTGCCGAGGAAGATCGGTTCGGGCGCGGCCTGGTTGGCCGACGTGCGCTCGTTGTAGAGCACGCGCGCATAGCCCGAAACCCGCGGGGTGAACTCGAAGCGCACCTGGCCGAACACCGACTTGCGCTCCGACGGGGTCAGCAGCAGGTTGTTGGGCGCGAAGTTGTAGCGGTCCGCGGTACCGAAGCAGTGGAAGTCGTCGGTGCGCGCGCAGTCGATCTGGGTCGGGTCGTAGACCGGCGACGTGGCGCCGTCGTTGGGCGTCAGATCGAAGGTCTCGCCGGTGTTCGGATCCTGGAAGATGAAGCGGCCCTGCGGCGTCGCCGAGCTGCCGTTCGCCAGGCCGGTGCCGGGCACCGGCACGCTGGCATTGGCGAACTTCGACGAGGCGATCTGGCGCTGCTTGTAGTACGAGGCACCGAAGAACCACTGCGCACGCTCGCTGTTGCCGCCCCAGCCCAGGTCCGCGCCCCAGGTCGCGCCGCCGAGGTCGTCGTACTCACCGTAGTGCAGGTCGAGCGTGCCGCCTTCGGCGTCGCGGCGGGTGATGATGTTGACCACGCCGGCGATCGCGTCGGAGCCGTAGATCGACGACGCGCCGTCCTCGAGCACCTCGATACGGTCGATCAGCGCCAGCGGAATCGTGTTGAGATCGACCGCCGAGCCCACGCCCGAGGCCGAGGATTCGTTGACCCAGCGGATGCCGTCGACCAGCACCAGCACGCGCTTGGCGCCGAGGTGCCGCAGGTCGACCGTCGCCGCGCCCGCGCCGACGCCGCCGCCATCGGGCGGGAAGCCGAAGTTGCCGCTGGAATTGAACTTGGTGTTGAGCGCCGCGCCGCTGGCGGTGAGGTTCTGCACGATGTCGGCGACGGACGTGAAGCCGCTGCGGTCGATGTCCTCGCGCGTGAGCACCTGTACCGGTACCGCGGATTCCATCTCCGCCTTGCGGATGCGCGTGCCGGTGACCTGCACGGTGTCGAGCGTGCGCGCTTCGGCCTGCGGCGCGGGGGTCTGGGCGATGGCGGCGACGGGCAGGGCCAGCAGCAGCGACAGCTGGACTGCGGCGGCCAGCCGGTGGCGGGGGATGGACGTCATGTGGGCAACTCCAATGGTGCGGAAGGTCGTGCCGGTGCCCCCGTGCCGCCGGCGATTCGTTGTAACGAATCGTTAACCTGACCGCACCTGGGGTCAACCCCAGCTTGACGGCGGGACGTCAGTCGGCGGTGTCGCCGGCCGTGGCCAGCGCGGGCAGCGGTCCGGCCTGTTCGGCGACCGCACGGACCAGCGCGTCGGCAGCGTCCATGTCGAAGCCCTGGGCGGCGTACCAGTCCGGGTTGTAGTAGCTGTGCGCGTAGCGTTCGCCGCCGTCGCACAGGATGCTGACGATCGAACCGCTGCGACCGGCCGTGCGCATCGCGTGCGCGACGTGCAGCACGCCGATGACGTTGGTCCCGGTGGAGCCGCCGACGCGCCGGCCCAGGCGCGTATTGGTCCAGCGCATCGCCGCGAGGCTCAGCGCGTCGGGCACTTTCAGCATCGCGTCGACGCAGCCGGGAATGAAGCTGGCCTCCGCACGCGGCCGGCCGATGCCTTCGATCCGCGACGACGGCGCGGGGGCATCGGCATCGCCCGAGGTGTCGCCGTCGATGCAGCGCGCGTAGTGGACGAAGAACGCCGAGTGTTCGGGATCGGCGCACAGCACGCGCGTATCGAAACCGCGGTAGCTGGCGTAGCGCCCGATCGTCGCACTGGTGCCGCCGGTACCGGCGCTGCAGACGATCCAGCGCGGGACCGGATGCGCTTCCTGCGCCATCTGCTTGAAGATCGACTCGGCGATGTTGTTGTTCGCGCGCCAGTCGGTCGCACGCTCGGCGTAGGTGAACTGGTCCATGAAGTGGCCGCCGGTCTCGCGCGCCAGGCGCACCGAGGCCTCGGCGATGCCGCAGGCGCTGGGCACCAGATGGCAGCGGCCGCCGTGGAACTCGATCGCGGCGATCTTCTCCGGCGATGTCGAGGCCGGCATCACCGCGACGAAGGGCAGGCCCAGCAGGCGCGCGAAGTAGGCTTCCGACACCGCGGTCGAGCCGCTCGACGCCTCGACCACGGTGCTGCCGGCATGCAGCCAGCCGTTGGCCAGCGCGTAGAGGAACAGCGAGCGCGCGAGCCGGTGCTTGAGGCTGCCGGTCGGATGGCTGGATTCGTCCTTGAGATAGACGTCGATGCCGGAAAAGCCCGGCAATGCCAGCGGGATCAGGTGGGTGTCGGCCGAACGGTTGAAATCGGCCTCGATCTTGCGGATGGCCTGGGCCACCCAGGCGCGCTGGGACATGGGGCACTCGCGAAGGACGTCGGCGTGCCGCTGTTGGCCTGCGGCGCGGCGCACAGCTTACGCCGGGCTGTGGGTTCGTGCCTTGGGCGAGCCTGTTTTCGAAGCGGATGCGCGCTTTTCGGGAACGAGTTCCGGAGAGCCCGGCCCTCACCCGACGCGCGACGCGCGTCGACCTCTCCCGAAGGGAGAGGTGCTCATCGCTCGATCGATCGCGAAGGCCGGCTCAGCCCAACCGACGCCGCACGATGCGGTCGAACACGGCGGCGGCGACCGGCAGCAGGCCGTCGTCGAAGCGGAAGGTCGGGTGATGGCACATCGCGCTGTCCATGCCGAGGAACAGGTAGGCGCCGGGCAACTGTTCGAGCATGTACGAGAAATCGTCGGAGAACGGATACGCGCGCAGATCGGTCTTCACCTTGTCCGCGCCGAGCACGTCGCCAATCGCGTCGGCGGCCAGCGCGGCCTGCTCGGGCGCATTGACGCACGGCGGGCACGAGTGCGGAATCTCGAGCGCGATGCCGCAACCGGAGATCTGCGCGTGGCCCTCGCACAGCGCGCGCAGGCGCTTGAGCAGCTCGTCGTGCACGTCCTTCGACAGCGAGCGGATCGTGCCGCTGAGCGTGGCGGTCGACGGGATGATGTTGTGGGTGGTGCCGGCCTGCAGCGAACCGACATTGATCAGCGCCGCTTCCATCGGGTCGATGTGGCGGCCGACGATCGCACCGATGTCCACGGCCAGGCGGGCCGCGACCTGCAGCGGATCGTTCGCGCGATGCGGCGCGGCGGCATGCCCGCCGACGCCCTCGATCGCGATCTCGAACACCGCCAGCGACTGCAGCGTGGCACCGCTGCGCACGCTGGCCTCGCCGCTCGGCAGCGCCGGCATGTTGTGGAAGGCGTAGACCTCGTCGCAGGGCCAGCGCGCGAACAGGCCGTCCTCGATCATCCGGATCGCACCGCGTCCGCCCTCTTCGGCCGGCTGGAAGATCAGCACCACGCGGCCGCTGGCCGGCGGATGCGCGACCAGGTGCCGCGCGGTGCCGAGCAGCGCGGACGTGTGGCCGTCGTGCCCGCAGGTATGCGCCACGCCCGGGCGCTGCGAGCGGAACGGCAGATCGCTCTGCTCATCCATCGGCAGCGCGTCCATGTCGGCGCGCAGGCCGATCGACAGGCCCGGCCGGCCGCTGTCGATCACTGCGACCACGCCGGTGCCGCCGAGGCCCGTGTGCACGTCGAGCCCGAGTGCACGCAGTTCGCGTGCGACCAGCGCCGAGGTCTTCTCCTCCTCGAAACCCAGTTCCGGCCAGGCATGGATCTCGCGGCGCCACGCGGTCATCTGCGGCGCCAGTGCGGCGATGGAGTCGGGAATGGCGGGGGTGGAAGTGGTCATGAACGGTCCGGCGGAAGAAGAAAGGAAATCACAGGAACAGCAGGCTCGCGCCGATGCAGTACAGGAACACCGCGAACACGCGCTTGAGCGCGGCGCCGCTGATCGCATGCGCCAGCCGCGTGCCCCAGGGCGCGGCGATCACCGACGCCAGCGCGATGCCGATCGCACCCGGCAGATAGACATAGCCCCAGGACACGCCCGGCAGCACGTCGGCCGGCGCCTGCAGCGCATAGCCTGCGGCCGCGGCGAGCGCGACGAACACGCCGCAGGCCGACGAGGTGCCGACCGCGCGCACCGGCGACACGCCCAGCCACACCAGCAGCGGCACGGTCATGCCGCCACCGCCGATGCCGACGATCGACGACAGCGCGCCGATGCCGACGCCTGCGCCCGACAGGCCCGGCCCGGTCGGCACGACGGCATCGCCGCCCGCATCCGGCGTGCGCGAGAGCAGCAGCTGCGTGCCGACGACACCGCAGTAGGCCACCACGCAGTAGCGCAGCACGTCGCCGTCGAGCAGCACCGCCAGCCAGCTGCCGAGCCAGCCACCGAGCATCACACCCGGCACCATCCAGGCGACCGTGCGCCACAGCACGCTGCGCCGCAGGTGGTGCGCGCGCGCCGACGACAGCCCGGTCAGGATGATGCTCGCCAATGCGGTCGCGAGCGCGGTGTGCATCGCCGCGTCCTGCGGCACGCCGTAGAGCGGCAGCAGCCAGACCAGCGCCGTCACCAGCACCAGACCGCCGCCGATGCCGAGCAGACCGGCGAGGACGCCGGCGACTGCGCCGAGCAGCGGGAAGCAGAGCATCGACCAGGTCAGCATGGGGAACTCACAGCGATCGCCTCAATGCGCACGTTGATCGAGGCCGCGCCTCCCGGCCGACTTATCCAACCCTTTTCCCTCTGGGAGAAGAGCCTGCCCCGTACTTGATACGGGGTGCCCGGAGAGCCTGCCCCCGCGAAGGCGGGGGGCGGATGAGGGCGCTTTCGAGCTGGCGCGACTGGACGCCAGCCCTCACCCGGCGCGCTTCGCGCGCCGACCTCTCCCAAAGGGAGAGGTGTTCCAGCACTGTCAGCGGCGACACACTGGAAACCGGTCAAACCCAATCGATCCTGATCGCAGCCGCCGCCGCGCGCGCCGTCGCCCGCGCCGCCTCGACATCACCGCCACGCGCCAGCGTCACGCCGACCCGGCGCTGGCCTTCGACGCGCGGCTTGCCGAACAGGCGCAGCGCGCTGTCCGGCGCCTGCAGCGCGGCGTCGATGTTCGAGAACACCGGCACGCCGCTGCCCTGCGCCAGCAACGCGCAAGACGCCGCGACGCCGTGCTGCACCACGTCGTCGGCATCGACCGGAATCGGCAGGCCGAGAATCGCGCGCGCATGCAGGGCGAACTCGCTGAGGTCCTGCGAGGCCAGCGTCACCAGGCCGGTGTCGTGCGGACGCGGCGAGACTTCGCTGAACCAGACCTCGTCGCCCTTGACGAACAATTCGACGCCGAACACGCCGCGGCCGCCGAGATCGTCCGTGACCGCACGCGCCACGTCGCGCGCACGCTGCAACGCCGCCGGCGACATCGGCTGCGGCTGCCAGCTCTCGCGGTAGTCGCCGGCGATCTGCACGTGGCCGATCGGCGCGCAGAACGCGGTGCCGCCGGCGTGGCGCACGGTCAGCAGGGTGATCTCGTAGTCGAAGTCGATGAAGCCCTCGACGATGCAGCGGCCCGCACCCGCGCGGCCGCCGGTCTGCGCGTACTCCCAGGCCGCGTCGACCTCGGCGTCGCTGCGCACCGTGCTCTGGCCCTTCCCCGACGACGACATCACCGGCTTGACCACGCACGGCAGGCCGACGGCCGCGATCGCGGCGCGGTACTCCTCGCGCGTGTCGACGAAGCGGTACGGCGAGGTCGGCAGGCCCAGCGTCTCGGCGGCGAGCCGGCGGATGCCTTCGCGGTCCATCGTCAGGCGGGTCGCGCGCGCGGTCGGCACGACCTTGAGGCCCTCCTGCTCCAGCGCGACCAGCGTGTCGGTGTGGATCGCCTCGATCTCGGGCACCACGAGGTGCGGCTGTTCCTGTGCGATCAGCGCGCGCAGCGCGGCCGGGTCGAGCATGTCGAGCACGTGGCTGCGATGCGCGAGCTGCATCGCCGGCGCGTCGGCGTAGCGGTCGGCGGCGATCACTTCGACGCCGAAGCGCTGCAGCTCGATCGCCACTTCCTTGCCCAGTTCGCCCGAACCGAGCAGCAGCACGCGGGTGGCGGAGGGAGACAGCGGCGTGCCGAGAGTGATCATGTGCGCGGAACCGGACGTGACGGGGTCGGTAATTCTAGTGTGTACCGCGGCAGTTGCCCGGCCCGCCGTTCTCGCGCAGGCGCTTTTCCGTCCGGAAACACTACAACACCCCTGCACGCCAGCCGTTCGCTGGATGTCGTCATTCCGGCGAAAGCCGGAATCCATCTTCGCGATACGGCACGACCGTCGCCGCCGTCGGAATCCCACGAAGATCAAGATGGATTCCGGCTTCCGCCGAAATGACGAAGCGGGTGCGAAAGGCGCTTCAGGCGGCCTCCGCTATAGTCGGCCGCCGACCTCGACATGCCCGTGCCGATGCCGCAGATCCCCGCCATTTCCGCCGTTCCGAACCCCGCGCGTCGACGCCTGCGCCGCCTGATGCTGCCGGCGCTGATCGCGCTGCTGCCCGCCGTCGTCCTCGCCCAGTCGACCGACGATGCCGCCTTCCGCATCGCGATGCAGGCCGCCGAGCGCGGCCAGCCGGTCGCCCCTGCGATGCAGTCACACCCCGCCGGCGCGTGGCTGGAGCTGGCCGTGCTGCGCCGCAACCTCGACACGCTGCCGCTCGCGCAGGGCCGCGACTTCATCGCGCGCCACCAGGGCCAGCCGGTCGCCGAGGTGTTCCGCGAAGGCTGGCTGCGCGCACTGGCGAAGCGCCAGGAATGGGCGGCGGTGCGCGAAGCCTGGGCGCCGGGCACGACCAACGCCACGCTGCGCTGCATCGAACTCGACGCGCGTGCGCGCACCGGGGCCACCGATGCGCAGTGGACGCGCGATGCGCAGTCGCTGTGGCGCAGCAGCGGCAGTTCGCTGCCGAACGAATGCGATGCGCCGTTCGCGACGCTGGCCGCGCGCGGCGCGCTCGGCGACGAGCTGCGCTGGGAGCGCTTCGACCTCGCGGTCGCCGAGCAGGATGCGGCGGTGATGCGCGCGATCGGGCGCGGCCTGTCGGCCGGCCAGCAGGCGCTCGCCAACGACTACGCCGCCTACATGACCGCGCCGCACGACCGTGCGCTGCAATGGCCGAAGACCGCGCGCAGCCGTCTCGTCGCCTCGCATGGTCTGGCGCGCTTCGCCAAGGACGACCCGCTGGCCGCGGAACGGCGCCTGCCCGCACTGGCCGATGCGCTCGGCTTCGGCGAAACCGAGAACGGTCGCGTGCTGTACCAGGCTGCGCTGTGGACGGTCGCGTCCTATCTGCCGGATTCCGCGCGCCTGTTGAACCGCGTGCCCGAAAACGCCTACGACGAACGCCTGCACGAATGGCGCGTGCGCGAAGCGCTGGCGCGCAAGGACTGGAGCGCCGCGCTGACCGCGATCAGGAAGATGGGCGCCAGCCAGCGCGGCCAGTCGCGCTGGACCTGGTTCCAGGCGCGCACGACCGAACTGACCGGCGACCGCGCGGGCGCGCAGCCGCTGTTCCGCGAGGCCGCGAAGCATCCCGACTTCCACGGCTTCCTCGCCGCCGATCGCGTTGATCAACCGTATGCGCTGTGCCCACTCGACTTCGCGCCGTCGAACGCCGCGCGCGCGAAGGTCGCCGCCGATCCCGGCCTCACGCGCGCACTGGCGCTGTACCGCATCGACCGGCCCGGCTGGGCCACGCGCGAATGGACGGCCGCGCTGCAGGGCTTCGACGACACGCAGCGGCGCATCGCGGTGCAGGTCGCGCAGGACAGCGGCTGGTTCGATCGCGGCGTGTTCGGCCTCGGCCGCCAGCCGGAGGAAACACGGCTCTACACGCTGCGCTTCCCGCTGACCCAGCAGGCGCTGATCGAACGCGAATCGCAGCGGCAGGGACTCGACCCGGCCTGGGTCGCGGCCGAGATCCGCGCCGAAAGCACGTTCAATCCGAATGCGCGCTCGCCGGCCGATGCGCGCGGCCTGATGCAGGTGATGCCGGCGACCGGCGCCGCCGTGGCGCGTCGTCTGGGCATCGGCTGGAGCGGACCCGACAGCCTGTTCGACCCGGCGACCAACGTCGCGATCGGCACCGCCTACCTGCGCGAGAAGAAGGACATGTACCGCCTGCCCTACGTCGCGATCGCCGCCTACAACGCCGGACCGACACCGACCGGCCGCTGGCTCGCGCAGCGCCCGGACATGGATCCCGACATCTGGATCGAGACGATCAGCTATCGCGAGACACGCGAATACGTCGCCCGCGTGCTGGCCTTCAGCGTGCTCTACGACTGGCGCATGTACGGCCAGGCCGCGCCGCTGGAACCGCGAATGCGCGGCGCCGACGCGCAGCGCAGCAAGCGCTTCGCCTGTCCGGCGGGCTGAGGCGGCGATGGAGATCTACCTCGTCGGCGGCGCGGTCCGCGACCGCCTGCTCGGGCAGCCGGCGGGCGACCGCGACTGGGTCGTCGTCGGCGAGACCCAGGCTTCGATGGAAGCGGCGGGCTTCCGCGCGATCGGTCGCGATTTCCCGGTGTTCCTGCATCCGAAGACGCAGGAAGAACACGCGCTCGCACGCACCGAGCGCAAGTCCGGCCGCGGCTACCGCGGCTTCGTCGTCGACGCCGATCCGTCGGTGACGCTGGAACAGGATCTCGGCCGCCGCGACTTCACGATCAATGCGATCGCGCAGGCGCCCGACGGCACGCTCGTCGATCCCTACGGCGGCGTGCGCGACATCGAGGCGCGCGTACTGCGCCATGTCGGCCCGGCGTTCTCCGAAGATCCGCTGCGCGTGCTGCGCGCCGCACGGTTCATGGCACGCTTCGCGCCGCTCGGCTTCATCGTCGCCGACGAGACCATGGCGCTGATGCGCGGCATGGTCGATGCCGGCGAACTCGAAGCGCTGACCCCCGAACGCGTCTGGCAGGAACTCGCCCGTGCGCTGGCGTCGAAACAGCCTTCCGCATTCCTGCGCACCCTGCACGACTGCGGCGCACTCGCGGTCGTGCTGCCCGAGGTCGACGCGCTCTACGGCGTACCGCAGCGCGCCGAGTTCCATCCCGAAGTCGACACCGGCGCGCACCAGGAACTGGTCAGCGACATGGCCGCGCGGCTCGCGCCCGGCGATGCGGTGATCGGCTTCGCCGCCCTCGTCCACGACCTCGGCAAGGCGCTGACGCCGACGGACAGGCTGCCGCGCCACATCGGCCACGAGCATGCCGGGGTCAAGCCGGTCGAAGCGCTGTGCGCACGACTGCGGGTACCCGCCGCGTATCGCGAGCTCGCGATCGTCGCCTGCCGCGAACACCTCAACGTGCACCGCATCGCCGAACTGCGCGACGCCACGCTGCACGACCTGATCGCCCGCTGCGACGGCTTCCGCAAGCCCGAGCGCATCGGACAGCTGGCGCTGGTCTGCGAATCCGACAAGCGCGGCCGCCTCGGCAGCGCCGACGACGCCTATCCGCAGGCCGACATCCTGCGCCGCGCCCACGCCGCCGCGCTCGCGGTGAATGCCCGCGACCTCGTCGCCGACGGCATCACCGGCCCGGCGATCGGCGACGCGCTGCGCAAGGCGCGGATCGCGGCGATCGCGCAGACGCGCGGCGGCTGACTGCGCCGAAACCCACGCAGACCCGACCGCAAATTGGGTGGCACGCAGCGAAACCCATCACGGCCTGTGTGCGCCCCGGTAGGAGCGCGCTTGCGCGCGATGACGCTTTCCCGGCAATGCCCATCGCGCTCCAACGCATTCCCGCATCCGCTGGGTTTCGCTGCGCGCCACCCATCCCGCGAACCCGGACCTACGCGGCCGCTTCGAGCCGCTGCTGCAACGCCATCGCCGCGGCCGGATTGCGCGCTTTCGCAGCCGAGATGAAGAACACGAAGGTGTCGCGCGGAGTCACCGGCGCGGCGTCGCGCGCGCCGGCGTAGGGCAGGTCGGCCGGCGCTTCGCCCTGTGCCCATTGCAGGGCGCGCCTGGCCCAGGCGTCGAGCTGCAGGCCGGGGTAGCCGGTCGCGCTCGTCTCGCGGCTCGCCATCAGCCGGCTGTAGACGAAGTCGCCGGTGATGTCGGCGAAGGACGGGTAATCGGCGGAATCGGTGAACACCGTCGCCGCGCCGCGCGCACGCGCGAGGCGCAGCCAGGCCTCGCTCTGGAACGAGGGATGCCGCACTTCGACCGCATGCCGCAGCGGCAGGCCGTCGACGGCGTCGGGCAGCAGGGCGAGGAAGGCCTCGACGTCGTCTGCATCGAAACGCCGCTGCGGCGCGAACTGCCACAGCAGCGGCCCGAGATGCGCGCCGAGTTCGGCGATGCCGCCGTCGACGAAACCCGCGATCTGCTTCGCGGTCCCGGCCAGCGCGCGGGCGCCGACGATGTGGCGCGGGGCCTTGAGCGAGAACACGAAACCCGCCGGCGTCTCGCTGCCCCACTTCGCATAGGTCGCCGGTTTCTGCGCGCCATAGAAGGTGCCGTTGATCTCGATCGCGGTCAGCCGGCGGCTGGCGTATTCGAGCTCGCGCTTCTGCACCAGCCCCTTCGGATAGAAGTTGTCGCGCCACGGCGCGAAGGTCCAGCCGCCGATGCCGGTGCGGATGCCGTGGACGGGCACGGGTGCGTCTGCGAACAGGTCGTCCATCGGAATCTCCTCGGGCAGCTCGGCGCGATCAGTCGGGATGCTGCGCGAAACGCAGGCGGTTGTGGTCGGGATCGACGAGCACCATCTCGCGCGTGCCCCAGTCGGTGTCCCACGGCGGCTGCACGATCGGCACGCCGGCGGCGGCGAATGCGCGCGCACAGGCATCGACGTCGCGCACCTTGAAGTACACCGCGCCGCCGATCGCGCAGTCGCCGGCGTGGGCGGTCAGGAACAGCGTCTGCCCGTCGCGGGTGAGCTGCGCGAACAGCGGCATGCCGGTGTCGAAGCGGTGCTCCCAGTCGACGGTGAAACCGAGTGCGCCGTAGAACGCCAGGCTGCGCCCGGCGTCGGTCATGCGCAGCTGCGGGATGACGGTCTGCATGGCGTTGGCTCCCTGGTGTCAGTCCGCTGAAAGGCGTGGGCGCACGTGGCGGTCGAGCAGCGCGCCCAGCGGCGCGAGCGCGGGATCGAGCGGTACGACCGCATCGAGATAGGCAAGAAACCGCGGCGCATCGACGAGGTACTTCGGCTTGCCGTCGCGGTGGTGCAGGCGCGCGAAGATGCCCAGCACCTTGAGATGCCGCTGCACGCCGGTCAGCGCGGCGTCGCGGACGAACTGCGCGAGCGCCGGCGCCGGCAGGCCGACCGCCTGCGCGCGGGCGTGGTACTGCGCCAGCCATGCATCCGCCTGCGCGGCGGGCCAGCTGTGGAAGGCATCGCGCAACAGGCAGGCCGCGTCGTAGGCGATCGGTCCACGCACCGCATCCTGGAAGTCCAGCACCGCGACGCCGCCCTCGACCGGCATCAGATTGCGCAGCATGTAGTCGCGATGCACGAGCACCTGCGGCTGCGCCAGCATCGCTTCGACCAGATGCGCCTGCACCGAGTCCCAGCCGGCGCGCTCCGCGTCCGACAGCGTCACGCCCAGATGCCGGCCGAGGAACCAGTCGTCGAACAGTGCGAGTTCGCGCCGCAGCATCGCCGCGTCGAAGGCCGGCAGATCGTCGGGCGGCGCGATCGCCTGCAGGCGCAGCAGCTGTTCGAACGCCGCGTCCATCAGTGCGTCGGCATCGAGCGTGGCCAGCGCCTGCAGGCAGGTGTCGCCGCCGAGATCCTCGAGCAGCAGGAAACCCGATTCGACATCGCGCGCCCGCACATGCGGCACGCGCACGCCGTGCCGCTCCAGCAGATCGCGGATGCGCAACCACGGGCGCACGTCCTCCAGATCCGGCGGCGAGTCCATGACGATGCGCGAGATGCCGTGCGCGTCGCCGCGCCAGTAGCTGCGGAAACCGGCATCCATCGACGCGCGGACGAGGGTCAGCGCGGCATCGCCGGTCGCGTCGCGGGCCCAGGCCAGGCGCGCGTCGGCGCGGGCGGCATCGTCGGCAGGCGGGTTCGAGGCGCTGGGTGGCAGGACGGCGGACATGCGGCGGACCGGATCGGGAATGAAGGGATTATCGGGCAAGCGGCGCCGCGCTCAGCGTCCGAGCCCGTCGATGCCCTGCGTGTCGAACCGCAGCAGCAGGTCGCGGAACGGCGTCAGCCGCGTCGCCAGGCCCGCGATCACGCCCAGCGTGTTCGCCAGCGCATCGGCCGGATCCTGCATGCGGCTGTCGGTCAACGCGCCTTGCGCATATTCGAGGCCGATGCCGAGCAGCACCAGGCCGACGCCTGCGCCGAGCAGGGCGGGCCAGCGCGCGTAGAGCTGCACCGCGGCCGCGGCCAGTGCGAAGTAGGCGAGGAAGTGGCCGAGCTTGTCGCCATCGGGCACGTCCGGCATCGGTACCGACGGTGCCAGCGACAGCACGACGACGGCCGCGATCGCCGCGATCCACAGACCGCCCCACAATGCCGGGCGACGCAGCGGCTTGAACGAACGGCCGAAGCGCGGACGCCGGCTCACAGGCGATGGCTCATGTCGCCGACCAGGAAGGCATGGTCGAAGTCGACGTCCTTCGCGAATCCGATCGCCTGGAAGGCCTCGCCCATCTCGCCCGGCAACGTGAGCCGCTTGGCCTGCTGGCGCAGTGCGTAACGCGCGGCCTCGTCGGTCGCCAGCGCTTCGTGCGCGGCCAGGCGCTGCTCGAGCCGGTTGCCGATCAGCAGCGAGGTCTGGTTGCAGTAGCCGGCGAATTCGAAGCCGGCATGCGTGCCGGCTTCGGCCAGCGCGGTGAAATCGACCGACGCGGTCAGATCCTGCAGGCCCGGCAGCGCGAATACGTCGCCGCTGACCTCGTGGCGATGGAACGCGCGCAGCGTGCCGGCGTCGCGATCGTCGCGGTAGTACTCGCGCCGCGCATAGCCGTAATCGACGAACAGCATCGCGCCGCGGGTCAGGCCGCCGGCCACCGCCTGCACCCAGTACGGCAGCTGCGGCAGCAGTTCCGAGCGGTAACCGTCCGGCAACGGCGCGCCGCGCTGGCGCTCGACGTGGCGCACCGCCGCGCCGAGCAGCGCATCGGCCGGATGGATCGTGCGGCCGAAGCCATCGCCGTCGCGGGTCACGTATTCCTCGAACACCTCGCCCTCGCCGATGACGAAGCGCGGCGTGGGCAGTGCATCGACGACCTCGTTGGCGAACAGCACGCCCTGCCAATCCCCGGGCATCGGCCCGTCGACCCATTCCACGCGCGCGAACAGGTCCGCGGGCAGGCGCTGCTGCAGATGGTCACGCTGGCGCTCGCGCAGATCGGCGCTGGGCTCGAGGATCGCGTAGCGCGCCGGCGTCGCGTCCAGCGCGGCCAGATGCGCCAGCGCATCGCCCGCGAACGCGCCGCTGCCGCCACCGATCTCGAGGAACTGCGCGTCCGCGCCGATCTCCCGCAGCACCGGCGCGAACGCCTCGGCGATGCATTCGGCGAACAGAGCGCCGAGCTCGGGCGCGGTGACGAAATCGCCGGCCGCGCCGAACTTCGCCGCGCCGGCGCTGTAGTAACCCAGGCCCGGTGCATAGAGCGCCAGTTCCATGAACTTCCAGAATGGAATCGCGCCGCCGGCCTCGGCGATCTGGGCGTGGATCAGGGCGCGCAGCTGGGCGCTGTGGGTGAGCGCGTCGTCGGACGGGCGCTGGGCGGAACCGGACATCGAAATACCTCGGTACTTGCGACGGTCAGGATACGCGAGGCGCAGGAAACGCTCCGTGTCGGGGCGCTCTGGTCGGGCTCAGGGGTTTCAGCGAGATCGATTGCCCACTTCCCTCACCGCGCGCACCTGTGCGGGCCTGCTGATGTCCCGGCGGAGGCGCGGGCGAAAGATCCGAGTGGTTTATCGGCGAAGGCATCGTGGCGCGATGGGCTGGTGGCGAGCGCCCTGCCCTCACCCCAACCCCTCTCCCAAAAGGAGAGGGGCTACAGGAGCATCGCAAGCGCCTGCCAGGGACCAGACTGATGTCGTGTCCCGGCGAGCAGACAGTGAGCACCTCTGCCTTCGCGAGCAGAGTGCGCACCTCTCCCTTCGGAAGAGGTCGACGCGCAACGCGCGTCGGGTGAGGGTCCGGGCTCCACAGGCGGCCATCAAACCTCACCTGCCCTCCGAGGCATCTTCATTCAGAAGCGAAGGGAAAGCGCGGATTCCGTAACCTCGAGTTCGGTTCCAGCTGCGACACGACACGAGTCAGCTCCCTGAGGAAAGCGGCCGACAGGAGTCGAGGTGCGTCGCGAGCGCCCTGCCCTCACCCCAACCCCTCTCCCAAGGGGAGAGGGGCTCCGGGAGTCCACGTCTGTCGCGAGTGGCTGTCCTCGGCCGAAGTCTGCGCTGGAGGCGACTGCGATCCTTCCGCTGGCGTAAGGTGACCATCCGTCGCCAGCGCACGCACCCGCATGTCCGCATCCGCTCCCGTCGCCCTCGTCACCGGCGCTGCCCGTCGCATCGGCGCGGCGATCGTGCGGCGTCTGCATGCCGATGGGTATGCGGTCGCACTGCATTGCAATCGCTCGCGCGGCGAGGCCGATGCGCTGGCTGCGACGCTCGACACGCGGCGCCCGGGCAGCACGCTCGTGTTGCAGGCCGATCTGGCCGATGCGACCGCCTTGCCGGAACTGGTCGACAGGACCGTCGCCCGCTTCGGCCGCCTCGATGCGCTGGTCAACAATGCCGCGGCGTTCGCGCCGACCGCGTTCGATGCCACCGGTGCCGATGCGTTCGACGCGCTGATGGCGACCAACGCGCGTGCGCCGTTCCTGCTCGCGCAGGCCGCGGCGCCCCACCTGCGCGCGGCGCGCGGCGCGATCGTCAACATCGGCGATCTCTACGCCGAACGGCCGCGCGCGGATCTGGTCGCCTACGCGGCGTCGAAGGCCGCGTTGCTCGGCCTCACGCGCGGGCTGGCGGTCGCGCTGGCACCCGAGGTGCGGGTCAATGCGGTATCGCCCGGGGCGATCCTGTGGCCGGAAGACGGCGCCGATCCTGCGCAGCAGGCGCGCATTCTCGAATCGACACCACTTGCGCGACTGGGCAGCGCGGACGAGATCGCCGACGCGGTGGCCTGGCTGCTGCGCGGCGGCTTCGTGACCGGCGAAGTGCTGCGGCTCGACGGCGGGCGATCGCTCTAGGGGCGTACCCGCGATCTGCGGCACGGCGCCCCTGTAGGAGCGCGCTTGCGCGCGAACGGGCTTTCCAGCGAATGCCCCATCGCGCGCAAGCGCGCTCCTACACGTGGGACTGCGGAGTACGCCTAGGGTTTCGGTTCGAACGCGTGCGCGAGCTGCGCGCCGGAGAAGCCGTCCGGCACTTCGTGCGAGACCGCGTAGCGGTACAGCGCAGCCGAATAGATGCCGGTCAGCGCGGCTTGGTAGACGCCGAGCAGCAGCACGCCGAGCGCACAGATCACGCCGACGGCGATGCCGAGCGCGACCGAGCTCTGCAGCGCGATGAAGGTCAGGCCGACGCCGATCATCGCGACCAGCGTGGTCAGCAGGCCGAACGCCGCGCCGATGCCGACATTGCCGATCGCGTTCTCGCCCCAGGTGCGCTTGAGCAGGGTCACGCTCTGCTTGAGCGCGTCGATCGGGCCGACGTCGCGGCTGACCAGCACCGGCACGACGAGGAAGGTCGCCAGCGTCCAGGCCGCGCCGAGGCCGCTGCCGAGCAGCCGCACGAGAAAATTGTTCTCCTTGTGCTTGAGCGACTGCAGCAGCACGCCGACGGTCGCGGCGATCGCCGCATAGCCGAGGATCGCCGGCAGCCGACGCTTCGCCGCGACCAGGCCGTCGGACAGCGTCGGGTCGCCGCCGTCGAGGCGGATCATCGCCGCGCCGACCAGCGCGCAGTTGAAGAACACGATCACCGTGTACTGGCAGAAGTAGAAGACGAACGCGAGCAGCAGGCAGGCCAGGCCGATGCCGTGCTCGAAGACGCGCAGCGCGAACAGCGGCAGCACGAAGGTCGCCAGCACCGCGAGCGTCGCCAGTCCCGACAGGACCGGAAACAGCATCAGTTCCTTGTCCGAACGCAGCACGGCCGCGCTCGCCTTCACCAGATCCCAGCTCCGCGACAGCTTGTCGAACATCGTCGGCACCCCCCGGTCGTCGGCGACGATGGTCGCGTGCCCGGGAGCGGCTGCCAAGTGACAGAGGTCATCTGTCGTCCCGTCATGCCGGCGAAGGCCCGAACGCTGCTACAGCCCGATAGCGGACCATCCAGTGCCCCGAGGCCGCATCGCTACACCGATCGACAGACCCGTTTGCGCTCGGGAAGCGTATCGATGCCAAGGCCGAGGCGCTGGATCCCGCCCTGCGCCGGGATGACGATGTGCGGATGCGCCGACCACTTCATCGCCTCTCCTTCGCGTCCACGATCTCCACCAGCGGATGCGCCGTCACCGTCGTACGCAACGCTGCCTGCAAGACCGGCAACCCGTCGAACAGCGCAGGTTCCGAGAACGCGCGCCGCACCGCGGTTTCGAGCCCGGCGGGATCGCGCAGCCACAGCGCCGCGCGCGCGTGCTGCAGGCGCGCGGCGTGGTCGAACTGGTCGTAGTCCTGCGGACAGACAATCGCCGGGCGTGCCGTCGCTAGGCACTGGTAGAGGATGCCGGCACCGCCGTGATGCACGACCAGGTCGTAGCGACCGATCCAGCGCGCGTAGTCGATGTAGGCCAGGCGCTGGTGGTTGCCGATGTGGTCGTGATGCGCGGCGGCGGCATCGCCATCGCTGAAATGGAACTCGACCTCCGGCATCGCCGCGGCCAGCGCGCGCAGATGTGCGTCGAATGCGTTCTTGGCCCAGCGCAGGTGCGTGCCCAGCGTCACCAGCACATGGCGTCGGCCTTCGACGAAGCTTGGTGCCGGACGCGGCGGCAGCCACGGCGTGTCGGTGCCGGGCAGCGGCAATCGCGGCCCGACGAAGCGCAGCGCGGCCGGCCAGGTGCGCGGGAATTCCAGCGCCTCGACGCCGAGCGCGAGGATGCACTCGTGCGAGTAGGCCGCCTCGCTGCCGTCCTCGCGGTACAGCGCCGGCAGACCCAGCGCGCGCATGCGTCGGCGATACGCCAGATGCACGCCGCGCTTGAAGCCGCGCACCGTGATTCGCGCGAGCGCGTGCCGCAGGCGTGCGCCGGCATTGGTAGCGGGCAGCAGGCCGCCCATGTAGGCAGGCGGCGCGTCGGGGGCTTGCAGTACGCAGGGCGACGGCAGGCTGGTCCACCAGCGGATGCCGAGCGACTGCGTGACCGCACCGGCGGCCGGCACGGTGAAGTCGGCGATGACGAGATCGGGGCGTGTCGCCGCGTCCGCATACGTGTCGCGCAGCGCCTGCGCGAAGCGCGCCATGACGTCGAGCGCAGCGCGCAGTTGCCGGTGCATGCGCAGCGGATGGTTGCGCACCGCGTGCCGAGGATCGGAGATCGCATCGAGCGCGCGTTCGGCGCCGGCATCGAGCAGTGGCACGCCTGTCAGTCCGGCGCGCGCGACCTGCGCCATCGCCGATGGCGTCGACAGCACGCGCACCTCGTGCTGCGCGGCGAGTTCGCAGGCCATCGCGAGCACCGGGTGCAGGTGACCGCTGTAGGGCGGCGCGATCAGGTCGATGCGCATGGCGTGGCCGCGATGAAGTCCTCGCACAGCGCCAGCACCTCGGGCTGGCGCAGGTAATCCATATGGCCGCCGTCGACGCGTCGGACCGCCCCGTGCCAGCCGACGCGTGAGATCCAGTCGCCACGACCGCGCACGCACAGCAGGCGGGCGACGTCCGGCGCACGCCGCGCGACCGGACCGTAGGCGAATACATGCAGACGCGAACGGACATCCGGCGCCAGGTGGAGATTCGCCAGCAGTTCGAGTCCACAACTGCCGGCCAGCAGCACGACGGCACCGGTGCCTTCGAACATCGGGGCCACCGTCACGCGGTGACGCTCGGCGAACGCCGGGCGTCGCGCGCCGACGTAGTCGCCGAGGTTGCGCCATGCCGCCAGCGGCAGGGGCACGGCGACGTGTCCGGGCTGCGGCGCGGCATACGGGAAGTTGCGGTCGATGCATTCACGGCCCGGCGCGCGCAGTGCATCGAGAAAATCCTGCTGCGCCGGACTCAGACCGCAGCGCGCGGGATCGCTGCGCCCGGTCAGGAACGCGATGCGGATCGGCGCGGCGGTCTCAGGCGACATGGAAGCCACCGTCGGCATGCACGCGATAGCGCCGGCTGCGCCAGCGCACCGTGCGCACGCAGCTCGCGTGCAGCAGATGCAATGGCTGCAGCAGTTCGGCCAGCAGCGACAGCAACGGCCGTCGTGGCGATGCCACACCCAGCTGCCGCTGCAGCCGACCCGGCACGGCTGCGCGCAACCCCAGCGCACCGAGCACCCAGAGCCCACCGTCGACGGTGGGCTGCATAGCCAGCGCGATTCCCATCGCCCACAACAGCAGTGGCGGCAGCCCGTGCAGCAGCGTAATCAGGACGCGCATCGGCAACGGCTGACGCCGCAGCAGCAGGGTCGCGAACAGCATCCACCGATGCATCTGACGCAGGTAGTGCCCTGCGCCCTCGATGCTGGTGCGTACGCGCACCGGGGCGATCGTCTGCGCGATGCGGCCGCCGTGCGCGCGCACGTGGTCGGCCATCGCCAGGTCGTCGGCCAGCGCATGCAGCAGCGGCGCGAAACCGCCGAGTGCGCGCAGGCGCGCCGTGCGCAGGGCATAGCACATGCCGTTGATCGAGACCGGCGGCGCCCACGCCAGCGGCGCGAGATAGGTCAGCGCGGCGTTGTCGTTGACGAACTGCGCGAGCAGTCGACCGGGCAGGCGCTCGCCGTCGTCGACGTAGCCCGGCAACGCGGTCGCGATATCGGCGATGTCGAGCGCCGCGACCAAGCGCGCGAGCGCGTCGGCCGACAAGGTGGCGTCGTCGTCGAGCACCAGACACACCGGCGCTTCGACGGCGGCCAGCGCGCGATCGAGCTTGAAGGTCTTGGGATTCACGCCGTCGGACGCGGGCGGATTGCATTGCACGGCGATCGCGGCACGCGGATGCGCGGCCTGCAGCGACTCGATCACGGCCCGCGCATGCGCATCGTCGTCATCGACGAGCCAATGGAAGCGTGCGCCCGGCAATGCGTCGAGCGTTTGCCCGAGCACGTCGGCCAGCCGCGGATCGCCACCGAGGATCGGCTGCAGCACCGCGACGTCATGCATCGCGAATGCGATATCCGGCGATCGCGCTGCCGTCTGCCTGCGCAGCTCGCGCCATGCACAGACCGCACGCAACAGCAGCAGCGCGATGTACGCGCAGGCGAGCGCCACTGCGGGGTTCAGGCTGACCACTGCGCCCGCTGCCAGGCGATGAAGTCATCGATGCCGGCCGCGATCGACACACTCGGCGGGCCGAGATCGGCCAGCATGCGCGCCGGATCGAAGGTCTTGGAATACGCGAACACGCCGACGCCGAAGCGCGTCAAAGGTGGCTCGCCGCGCAGCCGCAGGCCGCGCCACAGCCATTCGGCGATGCTCGCCATGCGCAGCGCGGCGCCGATGCGCACGCGCCGCGTCGGCGCTGGCAGATCGAGCCGCGCCAGCACGTCGAGCAGCAGCGCCTGGATGTCGACCGGCTGCGCATTGGTCAGGTTGTAGCTGTCGGCGGGACCCGCCATTGTCGCGACGCGCAGCAGGTAGTCCGACAGCGTGTCGATCTGGATCAGATCGCCGACCACCGGCCGGTCCTGGCCGGTGAACAGCGGCAATGCGCCGCGGCGCGCGGCTTCGAGGATGCGCGGAAACAACACGGTGTCGCCGACGCCGAACACCGCGCGTGGCCGCACGATCACGTGCTCGCCGGGATAGTCGCGCACCAGCAGCTCGCCGGCGTACTTGGTTTCGGCGTAGGTGTTGACGAAGCGCGGGCCGACCGGGCTGTCCTCGCGCAGGTCGTACTGGTGCGCTTCGCGGTAGAACACCGAACTCGACGACAGATAGACCAACCGCGGATGGCCATTGCGGCGGCAGAAGTCGATGACGTGGCGGGTCGCGTCGACGTTCTGTGCGATGTATTCGGCATGCGTGCCCCACGGCGACGAGCGCGCGGCGGCGTGGATCACCACGTCGGGCCGCACCGGCAGGTCGAAGGGCCGGCTGAGATCGCAGCGCAGGTAATCCGGCAGGTCGGTCGCGCGTCGCCCGGTGCCGACAAGCTGCAGATCGTCGCGCCCGGCATGGCGCCGCAGGAACGCGCCGCCGACGAATCCGGACGCACCGGTCACGAGAATGCGCACGCGGTTCCTCCGTGAGTGGGCGCGGATGCCGCCGCGCGATACGTGTCGAGACTGGCCTGGCAATGCGACGGCAGGATCGCGACGTCGGGCGTGGCGACCGCGAGCGTGTGCAGGCAGTCGACGGTGCGCACGTAGGCCGGCCAGTCGTGCGTCACCAGTCGCGCCGGCCAGGTCGGCAGGCGCCGTTCGCGGAACGTCAGGTGCGACCAGCAGGCGTCGGCGCACAGCAACACCGCGCGGTCCTGCGCATCGCGCAGGCACAGGCCCATCTGCCGCGGCGCGTGGCCGGGCAGCGGCACCGCGAACAGGCTGCCGTCGCCGAACAGGTCGAAGCCTTCGCCGAGCGTTTTCCACGGCGCCGGCAGTGCGCGCGCGACGCCATCGCCGGCGTAACGCACGCGCGCGTCGAAGTCGTGCGGCAGCAGCGCGGGCAGCCAGCCGTTGCGCAGGCCGCGCACGCGCGACATCGCCCGCATCGCGTCGAGATCCTCGCGCATGCACACGAAGCGCGCGTTCGGCAGGTCGCGCAGGCCGGCGATGTGGTCGGCATGGAAATGCGAGACCAGACACCAGCGGATGTCGGCCGGCCGCACTCCGTGTACGGCGAGCTGCACTTCCAGCCGCTGCGCGTCGGGCAGTTCGACCGGCGTCGCCCAACGGTACAGACGCTCGGGAAATCCCGTAGTCGCCTCGATGAAGTGCGGCGCATAGCCGGTGTCGTAGAGGATCGCGCCCTCGCGCGGGTGCACGATCAACGCGACCATCGACGGAAACGCCACGCTGCTCCAGCGCCCCCCGGCCAGCGTGACGCGCTCGCAGTGGCGGCACTGGCCGACGTCGAACAGGGTCAGGTCGACGCGCACGTCAGTAGCGCAGCACCGCGCCGCCGACCGACAGGCCGGCGCCGGTACCGAGCAGCAGGCATGTCTGTCTGCGCTGCAGGCGGCCGTCGACGATCGCGTGGTGCAGCGCGTGCGGCAGCGACGCCGCGACCTGGTTGCCGTGTTCGGCGAGAATCCGCACCGTGCGCGCCTCGGGCAAACGCAGCGCCTGCACGATGCGGTCGAGTCCGCCGCCCGAGGCCTGGTGCGGCACGATGCAGTCGATTGCATCGAGCGCGAGGCCCGATGCGTCGAGCAGCCGCGCGAGCAGCCGCGGCAGACGCCGACCGGCCATGCGGAACGTCGCCGGGCCGTCCATCTCGAAGCGGTAGGCATCGCGGTCGTCGTTGCGCGCATCGCCGGGCGCGACGCGCGTGCCGCCGCCGCGGATGCGGCAGGCATCGGCGCCTTCGGCGAAGGTTTCCATGCGCCAGGCCAGCAACGCCGAATCCTCGCCCTGCCCTGCGGCACCGAGCACGACCGCCACCGCGCCATCGCCGAACAACGGCGCGGTGACCGGATCGTCGGCGCGCACCCCGCGCGAGGGCACTTCGCTGGCGACCACCAGCACGCGCCGGTAGCGGCCCGTCGCGATCGACGCGGCGACGAGATCCAGTGCGACCAAGAAACCGAGGCAGGTCGCGTTGATGTCGAACGCCGGAATGCCCGTGCCACCCAGACCCAGTGCGCGTTGCACCAGCGCGGCCTGGCACGGAATCGGCTGTTCCATGACCGCGCAGGTCGAGACGATCGCATCGAGTGCGCCGCCGGCGACGCCGGCCGCCCGCAACGCGGCCTCGGCTGCGCGCGCGGCCATCCACGACGCGGTCTCGTCGTCGCCGGCGATGCCGCGCATCGCCACGCCGGTCGCGACCTCGCTGCTGCCCGCCGCCAGGCCGAGGCGCGCATCGAACACCGTCGACGCCACGCGCTGCGCCGGGTGGTGGCAGCCGGTGCCGAGGATGCGCAACGCCGCCGGCGCGTCCATCAGCCGGGCGCGCCCGCATCGAGTCCTTCGACCCGGTCGAACACGGTGTCGCGGTCCGCGTGCGCGTTCCACAACTGCGCGAGCGGCGTGCCGTCGAGCGGGTGCCGCCAGTCGGGCGCGATCTCCGCCGCGGGCCGCAACACGAAGGCGTGGCGCAGCTCATCGCGGGGAATGCGGAGATTGCCGGCAGCGTCGAGCACTGCGTCGTCGAACAGCACGATGTCGATGTCGAGCGTGCGGTCGCTGTAGCGCGGGCCGCTGCGATCGCGACCGTGCGCGTCCTCGAGTGCGTGCAACCAGTCGTTCAACTGCTCGGGTGCGAGATCCGTGCGCAGCGTCGTCGCGGCATTGAGGAAGTCCGGGCCCGTGTAGCCGACCGCCGGAAAGCGGTAGACCGCCGACACCACCACGTCGTCGAAGCGCGCCCGCAACGCGGCGATCGCCGCGCGCAGATGGGTCTCGGGATCGACGTTGCTGCCGAGGCTGAGCAGGGCGATGGGCATGGCGCGCTCCTGTGGGGGCGCCATGATCGCCGATTGCCCCGCGTCCAGGCGAGGCGTGCACGCCCTAGTGCGCGTCCGGCTCGGGCACCGGTGGCGCGGCCCGGGAGCGCACAGCATCGGCCTCGTCGCCCGCGGCCTCGACACGGCGCAGGTTCACGTCGATCGCAGCATCGCTGCTCTGCTGGAACACGCGCAGATCGAACTCCGGCAGGATCGCCAGCAGGTGGTCGAAGATGTCCGCCTGGATGCCTTCGTAGACGCTCCACGCGGTGCTCGAAGTGAAGGCCCAGACTTCCAGCGGCAGGCCCATTTCGGTGGGCTGCAACTGCCGCACCAGCATCGTGAGGTCCTGGTTGATGCCCGGATGGCTGCGCAGGTACTGCTCGATGTAGGCGCGGAACGTGCCCAGATTGGTCACGCGCCGATGATTGACCGGCTCGGCACCGCGCGCGGCGAGCGACGCGTTCCATTCGTCCAGTTCCGCTTCCTTGCGGTCGAGGTAGTCGTCGAGCACGGTGAAGCGACGGAACTTCGCGATTTCGTCCGGTTCGAGGAAGCGCACGCTGCGCTGGTCGAGCTGCAGCGCGCGCTTGATGCGGCGACCGCCGCCCTCGGACATGTGCCGCCAGTTCTTGAACGAATCGCTGACCAGCTTCTTGGTCGGCACCGTGGTGACGGTGCGGTCGAAATTGCGCACGGTGACGGTGTGCAGGGCGATGTCGATCACGTCGCCGTCGGCGTTCTGGCCCGGCATCTCGATCCAGTCGCCGAGGCGCACGCGGCCGTCGTTGCTGATCTGCACGCTGGCGACCAGCGACAGGATGGTGTCCTGGAAGATCAGCATCAGCACCGCGGTCATCGCGCCCAGGCCGGTGACGATGTGCAGGAATTCGGCGCCGATCAGCGTCGCGACGACCGAGATGCCGACCAGCACGAACATGACGATCTTGGCGACCTGGAAGTAACCCTTGATCGGCTTGTTCTGCGCATCCGGGCGGCGCTCGTAGTTGCGGTTGACCGCGTCCAGGGCCTTGGAGATCGCCAGCGCGATCGTCACCACCACGAACACCTGGCACAGCGCCTTGACCACGGTCACCACCTGCGGCGGCAGGTCCGGTACCACCGAGATGCCGGCCGAGATCACCAGCGCCGGCACGACGTTGGCGAGACGCGGAATGACCCGCATCCGGACTTCCTGGTCGTGATGGGCGCCGCCGAGCGGCGTCTTCATCAGCAGTTGCCGCAGGCCCCGCAGCAGCACGTGCTTGGTGATGAAGTTCGCGAGCCACGCCAGCAGCAGCAACGCGCACAGCACCGTGCCGGCATAGACCCAGGGATAGGGCGCGAGGGCGTCGCGGAGCTGTTCGAGTTGCGGCTGCATCGGGCGGGCACTCCGGGTCGTGCGCCGTGCGGGGCGCGACGCCAGCCCGCGAATGTCAGGTCTGGCGCGTACGTTCGATATGGACGCCGACTGCGCGCGCACCACGCACGGCACCCGGCTTGCTGAGTTTCAATCGTACCCAATCGACCTTGAACTCCTCGATCACGATCGCCGCACAGCGCTCGGCCAGCGTCTCGACGAGGCCGAATTCCGACGCGGACACGTAGTCGATGAGGCGCTTGCTGACGGCCTTGTAGTTCAAGGTGTCATGGATATCGTCGCTGGCCGCGGGCACGCGGTTGTCGAATGCCATCTCGACATCGAACACCAGCGGCTGGCGGATGCGCCGTTCCCAGTCGTAGATGCCGATCAGCGCCTCGATCTCGAGGCCTTCGATGAAGACTTTGTCCATAAGGGCCGTGATTCGTGATTGGGGATTCGTGATTCGAAAAAGCAACAGCAACAGCTTAGCGAGTGTTCGTTACGGGGTCGCCACGCTCGCGACAAACTGCTCTTACGAATCACCAATCCACCAATCCACCAATCACATCGTTGCCGCCAAAGGCGGCAACGACGCCATGTCCCAGCGCGGCACCACGTGCACCGCGGCATCGCCGTGCTGGCCGGCTTCGAGACGCAACGCGCCGGCGAACGCGATCATCGCGCCGTTGTCGGTGCACAGCGCCGGTCGCGGGAAACACACGCGACCGCCGCGACGCTGCGCGTCTGCGCGCAGCTTCTCGCGTAGACGCGTGTTCGCACCGACGCCGCCGGCGACGATCAGCGTGTCGAACCCCGTGGCATCGAGTGCGCGCGCGCACTTGATCGCCAGCGTGTCGACCACCGCGTCCTCGAAGCCGCGTGCGATGTCGGCCTTCGTCGTGTCGGTCCGGTCGCTGCCCTGCCAGGCCAGTAGCACCTGGGTCTTGAGCCCGCTGAAACTGAAATCGAGGCCGGGGCGCGTGGTCATCGGCCGGGGGAACTTGAACACGCCGGGCGTGCCGTGTTCCGCCAGCGCCGCCAGCTGCGGGCCGCCCGGATACGGCAGGCCCATCATCTTCGCGGTCTTGTCGAAGGCTTCGCCGGCGGCATCGTCGAGCGTCTCGCCGAGCAGGCGGTAGCTGCCGATCGCGTCGACCGCCACCAGTTGGGTGTGCCCGCCCGACACCAGCAGCGCGACGAACGGCGCGGCCGGCGGATCGTCTTCCATCAACGGCGCCAGCAGATGGCCTTCCATGTGGTGCACGCCGATCGCCGGCACATCCAGCCCCCAGGCCAGTGCCCGCGCGACGCCGGCGCCGACCAGCAGCGCGCCGACCAGGCCGGGGCCGGCGGTGTAGGCCACGCCGTCGATGTCGTCGGTCGACAGGCCGGCCTCGGCCAGCGTCTGCCGCACCAGCGGCAGCAGTTTGCGCACGTGGTCGCGGCTGGCGAGTTCGGGCACCACGCCGCCGTATTCGGCGTGCAGCGCGATCTGGCTGTAGACCGCATGCGCGCGCAGGCCGTCGGCGCCGCCGATCGCGGTGTCGTAGACGGCCACGCCGGTTTCGTCGCAGGAGGTTTCGATGCCGAGGACTTTCATCGCGGGACTGCCGGAAGCGGAACGGAAGGGCCGCGTCGGGCGCGGCGGCCCCACGGCTTGCACACGGCGGCGGGGCCCGGCTATGATACGCGGCTCGCCGGGCCTGAGCCCGGTGGTATCGCATTCGAAATTCGATTCGAGCCGGCCGTCAGGACCGGACGATCAGATCCCCGGAGATTCCATGCCAAGCGTCAAAGTCCGCGAAAACGAGCCCTTCGAGTTTGCGCTGCGTCGGTTCAAGCGCACCTGCGAGAAGGCCGGTGTGCTCGCCGAAACCCGCAAGCGCGAGTTTTACGAGAAGCCGACCCAGGAACGCAAGCGCAAGGCTGCTGCTGCCGTGAAGCGTCAGTCGCGTCGCGTCTCGCGCGACGTCACCAAGCGCCAGCGCCTGTATTGATCGGCCCGGGCCGGGATTTTCCCGGTTCGACCCTTCGATGACGCGAAAGCCGGCAGCGCCCTGCGCCGCCGGCTTTTTGTCGTCTCCGCCGTGGACCCCATCCGGTTCCGGCGCCTCCCGTACCCGCCGTCCCCGGAGCCCGCCATGCCCCTGAAGCAGCAACTCACCGAAGACATGAAGGCCGCGATGAAGGGCGGCGACAAGCACGCGCTCGGCGTGATCCGCCTGATGCTCGCGGCGATCAAGCAGCGCGAAGTCGACGAACGCATCGAGCTCGACGACGCCGCCGTGCTGGCCGCGCTGGAGAAGATGGTCAAGCAGCGCCGCGATTCGGTGAGCCAGTACGAGGCCGCCAGCCGCGAGGATCTGGCCCAGGTCGAGCGCGACGAGATCGTCGTGATCGAACGCTATCTGCCCGAGAAGCTCGGCGAGGCCGAGATCCTGGCCGCGATCGCCAGTGCCAAGGCCGAGACCGGCGCCGCAGGCTCGGCCGACATCGGCAAGCTGATGGGCGTGCTGAAGCCGCAGCTGGCCGGCAAGGCCGACATGGGCGTGGTCTCGCGCCTGGTGAAGCAGTCGCTGGTCTGATGGCCGCCGGCGACGGTATCGTCCTGCGCCCGGCACGTCGCGAAGACGTGCCGCTGGTGCTCGCACTGATCCGCGAACTGGCGGACTACGAGCGGCTGTCGGATGCCGTCGTCGCCGACGAGGCCCTGCTCGCCGATGCCCTGTTCGGCGCCGCGCCCGCGGCCGAAGTCGTGATCGCCGAAGCCGACGGCGCGCCCGCCGGCTTCGCGCTGTGCTTCCAGACGTTCTCGACCTTCCTCGGCCGCCGCGGCCTGTATCTGGAAGACCTGTTTGTGCGGCCCGCGTATCGCGGCCGCGGCATCGGCCTGCGGCTGATGCGCCATCTCGCCGCGCGCGCCGTCGAACGCGGCTGCGGGCGTTTCGAATGGACCGTGCTCGACTGGAACGCGCCGGCGATCGGCTTCTACCGTGCGCTCGGCGCCCTGCCGCAGGACGGCTGGACGGTGCAGCGGCTCGAAGGCGAGGCCCTGCACGCGCTCGCACGCGCGTCGCGCTGAACCGCAGTGCGCTTCACGCGCTGCTACGACGCGGTGCATAAGGTGACGCCAACGCCGCAGGGGACGCACCCGTTCCGCACGTCGGCCTTCTCGAACCGCCCCGCATGAGCACGTCGCCACAGGACACCCAGGACCCCGATACACCCGCGCGCCACACGCGCCTGGGGCGTCTGCGCGCCCGCGTCGACAAGGGCGTCACCCGGTTCGAGGAAAGTCTGCCCGCCGCGATGGTCAAGCGCTTCGTCGATGCCGACCTGCTGACCCAGGCGGCGTCGCTGTCGTTCTACACGCTGATCTCGCTGGCGCCGATGCTGGTGCTGGTGCTGTGGATCAGCGCGTCGCTGTATCCCTCGGCGCAGGACGCGCTGCTCGAGCAGGTCGGCGCGCTCGCTGGCGATGGCGCACGCGACATCGCCGCCACGGTGATCCAGAACGCCACCGAACAGCCCGACGTCGGCTCGCTGGCCGGCCTGTGGAGCACGCTGCTGCTGTTCGTCGGTGCGACGGTCGTGTTCGCCCAGCTGCAGGGCACGCTGAACCTGATCTTCCGCACCGACGGCGACCGTCTGCCGGGCGGCCTGATGGTGTTCCTGCGCAAGCGCGTGTTCTCGGCCGGTGTGGTGTTCGCGCTGGGCTTTTTGGTGCTGGTGTCGACGTTGATGACCACCGCGGTCGAAGTGGTCTTCGCCAACGTGCCGTCGATCCTGCCGCTGGTCGGCAATGCGCTGATGCTGGTGCTGTATTCGCTGGCGTTCGCCCTGCTCTACCACTATCTGCCCGACCGCCGCGTGCGCTGGCGCCAGGCGCTGTTCGGCGGCGTGATCACCTCGGTGCTGTTCGTGTTCGGGCGCTGGGCGATCGGGCTCTACATCACCCACGCCGCGCCCGGCAGCGCCTACGGCTCGTTCGGCACGCTGGTGATCCTGCTGATCTGGATGTACTACGCGGCGACGATCTTCTTCGTCGGCGCGCTGATCACCGCGGTCATCGACGAGCGCCTGCGCCGCGCCTCGGTCGAACGCGCCCTGGTCAAGCGCGCCGAGCGCCAGGCCACGGCCGCGGCGAACCCGCCACCGCCGGGGATCTGACTTCGCCCGGACGCGGCAACACGCGCGGCGCATGGCATCCTAGCGTCCGCATGATCCGCGTCGTCCCCTTCCCGTTCCGTCAGCCGCGCGTCCGCCTCGTGGTCGCGTCTGCACGCGTGTGCGGGGTGCCGTGATGGCGCGCATCCCCGACGCGTTCATCGACGACCTGCTGGCGCGCACCGACATCGTCGAGGTCATCAACGCGCGCGTGCCGTTGAAGCGGCAGGGCAAGGAATATGCATCGCGCTGCCCGTTCCACGACGAGCGCTCGGCCAGCTTCACCGTGTCGCCGACCAAGCAGTTCTACCACTGCTTCGGCTGCGGGGCCCACGGTACCGCGATCAGCTTCCTGATGAACTACGACCGCCTCGAATTCCTCGACGCGGTCGACGAGCTGGCCAAGCGCGCCGGCATGGAAATTCCGCGCGACACCCAGCAGCGCGAGGCGCGGCCCGACAGCGCGCCGATGTACGACGCACTCGATGCGGCGTCGCGCTTCTTCGTCCGCCAGCTCGCCGGCAACGACACGGCGCGCAGCTATCTCGATGGCCGCGGCGTCGACGGCACGATCCGCGACCAGTTCGCGATCGGTTACGCGCCCGATGGCTTCTCCGCGCTCAAGGACGCGCTCGGCAAGGACGACGCGCGCCGCATCGCGGTGCTGGAGAAGGTGGGCCTGCTGTCGAAGAACGACCGCGGCCACAGCTACGACAAGTTTCGCGACCGGGTGATCTTCCCGATCCACGACCGTCGCGGCCGCGTGATCGCGTTCGGCGGCCGCGTGCTCAAGCCCGAGGATTCGCCCAAGTACCTCAACTCGCCCGAGACGCCGCTGTTCCACAAGGGCCGCGAACTCTACGGCCTGTGGCAGGTGCGCCAGGCCAACCAGAAGATCGAGCGGCTGGTGGTCGTCGAGGGCTACATGGACGTGGTCTCGCTGTTCCAGTTCGGCGTGCCGCAGGCGGTGGCGACGCTGGGCACGGCGACCACGCCCGACCACGCCGAGCTGCTGTTCCGCAATGCGCCGGACGTGTTCTTCTGCTTCGACGGCGACGCCGCCGGCCGCCGCGCGGCGACGCGTGCGATGGAGTCGGTGCTGCCGCGCATGCGCGACGGCCGCCAGGCGTTCTTCCTGTTCCTGCCCGATGGCGAGGATCCCGACACCATCGTGCGCACCGAGGGCGCCGCCGGTTTCGAGGCGCGCCTGACGCAGGCCACGCCGCTGTCGACGTTCTTCTTCGACACCCTGGGCGACGGCATCAACCTGTCGACGCTGGACGGCAAGGCGCGGCTGGCCGAGCGCGCCAAACCGATGCTGGCGCAGATTCCCGACGGCGCCTTCGCCGACCTGATGCGCCAGCGCCTGAGCGAGCTCACCGGCATCGGCGGCGCCGCGCCGGCGCAGCAGGCCGCACCGGCGCGCATGCTGCGCGGCGGACGCGGTGCGCCGCCGCCGAAGCGCAGCGTCGTGCGGCACGCGATCGCCCTGCTGCTGCAGAAGCCCGGCCTGGCCGCGCAACTGCCGCCGCCCTACCCCTTCGTCGCCCTGCGCCAGCCCGGCATCGAACTGCTGACCGAACTGATCGCGATCGCCAGCGTCCGGCCGGACATCACCACCGGCGTGCTGCTGTCGCAGTTCGAGGAGCGCGAGGAGGGGCCGGCGCTGCGCAAGCTCGCGATCCAGGATCTCGCCGGCGACGAAGCGTCGTGGGAACAGGAACTGCGCGACGCCATCGAACAGCTCGATCGCCAGGTGCTGCAGCAGCGGATCGACGATCTGCTGGGACAGCAGCGCGAAGGCACGCTCGACGCCGCCGGCAAGCAGGCCCTGCGCGAACTGCTGCTGCAGCGCGCCCGCTGAACGGGAATGCCTGGCCGTTCAACGACATAGCGCTTACGTCACGATGACGATTCCTTAACCTTCACGCTGGTCTGATTCCGGCCAGGGGGATCGACCGGCATGGCCGACGCACGCGCGTCACCCGACCCGTCCATCCAGTACCGCATGTCCGCCGAGTCCGCGTAGACGGGTCCGGCGCGGTGCCCCGTCCTTTTCCTTCCCCGACAGGTCGTCACCATGATCCGATCCACCCGCCTTCCGTCCGGCCGCCTCGGCGCCGGTCTCGTCCTCTCCGCCGCGCTGCTGCTGGGCGCCTGCGCGAAGATCGACACCCCGCCGCCGCTCGCCAAGCCGCTGCACATCGATCTCGCCGCGCCGGTCGCCGAACAGGTCGACCTCGCCTGGCCGCAGAGGGACGGCGCGCTTGCCGCCGAGCACACGATCACCCAGTCGCGCGACGTCACCCTGCGCCTGCCCAACGGCCAGCAGATCGTCGTACCGGCCGACCGCGTGGCGTTCAAGCAGCAAGGCGGCATGCTGGTCGGGGTGAACATCCAGCCCGGCGGCGGCGCGCTCGACCATCCCGACGCGGTCGCGCAGACCCGCCAGCTGCTCGAGGCCAACCGCCTGCTCGACCCGACGCTCGCGCACACGCTCGACGGCTGGGTCGCGCGCACGGACGCGCAGCAGACCGCGCGCGTCACCATCCGCGACGTCGACGTACAGGTCGCATTGACGCCGGGCAGCAAGGCCGGCTGGCAGGCCACGCTGGACTTCGAACCGCGCGCCTGCGAGATGCCGGCCGGGCTCGACGGCGATCCGGAAGCCTGCCTGCAGGCGACGCCGACCTCGACCGTCGTCGCGGGCGGCTGATCGTCGCCGCCGCGGACGTCGACATGCGCCGCCTGATCGCGTGCCGGTGTCAAGCGGTGCTGTTCCGGTGCCGTGCTGGATCGCGCACATCCAGCTGCGTGAGCTGAAAGGCCTTCGCCACCACTCACCTGCAACGCCCACACAACCGCGAACGACGTCAGCGATGGGCGCCTCGAACGACTCGGCGTAGGATGCGTCGTGATCCGGTCGCGGCATGCCGGGTCAGATCCGGCGCGGAACCTGCGTTCCGCCGCCGCCCGTAATCCCAGCGGAGCGAGACGATGGCCAAGAGCCTCGACAAGAAGAAAGAGACCAAGAAGAAACCGGTCAAGACCCTGAAGGAAAAGCGGGCCGAGAAGGCCGCGAAGAAGTCCTGACGTCCACTGCGCCGGCGGGCCCTGCGCCCGCCGGAGCGGACGCGGCGATCATCAGCCCAGGCGCTGGAAATCCAGCCCGCCCGCCGCAGCGCCGGCGCCCGGCAACCACGGCAGCAGCCAGTGGTCGATCAGCAGGAACGCGAACAGCGCCATCAGGTAGACGACCGAGTAGTTGAACATCCGCATCGCGAAGAACTCGTCGGGCGGATCGAGCAGGCGCCACGCGTACCAGAGGAACACCAGGCCCAGCACCACCGCGCCGCCCAGATAGAACACGCCGCTCATGCCGATCGCCACCGGCAGCAGCGTGACCACGACCAGCAGCATGGTGTAGATCAGGATCTGCCAGCGCGTGTACGCCACGCCGTGCGTGACCGGCAGCATCGGCACCAGCGCGCGCGCGTAGTCCTCGCGGCGGAAGATCGCCAGCGCCCAGAAATGCGGCGGCGTCCAGACGAAGATGATCAGCACCAGCAGCAGCGCGTGCGCCCAGTCCCACTGGCCCTGCATGTTGGTCACCGCGGCCCAGCCCAGCAACGGCGGCGCCGCGCCGGCGATGCCGCCGATGACGATGTTCTGCGGCGTCGCGCGCTTGAGCCAGCCGGTGTAGATCACCGCGTAGCCGATCAGCGAGGCGAAGGTCAGCGCGGCGGTCAGCACGTTGACCAGCAGCACCAGGATCGCCATCGAGGCCGCGCCCAGCGCCAGCGCGAATACCAGCACCTGCACCGGGCGCAGCGCGCCGGTCGCGAGCGGGCGATGCGCGGTGCGCGCCATGACCTTGTCGATGCGCTGGTCGATCAGATGGTTGATCGCCGCCGCCGATGCCGCCGCCAGCCAGATACCGAGCAGGCCGAACACCGTCTCCCGCCACGGCGGCAGGCCGGGTACGGCGAGGAACATGCCGACCAGCGCGGTGAACACGATCAGCGCCACCACGCGCGGCTTGGTCAGCGTCCAGTAGTCGCGTGCCTGGATCACCATGTCAGTCCGGCCGCTTCAGGCGCGCGAGCAGCGAGACCAGCACGAACAGCAGCAGCGCGGCGCCGCCGTTGTGCAGCACCGCGACCGGCAACGGCAGCGCGAGCTTGACGTTGAGGATGCCGAGCAGCACCTGCGCGCAGGTCAGCAGCGCGAGTGCGACCGCCCAGCCGCGCAGGCCCGGCGTGCGCAGCAGACGCGCGGCGAATGCGACCAGGTAGGCGAACACCGCGATCGCCATGACCCGGTGGGCGAGCTGGATCGCCACGCGCGCCGCGCCGTCGAGCACGCCGCCTTCGTAGTCCACGCCGACGCCGCGCCACAGCACGAAGCCTTCGCGGAAGTCGGCCTGCGGCCACCACTGCCCGACGCATTTCGGGAAATCGACGTAATGATGCGCATCGGTGACCCAGCCGCCGGCGCCGCAGGCGAGCGCCGCATAGTTCGCACTGACCCAGCCGCCGAGCGCGATCTGCACGCCGACCAGGCCGATCGCGGCGAGCGTCCAGCGACGCAGCACGGGCGCATCGACCAGCACGATCGGCTGCACCGTCGCGCGCCACGCCATCCACAGCAGCAGCGAGAACGTCAGCATGCCGCCGAGCAGATGACCCATGACGATCACCGGCTTGAGCAGCATCGTGACCGTCCACTTGCCGAGCAGCGCCTGGAAGATCACCACCGCCAGCGTCAACGCGGCCGCGCGCGCGAGATCGATGTTCGACCAGCGCAAGGCGGCGAGCAGCAACAGCGCTTCGCCCAGCGCGGCGATGCCGAGCGCGGCCATCACGTGGCCCTGCATGTACAGCGGAATCGCGAGCGCGACCAGCAGCGACGCGCCGACGATCTGCAGCACGCCGAAGCGGCGCCGGCGCGCGGCGAGCAGCGCGAGACCGAGCACCAGCACGCCCAGCGTCGCCGCGAGATGGCGGTGCACCTGCTCGCGCCAGGCCTTGTGCGATTCGAATTCGCGGATCGTGCTCGCGGCGTGGTCGACGACTTCACTGGCCGCCTGCGGCCATGCCGCGCGGCCGTAGCAGGTGGGCCAGTCCGGACAGCTGAGGCCGGCATCGGACAGGCGCACGAACGCGCCGAACACGATCACGCACAGCGTCAGCGCGGTCGCGAGCCAGGCGATGCGGTGGAAATGCTTGTGGGTCGCCGGGCGGAACGACGTCGCGCGCGCGGGAGGCGTGTGGGTCATCACTTGAGTTTCAGCAGCTTGGCCATGTCGCTGCGCAGATCGCCCGGATCGAAGCCGGGCGCGTAGCGCAGGATCACGAACCCGTTCGGGTCCACGACATAGGCGGGGACGCCATTGTCCGCCTCGCCGGGCCCGCCGTCGACGCGCGGCAATGTCGCACGCAGCGCCGGGTCAGCTTCGACGCGCCGCCACGCCGGGTTGCGCACCGCGCCCTCGGGCACCGCGCCCGCCCACAGGATGTCGACGTGGTCGGCATTGCGGCCGAACAGCTGCCACACGAGGTCGAGCTGCTGCGACAACTCGACGCAGGTCTGCGTGCAGTCGCCCGGCGGCGCGACGAGGATGCGCCAGCGCCGCTCGGCCGGACGCCAGTCGTAGCTGCCGCCATCGGTCAGCCGCAGCGGATGCGTACGCAGGTCGGCCGGCGGATCGAGCAGTTCGCCCCTGTTCTGCATGCCGGCCGGACGCCAGCCCGAGAAGCGCAGCGCGCCCGCGACGACCGCGCTGCCGAGGAACAGCACCACGATCAGCACCAGCAGCAGGCGGTTGCGGTTGCGATGCGCGGGCGGCAGCGTCGGCGCGGGAGAGGGATTCATCGGCGGCGGGTCCGGAACGTGAGCACGAGGGCGATGGCGAGCACCGCGAGGGCCAGCCCGAACCACTGCACCGCGTAGCCGAGGTGCTTGTCGGGCGTGAGCGTGTTGGGCAGGACGTCGAGATCGCGGAGATAGCCGATGTCGAGCGCCGGATCGAGGCGCAGCACGCGCGGCGGCAACGCCGGCAGTCCGGACTCGGCCGCGATCGCCGCGATGTCGATGCGGGTCATCAGCACCGCATCGCCGGGCGCGAGCGCCGGTCCGAGCGCGAGACCGGGCGACGGCGGCGGTGCGAGCAGGCCACGCAGTTCCAGGTCGCGACCGAGCAGACCGTCGCCACGGACGATGGCGGCATCGGGCAGGCGCGTCGTGCGGTCGACGAGCGCGGTCCAGCCCAGATCGACCAGCAATGGCGGCGACCCGTCGGGCGCGAACAGCCGGTACACGCGCAGGCCCGGCACGCCGGCCTGGATCTGGTTGTCGAGCACGAAGGCGGGGCGGTCGACGAAGCGGCCGCGGCCGGCACTCCAGTCGTAGTCACGGGCGCGCGCGGCATCGCCTGCGGCGGCCAGGGGCACGGGCGTGCGGGCATCGAGCGTCGCCGCGACCGCGTCGAGCATCGCCTGCTTCTGGCTCATCCGCGACAGCTGCCACTGGCCCAGCGACACGAAGGCCGCGATCGCCAGCACGGCCAGCGTCCAGCCGACGATGCGGGTCCGGCGCGGACTCACGCGTGGCGCCCCGCGGGCTGCGATAATCCGCCGACACACCCAGTGTTCCGGAGCCTGCGATGGTGATGAACGATTCGCTGAAGTTGCTGCTGATCATCGCCTTCGTGCTGCTGATCCTGTGGAACCTGGGCAGCGCGCTGTACTACATGATGACCGACAAGGGCACGACCGACCGCACGGTCAAGGCGCTCACGCGCCGCATCGGCCTGTCGGTCGGACTGATCGCGCTGGTGCTGCTGGCGATCTGGATGGGCTGGATCAAGCCGCATGGCGTCTACGGCTGAGGCCGGAAGTGGGAAGCGGGCGGCGACGATGCGCCGCCCGACGTCGACGCGTCGTCAGACGACGTAGACGAACAGGAACAGGATCAGCCACACCACGTCGACGAAGTGCCAGTACCAGGCGACCGCCTCGAACGCGAAGTGGTTCTCCTTGGTGAAGTGGCCGCGGAAGCAGCGCAGCCAGATCACGATCAGCATGATCGTGCCGAGCGTCACGTGCGCGCCGTGGAAGCCGGTCAGCATGAAGAACGTCGAGCCGTAGATGCCCGAGCCCAGCGTCAGGTTGAGATCGCGGTAGGCGTGGACGTATTCCTCGATCTGGAAGAACAGGAACACGCAGCCGAGCAGGATCGTCGCGCCGAGGAACACCAGCAGCTGGGTGCGGTGCGCGGCGCGCAGCGCGTGGTGGGCGATCGTGATCGTGATGCCCGACGCCAGCAGGATCAGCGTATTGAGCAGCGGCAGGCCCCAGGCGGGAATCGTCTGGAACGCGCCGCCGATGTCGCCGGGACCGGCCGACGGCCACGCCGCGCTGTAGCCGTCCCACAACACCGAATTGGTCATCGCGCCCGAGCCCTCGCCGCCCAGCCACGGCAGCGACAGCGTGCGCGCGTAGAACAGCGCGCCGAAGAACGCGGCGAAGAACATGATTTCCGAGAAGATGAACCACACCATCCCCATCCGGAACGACAGATCGACCTGCTTGTTGTAGTAGCCCGACACCGATTCGAGGATCACGTCGGCGAACCACTTGAACAGGATCAGCGACAGCACCGCGATGCCGACGAAGAACGTCGGGCGTCCCCAGCTGGCTTCGTTGAACCAGCTGGCCAGGCCCAGCATCGTGACGAACAGCGCGACCGAGGCGAACACCGGCCACTTGCTGTCGTGGGGCACGAAATAGAGGTCGGGGTCCTGCTCGGGCTTGGCGTGGGCCATGGCGGTGTCCGGATCGTCGGTGCGTGGTTCGGAAAGGCGGGGTGCGGGCTCAGGGCGCCGCGACCACACCCGGATTGCCGCGTACCGGCGCCGCATGGGCGGCCAGACGCGAGGTCAGTACATCGTTCTTGAAGAAGGTGTAGCTCAGCGTGACCGTGTTGACGTCGGCCGGCAACGACGGGTCGATGATGAAGCGCACCGGCATGTCGCGGGTCTCGCCGGCTTCGAGCGTCTGCGCGGTGAAACAGAAGCATTCGGTCTTCTGGAAGAAGCCCGATGCGCGCGCCGGCGCCACCGACGGCGTGGCGCTGCCGACGACCGCACTGCGGCTGTCGTTGTGCGCGTAGTACGTGGTCTCGTACTGCTCGCCCACGCGCACGCGCATGCGGGTCTCGTTGGGACGGAACGACCACGGCAGGCGCGAGTTCACGGTCGCGTCGAACTCCACCGTAACCCAGCGCTCGGCCGGCGTCGCACTCGTCGCCGGCGCGGTGGCCGCGCTGTTCTCGAGGCGGATGCCGAACACCTTCTCGCAGGCGATACGGTACAGCGGCACCAGCGAGAACGTGAACGCGAACGCGACGATCGAGATGCCGACCAGCTTGCCGATGCCGAAGGTCTTCGACTTCGGCCGCGTATCGGTCCGCCCGTCCGGCGTGCGCAGTTCGTCGCTCACGACAGCAGCACCCCGCGCGCGATGAAGCCGATGTACACCAGCGCCGCGAACACCGCGACGACCACCGCGGTGCGCCGCGCACGGCGGCGGCGGGCGGCGAGGTCGGAGCCGGGATCGGGCGTGGTCATCGCGAGCTGCATCAGTGGCTGATGTCGTCGTGGGCGAGGTCGCCGGGCTTGAGCACCGGCGGCCTGGCGAAGGTGTGGTGCGGGGCCGGCGACGGCACCGTCCACTCCAGGCCCTTCGCACCTTCCCACGCACGCGCCGCGGCGGGCTCGCCGCGCAGCTTCGCGTGCAGCAGGATCGCGAACATCATGAAGGGCGTGGCGAACATGCCGAACGCGCCGATCGAGCTGATCAGGTTCCAGTCGGCGAACACGACGTTGTAGTCGGGAATGCGGCGCGGCATGCCGGCCAGACCGAGGAAGTGCTGCGGGAAGAACAGCAGGTTGACGAAGATGATCGTCCACCAGAAATGCACCTTCGCCCAGAACTCGCTGTACATCCGCCCGGTCCACTTCGGCCACCAGTAGTAGGTGGCCGCGATGATCGAGAACAGCGCGCCGGTCACCAGCACGTAGTGGAAGTGCGCGACGACGAAATAGGTGTCGTGGTACTGGAAGTCGGCCGGCACGATCGCGAGCATCAGGCCCGAGAATCCGCCGATGGTGAACAGGATCACGAACGCGACCGCCCACAGCATCGGCGCCTCGAACGTCATCGCGCCGCGCCACATCGTCGAGACCCAGTTGAACACCTTCACGCCGGTCGGGATCGCGATCAGCATCGTCGCGAACATGAAGTAGATCTCGCCGCCCAGCGGCATGCCCACGGTGAACATGTGGTGGGCCCAGACGATGAAGCTCAGGAACGCGATCGACGCGGTCGCGTAGACCATCGCCTGGTAGCCGAACAGCGGCTTGCGGCTGAAGGTCGGGATGATCTCGCTGACGATGCCGAACGCCGGCAGGATCATGATGTAGACCTCGGGATGCCCGAAGAACCAGAAGATGTGCTGGTACATCACCGGGTCGCCGCCGCCGGCGGCGTTGAAGAACGAGGTCATGAAGAACTTGTCGGTCAGCAGCATCGTGACCGCGCCGGCCAGCACCGGCATCACCGCGATCAGCAGGAACGCGGTGATCAGCCAGGTCCAGCAGAAGATCGGCATCTTCAGCAGGTCGACGCCCGGGGCGCGCATGTTGAGGATCGTCGCGATGACGTTGATCGCGCCCATGATCGAGCTGATGCCCATCATGTGGATCGCGAAGATCGTCAGCGACACGCTGCTGCCGCCCTGCAGCGACAGCGGCGGATACAGCGTCCAGCCGCCGGCCGGACCGCCGCCGGGCAGGAACAGCGTCATCAGCAGCAGCGTGAACGCGAACGGCAGGATCCAGAACGACCAGTTGTTCATGCGCGGCAGCGCCATGTCCGGCGCGCCGATCTGCAGCGGGATCATCCAGTTGGCGAGGCCGACGAAGGCCGGCATCACGCCGCCGAAGATCATCACCAGCGCGTGCATGGTGGTCATCTGGTTGAAGAACGTCGGGCTGACGTGCTGCAGGCCCGGCGCGGCGAGTTCGGTGCGGATGATCACGCTCATCGCCGCGCCGATGACGAACATCAGGAAGGAGAACAGCAGGTACAGCGTGCCGATGTCCTTGTGGTTCGTGGAGAAGAACCAGCGCTGGACGAATCCCTGCGTGTGGGCATGGTGATCATCGTGGTGCGCGTCAGCGGTGGCGGGGTGCGTCGTCGACATGTGCGATGTGCCTCGATCGATCAGCCGGCCGCGGGCGCGGCAGGGGCGGACGGGGACTGCGTGGCGGAGGCGGCAGCCTCGGCGGGCGCGGCGTCAGGCGACGGTGCGGGTGCGGCGTCGGCGGGTCCGGGTTCGCCCGGCACGGGAATCGCAAGCGCGTTCTTCGCCTTTTCGGCGGCGAGCCAGGTGTCGAACTCCGCCGGCGGCACGGCGCGCACGACGATCGGCATGAAGCCGTGGTCCTTGCCGCACAGCTCGGCGCACTGGCCGCGGTAGACGCCGGGTTCGAGGATCTCGGTCCAGGCCTCGTTGACCAGGCCCGGGATCGCGTCCTGCTTCCAGCCGAACGCCGGCACCCACCAGGAGTGGATCACGTCGTCGGCGGTCACCACGAAGCGGATCTTGGTGTTGGTGGGCAGCACCAGTACGTTGTCGACGTCGAGCAGGTAGTGGCCGTGGGCGTCGAGCTCGGCCCGCGTGGTGCCGCGGCTCTGGCGCAGGCGGTCGCTCTCGCGGTCGAGGCGACTGGTCAGCACCACGTCCTCACCCAAGTATTCGTACGTCCACATCCACTGCACGCCGGTGACCTTGACGGTCATCTCGGAATCGCGGGTGTCGTACATCGCGATCAGCTTCTGCGTGGCAGGCACGGCCATCAGCACCAGGATGACGATCGGGACGACGGTCCAGATGATCTCGGCGGTGGTGTTGTGGCTGAACTGCGCCGCGGTGACCCCGCGCGACTTGCGGAAGCGGAACATCGCCACCGCCATCGCACCGAACACCAGCACGCCGATCGCCACGCAGACCCACAGCGCGAGCATGTGCGCGTCGTAGGCGTGCTGGGCGGAGGTGGTGACACCACGCCCCATGTTGAGCTGCCAGCGGTGGGGATCGGCGGACTGCGCCAAAACGTTCGTGGATGCCAGCAGCGCGGTTGCGCCACCCATCCACATTTTGAAACGAGCGCCTTGCTTCACATCGGACCCCATGCCTGAGCTGGCCTTGGTGCTGGCGGGAACGCGTCCGTCCTCGCCCGGCGTGGGAGGCCGGGAGATATACGCAGGAGCGGCGGCGTGCTGCGAATAACGAATGAATGGTAGCTGTCGGCGTTCGGCAGGGGCAAGCCGCGCTGCCGCGAAGCGTCGCGACCTCGGGTCGGCCCGGGTGTCGAGAAGCGGCGCGGCGGGCTATAGCCGTTCGTACGCCGCACGAGGATACCCCCAATGGCACACCGTTCTCCCGTCGCCCCGTCCGCGCCTGCCGCGAACGGTGCGCGCCGGTCGCAGGTCCTGCGCGCCCTGCCGGCCACCGATACCGCCAGCCGCCGCGGTTTCGGCGGTCTGCTGCCCACCCGCCAGCGCCTGCGGCTGGACCTGCGCGGCGCCGATGGCCGCGGCGGCAGCTTCACCGCCGACGACATCCTCGGCGCCGGTGCGCGCCGCCACGGCGAGCACCGCCCGCGCGTGCGCCTGCCCGAGGTGCTGGAAGGCAGCTTCGCCGACGCCGCCGCGCAGTGCCTCGCGGCGGCCGAGTCGGTGATCGGCCTGCACCGCACCCGGCTCTACCTCGATCCGCTCGACCGCAGCGGCACCGCGCGCGGCAACGGCCTGCTGATCGAATGGCGCCAGCCCCATGGCGACGCGCCGATGATCGAGAGCGTCGCGCTGGAGACCTTCTGCGGCGGCCAGTGGCATCCGCGTGCCGGCGCGCTGCCGCCGCATCACGGCGCGGCCATGGTCGAACTGGCGGCCTGCGTGCCGCGGCTGCTGCAACCGCTGGCGGCACTGGCCGCCACGCATGCGCGCGTGCGCTTCGCGCTGCGGACCTACGACGCACCCGTCGTCGCCTGAACGAGGCCGGCGCACGGCCTCCCGGGCCGGGCATGTTTCGCACAGTGGCCGGGGCGGCCGGCAGGCTAGAATTCCGCTTCTGTCCTAAGCCGGTCGTCCCGCCTTGAACGCCAGTCCGTCGCCCGCCGCGCCTGCGGCCTCCCTTCAGCCGCAGCGCGACGCGATCACCGCCGCCTGGACCGGCGATGAAACCGAACGTGTCCACGCGCTGCTGGCCGAGGCGCGCCAGCCCGACGCCGACCGCGCCGCGATCCAGGCCACCGCCGCCGATCTGGTCCGCCGCGTGCGCCTGCGCGCGCGCGACCGCGGCGCGATCGAGGCCTTCATGCAGCAGTACGACCTCGGCAGCGAGGAAGGCGTGCTGCTGATGTGCGTGGCCGAGGCGCTGCTGCGCATTCCGGACGAGGACACCGCCGATGCGCTGATCCGCGACAAGCTCGGCGAGGCCAACTGGCGCAAGCACATGGGCCAGTCCGATTCGGTGCTGGTCAACGCGTCGACCTGGGGCCTGATGCTGACCGGCCGTCTGGTCGATCTGGCCGACGACACCAAGCGCAACGTCCACAACGCCTTCCAGCGCCTCATCGGCCGCGTCGGCGAGCCGGTGATCCGCCTCGCGGTGCGCCAGGCGATGCGGATCATGGGCCACCAGTTCGTCATGGGCCGCACGATCGGCGAGGCGCTGACCCGCTCGCGCAAGGGCGACAACGCCGCCTACCGGTATTCGTTCGACATGCTCGGCGAGGCCGCACTCACGCAAGCCGACGCCGACCGGTATCTGAAGGCCTACCGCGATGCGATCGACGCGATCGGGCGTACCGGTCCGTTCGACGACGAGATCACCGCGCCGTCGATCTCGGTCAAGCTGTCCGCGCTGCATCCGCGCTACGAACACGCCAAGCACGCACGCGTGCTCGCCGAACTCGCACCGCGCCTGCTCGAGCTGGCGCAGCGCGCGAAGGGCTACCGCATCGGCCTGACCGTCGACGCCGAGGAGGCCGACCGCCTGGAGCTGTCGCTCGACGTCATCGAAGCCGCGCTCACCGATGCTTCGCTGGCCGGCTGGAACGGCTTCGGCATCGTCGTGCAGGCATACCAGAAGCGCGCGCCGTTCGTGATCGACTGGATCGCCGCCCTGGCCCGCGCGCATGGCCGTCGCATTCCGGTGCGCCTGGTCAAGGGCGCGTACTGGGACAGCGAGGTCAAGCGCGCGCAGGTCGAAGGCCATCCGGGCTATCCGGTGTTCACGCGCAAGCCCAATACCGACGTCAGCTATCTCGCCAATGCGCGCCGCCTGCTGTCGGCGACCGATGCGATCTATCCGATGTTCGCCACGCACAACGCGCACACGATCGCGGCGGTGCACCGGCTGGGGATGAGCGTGCTTTCGAACACCTCTCCCTCCGGGAGAGGTCGAAACGGCGAAGCAGTTTCGAGTGAGAGCGCAATGCAGGCCCAGCCCTCAGCCCAACCCCTCTCCCCGGGGGAGAGGGGCTCCAAGAAGCCCTACGAATTCCAGAAGCTGCACGGCATGGGCGACGACCTGTATGCCGAGGTCATCCCGGCCGACCGTCTCGACGTGCCCTGTCGCGTGTACGCGCCGGTCGGTTCGCACGAGGACCTGCTGCCGTACCTGGTGCGTCGCCTGCTCGAGAACGGCGCGAATTCCAGCTTCGTCAACCGCATCAGCGACGAGGACGTCGCGATCGACGACCTCATCCGCGATCCGGTCGACGTCGTCGCCGGTTTCGAATCCATCCCTCATCCCCGCATTTCGCTGCCGGTCGATCTCTTCCGCAGCCAGTTCCAAGACAGGAGCAACTCCATGGGCGTCAACCTCGCCAACGACGCGCAGCTCGAAACGCTCGCCGGACAGATCCAGGCCGCGACCGGTCCGTGGACCGCGGGCCCGCTGGTGCCGGGCGCGACCAGCGCCGGCGCGACCGTCGAGGTCACGAGCCCCGCCGACCGCCGCGTGCGCGTGGGCCAGTGGCAGGCCGCCGACGGCGCGACCGTCGAACAGGCGCTGCGCAACGCGACCGACGCACATGCCGACTGGAATGCGGTGCCGGCCGCCTCGCGCGCCGCGATCCTCGAGCACGCCGCCGACCTGCTGGAATCGCGCACGCCCGACTACATCGCGATGTGCACGCGCGAAGCCGGCAAGACGATTCCCGACGGCGTGGCCGAAGTCCGCGAGGCCGTCGATTTCCTGCGCTACTACGCCAGCGAGGCGCGCCGCCTGTTCGTCGTCGAGGCGCTGCCTGGCCCGACCGGCGAATCCAACAGCCTGCAGCTCTCCGGGCGCGGCGTGTTCGTCTGCATCAGCCCGTGGAACTTCCCGCTGGCGATCTTCGCCGGCCAGATCGCCGCCGCGCTCGCCGCGGGCAACACCGTGATCGCGAAGGCCGCCGAGCAGACCACGCTGGTCGGCCATGCCGCGATCAGGCTGCTGCACGAAGCCGGCGTGCCGGCGCATGTGCTGCAGTACGTGCCGGGCGACGGCGCGAGCGTCGGCGCCGCGCTGACGGCCGACCCGCGCGTCGCGGGCGTGGTGTTCACCGGCTCGAACGCGACCGCGCTGGCGATCAACCGCGCCCTCGCCGCGCGCGACGGCGCGATCGGCACGCTGATCGCCGAGACCGGCGGCCAGAACGCGCTGATCGCCGACTCCTCGGCGCTGCCCGAACAGCTGGTCAAGGACGCGCTGGGTTCGGCGTTCACCTCGGCCGGCCAGCGCTGCTCGGCCGCGCGCGTGCTGTTCGTGCAGGACGACATCGCCGACAAGGTGATCGGCATGCTGGCGGGCGCGATGCAGGAACTCACCGTCGGCGACCCGGCGCTGCTGTCAACCGACGTCGGCCCGGTGATCGACGCCGACGCGCTGCGCATGCTCGACGCGCATGCCGAGCGCATGGCCACCGAGGCGCGCCTGATCGCGACCACGCCGGTCGGCCCCGAGGTCGCGCACGGCACCTTCTTCGCACCGCGCGCGTGGGAGCTGCAGTCGCTCTCGCAGCTGCAGCGCGAGAACTTCGGTCCGGCGCTGCACGTGATCCGCTGGAAGGCCGACCAGCTCGACGCCGTCATCGACGCGATCAACAACACCGGTTACGGCCTGACGCTGGGCATCCATTCGCGCATCGACGAGACCGTCGAGAAGATCACCGCGCGCGCGCGCGTCGGCAACGTCTACGTCAACCGCAACCAGATCGGCGCCGTGGTCGGTGTGCAGCCCTTCGGCGGCCAGCGCCTGTCGGGCACCGGCCCCAAGGCCGGCGGCTCGCACTACCTGCCGCGCTTCACCACCGAGAAGACCGTGACCATCAACACCACGGCCGCGGGCGGCAACGCGTCGCTGCTGACGTTGGGCGATTGATCGCGGCTTGCGCGGCATGCCGCGCGCGATGACCAGCGCCCGCCGTGCTTCGGCGGGCCGGGATGATTGAGCGCGGCTACGAAGCAACGCTTCGTGCGCGAACGAACGCCCGTTGTGCTTCAGCGGGCCGGATGAGTCGTCGCGGCTGGTGTTCGCCGCCAGCGTCTGATTGGCAGTGATCGGTTGAGCGGCATGCCTTGAGCTGCAGCAGAGCCGGATCGCAGACTGCCCTCACCCCAACCCCTCTCCCGGAGGGAGAGGGGCTCAAGCCCCGGCTCCAACCCGTCGGTCCTCTCCACGCAGCATTGCGCTTGCGAGCCCGCGGCCTGCGCACACGCCCGCTAAGATCCTGCCCTCCCCACATCACAATCGGCCCCGATGGCCTTCGATGCTTTTGCCCTGATCCTGGCGATGCTCGCGCTGGGCATGCTGTTCGCCCGCCTGCACGTGATGCCGGCCAATGCCGCCGAGGTGCTCAACCTCGTCGTGCTCTACGTGTGCCTGCCGGCCGCGGTGCTGGTGCATGTGCCGAAACTGCGGTTCGACGCGTCGCTGCTCGGCGTGGCCGCGACGCCGTGGCTGCTCGCGATCGCGACGCTCGCGCTGGTGCTGCCGCTGGCGCGCTGGTTGCGCTTCCGCCGCGACGAGACCGCGGTGCTGCTGCTGTGCGTGGCACTGTGCAACAGCAGTTTCATCGGCTATCCGATGATCACCGCACTGCTGGGGCAGGACGCGGTGGCCTATGCCGTCGTCTACGACCAGTTCGGCACCTTCGTGCTGCTGTCGACGTTCGGCCTGACGATCCTCGCGCGCTACAGCGGCGACACGCCGCCGGGCTGGCGCGACATCGTGCGGCGGATCGTGCGGTTTCCGCCGGTCTGGGCGCTGGTGTTCGGGCTGACGCTGATGCCGGCCGAGCCGCCGGCGTGGATCGCGTCGGCGCTCGGCAATCTCGCCGGCGCATTGCTGCCGCTGGTGATGCTGGCGGTCGGCCTGTCGATCCAGCTGCGCATGCCGCGCGACGAACTCCGGCCGCTGGCGACGGGCCTGGTGCTGAAGCTGCTGGTGATGCCGGCGATCGCGCTGCCGCTGTCGCTGCTGTTCGGCATGTCCGGAACCATGTTGCAGGCGAACGCGCTGGAGTCGGCGATGCCGAGCATGATCACCGCCGCGGCGCTGGCGATCGCCGCCGGCCTCGCACCACGGCTCGCGGCCGCGCTGGTCGGCTACGGCATCCTGCTGTCGCTGGTGACGCTGCCGGCGTGGGCGTGGGTGCTCGGCCGGATTGCCGGGGGCTGAGCGGCCGCTGGAGGCGTGCAGCGGCGTGCGCCTGTAGGAGCGCGCTCCCACGGAATCCGGCGCATGCGGTGATCGACCGGGCCAGACGCAACACGACAGCCCGGCCCATGGCGAGGGCATCTGCGCCTGCGTTGCGTCCGCGCCACTCCAGGCGCTACAGGCCCAGTTCGTGCGCCGACACGTCACGTACGTACGACTCGGCCAGCGCCGCCTCGTCGGCCACGCCGATGCCCCGGGGCCGCGCGTGCGTCCACAGCGTCACGTGCGCCGGCGGCACCGGCAGATCGCAACCGGCGGCGGCGAGTGCGCGATAGAACTCGGCCAGGCCCGGCAGGTCGAGCGGTTCGATGATCGATCCGGCATCGGGCGCCGGCGGTTGGGGTCGACGCAGCCGCAGGTAGCGATGCGTACGCCGGTAGCGCCAGTCGCAGACGGCGAATGCCTCGCGCAGCACCGCTTCGACGCATGCCTTGCCGTGAACGCGTTCGACAGTGGCGACGGCCTCGCGTCCGGCCACGGTGATGTGCAGTTCGCGCTTGGGCACGAATGCCATGCCGTCGATGATCCGCGCATCGGACGGCAGCGCCCATTCGCGGCGCGGCACCGGCAGCACCAGCGTGCGCCGCGCGGTCAGGCCCGGCCATGGCGTCGATTTCACCGACGCGTTCCTGCGGCCGCAACGTTCAGCGGTCTGTCGCTGCATCGGATCATCTGTCACCTCCACCGCTGCGCCAATTTCACATGACGATGCGGATGTCCTTCCACATTCTGCACATCGGTGCGCGCCATGCGTCTTCAAGAAGAACATGCATACCGCTGTCGCAGTGGACCATTCGTCGATGCGATGCGCATCGGCCCTGTTGACGAACACGACGCCTGGCCCGACATCAGCGCCCGCGCTGCGGACGTAACGACGGACGATGATCCGTTCGATCGCCGCCGCGGATCACTGGAAAGACGACGCAAAAAAAGCCCCGCCGGAGCGGGGCTTTTTCGTCTCACGATGTCACACGTGGATCAGAAGCGGTACTGCGCCGACACGCCGAACAGGTTGGCGTTGCCGTCGAAGTCGCCGGCCACGCGGCTGCCGCCGCTGGTGGTGTCGATCTTCGGATCGCGCGGTTCGATGCGGGTGTAGGCGAAGTTCACGTCGAACGCGTCGCTGAGCGCCCAGGTCGCACCGACCGAGTAGAAGATGCGGTTCGCGTCGGGCAGGCGCGGGGTGCGGTGCTCGAGGCTGGTCGGGGTTTCGTCGTACGCGACGCCGCCACGCAGCTTCCAGCTGTCGTTGAGCTTGAACTCGGCGCCCAGTGCGGCGAAGTAGCTGTCCTTCCACTCGAAGGGCTCGACCGAATCCGGATCCGGGTTGTCGAACTGGATACGGACTTCGCGCAGTGACGACCAGTCGGTCCGCGCGTAGGTGGCCGACAGCATCAGCGCGTCGGTGACCTGCCACGCGGCGCCGACGTTGAGGATCGACGGGGTGGTCAGTTCGGCGAACGCGCCGCCGTCGAGGAACAGGCCGGGACGGACCTGGCCGAACACGGCCGCGGCATTGCTCGGCACGGTCCAGTCGGCGGTGCCGGTCAGCTCGTAGTCGATCTCGGAGCGGTAGCTGACGCCGATCGACAGGGCGTCGGTCGGACGCAGGTTCGCGCCGAGGATGTAGCCGAAGCCGTTGTCGTCACCCTTGATCTCGGCCAGACCGTCCGCGCTCTGCGGCAGGAAGCCCGGAACGCCCGAGCCGGCCAGCAGCGCGCCGAAATCGACGGCCTTCGACAGGGTGACGTCGGCGCGCGACGCGATGACGCCGATGCCGACCGAGAAGCGGTCAGTGATATCGATCGCGCCCGACAGGGTCAGGTCGACGATCTTCACGTCCGAAGTCTGCGCGGCGTAGCGGCCGACCCAGCCCGCGTCGTATTCGGTCTTCAGACCGAACGGGGCGCTGACCATCGCGCCGAGCGCGACGCCGTTGTCGAGCTTGTGCACGACCGACAGCGCCGGGATCGGGGTCACGTCGCCGGCGTTGCCGCCGTTGCTGCCGGTGAGCGGACGGCCGAGCGCGTCGGTGCCGCTGCCCTGGAACTCGTAGTTGAGGTCGATGACGGTCAGGTCGGCCTGCACCGTGGTGCCCGAGAACTGGGTCATCACCGCCGGGTTGTTGGTCACGACCGAGCTGTCGCCGGTCTTCGCGGCGGTGCCGGCGAAGGCGCTGCCCTGCGACTTGACGCTGTTTTCCTTCAGCTGGAAGCCGGCCGCGTGGGCCTGGCCTGCGAACGCCAGGGCGGCGGCGACGCCGACGGCCAGGACGGTGCTCTGCATGTAGCGGGGGTTGGTAGCCATGTGTCGCGTTCTCTCCAAACAGGTGTTGTTGTGATGCTTCGCCCGGCGTGGACGGGACCCCCTCCGTCCGCCGCCACCTGTCGGAATTCCCCTCCCGAACGCGCGCAGCGGGCGCACTATACCGTACGACTCCGTGTGGAATGCTTGCTGCAATGCGGCATCTGCGCGGGCCGTCACGAAGCGCTTTACCGGCCCTGCGACGGGCCTCGACAATGGTCGCCCGATGTTCGTCTCGATTCCCAACCGCCACGCCCGCACGCCGCTCCGATGGGCGGTGCCGATGCTGTGCGCGCTGCTGTGGCTGGCGTTCCTGTGGGCCAGCACGCGCTCGGCCAACGAGCACTACGCGCTGCTGCTCGACTGGGGCGCCCTGTACGGCGGGCCGGTCGGCGCGGACGGCAGCCGGGTGACCTGGGAGGATGCCGGGCCGTGGCTGCGCCTGGTGACCGCCCTGTTCCTGCACGCGGACTGGGCCCACCTGCTCGGCAACCTGGTGTTCCTGCTGATCTTCGGCCTGCCGGCCGAACGGCTGATGGGCGCCTGGCGCTTGCTCGTGCTCTTCATCGTCGGCGGCGCGCTGGCGAACCTGTCGGCGGTGCTGGCGATCGGCACCCCGGACCGCCTGATCATCGGTGCGAGCGGCGCGGTGTCGGCGCTGATCGGCGCGTATCTGGCGCTGTTCCCGCGCGCGCGGCTGGGCGTGGTGGTGCCGCTGGGACTGTTCCTGGAATTCGTGCGCGCACCGGCGTCGCTGCTGATCGGCGTGTGGGCGGTGCTGCAGGTGATCTTCGCCTACATCGGCCCGGCCTTCGGCGCCGTGGCGTGGACCGCACACCTGGCGGGTTTCCTGTTCGGCGTGGTGTTCGCGCTGGTCTCGCGGCACGCCATCGGCCAGCGGCTGCGCAAGCTCAAGGGGTATTGAGGTTCGTGATTCGTGATTCGTGATTCGAGAAAGCAGAGCAGAAGCGCGGTGCTTCCGCACCTGTGAACCGCTCTTTCCAATCACGAATCACCAATCACGGCTTTTATACTTCCCCCATGACAGTCAAGACGCTCTACAAGGTCACGTTCCTCAGCCACGGCAAGGTCTATGCGCTGTATGCGCGGCAGGTCGAGAGCGGCCGGCTGTGGGGATTCGTCGAAGTCTCCGATCTGGTGTTCGACGTCCACGACGGTGTCGTCGTCGATCCGACCGAAGAACGCATGCGCGACGAGTTCGCCGGCACCCGCACGCTGCACCTGCCGATGCAGAGCGTGCTGCGGGTGGAGGAAGTGGAGAAGAAGGGCCCGTCGGCGATCCGCGACGCGGCCACCGGCGAGGCCGTGGTCACGCCGTTCCCGTTGCCTGCCCGGCCGCGTTGAACTGTCCCGCTGAACATGTCTCGCTGAACATGTCCCGCTGAAGCGCCGCGTTACACTCGCCCGCCCACGCGGCCGTCGCGTGCCGGCAGCGATGCTGGCCCCACGCCCCGTCACCCAGGCACACCGCCCAAGGCAACGATGACGACTCCCCAGGACCTGCTCGACACCCACGGCCCACGCGAATCGATGGAGTACGACGTCGTCGTCGTGGGCGCAGGCCCCGGCGGGCTGGCGACCGCGATCCGGCTCAAGCAGCTGGCCGCCGAAGCGGGACGCGAAGTGTCGGTCTGCGTGCTGGAGAAGGGTTCCGAGCCGGGCGCGCACATCCTGTCGGGCGCGATCATCGATCCGCGGGCGCTGACCGAACTGATCCCGGACTGGAAGGACAAGGGCGCGCCGCTGAAGCAGGCGGTCACCCGCGACGAATTCCTGTTCCTCGACGAGAGCGGCCAGAAATCCACGCCGGACTTCTTCCTGCCCGACTGCTTCAAGAACCACGGCAACTACATCATCAGCCTCGGCGCCCTGGTGCGCTGGCTCAGCGCCCAGGCCGAAGCGCTGGGCGTGGAGATCTTCCCGGGCTTCGCCGCGGCCGAAGTGCTGTACGCCGACGACGGCCATGTGCGCGGCGTCGCCACCGGCAATCTCGGCGTTGGCAAGGACGGACAGCCGACCGGCGAATTCCAGCTCGGCATGGAGCTGCTCGCGAAGTACACGATCTTCGCCGAAGGCTCGCGTGGCCAGCTCGGCCGCGAACTGATCGCGAAGTTCGGCCTCGACGCGGGCCGCGACCCGCAGAGCTACGGGCTCGGCATCAAAGAGCTGTGGCAGGTCGATCCGGCGAAGCACGAGCCGGGCCTGGTCGTGCACACCGCCGGCTGGCCGCTCGACGGCGACACCTACGGCGGCTCGTTCGTCTACCACGCCGAGGACGGCAAGGTCGCGATCGGCCTGGTCGTCGGCCTCGACTACCGCAACCCGTGGCTGAGCCCGTTCGAGGAATTCCAGCGCTTCAAGACCCACCCTGCGATCCGCAAGTACCTCGAAGGCGGCAAGCGCATCGGCTACGGCGCGCGTTCGATCACCGCCGGCGGCCTGCTGTCGATCCCGAAGCTGGTGTTTCCGGGCGGCGCCTTCGTCGGCTGCGAGGCCGGCACGCTCAATGCCAGCCGCATCAAGGGCAGCCATGCCGCGATCAAGACCGGCATGCTCGCCGCGGAAGCCGCGTTCGCCGCGCTCGGCGAGAACCGTGGCGGCGACGAACTGGCGGCGTATCCGGCCGCGTTCGAAGCCAGCTGGCTGCACGCCGAACTGTCGCAGTCGAAGAATTTCAAGCAGTGGTTCAAGAAGGGCCGCACCACCGCGACGCTGATGACCGGCATCGAGCAGTGGCTGCTGCCGAAGCTCGGCATGCGCGTGCCGCCGTGGACGATCCACCGCGACCGCCCCGACCACGCCTGCCTGGAACCGGCGGCGCAGCACGCGAAGATCGACTATCCGAAGCCCGACGGCGTGCTGACCTTTGACCGCCTGAGTTCGGTCTACCTGTCGAGCACCAACCACGACGAACACCAGCCGGCGCACCTGACGCTCAAGGATCCGTCGGTGCCGGTCGACGTGAACCTGGCGACCTACGCCGGCCCCGAGGCGCGCTACTGCCCGGCGGCGGTCTACGAATTCCTCGACGGACCGGACGGCCCGTTCCTGCGGATCAATGCGCAGAACTGCGTGCACTGCAAGACCTGCGACATCAAGGACCCGACGCAGAACATCGTCTGGGTCGCGCCGCAGGGCGGTGGCGGGCCGAACTACGCGGGGATGTGAGGCCGGGCCATCGGTCTTCGCAGGATGGGTGGAGCGCAGCGAAACCCATCGCAGCCGTCGCTTGGGCGATCCGCATCGCACGTCCTGTCTACGCGACCGTTCCTCATACACGAACCGGCGACGAGGCCGATCCCGCCCATCAGTGTCGCGAACCGGCGTATTGCAATGACGGGTTTCGCTGCGCTCTGCCCATCCCACGGTCGGCCCGGAGTCCGATGCGGCCGGACGCAGCATTCTTGAAAACCTCCCCGTATACTCGGGCGCAGCTGTGGCCGCAGGCCATGTCGCCAAGGGTGTTTCGTGCGTAATTACGATCTCGAATTCCTCAAGCGTTTCTCGATGGTCCTGGGTTTCCTGACCATCGTGACGCTCGGCCTGATGCTCGGCGCCTGGTATCTGCACAAGTCGCTGCCGACGGAAGTGCCGCCGGGCGTCGCCAAGCGCACCGAAGCGCGCATCGCGCCGGTCGGCGCGGTCTATGCGGGCGCCACCGGCGCCGCGTCGCAGGCGGCGGCCACGGCCGCGGCAGCGGCGGCCGCCGCTGCGCAGGTCGCCTACGGCGGCACGCTCGACGGCTCGGTGATCTACCAGAACCTGTGCGCGGGCTGCCACACCTCGGGCGCCGGTGGCGCGCCGACGCTCGATCACCAGCACTGGGACGCGCGCCTCGCCCAGGGCACCGAGACGCTGTACCGCCACTCGATCGAAGGCTTCACCGGCGCGGCCGGCGTGATGCCGGCACGCGGCGGCAATCCGGCGCTCAACGACGAGCAGATGCATGCCGCGGTCGACTGGATGGTCGACAACCTGAAGTAACGTTCGCCGGGTACCTTGCCCGCCCCCGACGCCGCCTCTTTCGGGCGGCGTCGTCGCATCCGGCCTGTCGCGGCCGCTGGAGTTCCGATGTCCCTGCCCCGCCCGTCCGCCCGCCCCACCCTGTTGCTGCTCGCCTGCGCGGTGCTCGCCGCCTGCCGCACGACCGCGCCGGCGGACGCCACGCCGATGCCGATCGGCCAGCTGCATGCAGCGCCGGCCGGACAGGCCGTGAACGTGGCGGGCCGGGTGACCGCCCGGTTCGAAGACCTCGGCGGCTGGTTCCTACAGGACGCCGGCGACGGTGATGCGCGCACGCCGGATGCGGTCTTCGTCCGCGCCGTCGACGGCGAGCCCGCGCCCGAGGTCGGCGCGCACGTGCGTGTCCGCGGCATCGCGGCGCGGGCCGACGGCCTGACCGAGCTGGCGCCGCAACGGGTCGAACTGCTGTCCATGCCGGCGCCGGCGATCGCGCCGCTACTGCTCGATGCGCCACCGGCCGACTGGTCGGCGCTGGCCGGCACCTGGGTGCGGATCGAAGCGCCGCTGACCTTGACCGGCCAGCACGAGCGCGGGCGTCGCGGCACGCTGGCGGCGAGTTTCGACGGCCGGCTGTTCACGCCGACCGAAATCGCGCGTCCCGGCGCCGATGCCGCGCGCGTCGCATCCGACAACGCACGTCGCCGCGTGCTGCTCGACGACGGCCGCGAGGATGCGCCGGTCGACGGCCAGCTCTGGTATCTGCCCGAGACCGCGCAGGCGCTGCGCAGCGGCAGCGTGCTGACCGGGGTCGAAGGTGTGGTCGACCATCGCCACGGTGCCTGGCGCCTGCAGCTCACCGCGCCGGTGCAGCCGCAGCCGGCCTCGCGCCCGCCCGCGCCGGTGATCGGCGGCGACGTGCGCATCGCCGCGTTCAACCTGCAGAACCTGTTCAACGGCGACGGCCGCGGCGGTGGTTTCCCGACGCCGCGCGGTGCGCGCACGCCTGAGGAACTGACGCGCCAGATCGAAGGCCTGGTCGCGACGATCGCCGCGCTCGATGTCGACGTCGCCGCGCTGATGGAGCTGGAGAACGACGGCTACGACGCGTATTCCAGCATCGCCCAGCTGGTCGATGCCCTGAACGCCGAGGGTCCGGCGCACGACTGGCGCTTCGTCGATGCCGGCGACGGGCCGGGCACGAATGCGATCCGCGTCGGCCTGATCTACCGCGGGACGCGCGTGCGACCGATGGGCCGGCCGGCGACGCTCGACGGCGGCCCGTTCGCCGAACTCAGCCGCGTGCCGCTGGCGCAGGCCTTCGTGCCGCTGCGGGGCGGACGCGCGAACGGACTCGATTTCAGCGTCGTCGCCGTGCACTTCAAATCCAAGGGCTGTGGCGAAGCCGAAGGCATGAACCTCGACCAGCGCGACGGCCAGGCCTGCTGGAACGCGACCCGCGTCGACGCCGCGCAGCGCCTGCGCGACTGGCTGGCCACCGCGCCGACCGGCACCGGCGACCGCATCGCGGTGGTCGGCGATTTCAATGCGTACGCGATGGAAGACCCGGTGCGCGTGTTCACCGACGCCGGCTGGCGCGACCCGTTCGCCGGCGGCGACGGCGACGCGCACTACAGCTTCGTGTTCGACGGCCAGGCCGGCCGCCTCGACCACCTGCTGCTCGGCCCGTCCCTGGCCGCGCGCGTGGCCGGCGCCGCGAAGTGGCACAGCAATGCCGACGAGCCGGTTGACACGCGCGAACGCGAAGCGGCGGGGCCGTGGCGCAGTTCGGACCACGATCCGCTGGTGGTGGGACTGCGGTTGCGGGGGCCCTGAGGGTCGCGCCGGTATCGGCACCGCATCAACACCGCGACTGCGCACACCCCCGCATCGCGCGATCACTTGCTCCACGCAATCGACCCCGGCACCTCTCCCTCCGGGAGAGGTCGATGCGCCAAGCGCGTCGGGTGAGGGCGGGACACGTGCGCGTATCTCTCCGACACGCATCAGCCTCTCTCGCCCTCGGCCTCCCCAGCGCTGCAGTGCACCGGATGAACGACGGATCGATAGGTGACCTCCCGACATCATCGAACCCGGCACCTCTCCCTTTGGGAGAGGTCGACGCGCACAGCGCGTCGGGTGAGGGCCGGACATGTGCGCGTATCTCTCCGATGCACCTGTTCCCAGCCTGCAACGCAGCTGAGGAACACCTTTTCTTTTCGCCCGGTGAAGCGCTCACAGCTCTGAAGCTTTGCCCCTACCCAAAACCTCCCCCGCATGCGGGGAAGAGCTCAAACAGCCCCATCGCAGTCGGCCCGGTATCATTCGCGCATGACGTCCCCCACGTTCCCCACCGAATCCGGGCCGCTGGTGCTGGCCGGCCCCGCCGGCGACCTCGAGGCCGCGATCGACCTGCCCGACGCCGATGTCGCGCTGCCGCTCGTCGCCGTCGTCTGCCATCCGCTGCCCACCGAAGGCGGCACGATGCACAACAAGGTCGTCACGATGGTCGCGCGCACGCTGCGCGAACTCGGCGCGGCCACGGTGCGCTTCAACTTCCGTGGCACCGGCGCGTCCGACGGCACCTTCGACAACGGCGACGGCGAAACCGACGACCTGACCGCAGTGGTCGAATGGGTGCGCCGCGAGCGCCCCGGCCACGCGCTTTGGCTCTCCGGCTTCAGCTTCGGCGCCTACGTGTCGCTGCGTGCAGCCGATGCGCTGCAGCCGGATGTGCTGATCTCGGTCGCGCCGCCGGCCGGCCGCTGGGATTTCGAGTCGATCGTGCTGCCGACGTGTCCGTGGCTGGTGATCCAGGGCGAAGCCGACGAGATCGTCGATCCGCAGGCCGTCTACGACTGGCTCGACGACAGCGGTGCGCAGGCCGAACTCGTGCGCATGCCCGAGACGAGCCACTTCTTCCATCGCCGCATGATCGATCTGCGTGGCGTGGTGCGGCACTGGGCCGAGCCGCACCTGCCGCGGGCCGCGGGTTGATGCGCGTGTTGCAGTTCCGGGCGCGCCCGCGCGCGCCGCGGTCGCCCTGCGCATGAGCACGCTGCCGACCCCGTCCGAACGTTACGCCGCCGGCGTCGCACGCGGCGACTGGCAAGCCGATCCCGCGCAGCAGCCGGCGCTGGTCGAACTCGACCGCCTGCATGCCGCGCTGATCCAGCCGCCTGCGCGACGCGGCATGCTCGGTCGCCTGTTCGGCGGTGGCGATGCACTCGACGTGCCGGCAGGCCTGTACCTGTGGGGCGGCGTGGGTCGCGGCAAGACCTTCATGATCGATCTGTTTCACGATGGTCTCCCCATGGAAGTCCTTCGGGCCGAAGGCCCGCCCGATGCCCCTCTCCCCACCGGGAGAGGGGGGGACCGTTCGCAGAGCGGACGGTGGGGTGAGGGCAATGCGGACGACACGGCGCCACAGAAGGATCCCGCACGCCACGCGACGCCCGATCCGAAACTCGGCCGCAAGCGCCGCACCCATTTCCACCGCTTCATGCGCGAGGTCCACGAGTCGCTGCGCGCGCACAGTGGCGAACGCGATCCGCTGGCGGCGATCGTGCGCGGCTGGCGCGATGCGGGCCTGCGCGTATTGGTGCTCGACGAGTTCTTCGTCAGCGACATCGGCGATGCGATGCTGCTCGCGCGGCTGCTCGACCGCATGTTCGCCGATGGCATCGTGCTGGTGACCAGTTCCAACGTCGATCCCAAGGATCTCTATAAGGACGGCCTGCAGCGCGCGCGGTTCCTGCCGGCGATCGACCTGCTGCAGCGCCACTGTCATGTGGTGTATCTGGAAAGCGACACCGATTACCGCATGCGCGCACTGACGCGTTCGCCGGTGTACCGTACGCCGCTCGATGCGGCGTCCGACACCTGGCTCGACACGCGCTGGCACGAACTCGGCGGCGACGACGAGCACCGCGATGCCGGCGTCGAGATCGACGGCCGCCGCATCTGCGTGCGTGCGCGCACGCCGGGCATGGCGTGGTTCGATTTCGACGCACTGTGCGAAGGCCCGCGCGGCGCCAGCGACTACATCGAGGTCGCGACCGAATTCCACACCGTGCTGCTCGGCGGCATCCCGCTGATGGACGCGACCCGCGACGACGCCGCGCGCCGCTTCGTCACGCTGATCGACGAGCTCTACGACCGCAACGTCAACCTCGTCTGCACCGCCGATGCCGAACCGCCGTCGCTGTATTCGGGCGAGCGCCTGGCCGGCGCGTTCGAACGCACCGCTTCGCGCCTGATCGAGATGCGCAGCGCCGAATACCTGGCCCGCGAACACAGGGGCTGAGGCGACACTCAGCGCGCCAGGCAGGAGCACTCGGGCTCTCGTAGCCCACGTCGAGCGCGACCGAGGTGATCGAGCGGCCTTCGGCGAGCAGCGAAAGGCGCCATTGGAATACGCGTGGTGCTGCGGCGCCCGGATCAGTCGTTCGGCGCCGCGCCCAAGTGACGCTTCAGCCAGTCGAGCACGCGCGCCAGCACGTCGCGCTCGTGTGCGCGTTCGTGGAACCAGTGTGGGCCGCGCGGGTAGCGCACCATCGTCACCGGTGTGCCGTGGAAGCGCAGCGCTCCGTGCAGCTGCTCGCCCTGCGATACCGGGACGCGCGTATCAGCCTCGCCGTGCAGGATCAGCACCGGTACCCCGATGCCGTCGACGTGGCGGACCGGCGAGTGGCGGTCGTAGACCTCGCGGCGCGCGAGCGGATCGCCGAAGTAGCCCGGCAGGTAGTCGGGCGTATCGGTGGTCAGCGCCATCGCGCCGATGTCGCTGACACCGGCGCCGACGATCGCGGTGCGGAACCGGTCGGTGCGCGCGACCGCCCACGCGGCGAGATAGCCGCCGTAGCTCCAGCCGCCGATGGCGACGCGCGCGGGATCGGCGATGCCGGCCTCGACCAGCAGATCGAGCCCGTCGAGCACGTCCTGCAGATCGCCGCCGCCCCAGTCCTCGCGCACGGCTTCGGTGAACGCCTGGCCCTGTCCTTCGGAACCGCGCGGATTGGGCAGCAGCACCGCATGGCCGTGCGAGGCCAGCAGCTGCGCCCAGTCGTGCCACGAGCCGAGCCAGCCCGACGACCAGGCCCATGCGGGACCGCCATGGATCTGCACCAGCGTCGGCAGCGGCGTGCCGGGCACATGGCCCGGCGGCAGCACCAGCACGCCGTGGATGGTGTGGCCGTCGCGACTGCTCGGCCACGACAGTTCGCGCAGCGTGCCGCGCGCCCAGGCCCGGGTCTGCGGATTGCTGTCGCTGCGCACGCGCAGTGCCGGCGCGCCGTCGATCGCCGGATCGAGCAGCCAGACCTCGGCCGGCTGCTCGGACCGCGTCCCGACGAAGGCGATGCGGCCGGTGCCGGCGCGTTCGAATCCGCCGCTGGCCGTCTGCACCGACGCGAACGCGGTCGCCGCGCCGTCGCGCGCGTCGATGCGCAGGAACTCCGCGCGCACGCCGCGGATGCCGAGCGCGACCAGGGTGTCGTCGTCCTGCCAGCGCAGGCCGCGCAGGGTCCCCGGCCAGTCGCGCGCGAGCCGCACGCGGCGCCCGTCGGCCAGCGTCTCGACGATCGCATCGGCGCTCATCGCATGCGGATGCAGTTCGCCGTACAGCAGCCTGCGGCCGTCGGGCGACCAGGCCAGGTCGCGCGCCGCCGCACGCGCGAACACGGTGCGGCCCAGCGCGCCGGTGTCGGCATCGAGCAGCACGATCCGCGAGCGGTACCAGTAGTCGTTGATCGTCGGCGTGTCCGCGACGCGCAGCGCGAACTGGCGGCCGTCCGGCGACCACGCCGCGTCGAGCACCTGCAATCCCGGTGGGGAAAGCGCGCGCAGCGCGCGCGTCTGCGGATCGAGCAGCCACAGGCGCTGGAAGCGTGCATGCACACCCGACACCTGCGCATCGTCCCTGCAGGCGGCGCGTGCGCGATCCGCCGCGGACGGCGGATCGGTGACCAGCAACGCGACCCGGCGACCGTCGGGTGACCAGTGCGCCGCCGCGATGTCGCCGGCGAGCGACGTCAGGCGCTCGGCGCCGTGACCGTCGCGATCGACGCGCCACAGCTGCGTGGACGCGGCCGCGGGCGCGGCCTCGGCGGCCACGCCATCGCGGCATTGCGGCGCATCGTCGTCGTCAGTGTTTGCCTCGGCGTCCACGTCACCGCGATCGGACAGGAACAGCAGCGACGCCCCGTCGGGCGACCAGCGCGGCGCGGAATCGCTGGCCGCATCGGGCGCGGCCAGGGTGCGGGGCGGTGCGTCGCCGTCGGCATCGGCCAGCTGGATGCGCCGGCGTGGCGATTCACCATCACGCTGTGGCGTTTCGAGCACCCAGGCCAGTCGCGTACCGTCCGCGCTGATCCGCACATCGTCGACCTCGCGCAGATCGACGATGCCGTCGGGCGTGATGACGTTGCCCGTCCGTGCGTCGGCGACGTGTGCCGCCACCAGCAGTCCTGCTGCGACCATCCACTGCTCCATCCACGTGTGCCCGCCACTGCGCATTCCCACTCCGACGCCGTCGCGCCGGCGACATGCCGGGCGCGTCGCGTCCGACTATGCCGGGCCCGGCGACGACCGGAGCGGCATGCCGGGCCGCAAACCGTTGCGGGCGGGCCAGGCGGGGACAAGACGCCATCATCGCAGGCGGCGCAGGCTGCGGCGATCGGACACGGTCGGCGACACACGGCATCCATCGGTGATCCGGCGCCCCGCGGCGCACGCATCGGTCCATGCGCATCGAGCGATCGGATCATGACGATCCGTCCGCAGCCCAGCGCGCGCGGGCGCACGCAGGCCGTCGTGGCGCGGTTCGACGGCGCCGACGCGCCTCCGCCGGCGCGCCCGACATTCCGATGCGGACTGTCGGCAGTCCGGATCACCATTTTTTGACATGCCGCGACCGTGGCCCACTGCCTGCCCCACGTCATTATTGCGGTGCAGCAAATGCCACGATCCTCGCGTCTCGCCGCCGCCGTCCTGGTGGCCCTCTCGGTCCCGGCCGTCGCGTCCGCGCAGTCCGGTGCCGCGCCCGAAGCGCGCACCCTCAACACGGTCACGGTGACCGGCTCCAACATCCGCCGCGCCGAAGCCGAAGGCAGCAATCCGGTACAGGTCATCGACGCCGAGGCACTGGCGACCTCGGGCAAGGTCACCGTCGCCGACGTGCTGCGGTCGATCTCGGCCAATACCGGCAATGCGAGCAACGAGACCAGCAACAGCGGCTGGGCCTCGGGTTCGGCCGGCATCGGCCTGCGCGGCCTGTCGCAGAAGAACACCCTGGTGCTGCTCAACGGCCGGCGCCTGGCGAACTACGGATTTCCGGCCGGCGGCCTGTCGGACACCTTCGTCAATCTCAATGCGCTGCCGCTGGTCGCGGTCGAACGCATCGAGGTGCTCAAGGACGGCGCGTCGGCGGTCTACGGGTCCGACGCGGTCGCGGGCGTGGTCAACATCATCACCCGGCAGAACTTCGAAGGCTTCGAGGTCGGCGGCAGCTACGGCAGCTCCGACGAAGGTGGCCTGGACACGGTGCGCGGGCGCGCGGTCGGCGGCTTCGGCGACCTCGACCGCGACGGCTTCAACCTGCTGGTCAGCGTCGAGGGCTACCAGCGCGACCGTCTCGACCAGGACCAGCGCGACCTGACCCGCTCGGGCATCTACGACGGCCTGCCCGGCGGGCGCTGGAACGGCTGGAGCGCCAAGGGCGCGCGCTTCCTGATCGACGGCGTGTCGGTGCCGCTGCTCGACGCCGCCGGCAACTGCCCGACCGGCATGGAGCTGGTCGCCAGCGCGCCGATCGACGGGCTGCCCGGTGACACCTGCGCGATCAACCTCGCCCCGTACACCACGCTGATCCCGTCGACCGAGCGCTACCAGGCCTACGTCAACGCGACCGTCAAGCTGACCGACAGCGCCGAGCTGTTCGGCGAGGCGCTCTACAGCCGCATCCACGGCGCCTCGATCTTCGGCTCCAGCCCCTACTTCACCCTGGAAGGCGGGCGCTTCGCGCTCAACGCGCAGACCGGGCTGGCCGAGCCGGTGTCGAACCTGCTGCCGGCGACCAATCCCTACAATCCCTACGGGCGCGCGGTGCCGGTCGAGTACACGTTCTTCGATCTCGGCCAGTCGCTGAAGACCAACCGCTCCGACGCGTTCCGCGTGCTCGGCGGCGTGCGCGGGCGTGGCGACCGCTTCGACTGGGAGCTGGCGACGTTCTTCGCCAAGAGCACCGAAGAGGAGACCGTCGCCGCGGGGTTCGCCAACCGCTGGCCGCTGGCCCAGGCGCTGGCCGACGGCTCGCTGAACCTGCACGACCCGGCGGCGACGCCGTCGGCGGTGCTCGACGCGATCCGCCTGTCGACGGTGCGCGAGGCGCAGTCGTCGCTGCACGGCATCGACTTCAAGCTCAGCGGCGACCTGTTCGAACTGCCGGCCGGCCCGGTCGGCTTCGCCGCGGGCATCGAGGCGCGCCACGAGTCGCTGACCTCGCGCAACCCCTGGCAGATCGACGCCGGCCTGCAGATCCGCCCGGCGATCGCCGCAGTCGACGGCAAGCGCGACGTCGCCGCGGTCTACGCCGAGTTCAACGTGCCGATCGTGCAGGGCCTGGACCTGCAACTGGCCGGCCGCGGCGACGACTACAGTGATTTCGGCAGCGCGTTCTCGCCCAAGGTCGGTCTCCGCTGGCAGGCGCTGGACACGCTGCTGGTGCGCGCGTCGGCCTCGCGCGGCTTCCGCGCGCCGTCGCTGTCGGAGAACTCGGCCTCGACCAACATCTCCTACGGCAGCGTCGCCGATCCCCACGATCCGGACATCGCCGGCTCGAACCAGACCCCGACGTTCTTCACCGTCGGCAACACCGAACTCGATCCCGAACGCACCCGGTCCTACAACCTCGGCGTGGTGCTCTCGCCGTGGGCCGACACCAGCCTGTCGCTGGACTGGTACCGGATCGAGCTCGACAACCTGGTCGGCACCGGCAACAACGCGGCCATCGTGCGCAACAACGATCCGGCCGACGTGATCCGCGACAGCCGCGGCAAGCTGGTCGCGGTCTACAACCGCTACCAGAACCTCAGCGAGCTCACGACCTCGGGCCTCGATGCCGAACTGGGCCAGCGCTGGCGCACCGGCGCCGGCGACCTGTCGCTGACCGGCGCCTACACCCATGTGCTCGAATACCGACGCCCGCAGACCGTCGGCGGGCCGCTGGTCGACTACGCCGGCAGCAACCTCGGCCCGTCGCTGCCGCGCAACAAGTTCACCAGCCGGCTGGGCTGGACGGTGTCGGACTTCGAGACCGGGCTGACCTGGTACCGCACCGGCGGCTATGCGCAGCGGGCCAGCGCGGCGGCGAGCGCGGTGCAGTCGCGGGTCGACAGCTTCGATCAGTTCGACCTGTACTTCGGCTGGTCGGGCATCGACGGCCTGACGCTCTACGCCAAGGTCGACAACGTGCTCGACGAGGCGCCGCCGCACGATGCGGCGTTCCCCGGCATCCGCGCGCCTTACGACTTCAGCCAGTACGACCTGCGTGGGCGCTATTTCCAGGTGGGGTTCGATTACAGGTTCTGATGCTTCGACGTGGGCCTGCGCTGTTCGAATACAGCGCTCCATCCGTTCGTCGGTCCCGCAAACAACCAGGCCGTCATTCCCGCGAAAGCGGGAATCCAGGGACTTCGCTTCCACGGGCCAACGTCCATGGCCTCCCGCTTTCGCGGGAATGACGGGCCGAAGAGCGGCGTGAGCCGGGAGATGACGCACGCCGGAGACGAATGATGGCGGTTCCCGACACCACCACAGCGCCAGCACGCGACGTACGACACACCCTTCTGCAGGACACACCGATGCTTCGATCTCCGTTTGCGCGCCGCCTGTTGCTGACCGCATTGCTCCTGCTGCCGCTTGCCGCAACCGCGCAGACCGCGTACTACTTCCCCGATGCCGCGCCGGATTCGCACGACCCCGCGATCCCGACGCCCGAGCAATTCCTCGGCTATCCGATCGGCAGCCACTACACGCGCCATGACCGCATCGTCGATTACCTGCGCGAGCTCGAGCGGCTGTCGGACCGCGTGCACGTCGAGGAGATCGGACGCAGCTACGAAGAGCGCCCGCTGCTCGCGGTGCTGGTGACGTCCCCGGCCAACCACGCACGCCGCGAACAGCTGCGCGCCGCGCACGCGACGCTGGCCGATCCCGACGCGCCCGCCGTCGATCCTGCGCAGGTGCCGGTCGTCGTCGGCCTGTACTACAGCGTGCACGGCAACGAGACCTCGAGCGGCGAGGCGATGCTGCTGACGGCCTGGCATCTGGCGGCGAGCCGCAGCCCGGATGTCGCGCGCTGGCTCGACAAGGCGATCGTGCTGATCGATCCGGCGCAGAACCCCGACGGCCGCGACCGCGCGGCGAACTGGCACAACGCGTGGAAGTCGAACCCGGCGGTCGCCGATCCGCTCGACAAGGAACACGTCGAACCGTTTCCCAACGGCCGCAGCAACCACTATTTCACCGATCTCAACCGCGACTGGCTGGCGGTGAGCCAGCGCGAGACGCGCGCCAAGCTCGACGTGTTCCACCAGTGGCTGCCGAACGTGCAGATCGATTTCCACGAAATGGGATCGAACAGCACCTACTACTTCGAACCCTCGCCGAGCAGCATGCACAGCCCGCTGTTGCCGCAGGCCTCGTACGACTGGAACGTCACCCTCGCCCGCTATCACGCGCAGGCGCTCGACAGCCTCGGCTCGCTCTATTACACGCAGGAGAACTTCGACAACTTCTCGCCGGTTTACGGCTCGACCTATCCCGATTTCCACGGCGGCGTCGGCGTGACCGTCGAGCAGGCCAGCTCGCGCGGCCTGGTGCAGGACACCGCGAACGGCCCGCTGGAATTCCGCTTCACGATCCGCAACCAGCTGGCCGTGGGCCTGGCGACGATCCGCGGCGCGGTCGAAGAACACTCGGGCCTGTTCCAGTTGCAGAAGGACTTCTTCCGCTCGGCGCGCGATCAGGGCCGGCGCAACACGTACTCGGCCTATGTGTTCGGCGATCCGGCGGATGCGACCACCTCGAAGCGCCTGCTCGACCTGCTGCTGACCCACCGCATCGCCGTGCATGCGCTCGATGCACCGCTGACCGTCGACGGCCGCACGTACGCGCCCGGCAGCGCCTGGGTGGTGCCGGCCGCGCAGCCGCAGTTCCGGCTGGTGCATTCGATCTTCGAGGAGACGCCCGACACCGGCGGCGGCGTCTACGGCAGCACCTCGTACGCGATCGCGCACGCCTACGGCCTGCGCAACGATCGCCTGCGTCGCGCGCCGCGGCTCGGCGCGGCGGTGACGCAAGTACCGGCGCTCGACACCGGCGCGCGCGGCGAGACCGCGTATGCCTGGGCGATCGACTGGCGCGATCTCGGTGCGCAGCGCGCGCTCGCCGCGCTGCTCACCCAAGACGTGCGTGTGCGCACCGCGTTCTCGCCGTTCACCACGCGCACCGCCGCAGGCGACACCGCGTTCGGCGAAGGCACGTTGGTGATTCCGGTCGCCGGTCAGACGCTGGACGCGGCGGCCTTGCGCGCCGCGGTCGACAGCGCAGCGCGCGACGCGGGCGTCGTCGCGCACGGGCTCGCCGGCGGGCAGAGCGTGTCCGGCATCGATCTGGGCAGCGACGGCATCCGCCCGGTCCGCAGGCCTGCGATCGCGCTGGTCATGGGCGAAGGCGTCAACGCGACCGAGATCGGCTCGACCTGGTTCGCGCTCAGCGAGCGCCTGCAGTATCCGGCGACGCGACTCGACCCCGCGCAGCTCGGCCGCGTGCCGCTCGGCACCTACACCAGCATCGTGCTGGCCGGCGGCCGCTACGACGACCTGCCCGAGGCGACCGTCGCCGCGCTCAAGCGCTGGGTCGAAGCCGGCGGTTCGCTGGTGACCTTCGGCAGCGCCGCACGCTGGGCACAGGCCAAGGGCCTGACCGGCGCCGCGCCCGCGCCGGCCGCGCAGGACGCGCCCGCATCGACGCAACGTCTCGACTTCGCCGCGCGCCGCGACACGCTGGCCGAACAGCGCAGCGCCGGCAATCTGGTCTCGGTCGATGTCGACACCACGCATCCGCTGGCCTTCGGCGTGCCGCGGCGCGCGGGCTTCGTGCACAAGGAAACCGACGTGACGCTGGCGCCGCTGGCCGACGCGTTCGCCAACGTCGTGCGCATCGACGACGCCCCGCTGGTCAACGGCTATCTCGGCGCCGAGCTGCGCACCGCGCTCGCCGGCAGCGTCTGGGCGCAGGTCGCGCGCGTGGGCGGCGGCAACGTGGTGCTGTTCGCCGACGATCCGGCGCACCGCAAGTACTGGCTCGGCACCGAACGCATGCTGGTCAACGCGCTGTTCTTCGCCGACCAGCTCAGCCCTGCGCCGCCGCGGCGCTGAGGGCGCATCCGCCATGCGCAGGACGCGCTTCGGGGTCGTCCCATACGGGCCCACACAGTGTGGTCCCGCATGGAACATGTCGCCGCCGCATCCGGGCGAGGATCGGAGCTATGCACACGCGCCTCTCCCCGCCCTCCGCCGCCGGTCCGCCGGCATGACGTTGACCCAGCTGCGCAGTTTCGTGGCGATCGTCGACTGCGGCCACAACGTGACCCTCGCCGCGCAGCGGCTGCATGCCACCCAGTCGGGCGTGTCCAAGCAGCTGGCACAGCTGGAGGCCGCGCTCGGCATGACCCTGTTCGTGCGCCGCGCACGCGCGCTGACCGGCCTGACCGAAGCCGGCGCCCAGGTGCTGGCGCATGCGCGCCGGCTGCTGGCCGAATCGGCCAACATCCAGGCGCTGTCGGACAACTTGCGCCGCGAGCGCCACGGCGTGCTGCGCATCGCCACCACCCACACCCAGGCCCGCCACGCGCTGCCGCCGGCGCTGCAGGCGCTGGAACGCGAATGGCCGGATGTCGCGGTGCACGTCGTGCCCGGTGACGATGCGGACGGGCTGCAGGCGCTGATCGACGGCCATGTCGATCTCGCCCTGCTCAGCGGCACCGGCGCGCCGCCGGCCGACTGCATCGCGGTGCCGCTGTACCGCTGGCGCCGCCGCGTGGTGGTGCCGGCCGGGCATCCGCTGGCCGCGCTGCAACGGCCGCTCCGGCTCGACGATCTGGTCGGGCGGCGGCTGGTGAGTTACACGTCGAGCCAGCTGGCGAGCTCCTCGCTGCAGCGCGCGTTCGCGCAGCGTGGACTGCGGGCCGACGTCGCGGTGACCGCGCGCGACGGCGACCTGATCCAGGCCTATACCCGCGCCGGACTCGGCATCGGCATCGTCGCGGAGATGGCGCTCGACCCGCGCGAGGATCTGGTGGTGCCGGCGATCGCCGACGATCTGCTGCCGGCCTGCACCACGTGGCTGCTGCTGCATCCGGCGCGCGTGCTGCGCGACTTCGGCTTCGCCCTGCTCGCCGCACTCGCCCCGCATCAGGCGGTCGTCGATCTGCGGCGCCTGATCGCCGACGGCCAGCCGCTGCCGGAGACCGCGCCGGACTGGCAGGCCTGGCGCGTCGCCACCCGCGTCGTACGACCGGTCGCACCGAGGGTCGCGACCGCGCTCCGCTGAAGGCCCGCGCCAGCGACGGCGTGGCGGGTAGCATGCGGACATCCGCCGGCTGGCTTCCGGATCCGCCATGGTCTTCGCCTTCCGCTTCGCATGTGTCCTGCTGGCGAGCCTCGCGCTGGCGCCACCGGTCGCCGCGCGCGTGCCGCTGCTGGCCGGCGCCGCTGCGGCGACGCAGACGCCCGACGCCGCACAGGCCGCGACCGACGTCGCACCTGCCGCCGTCGATGTCGCCGACATTCCCGCGCAGGCCGATGTCGACCAGCGCCTGGCCGAACGCATCCAGGCCGCGACCGCGGAGGCCGACGCCGCGACGCCCGCGGCCGTGTTCGCGCGTCGGCTGGCGACGATCGAGGCCTCGGTCGAGGATCCGTTCTGGCGGTTCACGTCCGCCGACATGCGGACGCTGCCGATCCCGCGTCTCGAGAGCCTGTCACGGCACTGGACCTTCCAAGCCCGCCGGCTCGCGCAATGGCAGGCCGACCTGCGCCGGACCACCACGCGCCAGGCCGGCGACGCGGCCGGCCTGGCCACCCGCCGCGAAGCCTGGGAAACCACCGCGACCGCGGGGCGGGAACTGCCGGCCGCGCTGCGCCAGCGGGTCGACGAGGTCATCCGCGAACTCGCGCAGGCCGAAGCCGCGCTGTCGGATCCGCTGGCCCGGCTGATCGCGCTGGGCCGGCGCGGCAACGCGGTGGACGCACGCATCGCCGCGTCGCGCGGCCAGGTCGGCGATGCGCTGGCCGCCTACGACGCCCGCCTGCTGCATGTCGATGTTCCCCCGCTGTGGCGACTCGACGGCGCGGATCTCGCACCGACCACCGGCACCGGCGACGTGATCCGCAGCGGCCTGGCGATCGAAGCGCGCTTCGCCGCCGAGTACGTCCAGGGCGACGCGATCGGCGGACTGCGGGCATTGCAGACACTGCTGATCTGCTCGCTGCCGCTGCTGCTGTGGCTGGCATGGCGCAGCCGCGCGCCGATCCAGGCCGGCCAGGTCAGCCGCACCGAGGCGACGGTGCTGTCGCGGCCGCTGTCGTGCTGGCTGCTGCTGGTAGTGATCGGCGTGTTCGCGTTCCAGCCCGATGCGCCGATGCTGACCCACCAGCTCGCGCTGCTGGTCGCCGTGGTGCCGGTGCTGCGGCTGCTGCCGGCCTCGCACCGGCACCTGCTGGGCATGGCGCCGTACGTGGCCAGCGCACTGTTCCTGCTGCTGCGGCTGGGCTTCGTGTTCCTGTCGAGTGCATTCGCCTATCGCCTCTACATCCTCTCGCTGGCCCTGCTCGGCCTGGCAGCGGCCGGCTGGTTGCTGTGGCGCGCGCATCGCCACGGCCACGCCGCCCACACCGGCCGCATCGGCCAGGCGCTGCGCGCGGCGGTGCAGGTGGTCGCCCTGCTGCTGGCGGTGGCGCTGGTCGCGAACGCGTTCGGCAACGTGTCGCTGGCCGAAACCCTGACCGGCGGCGTCATCGACAGCCTGTATTTCGCGCTGCTGCTCGCCGCGGGCCTGACCGTCGTCGCGACCTGGATCCAGCTGCTGCTCAAGCGCCCCGGGGTGTCGCGCTTCCGGCTGGCGCGCGACCATGCCGGCCCCGCGGTACAGGTGCTGCTGCACCTGCTGGCGGTCGCGGCCGTGGTCGGCTGGATCGTCTACGCGCTCGACCGCTTCCGCGTGCTGTCGCCGGTGCACGCCTCGCTGTCGGCGCTGCTGGGCTACAGCTGGGCGCTCGGCGACCTGCGCCTGAGCCTGGGCCACGTGCTGCTGTTCGTGCTGACAGTGGTGGTCGCGTTCTGGCTGGCGAAGACGGTACGGCTGGTGCTCGACGGCGAGGTGCTGTCGCGGATGTCGCTGCCGCACGGCGTCGCCAACAGCATCGCCTCGCTGAGCTATTACGCGGTGCTGCTGCTGGGCCTGGTCGCCGCGCTGTCGGCGGCCGGCTTCAAGGCCAGCCAGCTGACCTTCGTGCTCGGCGCGCTGGGCGTGGGTGTCGGGCTGGGCCTGCAGAACGTGGTCAACAACTTCGTCTCGGGTCTGGTGCTGATCTTCGAGCGGCCGTTCCAGCCCGGCGACGTGGTCGAGGTGGGCGGCACCACCGGCCGCGTGGTCGACATCGGCATGCGCGCGACCCGGGTCTCGACCTTCGACGGTGCCAGCGTCGTGGTGCCCAACGGCCAGCTGATCTCCCAGCAACTGGTCAACTGGACCCTGCGCGACCGCAGCCGCCGGCTGGAAGTCCGCGTCGGCGTGGCCTACGGCAGTGCGCCGGGCGAGGTGGAGGCGGTACTGGCGGAGGTGGCGGCCGCCACGCCGGGCGTCGCGGCCACGCCCGCCCCGATCGTCCTGTTCGACGGCCTGGGCAGCGTGGCGATGGAATTCGTCGTGCGCGCCTGGACCCACGAGTACGAGGACGCCGGCGCGATCCGCAGCGCGCTGGTCGCCCGGGTCTACGACGCCCTGCTCGCCCGCCGGATCGGTCTGGCGCATGCGGCGGGGACGGTCTATCCGCCTCCGCCGCCGGCCCCGACCGACGGCTGACCGGAGCGCCGGCTCAGCGGCAGTTGGACGCGTCGACCGCGCGGATCGACTCGATGCGGCCGTTACCGGTCGCCACGTGCACGCAGTCGCCGGACCGCGCGTTCCACCAGGTCACGATCGAACGCCCGTCACGCTGCTGCGCGTCGCGATCGACGAAGCCGCGGGCGCGCAGTTCGGTGTCGGCCCCGGCCGCGCGCGCGCCGACCAGATCGTCCAGCCGGCCGCTGCCCGAGCCACCCGTGTCGCCGGACCGCCAAGGCACCTGCGCCGCGCGTTCGCGCAGGCCGGCGCCGTAGCCGTCGCTGTAGGCGCCGTGGTCGGCACCGGCGTCGTAGCCGTGCAATGCGTCGCGGTAGCCGCGTTCGTAATCAGCCTCGTGGCGCGGATCGTCGTCGTGGGCATCGTCGTCGTGGTGATGCGCGCGGTGCGCGAGCGCGGCGATGCCGAGGATCGCGGCCGCCGCCACGGCCGCCTTCGCGCCGTCGCTCATGCCGTCCCTGCCGCCGTCGTCCCGTTGCCCGCAGTCGGGCACCGGCGCGGTGACCGCCGAAGCCACGCGGCCGCGGTCGCTGCGCACCATCACGCAGCGCCGGTCGCGCGCGTTCCACCAGCTGCCGTAGTCGCCCGAGCCCGACTGCCGCACGTAGCCCCGCGCCCCCAGCGTGCGCGCCGCGGCGCGGTCGTCGAGCCCCTGCAGATCGCCGAGCCCCGGCGCGGGATCCTGCGCGGACACCAGCGCCGGCGCGAACAGGGCCGACACGGAAAGCGTGGCAGCGGCCAGTGCGCTGCGGCGGATGACGGACATGGGACACCTCCGGATGTGCCGGCCGGGCTGGCCGCGCTCGGCGCAGATTGCGCCGGAATTCGTGCATGTCGTGTGGCGGGGCCGGGCGTCTTCAGCGCGTCGTCCCGGCAGCAGACAGGCGCACCTCTCCCTCCGGGAGAGGTCGACGCGCACAGCGCGTCGGGTGAGGGTCGGGGCTCCACAGGGGGGCCGTCCCCAAAGCGCCCGCATCCGCCCCCGCCAGACCAGCCGTTCGGCTGTTGGAAGCCGCGGGGCCGCCATCGGGAACAGGCTTCAATTGCGCGATGGAGATGCCTCAGGCACATACGGCGTCGAACAGACGCCCTCCGGACGATCCCTTCACCCGCACCGGGCACCCAAGGGACAGATCGAAAAGCCTACCGGGGCTTGCCCTTCGCACCCCGACCTGCATCCACCGGGCCGCATCCGGGGCTTGACGAACGGGGATTCCCGGCCTGACGCGGCCTGCCGCGTGTTCACTACATTTAGCGTTGACGCTGCCGACACACCCCACTATCTTGGGTCCCGTCGGTTCCGCGCCCCCCAAAGGGCTGTGGATTAAAACGGGAAGCCGGTGACGCCTCGCGCCACTCCGGCACTGCCCCGCAGCGGTAATTGGGAACGAACCCGCCACCAGCACTGGAGCGATCCGGGAAGCGGCGGGGGAGGAGAAGGCGCCGCCTTCGTGCCCATGAGTCCGAAGACCTGCCGACAGCCGCGTGGACAGCACACCGCGCGGTGCCGGCTGCGGACGTCCCGTGGGGGGCGGGCTTGCGGAGCGGGGCGATGGCGCGGTGCGCCCGATCGCGATCCCTGCGACGCCGCCCGACCAACCTCGGAACCGTCCAAGGCCGCCGGACCCGACGTGGGCGGGACGGTCGTGTGCGCGAATGCACTGGACAGAGAGAGGACGCATGACCAGCCACGAGACCGTCGCGACCGGGACACCGGCCGCCGCAGACGCCACACCCGACACCGTCACCGCTGCCGCCACATCCCCCATTTCCGTTGTGCCGCCCGCCGTCGAGCCCGACGACGTGGTGCCGCCACCCCCGAGTGCCGCCATGAACACCGCAATCGCAGAAGTCTTCGACGCCGACGCCGGCGTCTCCAACTGGATCACCAAGGAAGCCGGCAACCGCCGCATTCCGTACGACCGCGCGCGCCTGGAGCGCAGCATCGACCGCGTGCACGCCGAGTTCCCGCAGCTCGACATCGTCGACTACAAGCGCAGCGTGTTCGGCTTCGTCGAGCGCAAGGGCGCGGTCAACGCCGACGACCTGGTCGACCACCTGATCCGCGAGGCCGAGGCCCGCGTCGACGTCACCGCGCCGGAGTGGGAGTTCTTCGCCGCGCGCCTGTACCTGCACCGCCTGTATAAGCGCGCCAGCCGCAACCGCTTCTACGACGCCGAGCAGAAGTACGGCTCCTACGTCGGCCTGCAGGAATCGCTGGCCGACCGCACCATCTATTCCAACGACATCCTGCGCGCCTATTCCAAGGACGAACTGCAGGAAGCCGGCCGCATGATCGACCCCGAGCGCGACAAGCTGTTCGCCTACAACGGCCTCTACCTGCTGGCCACGCGCTATCTCGCCACCGACACCTCGCGCGCCGTGTTCGAGCTGCCGCAGGAGCGCTGGCTGACCATCGCGCTGTACCTGATGCAGAACGAGACCAAGGGTGGCCGCGAGCGTCGCATGCAGCTGGTCGGCGAGGCCTACTGGGCGCTGTCGAACCTGTACATGACCGTCGCCACCCCGACGCTGCAGAATGCCGGCAAGGTCGGCGGCCAGCTGTCGTCGTGCTTCATCGACACCGTCGACGATTCGCTGCAGGGCATCTACGACTCCAACACCGACATCGCCCGCGTCTCCAAGGGCGGCGGCGGCGTCGGCGCGTACATGGGCTACGTGCGCTCGTCGGGTTCGTCGATCCGCGGCGTGCCGAACTCCTCCGGCGGCGTGGTGCCGTGGATCAAGCAGCTTAACAACACCGCGGTGTCGGTGGACCAGCTGGGCCAGCGCAAGGGCGCGGTCGCGGTCTACCTCGACATCTGGCACCGCGACATCGAGAACTTCCTCGACCTGCGGCTCAACAACGGCGACCAGCGCCTGCGCGCGCACGACGTGTTCACCTCGATCTGCATCCCCGACATCTTCATGGAAGCCGTCGAGCGTCGCGGCGACTGGTACCTGTTCGACCCGCACGAGGTCCACAAGATCAAGGGCTGGCACCTGCAGGACTTCTTCGACGAGAAGAAGGGCGACCCGAACGGCAGCTTCCGCCGCAGGTACGAGGAAGTCGTCGCCGACGAGCGCATCTCGCGCAAGACCGTCAAGGCGATCGACATCTTCAAGCGCGTGATGGTGAGCCAGCTCGAGACCGGCAATCCCTTCATGTTCTACCGCGACGAAGTGAACCGGAAAAACCCGAACAAGCACGTCGGCCGCGTCTACTCGTCGAACCTCTGCACCGAGATCCTGCAGAACATGAGCCCGACGAAGATGATGCAGGAGATCATCTCCGGCAATCAGATCGTCACCACCAAGCAGGCCGGCGACTTCGTCGTCTGCAACCTGTCGTCGGTGAACCTGGGCCGCGCGATCGTGCCGCAGGCCGGGCAGAGCGACCTGATCACCGACGTGCTCGAGCGCCTGATCCCGATCCAGGTGCGCATGCTCGACAACGTGATCGACCTCAACATGCTGCCCGTGCCGCAGGCCACGATCACCAACCAGAAGTACCGCGCGATCGGCCTGGGCACGTTCGGCTGGCACCACCTGCTGGCGCAGAAGGGCATCCAGTGGAACGAGACCGCGGCCGAGGACTTCAGTGACACGCTGTACGAGCGCATCAACTTCCTGACCGTGCAGGCCAGCATGGAACTCGCGAAGGAAAAGGGCGCCTATCCGGTGTTCGCCGGCAGCGACTGGCACACCGGCGCGTACTTCAGCGACCGCGACTACAACAGCCCGCAGTGGCTGGACCTGGCCGCGCAGGTCGGCGTCAACGGCATGCGCAACGGCTGGCTGATGGCGGTCGCGCCGAACATGAGCACCGCGCAGATCGCCGGCTCCACCGCGTCGATCGATCCGATCTACTCCGCGTTCTACTACGAGGAGAAGAAGGACTACCGCCGCCCGGTCGCCGCGCCCGGCCTGTCGCTCGACACCTGGCCCTACTACGAGAAGGGCGCCTACAAGGTCGACCAGTTCGCCTCGGTGCGCCAGAACGCGCGTCGCCAGCGCCACGTCGACCAGGCGATCAGCTTCAACCTCTACGTGCCCAGCACCATCCGCGCGAGCACCCTGCTCGACCTGCACATGACCGCGTGGCGCGAAGGCATCAAGACGACGTACTACGTGCGCTCCAACGACATCGACATCGCCGAGTGCGAGTGGTGCAGCAGCTGATCGCCGCGTAGTCCGACGCCAATCGGACCGAACCCTTCTCCCTCTGGGAGAAGGTGCCCCGAAGGGGCGGATGAGGGCGCTCTTACGCGAAAGCCCACCCTCACCCCAACCCCTCTCCCGCACGCGGGAGAGGGGCTCAAGACCGACTCACGAGAAACCGCACATGGCCGTCACCTCCACCCCGCTCGACCGCATCAAGATCCTCGAGCCGCGCCACCCCAACCGCTCGACCGGCATCATCAACGGCCGGACCAGCGGCATCCTCAACTGGAACGACATCCCGTATCCGTCGTTCTACCGCGCCTACAAGGAACTCTCGACCAACTTCTGGATTCCGGACGAGGTCGACATGAAGGGCGACGCCAAGCAGTACGGCGAGCTCTCGGCGCGCGAGAAGAACGCCTACGACTCGATCATCGGCCTGCTGGCGACGCTCGATTCGCCGCAGACGCGCTTCATCTACAACGTCGCCGAATACATCACTGACCCGGCCGCGCACGCGAACGCCGCGATCATCGGCCAGCAGGAAGTGATCCACAACGAGAGCTACAGCTACGTGCTGGCCTCGATTACCGGCCTCGCCGACCAGAACCGCGTGTTCGAACTGGCGCGCACACATCCCACGATCATCGCGCGCAACCAGCCGATCATGGATTCGTACAACGACTTCATGCGTGAGCGCTCGGCCGAAACGCTGATCCGCTCGCTGGTGCAGTCCTCGATCCTCGAAGGCATCAACTTCTATTCCGGCTTCGCGTACTTCTACAACCTGGTCCGCCAGAACCGGATGACCGGCACCGGCAAGATCATCAGCTTCATCAACCGCGACGAACTGGCGCACAGCAAGTTCATCAGCGAACTGATCCGCGCCATCGTCGGCGAGAACCAGTCGCTGCAGGGCGACCAGCTCACCCAGTACGTGCACGACGCCTTCGAACACGCCATCGAACTCGAAACCCGCTGGACCGCCGAAGTGCTCGACGGCATCGACGGCATCGACGTCGACGAGATGGTCCGCTACGTGAAGTACCGCGCCAACAAGATGGCCGGCATGCTCGGCATCGAGAAGCTGTATTCCGACACCACCGACAACGTCATGCCGTGGATCAAGGCCTACGCCGACAACTTCACCGAGACCAAGACCGATTTCTTCGAGATGCGGAATGCGTCGTATAAGAAGACGAATTCGGATAACGGGTTTGATGATTTATAAGTAGTGAAAATTCGCTCGCATACAACACAGGCGGCAGGCCATGCTTCTAACGAAGGTAAGCGTCCTCGATAACGAACCACATCCTTGGTCTCGCGAGTTAATCGAGGAATCTTACTTCAAGAACTTCGTAAGAACGTCCGAAGCCATCGATGAAACCGTCGGCGGCCAGATGTGGCTTTCCTTCAATGACCTACAAGACACTCTTTGGATCTTTCAACAGTCTGTCACCGAGCTTTTTGATGAGATAAGTGTATTTGCAGACCGAAGTCGAGATACTGCTTTTTGGGATCAATCGAACTCCAGCCAAGCTGACAGCCATACAAGAGCAGTGAAGAAAGGGATCTTCAATTGCACATCGTCCCTAATGGCTCTTGTGGAACACGCACGCTCTTTCCAAGAAAAGTGTCCGATCAATGGATATTCCGACAAAGCAAAAGAGATTTTCCCTGGCGGCCTTCACGCATTCCTCCAAAGATTTCGGAACTACAACACGCACTGGCGAGTCGCGGAAGCCAACTGGAACATCGATCAGAATCTTGAGACCAGAGCACGTGAAGTTCGTTTTGTCATAACAAAGAAAGAACTACTTAGATGGACTGGCTGGAACGTCAGCTCACGGGAATACCTAGAAAAATCTCCCGACCCGATCGATGTTCGTCATGTTTTCGCCGAGTATAGGAAGTGCGTCCACATTTTCTATTCTTGGCACCGAGGTGAGATTCTCTCTCAATACGCCGAGACGTACCAACCCTATCTTGAGTACAAGCGGATCCTGAACGGAATTCGCAAGAAAACTCTGTGGAACATGCTTATTGCTCACGCCCCAAAGAACGCCAATCCTTACGCTTACATTGGTCGGTATCTTTCTAAAGAACAGATAGAAAGGCTTTTGGCCTTGCAGAGCCGAAGTGGGGAGCAGGTAGATGCGTTAATTGAGATGCTAGGCATGCAGGAATTTTGCAGTCCGGAGCTAAGAGCGAAAGCGATCTCCATCTTTAAAGCCACAGAGCTGGTTTCCCTGTCAAATTCGGGCTAGTGAATTTTCTATACGCATTTTTGTCGACGACTCTTTAGCTCAGTACATGCGCATCCTCCTCGCCCACACCTCGCTGAGCGGCAACACCCGCGATGTCGCGCGTGCGATCCACGCGCAGTGCGAGGAGATGGGCCATGCCGTCACCTGGATCGACGCTGACATCCAGACGCTGGCCAAGGCCTGCCCCGACGGCGCCGAACACGATCTCTACGTGCTCGGCAGCTGGAGCATCAACGCCGGGCGCACGCCGCCGGAGATGAAGCGGTTCATCGAGGACCTCGTCGTCGCGGTCGGCAAGCCGGAACGCGTCGCGGTGTTCGGCACCGGCGAAACGCAGTGGGGCGAGGAGAACTACTGCGGTGCGGCCCGGCGCATGGCCGCGTTCTTCGGCACGCGGTATCCGCGGCTGGAGATCGAGCAGATGCCCCACGGCGAACACGACGCCAACAAGATCCGACGCTGGACCGACCACATCCTTGCCCTAGCCGAAACACCGTTCGAGAACATCCCCCATGCAGACCTTCCACGCCTCCACGCCTGACGACTACGCCGCAGCACTGGCCGCGCACCCGCGCCTGCTCGTCGACTACTACAAGGACGATTGCCCGGGCTGCAAGATGCTCGACATGTCGCTGGCGAAGTTCGCCGCATCCCCGGATGCCGAAGGCGTGGCGCTGCTGAAGGTGAAGATGGAAGTGATCGGCGAAGACTTCTTCCGCGATCTGGGCCTGCGGCAGACGCCGACGCTGGCGCTGTTCAAGGACGGCAGCGAAGCCGCGCGCCTGCCGGGCTTCCAGGCACCGGGCCAGATCGCGCAGGCCGTGTCGATCAATCTCTGAGGCACCCTGCGTCGGCGCGCTGTCGTCGCGCCGACCATATTGCAATCACTGTGTCCGATCGATGCATCACGCGGGCTGCGACGACCTGCGCGCGAGGCGATGACGGGATGCGCTGGCGTCAGCGCTCGACGCGGCGCAGGTCGATCCGCTCGCCTGACACACGCGTCAGCGCCGGCAGCTCGCCGGACAGATCGAGACAGGGCTGCACGGACTTCGGCGCGGGTTCGAGGCACCAGCCGCCTTCGCGCTCGACAAGCTGCCCTTCGTACTCCTCGACCATCGCCGGCGGCGTGTGCAGCGCGTACACCACCACCACGCGCGCGCTGTCGTCGGGGCGTATCTGCAGCGAGACGCTCTGGTGCGTGTCGTCGATGCGGCCAATGTAGGCGCCGTCGGCTGGGCGCTCGGTGGAGGCGGGCGAAGCGGAAGTGGTCATGGGCGTGGTGTCCGGTGCGGCGGGCGACGAGCTTGCACACGCCGCCAGTGCGGGGGCGGTGAGCAACAGCAGGCATGTGAACTGGCGCATCGGGCGCATCGTGGGGCGCAGCCCTGCGGACGTCAAAGCATCCGGGGGCCGCCTGACACCGGATGCGTGGGGATCAGGGAACTCAGCCATTGCCGGTCATCTCGTCCAGGATCGCGAAGCGCTCGGGGAACTGCTCGCGTGCCGCCGCTTCCTCCGGTGTGCCGATGACCGACATGTAGAGCTTGTAGGTCTCCGCGAAATCCTCGTCGCGCGAGGCATCCGCGTAGTCGGAGACCGACTGGCCATCGGCCTCCATCGCCGCCTCCCACTCTGCCCAACCCGCATCCGTGTCACCGAACTCCTGCTTCGAGACGATGTGTCCCACTTCGTGTTGCAGTCCACCATCAAGCGCGGACTGCGACTGCGCATCGTCGGTGGGATAGATCGACACGATGCCCTCCACGCCCGCGGTCATGTAGGAGCGGAAGCCGGGCATGTTGTATTCCTGCTCCCAGTACGCGTCCGCCGGATTCTGTCCGGCATTCACATCCACACGTTCGATCCGCTCGCGCGACTGTGGATCCAGCGCCACCAGACCACTGGCCACTTCGTCGAGGCCGTGGTAGTCGAGCGTGGGGTCCGTTTCGACCGGCATGAACACCGGTGTGCTCTCGCCGTCGATCAGGATGTCGAAGCGCACCGCGTCGGCGTCGCCCGAATGGAATCCATGATTCTCGACCATGGAGACGCCGGTGATGTAGTACTCACCCGCGAGCATCGCCGCCACGACCGCCTGCTGCTGGTCCGCCGGCAGCGTCTGGAACGCCGGGTCGCGCAGCGCAGCGAGGACGGCCTGCTGCTGGTCCATCGTTAACGCCTGGAAATCCGGATCGCGCAACAGGGCGATGATGGCCTGCTGCTGCGTCTCCGGCAGCGCCTGGAACGCCGGGTCCGCTTCGAGCTGGCGCTGGCGGATGTCGGCCACGATGTCACGCAACTCGGCGAGATCGGCGTTGTACTGGTCCAGCGCCATCTGGTACTCGGCCTGTGCGGTCGCGAGCGGCAGCGACGAATAGTCCGACAGTTGCGGCGGCTCTGCGTCGGCCAGCGCCGTCTCGGCCATCTCCAGTATCTGTGCGTCTTGCGCATCCTGACGGTACTGGAGGATCTGCCGCCTGTCGTCGTCGGGCAGTTGGGGCGGCAGGTCGCGGATGTGCGGCTCCGGGAGGTCTTCGATCGCCTCCAGCGTCTCGTGCGGTGACAGCGTGTCGTCGTCACCGCCCGCCGGACCGGCCACGACCACGGGATCGGACATCGCGATCTCGTACGCCGGCGCAGGCATCGTCACCGCGGTCCCCACCGGCAATGCATCGAACGGCGTCAATGCGGGATTGGCGGTCCGCAGGCCCGGTTCGGTCGTGCCGGTGCGCGAAGCGATGTCGGCCAACGATTCCCCCTGCCGGGACAGGGTGCTGTTTGCGGGTGGTGGCGTGTCCTGCCCCACACGCGCGAACGACTCGGCGAGCGGTCGCTCATTGGCGATCCGGGTCATGGCGGCATCATCCGTGTTGGTTGCCTCCAGCGTAGGGCGCATATCGACGCTGCGCCCCTCGTAATGCCCCTAGGTACGTCAGCCAAAATTCAGTCCTGCGCCTGTTCACGCGAACAGAGTCCGGCGTGCCTCGGCGGGTGCCGCATTCACGCGACCGCGTGCGGAGCGATAGACTGGCGCGCCACCACTGACGTGGCCGCGCCGGCCACGCCAGCACCGCAGACCCCATGACGCCACGCATCGACGACACCCCCACGACCGAAGCCCGCATGCTCGAGATCGTGTTCCCCGATCACACCAACCATCTGGGCACGCTGTTCGGCGGCACCGCGCTGGCGTGGATGGACAAGGCGGCCTTCATCGCGGCGTCGCGCTACGCGCGTCGCACGGTGGTGACCGCGCGCTCGGAACAGGTCGATTTCAAGCTGCCGATCCGGCAGGGCCAGCTGGTCGAGACGATCGCACGCGTGGTCGAGGTCGGTCGCACGTCGATGCAGGTGGAAGTGGAACTCGTCGCCGAGGACCTGCTCAGCGGCGACCGCGAGCTGTGCACGCGCGGCCGCTTCGTGATGATCGCGCTCGATTCGCGCGGCCGCCCGGCGCAGGTCGCGCAGCTGCCCGGCAAAAGCGGCGACGCGTCGTGAGCGACATCACGCTGTTGCAGTGGATCGGCCTGGGGCTCGGCATCGGGATCGCCTACGCGGCGATCCGTGCGGTGTTCAGGCGCAAGGACTGACGCCGCGCTCAGCGCGTCGACAGCGCGCGCAGCAGGGCCTCGCCCAGCAGCGGCAGGGCCTCGCCCGCGCGCGTGACCAGCAGCAGGCGACGCCGCGCCCACGGCGCGTCGATCGCGATCCGCGCCAGGCCATCGCGTCGCCGGCACCGCACCGCGGTCGCACGCGGCACGATCGCCGGACCCAGTCCTTCGCCGACCAGACGACAGACCGCATCGAGACTGCCGACGCGCATGCGGTACCGCAGCGGGCGGCCACCGATCCGGACATGCGCATCGAGGTGCCGCTGCAGCGCGGCGGCGTCAGCGAGGCCGACGTAGGCACCTGTCGGCAGTGCATCCGCGGCGATCGTGCGCAGGCCGGCGAGCGCGTGCGTGGCCGGCACGACGAGATCCAGCGGATCGGCGCGCAGCGGCGTGGCATCGAGGCCGGCGACATCGACCGCGTCTGACACGATGCCGATCTCGCAATGGCGACCGCGCAGCGCCGCGGCGATACCGGCACTGTCGCGTTCGCCGACCTCGACCTGCGCGCTGGGATGCGCCTGCAGGAACAGCGGCAGGCGCGTGGGCACGAGCTCGGCCATCGCCGCGGTGTTCGCCTGCAGGCGCAGGCGGGTGGCATGGCGACCGCCGAAGCGCGCGAGATCGGCGTGCAGGCGTCCGACCTGGGCCAGCACGCGCCGCGCATGCCGCAGCAGCACGCGCCCGGCCTCGGTCGGCCGCACGCCGCGGGCATGGCGTTCGAACAGCGCGGCGCCGAGCGCGTCCTCCATGCCGCGGATGCGCTCGCTGGCCGAGGCCAGGGTCATCGACACCGCTTCGGCGCCGCGCGTGATCGCGCCGCCGTCGCAGACGGCGACCACCAGGCGCAGGTCGGTCAGGTCGAAACGCATGGCCGCAGCCTAGCACCGCGCCTCAGGCCTGGCCTGAGGCAGGCTGTGGCGATTCCCGCTGGTGCAGCGCGTGGACGCCGCGCACGGTGGCGGCTCTGGGATCGGGAGCGGCGCGCATGTTCGATGTCCCATCCACCGATGCCTGGGCATGGATCGTCGCGGTGTTCGTGCTCGCCGGACTGGTCAAGGGCGTCATCGGCCTGGGCCTGCCGACGGTGGCGATGGCGCTGCTGGCCCTGGGCATGTCGCCGGCCGAGGCCGCCGCGTTGCTGCTGGTGCCCTCGCTGCTGACCAACGTCTGGCAATGCCGGCCGTGGCGCGTCCTGCCCGCGCTGCTGCGCGACACCTGGCCGCTGCATCTGGGCATCTGCTTCGGCACGCTGCTGGTGGGCGCATGGCTCGGCGCGCCGTCGGGCGCACTGGCCGGCGTGGTGCTCGGCGGCGTGCTGGTGGCCTATGCGGCGATCGCCCTGCGTGGCTGGCGCTGGCGCGGCGCGACACGCACCAGCGGCCTGCCGGCAGGCCTGGTCACCGGCGCGTTGACCGCGATGACCGGCGTGTTCGTGGTGCCGGCGGTGCCGTGGCTGCAGGGCCGGATCGCAACGCGCGAACGGCTGGTGCAGGCGATGGGCTTGGCGTTCACCGTCGCGACGGTGGCGCTCGGCGCGCAACTCGCGCTGCACGGCGCACTGAAGGTCGACCGGCTCGGCATCTCGCTGCTGCTGGTGCTGCCGGCGCTGCTCGGCATGGCGCTCGGCACGCGGCTGCGCGGGCGCTTGCCGGATGCGATGTTCCGCCGCTGCTTCTTCGGCGGCATCGGCGCACTGGGTCTGTGGATGCTGGTGCGCGCGTTCGCCTGAACGCATGCGCGGACGATCGGCGACAATACGCGTGTCGCCCGCCGGATCCGATTCCATGCCCGTTCGCAAGGACATGCTTTCCAACGACGCACCGGACACCGGCGCGTCCGCGACGGGCGTGCGCGATGCGGGACTTCCGGACGCGCGTGTGCATGTCGAAAGCTTCCGCCAGGTGCGCGAGGCGCGCCGCTCGGAACTGGTCGAGGACTACGTCGAACTGATCTCCGACCTGATCGCCGACGGCGGCGAAGCGCGCCAGGTCGACATCGCCGAGCGCCTGGGCGTCGCCCAGCCGACGGTCGCGCGCATGCTGCAGCGGCTGGTGCGCGACGGCCTGGTGCTGCAGAAGCCCTACCGCGGCGCGTTCCTGACCGACGCCGGCGAAACCCTCGCCCGCGCCAGCCGCGCTCGGCACCAGACGGTCGAGGCCTTCCTCGTCGCGCTCGGCGTACCCGAGGACATCGCGCGGCGCGATGCCGAAGGCATCGAGCACCACGTCAGTCCGGAAACGCTGGCAGTGTTCGAGGGGTTCGTGAAGGCGCGGGGCGCATAGGCGTCACACAGAAGCGGCGCAGTTCTTCCAGTTGCCGGGCCGAGTTCGGAAAAGACGTCGCTGGGGTGACGACATAGAGCACGCCGCGCCTGTCCCGTTATCCCGGCGCAAGCCGGACTCCAGTGACTTGCGGAGATCGGCACGGAAGTCGCCTGGCCCCGGCGGGCGCCGGGGCGATGGAATGGCGGGAACAGACCTCGCTGCGAACATGGCCCCGGCATCCGCCGGGGCGAAATCCGGACCTGCAGCCGACTCAGGCCACCGAAGCCCGGTAGATCGACTCGATCGCCTTGTCGAGCGACGCATTGAAGTCGTCATCGCTCTGCTGCGCACTCAGGCCTTCGGTCAGCGCGCGGCTGAAGCTCGCGACCACGCCCGGGTTCTTCGCCAGACGCGCGTTCGCGTCGTCGCGGCTGTAGCCGCCCGACAGCGCGACGACCTTCAGCACGCTCGGGTGTTCGACCAGTTCCTGGAAGAAGCCGTCGACCTCGGGCAGGGTCAGCTTGAGGATCACCGGCGTCGACGGCATCACGCGGTCGAGGTGCTCGATCAGGCCCTGCTTCAGCGTGACCTCGATGTCGGCCTTGTCGGCCGCGTTGATGTCGACCTCCGGCTCGATGATCGGCACCAGGCCCGCGTCGAGCACCTGCTGGCCGAGTTCGAACTGCTGGTCGAGCACGCGGGCGATGCCGGCGGCGTTGTTCTGCTTGATGACCGAACGTTCCTTGGTGCCGAACACGCCCTTGGCCTTGGCGCGTGCGAGCAGGTCCGACAGGCCCGGGATCGGCTTGAGCAGCTGCACGCCGTCGGCCTCGTCTTCCAGACCCTTGTCGATCTTCAGGAACGGCACGACGCCCTTGGTCTGCCACAGGTATTCGGCGGCGCCCTGGCCTTCGAACGCATCGTCGAGCGTGCGCTCGAACAGGATCGCGCCGAACACGCGCTCGCCGCTGAAGGCGGGGCTGGTGACGATGCGGGTACGCATCGCGTGGACGAGGCCGAACATTTCCGCGTCGTCCGCGTACTCGGTCTCCTCGATGCCGTAGAGCTTGAGCGCCTTCGGCGTGCTGCCGCCGCTCTGGTCGAGGGCGGCGATGAAGCCCTGACCCGACTTGATCCTGTCCAGCTGTTCCTGATTCACGGCCACGTGGTTAAGTCCTGTGCGATCGGTGAAGACCCGGGCCCGCGATGATACCGTCCTGCGCCGCGCGGAGCCGTCGACGCACGCCGCAGGTCGATTCCGGGACGCTGAATCCGCGCCTCCGCAACGCTGCCGCCATCCCGCCCTGCTAGGCTGCGCGGCCGCCCGCCAGACCCGTCGCCGTGATCCGTTTCGAAGGCATCCACAAGTCGTTTTCCGCCGCCGGGCGCGAAGCCGTCGCGCTGCATCCGCTCGATCTCACGATCGAGGCGGGCGAGGTGTTCGGCATCGTCGGCCATTCGGGTGCGGGCAAATCGACGCTGCTGCGGTTGATCAACGGGCTGGAGACGCCGAGCGGTGGCCGTTTGACCGTCGACGGCCAGCGCCTCGACACGCTCGATGGCGACGGCCTGCGCACCCTGCGCCGGCGCGTGGGCATGATCTTCCAGCACTTCAACCTGCTGTCGGCCAAGACCGTCATCGACAACATCGCGTTTCCGCTGCGTCTGGCCGGCGTGTCGAAGGCCCAGGCGCGCACGCGTGCGCAGGAACTGCTGGTGCGCGTGGGACTCGAAGCACATCGCGACAAGTATCCCGCGCAGCTCTCGGGCGGGCAGAAGCAACGCGTCGGCGTGGCACGCGCGCTCGCGACCGAGCCCAAGATCCTGCTGTGCGACGAGGCCACCAGCGCGCTCGACCCGCAGACCACCGCGTCGGTGCTGCAGCTGCTCGACGGCATCAACCGCGAGCTCGGCCTGACCATCGTGCTGATCACCCACGAGATGGATGTCGTGCGCCGGGTCTGCGACCGCGTCGCGGTGCTCGATGCCGGGCATCTGGTCGAGAGCGGACCGGTGACCGACGTGTTCCTGCATCCGCAGCATCCGACGACGCGGCGTTTCGTCGCCGAATCCGAAGACGTCGACGAGGCCACGCAGCACGACGACATCGCCCATGTCGAAGGCCGCCTGCTGCGGCTGACCTTCACCGGCGACGCGACCTGGCAGCCGCTGCTCGGCCGCGTCGCGCGCGAGACCGGCATCGACTACACGATCCTCTCGGGCCGCATCGACCGCATCAAGCGCCTGCCCTACGGCCAGCTGACGCTCGCGGTGACCGGCGACCGCGCCGACGATGCCGCGCGCAGCTTCGCCGACGCCGGCGTGCACGTGCAGGAGCTGCCGCGATGAGCACCTCGATGACAAGCACGCCGCTGCTGCCCAACGTCGACGCCGGCAAGTGGGTCGAGATCGGCCAGGCCACCGTCGACACGCTGCTGATGCTCGGCGGTTCGCTGCCGCTGACCTTGCTGATCGGCCTGCCGCTCGGCGTGCTGCTCTACCTCACCGGTCCGCGCCAGCTGCACGCGCGCCCGGCGCTGTACGGCGGGCTGTCGCTGGTGGTGAACCTGCTGCGTTCGGTGCCCTTCATCATCCTGATGATCGTGCTGATCCCGGTGACGCTCAAAGCCATGGGCACGTCGCTGGGCGTGCGCGGTGCGATCCTGCCGCTGGTCGTCGGCGCGGCGCCGTTCTACGCGCGCCTGGTCGAGACCGCGCTGCGCGAGATCGACCGCGGCGTCGTCGAGGCCAGCCTCGCAATGGGCGCGACCACGCGCCAGCTGGTGACGCGTGTGCTGCTGCCCGAAGCGCTGCCGGGCCTGATCGCCGGCGCCACGGTGACGACGATCGCGCTGATCGGCTTCACCGCGATGGGTGGCGCGATCGGATCGGGCGGTCTCGGTGATCTGGCGTATCGCGACGGCTATCTGCGTTCGCGCACCGATGTGGCCGTGGTGACGATCGTCGCGCTGCTGGTGATGGTGCAGGTGCTGCAGATGGTCGGAGACCGGCTGGTGGCGCGGTTCACGCGGCGGTAGGGCTGGCAAGCCGTACACACCTCTCCCTCCGGGAGAGGTCGACGCGCACAGCGCGTCGGGTGAGGGTTGGGGCTTTACGGGCAGGCGTTGAAAAAGCGCCCTCATCCGCCCTTCGGGCACCTTCCCCCAAAGGGGGAAGGGCCGAGTGCGATGTCGGCTGCGCGGATGCCCCACCACACACTGATTTCCACCCCCGGCCTCGATCCATGGGCGCAACCCCCGATACTGGTCGGCCCCTCGCCCCACCGGACCCGCCATGGCCCTGCTGCCCCGACTCGCCACCGCCGCCCTGCTGCTGTCCGCCCTCGCCGGCTGCGGCGGTTCCGGTTCCGGCGCGAATGGCGAACGCCTGACGATCGCCGCGACCGCGGTGCCGCACGCCGAGATCCTCGAAGTGGTGAAGCCGCTGCTCGCCGAGCAGGGCATCGACCTGCAGGTGCGCATCTTCAACGACTACGTGCAGCCCAACGACCAGGTCGTGCAGGGCCAGATCGACGTCAACTATTTCCAGACCGAGCCCTACCTCGACGCCTACAACCGCGACCGCGGCACCGACCTGACGACGCTCGCCGGCGTGCACATCGAACCCTTCGGCGCCTACTCGCGCCGCTACGATTCGCTGGACGCGGTGCCGGCCGGCGCCGACGTGGTGATCCCGAACGATCCGAGCAACAACAGCCGTGCGCTGATCCTGCTGCACCACAGCGGCGTGATCACGCTCAAGGATCCGACCGACGCGCTGGCCACGCTGCGCGACATCACCGCGAACCCGAAGCAGCTGAAGTTCCGCGAGCTCGACGCGGCGATGCTGCCGCGCGTGCTCGACCAGGTGGACCTGGCGCTGATCAACACCAACTACGCGCTCGACGCCGGCCTCAATCCCGGCACAGACGCGCTGGCCATCGAAGGCACGGATTCGCCATACGTGAACTTCCTCGTCGGCCGCCCCGACAAGCGCGACGATGCGCGCGTGCAGAAGCTGATCGCCGCGCTGACCAGCGAGGACGTGCGCGCCTTCATCCAGCAGCGCTACGACGACGCGGTGATTCCGGCGTTCTGAGGCGCTCGTTCTTCTTTCTGCGGGAGCGCGCTCGCGCGCGATCGCCCGGTCGTCACGACGCTGATGTCCCGGCACCGGGAACGAAGCGGCCTGGTCTGCTGCGTGCGACCTCGAACCGCCGCGATACCTGGCCTTCGCAAGCGATGGGGCGCCCTACCCATCCTGCGTAGGCGCCGCACGCCGGTTCGTCCGGCGCGCGGCGTCCCCGCATCAAGACGCCTGCGTCGCCGACGTCGTCTCGCGCATCCGCCGCGCCGCTTCGACCAATGCCTGCAATGCAGCCTTCGTTTCCGGCCAACCGCGGGTCTTCAGGCCGCAATCCGGATTGACCCACAGCTGTGCCGGCGGGATCAGCGCCGCCGCGCGTCGCAGCAGTTCGACCATCTCCTCGACGTCCGGCACGCGCGGCGAATGGATGTCGTAGACGCCGGGGCCGATACCGTTGGGGTACTCGAACTTCACGAACGCATCGAGCAGTTCCATGCGCGAGCGCGAGGTCTCGATCGAGATCACGTCGGCGTCCATCGCCGCGACCGCTTCGATGATGTCGTTGAACTCCGAGTAGCACATGTGTGTGTGGATCTGGGTGGTGTCGGCCACACCCGATGCGCTGATGCGGAAGCTCTCGACCGCCCAGTCCAGATACGCGGCCCAGTCGGCGCGGCGCAGCGGCAGGCCTTCGCGCAGCGCGGGTTCGTCGATCTGGATCACGCCGATGCCGGCCGCTTCGAGATCCGTGACCTCGTCGCGCAGCGCGAGCGCGATCTGCCGGCAGGTGTCGGCGCGCGGCTGGTCGTCGCGGACGAACGACCACTGCAGGATCGTCACCGGGCCGGTCAGCATGCCCTTCATCGGCCGGTCGGTCAGCGACTGCGCGTAGCGCGACCAGTGCACCGTCATCGGCGCCGGGCGGGCGACGTCGCCCCAGATGATCGGCGGCTTCACGCAGCGCGAGCCGTAGCTCTGCACCCAGCCGAGCTTGGTGAACGCAAAGCCGTCGAGCTGCTCGCCGAAGTACTCGACCATGTCGTTGCGCTCGAACTCGCCGTGCACCAGCACGTCGATGCCGAGCGCCTCCTGCTCACGCACGCAGCGTTCGGTCTCGCGGGCGAGGAATGCGTCGTAGTCGGCATCCGGCAACGTGCCCGACTTCCAGGACGCGCGCGCGTCGCGGACCTCGCGGGTCTGCGGGAACGAGCCGATCGTCGTGGTCGGGAATGGCGGCAACGGGCGCAGCGCGTCCTGCGCGGCGCGACGCGCGGTGAAGCCGGACGGGCGGCGCGCATCGTCGGGCGTGATCGCTTCGATGCGCGCGGCGACATCATTGCGGTGCACGCGCGGCGAGCGGCGACGTGCGCCGATCGCGTCACGCGTTTCGGCCAGGCGCGGTTCCGCGGCATCGGCATCGGCCAGCGCATCGGCGAGCAGGCGCAGTTCGCCGAGCTTCTGCACCGCGAACGCGAGCCAGCCGCGCAGGTCCGGGTCGAGTGTTTTCTCCTGTTCCAGATCCACCGGCACGTGCAGCAGCGAACACGAGGGCGCGAGCTGTACCGCTGCATCGCCGCGCGCCTCGACCGCGTAGCGCGCGAGCACCAGCGCCTCGTCGAGTTTCGTGCGCCAGATGTTGCGGCCGTCGACCAGGCCCAGCGACAGGGTGCGCGCGGCCGGCAGCGCGCGCAGCACCGCGTCGAGCTGCTCGCGCCCGCGCACCAGATCCACGTGCAGGCCGTCGACCGGCAGCGCGGCGGCGAGGTCAAGGTTGTCGTCGAGCGCGCCGAAGTAGGTCGCCAGCAGCAGCTTCGGCCGCGCGATGCCGTCGAACGCGGCATAGGCGCGTCGGAACGCGTCACGCGCCGTGTCTTCGAGATCGAGCACCAGCGCCGGTTCGTCGATCTGCACCCAGGCCGCGCCGGCGTCGTGCAGGCGGCTGAGCAGTTCGGCATACACCGGCAGCAGGCGTTCGAGCAGCGCGAAGCGGTCGCTGCCGTCTGTGGTCTTCGACAGCCACAACAACGTGGCCGGGCCGATCAGCACCGGCCGCGTCTCGATGCCGGCGGCCTTCGCCTCGAGGTATTCGCGCACCGGCTTGTCGTCGCGCAGCGCGAAGGTCTGGCCGGCATGCAGCTCCGGGACGATGTAGTGGTAGTTGGTGTCGAACCACTTGGTCATCTCCAGCGCGTGCAGGTCGATGCCGCCCGTCTGGTGGCCACGTGCGAGCGCGAAGTAGCCGGCCAGCGGATCGGCGTCGGCCAGCGCGCGGTAGCGGTCGGGAATCGCGTCGACGGCGAACGCGGCGTCGAGCACCTGGTCGTAGAGCGAGAAGTCGTTGCTCGGCGGCGTGGCGACGCCCGCGTCGCGCTGCAGCGTCCAGTGCCGCAGCCGCAGATCGCGCGCGAGCTGCTGCAGTGCATCGGCACCGCTGCCGCGCCAGTGCGCCTCGACCGCGCGCTTGAGTTCGCGGCGTGCGCCGATCCTGGGAAAACCGAGATTGCCGATCTGTGTCACGTGATGCTCCTCAATGCGTTGGATGCTTGAGGAACGAAGGAACCGCACGCCGCGGCGCGCGAGCGCCACGGACATCGCAGGCGACCTTCGCCCCCTCGGGCGAACCGGGCCTGCGCGCGGACATGCGGTTCCGGCCACGAGGCACGTGGCACGGCACCGGTCACCTCCCCGCGGAGGTCCAGGTCGAACGCCCGCGCGGTCATGCGCGGACGGCCAAGGCAGGTCTTCGGGCTCATGGACGGGCCACCGGAGGTGGCGGGCCTACTGTCCGTCGCTTCCCGGCCCGTGCGGGCGCCAGTGCGATGACGGAGGTCGTTTCCAATTACCGCTGCGGGGCAGCGCCGGAATTGCCGCGGAGGACCGCGGCGCACCGGCTTCCCTTTTAATCCATCGCCATATCTTGATACAGCGATGGAACCAAGGCGTGGCGAAGGTACGCCGGGCCCGGGCAAAGGTCAACCGATGGGTCTTGTGTCCAAGCGGAGGTCGTCGCGCGTCGTGTTCGCGAAGATGCACTGTTGTCCGGAGAACGATCGATCCGCTGATCCGGCACCTGCGAAATGTCGGCAGCAGTTGGACATGAGTCTCGCCACCCTCTTCGTCATTCCGGCGGATGTCGGAAGCGCTTCACAACAGCGGAAGGCGGGTCATCCATCGATGTGCCTGGCGTGCAGTCCGTCGAGACCCTGTTTCTTCGATGGAGAGCCCACGGCACTGGATTCCGGCGTTCGCCGGAATGACGGGGTTGGTGGACCGGATGCCATCTGCGCGCATCGCGCTGCTGCCGGCCGCCCCGATTTCGCGGAGATGACGGTCGATCCGCCGCTCGATCAGCTGGCACACGATGCGCGCAGCAAAGATCGACATGCGGTGCGCGACGCCGCGTGCCGACGGATTCGCATCACTCCGCGTCGGGATGGCGCAGCCGCCAGGCCGCGAGTTGTTCGCGGTAGTACTGCAGGTCTTCGGCGTAGCTGTCGTGCACGCAGACCGCGCAGCCGCTGTCGCAGCAGTCGCTGGGCAGCGGCGGCTCGGGCGGTTGCGGACGCGGGTCGTGCGCGGGGATCTGGGACACGGTCAGTCGCGGGCATCCGCGGCCGGTACCGGCGACTGCCGCAGGCCGACGGCTTCCCCATCGCAATGCGTCGGGATCGCACCGGCGGCGCGCTGCGCGGAGATCTCATTGCGTGCCGCGGCCAGGTCGGCGCGGAACTCCGGCGAGCCCTGCAGGCGCGCGAACGTCGCCGCGCCGACGCGTTCGCCTTCGACGATGTCGCTGTGCCAGTGCACGTTGCAGACCAGCCGGCTCTCGCCGAACGCGCGACCGCGCTGCAGCAGTGCATCGGCGCGCTCGGGCGCGAGTTCGACCAGGGCCAGCGTCCAGGTCCAGCCGATCGCGGCGTGACCGGAGGGGTAGGACGCGCTGGCCGTTACCCCGGGCGTGCACACCGGCGCGGCGTTGTGCACGAACGGACGGCCGCGCTGCCAGTGGTCCTTGGCCGCGCGGCCGGCGTTCGACGCGTCGGCGAGGCTGCGGCGCAGCAGGCGCACGAGGTGCGGCGTGCGGTCGCGATCGATCTCCACGCCCAGCGCGCACGCGAACAGCGGCTCGGCGGCGGGGAATGTCAGGTCGGCGTCGACGGTGGCCTGGCGCCAGCGGGCGGTGTCGTGCAGCGCGAGGCTGCGCGCGGCGATCGCATCGTCGTGGGCCTGCGCCGCCGAACCGGGCGCGGGCGGCGCGGGCAGCAGCGCGCGGCTGTCGAACGCGGGCGCGTCGAGATAACCGATCGTCACTCCCGGCCGGCTCTCCGGTACGGAGACGGCGCCGCCCGGCGCGGCAGTCTCCCGCGCCGGCAGCGCGCACGCCGCCAGCGACCCCAGCAGCGCGCCGCACACGGCGACGCGCATGCCATCCCGCACACGCCGGTGCATGTCAGCGGGCCTGCAGCCGCTGGGCGATGGTCGCCCGCAATGCATCGAGGTCCTTGGCGAACGCGGCGATGCCGTCGCGCAGTTTTTCGGCCGCCATGGGATCGGCGGCGAGGTCGGTCGCGAAACGCTCGGCGTCGACCGGCGGTGAGAATTCGCCGTCGCCCTTGCCGGCCGTCAGCTTGCGCGGCAGGTCGCCGTGCTCGCCGGCCAGCTTCTCCAGCAGCTCGGGCGAGATCGTCAGGCGATCGCAGCCGGCCAGTGCCTCGATCTGCGCGGTCGACCGGAACGAGGCGCCCATGACCACCGTCGGCGAGCCGCGACGCTTGAACTCGGCAAAGATGTCGCGCACGAAGCGCACGCCCGGATCGTCTTCGATCGTCGCCGGGGTCTCGCCGCGGGCGACGTACCAGTCGAGGATGCGGCCGACGAACGGCGAGATCAGGAACACGCCGGCTTCGGCGCAGGCGATCGCCTGGGTGCGGTTGAAGATCAGCGTCAGGTTGCAGTCGATGTCCTCGCGCTGCAGTTCCTTCGCCGCGCGGATGCCTTCCCACGTCGCCGCGATCTTGATCAGCACGCGCTCGCGCGACACGCCGGCGTCCTGGTACATCTCGATGAACTGGCGCGCCTTGGCGATCGTCGCGTCGGTGTCGAACGACAGGTCCGCATCCACCTCGGTCGAGACGCGGCCCGGCACCAGGCCGGAGAGCTTGCGGCCGACGCCGACCGTCAGGCGGTCGACGACCTGGCGCGCGATGGTGTCGATATCGCCATCGAGGTCCCGGGCGCGCTCGAGCTCGCGTTCGACGAGATCCGCGTAGATCGGCAGGTCCAGCGCCTTGCGCACCAGCGTGGGATTGGTCGTGCAGTCGACCGGCTTGAGCCGGGCGATCGCATCGGCATCGCCGGTGTCGGCGACGACCACGGAGAGGGCGCGCAGTTGCTCGAGCTTGGAAGACGATGCCGTCATGGGAATCTCGGGTCCGGTGTGGACGGCCATTGTCCGCGCCTGCGGGCGCGAGGGCTACCCGGGGTTGTGGGAGCGCGATTGCGCGCATCCCCTCTTCGGGGGCGCGGGATGGGGCATGCCGGGTCGATCGCATCGCGCGTCCCCGAAAAGGGGATGGGAGCACGAGCGCGCTCCTACAGAAGACACAGCACGGCGTCGCACTGAGGGCACCTGCGTTGCACCCGCCGCGGTCCAGCGTTCCGCCGGCCGGCCCCGGCTGCCGGTGCCGCGGCGCTAGCATGCGACATCCCCCCGACCGGAATCGCCGATGCGCCGTCTGCCGCTGCTGTCCGCCTGCTTGGCGCTCGTGATCGCCTGCGGCGCCGCATCCGCCGCCGCACCCGATATCGATGCGGCGCTCGCCGACAGGCTCGTCGACTGGCGCCGCGACCTGCACGCGCATCCCGAACTCGGCAACCGGGAAACCCGCACCGCCGGCATCGTCGCCGACCATCTGCGCAGCCTCGGCCTCGAACCGCGCACCGGTATCGGTCCGACCGGCGTCGTCGCCGTGCTCAGGGGCGCCAGGCCCGGCCCGCGCATCGCGCTGCGCGCCGACATGGACGCGCTGCCGGTGACCGAGCAGACCGGCCTGCCGTTCGCCTCGACCGCGCGTGCGACCTACCGTGGCCAGGACGTCGGCGTAATGCACGCCTGCGGCCACGACATGCACGTGGCGATCCTGATGGGCGTGGCCGAGGCGCTGGCCGGCATGCGCGAGGACCTCGCCGGCGAGGTGGTCTTCATCTTCCAGCCGGCCGAGGAAGGTCCGCCGGAAGCGGGCGAAGTGTTCGGCGCGAAACGCATGCTCGACGAGGGCGTGTTCGCCGATGCGAAGCCCGACGCGATCCTCGGCCTGCACGTCTGGGCCGGCCTGCATACCGGGCAGATCGGCTTCCGCAGCGGGCCGTCGCTGGCCAGCGCCGACGAGTGGACGCTGACGATCACCGGCAAGCAGACCCACGGCTCGCGGCCCTGGGACGGCGTGGATCCGATCACCGTCGGCGCGCAGGTGCTGCTGGCGACGCAGAGCATGCTCGCGCGCCAGATCAACACGGTGAACGCACCGGTCGTGCTGACTGCCGGCCAGTTCCAGAGCGGCGTGCGCTTCAACATCATTCCCGACGACGCGCGCCTGGTCGGCACGCTGCGCACCTACGACGAGGCCGTGCGCGAGGACGTCATCGCCCGCTTCGAGCGGATCGCGAGCGGCTACGCGCAGGCCGCTGGCGCGACCGCGACGCTCGAGGTCGTCAACAACGCGCCGGCGACGGTCAACGATCCCGAGCTCGCACGTCGCGTGCTGCCGTCGCTGCAGGCGGCGGTCGGCGCCGACAACGTCGTCGAGATGCCGCTGGTGACCGTGGCCGAGGATTTCTCGCAGTTCGCCAACGTCGTGCCGGGCGCGTACTTCTTCGTCGGCACCACGCCGCAAGGCCAGGATCCGGCGACGATGCCGATCAACCACTCGCCGCACTACGCGCCCGACGAAGCCGCATTGACGGTCGGCGTGCGCGCGATGCTGCAGGCGACCCTGGACCTGCTGGGCGACGGCAGCGACGGCTGAGCGGCCGGCAGAACCGGGGCCACGCGCGCCGCCGGCGTGTCCCGGCGCCGACGCCGGGCCGCGATGCCGCCCTCGCAGGCGGCCGGGCCGGGAGACCCCGCAACATGCGTCACCCCGCCGAAGCGGGTACCCTATGCGGCTCCCTTGCCAGATCCGGCGCCCAGCCCATGCTCTTCAAGAACGTCGCCATCGCCGGCCTCGCCCATATCGATGCGCCGCACCGCGTGACCAGCGACGACATCAATGCGCGGTTGAAGCCGACCCTCGAACGTCTGGGCATCAAGACCGATGTGCTCAAGGACATCGCCGGCATCCACGAGCGCCGCCTGTGGGACGACGACGTGCTGGCCTCCGACGCGGCGACGATGGCCGGCCGCAAGGCGCTCGACGACGCCGGTATCGACGTCGCGAAGCTGGGCCTGCTGGTCAACACCTCGGTCAGCCGCGACTACCTCGAACCTTCGACCGCCAGCATCGTCGGCGGCAACCTCGGCATCGCCGACACCTGCCAGAACTACGACCTGGCGAACGCGTGCCTGGCGTTCGTCAACGGCATGGATGTCGCGAGCCGCATGATCGAGCTGGGCGAGATCGACTACGCCCTGATCGTCGACGGCGAGACCGCGAACCTCGCCTACGAGAAAACCATCGAGCGCCTGCTGCGCCCGGAGACGACGGAAGAGGATTTCCGCAACGAGCTGGCCACGCTGACGCTGGGCTGCGGCTCGGCGGCGATGGTGCTCGCGCGCGCCGACCTCGTGCCCGACGCCCCGCGCTACAAGGGCGGCGTGACCCGCTCGGCGACCGAGTGGAACACCCTGTGCCGCGGCAACCTCGACCGCATGGTCACCGACACCCGCATGCTGCTGATGGAAGGCATGAAGCTGGCGCAGAAGACCTTCGTCGCCGCGCGCGAGGCGATGGGCTGGGTCGTCGACGAACTGGACCAGTTCGTCATCCACCAGGTCAGCAAGGTCCACACCGGCGCGTTCGTGCAGTCCTTCGGCATCGATCCGAGCAAGGTCCACACGATCTTCGGCGAGCACGGCAACATCGGTCCGGCGTCGGTGCCGATCGTGCTGAGCAAGCTCAAGGAACTGGGCCGCCTGAAGAAGGGCGACCGCATCGCCCTGCTCGGCATCGGCTCGGGCCTGAACTGCTCGATGGCCGAGGTCGTCTGGTAAGACCAGCGCCCGCGCCGTGATCGTTGGAACAGGCCGGCTCGTCCGGCCTGTTTCATTTCCGGTCCTGTGACATCGGGCAGCGTCCCGATGGACGCAACCGTTCCAAGGGCCGTTCATGTCGACTGTTCGTGTGTCCGTCGACACGTGAGCCGCCTCGTGTCGATTCCGTCGTCCTGATTGATCGAAGCGGAACGCACGCCTTCAGGCGTATGCCCGCACTTGGCGACTGCTTGCACGAGAACGGCGCATCCGCCTTGTCACTGCGACTTTTGTGGATACGAGCCGGGTCGTAGACGCATGCGACGGGTCGTGCAGCGCGCAAGCCGCAGAGGCTGAAACGGCGGCATCTGCCCAGAAACAAGGCGCCCTCGGGCGCCTTTTCCGTTTCGAGGCCGCGCGCCGGTCAGCGCGCGCCGACCGAGGCCGAGGTCCCGATCAGCGACTGCAGTTCGCTCTCGAGCCGGTTGATCCGGTCCGACAGCTGCGCTGCTTCCTGCGGGCTGACGTGCACCAGGCCGTCGAGCAGTTCCGACAGCTGCAGCAGGCGTGTCTGCTGCTCGCGCACGTCGAGGCGCACGCGGTGGGCGTGCAGGTCGCCGATCCCGCTGTGCATCGCGCTGCGGCGGTAGCGCTCGCGCAGCATCATGTGCAGGCGGCCGACGACGCGGCCGTCGGCGTCGCTCCACGGCGCGCTGCAGCCGCGCACGGTTTCGTGCCACGCGGCGAAGCTCGCCCGCGGGCCGATCTTGCCGCCGTCGTGATCGACGAGGAACGGCTCGTCGGGACGGCCCGCCCAGCGCACATCCTCGATCTGTTCGCAGCGGAAGAAGAACAGCCATTCGTCGCGGTTGAGGTCCAGCGGCACGGCGAGCACGCCGGCCAGACCGTCGGCTTCGTCGCGTCCATCGCTCCAGTCGGCCGCACGGTCGGTGCTGACCGCGCCGGTGCCGGTGCTGCTGCGGCGCAGCCAGTCCATCAGACCGGGCAGACGCGCCTCGTCCGGCGCACGCCCGGCGCTGTACCAGTGACCGGCCTGCACGAGGCCGACGCCGTCGCAGTCGATCGCACGGTTCAGCAGGTCGAGCTCGCCCTGCAGCGCGAGGCGTGGATCGTGGGCGCTGTCGAGACGCAGCGCGAGGGTGTCGCGCACGCTGCGCGCACTCTCCTCGAGCGTCACCGCATGCTGCTGCTCGCGCGAGGCGACGCGCATCGACACGAACAGGCCGAAGAGATCGGCGGCCGCACGCACGCCCGGCGGCACGCGGCGTGCGGTCCGGTGATGGCAGGCGATCAGACCCCACAGCCGGCCGCCCGACACGATCGAGATCGACATCGACGCGACCACGCCCATGTTGGCGAGATATTCCAGATGCACCGGTGAGACGCTGCGCAGCGCCATCTGCGACAGATCGAGCGCGCCGCCGCGGCTGTCGCGGTCGGGCAGGATCGGCACCGGCACATAGGTCGCATCGGGAATCACCCGGATGCGGTTGCGCAGGTACAGCGTGCGCGCCTGCACCGGAATGTCGGACTGCGGATAGCGCAGGCCCAGATACGCCGGCAGCGCGGAATCGCGCGATTCGGCGACCACTTCGCCGGCATCGTCGTGGCGGAAACGGTAGACCATGACCCGGTCGTAGCCGGTCAGCAGACGCACCTGTTCGGCGACGCGCTGGTTGAAATCGTGGATGTCGTCGCTGGCGGCGACGCGCGCGATCATCGTCTGCGCGACCACCGTCGGCGAGCGCTCGGCGGCGCTGCGCGGCTGCGGCTCGACCTCGATGTGCACCAGGCCGTCAGTGACGTGCACGCTGATGTCGCACAGGTTCGCCATCGGGCCGATGTTGCCGACGGCCGCGCGCTGCGGCGGCGAACCGGGTTCGCCGAAGCCGATCGTCTCGGCGATCGCCTGGATCAGGTCGTCGGTCAGGAACTCGCGCAGCGAACGCCGCAGCATCTCCTCGGGCGTCGCACCGGTCAGCGCTTCGACGTTCGCCGAAACGTGCCGGATGGTCCAGTCCGGCAGCTGGCAGCTGATCAGATAGCCGTGCGGCTGGATCGCGCCCGACAGATGGATCGGTTCGTTGGCGCATTCCTGCAGTGCGCGTTCGAGTGCTGGATTCATGCAGCGGGCTCCTCGTGGGGGGCGGGGATCGCGTCGAAGCTGCGTTCGAAACACGACTGGACCAGCAGGAAGGCATCGCGTGCTCCCTGCAGCAGATGTGTGGTGGGCCGCGCCGTGTGCGCGGCGCGGGCGACCAGGCGATCGAGCACACTGCGCCATGCATCGCCACCGGCGTGACGCGCGAGGAACCGCGCGCCGGTCTGCGCGTCGTGACCCAGGGCCTGCACGCCACGCAACAGATGGCGGGCGCCGAGGCTGCTGCCGGCCATCACGTATTCCCAGCCCAGACGTTCGTCGGCCTCGCCGGCGTAGCCCCGCACGCCCGACGGCGGCAGCGGCGTCAATGACAGATCGCAGAGGTCGCCGGCCAGCCAGTACGAGGACCGCGGCACCGCACCGACCACGATCTCGAAATCGGCGGCGAACCGGTGCATGCCGACGAGATAGCGCGCATACGCGAGCGGCGTTCCCAGCCCGTCGGCGAAACATGCATCGACGCGCGCATGCAGGTCGGACGTTCCGGCGCGCAGGACATGCCGCAGATCTCCCGCACCCGCAGCGCGTTCGCGCAGACTCGTATTCATTTTTCCTAGCATACGCCGATGCCCGATCGGGGTCCGTCTCGAACCGCACACAGGGCAAGCGCAGCTTCAGTCCCGTGAAGATGTCCGGGACCACCGCGTCCGGGCCGTCGAGCGTCCGCCGACTACACTATGTCGTATTCATCGCAGCCCCCGGTCCATTCAACCGTGCAGCTTCCCGACTATCCATTCGACGGCCACCGTTTCGAAGCGCGTCCCGGCGTGCGCATGCATTACCTCGACGAGGGTCCGCGCGACGGCGAGATCGTGCTGATGCTGCACGGCAATCCGTCGTGGAGTTACTACTGGCGCCACCTCGTGCTCGGTCTTCGCGACCGCTACCGCTGCATCGTGCCCGACCACATCGGCATGGGCTGGTCGGACAAGCCCGACGATGCGCCGGGCGCGCTGCCGCGCTACGACTACACGCTGGCCTCGCGCGTCGAGGACATCGGCGCGCTGCTCGCGCACCTCGGCATCGATGGTCCGGTGACGCTGGCGGTGCACGACTGGGGCGGGATGATCGGTTTCGGCTGGGCGCTCGAACACATGCCGCAGGTCGAGCGGCTGGTGATCACCAATACCGCCGCGTTCCCGCTGCCGGCCGACAAGCCGATGCCGTGGCAGATCGCGCTCGGCCGCGACTACACCGTGGGCGAGTGGATCATCCGCGGCTTCAACGCGTTCTCCGCCGGCGCATCGTGGCAGGGCGTCGAGACGCGCATGCCGGCCGACGTGCGCCGCGCCTACGTCGCGCCCTACGACAGCTGGGCCAACCGCATCAGCACCGTGCGTTTCATGCAGGACATCCCGCTCGGCCCGAAGGACCGCGCATGGCCGCTGCTCGAAGCCGCCGGCAAGCGCCTGCCCGGTTACGCCGACCGTCCGGCGTTCATCGGCTGGGGTTTGAAGGATTTCGTGTTCGACCATCACTTCCTCGCCGGCTTCCGCGCGGCGCTGCCGCAGGCCGAGGTCATGGCGTTCGAGGATGCCGGCCACTACGTGCTCGAAGACAAGCACGCGGCACTGGTGCCGGCGATCCGTGGATTCCTGGACGCGAATCCGCTCTGAGGTTCCGGCTGTCCGTAGGAGCGCGCTTGCGCGCGATGTAGCCTGCCCGGCAAAGCCCGATCGCGCGCAAGCGCGCGCCTACATCCAAAGTCGACTCGGGCGGGCACTGCACTGTTTGCCGACGCCCTCGTCCCGTCATCGAACCCTGGACGCGATTCCGCTGAGCTTCCCACTGCTTTTGGAAGCGCGCTTGCGCGCGATGTAGCCTGCCCGGCAAAGCCCGATCGCGCGCAGGCGCGCGCCTGCACCCGAAGTCGGCTCAGACGGACACTGCGCTGCTCGCCGGCGCCCTCGTCCCGCCATCGAACGACGACGTCATCGCATCGACCAGCACGACTTCGATCCCAGGCGCCCAATCGCCTGCGCGCAGCGGTAGCAATCCGTGCGCGGCGCGTGCCCTGTCGCATTGCGGACTCGCCTCGCCGAATTCCCACGACGCCTGCACGTCGCGGCAGGCCTGCGGCCGGACCTCGTGGATCGAGCAGCGCGAATCGGTGCCGATCTCGGCCTCCAGCGCGATGCAGCGCGGCTGCGATTCCCAGGTCCCACGCATGACGACCTGGTGCGGGCCGAAGGTCTCGGTCAGCGCATGCGGCACGACGCCGCCGGCGGCGTCCGTCTCCATCCAGTGCATCGACACCCGGTACTGGCTGCAGCAGGCCCCACAGGTCATACACGGATGGCGCATCGGATGATCCCGGAAATCGCAGGGGCTGGCAGGAGCGCGGATTCTTGGCAGCGGCGATGCCACGCGCAAGTGCCGTCGCGCAGCACGTTCGCTTGCGATCTGGTTCCGTCACCTTCAGCCGGCCGTGTCACTAGCCCCTCTCCCTCCGGGAGAGGGGTTGGGGTGAGGGCAGCCGTCGGCATGGACATCGCCCCAAGCGGCACCGATATGTTCCGCTCGGGGTTGCCCGTCCCGCACCAGGCGACGCAAGCCCCCCAGCACGCGATCACACCAATGTGTCTGCGTCCGCAATCGGCCGCCGGATCGCCACATACCGCGCCTGCATCTCGGTCGCGGTGCTGCCGTCGGGCAACGCGATACGCGCGGTGAGCGCGACCCGCGCGCGGCCGCGCTCGCGCAGCGTGCGGGCGAACGTCGACCAGTCGCCGTCGTCGTCCAGCGTGGCTTCGGCCTCGAGGTCGGCGAGCAGCGGCGCGCGGTAGCGGACCGTCGAATCGGCGACGTACACCTCGGCCTCCAGACCGGCCTGCTCCACCCGCAGGGTCACCAGGCCCCAGGCCGCGAGCGTCATCACCGAGACCAGGCTGCCGCCGAAGGCCGAGCCCTTGTCGTTGACGTGCGCGGCCAGCGGCGCGTGCAGGCGCAGGCGATCGCCGTCGTAACCGGCCACGGACACGTCCATTGCCGCGACAGGCGGCATCGAACCGTAATACGCCTCGAGGGCGCGGAGCGAATCGTCGAGCGTCATGCGGAATCCTGTGGGGGCGGGGGCGTCCGGCTTGCGCCGCACCACCGCAGCCACCAAGCTTGGCGCATGCATGCCGCGCCGGCTTTCCCGCATCTGGCGGGATGTTACGTCATCTCGCTGCGGCCGGCCGGCGCGCATGCGGCTCTGCGCCGCGAAGCCGCACGGCTGGGAGCGCGGACCTTCGCGCTGTCGCCCTGGCGCATCGTCTATCGCGACGATCCCGCGACGTGCGCGTCGTTGCGGCAGGCGCTCGCCGCCGACCTCGTGATCTTTACCAGCCCGTCGGCCGTCACCGCCGCGGCGGCACTGCAGCCGCTGGTCGCGCGCGCTGGGCAATCCTGGCTCGTGGTCGGCGCCGGCACCGCCCGGGCGCTCGACCGTGCCGGCATCGCCGGCGTGGATGCGCCCGCGCGCATGGACAGCGAAGGCCTGCTGGCCCTGCCCGCGCTGTCGGCGCCGGCCGGGCGCAGCATCGGCCTGGTCACCGCGCCAGGCGGGCGTGGCGTGATCGCACAGACGCTGCGCGAGGCCGGCGCGGACCTGCGCCGCGCCGATGTCTACGCACGCGAGCCGACGCCGCCTTCGCCGGCCCGCATCGCCCGGCTGATGGCGCTGCCCGGGCCGTGGCTGCTGCCGCTGAGCAGCGGCGAGGCGCTGCTGCGTACGCTGGCGGCGTTGCCGGCCGACGCGGCCGCACGGCTGCGCGGGGCCCACGTGCTCGCCGCCAGCGCGCGGCTGGCCGGGCTTGCCCGCGAGGCCGGATTCGAGCGGATCGGACAGGCGACGGATGCGCGCCCGGCGGCGTTGCTGGCCGCGGCCCTGGCGGATCGACCGGCTGGCTGAATGGACGGCGGGGTCCGCGACGGGCCCGTCACGACGGCCTCTGGCACCTTGACGACCTGTCCCGCGCCATCCGGAATTCCGCCATGTCCCTCCTCCGTGCCCTGCTGGTCTGGATCGTCATCGCCCTCCTCGGCGCGCTGGCCGCGCAACTGTTTCTGTCGGGCGATCCCGGCTACGTGCTGGTCCGCCGCGCCGGCGTCGACTACACGACCACGGTGATCAACGCGATCGCGATGCTGCTCGGCGCGATGGTCGTGTTCTGGCTGCTGGTCACGCTGATCCTGCTGCCGTTCCGCAGTTGGGGCCGATACCGCGAAACCAAGGCACAGAGCCGGATCGGCGAGGGTCTCGACGCGCTGCACCAGGGGCACTACGCGCGCGCCGAGAAGCTGCTGGCGCAGTCCGCCGACGAGAATCCGCATTACGAACCTGCCGCCCGCATCGCCGCGACCCAGGCCGCGCTCGGACGTGGTGACGAGGCCGGCGCACGCGCGCATCTCGACCGCTTCGGCGACCGTCATCCAGCGACGCGTGCGATCGCCCTGGCCGAACTCGCCCTGCTCGACGAACGCCCGATCGATGCACTGACCGCACTCGACACACCGGCCGCGCAACCGCTGCCGCCGCGCGGTCTCGCACTGCGCGCCGACGCCTGGGCGATGACCGGGCATGCCGCGGAAGCCTACGGCCTGCTCGGCGCGCTGCGTCGCCAGGACGCACTGCCCGAGGCCCAGCTCGAACGCCGCGAGATCCGCTGGGCCGCAGCGTCGCTGCACGAGGCGGCCGATGCCAACCTGCTCGCCGAACGCTGGGAAGCACTGCCGAAATCGATCCGTACAGAGACGCCAGTGGTGCTGGCCTATGCCGACCGCGCGATCGCGCTGGGCTGGCACGACGCCGCGCTCAAGAGCCTGGAGACCGCGCTCGATGCGCGCTGGGACGAACGGGTCGCGGCGCGGTATGCGTCGCTCGAGATCGGCGACCCGGCGCACCGCCAGTCGCGCATGGAGCGCTGGCTCAACGCGCATCCGTCGAGCCCCGGCGTGATGCTCGGACTGGCGCGGCTGCACCACATGCAGCGCGATTGGCCGAATGCGCGCGACTACCTGCAGCGCGCGATCGACCAGGGCGCGGGCAGTGATGCCTGGGTGCAGCTGGGCGACGTCTATGCCGCCGATGGCGACGAGCGCAATGCACGTCTGTGCTACGCCAACGCCCTGCGCGCCGCCCGCAACGAACCGGTCGTCGCGCTCGCGCCGGCGCCGGTCGTCGCACGCGATGAACTCGTGGCGCCCGACACCCGCGACGCCCAGGGTCTGCCGTATCTGCACGGCGATGCACCGCCGCATTCGACCGACCGGTTCTGAGGCTGTTAGCACCTCTCCGTCCGGGAGAAAGCCTGCCCCGGACTTGATCCGGGGTCGACGCGCGCAGCGCGTCGGGTAAGGGCCGAAGCTTTCCCGAAAGCCTAAAGCACCCTCATCCGCCCTCCGGGCACCTTCTCCCGGAGGGAGAAGGGCAGCAAGGTTCCTGCGATCGGATTTCTGTCACCTCACCACAAACGCTGGCACCTCTCCCTCCGGGAGAGGTCGACGCGCGCAGCGCGTCGGGTGAGGGTCGAAGCTTTCCCGGAACTCTTGAAGAGCGTCTTCATCCACCCCCCGCCTTCGCGGGGGCAGGCTCTCTGGGCACCTTCTCCCGAAGGCAGAAGAACAGAAGCAAGGTTTCTGCAACCGGATCCCGGTCGCCGTCAACGACACCCGCCCCTGAACCGTCAGCGCATTAACCGGTGCACCGCCACCGCGCCGTCGACGGCCTGGTCGAGCGTGATCGCCTCGGCGCGGCCGCGGCCGTTGCCTGCCAGCGTGACGGTCACCGCGCCGACGATGACCTGCGGACCAACCGGCCCCAGCGGTGCGTTGCCGTCGAGCAGACCATCGGGAATCGCGACGAAACCGCCGAGCGCCGCGACCCGCGGATCTTCCGCGTACAGCCCGGCGCGTTGCATGTCGGTCGCGGTCAGCGGCTCGCGGTCCACGATGATGATGACGCCGACCGCCGCGCCGTCGTCGGGTGCGCGCCATGCGCAGCTGATGCCGTAGCTCTCCGGCGCATCTTGCCGGGTGCCGGCCTCGTCGACCGCGTCGAGACCGGTGACCAGTCCGCCGAGCACCGATGCCAGACGCACGCAGTCGGGCAGCGCATCAGGCGGCGGCGGGGCCGCGATCAACTGCGGACCGGTGGCCGCCGGCGACGGTGCCTCGTCGGTACCGCAGGCGACGAACGCGCACACGGCGATGGCGAGCAGGCCGAGACGGCCCGGTGTACGAAACACGGACATGGCGACGCTCCCCTGGCCTGCGGTCAGCGTTCGAGGATCGCGACGACGCCCATGCCGCCGGCGGTGCAGATCGAGATCAGCGCGCGGCCACCGCCACGCTCCTTGAGCTGCTTGGCCGCGGTGGCGACGACGCGCGCACCGGTCGCCGCGAAAGGATGACCCGCGGCCAGCGACGAACCGACCGGATTGATCTTCGCCGGGTCGATGCGGCCGAGCGGCGCGTCGAGGCCGAGACGCGTGCGGCAATAGTCCTCGCTTTCCCAGGCGCGCAACGTGCACAGCACCTGCGCGGCGAAGGCCTCGTGGATTTCGTAAATGTCGAAATCCTGCAGCGTCAGATTGTTCCTTGCGAGCATTTCCGCCACGGCAACGGTCGGCGCCATCAGCAGACCTTCGCCGTGCACGAAGTCGACCGCCGACACGTGCGCGTCGCGGATGTGGCACAGCACTTCGTGTCCGTGCGTCGCGGCCCATTCGTCGCTGGCGAGCAGGCACGCGGCGGCGCCATCGGTCAGCGGTGTGGAGTTGGCGGCGGTCAGCGTGCCGCGGCCCGAGACCTTGTCGAACGCCGGCTTGAGCGTCGCCAGCTTCGCGATCGACGTGTCGGGGCGCAGGATGTTGTCGCGCGAGACGCCGCGGAAGCTCACGACCAGATCGTCGAAGAAGCCGCGCTCGTAGGCGGCGGCCAGCTTGTGATGCGAGGCGACGGCGAGTTCGTCCTGCGAATCGCGCGCGATGTTCCACTCCTTGGCCATGTCCTCGCAGTGCTCGCCCATCGACTTGCCGGTGCGCGGCTCGGCCACGCCGGGGAAATCGGGCTTGAGCTCGCGCAGGCGGAAGCCCTTGAACGCGGCGAGCCTGTCCTTCGGGGTCTTGGCCGCATTCGCGGCGAGCAGGCGCCGGCGCAGTGCGCGGCCGTAGACGATCGGCACGTCGGACGTGGTGTCCGAACCGCCGCCGATGCCGGACTCGATCTGGCCGGTGGCGATCTTGTTGCCGATGGTGATGATCGAATCGAGCGAGGTGCCGCACGCGCGCTGCAGGGTGATGCCGGGCGTCAGCGCCGACAGGCCCGACGACAGGGCCGCCTCGCGGCCGAGGTTCCAGTCGCTGGAGTGCTTGATCACCGCCCCCATCGCGACCTCACCGAGCTGCTGGCCGTGCAGGCTGAACTTCTCGACCAGGGCCCCGAGCGTGCGTACCGACATCCCGAGATTTCCGACGTCCGCATAGGCGGTGTTCTGGCGGCAGAACGGAATACGAACGCCACCGAGCACGGCGACGGGACGACCTAGCAGCATCGGAATGACCTCGACAGGACCTGCGTGAGACTGTCCCGGATCCGGGACGGGCATAATGTGAACGAGTGTATCGCTGACGATGTGCACGGCCAATGACCGCAGATCCCGACATTTCCCGACAAGTTCCCCCACCGCAGGTGCTCGGCGTGCTCGCGCTCGAGCTCAGCGACGACTCGACGCCGGCGCGCGGCGCCCTCGGCCAACAGGCCGCGGGCGAACTCGCCACGCTGCTCGGCCGCGACCTCGGCGCGCTGGTGCCGGGGGTGCGCGATCTCGACCTGTCGTTCGCCGCCGCCCACTTCGATCCGGCCGAACTGCTGCGTCCGGGCTGGCCCGTGCACCGGCGGCTCGAAGAGCTGCGCGTGCGCGCGCCGCAGGCCGGTCAGGGGCCGCGGATCATCGCGTTCGGTGCCGATGCGAGTGGCGCGGTGCCGTTGCCATTCCAGTCCGACCCGCAGCTCGCAGGCGGCCGTTTGCGCGTGCTGCCGTACCTGTTCGTCGGCGAACCGGCGGCGACCGAAGCGGTGTCGGCGCACATGGAATCGATGCTGCTCGACCTCGGCATGGCCCAGGCCGACACCGCGCTGTGCGCGCAGGAGGCGTTCGGCGCGCGCATCGAGCATGCGCGCTACCTGACCCTGCACGACCTGCTGGCGATGACCGCGCTGCAGTACCGCAACCAGGGCCTCGACCCGTTGTGGGACGTGCTGGAAACCGCATTGCTGTCGCCGCAGACGGACGTCTGGCTCGACGCACCGCCCGAGCCGCTGCTGCGGCACGTCGACGGCGAAGTGCGCATCGCGATGCTCGCGCCCGACGACTGGCGTCTTCGTTGCGCGGGCGGCGAACAGGACGACGCGCGACTCGCGCGCGGCCTGGCGATGTACGAAGCGCGGCAGCGGCAGTTCGCCGCGGTGCTGCAGGCGCATGGCGTGCCGGTGGTGTTCGTGCACGTGGCGGAGGGGCAGGATCCGGCGGCGGCGTTGCGCTGAGATCTTCCGGGCTGCATGCCGGAAGCGCGGCGGGGGTACGCCATTGCTGCCGAGGCGCAATGCGGAAAGCGCCCTCACCCCAACCCCTCTCCGAGAGGGAGAGGGGCTCTGATCGCGCGACCTTGCTGCTTCTAGCCCCTCTCCCTCTGGGAGAGGGGTTGGGGTGAGGGCTGACGGTTGCAGTAGCGCCTGGACCATGCGCCCGGTCCCCACGACGATGGGTTTCGCTGCGATCTACCCATCCCACGGACGAAGTTCGAAGTGAAGGCCCCTGCCCTCACCCGACGCGCGTTGCGCGTCGGCCTCTCCCGGAGGGAGAGGCGTCGGGTCATGCGACTGGAAGACACGCGTCGTCGCGGACTGTGCGTCGAAGCAAGTGACTTTCCGGGAGCCTGCAACCCACGCCAGCCCGCCCTTCGATCTCACCACACCCAACAAATGAAAACGCCCGCCTCCTTCAACAGGAGACGGGCGCCGGTAATGTCGCGCTACGCAACAACGCGTCCGCTTTATCCCGCCTGGATCACGCCACAGGCAAGCCGATCGCCCGCATCGCCGGTCGGCTGCGTCGCATAGTCGTCGGCCTCGGTGTGGACGATGACGCCCTTGCCGACGATGTCGGTCGCGGCGCCGTCGCCGATCGTCGCGCCTTCGAGCCAGCCGCGGACCTGGGCGCTGCCGTCGGTGCCGGCAGTGATGTTGTCGCTGTCGCCGGCATGGTGGGCGCCCTGGCCGACACGGCCGTGTGCGGTGCTGCCCGGGTTGAAGTGCCCGCCGGCGCTGCTGCCGTCGGGCGCGCTGCAGTCGCCGGTCTCGTGCACGTGGAAGCCGTGCGTCCCGCCACCCGGCAGGCCGGTCACGGTACCGGTGACCTCGATGCGGCCGTCGACCGTCGCGAAGCGCAGTTCGCCCGCGGTCTGGTTGCCCGCGGTCGGCTGCAGCGCGACGGTCGCGGAGGCCGAGGCGGCTGCGGGCGGCGGCGTGGCGCCTGCGGTCTCGGCGGCGCGGTCGGCCTCGGCCGCTGCGTTGTCGCCGTCATGGGCGCGATCGGCACCGCCGCCACAGGCGGCCAGCGCGAGGGCCAGCGCGGCGGGGATCGGCAGCAGGAATCGACTGGTGTTCATGGGCTCTCCTCGAATCGGGTTGGGGCGCGACAGGCGCGCGCGTGGATCACGGGCACCAGCATCCCTGCGGCCGGGTCGGGACCGCGTGAGTGCGGACCCGGATTGTCACTGGACCTGGACGGTGCCGCAGGCCACGCGGGCGCTGATCGCGCCGGGGGTCGCGCCCAGGATCAGCAGCGATCGGCCGACGATGTCGTTGGCCGCGCCGCCACCCAGGACCGCGCCGGGCAGCAGCAGGTCCAGCGTCGCGACGCCACTGCCGTTGGCGACGACGCGGCCGCGCTCGCCCGAGTCCGGCAGCCGTGACGGTGTGCCCTGCTGCGCATCGAACTCGGGACCGGCGCTGGTCGCATCGACTGCGCTGCAGTCGCCGCGCGTGTGCAGGCGCAGATTGTGGGTGCCGTTGCGGACCAGGCCGCCGACCTCGCCGCGCACGCGCACGCCGCCGACATCGGGCGACAGCACGACGCGGCCGCTGACCAGCGAGCCGGACGCGGACGCGAGATTGGCGATCGCGCCCTGCACGGTGCCGGTGCTGGCGATCGCGGTGACGGCGGCGGGTGCCGGCGGCGCGCCCTGCGCGACGGGCCGGGGGGCGCTGGCACAGCCGGCCAGCAGGGTCGCGGCGGCGGCCGCGAGAATCGGGAGTCGGGTCGTGCGGTTCATGGCGGCCACCTTAGCCCGCGCACGCGGCGCGTCGATGAAGGGGATTCAACTGCGACGCCGGCGCGCGCCGAGCTTGCGGGTCAGCGTGTTGCGACCGACGCCGAGCCGGGTCGCGGCCTCGGCGCGACGGCCGCCGGTGTGCACCAGCGCGGTCTCCAGCAGCGCGCGGTCGAGGCGTTCGCGCGCCTGCGCATGGATGTCGTCGTCGCCGGCGCGCAGCCGCGCATCGGCCCAGGCGCGCAGCGCGTCGTCCCAGTCGCCTGCAGTCACCGGTCCGGTCGCGTCCGGCAACGGCGCGCTCGCGGTCAGCAGGCCGTCGAGATCCTGCGGGGTGACCAGATCGGCCGGCGCCAGCGCGGCCAGACGCCAGCACAGGTTCTGCAGTTCGCGCACGTTGCCGGGCCACGCATGCTCGCGCAGGCGCTGCAGCGCGGCGCGGCCGAGCCGTTTGGGCGGGGCGTCGAGTTTCTCGGCCGCGGCCTGCAGGAAGCGTTCGGCGAGCTGGCCGACGTCATCGCGCCGGTCACGCAGCGGCGGCAGGCGCAGGCGCACGACATCGAGGCGATGCAGCAGGTCGGCGCGGAACCGCCCTTCGGCGACGAGACGCTCGAGATCCTGGTGGGTCGCGGCGATCACGCGCACGTCGACACGGATCAGCTCGCGCCCGCCGACGCGGAAGAACTCGTCCTCGGCCAGCACCCGCAGCAGGCGCGTCTGCAGCGACGCCGGCATGTCGCCGATCTCGTCGAGGAACAGCGTGCCGCCGTCGGCCTGTTCGAAGCGGCCGATGTAGCGCCGCGACGCGCCGGTGAACGCGCCGGCCTCGTGGCCGAACAGTTCGCTCTCCAGCAGCTCGGCCGGAATGGCCGCGGTATTGAGCGCGACGAAGGGCTTGCGCGCACGCGGCGATTCGCGGTGCAGCGCGCGCGCGACGAGTTCCTTGCCGGTGCCGGTCTCGCCGGTGACCAGCACCGACACCGGCGCCTGCGCGAGGCGGCCGATCGCGCGGAACAGCTGGCGCATTTCGGCGGTGTCGCCGACCAGCGCATCGCTGTCGCCGGCCGGCTGCGGCGCATCGTCGGGCGCGGTGTCGTGGTCGCCGAGCACGCGCGCGGCCAGTGCGACGGCCTCGTCGAGATCGAAGGGCTTGGACAGGAACTCGTGCGCGCCGCCGCGGAATGCGCCGGCGGTGCTGGCGACGTCGGTATAGGCCGACATCACCACGACCGGCAGCTGGGGGTGCTTCTGCTTGAGCGCGTCGAGCAGCTGCAGGCCCGAATCGCCGGGCATGCGCACGTCAGTGAACAGCAGGTCCGGCGGCGGCCGCTTGGCCAGCGCATCGCGCACGGCCTGCGCGCCGTCGAAACCGGAGACGTCGTAGCCGGCTTCGCTGAGCGCGGTGGCCAGCACGAAGCGGACGGAGCGGTCGTCGTCGACGACCCAGATGCGCGGGGCGGTGGTGCTCATGCTGCGGGCGCCTCCGGCGCATTGGCGGCGGTTGCGTGGGGCGTGTCGTCTTCGACCGGGAACGGGAGCTGCAACGTGAAAACGGTATGTCCGGTGCGCGAGCGGTAGACCAGCGCGCCGCGGTGCTCGCGGGCGACCTGCTGCGCCATCGCCAGGCCGAGACCACTGCCGTCTGGGCGCCCGGAGACCAGCGGCAGGAAGATCTGCTCGACCATGTCCTCGGGCACGCCGCGGCCGTCGTCGACGACCTCCAGCCGCAGCACCATCGCGTGGACCTCGTCGCCGATGCGCACGCCGAGCGCGGCGCGGGTGCGCAGCGTGATGTTGGCCGCGCCGGCCTGGATCGCATTGCGCACGAGGTTCCAGATCGTCTGGGTGAGGCGGTCGGGATCGCCCGAGAGTTCCGGCAGGCTGGGATCGTAATCGCGGATCATGCGCACGGCCCAGCCGGCATCCGCTTCGGCGAGACGCAGCACCTGCTCGAGCACGCCGTGGATGTTGAGCGCGCGGTGCGGCGTGGGCGAACGCGGCGACAGCAACTGGTCGACCAGCGTGCCCAGGCGCGCGACTTCGGTGTCGACGAGCGCGACCAGTTCGCGCGATTCACCGTCGCTGACGCGCCGGGCCAGCAATTGCGCCGCGCCCTTGAGCCCCGCCAGCGGATTGCGCAGCTCGTGGGCCAGGCCGCGCAGCGCCGCCGACAGCGCCAGCGGCATCGCGAGCGTGGGATCGGCGCCGGGAAACTCATCGACCGGATGCGCTTCGAGCAGCAGCCCGCCGTCGGCTTCCCGGGTCAGCCAGGCATCGGCGAAGCGCGGCTCGCCGCCGAGGAAGGCCAGCACCAGACGACGCACGCGCACCGGACCATCGGCCGGATCACCCGGGACGCGCAACGCCAGCCGCAGCACCTCGCCATCGACCTCCAGCGCCGCCAGCGGCTGGTCAACCAGGCGCTTGCGCCCCACCCCGAGCCAGCGCGCGAAGGCCACGTTGCAGGTGCGGATGCGCCCGTCGGCATCGGCCCACACCAGCGGCGTGGTCAATGCGTCGAAGGGTTGCGGCGGTGGGGTCTCGTCGGCCATTGCACCAATGTAGTGCATCGGGATTGGCATCGACAGCGGCGGGAAGGTCTCGCTTCTGCCTCCTCCCCAGTGCGCGGGGGAGGGGCTCACGCAACGGCGCGCGTCGTCCATCTGCAGGAGCGCGCTTGCGCGCGATGGGGCTCTGGTGGGACCACCCATCGCCGCCGAGGCCGCTCCCACGATCAAATCAGCCGTCGTCGCGATCCCGCTGCCGATCCGGAAACCGCAGCACCACGCCGCGCGGCGCCTCGCTCGGCCGCTCCCACAGCACCGGCACGTCGTGCGGCGCAGGCGGTTCGAAGGTGTCGCGGCGTTCGCGTTCGGCGCGCGCGGCCTCTTCCTCCTCGATCTCCCAGCTGTAGCGCCGGCGCGGCGGGATCGGGTCGGCATGGCGGAACCAGAACGCGGCCAGTACGCCGCCGATCGCCCCGCCCATGTGCGACTGCCAGGACACGCCCGGTTCCTGCGGCAGGATCGTCAGCAGCATGCCGCCGTAGAACAGGAAGGCGATCATGCCGGCGGCGATCGACGGCCGGTCGCGGCGCAGCAGGCCCAGTACGAACACCAGGAACATCAGGCCGTGGGTCACGCCGCTCGCACCGAGATGATGCGAGCCGGGATTGCCCATCAGCCACGCGCCCAGGCCCGAGCCCAGCCACATCAGCGGCAGGCCGCGCAGCGTGGCGCGCGGGTAGACCACCAGCGCCAGCGAGCCGAGCAGCAGCAGGGCACTGGCATTGGCGATCAGGTGTTCGGGCGAGCCGTGCAGCAAGGGCGCGGTCAGCAGGCCGAGCAGACCGGCCCATTCGCCGGGTCTGACCGCGAGGAAGCGCCAGTCGATCGCCGCCTGCACGCCGAACACGATGCACAGCAGCAGCACGAAGACGACGCTCGCCTTGAGCGCATTGGACAGGCGGCGCTTGTCGCGTGCGCGCTGGAGGCCGGAGTCGGGGGTGTCGTCGGGACTGTCGAGATGCATGCATCCCAGCATGGCGACGGATCGCGCGGTTGCAAGCCGGCGTGACCGCCGTCGCCTTTCGCCGCAGCCGCGCCGCATGCATCGCATCCGCACGCTACCGTGTCGCCCGGCCCCGTCCCGGGGCATGTCGTGGAGCGTGGGTCGTCTTGGATGCCTGGCACGTCACATTGCTGGCGATGTTCGTGTTGCTGGCGGTCTCGCTGGCGGCGATGACGTGGCTGGTGCTGCGCGAGCAGCGCCTCCGCGAGCGCGCCGGCCTGCGCGAATGGACGCTGGGTCTCGCGCTGCAGACGCTGGCCTGGCCGTTGTTCGCGGTGCCGACGTCGGTGCTCGGCGGCACCGTGCAGGCGATCGCCTGTGCGCTGCTGGTGACCGGCTACGCGGCGATGCTGCGCGCACTGCTGCGCAGCCTGCCGGCGACACCTGCGCGCACGCCCCTGTCGTGGGCCGTGGTCTACCTGCCGGCGCTGGTGCTGTTGCTGGTCCTGCTGGTGCCCGGGCAGGCACCGGAAGCACGCATCGCGATGTTCTGGGCCACCGCGCTGCTGACCGTGTTGCTCGCGGTGCGGGCGCCATTGCGCCGCGGCGGGCGGCGGCCGTGGCCGGAGCGCGCGCTGGTGGTGCTGTTCACCGGTGCCGCGCTGGTCTGCGTCTACCGCCTCGCCGAGCAGGGCTGGAACCCGCAGTCCGGTCCGACCTTCGGCGCCGGGATCACGCCTGGGCAGCAGCTGGCGCTCGCGTATTTCCTGGTCGCGCCGGTGTTCGCGACGTTCGCATTCCTGCTGCTGCAGCTCGAACGCCAGCAGCGCTGGCTCGAGGGCCTCGCGGCCGAAGATGCGCTGACCGGCGTCCACAACCGGCGCGCGTTCTTCGAACTCGCGCAGCGGCGCCTCGCGCGTGCGCACGACGATGGTCTGGCGGCGCTGCTGATGATCGACGTCGACGGCTTCAAGGCCGTCAACGACGCGCACGGCCACGCGGCCGGCGACGGCGTGCTGGCGGGCATCGCCACGCGACTGCGCGCCGCGACCCGCGACGGCGACGTGGTCGGCCGCTTCGGCGGCGACGAGTTCTGCATGCTGCTGACCGGCGGCGGCATCGGCGATGCGGCCATGCGCGCCGAGCGCCTGCGCGCGCAGGTCGCCGCGCATCCGCCGGTGATCGACGGCATCGCCACCGCGGTCACGCTGTCGATCGGCATCGCGCACGTCCGCGAGGGCCGCGCGCCAGATCTCGACGCGCTGCTGGCGATGGCCGACCGGCGTCTGTATCTGGCCAAGCGCGCGGGGCGCAACCGCGTCATCGACCGCGACGTCGAGGTCGCCCTGCCCACGCCGGCCTGACCGGCGCACGCGCGCGGCGGGCGTCGCCGTCGGCGACCCCGTAGAATTCGCCCCATGCAGACTTCCTATCCCGTCGTCCGGCTGAAAAACGCCTGGCGCTCCAGCCATCCGTGGATCTTCCAGCGCCTCGTCGAAAAGCCGGCGCAGCGCCCCAAGCCGGGCAGCATCGTCGACGTCGTCGGCGTCGAAGGCGAGTGGATCGGCCGCGGTTTCTACAACGGCCATTCGCGCATCGCCGTGCGCATCCTCGAAACGCATCCGGACGTACCGGTCGATGCCGGCTGGTTCTCGCGCAAGATCGCCGAGGCCGTCTCGCTGCGCCGCGACGTGCTGAAGCTCGACGAAGTCTCCGATGCCTGGCGCGTCGTGCACAGCGAAGGCGACGGCCTGTCGGGCCTGGTCGTCGACCGCTACGGCGACCTGCTGGTCGTCGAGTTCTTCAGCGCCGGCATGTTCCGCCATCGCGAATGGATCTACGAAGCGCTGACCGAGCAGTTCCCCGGCTGCCGCTTCCACAGCTTCGCCGACGAACACGTGCAGAAGCAGGAGAGCTTCGACTACCGCGGCAGCGTGCCGGCCGATCCGGCGATCATCACCGAGTACGGCATCCGCTTCCGTGCCGACCCGGCCGGCGCGCACAAGACCGGTTTCTTCGCCGACCAGCGCGAGAACCGCGAGTGGCTGAGCCGCCAGGTCGCCGGCAAGCGCGTGCTCGACCTGTGCTGCAACACCGGGGGTTTCGGCGTGTACGCGGCCGCGCGTGGCGCCAGTGAAGTCGTCGGTATCGACATCGACGAGGACGTCATCGAGATCGCCAAGGGCAACGCCAAGCTCAACGATGCGCGGATCCGGTTCGTGCAGGCCGACATCTTCCCGTGGCTGCGCGACGCGTCGAACGCGGGCGATGCCTACGACGTCGTCGTGCTCGACCCGGCCAAGATGACCCGCGATCGCGAGCAGGTGATTCCGGCGCTGAAGAAGTACCTCGACATGAACAAGCTCGCGCTCGGCGTGGTCAAGCCGGGCGGCCTGCTGGCGACGTTCTCGTGCACGGGGCTGGTCAGCGAGGAACAATTCCTCGACATGCTGCGGCGCGCGGCGTTCTACGCCAACCGCACGATCCAGATCCTCAAGGTCTCCGGCGCCGGCGCCGATCATCCGTTCATGGCGCACGTGCAGGAGTCGCGCTATCTGAAGGCGGTGTTCTGCCGCGTGGTCGACTGATGCGGCGCCTCGTGGGCGCGGCGCTTGTGCTCGCATCCCCGTTTCAGGGACGCGCGATCGGATCTCTGCGCGAACGCGCCATCGCGCGCAAGCGCGCTCCTGCGAGGGCATGACCCGGCGTTTGCGGCCCGGCGCGCGCCGGGCGCTGTGGGGCATCGCGGCGCTGACCGTCGCGGCGCTCGTTGCCAGCTTCCTGTGGGAATGGCGGACGCCGGAGCGCGTGCCACTCGGACCGCCGCCTGCGGGCCTGCCGGCGCGCATCGAACTGGCGGCCGGTGACGGCCATCGCGGCGTGCGCGATGGCGCACGATCCGACGCGCGTTTCGACGATCCCTTCGGCATCGTCGTGGCTGTGGACGGCACCGCATTCGTCGCCGACGGCGGCGCGTCGAACCGCATCCGCCGCCTGCATGCCGATGGCCGCGTCGACACCTTCGCCGGCAGTCTCGAAGGCTTCCTCGACGGCCGCGGCGCCGATGCGCGCTTCCATACGCCGTCCGGGCTCGCGATCGATGCGGACGGCACGCTCTACGTCGCCGACACCGGCAATCACGCGATCCGCCGCGTCGCGCCCGACGGCACGGTGACGACACTCGCCGGCACCGGCGACGCCGGCTTCGCCGATGGTCCGGCTGCGCAGGCGCGCTTCCATGCGCCGACCGGCGTGGCGGTCGACGCGACGGGCCGTGTGTTCGTCGCCGACGGTTTCAACGATCGCATCCGCGTGATCGAGGCCGGCGTCGTGCGCACGCTGGCCGGCGACGGACGACCGGGATTTCTCGACGGCCCCGGCGCGCAGGCGCGGTTCGATACGCCGGGCGGGCTCGCGCTCGGCGACGACGGTGCGCTGTGGATCGCCGACACCGGCAATCACGCGCTGCGCCGCGTCGCGCCCGACGGCACGACGACGACGCTGCCGCTCCACAGCCGCGACCCCGACGCGCAGCAAGTGGTGTCACCGGTCTCGGTCGCCATCGATGCGCAGCAGCGGCTCTATGTCGGCGAACTCGCGCGCGGCCGCGTGCTGCAGGTCGAACCGCATGGTCACGCCGTCGTGCTGACCGGAGCAGACATGGCGCAGCGGCTCGCGCGTCCGGCCGGGCTCGCGTTCGACCGCTTCGGCCGGCTGTGGGTCGCCGACGCCGCGGCGTATCGCGTGCATCGCATCGTCCAGGTGCGCCGCGCAGGCGCGAAGCAGAACCTCGCCAACGTCGCGGTGGGCCCCGCGCCCGACGCGGCGTTGCCCGATACGCGCGGCCGCTGGCCGCTGGCGCCGCAGGACGGCTGGCACGAAGTCGTCGGCACGCTGGGCGAGGTGCGCGGCAACTTCCGCGGCGAATCGCGCAGCCATCTGCACGACGGTTTCGACGTGCGCGGCGATGTCGGCAGTCCGGTGCTGGCGATCGCCGACGCCAAGGTCGCCAGTCCCTATGCCGCGAGCGCATTCGGCGACCAGGCCGAACGCCTCGCGATCGACACCCTCACCTACATCCACATGCGCGTCGGCCGCACGCCGCGCGGCGAGGCGCTGGATTCGCGCTTCCAGCTCGTCCCCGGCGACGACGGGCGGACAATGCGCGTGCGCATTCCGCGCGGCACGCACGTCCGCGCAGGCGACGCGATCGGCACGATCAATGCGCAGGCGCATGTGCATCTGGCTCTCGGCCCGTCGGGCTACCAGCGCAACGCCGTGGCGTTGGATTTCCGCAATTTCGTCGACACCGTCGCGCCGCGTATCGACGATCTCGCGCTGCTCGACGCCTTCGACACGCCGATGACCTCGCGCGAGGACGGCCGCGTGATTCTGCCGGGTGACGGCGGTGGCCTGCAGATCGTCGTCGAAGCCTGGGACCAGGTCGACGGCAACCTGCCGCGCCGGCGCCTGGGTCTGCACGCGCTCGGCTGGCAGCTGCTGGCCGCCGACGGCGCGCCGATGCCCGGCTTCGAGACGCCGCGCTTCACGATCGATTTCGACCGCATGCCGCCGCATCGCGAGGCGGTGCGCGTCGCCTATTCCGCCGACAGCGGCATCACCGTGCACGGTGCCTCGCGCACGCGCTTCCGCTACGCGGTCAACAACCTCGTGCGCGACGGCCGCCTCGAACCGGCGCTGTGGGATCCGGCGGGCCTGCCGGTCGGCGACTACGTGCTGCGCGCCATCGTGCGCGATGCCAGCGGCAACACCGCGACGCGCGAGCTGCCGATCCGGCTGTACTGAAGCCGCGGGGCTCAGGTCGACGCGAGCCTGACGCCGAATCCGACCAGGCACGCACCGGCGATCCGCCGCAGCCACGCCGCGATGCGCGGATCGCGGGCGACGCGCGCGCGCAACGCATGGCCGGCGAGGATCAGCAGCGAGCAGTACAGCAGCCCGAGTCCGCAGATCAGTGCCGACATCGCCGCGAATGTCGCGAAGCCGCGGTGCTGCGCCGGATCGATGAACAGCGGGAAGAACGCCATGTAGAACAGCACGGCCTTCGGATTGAGCAGGGTGATCAGCAGGCCCTGGCGGAACCAGTGACCGCTGCCCAGCGCCACCATGCCGGCGCCGTCGCCGCGACTGCGCAGCAGCTGCACGCCGATCCACACCAGATACGCCGCGCCCAGCCACTGCACGCCGCGGAACAGCATCGGATTGGCGGCGAGCAATGCGGCGACGCCGCCGGCGGCCAGCCACAGCAGCGCCTGGTCGCCGAGCGCCAGGCCGAAGAACGCCGCATAGCCGCCGCGCACGCCGCCGCGCGCGGTGGCGGTCAGCAGCGCGAACGTGCCCGGCCCCGGAATCGCCAGGAACACGAGCACCGCGACCACGAAGGTCGGCAGATCGGAAATGCCCATCCAGCCCATGTCGTCACCGCCTCGGATCGAGCGCGCATGATACGCAGGCGACACCCGCAGCCAGTCCCGCTTGACGCATCAGGCAGGCGTTTCCATACCGGTTCACGGCGCCACCTCGGCGCGGCTGGCACGGTAGGCGGTCGCGGGCATCGACGCAGGGCGGCCGGACGGCCGGGAGGCGATGGTCGCAATCCCCTGCCGCCGGAGATCCCCATGCACACACGCCGCACCTTCCTGTCCGCCGCCGCGCTCGGCGCCGCCACCCTCGCCGCCGCGCCGCTGATCGCCAGCGCGCAGACCACGCCCGGCGACGTCCTGCCGACACAGGGCCGTCGCGCCACGCGTCCGCTGCCGACCAATCCCGCCGGCGGCCGCAAGTACCGCCCGACCGCACGCGTGGGCCTGGGCGGTGCGCCGCTCGGCAACAACTGGGCGGTCGTCACCGAAGACGATGCGCAGGCCACGCTGGAAGCGGCGTGGGACGGCGGCATGCGCCTGTTCGACACCTCGCCCTGGTACGGCCTCGGCCGCTCCGAGCGTCGGTTCGGCCACGTGCTCGGCCAGAAGCCGCGCGAGGACTACGTCATCTCGAGCAAGGTCGGCCGCCTGCTGACCGCGACGAGGGACACGCCGAAGGTCAACTGGAAAGAGCCGCCGCCGTTCGACTACCGCTACGACTACAGCGCCGAGGGCACGCGCCGCTCGGTCGAGGACAGCCTGCAGCGCCTCGGCATCGATGCGCTCGACATCGTGCTCGTGCACGACCTCTCTCCCGACAACGGCGACATGGGCGAGCGCTGGCTCGAATACTTCGAGCAGGCCCGCACCGGCGCGTTCCCCGAGCTGACGAAGATGCGCGAGGAAGGCCTGATCAAGGCCTGGGGCATGGGCGTCAACACGCCGGACCCGGCGATGCGCGCGATCGAGGTCAGTGATCCCGACATCTTCCTGCTCGCCTGCCAGTACTCGCTGCTCGACCACGCGCACGCGCTCGACCACACCTTCCCGCATCTGGCCACGCGCGGCATCTCGGTGATCGTCGGCTCGCCGCTGCTGGCCGGCTTCCTCGCCGGTCGCGACCGCTATCTCTACGGCTCGCAACCCGTGCCGCCGGATTCGAAACAGAAGCGTGCGAAAGCAGAAGAGATCGTGCGTGCCCACGGCGTCGACCTGCGCACCGTCGCGCTGCAGTTCGCCAATGCGCCGGAAGTCGTCTCGGCGATCGTGCCGGGCGCGCGCAATGCCGAGCAGGTGGCCGCGAACATCGAATCGATGTCGGTCGCGATTCCGGCCGGCGTGTGGTCGGACCTGCGCGACGCGAAGATCATCACCGCGAACGCGCCAGTGCCCGGCGCGGCCTGAGTCGAATTGCTGCCGTAGGAGCGCGCTCGCGCGCGATGGCGTCACCGGTAGAACCCCGTCGCGCGCAAGCGCGCTCCTACAGAGACGTCGGGGTGTTCGTCGCTACGGCGGAGCAGCGCGCGCTGCGCCATCGACCAGCGCGTCGAAGGCCTCGCCGATCTGTTCCGGCGAAAATGCGCAATGCCCTTCTCCGACCGCCGGCAGCACGGTGATCCGCTCGCCATGACCGGCCTCGGCCGCGAGCGCCGGATAGACCGCGTGATAGCGCGGCGGAATCGTCGGATCGTCGTGGTTGTAGCGCAGGACCAGCGGCTTGCCGAGCGTCCCGCGCAGATCCGCGACACCGGCGAGGTAGGTCACCGCCTGCGCATCCGCGGGATACCGGCGCACGCCGGCGTTGAACGCCGCGTCGTCGCCGAACCCGCTGTAGACGGTTTCGCGATTGTCGACCGGCAGACCGCCTGCGCGCGCGGTCATTTCGCGCAACAGCAGCGCGTGCAGGCCGAGTGCGCCGACCAGACCGTCGGCAGGCACCTCCAGCGCCTGCGCCAGCGTGGCCGCGGCCGCGGGGTCGGTCGCCAGTGCGGTGCCGATCGTCTGCATCAAGGCGATCTGGTCGGCCGGCAGGTCTTCGAGCGGCGGCGCTTCGGGATCGGACAGGCCGGTGCCGGGCAGGCCCGCATCGGGGAAGAAATAGTCGAACGCCACCAGCGAGCGCAACGCGTCGTCGAACACCTGCGTGGCCGGCACGTTCGCACCGCACAGCGACAGTGCGCCGTCGTACGCCACGCCATGCCGCTCCAGGCTCGCGAGCGCGATCTGTCCGCCCATCGAGAAGCCGACCAGCCAGCTGCGCCGCGGCGCGTGGCGCTCCACGACGTGCGCACGGAGGCGCTCGCTGTCGGCGATCGCGTCGGCGACGGCCCAGCCCTGGGACGCGTATCCGCTTTCGGCCACCGCATAGCCGCGCGCGAGGAACAGCGGCGTCGCCTCGTTCGCCGGCCACGGGTCGGCACGCGGCATGCCGCGCGGCTCGTAGCCGTGCAGCAGCACGACCAGCTCGCCGTTCCAGTCCGCGGGAATCTCGACGCGGTAGGGCGCGCCCTCGAGCGTGCCGGTATCGACACCGGGTGTCGCATCGCGCACGGATGCGGCCGGCGATGCCCGGTCGCCGCCGTTGGCGGCGCAGCCGCAGAGCAATCCAAGGGCGACGGCCAGCGTCGCGGTTCTCAGTGTCTTCCCGGTCATGTGGCGCTGCTCCGTGCGGTGCGTGAGCCCGCACGATAGTCCATTACCCGGGCCAGACGCGGCCCGGCTCAGCGGCCGTCCGTCGTCGGGGGCGCAGCGACGGGCGCGAACCGCGGCACGTCCCGTCCCTCGATCGTGACGGTCCCGACGAACATCGCATGGGGCCGGACCCACAGCGCGCCTTCTCCATACAGCGGCCGGTAGACGACCACCGGCTCGAGCGTCTCGCTGTGGCGCGCCACGCCGATGACGTCGTAGTCGCGCCCCTTGTAATGGCGATAACGGCCCGGCGCGACGGCGGGCAGGGCAGGCAGGTCGGACATGGCGGGTCGGCAGCTGGGAACGGGATGCGCAGCGTAACGTCGCGCGCGTTGCGGGGCGTCGGCGCCGGCACCGCATGCCGGAAAGAACGCGACAGGACCGCGTATCGGGCACGGCCACCGGCGCGTCGCGCGTTCCGGCGCAGGTGCTGAGACGGCAACCGCTAGAATCGCGGCATGAATGTCACGCTGCTGCTGCTCGTCCTGATCCTGCTCGTCGCGGTCATCGCGACCGTCCTGCTCGTCGTGCTGGTGATGCGCCGCACGGACGCCGGCAGCGACACGCTCGAACGCGCATTGCGCGAGGAGCAGCGCGACGGCCGCGGCGAACTGCGCCAGCAGCTCGATGCGTCGGCGGCGGCGCAGGCGCAGCGCATCGACGCCTTCGGCGCGCAGCTGCAGGCGGTCGCCGCGCGCACCGACCAACGCCTGGACGAGTTCACCACGCGCACCGATGCCCGGCTCGATGCGTTCACGCGCACCACCGACGAGCGCCTCGGCGTGCTGCGCGCGGCGTTGACCGAGGACGCGCGCAAGACGCGCACCGAGGGCGCGGAGCAGCAGCAGCGTTTCGCCGATGCGCTCGGCGCGCGGCTCAACGAACTGACCCAGCGCAACGAACAGCGCATCGGCGAGATGCGCACGACGCTGGAGCAGCAGCTGCAGCGCCTGCAGGCCGACAACGCCAGCAAGCTCGACCAGATGCGCGCGACCGTCGACGAGAAGCTGCAGACCACGCTCAATACGCGCCTCGACGCATCGTTCAAGATCGTCTCCGAGCGTCTGGAGCAGGTGCAGCGCGGCCTCGGCGAGATGCAGCAGCTGGCGACCGGCGTCGGCGATCTCAAGCGCGTGCTGACCAACGTCAAGGACCGCGGCGGCTGGGGCGAAGTGCAGCTGGAGAACATCCTCGAGCAGACGCTGACGATGGAGCAGTACGGCCGCGGCGTGCGGGTGAAGCCCGACAGCGCGGAAGCCGTGGACTTCGCGATCCGCCTGCCCGGCCGCGGCGACGACGACGCGGTGGTATGGCTGCCGGTCGATGCGAAATTCCCGCGCGAGGACTACGAGCGCCTGATCGATGCGCAGGAGAAGGGCGACGCCGACGCGGTCAAGATCTCCGGCGCCCAGCTCGAGCGCGCGATCCGCGTGCAGGCGAAATCCATCTGCGACAAGTACGTATGTCCGCCGCATACGACCGATTTCGCGGTGATGTTTCTGCCCACCGAAGGCCTGTACGCGGAAGTCATCCGACGCGCGGGCCTGGCCGATCTGCTGCAGCGCGAGCATCGCGTCGTGCTGGCCGGACCGACCACGTTCAACGCCCTGCTGAGCAGCCTGCAGATGGGCTTCCGCACGCTGGCGATCGAGCAGCGCTCCAGCGAGGTCTGGCAGGTGCTCGGCGCGGTCAAGAGCGAGTTCGGCAAGTTCGCCGGCATTCTCGAGAAGGCGGAGAAGCAGATCAGCACGGTCGGCAAGAGTCTCGGCGAGGCGAGTCGCAAGACCCGCACGATCGAGCGCCGCCTGCGCGGCGTGGAATCGCTGCCGGGGCCGGATGCGCAGGCGCTGCTGGGCGAAGCGCTGGACGATGTGGCGGGCGACGAGGACGACGCGGGGTCGCCGGAGCCGTGATGCGCTCGGGCGTGACGACGCGCGGATCGTGATCGGCGAGGTGATGGGTTTCGCTGCGCGCTATCCATCCTGCGACATCAGTGTCGTGTCTCAGCTGAAGACTTTCAGGTCGTCATTCCCGCGAAAGCGGGAATCCAGCGTCTTGCTTTCCAATGCCTTGAAGTCGCTGGATCCCCGCTTTCGCGGGGATGACGATGGAAAACCGACGCCCAACCGGGACACGACACTGATCAGGTCCTGCGATGTGGTGGAGCCGTCAGTTTGCGGAGACGCGTTGACCGCTAACATCGGCCACGTCTTCTTCGCGAGCGCACCGCCATGACCGCACCGCTGACCGACATCCCGCTCGAGACCATCGACGGCGACACGACGACGCTCGGCGCACATGCCGGCAAGGTGCTGCTGGTGGTCAACGTCGCATCGAAATGCGGGCTCACGCCGCAGTACGCAGGTCTGGAGGCGCTGTATCGCGAGAAGCGCGACGCGGGCCTGGAGGTGCTGGGTTTTCCGGCCAACGACTTCGCCGGGCAGGAACCGGGCAGCGATGCCGAGATCCAGCAGTTCTGCAGCCTGCACTACGACGTCAGTTTTCCGCTGTTCTCGAAGATCGCGGTGACCGGTGAGTCGATCCATCCGTTGTATGTCGCGCTGACGACCGCGCAGCCGGAGGCGACCGGCGAAGGCCCGATGCGCGAGAAGCTGCGCGCCTACGGCACGCCGAATCCGGCGCCGGGGGTGCTGTGGAACTTCGAGAAATTCCTGATCGACCGGCACGGGCATGTGGTGGACCGGTTCGCGCCGGACGTGGCGGCGGACGATCCGCGGGTGCGGGCGGCGGTGGAGGCGGCGCTGGCGGTGGCGTGATGGTTGCGGGCGGCGGTCACTCGCGGGGAAGGGGGCGTGTTGTCTGAGCGGGACGTTCACTGCGGGAGCGCCCTCGCCCCAACCCCTCTCCCAAGGGGAGAGGGGCTAAACGCCGAAGCTCGCGCGAATTAAGCCCCTCTCCCCCCGGGAGAGGGGTTGGGGTGAGGGCCGCCCTTGCGACGATGTGTCCCAGCGATTCCGCGACCAACACCACCAGCAAAAAAGCCCCGCGCTCGCGGGGCTTTTTCTTATCACTTCAACGCACGCGAGCCATCAAGGCGTCGGCGACAGCGGCACCATCGGCATCACGTCGACCGGCACCGTCGGCATGGCGTCGTCGTCGTACAGATAGTCCGGCAATCCGGTTTCGTGATCCTCTCGGTCGACGCGGCGCACGGACTCGATCTGGTATGCGCGGCGCTGCATCCACGCGTCGCGGATCAGTGCGTACTCGTCGGTCGCGCCCTCGCGCATGCTGTCGACGGCGAACAGGCGCGTGCGCAGGTCGACCAGCTGCAGGCCCTGCAGGCCGAAGCGCACCGTGTCGTCGCTGACCTGGCGCAGCGGCGACAGCGGGGCGTCGCCGACCAGGCCGAAACCGTCGCGCAGGGTGCGTGGGCCGAACAGCGGCAGTTCGAGATAACGCGAATCGCGCCAGCCCCACACACCCATCGTCTGGCCGAAGTCGGCGCTCTGGTTGGGAATCTCCGCATCCGTCGCCGGATCGAAGATGCCGCCGATACCGAGCGTGCTGTTGACCAGGAACCGGCCCAGCGACTGGCCCGCCGCCGCCGGACGGCCCTGCAGCAGCGCGTTGAGCGCGCTGACCGGCTGGCCGAGATTGCTGAAGAAGTTGGTCACGCCCAGACGCACCGGACGCGGCACGACCTTGGCGTAGACCTTCGCCAGCGGCTTGGCGAAGCCGCGGTCGATCGCGCTGTTGAACGCGAACACCCGGCGGTTGAGCGGCTCCCAGGGATCGTAGCTGCGCGGCATCTGCGCCGCTTCGGGCAGCGTCGGATCGTAGATCGGGTCGTAGACCGGCTCGCCGTAGAGCGCGGCGTAGTCGAGCTCGGCATCGGTCGGCGTGCCGTTCGCGGGCGCGGCGTCGCCGGCCACGCGCGCGGCATCGTCGAAGGCTTCGATGACCACGCCGGTATCGGGCGCGGCCGGCACGTCGGCGGCATCGGCGTCGGCCGCGGTGGGCACATCGGCGACCGCAGGCACGGGCGCGGTGACCGTGTCGGCCACCGGCGAGGGCACGCGGTCCTTCGGCACGCCGGTGCCGGCGCAGGCGACGAGCGCCGCGGACACGAGCAGCGGCAACAGCAGACGGAACGGGGCAAGGCTCGACATCGTCGGAATCCCGTGGGGGGCCGGGTTGGGCGGGAGGGTCACGCGGACACGTAGGCCAGCGTCGGCGTCAAACGGTAGGCGCGGCACAATTCGGCCAGGCCCGGCGCGGTGCCGTCGACGGCCAGTGCGCCGTCGCCGGCGAGTTCGGCCAGCAGCGCCAGGCCGGCGCTGTCGAGCGTGGTGATGGCGGACAGGTCCAGCCGCGCGGCGCCCGCGCGACCGGCCTGCGCCTGCGACCACAGCGCCGGTACCGAGGCGGCCACGACGTCACCGGCGAACGCCAGCGCATCGCCGTCGCGTCGGACCGAGGCTGCGGCCGTGCCCATCACTCGGCGGTCGCCTGGATCTGGCCGCTGCGCAGCTCGCGCGCGACTTCCTGGATCGACTTGCGCTGCAGCGGCGTATCGAACTGCTCGCGGAAGGTGCGCACGAACGACACGCCTTCGACCATCACGTCGAACACCTTCCAGGTGCCGCCGCTCTGGCGCATCAGGTAGTCGACCGGAATCGGCTCGCCGCCGCTGCGCAGCAGCTCGCTCGACACGCGCACGCCCAGGCCGCGCGGCAGCGGGGCTTCGGACTTGATGCGCACGCGCAGCTGGGTGTTGAAGTCGAGCAGCGACGAACCGTACTTGCGCATCAGGTTCTCGGCCAGCGCATCGCCGAACGCCTTGACGTCGGCATCCGACGCGCCGCGGCCGTGGCGGCCCAGCACCTGCCGCGCCGCGTAGTCGCGGTCGAACATGGTGTTGAATTCGCTGTTGATGAAGGTCTGCAGCGCACCGCGGTCGCGGGTGAACTCGGCGCGGCGCGATTCCAGCGTCTTGAGCACGCGCTCGGTGTTGCCGAGCACCAACTGGCTCGGCGAGCCGGCCTGCGCGGTGCTGGCAGCGGGCGCGGCGGCCGGGCGGGCCTGCGCGAACGCGGCGGCGGGCAGCACCAGCGCGGCAGCGAGGGCGAGCGGCAGGGCGCGACGGATCAGGGGCATGCGGATCATGGAAGAACTCCTTCGTCACTGGGGGACGCGTCGGGCGACGCGGTGCCGGCTTCGGGCGCGGCTGGCGAGGCGGCGTCGGCACCTTCGCCGCCGCCACCGAACATGTACTTGCCGACCATCTGCATCAGATCCACCGCCGGCGAGGTGAACGCGATCTCCTCGCCCGGCTGCAGCACTTCGAGATCGCCACCGACCGACAGGCCGATGTAGCTCTCGCCGAGCAGGCCGCCGGTGAGGATCGCCGCCGAGGTGTCGGCCGGGATCTCGTTGAAGCGGTCTTCGATCTTCATCGACACGATCGAATCGAAACGCACCGGGTCCAGATCGATCCCGGTCACGCGGCCGATCGTCACACCGCCCACCTTGACCGGCGCGTTGGGGCGCAGCTGGCCGAGATTGCTGAAGCGGGCGGTGAGCTCGTACGTGCCGCCGCGGCTGAAGCCGAACTGGCCGTTGGTCGAGGCGATCGCCAGCACCAGCAGCGAGGCGAGTGCGAGCAGCAGGAACGCACCGACGGCGAACTCGAGACGGGGACCACGGGCGCTTGTCATGGGTGTCACCTTTGCAGCGGACCGCCGGACGCGGCGGTGAAAGAGGGAATCAGCGTTCAGGCCGCCGACATCAGCGGAACAGGAAGGCGGACATCACGAAATTGAACATCAGCACCAGCAGCGAGGCGTTGACCACCGCGCGCGTCGTCGCGACCGAGGTGCCCTCGATCGTCGGCTCGGCGTGGAAGCCGACGTAGGACGCGACCAGCGCCGCCGTGCCGCCGAACACCGCCGACTTCACGAACGCGGTCAGGAAGTCGTGGCGGAAATCGACCGCGTCCTGCATCGACTGCCAGAACATGCCGTTGTCGATGCCCAGCACCTGCACCGCCTGGAACCAGCTCGCCGACAGCGCGAGGCTGCAGAAGAACGCGGTCAGCAGCGGCACGCAGATCACCGCCGCCCAGAAGCGCGGCGCGACGACCTTGGCCACCGGATCGATCGCCATCAGGCCCAACGCGGTGATCTGGTCGGTGGCGCGCATCAGGCCCAGTTCGGCCGAGATCGAACTGCCCGCTCGGCCGACGAACAGCAGCGCGGTCAGCACCGGCGCGAGTTCGCGGTACAGGCCCAGACCGATCAGCACGCTGACCTGGTTGCTGGCGCCGTAGGTCTCCAGCGCGCGGTAGCCCAGCAGGGTCAGCGACAGGCCGACGAACGCGCCGCCGACCGCGATGATCGGCAGCGAGCGGCCACCGATCTTGTAGATCTCGCGGACCAGCTCGGTGAAGAAGTCGGCGGTCGGCTTCGACGCGCGCAGCACCGACAGCGAGAACATCCCGGCGCGGCCGAGCGAGCGGATCGCGGCGGTCATCGTGCAGCCTCCGTGCGGGCGAGATCGCCGCGGTCGAATGCGATGGGCCCATCCGGCTCGCCGCGCAGGAACTGGCGCACCAGCGGATCGGTCGTGGCCTCGAGCTGCGCCGGCGTGCCCTGGAAGACGATGCGACCGTTGGCGATCACGATCGCGTGGTCGGCGACGGGCAGCGTCTCGTGCACGTGATGGGTGACGATGATGCTGGTCAGCCCGAGCGAGGCGTTGAGGCGGCCGATCAGGCTCATGATCACGCCCGAGGCGATCGGGTCCAGCCCGGTCAGCGGCTCGTCGTAGATCATCAGCGGCGGATCGAGCGCCAGCGCGCGTGCCAGTGCGACGCGACGCGCCATGCCGCCCGACAGCTCGCGCGGATACAGATCGACGGCGGTCCGCAGGCCGACGGCCTGCAGCTTCATCGCGACCAGGCGATCGATCACCGGTTTCGGCAGCCTGGTGTGCAGCCGCAGCGGCAGCGCGATGTTCTCGCCCGCGGTCAGGTCGGTCAGCAAGCCGTTGCCCTGCAGCAGCACGCCGATGCCCTTGCGCAGTTCCAGCAGTTCGCGCGTGCGGGTGGGCACGCGCTGGCCGAACACCTCGACGGTGCCGGCGGCGGGCACCAGTTCGCCGGTCAGCGCCGAGAGCAGCGTCGACTTGCCGCTGCCCGACGGCCCGAGCACCGCGGTCACGCTGCCGCGCGGCACCGACAGGTCGATGCCCGACAGCACGCTGCGCCCGCCCCGGTCGAGGCGGACATCGCGCAGCAGCACGGCGGGGGCGTTGGCGTCGGGCATTCGGCTCGTGGGGTGGTGTCGGGGGACGGTCGCGCGGCGGATGCGCGAAACCCGCAGAGGATGGCGGGCACAAACTGAATCTTAACCCAGTCGGTGTACTGGTGAGTACAGAAATTGTCCCGGGAGCGGGGTGGAGTGTCCCGGTTTGTACGGCCACACGTGGTTTTTCGACCGCGAACCTGATGTCGCGACAGCATCGGACAGGCACTCGCCTGTTGAATGCCGCTGGGAGATGAGGGGCGAATCAGCTCGGTCGCCCAGAGGGTCCGACGGACGCTCGTCCGGTCAAGCGGCGGTCCACTTCTGAGATAAGCGAGCAAAGCCTGAAGATCAAAATGGATCCCAGCGTGCGCTGGGATGACGAGCAGGGGAATGCACGCCGTCGCCCCGGCGTACGCCGCGGGCCAGCGACTTCACGCGGCCGGGCAGGACGACAGCGGACTGCAACGGCCCCGGCATGAGGCCCGCATACGGTGCGGACCGCGTATCGCCTCCTGCGATCGCGCTCCGGCATCATGGCCGGATGCCCGATGCCGCATCCGACTTCCGCCTCTACCACTCCAATGCATTGGAGGTGCTGGCGGGCCTGATGGCGCATGCGCTGCGCACGCCGGCGCCGGGACAGTCGCTGCTGGCGCCGGACGTGGTGCTGATTCCGCAGGTCGCGATGCGGCGCTGGCTGCAGGCGACGCTGGCTGTCGAACACGGCGTCGCCGCGAATCTGGAGTTCGTGACGCCCGGCGAATTCGTTGGCCGCGCGTTGTCGGCGAACCCCGGATCAAGTCCGGGGCAGGCTCTCGGTCCCGCCGACGATGAGCTCGATGCCGCCGCGCTGCGCTGGCATCTGTATGACGCGCTGACCGATCAAGCCTTCCTCGCCCAGCCCGCGCTCGCCGCGCTGCGCGCGCACGTCGAAGGCAACGACCCGCTGCGCCCGTGGGCGCTGGCCGGCGAACTGGCCTCGGTGTTCGAGAAGTACCAGGCCTGGCGCCGCGACTGGCTGCTGCGCTGGGAAGCGGGCGCGGACGCCGACGATCCGCAGGCGATCCTGTGGCGGCGCATCGCACGCGGCCGCCAGCATCGGGCGCGGCGCATCCAGCAGTATCTCGACCGCTTCGAAAGCGCCGACGCGCCGTTTCCCGTCGGCCTGCCGCCGCGGCTGTTCGCGTTCGCCACGCTCAACGTCTCGCCCGACGTGCTGCGCGTGCTCGCCACGCAGGCGCGCGTCGGCACGCTGCATTTCTACGTGCCCTCGCCGAGCCGCGATTACTGGGGCGACCTGCAGCGCGTACGCGCCGGCGGCGCCGAGGCCGCGCGCACCGAGAATCCGCTGCTGCAGGCCTGGGGCCATGCCGGCCGCGATTTCATGGCCGTGCTCGGCAGCTACGAAGTCGTGCATCCCGATGTCGAACTGCGCAGCGATGCCGATCCCGGTGACGGCGGCGGCGCGCTGCACGGCAGCCTGCTGCGGCGGCTGCAGTCGGACCTGTTCCATCGCCGCCCGTCGCCGCCGCTGACGCCGACCGCGCACGATCCGCGCACGCGCCTGCCTACGCTACGGCGCGACGATCCCAGCCTGCAGGTGCACGCCTGCCACACGCGCCTGCGCGAACTGCAGGTGCTGCACGACCAGTTGCGCGCACTGTTCGAGGATCCGCGTTTCGATCCACCGCTGCAGCCGCGCGAGGTCGCGGTGCTGGCGCCGGATATCGATCCCTACATCCCGTATCTCGATGCGGTGTTCGGCGGGCGCGGGCGCGAGAACTCGATTCCCTATGCGCTGGCCGATGCCAGCCCGCTCGCCGGCGAGCCGCTGGCCCACGTCTTCCTGCGCCTGCTCGCGTTACCGGTCGCGCGCTTCGGCTTGGAGGAAACGCTGGACCTGCTGGCGAGCCCGCCGCTGGCCGAATCCGCCGGTCTCGATGCCGGTGCGTTCGCGCGTCTGCATGCATGGCTGTTCGCGGCCGGTGCGCGCTGGGGCATCGACGCCGCGCATCGCGCGCGTCTCGATGCGCCGGCCGACGATGCCTACACCTGGGCGTTCGCGCTCGATCGCCTGCTGCTCGGCCACGCCAGCGGCAGCGACGCGCCGATCGCGACGGCATCGGGTCATCTGATCGCACCGCTGCCGGAACTCGAAGGCAGCGCGCTCGATGCGCTCGACACGTTGATCCGGCTGCTGCGCGTGCTCGCCCACCACGCACACGTACTGGGCGAGGCGATGCCGCCCGATGCCTGGCGCGATCGCCTGCTGCGCCTGCTCGACGCGCTGCTGCCCCGGCCGCCATCGACGCCCGCGACCCAGCGCGCACTCGATCGCCTGCGCAGCCTGATCGATGCGTTCGCGGCCGATGCCACGCGCGCCGGCTTCGATGCGCCGGTGCCGTCGGAGGCCGTGCGCGCGCATTTCGCTGCCGTGCTCGGCGAGGCCGATACGCGGGCGCCGCTGCTGACCGGCGGCGTCAGCGTCGGGCGCATGGTGCCGATGCGCCTGCTGCCGTTCCGCGCGATCTGCCTGCTCGGCATGGACGACGGCGACTTCCCGCGCCGCGATGCCGCCGCCGGGCTCAATCGCCTGACCGCCGAACTCGGTACCGACCGCCGCCAGGTCGGCGACCGCAGCACGCGCGACGACGACCGCTTCCTGTTCCTGCAGCTGTTCGCCGCCGCGCAGGACGTGTTCTACGTCAGCTACCAGGGCGCGGATCCGCGCGACGGCAGCGTACGCGAGCCCTCGGTGCTGGTCACCGAACTGCTGGCCGCCGCCGATGCGCAGCACGCGCCCGATGCGCACGCGGCAGACGATCTCGTCGTGCACCACCCGCTGCAGCCCTTCGCGCCGGCGGCGTTCGGCGCCGGCGACGAACCACGCCGGTTCTCGTACCGGCAGCAGTGGTGGCAGGCCGCGGCGCAGCCCGCGCAGCGCCGCATTGCGCTGCCGGCATGGTTCGACGGCACCGCGCTGCCGCCGGTCGAAGACGAAGACGACGCGCTGTCGCTCGATGCGCTGCGGCGGTTCCTGCAGGCGCCGGCCGAGACCTTCCTGCGCCAGCGGCTCGGCATGCGCCTGGCCGAGGTCGAGACGCTCGAAGGCGATGTCGAACCGTTGCTCGCACCCGGCCGTAGCCTCGCGAAACAGCAGCTGCAGCGCGCGGTGTTCGAGGCGCGCCTGCGCGGCGACGACGATGCGGCCACGCAGGCGTTGCTGCGCGCACGTGGCTTGCTGCCGTCCGGACCGCTGGGCCGTCGCACGCTCGATGCAGTACGCCGCGAAGTCGACGGGTATGCCGAAGCCTTCCGCGTCTGGCGCGGCGACGCGGTCGCCGATGCACCGCGGCTCGAAACCGACATCGACGGCGTGCGCCTGCACGGCCGACTCGGCGACGTGTACCCGCATGGCATCGCGCGCATCCGCTTCGACGCGCCGAACGGCAATTCCTCGATCCGCGACGGCCTCGACTGGCTGCTCGCCAGCGCGGCCGGACTCGAGACGCCGCTGGTGCAGTTCCACGATGGTGGCGATGCGGGCGCTGGTCCGCACACGCGCGCCACGCTCGCACCGGTTGAGGCCCGCGCCCTGCTCGCGCATCTGATCGCGCTGCGCGCGAAGGGTCTGCGCGCGCCATTGCCGTTCGCGCCCTACAGCGGCTGGGAACTGTTCAATGCACCGAATCTCGAACGCGGTCTTTCGAACGCTGCGAAGAAATGGCACGGCAGCGACCGCAGCTGGGGCGAAGGCAATACCGAAGCCTTGCGTCTCGCGCTGCGCGGGCGCGACCCGTTCACTGACGAGACCACGCAGGTCGCGTTCGTCGACCAAGCGATGACGGTGTTCGGCGCGTTGGTCTCCGGCATGGTCCATGGCGGCACCGATCTCGACGCACTGCGCGCGATCGCCGCCGAGCTCGACGTGGAGGAATCGGAATGAGCACCCCCGATCCCTATCTCGCCCTGCCGCTCGACGGTGTGCGTGCCATCGAGGCCTCGGCCGGCACCGGCAAGACGTTCACGCTGGCGACGCTGGTCGTGCGCCTGGTCGTCGAAGGCGGCCTGCGCGTCGGCGAGATCCTCGCGGTGACCTTCACCGAGGCCGCGACGCAGGAACTGCGCAGCCGCATCCACAAGCGGTTGAAGATGGCCGAGGCGCTGGTCGATGCCGACATCGGCGACGACGCCTCGCCCGAAGCCGCGCTGACCCGCGCCGTGCTCGCGCAGCATCTCGCGCGCGGCGAGGAAAGCGCCGACGCGCTGCGATGTCGCCTGCGCGCCGCGGCCGACGAGATCGACCTCGCCGCGATCTTCACCATACACGGTTTCTGCGCGCGCGTGCTGCGCGAACACGCACTGGAAGCCGGACAGGGCTTCGATGCGCCGGAACTGATGGCCAGCGACACCAGCCTGCGCGAAGCGATCGCCGCCGATCTGTGGCGCTCGCACGGTGTCGAGCCGGATGCCGCCGACGACCTGCTGAGCCTGTGGTCCGGTGGTCCGCCCGCCCTCGCCGGCGATCTGTCGCCGCTGGTGCGCGAACGCGTGCTGCGGCCTGCACTCACCGAACTGCCGGACGATCCGGCGCCGCGCCTGCGCGCAGCCGGCGCCGCGCTCGCGCACGCCTTCCATGCGCATGGCGACGACTTCCGCTCGTCGCTGATCGAGGCCGTCGACAACAGGATCCTGCACGGCGCCAGTTACAAAGCCGACTGGATCACCACGCTGTTCGCCGATCTGCGCACCTGGTGCGCGAACGGCGATCACGACGCGCCGTTCCACCACGCCAAGCTGTCGCAACTGCATCGCGACCGGTTGGTCGAGAAGACCAACAAGACCGCCAAGGGACCGACACCGGATTCGCCTGTGTGTGATGCGATTCCCGCCTATCTCGATGCACTGGCCGAGATCGCCGAATGGCAGGACGCGCGCCGCGTCGAACTGCTGCACCGCCTGCGCGATGACGCGCGCGCCCGCGTCGACCGCTTCAAGCAGCAGCAGCGCGTGCAGACCTACGACGACCTGATCGACCGCGTCGCCGATGCCGTCGATGGCCCGCAGGCGGACGCGCTGGTCGCGCATCTGCGTGCGCAGTACAGGGTCGCGCTGGTCGACGAATTCCAGGACACCGATCCGCGCCAGTGGCGGATCTTCGAACGCGTGTTCGGTGCCGCCAGCGGTGCACCGGCGCTGTTCGTCATCGGCGATCCCAAACAGGCGATCTACGGCTTCCGCGGCGGCGACGTCGAGACCTATCTCGCTGCGCAGGCCTCGGCCGAACTCGCGCCGCCGCTTGCCCTGAACTTCCGCTCGCGCCCCGGCGTGCTGCGCGCGATCGCGGCGCTGTACGCGCAGGCGGAAGACTCGGGCCATCCGCCGTTCGTCGATGCCCGCATCCGCTTCCGCGAAGTCGGGTCGGGCGGCGTGCGTCGCGACGACGACTATCTGCGTGACGGTGCACCTGCGCCCGCGCTGACGCTGTGGCAGGCGCCGGATCCGCCTCCGGACCACAAGAGCAAGATCAAGCCCTGGAGCGCCGGCCGCTCGCGCGAGCTCGCCACGCAGGCCTGCGTCGCCGAGATCCATCGCGTGCTCAGCGATGCGCGCGCGGGCAAGGCATCGATCGAAGGTCGTCCCGTGCAGCCCGGCGACATCGCCGTGCTGGTGCGCTCGCACAGCGAGGCCACGCGCATCCGCACAGCGCTGGCGCTGGTCGGCATTCCTGCGGTCGCCGCCGGCAAGCAGAGCCTGTTCGCGACGGCAGAGGCGCGCGACGTGCATGCCCTGCTGCTCGCGCTGCTGCACGGCGCCGACGACGGTCGCTTGCGCACCGCGCTGTCGACGGTGCTGATCGGCGAGGACGCGACGCAGGTCGCCGCATTCGACGCCGACGGCGATGCGCTGCGCAGCTGGCAACTCGCCGCGCTCGGCTGGCGCGACCGCCTGCAGCGCGGTGGCCCGCTCGCGCTGATCACCGATCTGTGCGCCGAACACGCAGGCCGCCTGCTCGGCCTGCTCGACGGCGAGCGCCGCCTGACCAACTACCTGCAACTCGCCGAGCTGCTGCAGGAAGCGCAGGCGCATGCGCTGGGCCTGCACGGCCTCGTCGACTGGCTGTCGCGTGCGATCGCGTCCGCCAGCAGTGATGACGACAGCCAGCTGTTGCGCCTCGAATCCGACGCGCGCCGGGTGCAGGTGGTCACGCTGCACAAGAGCAAGGGCCTCGAGTATCCGCTGGTGTTCCTGCCGTTCGCCGGCATCGGCGGCAAGCCGCGCGACGCCGGCCGCCACGTCACCGTGGCCGACGACGACGATCGCGCCCTGCACTGGAAACTGCTGCCGTCGCGGTCCGGCTGGAACGAGGCGAAGCAGCGCTGGCAGGACGGTCAGCGCGCCGAGGATGCACGCCTGCTCTACGTCGGCCTGACCCGCGCGCGGCATGCGCTGTGGCTCGCGGGCGGGAAGTTCTACGGCCACGACGAGGCCGCGATCGCGCACATGATCGACACGCCGGACGCACTGGCCGGGACGCTTGGCGACGCGATCCGAATCGACACGCGGACGCCGCCTGTTTCGCTGCCGTGGCTGCCGCCCGAATCCGAAGACGCCGTGCCGGCCGCGCGCGTCGCGACACGCTCGCTGCTCAGTGACTGGTGGGTCTACAGCTTCACCCAGCTGGCGAATGCCGAGTCCGGCAGCGACGCGTCGAGCGCGTCCACGCAGGCCGCGCCCGGTGGCCTGGACGAACCCGCCGTCGATCCCGACGCGACGCCCGGGACCGCGGTCGAGACCGACATCTTCGACCCACGCTTCGCCGGCGCGCGCTTCGGCGTGGTGCTGCACGACGTGCTCGAACGCAGCGACTTCGCCCGCTGGTCCGCGTGGACCCCCGATGCATCCGCGCCCGAGGCCGATGCGGACGTGATCGTCGAACGCCTGCGCGCCGCCGGTTACGCCGACGACGATCTCGACGATGGCGTCGCCGTGCTGACGCCGCTGGTCGGCCAGACGTTGACCGTCACGCTGCCCGAAGGCGTGCGCCTCGCCGACGTGCCGCCGGATATGCGCCGCGCGGAAATCGAGTTCCAGTTCGCGCTCGCGCCGACGCGGATCGACGCGCTGCTCGCCCTGCTGCACCGCCACGACGTGCTGCGCACGCGCAGCGGCTTCGGCACGCGGCGGCAACTCGAAGGCCTGATGACCGGCCTGATCGATCTGACCTACGTGCACGACGGGCGCTGGTACGTGCTCGACTACAAGACCAACCGGCTGCCCGGCTACGGACCTGCGCAACTCGAAGCCGCGATGGCGCACAGCGAATACGACCTGCAGGCGCTGATCTACACCGTCGCGCTGCACCGCTGGCTGCGCTTCCGCCTGGGTGACGGCTACGACTACGCCCGTGATTTCGGTGGCGTGCGGTATCTGTTCTGTCGTGGACTGGATGCGACACGCGCCGATGTGCCGGGCGTGCAGGCGTGGCGGTTCGCGCCGGAGCTGGTGGATGTGGTGGACGGGTTGTTCGCGGGACGGGATGTGGGGGTGGCGGCGTGAGGGTTGGATATCGCGCGTGTCGTCAAAGCCCTCCTCCGTGCGCGGGTAAGGATTGGGTGGGGGCGATCGGTCGACGCCGTGAAGCGACCTGCTCGAGGTTTTTGCCGCCTGGAGTTTGGTTTATCGCAAGCGCCTGCCCTCACCCCAACCCCTCTCCCGGAGGGAGAGGGGCTCTGGTTGGTCGCGCGAGTAATCACACCTCGCGCGATTGGCTCGCGCTCGCAGTGATCGAGCCCCTCTCCCTCCGGGAGAGGGGTTGGGGTGAGGGCGACCGATCGCAGGACCCCCGCCTCCAATGACCCTCCTCCAGCAACTTCGCGACACCGGCGCCCTGCGCACACTCGACTACGCGCTCGTGCAATCGCTGCGCCGCCTAGATCCCGCCACGCCCGACACCGTCCTCGCCGCCGCCGCACTCGCGTCCCTCGCCGTCGCCAACGGTCACGCCGGCTTCGATCCCGCCGCACCGCAGCGCCTCGTCGATGCCGCGATCGACTGGCCCGCGTCCGACACCTGGCGCGCGCAGTTGGCAGTCTCGCCATGGGTGTCGCAACCCGACGACGGCGATACCGAATCCATCGCCGACGCGCCGCTCGTGTTCGAACACGGCCTGCTCTATCTGCGCCGTTACCGCGAATACGAACGCCGTCTCGCACTCGGCCTGCGCCGCATCGGCGCGCAGCCTCCCGCGACGGACGCCACCGACGCGCTGGCGCCGCTGTTCGCGCGCCTGTTTCCCGACGCGCACACCGGCGACGACCTGCAGGCCCGCGCCGCCGCGGTCGCGCTGCGTCACAACCTCGTGCTGGTGACCGGCGGCCCCGGCACCGGCAAGACCACCACCATCACCCGTCTGCTGGCCCTGCTCGCCGCACAGGCTTTGCAGGCCGGCCATCCACCGCCGCGCATCGCACTCGCCGCACCGACCGGCCGCGCCGCCGAACGCATGGCCGAGAGCGTGCGCAAGGCCGTGCAGGCGCTGGCAGCGTCGGGTGTCGAGCCCGCCCTGTTCGACCCGCTGCCCACCGCCGGCACCACGCTGCACCGCCTGCTCGGCACGATTCCCGACAGCCCGCGCTTCCGCCACCACGCCGACAACCCGCTGCCGTTCGAGGTCGTCGTCGTCGACGAGGCCTCGATGATCGACCTGCCGCTGATGGCCAAGCTGGTCGAGGCCGTCGCCGATGGCGCCCGACTCGTGCTGCTCGGCGATCCCGACCAGTTGCCATCGGTCGAAGCCGGCGACGTGCTCAGCGGCATCCTGCGCGCGGCGGGCGACGGCACGCATATCGCCGACGACGACGCGGACGCGTTGCAGGCATTGCTCGGCGCATCTGCGCTTGCGCGTCATCCCGGCGCAGGCCGGGATCCAGCGACTTCGGCTTCACCTTTCTCGGCTCGTCATTCCCGCGCAGGCGGGGCGTTCAACGGACGTATGTCCGGTCATCCAGGGCCTTCGGATGAAGCACGAGAAACGCCCACGGATGACCAGCGCGATGCGCTGTTGGAAAACACCTCCCGCCTGCGCGGGAATGACGGCGAAGAGTTCCCCGGCCGCCGCATCCACCTGCAACGCGGCTACCGCCAGAGCGCCGCCCTCGATCTCGCGCCACTCGCCACCGCCGTGCGCGAAGGCGATGCCGACACCGCGCTGTCCCTGCTGCGCGCTGGCGAACTCGCCGGCGTGCATTTCCATGAAGGCCAATCCGATCCGCTCGCCGTACACCGCGAGCACCTGCTCGCGCACTGGACCGCACTCGCCGAGACCACCGATCCGGCAGAAGCGCTCGTGCTCGCCAGCCGCCTGCGCATCCTCACCGCAGTGCGCGAGGGGCTGCAGGGCGCACGCGGGCTCAATGTGCGCATCGAAGAACTGCTGGGCGGCAGCACGCGTCGCGGCGCCGGGCCAGGCTACTTCCACGGCCGCCTGCTGCTGGTCACCGAGAACAGCTACCGCCACCGCCTGTTCAACGGCGACATCGGCATCTGTCTCGGCGACGACACCGGCACCGTCATGGCCTGGTTCCCCGGCGACGACCCGCTGCACCCGCGCCCCTTCCATCCCGCTGCCCTGCCCGCACACGACAGCGCCTTCGCGATGACCGTGCACAAGGCCCAGGGCTCCGAGTTCGACGAGGTCTGGCTGGTTTTGCCCGAGCGCTTCAACCGTGTGCTGTCACGCGAACTCGTCTACACCGGCATGACCCGCGCGCGCAGCGCGCTGCACGTCGTCGGCAACGCACCCGTGATCGGCATGGCCCTCGACCGGCATGCCAGCCGCTGGTCGGGCCTGGGCTGGCGACTCGGCGCCGGCGACGCACTGCCAGCCGCGCCGCCACTGGCCGACCTTGACGACCTGACGCAGGGCGATCTGTTCTGACGCTTCCCCGGTCGCCCGCATCCGGGCTATCGTCCGCCGCAGGGGAAAGGGGATTCGCATGGGACGCGGACGTCGTGGGTTCTTCGACGATTTGAGCAAACTGCCGTGGCCGGTCGCACTGGTCGTCGGCGTCATCGGCTATGCCGCCATCCGGCACGGCGTGCCGGCGTTCTTCGCGCGGCAGGAGGGCCCGTTCGCGCAAGCACTGGCGAACGGGAATGCATCGCTCGCGCCGCTCGCCTGGGTCTTCCTCGCGCTATGCGTGGTGTGTGCGCTGCGCGCATTCTCGAACGCGCGCCAGCGTCGCCGCCTGCTCGACACCCGCACCGGCCTCGACAGCCTCGCCGCCATCGGCTGGCGCGATTTCGAACGCCTCGTCGGCGAAGCCTTTCGCCGTCAGGGCTACAGCGTCGAGGAGACCGGCCTGGGCGGCGCCGACGGCGGCATCGACCTGATCCTGCGCAAGCACGGCCAACGCACGCTGGTGCAGTGCAAGCAATGGCGCCGCCAGCAGGTACCGGTGAATGTCGTGCGCGAGATGTACGGCCTGCTCGCCCACCACGGCGCCCACGCGGTGCGCATCGCGACCGTCGGCGGATTCACCAAGGACGCCGCGCGTTTCGCGGCCGGCAAGCCGATCGAACTGATCGATGGCGCGACCCTGCTGACGATGATCCGCGCGGTGCAGGAAGAGGCCCGCATTCCGGCGTCGACACCGACGCCGATGCCCGCGTCCCGGATCGAACCCGCCTTCGCCACTGCCACGCCGGCAGTCGCAACATCACCCGACTGCCCACGCTGCGGCAGCGCAATGGTCGAACGCACCAACCGCCGCGCCAACAGCACTTTCTGGGGCTGCACGACATTTCCCGCCTGCCGCGGTACGCGATGAGCTCCGCCTGCGGTAATCGCAGCCTCCCTTTGCCACTGACCAGGCAGAACCCGCCATGCGCTTTCTGATCGTGCTGCTGCTCATCGCCGCCGCGTGGGGCGGCTATCGCCACTTTCATGCGCCCGAACCTGTGGCGGTGACGCCGATCGCAGCGACCGCCACGCCATCACGCGCCGCGCCCACGCGTGTGCTGCCGACGCCGGCCCAGAGTTTCAGCTGCGATGGACGCCAGCACTGCTCGCAGATGCGGTCATGCGAGGAAGCGACGTTCTTCATCCGCAGTTGCCCGAATACGAAGATGGACGGGGATAACGATGGGATGCCGTGTGAATCGCAGTGGTGTGGTTAGAAGTAAACCTGGAACCGTTATTCACAGTCACAAGTGACCTGGCACCGTTAAGGCCGGCACCGTTAATGCCGTAGAACCTTAAGGAGCGAACATGATTGATCCGGGCCCCGGAGTTCCCCCGCACGTAGCTATGCTTTTAAACGAAAATTTTGATCTTTCAGATCCAAAGCTTGTCATCAGAAGATTGCGATCAATGCTGCGAGAGCTGAAAGATCAGGCCGATGTCGGATCCTTTGAGGCGCTGCCTGGACTTGAGCCGGGCTCGTCAGAGTTCAGAGCCGTGCTAAGTGGCGGTCTAGATTTATTCGCAGACACTGGAGCCTGCCAAGCCTTCGTTTGCCGCATTGGGTACGCGGATCAGATCGCGCGAACTATTGCCTTAATGTCGGACAAAGTGACAGCTCACGACTTTTTCTTTGAGCGAATCCATAGCCTTCGCTCGCGCCCCACCAATGCAGAGCTTATGAGACTTGCATCCGATGTCGCTATTCTGCATCGGATGCGGCCTCTCATTGAAGCGGGCCTGTTGAAGTTAACTTCTCCGTTTCTGCCGACCTGCTCGTCTTGCATGACGCATTTTGATGAGAGAGTTCAACGCCTTGGTGAGCAGGCAGTAGCCCGGTTTGGTTTGCAAGCAACTGTGGAGAGATCAGACAACGGCGGTTTCGTCGAACTTCCGCAAGTCTACGATCCGCCTGTCTATATGCACTTCTCTGGGTCATCTGTTGGTTCGTTGTCCGACGAAGATATAAAGGCGTACTTCATCAATCAGGCCGTCAGATCTGCGGCGTGGGACGCGAGAAGCGCAGGCTGGATTTCCGGAAGCCTCTTTTCCAACTCACCAGCCGGTATATCGGCGCTCGTTTCGGCAGAAGGGCAGGATCTTACATCTCACGATTTCAGAGCATTCACAGCAGAAAGAACAGCGAATCTGCCTTGGATTGGAGGACTCACCATCGAACAAACACTCTCGCTGAGAGAAGCCGCAAGCGCGGCGTTGCCGCGTCTTCGGGAGTTCATGGCTCGACGTCTAGTCGGAGCGAGCACGTCGGAGAATGATTCTTGGGTTGATACGGTTGCGGAGCTGAGAGAGCAGGCGGAGCAGGTGCGGGCTGAGCTACGGATTGTTACCGCCCGATCACAATCGTTGCGCCGAAACAGCGTAGGAGTCCTCGGCCTCGCCGTGTCGGCAGCTTGCCTCGTGACTGACGGTCCAGGATCGGCTCTCGGAGGCCTTGTCGGGACTTTAGGATTGGTCCATGGGGTCGGTGCCGGATCATCGCCGCATGCGTTAGAGCTGCGGACTCGTCCAGGGTACGTGCTAGTGGCGGCGAGCGACATACTCCAGCACGCTGAAGCAAACTAAAGGAATCATGAGATCGATAGTTAACACTTTCAGTTCACCGGATAACGGTTCCTGCGGTAACGGTGCCGCGCGGTAACGGTGCCGGGTTCACTTATGGCAGCGCCTGATGGGCGCCCGCCCGACACGGAGATCGAGTGCAATGTTACGAATGGCCTCCATCGTCACGGCAGGAACGGATACACGATGCAGCCGACACGTGCCATCTCCCGCATCTTCGCAGCCTGCCTGCTGGTCTGCGTGCTGCCCGCATGCAGCACCCGCGGAGACATCGTGTCCGAGGAGTACATGGAGTTCGAGCTGGATGGGCAGCGGCTGGTGCTGTCGGCAGCCGTTACCGCAGTGGTATTCGATTCGGCGAGGCGGGTGGATACGGTCTCGGTTGGTGGTCGCGAGCAGAAGGATCTGCGTTCGAAGGGCTTTTTCTTCCAGCTGATCGGCAACAACCTCCGTCCGGGCACCTACACCACCAGCGACGCCACGCTCCACACGAACTATCACGGCGAGACGGGCGCCGGTTCACCGACCCTCGTGTACGCGGCGAACGGAACGGCTGGCACCCGGTTCACGGTGACGCTGACGGCGCTCGACCGGGACGGCGTGCGCGGCACCTTCTCCGGCACGTTCCAGCGCCAGGGCGATGGTCAGACCCCGCACATGGTGACGGTCTCGAACGGACGGTTCGCCGCCCGCTACCACGTGCAGTGAGTCCGGCACTCGGCAGCGATCTGCAGTCGCCGATCACGGGCAAGGTCCGCTGCAGCCGTACATCCACTTCATCGACAAGGAGGTCGACCCGATCCGGCAGGCATTCCGCGTTTTGGCAGGCGAGGGTCAACGTGACCGAAGGATGCCTGCATGCCGAACCGTCGTCGTATCTCCGTTCTCGCTACCGCCGTGATGCTGACCGCGCTCGGCCTGCATAACTGTTCCACGTTCACTTCGACAAGACACGTCCGCGCCGTCTGATCGGAACACTGTCCGCTCAGGTGCCGGTTCCACGTTCTGGCTCTCAGTGGTCGCGCCGCGACCAAGGGGATGCCTGCATGACCACCGGACGCCGTCTTTCCGTTCTCGCCACCGCCGTGCTGCTGACGGGTCCAGGGCTGCACGTCGCGCCCATGCAGGCGCAGACGACCGCCGCGGCGCCTGCGCCGAAATCGGCGATGCAGATCCAGCAGGACGCTGATGCGGCTGCGCCATCACCCACAGCAACATTCGCCTATGGCGCCGGCCCGCAGCAGCGTGGGCAGCTGCGGATTCCCGACGGCGCCGGTCCGTTCCCGGTGGCGATCGTGATCCACGGCGGCTGCTGGATGGCGGAACTGGGTGGCTCGGGCTTGCCCGGCCTGTCGGAGATGCTGCGCACGCGCGGCATCGCGACCTGGGACATCGACTACCGACGCGTGGGACATGCGGGCGGTGGCTGGCCGGGTTCGTTCGAGGACGTAGCCGCCGGCATCGACCATCTGGGCACGGTGGCGCAGAACCAGCCGCTGGATCTGGATCGCGTGGTGACCATCGGCCATTCGGCCGGTGCGCTGTTCGCGTTGTGGGCGCCGGTGCGCACGCAACTCGCTGCGCCGTGGACGCCGCCGGCGACCAGTCCGCGTATCCAGGCCGCCGTGGCAATCGACGGGCCGGGCACGCTAGAGCCGATGATCGGCATCGATGCGCAGGTCTGCGGCCAGCCGGTGATCGTGCCGCTGATGGGCGGCACGCCTGGGCAGGTGCCGGACGCCTATCGTGCGGCGAGTCCGTCGGACCACCTGCCGCTCGGCGTGCGGCAGCTGTTCGTGACCGCCGAACTCGGCCCCTTCATGCAGGGCTACATCGACATGGCGAAGGCCGCGGGCGATCCGGTCGAGGTGTTCTCACCGCCCTCGCCCAACCACTTCGACATCGTCACACCGGGTCTGCCGAACGGCGAGGCAGTAGGGGACTGGATTGCGGCGCATGCGTTCGGATCGAACGACGCAGAGAAGCCAATCGGCACCGCGCCCTGATCCTGTCGACATGCCGGCGCCGTGGCGCCGCGTCACTCAGCGGTACGGCCCCGGCCCGCGCCACACCACCTCGCCGCGGCGGTACACGCGGTGGAAGCCGATGACCTCGCGCGAGTCGCGGATGTTGGCCATCTGCGGGTCTTCCGGCGCGAGCATGCGGCAGTCGCTAGACTCGCGGCGCAAAGCGGTCTCCAGCGGGCAGACCATGTAGTCGCGGGTGCCCGGCAGCGGGATGAAGAGTTCGGTGACGCCTTCGTCGCGCCATTCGCGCAGGCGGGTTTCGCTGGTGGTGTCGTAGACCACCTGGTAGCCGCCGACTTCGAGGCTGGGCTGGTTGGAGGTGGAATCGCGGCCGCGGCCCTGGCCGATGCGCGCGGTGCGTTCGCGTCCGGCGTTCACCGGCGCGGTGACCTCGGGCAGCATGCCGGGCGGCTGGCCCCAGACACGCGAGCGCCGCCGGGCATCGGGGGGGCTGGCGGCCGCCTGCGACTGCACGGGTTGCGGCGGTGTCGGCGCGGCCGACGGCGCGGGGCGCGGCGGGCGCACTTCGGTGAGGGCCTCGACGGGCGCGGCCTCGTCGGGCGGCACCGGTTCGGCGGCGTCCTCGACGCGCGTGGTCTGCACGCGCGAGGTCACCGGCGCGGCCTGCGTGGGCGGGGTCTGCGGCGGCGGGCTCGGGATGGGCGCGGTCACCGGCTGCGGCGGGGTGATACCGATGTACTCGACCGCCATCGGGCTGCCGGCCGACGAACCCTGCGGCGTCTTGAAGACGATCGGCTGGGACGTGAGCAGCAGATACGCGAACAGGACGTGCAGCAGCCCGCTGACGAGCGCGGCGAACCAGGGCTGCAGGCGTTCGGTCCGGGACGGGGCCCGGCCCTCCGCACGGCGGAACGCCTTGCTCATGCCGCCTGCAATGCGTCGGAGGTGCGGGCCTTCATGCGGAATCTTGGAGGTGCGGCGTGGGGACCGGCATCGTAACGCGAGCGGGCGGCCGAACACGGCGCCGCAGGTGTCCCGGTCAAGGTCGCATGCAGGTCCAGGGCAACAGATGGCGCGGGGATGGCGCGGACAGGCGGAGTGGCATCGCCGGTGCCGCCGGCGATGGTGCGTGCGTCGTGGCGATCGCCTGAACGGGGTGTGCGAGCCACAGTCCCGCCATTCCCGCGTTCGCTGGAATGACGGGCAAGAGCGGACTTGTTGACAGCATCCCTAGGGCCGGCCCCACTGGGCGACGCGTCGCGCAGGTTGCACGCTGACGCCACGTCCCGCGCGCGCCAGGTTCCGGCCATGACCACTGGGTTGTCTTCCGCCACGAATACGCTGCTCACCCATTACGACCGCGCCGCGGCCGCCGACACCGGCTTCTTCAGCGACGCCTCGCGGATCACCGCCAGCGATCTCGAAGCCCTGGTCGCCGACGGCTCGACGCCGCAGGACCTGCGCGACGCGGCGCAGTTCCTGCTCGACAGCGAGGTCTCGCGGCGCTATCTCGACACCGCCGACGGCTCGGGCGGTTTCGACGGCCGCATCAGCCGCGAGGACCTGCAGGCCGCCGTCCGGGAACTGGCCGGGCCTGACGCCTACAACGCCCTGCTCGACACCGCGGCCGGGCAGCGCGCGTCCGCGTGGAATCCGTTCTCCGCGACGCGCGACGGCAACGTGGGCGATGCCGACATCGCGGCGGCGCTCGCCGATCCCGGCGTGCCGCAGGACGTGAAGGACACGCTGCAGCTGCTGCAGCAGGCCGGCGACACCAGCCGCGCCAGCGAACTGCTGCGCGGCCTGACGCCCGAAGGCGCGGCCGCCGCGAGCGCGCTGCAGAATGCGCCGGCCTACGCGGCGCTGTCGGATCCGGACCGTGCGCTGGCGGCGCAGGCGTTCGTCGATTCGGGCGGATCGGCATCGGTCGCGCGCGATCTCGCGACCCTGGTCGGCGACCCGTCGTTCCAGACGATGACGCCCGCGCAGCGCAGTGCCGCGCTGAGCGAGGCGGCGCTGCTGCAGACACCCGAGTTCAAGGCGCTGTCGCCAGCCGACCAGCGGCTGGTGACCGAGGCGCTGGCCAACCGCAAGCCGGGCGACACCGATCTGCCGGCCGCGCTCAAGAGCCTGATCGAGAGCGCGGACTTCCAGTCCAGCGACAGGTTCGGCGCCGGTGAGCGCACCGCGCTGCTGAGCCAGGTGCGCAACTATCCCGATTCGCGCTCGGTCGAGAACCTCGGACAGCTGATCGGCAAGGACTGGTTCCGCGACTTCGACCTGGGCGACAGCCAGCGCGCGTTGAAGGCGGTCGCGTATCTGTCGCAGAACGATGCCGGCGACATGACCATCATCGACAACACGCTGGACCTGTTCCTGGCAGACGATGCGCCCTACCGCTTCGACTTCGGCGAGACCTCGGCGTACGGCTCCGTGCCACGCGAACCCGGCGACCTGTTCCAGATGAATCCGAACTACATCGGCGCCGACAACAATCCCGTCGACGTGTCGGCGGCCTCGACGCGCTCGGGCGAGTTGCGGGTGATCGGCCACACCTTCGTGCATGAGGTCAACCACATGCGCAACTGGGACAAGAGCCTGTCGTTGAACTCGTCCTACGGCTTCCACGAGGAATACCGCGCGTTCTACGTCGGCTCGCAGGCGCAGCACGGGCGCACGCCGACCGTGGCCGACGTCATCGATCGCGTGGCCGGCTTCGTCAACGTGGACGGCAGCTACGACCATCTCGCCGCGCTGCTCGACGCGAAGGGCCAGGATGCGCAGGAGATCGTGGACCACCTCAACACGATCCTTGGCCGCAGCGACCTGACCGTCGACAATGCACGCGCCGAGGTCAACGCGCTGCTGCAGGCGAAGAAGGACGCCGAGACCCATGGCACCCCGCTGCCGCCGGAACTGACCCGGTCGGCCGGCGTCACCACCGGCCCCGATGGCACGAACAATCTGACCAATGCTTAAGCTGATCCATGCCGTGGGGTGTTGCCTGTTGATCGTCGCCCCGTCCGGGTGCGCGCAGCAGGCGCCCGCGCCCGCGGCGACCCCTGGCGAATCGACGGCGGAGACGATGGACGCAACCAGCACACGGGTGGCCGAAACGGCCGCGAACGCCTACGGATGGAACGTGGCGGATGTCGTCGTGACCGATCTGCCCGACGGCGCCGCAGGCGACTGCCGCCTGGTCGGCGTGCGCTCGAACAATGTGTTGTCGGCGTCGACGAAGACCTATGCGGTGTTGCACGGCGACACGGTGGTCGGCCGCGGCGATCCCGATGCGCTGCCCCGTGTGCTCGAGGCCTGCGGCGGCGAGGCGAGTGCGGCGCTGTGGGCCGAGGCGGTCGCGGCATTCGGCGAAGGTGTACCGCCGGGACGCGTTCCGAAAACCGAATCCAGCATTTCCAGTGACGCGCATCGCGGCGCGATCGAGCGCGGCGGCTACAGCTTCCATCTGCCGCGCTTCGCGGCCGACGGCGCGGTGGAATTCTTCATGACCGATGTCGAAGGCGGCCAGCTGTTCGAGGTCCGCGCGGCGCGTGGCGGCAGCGGCGGAATCGACATCGCGGTGAAACCTGCCGGGCGCGGCTGAGAGTCACGCCGCCGGCGGACACGCATCGCGGCGGGCCGGCGCTTTCGAGGCGCCGGCCCGTTTTCATGCGCGGTACGTCAGTCCTTCAGATCGTCCGGGACCTTGCCGCCGTTCTCGGCGAGCTTGCGCATCACCGCCTTGTGCAGGGCGATGTTCTGCTCGGCGCTGCCGTGGGCGCCGGCGTTGACGCCGAGTTCGGTCGCGAGTTCCTTGCGCGCGTCGAGGTTGGAATCGAGGTCGAGCAGCTTCAGCAGGTCGACGATCGAATGGCGCCAGTCGCTCTTGCCGCCCTTCTCCGCCGCCAGGCCGGTCAGCACCGCCTCGACATCCACGGGTTCGGCCGGCTGCGCCGACGCGGCCGGCGCCGGATTGTGCGAGGGCGGCGACACCTTGGGATCGTTCTCGCTGCCGGTGAAGATCACCGCTGCGGGTTTGGCGGGCGCGGCAGGGGTGGACTTGGGCGCGGGTGCGCTTTTGCGGCCGAGAATGCGGTCGGCGATCTTGGAGAACAGGCCCATGCGATACGACTCCAGCGAAAGGAGGGTCGAGTGTGCGCGGGGCTCTGCAAAGCAGGTATGAAGATTCCGGAAACGGACGCGCCGCATACGCCCCCCGGCAGCGGCCGGGGGGCGGGGCGCAGGCTCAGAACGTCCAGCCCACCCGCGCGTAGTAGAAGCCGCCGTTGAAGCCGTACGGCGAATGGACCGGATACGCGGCGCCGGCCACCGAGGCGCCCCAGGGGTTGTCGCGCGGCACGCGGTCGAACAGGTTCTGCGCACCGACGTTGACGTACAGCCCCGAGGCGAACTTCCAGCCCACTTCCAGATCGACGATGGTCGCGCTGCCGTTGTCGATCGGCAGGCCGCCGTCCTCGATCGCGATCACGCCGCTGTCCACGTGGTCCTCGAACCACGAGCCGTAGTAGCTCAGCCGCAGGTTCGCGTGGAAGACGTCGCGCTGGTGGTTGATGCTGAAGTAGCCCTTGGTCTTCGGCAGCGATTCCTCGATCTTGTAGACACGCGCCTCGTCGACGAAATCGGAATTGAAGCGGTCCACCTCGGTACGGTTCCAGTTGCCGGCCAGCGCATAGGTGGTGGTGCCGCCGAAGTGGTCGCTCTCGTAGCTGGTGACCAGGTCGAGACCGGTGGTGGTGGTGTCGAAGGCGTTGCCGAAGTAGGTCACCGACGTGAGCGACGCGGCCTCCGGATTGCCGGACGCGACGAGCTGCGCGCGTTCGGCATCGGTGAGTTCGAAACTCGAGCTCAGCGCGACGCGGTCCTTGACCTCGATCCGGTAGGCGTCGGCAGTGACCAGCCAGTTGCCGCTGTTCCACACCAGGCCCAGCGACAGGTTGTCCGATTCCTCCGGCGTCAGCGGCCGCGCGCCCTTGAGTGCGGCGATCGGATTGGTCGGCGGCAGCGTGGCGATGTCGACCAGGCCGCTGCCCTGGAAGGCGGTGGTGATCTGGCTGACGTTGGCCTGGCCGGGCGTGGGCGCACGGAAGCCGGTGCTCACCGCGGCGCGCACGGCGAAGGTGTCGGTGAAGTCGTAGCGGCCGGTCAGCTTGCCGTTGGTGGTGCTGCCGAAATCGTCGAAGTCCTCGTAGCGCACCGCTGCGGCGAGCAGCAGCTGGTCGGTGAACTGCGCTTCGGTATCCAGATACACCGCCCAGTTGGAGCGGTCGAAGGTGCCGGCCGTGCGCGGGCTGAAGCCGTTGAAGCCGTTGGAGCCGAGCGCGAAGCCCTGTTCGGTCAGCGGGCCGATCGCGGTCGACGGACCGTCGCCGGCCTTGATCTGGAACTCTTCCTTGCGCCATTCCAGGCCCGCCGCCACGCTCAGCGGCCGCACGGTGAACGCGGTTTCGAAATCCCGGCCGAGGTCGAAGTTGACGCCGGTTTCGGTCTGCACGTTGCCGCCGGGGCGGAAGAACAGGCCTGCGGGCTGGTCCGGGCCGAGCGAGGCGTTGACGGTGTTGCGGATGGTGAAGTCAACCTGGTTGCGGCCGTAGGTGGCGCTGACATCCCAGAACCACTCGCCCCAGGCGCCCTTGGCGCCGGCGACGATCGAGGCGTCCTCCAGTTCGCCGCCGAAGCGCGGGGTGAACCCGCCGGGCAGCGTGGAGAGGAAGCTGAAACAGTCCGCCGGCAACGCCGCCACCGCCGCGCTGACACCGGTATACGGCAGCAGGTTGCCGTCGGCATCACGCAGGGCGATGGTCGGGCAGCCGCCGGCGCCGCTGAGGCTGCCGACCAGCAGGGTCTCGCCGCCGTCGTTGGAGTACACGCCCGAACGCGCGGTGGGATCGCGGAAATAGAAGCCGCCGTCGATCTCGCGCTTGGCGTAGTTGCCGAACAGGTAGAAGTCCGCGACATCGGTGCTGATGCCGGTGTTGGCGACGAACTTGAAATCCTCCTTGACCTCGGGCGAACCCCAGATCTGTGCGGGACTGCCGATACCCGGATACCCGGCCGCGATCGCCGCGGCGGCATCGTCGCGCTGCACGCTGCGCGACGTCGCATCGGCCTCGCGCCATTCGGCGGTCAAGGTGGCGAAGCCGCGCTCGGTCAGCGGCAGGCCGATCTGCGCCGAGTACTGCGTGGTGAAGCCGTCGCCCTGGTAGTACTGGCCGGCGAAGACTTCGGCGGTGCCGCCCTCGCGCAGTTCCTTGAGGCCGAAGTTGATCACGCCGGCGATCGCGTCCGAGCCGTACTGCGCGGCCGCGCCATCGCGCAGCACTTCCACCTGGCCCAGCGACAGCGACGGGAACACCGACAGGTCCGGCCCCTGCGCACCATCGGACAGGCCGTGACCGAGGAAGGTGATCACCGCGGCGCGGTGGAAGCGTTTGCCGTTGACCAGCACCAGCGTGTTGTCCGGCGGCAGGCCGCGCAGGTTGGCCGGTCGCACGAGGCTGGAGGCATCGTCGATCGGCACGGTGCTGACGTTGAACGAAGGCACCAGCACGCGCAGCTGGTCGAGCGCATCGGTCGCGCCCTGGTTGCGGAATTCCTCGGCGCCGATGATGTCGATCGGCACCGCCGACGACGCGACCGAGCGCGGCTGGCTGCGCGTGCCCAGCACGGAGACGGTGTCCAGCGTGGCCGGGGTCTCCGAAGACCCGGTCTGCTGGGCGAATGCGGGTGGGACGGTGACGCAGACAGTGGCGAAGACGGCGACGCCGATCGCCTTGCTCAGAGGTGTCCTGCGGGTGGAGCAGGCGGATCGCGGGCTGGTGCGCTGGCTCGAAGGCATGGATTGGCTCTCATCGGATGGGCCCCCCCGTTCCGTTGGCAACTGGCGATCCATACCCGCCAATTGCTGCAATGCAAGATGATTAACAGCTTGTAAACATTTCGGCAATGGTCATCGCGCTGACATCGGAACGTCATCACGCTGGCGGCACTCCGGTGATACGCGGACGGCCGCCGGTCATTGCGGTCCGGCTGCACTGGATACGGGACCCGGCCCGATCACCACCGCCGTCAGGGGACGTGCGACCGGCGTATGGCCCCGGTTGCTCACACGGAGACTGGGAAACAGCCTGACGCCCTCGCACATGCATCGCAGGCACGGCAGGTCTATCGTCGGCAGCATGCGCACCGCCGATATCCCGATCCACTGCACCGCCCGCCTGCGGCGTCCGGCCACGCCGAAGACCGCGACCTGGACGTTCGTCGTGCTGCCGCAGGCCGCGAGCGCGCAGCTGCCGACGCGCAGCATGGTCACCGTCGAGGGCACGCTCGCCGGCCAGCCGTTCCAGGCGACGCTGGCACCCGACGGCGCGGGCAGCCACTGGTTCAAGGTGAAGAAGACATTGCGCGAGGCGGCCGGTGTCGCGGCCGGCGACGCAGTCGAACTCGTGTTGTCGCCCGTGGCCAGGGAACCCGAACCGGCAGTGCCCGCCGATGTGCGCAAGGCGCTCGGCGCGCACCCGGCGGCGAAGGCGCAGTGGGCCACGCTGACGCCGGTGCAGCGACGCGACTGGATCCACTGGATCACGTCCGGCCGAAAGGCCGAGACCCGCGTGAAGCGATTGGCGACCGCCTGCGACATGCTGGGCAGCGGCAAACGCCGCGCGTGCTGCTTCGACCGCTCGGGGATGTACAGCAAGGGCAACATGGGGGCGCCCGAGGCGGCGGATTGAGGAAGCGCTGGCGTGTCGCCTGGGTCGGGATCACCGCACTGGCGCATGCGTTCCGGTTGTTCGTGCACGTGGATCTCGACCGGCGCCCGGGATGACGGTCCCGAAGACTCGCGTTCGTCGTTCCGGCGCAGCACGGCAGACACGCGCGAGTCTGCTGCACGGCAGATGCGATGCGCCGGACCGTTGCAACGGGCGCGCATCCGCCGCGATCCGATAGACGCGACGCCGGCAACTCGCAGACCGTTTTCGATCCCGTGCTGGAGATCATTGCCGCGCCTCCGGGCATCGCGCCCACAGCCGCGCGCGATCCGTGCTCAGGCGTCGTCGAGCAGTCGCGCCAGCGCCCAGGTATCGAGGAAGGCGGTCGCGCGCACGATGCGCCCGTCGGCCAGTTCTAGATGCCAGGCATAGTGGTTGCGGTACGCAGCGCCATTGCGTGCGGTGGCGGTGCCCTGCCACAGCACGACGACGTGCGCGCCGTCGGCGACGATGCGCGTCACCTGCGGCACGATCGGCGTCGCGAGCTTCGCGGTGATCGGCGCGACCGCTTCGTCGAGAAACGCCTGCTTCGACCGATACGTGCCCGAGACCGGACTGTCGCCGGCGACGGTCCAGACGAGATCGTCGGCGAGCAGGTCGAACACGCTGCCCTGCCCCAGGCGCCAGGCCTCGAACGCCGCACGGACCTGCGCGGCATTCGCGTGGGCCACCGGCGCCATCGCGATGTCGCCGGCGCGCGCCGACATCGCCGGCACCGTGAGGCCCATCGCGATCGCGAGGCCGGCGAGCCTGCAGCAGCGTGGCAACGGATGCTGCGCCGCGGCCGCGCCGCGGCCGGAGGCGGCCATCAGTACGGGCTCGCGACGGGACGCACGATCAGCTCGCTGACATCGACGTCGGCGGGCTGGGTCATCGCGAACGCGATCGCGCGCGCGATGGCCTCGGGCTCTATGGTGATGCGGCGGAAATCGCGCATGCCGGCGGCGGACGCTTCGTGGGTGATCGTGTCGGCGAGTTCGGAGGTCGTGGTGCCCGGGCTGACCACGGTCACGCGCAGCGTGTCGGTCTCCTGGCGCAGGCCTTCCGACAGCGCCCACACCGCGTACTTGGTCGCGCAGTAGACGGCCGAGGTCGGGAACACCTGGTGCGCGCCGATCGAGGCGACGTTGATCACGTGGCCGAAGCCCTGCCGTTCCATCGCCGGCAGCACCGCGGCGATGCCGTGCAGCACACCGCGGATGTTGACGTCGATCATGCGATTCCACTCGTCGAGCTTGCGCGCCGACAGCGGCGAGAGCGGCATGACGCCGGCGTTGTTGACGATGGCGTCGATGCGGCCGTGCGCGGCGAGCGCGTGGTCGGCGAAGGCCTGCATGTCACCAGCCGACACGACATCCAGCGCGCGCGCTTCGGCGCGGCCGCCGGCGGCGGTGATGTCGGCGACCAGTGCCTCGAGGCGATCGACGCGGCGCGCGCCGAGCACGACGGTCGCGCCGCGGGCGGCGAGTTCGCGTGCGGTCGCGGCGCCGATGCCGCTGCTGGCACCGGTGATCAGCACGATGCGATCGGTGAGGTCCTGTTGCATGGGAGAAGTCCCAAAAGAAGGGCGGTGTGCCCGGTGCGGACACCGTAGGTCCGGGGCGGTGTCGCGAGAATCCCCTCGGCGCTGGATGCTGTGGTTAGACTCGCTAACCAATGGATCTCGACCTCAACCTGCTGCGCGTATTCGTCGCTGTCGCCGACAGCGACAACTTCCGCGCCGCCGCCGATCGCCTCGGCGTGACCCGCTCGGCGGTCAGCCAGGGCATGCGCAAGCTGGAGGACCGGCTGGGTGTCGCGCTGGTGACGCGTTCGACCCGCAGCGTGCGGCTGACCGAAGCGGGCCTGCGCCTGCAGCGGCAGATCGCGGGACCACTGGCGCAGATCGGCGCCGCGCTCGACGACGCCCTCGACGACGGCCCGCCGCGCGGGCTGCTGCGCGTCGCGGTGACGTCGATCGCCGAGCGTTTCCTGTCCGGCCCACTGGTCGCGAGCTTCGCGCAGGCCTATCCGCAGGTCGTGCTGGACGTGACCGTGACCGACGACGAATCGGACATCGTCGCAGCCGGATTCGATGCCGGCGTGCGGCTGGGCGAGGTGATCGAGCAGGACATGATCGCGGTGCCGCTGACCGGGCCGGTACGCCAGGTCGTCGTGGCGACGCCCGGCTACCTGCAGGCGCACGGCACGCCGGCGCATCCGCGCGAGCTCGTCGCGCACCGCTGCATCGGCTGGCGGCCTGCGCCCGGTGTCGCGCCCTACCGCTGGGAATTCGCGCAGGACGGCCAGGATTTCGACGTCGCCGTGCAGCCGCAGATCACGACCAACGACATGCTGCTGATGGTGCGCACCGCACTGGCCGGCGGCGGCCTCACGATCGGCATCGAGGAAACGTTCACGCCGTGGATCGCACGCGGCGAGCTGGTCACCCTGCTCGACGACTTCCTGCCGCCGTTTCCCGGCTTCTTCCTCTACTACCCCGACCGCCGCAACCTGCCGCCGAAACTGCGCGCGCTGATCGAGCACGTGCGCAGGTTCCGCGACGTGGGCTGAGTGGTGCTGTCAGCGGAGGCTCCCGCCAGGCGGATACGTTCGCGTGTGAGCACCGATGCCTTGGGCGTTGACTGGAAACTTGCAGGACGACGCAATACCCGCACCTCTCCCTCGGGAGAGGTCGACGCGCAACGCGCGTCGGGTGAGGGCCAGCACCTTCAGCGCAAACCCCGCAAGCGCCCCTTGTCGTTCTTCGCGCGATATCGATTTCGAGGGCTACCCCTCCGAAGAGGAACGGGCCCTGAGCCCTGCGCTCCCGCGGCGACCTTTGTTCGATGCGCTGCCGCGCGTCGTCGTTAGCGCCATTTCGAGGCGCCGGCGTCCGGAAGCCCCGATGCGCTCCGCAGTGCCGCGATCCATGTGCCGTGGGGAACATTGCAGTACATCAGTCGAAACGCGATGACCGACCGCTTTCAAATCCCGCACCGGACTGCTTGCATCTCACTCCTGACCACATTCATTCCGCCGCGCCCGGTGCTCCGGTACCGCCCTCGACGAACCGCTCGATCCACGCCACGGCCGTCGCGCAACCACCCTCCGCCTGTATCACCCGACCGAGCGCAGCGGCGCGCGCACGGGTCTCGGGACGTCCGGCGAATCCGACCGCAGCACGCAGCGCGGATGCAGACGGACGACGGCCCGACAGCACGCGGTCGGCGATGCCCAGCGCACGCAGGCGCCCGGCCCAGAACGGCTGGTCGCCGGCGAACGGCAGGACCACCGAGGGAATGCCGGCCCGGCATGCCGAGTGCGTGGTGCCCGAACCGCCGTGGTGGATCGCCAGCGCGCAACGCGGCAGCAGCCAGTCGTGCGGCACGCTGCCGACGACGTGGATGGTGTCCGGCAGGCCGGTGGTGTCGATGCCGCTCCAGCCGGGATTGAACAGCACGCGCCGATCGCCGACCGCCTCCAGCAATGCGGCGCGCACGCGCGGCGCATCGAATCCGCTCATGCTGCCGAAGCCGGCATAGACCGGCGGAGGGCCGGCCTCGATCCAGTCGACGAGCGCGGCCGGCGGCGTCCAGTCCTGCGACGGCGGCACCCATTGTCCACATGCGATCGCGTTACCCGGCCAGTCGTCGACGTCGGGCAGCAGCGCCGGCGACACGCCGTAGAGCACCGGATGCGCGGTCCACAGCGCGGTGCGCGGCGGCAGGCCGATCGCGACGCGGCCGCGGTTGGTGGTCGCGCGGAATGTGCGCCAGACCATGTGGTTCACGAAGGCGTGCGAGCCGCGGTTGAGCACGCGTGGCAGGCGCAGCGGCAGCAGCGGCGAAGCGAACGCGGCGGTTGGGCTGATCGGTATCATCATCGCGCCGATCGCCGGCACACCAAGTGCTTCGGCCACCGACAGGCCGACGAAGGCAGTGAGTCCGGAAACGATCACCGCATCGCAGCCCGCGCCGAGCACCATCGCCTGCCGCATCCACTCGGGCGTGCGCGCCTCGACGATGCGGATCAGCGCGCGCTCGATCTGGCGCATCGCGGTCATGCCCGACAACGTGCCGCGGATGTCGCCGGCCAGCGCCGTCGCCGGCACGCCGAGGCTATGTGCGGTATCGAGGGTGTCGGCATCGGCGAGCAGGTGCACGTCGTGGCCGGCACGCATCAGCGCGCAGCCGAGCGCGGCCAGCGGGCGCGAATCGCCCTCGGTGCCGTAGGTGATGATCAGCAGGCGCATCCGGATGACGCTACGCGAACGCGCGGAAACCTTACGTCGTCTTCAAGGGCTGCACGCGGAAGCGCCTGCCCTTGATCTTGCCTTCGCGCAGGTGCGAGACCGCCTGATGCGCCTTGCCGCGGGCGATGGCGACGTAGCTGCGCGTGGCGAACACGTCGATCTTGCCGATCGCATCCTTGTGCAGCCCGGCCTCGCCGGTCAGCGCGCCGACGATGTCGCCGGGGCGCAGCTTGTCGGTGCGGCCGGCGTCGATGCGCAGCGTCACCATCGGCGCGGCCGGCACATCGCTGCCCTTGCCGCTCAGCGGCAGCAGTTTTTCCCAGCGCAGCGGCGCGCCGAACTGCGCTTCGACCAGCGCGGTGCGCGGCAGTTCGCGCGGCGTCACCAGGCTCAGCGCCAGGCCCGTGCGCCCCGCGCGACCGGTGCGGCCGATGCGGTGCACGTAGGTGTCGGCATCGTGCGGCAGCTCGTAGTTCACGACCGCGCCGATGTCCTCGACGTCGAGCCCGCGCGCGGCCACGTCGCTGGCCACCAGCACATTGCAGCTGCGGTTGGCGAAACGCACCAGCACCTCGTCGCGGTCGCGCTGCTCCATGTCGCCGTGCAGTGCGAGCGCGTCGAAGCCGTAATGCGCGAGCGAGCCGGCGACCTCGTTGACGTCGGCGCGGGTGTTGCAGAACACCACCGCCGATTCCGGGCGATGGCGCAGCAGCAGCGCGGCCAGCTGCGGCGCGCGGCGCGACGGCTCGACCTCGTGGAAGATCTGCTCGATCTTCGGCGCCGGCGCGCCGCCTTCGACGCCGATCTGCACCGGCTCGCGCAGCATCGCGGTACCGAGATCGCGGATCTCGTCGGGGAACGTGGCCGAGAACAGCAGGCCCTGCCGCGTCGGCGGCACGCGCTTGACGATGTCGCGGATCGAGTCCTCGAAGCCCATGTCGAGCATGCGATCGGCCTCGTCGAGCACCAGCGTGCGCACGTGGCGCAGGTGCAGCGCCTTCTTCTTGGCCAGTTCCTGGATGCGTCCGGGCGTGCCGACGACGACATGCGGCGGATGCGTCAGCGAGGCCAGCTGCGGGCCGAGCGGAATGCCGCCGCACAGCAGCGAGAGCTTGAGGTTCGGAATGCCGAGCGCGAGCCTGCGCAGCTGCTTGCCGACCTGGTCGGCGAGTTCGCGGGTCGGGCACAGCACCAGCGCCTGGGTCTCGATCAGCGCGGTGTCGATCTTCTGCAGCAGGCCGAGCCCGAACGCCGCGGTCTTGCCGCTGCCGGTCGGCGCCTGGGCGATGACGTCGCGGCCTTCGAGGATCGGCGGCAGCGACTCGGCCTGGATCGGGGTCATCGACGTGTAGCCGAGGGCATCGACGCCCTGCAGCAGGGCGGGCGGCAGCGCGAGCGCGGAGAACGGGAGAGGCGTGGTCATGCGCACATGATCGCAGGCCGGGGGCGGGAGCGGCGGATACATCGCGCGCCTGAGCCCTCCCCCGCACGCGGGGGAGGGTTGGGTGGGGGCAAACCCCACGCTCGCGTGGCGTCTGATCTGCTGGTGCTGCCTCCCGCCCCGAACCCAGTCTGGTCAGCTCATCAGCTCTGGATCTCCCGGATGCGCGACGGCCAACGCAACCTGCTCGCAAAACGCCTGCGACGTGCGATGACACCCGCCGAGCAGGCGCTCTGGCGCCATCTACGCGCACGGCAGCGCTGCAATCTGAAGTTCCGAAGACAACACCCGATCGGACCGTTCATCGTCGACTTCGCGTGTCTTCAGCCTGCGCTGGTGATCGAAGTGGACGGTGGGCAGCACAACGGATGCCAGTCCGATGCAGGGCGCGATGCGTATCTACGCCGGTGTGGATTTCATGTGCTGCGCTTCTGGAATGACGAGGTGCTGTCGAATGCGGATGGCGTCTGTCGCGTGGTGGATGCGTGGATCAAAGCGCGGGGTGTGCGCATGGATTGAGTCATGCGTGGACGGAAGGTTCGCCCCCACCCAACCCTCCCCCGCGTGCGGGGGAGGGCTCTAGCGACACGCGACGCGAGCTCCACTCGCTCGCAATGCCTCTGCGTCAGGCGTAGAACGTCGCCGGCGCATCCGCCTCGACGATCGCATGCGGCACGAACCGCGCGCTGTCGCGGGTGATCGGCGAGTCGTCCTCGCGGATGCCGATGCCGCAGGCGGTGTCGCCGACGATCCAGCTGCCGACCATCGGGTAATGCCCGTCGAATACCGGCAGCGGATGCGCGGCCTGGCGGATGCAGGGACCGGCGTAGGGCCCGTCGCTGTGCAGGCGCTGGCCGTCGGCGAGGTGCAGTTCGATGTTCGCGCCTTCGCGCGAATGCAGCGGTTTGCGCACCCAGCCGGCGGGCAGGTCGCCGCCGTCGTCGAATTCGGCCGCCAGCAGGTTCGGATGCTCGCGGTGCCGTTCCCACAGCAGCGGCAGCAGGCCCTTGTTGCTGAGCAACGCCTTCCACGGCGGCTCGATCAGGCGCAGGCCGGACTTGGGCAGCGCACGGCCGAAGTCGTCGTTGAACAGGTCTTCGAGCGGATAGAGCTTGAACAGCGATCCGATCACGGTGTCGTCGAGATCGGTAAAACGCCCGTCCTCCGACAGGCCGATGTCCTCGAGCGCGATCGCCGCGCCGTGCAGGCCGGCCTGGGCCGCGCAGTCTCGGAGGTAGGCGATCGTGCCCTGGTCTTCTTCCGAGTCACGCACCGCGGCGAACAGCAGCGGCGGTGGCAGGCTCGCGGCGAGGTCGGCGAAGCGGTCGACCAGCGCTTCGTGGATCGAGTTGAACTGGTCGGCATCGCGCTGCAGGCGGCCGCTGGCGCGCTGGTCCTCGAGCCACTGCCACTGGAAGAACGCGGCCTCGAACAGCGAGGTCGGGGTGTCGTAGTTGAGTTCGTAGAGTTTGGCCGGGCCGGTGCCGTCGTAGGCGAAATCCAGGCGGCCGTAGAGATGCGGTTCGCGGCGACGCCAGCTTTCGGCGATCCAGTCGCGGAATTCGGCCGGGATCGCCAGCCGCTGCATCAGCGCATCGCTGGCGACGATCTCGTCGACCAGGTCCATCGCCATCCGGTGCACCTCGACGCTCGGATCTTCGAGGTCGTGCTCGATCTGCGCCATCGAGAACGCGTAGTACGCGCGCTCGTCCCAGTAGCGGGCGCCGTCGATGGTGTGGAACCGGAAGCCGCACTCGGCGGCCTGCGCCTGCCAGTCGCCGCGTTCGACGATTGCGACGCGTCGCACCTCAGCCGCCGGTGCTGCGACCGTTGGCCGAGCGGCCGAAGCCACCGCGGTTCGCGGTGACCGCGCGGTCCGGCGTCGCCGACACCGGCGCCATGCCGGCGCGACCGGCGCCCGGCGCGCCGTTGGGACGCAGCCAACCCTGGCGGTTGTCGCGGAACGCCGGCGAGGCTTGCGGCGACTGCTGGGCCAGACCCGCGCGGTTGCCGCCCATCATCTGCGACAGGAAGAACCCGGCCATCAGCGGGCCGATGAACGAGTGGCCGGTCGAGGTCTTCTGCTCGACGCACTGCTCGGCCGGGAACTCGGCCTCGCAGGCGGCGCGGCTGCTGTACTGCGGCGCGGTGTCGGCGGCCTGCAGCTTGGCCTGTTCGAACGCGATGCGGCAGGTCGCGGTATCGCCGACCGCCTGCGCGCAGCTTTCGACCGAGGTGTAGAGGCCGTCCTGCACCTCGACCGGCGCGGTGCGCTGGCAGGCGCTGAACAGCAAGGGCGCGGTGCCCATCAACAGCAGGGCCGTCGTCTTCGAACGCTTGATGCGCCGCGTGCCAGTGGCATCCGTCATGTCCTGCTCCGTGTCGTGCGTGGGTCCGGGCCGACATGATGCCCGCCGCCGGGCGTGCGGCAAAGCGCGACGCCTACACTGGCGTTCAGCCCCGCCGCCCGGAATGCCGATGCGCCTCGCCCTGCTGTTGCCGCTGCTGCTCGCCACCATGTCCGCCGCCGCGCAATCGCCGGCCGAGCGCGAACGCGACGCCCACGCACGCGCGATCGCCGCCGGCTACAAGGCGCTGACGCTGTGCAGCGTGCAGTTCAATGCCGGGCGCACGCCGGCGCAGGCGCAGGCACTGGAACTCGTCGGCATCTATCCCGACTACGCGGCCGACGTGCAGGCGCTGGACGCGGTGGTCGACGCCGACGCACGGACGGTGTCGGTCGCGTTCGATGACGCGTTGCCGCCGCGCATCGCCGCGTGGCGCCCGAACCTCGGCTGCGCGCAGCTGCCGATCGGTGCGGGCGTCGATGCGATCGCCGCGCTGCCGCGCTTCGATACCGCGACGCCGGAGCTCGACGACCAGCCCTGGCCGCTCGGCGAACGCGACGCGACCGCGGCGCCGCGCGGCGATGCGGCCGCGCTCGAAGCCGCCGTCGCCGCCGCGTTCGACACGCCGCGTTACGGCGAAGGCCATGCAACGACCGGCGTGCTCGTGCTGCAGGACGGGCGCATCGTCGCCGAGCGCTATCGCGAAGGCTTCGGTCCGCACGTGTCGCAGCGCACCTGGTCGGTGGCAAAGAGCCTGGCCGGCGCGCTGGTCGGCGTGGCCCGGGCGGCCGGCGAACTCGATCCCTCGAAGCCGGCGCCGGTGCCCGAATGGCAGGCGAGCGGCGATCCGCGCGGCGCGATCACCGTCGACCAGCTGCTGCGCATGTCCAGCGGCCTGCACAGCGACACCGCCGGCAACCGCACCGATGCGCTGTATTTCGGCGGCGCCACCGTGGCCGAGTCCGCGACCGGCTGGCCGCTGGCGCATCCACCGGGCGCCCACTTCCGCTACGCCAACAACGACAGCGTGCTGGCCGTTCATGCACTGCGCGCGGCGACCGGCGACGAGGCCCGCGCGCTGTCGCGGCCCTATACCGACCTGTTCTGGCCGCTGGGCATGACCCGCACCGTGGCCGAGACCGACTGGCGCGGCGGCTTCGTGCTGTCGAGCCAGGTCTGGTCGACCGCGCGCGACCTCGCCCGTTTCGGCCTGCTGCTGCAGCACGACGGCGTGTTCGAAGGCCGGAGCCTGCTGCCCGACGGCTGGGTGCGCGCGGCGACCACGCCGTCCGGCCCGCAGCCCGAGGGCGATCTCGGCTACGGGGCCACGCTGTGGCTGATGCAGCGTGCGCCCGGCGTGCCGGCCGACACCTTCGCCGCGATGGGCAACCGCGGGCAGTACGTGATCGTCGTGCCTTCGCGCGGCGTGGTGCTGGTACGCCGGGGCGAGGACGCGACCGGCAGGCGCTTCGATCCGGTCGCGTTCGCGGCGGCGGTGTTGGCCGGCCTCGACGGCGACGCGCCGCCGCGCTGAATCGCAGCTGGCACGCGGTGGCGCCGGGCGCCGCGTTTCACCGGGATCAGACAGGCGCGTCCCTAGCGTTGCGTGGGCAGCGCACCCTTCCACACGCCTTCTCGGCGCTGGTGCGTTGTCGGACCCGCCATGACCAACGACCTGCACGACAGCGCCATTCCTTCAGAACACCACGCGCCCGCCGATGCGGCCGCGGAGGGCCAGGACGCGCTCGAAGCCCGCTTCAAGGCCGGTCTCGCCCAGGCGCCCTACTACTCGGCCGGCCGCCACTGGAACGACTACGCGCCGGCGTATCGCTTCGGTCGCGCCAGTCGCCAGCGCCATCCCGGCAGCCGCTTCGACGAGGTCGAACCGCAGCTGGAGCAGGCGTGGGACGGGGCGCGCGACCAGTCGCGACTCGGCTGGATCGAAGCCCGCGGCGCGGTCGAGGATGCGTGGTCGCTCGCGTCCGACGACGACATCGACGCAGGTCTCGATTCGCCCGTCCCCAAGGTCGGCTGAGCGGCGCGCCGCCGATCCGGTGAATACGACGCGGTACCATGGCGCTCTTTGCCGCGGTGCCTGCCCATGACCCGTTCTTCTGATTCCGACGCCCGCCACGGCGTCAGCCGCGACGACGCCGAATCGGCGGTCCGCACCCTGCTGCGCTGGGCCGGCGAGGACCCCACGCGCGAAGGCCTGCTCGACACGCCGCGCCGCGTCGCGGACGCCTACACCGAATGGTTCAGCGGCTATGCGACCGATGCCGATGCCTACCTCGCGCGGACGTTCGAGGAAGTGGCCGGCTACGACGAGATGATCGTGCTGCGCGACATCGAATACGAAAGCCATTGCGAGCACCACATGGCGCCGATCATCGGCAAGGTCCACGTGGGCTACCTGCCGGCCGGCAAGGTCGTGGGCATCAGCAAGCTCGCGCGCGTGGTCGAGGCCTATGCCAAGCGTTTCCAGGTGCAGGAGAAGATGACCGCGCAGATCGCCGGCTGCATCCAGCGCGCGCTGGCGCCGCTGGGCGTGGGCGTGGTGGTCGAAGGCGCGCACGAGTGCATGACCACCCGCGGCGTGCACAAGCGCGGCGTGAGCATGATCACCTCGACGATGCTCGGCAGCTTCCGCGAGGACGCGCGCACCCGCGCCGAATTCCTGCAGTTCATCGAAGTCGGCGGCACGCGCCGCTGAGACGCCGCGCCGGCTCAGCCGGCGAAGGTGTCCCAGCCCATCTTCGCGATCAGCACGACCACGAGCGTCACGAACAGTTTGCGGATCACCGGCGTGCCGCCGCGCAGCGCGAGCCGGGTGCCGGCGAACGCACCGGCGATGTTGGCCGCCGCCATCGGCACCGCGAACGCCAGCAGCACATGGCCGGACGGGACGAAGAACGACAGCGCGGCGAGGTTGGTCGCGATGTTGACGATCTTCGATACCGCGGTGGCGCGCAGGAAGTCGAGCCCGAAGAAGCGGATGAACAGGAAGATCAGGAAGCTGCCGGTGCCGGGGCCGAACAGGCCGTCGTAGAAGCCGATCGCCGCGCCCATCGCCAGCGCGAAGCCGAGTTCACGGCGCCCGATCACGCGTGGCCGGTGCAGCGCGCCGAAATCCTTCTTCAGCAGCGTGTAGGCCAGCATGGCGACCAGCAGCACCAGGATCAGCGGCCGCACCGCATCGCGTGGCAGCAGGCTCACCGCGGTGGCGCCGACGAACGCGAACACGAACGCCGTGGCGGCCGCGAACAGCACCGGCGCCCACGGGAAACGCACGTTGCGCGCGTAGCGCCAGCCGGCGGCGGCGGTCCCGAACACCGAACTGAACTTGTTGGTGCCCAGCAGCGCCGCGGGCGCGTGCTGCGGCAGCGCGGTGAACAGCCCCGGCAGCTGCACCAGCCCGCCACCGCCGACCGCGGCATCGACCAGCCCGGCCATGAAGGCGACGCAGACCAGCCAGATCAGTTCGGGAAACAGCGCGTCCACGCGAGCGGGCCGATATCGGGGGGCGGCAAGCATACGGCGTGGTCGGCGATTGCTGCTCCCTGAAGTCTTCCCCCGTGTACGGGGGAGGGTTGGGTGGGGCGAACCGTCAGCGGTGGGAACGGCCGGGTTCGTGCGACGGCCCTCGTCGCGCTGGATCAGCTTGAAGCGATCGGAGCGTTTGCCCCCTCCCAACCCTCCCCCGCCTCGCGGGGGAGGGCTTCGATCACCTGGGCGTCGTCCATGGTGGGAGCACACGGCAGGCCCTGACCTCAGGGTCGGCCCACCCCGCTCGCGTACAATGTCGGACCGTTTGTCCGCGATCGAAATTCCGTGAAATCCCAGCTCCGCGCCCTGATCGAACCCCTGGTCGAGCAGGCCATCGCCGCCCTGCGCGACGCCGGCACATTGCCTGCCGACTTCGCCACGCCCGCCTTCGTCGTCGAACGCCCGAAGGACCGCAGCCACGGCGACGCGTCGACCAATGCCGCGATGCTGCTGGCCAAGCCCGCGAAGTCGAATCCGCGCGCGATCGCGCAGGCGCTGGTCGATGCACTGCCGGTCAACGATTCGATCGCGTCGGTCGAGATCGCCGGCCCGGGCTTTCTCAACTTCCGCCTGACCGCGTCGGCGTGGCGCGACCAGCTGGTCGCCGTGCACGCGCAGGGCGATGCCTTCGGCCGCAACGACAGCGGCGCGTCGCGGACCGCGGGCGTCGAGTACGTGTCGGCGAACCCGACCGGTCCGCTGCACGTCGGCCACGGCCGCGCGGCGGTGATCGGCGACTGCATCGCGCGCGTGCTCGATGCCAACGGCTGGAACGTCAAGCGCGAGTTCTACTACAACGACGCCGGCGTGCAGATCGAGAACCTCGCCCGTTCGACCCGGGCGCGCGCCAGGGGCCTGAAGCCCGGCGACGCCGAGTGGCCGGCCGACGCCTACAACGGCGACTACATCGGAGACGTCGCACGCGCGTATCTCGAGGGCGCGACCGTCGAGGTCGACGGCCAGGTCGTGACCGGCGGCCATGGCGCCGACGATCTCGACGCGATCCGCCGTTTCGCCGTCGCGTCGCTGCGCCGCGAACAGAACGAGGACCTCGCCGCGTTCGGCGTCGGCTTCGACGTGTATTTCCTCGAATCGTCGCTGTACGCCGACGGCAAGGTGGAGGAGACCGTGCGCGAACTCGTCGCCCACGGCCACACCTACGAGGAGGGCGGTGCGCTGTGGCTGCGCAGCACCGACTACGGCGACGACAAGGACCGCGTGATGCGCAAGTCCGACGGCACCTATACCTATTTCGTGCCGGACGTGGCCTATCACCTGAGCAAATGGCAGCGCGGCTACACGCGCGCGATCACCGAACTCGGTGCCGACCACCACGGCTCGCTGGCGCGCGTGCGCGCCGGCCTGCAGGCATTGGATGCCGGCATTCCGCAGGGCTGGCCCGAATACGTGCTGCACCAGATGGTCACGGTGATGCGCGGCGGCGAGGAAGTGAAGCTGTCCAAGCGCGCCGGCAGCTATCTGACGCTGCGCGATCTCATCGACGAGGCCGGCCGCGATGCGACGCGCTGGTTCCTGGTCGCGCGCAAGCCGGACTCGCAACTGGTGTTCGACATCGACCTGGCGCGCAGCCAGTCGCTCGACAACCCGGTCTACTATGTGCAGCTCTCGCATGCGCGCATCTGCGGCCTGCTGCGCAAGCTCGGCGACGCAGGTCTGGCGTTCGACCTGCAGAACGGCCTGGCGCAGTCGCCGGACCTGGCGGATGTCGCGTTGCGCGACGTGCTGATCGACCTGTCGCGCTGGCCGGAGATCGTCGCGGCGGCGGGCGCGCAGCTTGAACCGCACCTGATCGCGACCTATCTGCTGGAACTGGCACAGGCGTTCCAGACGTACTACAACGATCACCAGTTCCTGGTCGACGACGCCGACGTGCGCGATGCACGCCTGGCGCTGGCCACTGCAGTGCGACAGGTATTGCGCAACGGTCTGACGCTGCTCGGCGTGCAGGCCCCGGAGGCGATGTGATGGCGGCAAGACGCGGCAAATCCCAGGCGAGGCGCAATGGCGGCAGTTCCGGCGGCCTGCCGGGCTGGGCGTGGATGATCATCGGTGTGGTACTGGCGCTGGGCATCGTCTTGGCGGTGCCGCGCCTGCTCAAGCCCGATGCCGAGGACGGCTTCTTCCGTCCGCGCCCCAACCCCGACGCGCAGCCGGCGGCGAGCACCGCGGACGACCAGGCCGAGCTGCCGACGCCGGCCGGCCAGCGGCCGCGGCCCGCAGGCCAGCAGCCGACGTCGACCGACTACGATTTCTACACGATGCTGCCCGAGCAGGAAGTCCCGATGACGGACGCCGAGCTCGCCGCCAGCACGCGCGCCGAGGCCGAGCGCCAGCGCCGCGCCGAGGCCCAGCAGCAGGTATTGCAGGCGCAGCATCCCGATGCGGCCGACCTGGCCGGCGGCGCGGCGGTCACCGGTCCGCAACCGCTGCCCGAAGCACGTCCGGCCCCCGCACAGCAGGCGACGGTCACGCCGGCCGCCCCTGCCGGCGCCGCGCCGGCTGCCGCTGCTGGCGATGCCCGCTACATCCTGCAGGCCGGCTCGTTCAGCGCGTCCGGCGATGCCGAAGCCCTGAAGGCCCGCATCGCCCTGCTCGGCCTGACCGCGCGCGTGGAATCGGCCGAGGCCGCCGGCCGCACCGTCTACCGCGTCCGCATGGGGCCCTACGGCACCGCGACGGATCTGGCGGAAGCCAAGCAGAAGCTCGGCAATGGCGGTTTGCCGGCGCTGGCGATCAAGGCGCAGTAAGCATTGAACCCTCCGCCGATGGCGGAGTGAGCACCTCTCCCTTTGGGAGAGGTCGACGCGCAAAGCGCGTCGGGTGAGGGCTGGGACTTACCTGGCGTCGTGACGCCGTCCGTCGCATGGCGATTGGGGCGCCTGTCCCCACACGGTCGCGAGCGTCCTTCCCTCACCCCAACCCCTCTCCCAAAGGGAGAGGGGCTGAAGCAGAGCAGTCTGCATCCCAGGAACGGCGCCCAATCCTGAAGCCCCCATTCCGTGCCCCCCGTCCCATCCCGATCGCAGCCCACGCGATCCGCCTGCGGACAATGGAGGCTCAAGGGAGGAAGGGCGCCATGACCATCGAAGCGGCACTGATCAAACCCGTCGTCGACGTGCTGCTGGCGCTGTTCCAGCAGGGCAGCGACCTGAAGCTGAAGCACAACGCGCAGGCCTCGGTGCGCGAGGCGATCCGCGAGCTGCTGCAGGCCAATCCGGACGAGAACCGGGCGGCGGCGCGCATCGCGATCGCGCGCGCGGCGGGCATCCTGTCCGAGGACGTGGTGCTGGCCGAGGACATGCTGCAGAAGCACCGGGCAACGAAGGCGCGGACGCGCGGCAAGTCGACGACCGGCCGGCGGCGGGTGCCGAGTGAACCTGCGGACGCCGAGGCGCCGACGCGCAAACCGCCGGCGAAACCCGCGTCCGGCACTCCGACATCACATTGAGCCTGCAAGGCTCGACGTTCCATTCCCCGGAACCTGCCCATGGCCGGCGTCCTCGTATTCGCGGCGATGAGTGTGTTGTGGTGCCTGAGCGAGCTGTGGATCGGCTTGCGGCATCGTGCGTCTGATCGCAGTCGCGATGCCGGCACGCTGGCGCGGCTGGTGCTGGTGATCGGCGGCTGCGTGACCGTGGCGATGCTCGTGTCGATCTGGCCGCCGGGACGCTTCCCGCCGGCCTGGCAACCCACGCTGCTGTGGAGCGGTTGCACGCTGATGCTCGCCGGCATGCTGTTCCGCTGGTGGGCGATCCGCGTGCTCGCCGGCCACTTCACCGTCGACGTCGCGATCGCCGCCGATCACCAGCTGATCCGCCGCGGTCCGTACCGGCAGCTGCGCCATCCGTCGTACACGGGTCTGCTGGTGACCTTCGTCGGCTTCCTGTGCGTGCTCGGCAGCTGGCTGGCGCCGCTGGTCGTCGCCGCGCCGTTGTGGTTCGCGCTGCGCGGGCGCATCCGCATCGAGGAAGCCGCGCTGTCGGCGGCGTTCCCGGTCGACTATCCCGAATACGCACGCACGACGCGTCGCCTGCTGCCCGGCATCTGGTGACGGGCCGGCGCGGGAACGCCACCGGGTAAGCTGTACCGCCCCGCACGTTGCCGACCTCGCATGACCACCTCGCCCCCGACCGCCCTCAGCGACACCGAACTCGACCGGCTGGACGTGCTGCTCGACCGCTGCACCGATCCCGAAACCGGCCTCGGCAATCTGGAAATGCTCGACGGCTTCCTGTCCGCGCTCGCGGTCGGCCCGGTCGATGTCGAACTGGCGACGGTGTTCCCGGCGATCTGGGGCACCGGCGAAGTGCCGCGCCGCGACGAACGCCAGACCCGCGAGGCCGAGGCGCTGATCGCGCGGCTGGCCGCCGAGGTCGAACAGCGCATCCGCCACGATCCCTCGGAGGCGGGCGATCGCGAAGCTCTGATGCCGCTGCTGGGTCTGCCGCCCGAATCCGAAGGCGACGAAGCCGCGAAGGCCGATGGCGCCGATGCGCTCGACGGCATCCCCGAGGACTTCCCGTTCGCCGCGGCCTGGGCCGCGGGCTTCCTGCGCGGCGCCGCGCAGTTCGAAGAGGAATGGGCGAAGTGGATGGAAGACCACGAGGCGATCGACAACGATCTGGGCGTGATCACGCGCCTGGCGATCGTCGATCCCTCGCAGCTCGAAGACGCCGAGATGAAAGCCGAGGACATGCTGACCCTCGACGAGCGCTTCGATCTCACGTACGACCTGCCCGACATGCTCTACGACATGTACCTGCAGCGTCTGCACGACCGCCGCCCGGCGCCCGCCAAACGCGCCGACGTGCCCGGCCGCAACGATCCCTGCAGCTGCGGCAGTGGCAAGAAGTACAAGAAGTGCTGCGCGGACCAGGCGTCCGAGTAAGCCTTACGCCGGCGCGGACGACACGCGCCGGTCTCGCGTCATCCCGCATCGATCGCGCGCCGCCTGCCGGCGCGCACCGCTATCCGGAGACCCTGCAATGACCCGCACCATCCTCATCACCGGCGGCACCTCCGGTTTCGGCGCTGCTGCAGTCGCACGCTTTCTCGCCGGCGGCTGGCGCGTCATCGCGACCGGCCGCCGCGCCGAACGGCTGCAGGCGCTGGTCGATGCGCACGGCAGCGAGCGCCTGCACACCGCGGCGTTCGACATCCGCGACGAGGCCGCGATGCGCGCCGCGCTCGATGCGCTGCCTGCGGAATTCCGCGACATCGATGCGCTGGTCAACAACGCCGGCCTTGCGCTCGGCACCGCGCCGGCGCAGCGCGCCGACCTCGCGCAGTGGCGGCAGATGATCGACACCAACGTCACCGCGCTGGTCACGCTGACCCATGCGCTGCTGCCGACGCTGATCGAACGCCGCGGCGCGATCCTCAACGTCAGTTCGATCGCCGGCAGCTATCCGTATCCCGGCGGCAACACCTACGGCGGCACCAAGGCCTTCGTCACCCAGTTCTCGCTGGGCCTGCGCAGCGATCTGCACGGCACCGGCGTGCGCGTGACCTCGATCGAACCGGGCCTGGCCGAAACCGAGTTCACTCTCGTGCGGACCCGCGGCGACCAGGGCGCGTCGGACGCGCTCTACGCCGGCACGCAGCCGATCGTCGCCGACGACATCGCCGAAACGCTGTGGTGGGTCGCCAACCTGCCACCGCACCTCAACATCAACCGGCTCGAAGTGATGCCGGTCAGCCAGTCGTTCGCGGGGTTCCAGATCCATCGCGAGGCCTGAAGCAGCGCCCACGCAGCCTCGCTACACGCCCGATGCGCATGTACGCGCGTCCTACCCGACAAGGAGTCGTCATGGTCCCGAACATCTGCACCGCTGCCCTGCTCGTCCCGCTGCTGGTCTTCTCGACCGCGTCGGCCAACCCGGAGGTGGACCGCATGTTCGCCGAGCAGGACGCCAATCGTGATGGCGTGATCGACCAGGCCGAAGCGCGTGCGGAGGCGGCGCGGGAGTTCCGCATACTCGACACGAACCGGGACGACGTCCTGAAGATCGCCGAGCTCGATCCGCAGATCGCCAAGGGCAGCCCGGGTGGCGTCGGGTTTCCGCCCGACGTCCACGTCGCGCTGCGCCAGGCCACGATGCAGCGCTGGGATTCCAACGGCGACGGCCACATCACGCTGGCCGAACTTCAGCAGGCATTCGCCAGTGCGTTGCGCATGGCGGATCACGATGGCGACGGACAGGTCACGCGGGAGGAACTGATCCGCCTGCACCAGGGCGTCGTCGCGCCGACGCGCTGAATCCGGTGCGGACGACACATCGTCCGCACCTGGGCGGGGCGCGCGCGTCGCGTCCGCCTACTGCAGCGGCGCCCACGCGAACGTGCCGTCGCGGCGCACGATGTGGCCGAGACCCGGGTACGGGAAGTGCGGCGAGGCCACGGTGGCGCCGCTGTCGGCCGCGCGCGCCAGCAGGGCGGCGCGGCTGGTTTCCGCGGCCGGGGCATCGCCGTCGAACGCGATCGTCCACTGCGGCCGCTGCACCGACACCGCGAAGTGGTGCGCGCCGTCGCCGATGTAGAGCAGGCGCGCGTCGCCGTCGACGATCTCGTAGGCACTGTGGCCCTGCGTGTGCCCTTCGACCGCGACCGAAGTCACGCCCGGCACGACTTCGGCGCCGGGCGCGAACGCGTCGACGCGCGGCGCGATGGCCGCCGCCAGCGCGGCATTCGCGGAGTCGGCCTGCAGCGCCTGCCATTCCGGCGCCGACAGGTGCACGGTCGCGTTCGCGAACACGGCCTGGCCGGCGCCGTCGGTCAGCCCGCCGACGTGGTCGGGATGCGCGTGGCTGATGAAGATGTCGGTGACCTGCGCCGGCTCGACGCCCGCCGCGCGCAGCGACGCGGGCAGGCGGCCGGCATCGGCGAAGTCGGCATCGCCGGCGCCGGTATCGAACAGCAGCACGCGATCGCCGCTGCGCACCAGCAGCGCCTGCACGCTCAGGTGCACGGTATCGGTCGGCGCGCCGGCCTTGGCCAGCAGTGCATCGAGTTCGGCTTTCGGCGCGCCGACGCCGAGCGTCTTGCCGTCGTTGGGAAAGCGGATGTCGCCGTCGCGCAGCACCACGGCCTCGAGGCTGCCGATGTTGAAGCGATGCACGTCGGCGCTGTCGGTCGCGCCTGCGTCGGTGGCGACATCCAGCGGCGGCGGCGGTGCATCGACGGTCGCCGGCGGCGGCGCAGGTTCGGCGCAGGCCACGAGCACGGCGGCGAGCGCGAGGGTCAGGACGGCACGGGAGGGGTCGAAACGGCGCATGGCGGATCTCCTGTCGACGTGGAACGCGGCATCCCGCGATTAGCGCCGCAGCATAGACCCAAGCCCGATGCCGATTGCCGTCACCTGCGGTCTGCTGCATGTCGCGCTTGATCATCCGGATGTGTCCGAAGGCGGTGCATGCGGGAAATTCCGATGCGACGACGCGGACCTGCGCGGGCGTCCGCATTGCTAACGTGTTCGCCACCCCCACGGCAGGACGCCATGCACATGAAAAGAGGATGCTTCGTCGCCGCGCTCGCGCCGCTGTTGCTGCTCGGCGCAACGTCGGCCCAAGCCAACCCGGGCGGGGCCGCCCATGTTGAATTCATGTTCCGCGATGCCGACGCGAACCGCGATGGCGTGATCACGCAGGCCGAAGTCCGTACGGCATCGACACGTCATTTCCGCAAAGACGATCTCGACAACGACGGGATGCTCAGCCGGGATGAAGTCAGGCAACAGCAACTGCGCCATGGTGCCGACCAGCTCACGCCTGCGCTGCAGGCCGTGGTCACCAACAACGCCTTCGTCATCTACGACGTCGACGGAGACGGCCGCATCACGCTGGAGAACTACCTGCAGTCGCAGGTGAACATGCTGCTGCAGGCCGACTTCGACAAGGACGGCCAGGTGACGCTGAAGGAAGCGCGCCAGCTGCACGGCGTGGACGCGCGCTGACCGTCCGGCGCGTCACTCCAGCGGCGTATCGTCCAGATACGTGTAGCCGGTGAGTCCGGCTTCCAGCGCATCCTTGAGCCGCTGCGATTCGTCGGCGGCCAGCGAGGCGTCGTCGACCAGCGCGGTGTAGCGCGCGCGCAGGTCGTCGAGCGCGTAGCCGACGTAGTCGAGCATCACGTCGGTGGTGTCGCCGCGGCGCTGCTGCACGACCGCGATGCCGTCGCCCTCGATCTTCACTTCCACCGCGTCGGTGTCGCCGAACAGGTTGTGGATGTCGCCGAGGATCTCCTGGTAGGCACCGACCATGAAGAAGCCGAGCCGGTACTGCTCGCCCTTGCGCAGCGCGTGCAGCGGCAGCGAGCTGTCGAGATCCTCGTTCTCGACGTAGATGTCGATCTTGCCGTCGGAGTCGCAGGTCAGATCGGCGATCACGCCACGGCGCTCGGGCACCTCGTCGAGGCGTTCGATCGGCACGATCGGGAACACCTGGTCGATCGCCCACACGTCCGGCATCGATTCGAACACGCTGAAATTGACGAAGTACTTGTCGACCAGCCGCTCGTTGAGTTCGTCGAGCAGCGGTCGGTGGCTCTTCTCGTCGTAGGTCAGCCGCGCGCGCACCGCATGCGCGATTGCATAGAACAGATCGTCGATGCGCGCGCGATGGGTGAGGTCCAGCTGGCCGAGCGCGTACAGCGCCAAGCCTTCGGCGTGCTGGTGCTGCGCTTCGTGGAACAGTTCGACGGCGGGGCGAGAAGTCAGTTCGGCATGCAGCTCGCGCAGGTTCGCGACCACCGCCGGCTCGTCGTCGTGCACGTCGGGCACGCGGCCTTCGGGCGCGCGCTCGACTTCCGACACGTTGGCCACCAGCACCGCATGGTGCGCGGTCATCGCGCGGCCGCATTCGGTGACGATGCGCGGCGGGGTGAGCCCGTGTTCGGCGCAGGCCTGCGCCAGCGGCTGCACGATCGAGCCGGCGTACTGGCGGATGCCGTAGTTCACCGAGTTGTAGCTGCGCGAACGCGTGCCTTCGTAGTCGACGCCGAGCCCGCCGCCGACGTCGACGTGGGTGATCGTCGCGCCGAGCTTGGTCAGTTCGACGAAGTATCGCACCGCCTCGCGCATGCCGTTGGCGATGTCGCGGACGTTGGAGATCTGCGAACCCATGTGGAAATGCAGCAGCTGCAGGCAGTCGGCCATGCCGGCGTCGCGCAGCTTCTTCCACAGGTCCAGCAGCTGGCGCGGATCGAGGCCGAACTTGGCCTTGTCGCCGCCGCTGTTCTGCCACTTGCCGGCGCCGAGCGAGGCCAGCCGCATGCGCACGCCGAGGCCCGGCTTGACGCCGAGCGCCGCGGCTTCCTCCATCACCAGGGCGAGTTCGGATGGCTTCTCGACGACGATGAAGGTCTCGAGGCCGAGCTTGCGGCCGATCAGCGCGAGGCGGATGTATTCGCGGTCCTTGTAGCCGTTGCAGACCACGAGGCCGTTTGGGCGCGACAGTGCCAGCACCGCCATCAGTTCCGGCTTGCTGCCCGCTTCCAGGCCGAAGCCGTCGCCGTGGTGCGAGGCCAGTGTGCCCGCGACGCCGCGGTGCTGGTTGACCTTGATCGGATAGACCGCGGTGTAGCCGCCCGGATAGTCCCACTCGGCCTGGGCCTGCGCGAACGCGTTCTGCAGCCGCGCGAGGCGGTCGCCGAGGATGTCGGGGAAACGGACCAGCATCGGCAGCTGCGCGCCGTTCGCACGCGCGGCGTCGACCGCCTCGGGCAGCGCGATCGACGGGCCCTGCCTGCCGCGCGGCGAGACGACGATGCGGCCGGCGTCGTCGACGTCGAAATACCCCTCGCTCCAGTGCGGGATCGAGTAGGTCTTGCGGGCGAGGTCGGTGGACCAGGCGGTCATCGGCGGCATTCCGGTCGGGCGTGAAGGCCGCATAGTCTAGGGGCTGCGGCCCGAACCTGCGGTGACACCGGCGGCTTCAGGCCTCGCCGTGGCGATAGCTGGGCGCGCCCGCGCAGCTGCGGACACGCCGCGCCACGCGTCGCTGGTTGGGCGCGGTGAAGGCGACCCAGCTCCCCGGCAGTTCGAGGGCGTCGACCACGCGCTGCAGCGCCGCGTCCTCGCCGAACACCAGCCCGCGCCACTTCACCAGTACCAGGAAGTGCGGCGGCCCGGCCGGGTCGCCGTCGATGCGCTTGCGCACGATCCACGCGCGGCCCACCTTGCCGGTGGCCGCCAGCGAGGCACGGGCCGCGTCCAGCGCGGCGGCGTCCAGGCCGTGCGGCGACAGCGTGTCGTGCACGGACAGCGCATTGCGCGCTTGCGCTGCATCGCGGCGCCGCCGATCGAGCGCCTGCTGGTCGCCGACCACGCCGTCGAACGCGTCGAGTTCGTCGTGCCGGTGATGGAAACCGGCCAGCACCTCGTTGACCGCGTCGCCGGCGTCGGGATCGAGCATGCGCGCGCGGTGCAGCAGGTCGATGCCGGCGCGGTTGTCGCGCGCGAGCAGCAGCACGCCGAGTCGGTAATGCGCGAACGCATCGTCGGGCGCCCTGCGCACCGCGTCGCGGTACAGCGGCACCGCATCCACATGGGGATGCAGGCGCTCGACCAGGGCGGCGTGTTCGACCACTTCGCTCGGCGTGCGATCGAGCTGGCCTTCCAGTTCGCCGAGGCGATCACAGTCGGCGGCGTGGGCGCGATGCCGCTCGCGCCACCCGTCCTCGACCCGCAGCCGCCAGTCGTCGCTGAAATCCGCCTCCAGCGCCGGCAACAGGTCGCCGAGCAGGGCCTCCGCCGCACTCCGCGCCGGCGGCGGCGCATCGCCCGCGACCACGCCGAGCGCCTGCAGGCGCTGCGCCAGCGATGGATGCGTGTCGTGCACGTCGGCGCGTGCGGTCAGGCGATCGGCGACGCGCGCCGCGTCTTCGGCGTGGCGGCTGCGCAGCGCCGCCGCCATGTCACGCTGCAGGCCGCGCGGCGGCTGCGCATCGCGCCGGTTGGCCTCGATCACCGCCGGCCAGAACTCGTGCTCGAGCCGCGCGGCGCCGATGTTGACCCGGACCAGCGCGCTGCCGGCGACGTCGGCGCCGGTCAGCCGCGCCGCCATCGCGTCGGCCTGGTATTCGTTCTGCCGCGCGAGCACGAAGCTGTAGGCGTCGAAGTACGGCGCGTACCAGCGGAAGAACCGCTCGAACGCGCCGCTGGCCCAGGCACCGCGCCCGGCCAGGCCGTCGAGCACGCGGTACCAGCTCACCCGCACGCGGTGGATCCAGCCGGAAAAGCGTCCGTGGCCGCCGCCGAAGTGGCCGAACTCGTGCGCCACCACCGACGCGAACTGGCGCCGGTCGAGCAGCTGCATCAGCGGCAGGCCGAGCACCAGATAGTGCCGGTGGCCCAGCAGTCCGAGCGCGCGCGGCACGCTGGCGGCCGCCGCATTGAGCTCGTCGTCGATCAGGATGCCCGACAGCCGGGGCGCCTTCGCCGCGCGCCGCAGGCGCTCGACCTCGGCGACCAGCGCCGGGGCCTCGCCCGGCGCCAGCAGGCGACCGGCCGGCGGTTCGAAGCGCACCCACAGCGCGCGCAGCACCACCCAGCCGAAGGCGATCGGGATCCACACGACCTTCGCCAGTTTCGCCAGCAGCACCGGGCTGATCGCGAGCAACACGAAGACCAGGCCGACCGACAGTCCGAGCGCGAGCAGCACCGCGCCGCCGAGTACGCCGAATCCGAGTGCGGCCAGCAGCGCCAGCCGCACGCGGTAGGCGGTGGGCGCGCGCTGCGCGAAGGTTTCCAGTCGCGCGACGCGCGCGCGGCGATCCGCTTCCGACATCATCCCTGCCATCCCCCTGTCGCGCCCCCCGGCGCGTCCCCACCGCCAATCCTATGGCGCCGGCCGTCGCCGGAAAGCCGCCGCACCCCGTGCGCAACGGGACCGCGCCATGGCCGCCACGGGGCCTCGGCTACAATGCGCGCCCCGCAATCGCCCGGAATCCCCGCATGGCCGCCCCGAACTGGCTCTACGAAAACTTCGAAACCGCCGGCTCGGCGATCGGCTTCCGCGTCAACGCCAAGCTCGACGAGGTGCAGTCGCCGTTCCAGAAGATCGAGATCTTCGAGAGCACCGACTGGGGCAATGTGATGCTGATCGACGGCGCGATGATGGTGACCACGCGCGACAACTTCCTCTACCACGAGATGATGTCGCACCCGGCGCTGTTCACCCATGCCGCGCCGAAGACCGTCGTGATCATCGGCGGCGGCGACTGCGGCACGCTGCGTGAAGTGCTGCGCCACCCGGGCGTCGAGAAGGCCGTGCAGTGCGACATCGACGAGCAGGTCACGCGCATGGCGGAGAAGTACTTCCCCGAACTGTGCGAGTCGAATGGCGACCCGCGCGCCGAAATCCTGTTCGACGACGGCATCGCCTACATGGCGAACTGCGCGCCCGGCAGCGTCGACATTGTGATCGTCGATTCGACCGATCCGGTCGGACCGGCCGAAGGCCTGTTCAACAAGGCGTTCTTCGAAAGCTGCCACCGCGCGCTCAAGGACGACGGCATCCTGGTCCAGCAGTCGGAATCGCCGCTGGTGCTGCTGGAGCTGATCCAGGCCATGCGCGCCGAGATGGGCAAGGCCGGCTTCATCACGTTCCAGACCCTGCCGTTCCCGCAGCCCTGCTATCCGACCGGCTGGTGGAGCTGCACGCTGGCACGCAAGGGCCAGGGCTTCGAGTTCCGCGAGGCCGATGCACGCGCGAAGCCGTTCGAGACGCTGTACTACACCGCCGACATCCACAAGGGCGCGCAGTCGCTGCCGCCGTTCGTGGCGAAGGCGCTGGGCGAGGGCTGAGCGATTCCCGCCGGCAGCATCAGCGCTGTCGGCGCGCTTTCCTGTCGAGTGCCAGCCTGCACAGACGCTCGCACAACTGGGGGAATGCAATCCCCGACGCAGCTGCGGATTGCGGCATCAGGCTGTTGGCGGTCATGCCCGGCAGCGTATTGAGTTCGAGACACCACAACTGCCCGGCGGCGTCGAGCCGGAAATCCGCTCGGCTGTAGTCGCCCAGCTTCAGTGCCTGATGCGCGCGCAACGCCAAGGTTTGCGCCTGGTCCGCGAGCGCCTGCGGAAGGTCCGCCGGAAAGACCTCGCGGACGATCCCTTGATACTTGTCCTCGTAGTCGAACACGCCGTCGGCCGGCAACACGATCTCGCCGACTGCGAGCGCCTGTCCGTCGAGCACGCCGACCGTGATCTCGCGCCCTGCAACGAAGGCCTCGACCATGACCTCGGCATCGTGCGCCTCGGCGCGTTCGATCGCCGATGCCAGCCCGTCTGCCGATCGCACCACCGACAGGCCGACCGTCGATCCCTGCCGGTTCGGCTTCACCACGACGGGAAATCCGAGCCGGGCCTCGACCTCCGCTGCATCGACCGGGCACATCAGCCAATCGGGCGTCGGAATGCCCGCGGCGACCATCAGTCGTTTCGACAAGTCCTTGTCCATCGCCACGGCACTGCCCATGTGGCCGCTGCCGGTGTAAGCGAGGTCCGCCAGATCGAGCAGGCCCTGAATGGTGCCGTCCTCGCCGGTCCCGCCATGCAATGCGAGGAACACGACATCGCAGTCCCCCGGCACCGGCTGTGCGAGGCCGCCTGCCGAGGCGCGCATCAGCGCCAACGCATTTTCAGCAGGTGGTGCGACGCCCACGCCCGGCACCAGCAGTCGCTGCTCGTCGTCGGCCGTCAGCACGCCATGGGCGGTATCCACCACCACGACATGATGTCCGAGGCGCCGCAATGCAGAGACCACCTGTGCACCGCTTGCAATCGAAACGTCGCGCTCGCTGCTGGTACCGCCGCACAACACCGCGACGCGCAACGGCGTCGAAGGCCCGCCTTGCGTCACAGGGCGTCACCATCCAGTTCACCCGTCCGGATCCGCACCGCACGCTCGAGGTCGTAGACGAAGATCTTGCCGTCGCCGATCTTGCCCATGCCCGCCGACTTGAGGATCGCCTCGACGACGTTGTCGACGATGTCGTCGGTGACCACGATCTCCAGCTTCACCTTCGGCAGGAAATCGACGACGTATTCGGCGCCGCGATAGAGCTCGGTGTGGCCCTTCTGCCGGCCGAAACCCTTCACCTCGGTGACGGTGATGCCGTTGACGCCGACGTCGGCGAGCGCTTCGCGCACGTCGTCGAGCTTGAACGGCTTGATGATGGCCATGACCATTTTCATCGCATGGGCCCTTCCTTGTGTGGATTCGGATCAAGGATACGCCACGCTCACGCGGCGCCCCACACGATCGATCCAACCGCGGCTTGCCGCGGCCCCACCCGCATGCTGTAGTGCCGCCCCGCCAGGCGCCGGGATTCCCCTACCGCGCCCCAGGGCCGCCGCCGACGGCATGCATGGCACCGCCGCGCGAGTCTGGCCATGCAACCCAAGGACATAGTGATGATCGATCTGAACACCGTCGACGAACTCGCCCGCCGCCTCAGCGGCCTGGTGCCGCCGGGCCTGCGCGAGAGCCGCGAGGAGATCCAGGAGAACTTCAAGGCGGTGCTGCAGTCGGGTCTGGCCAAGCTGGATCTGGTGACGCGCGAAGAGTTCGAAGTCCAACGCGCGGTGCTGCTGCGCACGCGCGAGAAGCTGGAGGCGCTGGAGGCGCAGGTGCGCCAGATCGAAGCCCAGTCGTCCGCGACGCCTGCGTCGACCGGCAACGCGAGCAACATCGCCCACTAGAGGACACGCCATGGGACTTGCGCTCGTGCACGGACGTGCGCGCGCAGGCATCCGCGCCCCCGAGGTCAAGGTCGAAGTGCATCTCGGCGGCGGCCTGCCGTCGATGTCGATCGTCGGATTGCCGGAAGCCGCGGTACGCGAAGCCAAGGACCGGGTACGCGCCGCGATCCAGTGCGCGCAATACGAATTTCCCGCGCGCCGCATCACCGTCAACCTCGCGCCGGCCGACCTGCCCAAGGGCGGCGGCCGCTTCGACCTGCCGATCGCGCTCGGCATCCTCGCCGCCAGCGGACAGATCCCGGCCGACGCGCTGAGCGACTGGGAGTTCGTCGGCGAACTCGGCCTGACCGGCGAACTGCGCGCGATCGACGGCGCCCTGCCGGCCGCACTCGCCGTCGCCGGCAGCGGACGTTCGCTGCTGGTGCCCGCGGCGAACGGCGCCGAAGCTGCACTGGCATCCGACGTGGCCGTGCACACCGCGCGGACCCTGCTCGAAGTATGCGCGATGCTCGGCGGCCGGAAATCATTGCCGCAGGCGATGCCGCCACCGCAACGCGATGTCGCCACGATCGACCTGCGCGACGTGCGCGGACAGGCGCAGGCGCGCCGCGCGCTGGAGATCGCCGCGGCCGGCGGACACCATCTACTGCTCGTCGGCCCGCCCGGTTGCGGCAAGACCCTGCTCGCCTCGCGCCTGCCCGGCCTGCTGCCGCCGGCGAGCGAAGCCGAGGCTCTAGAGACTGCCGCAGTGCTGTCGGTCAGTGGCCGCGGACTGGATCCCACGGCCTGGCGGACGCGTCCATTCCGCAATCCTCACCACACCGCGAGCGCCGTCGCACTGGTCGGTGGCGGCACGGAACCGCGACCCGGCGAAATCTCCCTGGCGCACAACGGCGTACTGTTTCTCGATGAACTGCCCGAATGGCAGAGACATGCACTGGAAGTGCTGCGCGAGCCGCTGGAATCGGGGGTCGTCACGATCTCACGGGCCGCGCGCCAGAGTGAGTTCCCAGCGCGCTTCCAACTCGTGGCAGCGATGAATCCCTGTCCCTGCGGCTGGGCCGGTGACGTCTCCGGCCGCTGCCGCTGCAGCAGCGACGCGATCTCCCGCTACCGCGCGCGGATATCGGGGCCACTGCTCGACCGGATCGACCTGCACGTCGAGGTGCCGCGCCTGCCGCCGGCCGCGTTGCGGCCGGACGCACCCGACGGCGAGGCCAGCGCCGATGTCGCGGCACGCGTCGCATCCGCGCGGGAACGCCAGCACGCCCGCGCCGGCACGCTCAATGCCCGCCTCGACCAGGGTGCGACCGCGCGCGACTGCCGGCTTTCCACACCGGACCAGGTCCTGCTGGAACGCGCGATCGAAACGCTGCATCTGTCGGCGCGGTCGATGCATCGCATCCTGCGCGTCGCGCGGACGATTGCCGATCTCGACGCGAGCGAGGCGATCGCCTCGTCGCATCTCACCGAGGCGCTGGGATACCGCGGTGCCGCGACTGGGCCATGAGCGTCACAGGCAACCACCCGGACCCATTGTGGCCGTGGAGCAATCCAGTGAGCGTCGGCCCGTATCGCGTTCCACCACGTCACGATCCGCCCGCCGCTGCGCAATGGTCTTGCAGATCGTCTGCGGCCGGTTGGTGCCGGTAGGCCGTTCACGACGGCAGATCATGCGTTCGTCTTCGGCGGAATTGACGATGGCCTGGATCGCTTCGAGATTGTTGAACAGCTCGATCTGCTGATACTCGTTGAGCTCGGTCGTGCGCGATTTGTCCCGGACCAGCGCCAATACGCGGTCCTGCTTACCGAAGAGCTCGCGCTTCCTGTTCTCGGGCAGGTCCTTGTAGATACCCTGACCGGTTTCGACCGCCACCCGGATATCGCGCTGCTGGTCGCGGATGGCCCCTGCATCCAGATTCGGATGGTCGCTTGCCGTTGCAGCAGCAGCCAGGCACAGCAGGCCGCCGGCCAGCATGGTCATGATCCCTTTCATCCCCATTCCACTCCACTGATCCCCATTGATCGTTGGAATGTAGGTCGCCGTGCCGTGGCACGTCCAGTGCCGGCGGGACGATCGGTCACGCCAGCGCTTAACGCGTTTTCAACACCCGCGCCGCGCCGCCGCGCTAGCGTCGCCCGGCACCATTCATCTTCCGGGGAATGCTCATGCGTCAACTCATGCTCGCGACCGGCATCGCCGTCGCGCTGGCCGCCTGTGGCGGTCGCAACGAAAATGCCGATTCCGCCGCGCAGGCACCCGCCGCGGGCGTGCCGACGACGCTGGCCGACGTGGAACTGATCCCGCGCGAGGCGCTGTTCGGCAATCCCGAACGCGCGGGCGTGCAGCTGAGCCCCGACGGCCGGTACCTGAGCTGGATCGCGCCGGTCGACGGCACGATGAACGTCTGGGTTGCACCGGCCGACGATCCAGGCGCCGCGAAGGCGGTCACCCAGGACACTGCGCGCGGCATCCGCAGCTATTTCTGGACCTATCGCCCGGGCACGCTGCTGTACCTGCGCGACACCGGTGGCGACGAGGATTTCCACCTGTTCGCGGTCGATGTCGAAAGCGCCCAGGCGCGCGACCTGACGCCGTTCCCCAAGACCACCGCGCAGGTCGTCGCGGTGAGCCATCGCCAGCCCGACACGTTGCTGGTCGGCATGAACGACCGCGATGCGCAATGGCACGATCTCTACAGGGTCGATCTCGCCAGCGGCGCGCGCACGCTGGTCGAGCAGAACACCGACCAGATCGCCGGCTACATCGCTGATGCGGATTACGCGCTGCGTTTCGCGTCGCGCAGCCGGCCCGACGGCGGCATGGACGTGCTGCGTCGCAATGGCGATGCCTGGGAGGTGCAGGACGACATCCCGTTCGAAGACGTGTTGACCACAGGACCGGCCGGACTGACCGAGGACGGCAGGACGCTGTACATGTCGGATTCGCGCGAGCGCAACACCGCTGCGCTGTATGCGATCGACACCACCAGCGGCGAGAAGACTCTCGTGCACCAGGATCCGCGCGCCGATGTCGGCGGCAGCCTGTCCGATCCGCGCACCGGTGTGCTGCAGGCGGTGTCGGTGAACTACCTGCGCGAGGAGTGGACCGCGCTCGACGATTCGATCCGTGCCGATCTCGCCCAACTCGAGGCGATCGGTCCGGGCGAGATCTCGATCAACAGCCGTACGCTCGACGACAGGCATTGGCTGGTGGCCTACTCGGCCGCCGAATCGCCGGTGGTCTACTACCGCTACGACCGCGGCGAGGCCGGCGCCGACGGCACGCTGAGCCGGCTGTTCTCGGCCCGCCCTGCCCTCGACGGCAAGCCGCTGGTGCCGATGTGGCCGCTGGAACTCGAATCACGCGACGGGCTGACCCTGGTCAGCTATCTCTCCCTGCCCAGGCACGCCGATGCCGACAACGACGGCAAGGCCGATGCGCCGGTGCCGATGGTCCTGCTGGTGCACGGCGGCCCGTGGGCGCGCGACGGTTATGGCTACAGCTCGATGGACCAGTGGCTGGCGAATCGCGGCTACGCGGTGCTGAGCGTGAACTTTCGCGGCTCGACCGGCTTCGGCAAATCCTTCACCAATGCCGGCAACGGCGAATGGGCCGGCAAGATGCACGACGACCTGATCGACGCCGTGCAGTGGGCGGTCGACAGCGGCGTCACCACCGCCGACAAGGTCGCGATCATGGGCGGCAGCTACGGCGGCTACGCCACCCTGGTCGGCCTGACGTTCACGCCCGACACCTTCGCCTGCGGCGTCGACATCGTCGGCCCGGCCAATCTCAACACCCTGCTGGCGACGGTGCCGCCGTACTGGGCGAGCTTCTTCGAGCAGCTGACCCGGCGCATGGGCGACCCGCGCACCGAGGACGGCAAGGCCTGGCTGACCGAACGCTCGCCGCTGAGCCGCGCCGATGCGATCACCAAGCCGCTGCTGATCGGTCAGGGCGCGAACGACCCGCGGGTGAAGCAGGCCGAAAGCGACCAGATCGTCGAGGCGATGACCGCGAAGAACATCCCGGTGACCTACGTGCTGTTCCCCGACGAGGGCCACGGCTTCGCGCGGCCGGAGAACAGCAAGGCCTTCAACGCGGTCGCCGAGGGTTTTCTCGAAACCTGCCTGGGCGGACGTTCGCAGCCGATCGGCGAGGAGTTCAAGGGCTCGAGCATCACCGTGCCGACCGGCGCCGATGGCGTGCCGGGCCTGGCGGATGCGCTGGAGTCGCATACACAGGAGGTCCGGAAGTAGGCCGGAGCGCGCTGCGATGCCGCAATGGACGAGGCCGGGCATTGCCCGGCTCGTCGTATCGCAATGGTCTGAACAGTGGCCGTCGCCCCTGCATGGGGATCCGACGACTCGGACCATGAAGGCAGAGGCACTGGATTCCCGCGTTCGCGGGAATGACGGAGGACAAGTCCTGCGAGCGCCGCACTCGCGTCAGGCGGCCTTGGTCTCGTAGAACTGTTCTTCTTCCGTCGAGCCGGTCAACGCGGTCACGCTCGACGCGCCGCCCTGGATCACCGTGGTCACGTCGTCGAAGTAGCCGGCGCCGACTTCCTGCTGGTGCGAGACGAAGGTGTAGCCCTTGTCGCGCGCGGCGAACTCGCGTTCCTGCACCTGTTCGACGTAATGCTTCATGCCCTCGCCACGCGCGTAGTCGTGGGCGAACTGGAAGCTGTTGAACCAGTTGATGTGGATGCCGGCCAGGGTGATGAACTGGAACTTGTAGCCCAGCGCCGAGAGTTCGTCCTGGAACGAGGCGATCTGGCGGTCGTCGAGGTTCTTCTTCCAGTTGAAACTCGGCGAGCAGTTGTAGGAGAGCAGCTTGCCCGGATGCTTCGCATGCACCGCGTGTGCGAACTCGCGGGCGAAGCCGATGTCGGGCGTGCCGGTCTCGCACCAGACCAGGTCCGCGTACGGCGCGTAGGCCACGCCGCGGCTGATCGCCTGCTCCAGGCCGTTGCGCACCTTGTAGAAGCCCTCGGCCGTGCGCTCGCCGGTGACGAAGGGCGCGTCGTTGGCGTCGAAGTCCGAGGTCAGCAGGGTCGCGGCCTCGGCATCGGTACGCGCCAGCACGATCGCCGGCACGCCGAGCACGTCGGCGGCCAGGCGCGCGGCGACCAGCTTCTGCACGGCCTCCTGCGTCGGCACCAGCACCTTGCCGCCCATGTGGCCGCACTTCTTGACCGCGGCCAGCTGGTCCTCGAAGTGCACGCCCGAGGCGCCGGCGACGAGCATGTTCTTCATCAGCTCGTAGGCGTTGAGCACGCCGCCGAAACCGGCCTCGCCGTCGGCGACGATCGGCAGGAAGAAATCGATCGCCTCGGACTCGTCGAGCTTGCCGTCGGCGATGGCCTTCCACTGGATCTCGTCGGCGCGCTGGAAGGTGTTGTTGATCCGGCGAACCATCGTCGGCACCGAGTCGTAGGCGTACAGCGACTGGTCCGGGTACATGGTCTCGGAACTGTTGCCGTCGGCGGCGACCTGCCAGCCCGACAGGTACACCGCTTCGAGGCCGGCCTTGGCCTGCTGCATCGCCTGGCCCGCGCTGATCGCGCCGAAGGCGTTGACGTAGCCTTTCTTCGCATCGCCGTTGACGAGGGCCCACAGCTTCTCGGCGCCGCGCTTGGCCAGCGTGTGCTCGGGCTGCACGCTGCCGCGCAGGCGCACGACGTCGGCGGCGGAATACGGACGCTGGATGCCGCTCCAGCGCGGGTTGGTGGTCCAGTCCTGTTGCAGGGCGTCGATCTGTTGCTGGCGGGTGGTCATGGCGGAACTCCTTTCGGAAGCGATGTCGGAACGGCATGTGGGCGCGGTCCTGGCCGCGATTGGCGGGAATCGCGGCCGGGCCGCTCCCACCGGATGCTCAATCGAGGCGCGCGTACGCCGGTAGCGTGAGGAACTCTTCGAGCGTGTCGCGGTGCGTCAGGTCTTCGAGCAGGGCGATGGCTTCGGCCACGCGCGCCGCGCCCGGGATGTCCTGGCCGGCGAGCTTCGACGGCAGCGACAGCAGCACGCGGTCGAGCAGCGCGTCGTCGATCGCGGTGCCGTCGTCGAGATGCAGCGGCGCATGGCCGTCGTCGGCGTAATGGAGCCACTGCCAGAGCTGCGCGCGTGCGATCTCGGCGGTCGCCGCGTCCTCCATCATGTGGTGGATCGGCACGCAGCCATTGCCGTCTAGCCACGCGGCCAGATAGCGCACGCAGACCTCGACGTTGCCGTCGAAGCCGGCGCGGCTGATCGTGCCGATCGACGGCGCGATCAGGTCGTCGCGGTCGACCAGCACGTCGTCGCGGGTCATCGCATGCTGGTGCGGGCCGCGCATGCGCTCGTCGAAGATCTGCTTCGCCAGCGGGATCAGCGCCGGGTGCGCGACCCAGGTGCCGTCATGGCCGGCGGTGACCTCGCGCAGCTTGTCGGCGCGCACGCGCGCCATCGCCGCATCGTTCGCCGCATCGTCGCCGGCGATCGGGATCTGCGCGGCCATGCCGCCCATCGCATGCGCGCCGCGGCGGTGGCAGGTCTGCACCAGCAGTTCCGAATAGGCCTTCAGGAACGGCTGCGTCATCGTCACCTGCGCACGCTCGGGCAGCACGCGGCCGCGGTGGCGGCGGAAAGTCTTGAGGTAGGAAAAGATGTAGTCCCAGCGTCCGCAGTTCAGACCGGCGATACGGTCCTTGAGCGCGTGCAGGATCTCGTCCATCTCGAACACCGCCGGCAGTGTCTCGATCAGCACGGTCACGCGGATCTGTCCGGCCGGCAGGCCGAGCGTGCGTTCGACGTGGGCCAGCACCTCGTCCCACAACTGCGCCTCCTCCATCGACTGCAGCTTGGGGATGTAGAAATACGGACCGCGATCCTTCGCCGCCAGCGCGTGCGCGTTGTGGAACGCGAACAGGCCGGCGTCGAACAGCGCACCCGACATCGGCGCGCCGTCGATGCGGACGTGCTTCTCGTCGAGATGCCAGCCGCGCGGACGCACGATCAGCACCGCGCGCTGGTCCTCGGGCCTGAGCGCATAGCGCTTGCCGGCGGCCGAGGTGAATTCCAGCGTGCCGGCGATCGCGTCGCGCAATGCGCGCTGGCCGGTCAGCAGGTTGTCCCAGGTCGGCGAGGTCGAATCCTCGAAGTCGGCCATGTAGCAATTCGCGCCCGAGTTCAGCGCGTTGATGACCATCTTCGGATCGACCGGCCCGGTGATCTCGACCCGGCGGTCGCGCAGCGCCGCCGGCAGCTTTGCCACGCGCCATTCGGATTCGCGGATCGACCGGGTCTCTCCGCGGAAATCCGGCAGCGCGCCGGCGTCGAACGCGGCCTGACGATCCTGGCGCGCGGCCAGCAGATCCAGTCGCCGGGCGTCGAAACGGTCGTGCAGATCGGCCAGGAAGGCCAGCGCGGCGGTGTCCAGCAGTTCGCCAGGCGCGCCCGCAGGCACAGTCACGCGGGGGTCTTCCGAAGGCGGGAGGGGCTTGATGACGGCATTCACGGGAGCAGTCCTTTCGCGTGCAGCGGTTGCTATTGCGGTGCAGCAGACCGTCCTCCCACGGGGATTATTTGACAACCGAGTTCTGTCAATGCCTATCATCAGCTGGACTTATACGAGCTTTTCCATGTCCGCCAAGTCCCCGTCGGAGCTCAGGTTTCCGTACAAGAGCGATCGCCTGAAACCCCTGCGGGCGTTCTGTCAGACGACCCGGCTGGGTTCAGTCTCACGGGCCGCCGAGGCGCTCTACGTCAGCCAGCCGGCGATTTCGCTGCAGCTGCAGGCGCTCGAACGCGAGCTCGGGGTCAAGCTGCTCGAGCGCAGTGGCCGGCGTCTCGTGCCCACGCGCGAGGGCGAGGTGCTGTACGCGCTGGCGATGCCGCTGGTCGAAGGCCTGGACGGCCTGCCGGCGGCGTTCCGGCGCGAAGTGGGCGGGCTCGATGCCGGGGAACTCACGGTCGCGGCCAACAGTTCGACGATCCTCTACCTGCTGCCGCGGATCGTCGACCTGTTCCGCCGCCAGCATCCCGATGTCCGTTTGACCCTGCAGGACGCGATCACCGCCGACGGCACCGACCTGCTGCGCAGCGATGCCGTCGACCTCGTCGTCGGCTCGATGGTCGACGTGCCGGGCGACCTCAGCTACGCGCCGGTCTACCGCTTCGACCCGATCCTGCTGACCCCGCCCGACCACGCGCTGGCGCGCGCGAAGAAACTCACGCTCGAGGAGATCGGCCGCTACGGCCTGATCCTCCCGCCGAAGCGCCAGATCACCTACCGCCTCGTCGACCAGGTCTTCCAGCAGGCGCGCGTGCCCTACACGGTGGCGCTGGAGGTCGGCGGCTGGGAAGTGATCAAGCAGTACGTCGCGATGGGCATGGGCATCTCGATCGTCAGCGCGATCTGCCTCGACGACAGCGACGGCGACCGTCTCGCCACGCGGCCGGTATCGGAATGGTTTCCGGCGCGCACCTACGGCGTTGTAGTGCGCAAGGGCAAGGTGCTGTCACCGCAGGCGCGGGCGTTCATCGAACTGATCCGGCCGGATCTGTTCGTGCGGCGGGATCATGAGGATGCGGGGCATTCGGAGCGGTAGGTTCGCCTTTACGGTTTCTGTGCTGTTGCGGCTGCTGTGATGTTGTTGTTGCTGTTGCTGTTGATCTTCAGGACGCTGCTGCACGGATCGCACACCCGAAGGGCGGCGGGCATGGATGCCCGCCGTTTTCCGACCGAGCCAGGATGGCGAGTCGGAAAATGCCGGAACGGGTGACATCTGGGGCTGCTTCGTCGGGGCTGGCCCTTTTCTTTGGTTCCGTTTCTTTTGGGCCAGCAAAAGAAATGAACCCGCTCGCCGCAAGGCGAGTGGAAGCGTTTGACTTTGCTTCTCTCGCCAGAGGCACAAGCAAACGCGCAGATCAAACGCTTTCGTCCGCTGACGCGGCCGAGTTCATTTCTTTTGGTAGACCCCAAAAGAAACGGAACCAAAGAAAAACGTCTCCCCGACACGTCCACAGCCCGCAGCGTCACGTGCAACGGGATTTTCCGACTCGGCATCCTGCCTCGGTCGGAAAACGCCGCCCATCCATGGGCGGCGCCCTACGGGTCTGCGTAGATATGCGGCTACGTTACGGTTACGAAGATCAAAAGCTCAAAGCGAGAAGCGATGCCTCGCACAACGCTTTCGGCGCATGTCGAACGGGAGCAATCACCTCACGCGCACAACTTCCTCGTCGAGCTCGTCCACCACCGGCGCCACCACCCGGCGAGTCGCCTTCTCCAGCTGCGCGAGCGCGACCTTGCCCGCCGCCTTCGCTTCCAGCGCCTGCTGCTGCACCTGGCACAGCGTCTGCATGTGGTCGGCGTCGAAATTCAGGCGCTCGATCAGGAAGTCGACGAACGCGCGCACCTTCGGCGAGACGAGTCGACCGCCCGGGAACACCGCGTTGAAGTCGACTTCCGGGCCGGTCCAGCCGGCGAGCACGCGCTGCGCCATGCCGGCTTCGACGAAGGCCTTGGCCATCACGTCGCCGGTGAGCATCAGGCCTTCGCCCTTGATCAGCGCCCAGTTGAGCGCGGCGGGATCGTTGGCGACGAGTTGCGGATTGACCGGGAAGTCGCGCAGTGCGCGGCCGTCGGTCAGCGACCAGATGAAGCGGTTGTTCGCGTTGTGGCTCTTGCGCATCACCAGGGTGCGATGGTGCTGCAGGTCGTCGGGGTGCAGCGGTTCGCCGTGCTGTTCGATGTAGGACTGGCTGGCGAAGACCTGCGTGCGCAGGCTGCCGAGCTTGCGGGCGACGAGGTTGGAATCGGGCAGGGTGCCGATGCGCAGGGCGAGGTCGGCTTCGCCTGCGATCAGGTCGAGCTTCTCGTTGCCCATGTGCATGTCGAGCTGGATCTCGGGGTACTGCGCCTGGAAATCGCCGAGCAGCGGTGCGATCCAGGTGATGCCGATCGAGTACGGCACGGTGAAGCGCAGCCAGCCGCGCGGACCGGACTGCAACTGCGCGACGGCGCTTTCGGCTTCTTCCAGTCCGCGCGCGATGCGCTGGCAATGCTCGTGATAGATGCTGCCGGCTTCGGTGAGGCCGAGCCGGCGCGTCGTGCGGTTGAGCAGGCGCGCGCCCAGTCGCTGTTCGAGTTCCTGCACCTTGCGGCTGACGGTGGTCTTGGGCAGGCCGAGCGCGTTGGCGGCGGCGATGAAACTGCCCTGTTCGACCACCTTGACGAATATCAGCGTCTCGTTGAGATCGTGTGCCATGTGGAACTCCTGGGACTGGGGACCGCGCCGGGCGCGGACGATTGGACCGTGACGGGGATAATTATTCCCTCGAATAGGGACTAATCAAGTCCCCTTTCGAGGTGGATGATCTGCGGCATCCCCCGAGTCGACGCCGCCCATGTCCGCCCCCCGTCCCGCCGCGCCCCCTGCAGCACGCCCCGCGACCGCCCCCGCGCGTCGCCGTGGGCTGCGCATGGAAATCCCGCCGAATCAATCGTCTAGCGCACGGATCGCCACCCCCAAGCGGCTCCAGGCCGGGCATGCCGGCTGGGGCTGGCTGTGGTCCTGGCTGCCCGGCAATGCCCGTCTCCGCGAGGTCCCCGCGTCGATCGAAGATCGGTTTTCGGGAGACAAAATCCCATGAAAGGGACAATCCGGGCGCCACTGGTGATTGTGGGCGCCACCGGGATGGTCGGTACGCGCGTCGTTGCGCAGGCCTTGGCCGCCGGACGCCGCACGATCGCGGTCGCCAACGACGCCGATGCGCTCGACCGCCTGCAGGTCCAGCACGGCGCCGCACTGACGACGCTGTTCGCCGACATCCGCAGCGACGGTGACGCGGCCGATCTCGCCGCGCGCCTGCGCGCGCTGCCCGGCCCGGCGCCGGGCTCGGTGATCGCGGCGATCCGTGGCGCGGCCGGCAGCCGGCGTGTGCTCGATGCGCCCGCGGATTTCCTGCGTCGCCGCCTCGACGAGGACCTGCTGCCGCATCTGTCGATCGCGCGTCATCTGCTGCCGCTGCTCGCGACCCAGCCGCGCGCCGGCTACGTGCTGGTCGGCGGTCCCGGCGCGGACCATCCGTGGTCCGGCTACGGCCATCATTCGATCGGCGCGTCCGCGCTGCGGATGCTCGCGCGGGTGCTGCACGAGGAAGCTCGCACGCTGCCGGTGCGCGTGCAGATGCTCGCCGTCGATTCGCCGGTGCGCTGCGATGCCAACGCCGCCCATGCGCGCGCGCAGTGGCCGGACGTCGACGCGATCGCCGACCACGCGCTGCGCCTGGTCGATGGCGCCGCGAACGCCGATGTCGCGCTGGTGCGCTTTCCGATCGGCGCCGCCGTGCGCCCGCCCGGCCTGTCCGACGACCTCGATGTCGGCCCCTGCGCGCCCACCCACGCACACCAGACCGAGGCTGGCGCCCTGCTGCGTCGCCTCGCCACCGCCGCCTCCCCCCAGGAATCACGCTCATGATCCGCTCCCACATCACCCCGCGCGCGTGGCGCGCTCTCGCCGCGACCGGTCTCGCCGTCGCTGTCGCGCTCGTCATTGCCGGTTGCGATACCCACGCCCAGGACCAGGCCCAGCCGCCACCGCCGGATGTCGGCGTCGCCGCCGTGCTGTCGGAACAGGTGCAGGACTGGAACGACGCCACCGGCCGCATCGCCGCGGTCGAAAGCGTCGAGCTGCGACCGCGGGTCAGCGGTTACGTGCAGCGGGTGGCCTACGCCGAAGGTGACGAAGTGAAGCAGGGCGACCTGCTGTTCGTCATCGATCCGCGCCCCTATCGCGCGGCGTTGCAGCGCGCGGAAGCCGAACTGGCCCGCGCCCGCGCCGATGCCCAGCTGGCGACCACGCGTCATGCACGCGCACAGTCGCTGATCGATGCCAGCGCGATCTCGCGCGACGATTTCGAAGCGCGCAGCGCCGGTCGCGCCGAAGCCGAAGCCGCGGTGCGCGGCGCGCAGGCTGCGGTCGAGACCGCGCGTCTGGATCTGGCATTCACGCAAGTGCGCGCACCGGTCGCCGGCCGCGCCGGTCGCGCGATGCTGACCACCGGCAATCTCGCCCAGGCCGATGCCTCGCTGCTGACCACCGTGGTCTCGCAGGATCCGGTGCACGTCTACTTCGAGACAGACGAGCGCACCTTCCTGCGCCACCAGGCGATGACGCGCGCCGGGACACGCAGCGGTGCCGACAACGCGGTGCGCGTGGGGCTGGCCGACGAAACCGGCTATCCGCACGCCGGCACCGTCGACTTCCTCGACAACCAGATCGATCCCGCGACCGGCACCGTGCGCGCCCGCGCCGTGCTGCCGAATCCGGATCGCCGCTTCACCCCGGGCCTGTTCGCCCGCGTGCAGCTGGAAGGCGCGGCCGCGCGGCCGGCGATCCTGATCGACGACAAGGCCGTGATCACCGACCAGGACCGCAAGTACGTCTACGTCGTCGGCGAGGACAACACCGCGCAGCGTCGCGACATCGTGCCGGGCCGGATCGTCGAGGGCCTGCGCGTCGTCGAGTCGGGCCTCGCCGCCGGCGACCGCGTGATCGTCAACGGCGTGCAGAAGGTCTTCATGCCGGGCATGCCGGTCGCGCCACAGGCGGTCGCGATGCGTGGTGGTGCGCCGATCGAGGCGGTCGCGAAGCGTTGAGCTTCGCCGCGCCTCGTAAATACCCAACGTCATTCCCGCGAAAGCGGGAGGCGCTTTTCAACAGCGCTTTCCGCTGGTCATCCAAGGACTTTGCTTCCAACAGGTCCTACGTCCATGGATCCCTGCCTGCGCGGGGATGACGGGATCGTTTTCCCCGCTTTCTCTGCGGCCCCCGCGCCGCCCACAAGGATTTCCCCGTGGACTTCTCCCGCTTCTTCATCGACCGGCCGATCTTCGCCGCGGTGCTGTCGATCCTGATCTTCGCCGGCGGCCTGATCGCCATCCCGCTGCTGCCGATCGGCGAATACCCGGAGGTCGTGCCGCCTTCAGTCGTCGTGCGCACCGTGTATCCCGGCGCCAACCCGAAGGTGATCGCCGAAACCGTAGCGACGCCGCTCGAGGAAGCCATCAACGGCGTCGAGGACATGATGTACGTCAAGTCCGTCGCCGGCTCCGACGGCGTGCTGCAGCTCACCGTGACCTTCAAGCCCGGCACCGATGCCGACGAGGCGGCGGTGCGCGTGCAGAACCGTGTGGCGCAGGCGCTGGCGCGACTGCCCGAGGACGTGCGCCGGCAGGGCGTGACCACGCAGAAGCAGTCGCCGGTGTTCCTGATGGTCGTGCATCTGACCTCGGAGGACGGCCGCTACGACTCGCTGTACCTGCGCAACTACATGCGCCTGCACGTCAAGGACGAACTGGCCAAGATCACCGGCGTCGGCGATGCACAGCTGTTCGGCGGCGGCGACTACGCGATGCGGCTGTGGCTCGATCCCGACAGGATCGCCGCGCGCGGCATGACCGCCAGCGACGTGGTGCGCGCGGTGCGCGAGCAGAACGTGCAGGTCTCCGCCGGCCAGCTCGGCGCCGAACCGATGCCCAACGGCAGCGACTTCCTGCTGCCGATCAACGCAAAGGGCCGCCTCGAGAGCGTCGAGGAATTCGGCGACATCGTGCTGAAGTCAGGCCCCGATGGTGAACTCGTGCGCCTGGCCGATGTCGCACGCATCGAACTCGCCGCCGGCGACTACACGCTGCGCGCGCGCCTCGACGGCAAGAACGCGGCCGCGATCGGCATCTTCCAGGCGCCGGGTGCGAACGCGCTCGACATCCGCGACGGCGTGGTCGCGAAGATGGACGAGCTGCGCCCGACGCTGCCGCCGGGGGTCGAGATCCAGTCGATCTACGACACCACGATCTTCGTGCGCGATTCCATCAAGTCGGTCGTGGTCACGCTGATCGAAGCGACGCTGCTGGTCGTGCTGGTGGTGATCCTGTTCCTGCAGACCTGGCGTGCGTCGATCATTCCGCTGCTCGCGGTGCCGGTGTCGATCGTCGGCACGTTCGCGGTGCTGTACCTGCTCGGCTATTCGATCAACACATTGACCCTGTTCGGGCTGGTGCTGGCGATCGGCATCGTCGTCGACGATGCGATCGTCGTGGTGGAGAACGTCGAGCGGCACATCGAACTCGGCGCGACGCCGCTCGAGGCCGCGCATCTGGCGATGAAGGAAGTGTCCGGCCCGATCATCGCGATCGCGCTGGTGCTGTGCGCGGTATTCGTGCCGATGGCGTTCCTGACCGGCGTGACCGGCCAGTTCTACAAGCAGTTCGCGGTGACCATCGCGATCTCGACGGTGATCTCGGCGATCAACTCGCTGACCCTTTCGCCGGCGCTGGCTGCGAAGCTGCTGCGCGCGCACGACGCGCCGAAGGATCGGGCGACGCGGCTGATCGACCGCCTGTTCGGCTGGTTGTTCCGCCCGTTCAACCGCTTCTTCAACCGCAGCTCGGAGCGTTACGAGGGCGCGGTGTCGCGTTCGCTGAGCCGTCGCGGCGCGGTGTTCCTGGTCTACGCGGTGCTGCTGGTCGGCGCGGGCGTGATGTTCAAGGTGGTGCCGGCCGGCTTCATCCCGGTGCAGGACAAGCTGTACGTGATCGCCGGCGTGAAGATGCCGGAAGGCGCGTCGATCGAGCGCACCGACGCTGTGTTGAAGCGAATGGCCGCGCTCGCCAGCGAGGTCGACGGCGTCGCCAGCGAGATCGCGTTCCCGGGTCTCAATCCGCTGCAGTTCACCAACACGCCCAACAACGGCGTGATCTTCTTCACCCTCGATCCCTTCGACGCCCGCTCGCGCAGCGCCGAGGAGATCACCGCCGAGCTCAACCAGAAATTCTCGACGATCCAGGAAGGCTTCACGTTCGCCTTCATGCCGCCGCCGATCCAGGGTCTCGGCAACGGCTCGGGCTGGTCGCTGTTCGTCGAGGACCGCACGCGCCTGGGCTACGGCGAACTGCAGGCCGCGGTGCAGGCGTTCCAGGGCGCGGCCGCGCAGACACCGGGCCTCGGCTATCCAATCAGCAGCTACCAGGCCAATGTGCCGCAGCTCGATGCCGACGTGGACCGTGCGAAGGCGAAGGCACAGGGCGTGCCGCTGACCGAACTGTTCGACACGCTGCAGACCTATCTGGGTTCGGCCTACGTCAACGACTTCAACATGTTCGGCCGCACCTGGCAGGTCATCGCCCAGGCCGACGGCCAGTTCCGCGACGAGGTGTCCGACATCGCCAACCTGCGCACGCGCAACGCGGCGGGCGAGATGGTGCCGATCGGCTCGATGGTCGACATCCGCCAGAGCTACGGGCCCGACCCGGTGATCCGCTTCAACGGCTATCCGGCCGCCGACCTGCTCGGCGATGCGGATCCGCGCGTGCTGTCGTCGGGCGAGGCGATGGCCAAGGTCACCGAGCTCGCCGGGCAGGTCCTGCCGGCCGGCATGGGCATCGGCTGGAGCGACCTGAGCTACCAGCAGTCGAACCAGAGCGGCGCGGCGCTGGTGGTGTTCCCGCTCGCGGTGCTGCTCGCGTTCCTCGTGCTCGCGGCGCTGTACGAGAGCTGGTCGCTGCCGCTGGCGGTGATCCTGATCGTGCCGATGACGCTGCTGTCGGCGCTGTTCGGCGTGTGGCTGGCCGGCGGCGACAACAACGTGTTCGTGCAGGTGGGCCTGGTCGTGCTGATGGGCCTGGCGTGCAAGAACGCGATCCTGATCGTCGAGTTCGCCCGCGAACTGGAAATGCAGGGCAAGGGCATCGTCGAATCGGCGCTGGAGGCCAGCCGCCTGCGTCTGCGCCCGATCGTCATGACCTCGGTCGCCTTCATCGCCGGCACCGTGCCGCTGGCGCTGTCGAGCGGCGCCGGTGCGGAAGTGCGCTCGATCACCGGCATCACCGTGTTCGCCGGCATGCTCGGCGTGACCGTCTTCGGCCTGTTCCTGACGCCGGTGTTCTACGTCGCGCTGCGCAAGCTCGCGAACACGCCGCTGGTCTCGCACAAGCCGGTGGCGCCCGCGCACGATGCGCCGGGCACCGGACTGCACGCATGAGCTGCGCTGTCACCCTCGATCCCGCGCGCGTTGTCCACGTCGCGCCAGGCTGCGCCCATCCGCGCGGCCTCCCCCCAGATCCCCACGCCAGGAGTCATCCATGAGCACTTCCTCCCGTATCGCCCTCGTCACCGGCGCCACCCGCGGCATCGGTCTGGAAACCGTGCGTCAGCTCGCCGAGGCCGGCGTGCACACGCTGCTGGCCGGGCGCAACCGCGACAGGGCCGTCGCCGCCGCGCTGAAGCTGCAGGCCGAGGGCCTGCCGGTCGAGGCCATCGCGCTCGACGTCACCGATGGCGCCAGCATCGCCGACGCCGTGGAGGCCGTGCGTGCACGGCATGGCCGGCTCGACATCCTCGTCAACAATGCCGGCATCGCGATCGACGACGTCTCGTTGAAGCCGTCGCAGCAGTCGCTCGACACCTGGCGTACGACCTTCGACACCAACGTCTTCGGACTGGTCGCGACCACCAATGCGTTCCTGCCGTTGCTGCACGCATCGCCGTCGGCGCGCATCGTCAACGTGTCGAGCCTGCTCGGCTCGATCCAGGAACATCTCAACCCCGAATCCTCCATCTACGACTTCAAGGTGCCGGCCTACAACGTGTCCAAGACCGCGGTGAACGCGTGGACCGTGCAGCTGGCGCACGAGCTGCGGGATTCGACGATCAAGGTCAACACGATCCACCCCGGCTACGTGCGCACCGACATGAACCGGAACGGCGACGAACAGAACGGCGAACTGGAGGTCGCAGACGGCGCGCGCACCAGCGTGCGGCTCGCGCTGATCGACGACGCCGGCCCGACCGGCGGCTACTTCTATCTCGACCAGGTGCTGCCATGGTGACGCGCCCGCTGATCACGGTGCTGGGGGCGGCGCTGCTCGCCGCCTGCGCCGTCGGCCCCGACCACGTGCGGCCGTCGATGGCCGTGCCGCAGACCTTCGACATCGGTGGCGCCCTCGACGCGGCCACCGCACCGGCCGCGGCCGACACCGCGTTCTGGCAGGCCTTCGGCGATCCGCAGTTGAATGCACTGGTCGAGGACACGCTGGTCGCGAACCACGACCTGCGCATCGCACTCGCCCGCTACGACCGCGCCAACGCCCTGCTGCGCGGCACGCGCTTCGACCAGCTGCCGACGATCGACGCCAGCGCGAATGCCGCCAGCAATCGCGCGAGTGCCGACCAGGCGCCGGGCGTACCGCGGGATGCACGCGACACCGACAGCTTCGATGCCGGCATCGGCGCGAGCTGGGAACTCGACCTGTTCGGCCGCGTGCGTCGCAGCGTCGAGGCCGGACGAGCCGATGTCGCCGCGAGCGCAGATGATCTGCGGGCGTTGCAGGTCGCGATCGTCGGCGAAGTCGCGACGGCCTATCTCGACCTGCGCGGCTTGCAGGAACGACTGCGCGTGGCGACCGAGAACGCCGGCAACCAGCAGCACACGCTGGCGCTGGTCGAGGCGCGTCGCAACGCCGGCCAGGACAGCGATTTCGACAGCGCGCGCGCCTCGGCGCAGGCGGCATCCACGGCATCGCGCATTCCGATGCTCGAAGCCGAGATCGCCGTCGCGACCCATCGCATCGCGGTGCTGACCGGACGCACGCCGGACGCGCTGCGCGCGCAGCTGAGCGTCGCGCGTGCGTTGCCCGCGGTGCCGCGCTCGATCGATCCCGGCACGCCGGCCGATGTGCTGCGTCTACGCCCCGACGTCTCCGCCGCCGAACATCGCCTGCATTCGGCGACCGCGCGCGTCGGCGTCGCCACGGCCGACCTGTTCCCACGGCTCACGCTGGGCGGACTGATCGGCAGCCAGGCCGGCGACATCGACGCGCTGTTCGGGCGCGACAGCGAGACGCGTCTGGTCGCGCTGGGCATCGACTGGTCGTTCCTCGACATCGGCCGCGTGCGCGCACGCATCGCCGCAGCCGACGCCGATGCCTCGATGGAACTCGCGCGCTACCAGCAGACCGTGTTGCGCGCGCTGGAGGACACCGGCAACGCACTGGTGCGCTTCGACCGCGCCCACGACGCCGACCTCGAACTCGAACGCGCCGCCCGCGACAGCGCCCGTGCCGCACGACTCGCCCGCATGCGCTTCGACGCCGGCGGCACCGGCCTGCTGGAGGTGCTGGATGCCGAGCGCACCCAGCTGCAGGCCGAGGACGCCTTTGCGTCAGGCCGTACACGCACGGCCACTGATGCGGTCGCCCTGTATCGCGCCCTGGCCGGCGGCTGGCCGCAGACCTTGCCGGCGCGCGAGACGGCGGGGGTGCGCTGAGACCGAGCTTCTCCACTTCGCTCGTGCCGCATTGCTGAGATCGGCCCCCCGTCATCCCGGCCAAGCGACCATCGTCATCCCGGCGCAGGCCGGGATCCAGCGTCTTGCACGCATTGCGCATGCAATCCTGTCAGCCAGCTCCAGGTGCTAAAGCAATGGACTCGGCGGCAACGCTCTAAGCGCCAAAGGCGCTGGATCCCGGCCTGCGCCGGGATGACAACGGATCTGGCCGGATGGCGATTGAAAGCCGACTCGCGAGACCCTGCTTCCTTCCAAGCAACCCCGAATCGCTTACAGCGGCGGCCCATCCACCTCATGCGCCGGCGCCAGAGCGTGCGCACCGCCGCGCGCCGCGAACTCGCGCGACTGCCGCTCCAGCGCTTCGAATCCCTGCTGCAACCACGTCTGTCCCGCATCACTCGCGAGTTGCGCGCGCAAGCGTTCGGAGATCGCATGTCCATCCGCGCGCGCGGCCGCCGACAGCAGATCGCTCGCGAACGCACTCTGCTCCAACCCTTTGCTGCGGATCGGCATGTTGCCTTGCACTGGTCCGATCTCGACGCGCTGCCACTCCAGTGAAGCCGCCATCGCCTCGTTGCGCGGCATCGCGTCGCGACAGTCGATCCGGCACAGCGCTGGCGGGGCCAACAGATCCTGCATGCCGCGCGCCCCCGCTCTGTCGAACACCGACGTGCCGTAGATGAAAAGATGCTCTTCGGAGCGATGGACCAGGTAGCGGCCTGGATCTTCGGGAAGCGCTCGTTTCTCTAGTGGCGGTGGCCGAATCTGACCGTTGATGTAATCGGTCATGAGATTGCCGCTACGGATCGCCAACCCATCACGTTGATAGCCGCCACCGATGTCGCTGTGAGCACCCGCCACGCCGACGTTGAGGAAACGCCCGTCCGGTGTCATGCCGGAATCCGTGATCCACGTGCCTTGGAACAAATTACGCCGCTCGCTCTCTGCGGTGATCTGAAATGCCGACACCACTGATTCCGCGAGCCTCCGATCGTTCTGGCGCGGGGCACCGGTGCCGACCGGATCGAACAACCCCGCGGACTGGATGACGGTGCCAGGAGCGCGCAGTGGTGCCTGCGGATAGACGACTTGTCCGACGATCAAACCATCAGCGTCACGCGTGAACTCGGCGCTCATGGGATTCTGGATGCCGCGCTCTTCCACCAATCGGGTAAATCCCGCTACCTGTTCCGCACCTCGACTGAAGCCGGTCGCAAGGATGCGGATATCGGCGTTCGGATCCTTGTCCAGCCAGGCTTTCGACTGTGTAACGAACTTGAGGTACATCTCTTCGAGGCGCGCTTCGTAAGTGTGGCCCCAGATAGAGTCCGCCAGCCCGCTTACGCCGCCTTGTGTTCCGACACCTTCTACGTAGCCGGACGCAATGTTCGGATCACCGCGTGCTTCGATCTGAGTCGCGATGCGCGCGACATTCGTATGATTCTCTGGCGCATCGGTGTACCGGCTATTACGCGTTCCATCGAAGGCAGCTATGAACAGGCGATCATTTGGCCTCGCACTGTCCATGAGCACTGGCACATCCAAGCCCGCCAGCTGTTCCTCTGCATGCGCATATGTGCGGATCTGCTCGGCGGAAGCCGGGTCCGCGCGGACCCCATCAGGGTGTCTGTTTCCGCCCATCGCACGTCTCCCTGTGCGTTACGGTCAGTAGGTCTCGCTCCATGCAAGAACCAAGTCGTCGCGGAAGTTGCTGTGTTCCCTTCCCGGCGTCCGAAAGGATTTTGTCGAGAGGAATATGCGCATGTACACGCTGATCGTGCGATCTTCGACGACGAGGATGATCGCAGGATCCTGCAACGATCCGGTCGCCAGGTCATCGCGCGAAACGTGATGCAGGATCAACTCGTCCGCGAAGATCGTGCCGATATCGACCTCGGCTTCATGCGGCGCCCCGTCCTTCGAGCGCCAACGCACATGCGCCGGTGGCGGGAAGTTGCGGATGCTCAGATGCATCGCGCGGAAAATCTGGTCAGGTGTGCCAAGTGCGTCCGACAACGGCGGGCTGACGCGATCGGCGTCCTCCACGCCATGCCTGAGACCGTTGTACGTGACCTGACACCCGATCGTGTCGTAGCAGCGTGCGCCGAAGGCATGGCGTTTGAACTTCAAAGGCCATTCCGGAATGGTCGGCGTGATGGCGGTACCGTCAAGTGACGTCGATCGTGTCGGTGTCATCGCCATGCCCTGGCATCCTGTCGTCGTCAGGACGGTCGCGACGATCGCGGCCGCCATCCGTTGTGTCGGTCTCTGTCGCCGACATGGTCGTCCCGTTCCCTGGACCATCGTGTGCACTCCCTGTCGCCGGAAGAATCCACCCTGCGTCCGGGCACCTTAGCCCCGCGGCGGGGTGGGTTCAAACGACGGGCTCTGTGTCGCGACAGCGTGCGAAAGATGCACGGGGCGGGCAATCGGAGCATGTCCGATGCTGATGTGCGAGTTGTCCGGGACTTCGACGGGCGCGATGACAGGGGCGAGATGGCGCGGCCTGATCGACCGGCCATCGCGACGGGCGCGAAGAGCGCCCTCACCCCAACCCCTCTCCCGGAGGGAGAGGGGCTCGAAACGAGGATCGCGGCGGGCTCAGATGCCCAGCAGCACCCGGTTCATCCGCTGCACGAACGCTGCCGGATCCGGCAGCGGTGCGCCGGCGGCGATTTCGGCCTGTTCCAGCAGCAGCGTCGCGAGATCCGTAGCCCTGGCGTCGTCGGCTTCCGAGTCGATCCGCTGCAGCAGCGCGTGCTGCGGATTGATCTCCAGCGTCGGCTTGCTGTCGGGCACATCCTGGCCGGCTTCGCGCAGCAGGCGGGCGAGGTGCGGGGCCATCTCGTAGTCGGCCAGCGCCAGGCACGACGGCGAGTCGGTCAGGCGCGCGGACACGCGCACGTCGCCGACGCGCTCGCCGAGCAGGCCCTTGATGCGCTCGACCAGCGGCGCGGCGGCGGTCGCGGCCTCTTCCTGCTTCGCCTTGTCTGCTTCGTCGAGCGGCAGCTCGCCCTTGGCGACGTTCTTCATCGACTTGCCGGCGTACTCGTGCATGCTGCCGAGCATCCATTCGTCGATGCGGTCGAACATCAGCAGCACTTCGATGTCCTTCGCGCGGAAGGCTTCGAGCTGCGGGCTGCCGGCGGCGGCCTTGTAGCCGTCGGCGGTGATGTACCAGATGGTGTCCTGGCCGACGGCCATGCGGCCGACGTAGTCGTCCAGCGACACGGTCTGCGCGGCGCCGTCGCCCTTGGTCGAGGCGAAGCGCAGGATCTTCGCGATGCGCTCGCGGTTGGTCGCGTCCTCGACGATGCCTTCCTTGAGCGTGTTGCCGAAGGCCTTGTGGAACGCGGCGAACTTGTCGGCATCGTCGCGCGCGAGCTTCTCGATCAGGTCGAGCACACGCTTCACGCACGCGCCCTTGATGCGCTCGAGCTGGCGGTTGTGCTGCAGCAGTTCGCGGCTGACGTTGAGCGGCAGGTCATCGGCATCGACGACGCCGCGCACGAAGCGCAGGTAGTTCGGCAGCAGTTCCTCGGCCGCGTCCATGACGAACACGCGCTTGATGTAGAGCTTCAGGCCCTTGCGCTCGTCGCGCCCGCCCATCATCAGGTCGAACGGCGGCTGCGACGGCAGGTACAACAGTGTGGTGAAACTCTGGCTGCCTTCGACGCGGTTGTGGGTCCACGCCGCGGCATCGTTGAAATCGTGGCCGAGCGCCTTGTAGAAGTTCTGGTACTCCTCGTCGGTGATCTCGGACTTGGGCCTCGTCCACAGCGCGGACGCGTCGTTGGCGGTTTCCCATTCCGGCGCGGCGTCGGTCTTGGCCTCGTCCTCGCCCTCTGCCGCCGCCGGCGCGTCCTTCGGCATGCGGATCGGGAACGCGACGTGGTCGGAGTACTTGCGCACCAGCGAGCGCAGCTTCCAGCCGTCGAGGAACTCGTCCTCGTCGGCCTTCAGGTGCAGGATCACCGTGGTGCCGCGCTCGGGCAGCGTGACGTCCTCCAGCGAGTACTCGCCGCGACCGTCGCTCTCCCACTTCGTGCCGGTCTCGGGCGCGGCGCCGGCGTGGCGGGTCAGCACGGTCACCCGGTCGGCGACGACGAAGGCCGAGTAGAAGCCGACGCCGAACTGGCCGATCAGGCGCGCATCGGCCTTCTGCTCGCCGCTCATCGCCTCGAGGAAGCGGCGCGTGCCGGAGCTGGCGATCGTGCCGATGTTGGCGACCACGTCGTCGCGGCTCATGCCGATGCCGGTGTCGCGGATCGTCACCGTGCGCGCGGCCTTGTCCCAGCTGACGTCGATATGGAGCTCGCTCGTCCCGGTCAGCAGGTCGGGATCGGCGATCGACTCGAAGCGCAGCTTGTCGCAGGCGTCGGAGGCGTTGGAGATCAGCTCGCGCAGGAAGATCTCCTTGTGCGAGTACAGCGAATGCGTGACCAGGTGCAGCACCTGGGCGACTTCGGCTTCGAACTTGCGGGTTTCGGTCGTGGCGGTCATGGCGGTTTCGTCGGATGGCACGGGACAGGCGCTGGACATGCGGGCCGGTCCGCGGATTTCAAGCGCGGCCCCGGCCCGTGCTTCCGGTCAGAGGTAGCGATCCACTGGCGCAGCACCGCCTGCAGCGCCGGGGCCCTGGCCTCGACGTCGGCGATGTCGGCGAAGGCGACCTGTGCCCGGTCGGCGCCCAGCCACGCGAGCAGGCCCTGCGGATCGTCGATCGCGACGCCGCCGACCGGCAGCGCCCGCGCCTGCGCGCCGAGATGCAGGATCAGGCCGACACCGGTCCTCGCCCGTAAGTGGGTGGTCGCGAAGTACTCGCTGGTGCGCCAGCTCGGCGCGTTCCATTTCACGCCTTCGGCGATGGCCGGATCCGCGCCCAGCACCGCCGCGCGCAGGCGCTGCACGGCGTCGGCATGCGGATGGTCGAGCGTGGCCATGAAGGCATCGACCGCGGCCGAGGTGTCGGCCGGGGTGCTGTGCCGGGTGCGGGTGGTCCTGGCGATCGGGGCCTCCTGCTTCGGGCGGGAGACGACAGCCTAGCGGCGCGGCCGTGCGCGCATGCGCAACGTACGGCCGCGCGCGGTGGTCACGGCTGGTAGCAGTCGCCCGACGGATCGACCTCGATCTGGATCAGTTCGCTACCGCCGCCGCCCCAGATATTGCCGCCGGTGAAGATCAGGCAGCCCTCGCCGCGGAACAGCGCCTGCAGGCGCGTCGCGTCGTTGCCGAAATAGAACGGGATCCAGCGCTTGCCGGATTCGTAGGTGTGGAAGCGGTCCGGCGCGCGGTCCAGGATCTCCTGCACGTCCTGCATGCTCATCCCGATCTGCAGCTGCGCGAACTTGCTGTCCGCGTCGGCCGTGCCGACGATCTCGCCGGTGAACGAGCCGTCCTGCGACTTCGCTTCCTGCGTCTGTCCGTCGTTCGCGGCCGTGGTGCCGGTCGCACACAATGCCAGCGCCAGTGCGGCGCCGAGTCCCCAGGTCTTCATTGCATCCCCTTGCCTGCGTCGCCGGGATGGCGACGGCGGAGGGATGCTAGCAGGGCAGAATCGGACGCGAGTCTTCCCGACCGCACGCGCCGCAGATCACAGCGTTTGCGACCATCCCGTCCCGGCGATTCCCAGGTAATGGGCCAAACGCATGAGGTCGTCCCGGCCGTACTCGCTTGCAGGCAGGTAGATCGATTCCCCGAGGGGAACGACCAGCAGGCCGGGAGCGCCCACGCGGCTTCCTGCGTGATCGATCCTGTCGACCGGAATCGAAATGAGCCCGCCGAGACCCGTGATCTGCTCGATCCGGCCGTCGCGGATATCGATGCCACCGGAGAAGGGAACGAGAAAACTCCGCACGGCCAGAAACACGAGCGCGTTGCCGAACGCGAACAACACGACGAACAGGTGGTTTCCGAGCGGCAGCAAGCACGCGATGCCAAGTCCGACCAGCAGCCCGAGTCCGCCGGACAGGGTGACCCAGGTCGGCTTCCTGCGGATGGTGAAGTGCATCGTCGCTTCCAATGCGGGTCGAATCCCGGGTGGCTGAAGTCGGCCCAGGAAAGCGTGCTACCGCCGCGGGCGCTCGGCGTCAGCCACCAGGGACTGCGCCGCCCCGTTGCTGCGCCCGATCTCGCCGATCGCGGCCATGTCGATGCCTTCGATGCACGCCAGGTTGAACCCGTACTCGTCCGGCGCGCTGCGGCGCTGGTGGTGCGTGTAGATGCCGCAGACGCTGCAGAACCAGTGCTTCGCGATCTTGGTGTTCCACTGGTACAGGCTCAGGACATCGGCGCCGCGGGTGACACGCAGGCGATCGAGCGTCACACCGGCCATCACCGCGCCCTTGCGGCTGCAGAGCGAGCAGTTGCAACGGCGGATGTTCTCGAAGCCGTCGGTCAGGTCGACTTCGAACTCGATGGCCTTGCAATGACAGGTACCGATGACCGTATGCATCCGGGGCCGTTCGTTTGCAGCCGTGTCCATCACTTCTTCAGCCCCGCGACGACCTCCGAGACGTTGAGGCCCAGTTCGAGCTGCAGGCGCACGTACTCGCGCTCCTTGCGCGAGAGGCTGCGGCCCATCTCGATCCGCACGTCCTCTGCCTGCATGATGCGGATGATCCGCGGCATCGCCGAACCGATGGCATCCGGGCCGTAGCCGGCTTCGCGCAGGGCCGCGATGAGAAGGGCTTCAAGTTCCATGACACGTCCGGATCGGTTTCGAGGCGTGCATTGTGCGCCACGCGGCGCACGCGCCGTCGCGAGTCGCCGGCGCGCTGGCGGCGACGTCCGCGCATGGTGACCCCGCCATCGATCCGACGCCATGACTTGCGGCCTTTGTGCGGATCGCGCGGGCGGGCAAGGATGCCGCGATCCCGCACGACGGTCTGGCGCCCATGTCTCCCATCACGGACACCACGGCGATATCTCTCCGCAGGTATCCCATCAGGCGCTGGACCGCCCTGCCGATCATCGCGGTCTTCCTGTGGCTGGATCATTTCCATCTCGACCTGTTCCGCGTCATCGCCGGCGACTGGAGCGGTGCCGCGCGCACATCGGCGCTGGCGCTGCTGGGCTATCTGCCGCACTGGATCGCCGCGCTGGGCCTGGCCGCGCTGCTGACCCGGCCTCGCCACGCCACCGATGCGCTCGGTCTCGACGGTCGTCCCATGCGCGCCTTGCTGCTCGGTCTGCTGTTGACCGCGCCGATGGCCCTGGGCCTCGCGCTCGAGACACCGCTGACGCTCACCGCCCATACGCCGCACGCGCTCGTGCGCCACGCGCTGTTGCCCGGTTTCGGCGAGGAACTGCTGTATCGCGGCCTGCTGTTCGGCCTGCTGTTCCGGATCGCGGGCTGGGGCTTCCTGCCGGCGGCATTGACCGGCGCGTTGCTGTTCGGCGGCGCGCATCTGTCGCAGGGTGGCAGTGCAGCCGACGCCGCCGGCATCTTCGCGATCACCGCGCTGGGCGGCGTTCGGCGTGACCCTGGCGTTCGCGAAATACCGTGATGGCAAGCGGTTACGCGGACGCCGGTGGTTCATGGGCGATGCGGTCAGGGTCTTGCAGGCGCGATAGGGCGGTCTCGTCGGGTGGCTCGGCCGCAGGCACGTCCTCCCGCGCCGCATCCCAACGCAGCAACGCATCGAGCGCCGGGCACAGCGCCTGGCCCCAGTTCGTGAGCCGGTATTCCACTTTCGGCGGCACTTCCGCATACACCTGCCGCTGCGCCAGACCGTCGCGTTCGAGCTGGCGCAATTGCTGGGCCAGCATCTTCTGCGAGATGCCGGGCATCAGCCGTTCGAGGTCCGAATAGCGCTGCACCTGGCCACCGAACAGGTGGAACAGGATCAGCAGTTTCCAGCGCCCGCCGAGGCGCTTGAAGACCGTCTCGACATCGGCCGCTGCGCTCGCCGGCGTATAGGACTTACCCATGGGGAAGTGACTTCCTGTTTCGTGCGTTCTTGCGGGCGCGTGGCGCGGCACCGACATTCGACGGGTCCACCATCCGGAGCAGAGACCATGCGACTCCCCGACACGATCGCGTCTTTCTTCGCCATCGGCAACGGCGCCGACCCCGCCGGCCTGCGCGACTGTTTCACCGCCGATGCCGTCGTGTACGACGAAGGCCACACCCACCATGGAATCGCGGAGATCGAGGCCTGGCTCGAGGCGGCGCGCGCAGCGTCGGACTGGCGCGCCGAACCGTTCGACATCACCGGCGATGCCGATCGTCCGGTCGTGCAGGCCCATCTTGCCGGCAGCTTTCCGGGCAGCCCGGTCACGCTGACGTACCGGTTCGATCTGATGAATGGCCGGATCGCAGCGTTGGCGATCCGGTGAGGCAGGCGTGCGCGAAACGATGTTCAGCACGCGCTCGATGGCAACGCATGAAGAGCGGACCGAGCGCAACGAGACATCGCGAGGCCAGCGTGCGGGCATGGGACCGTTCTTCTCACACCGGTGTTTGCGGCAATACGAAAACCCCTAGGCCACCGATACCCCATTTGCTGCAAGTTCCCTTTCCTGGTCGCCGAAGCTCGCTCCCACGGAACTGGGGTCGACCCGCGCTCACCCTGATCCGGTTGTCATATGTGAACCCGCCCCGGTTTCAGCCAGCTGTCACCATGTCGTGGGCAGGGGCTCGACGGGGCGCCATTCGAACGCTCCGGAACGAGGCCCTCGATCACGCCAGGGACACCGTCCGTCGGATCGCTACCGGCTTGCAGAAACGGGCAGGGGCCGCAGGACTAGACTCGGTAGCGCGGCCTGTCGGCGCGCGGCAACGGGAGGGGCCCGTATGCGAGCTTGGTGTCTCATGGCAGTTCTGGCGATCGTCGCGGTGGCGCCGGCGTCGACAGTCGTCGCGCGCGACGCACCTCCGGCGCCCGCACAGGTCATGGCGATTCCATCGGAGCTGCACGATGCACTCCGGCATGCGGTGTCCGATCGCAGCACGTCCCCGCAGGCCCGTCTCGATCTGTTGATGCGATTCCTGTTCGACCCGCGAAGTGGGCTGGGCATGGAGTACGACCATGCGGCAACGCTGACCGTCGAACAGGCCTATCGCACGCGCAAGGCCAACTGCCTCACCTTCACGATGCTCTCGCTCGCGCTCGCACGCGGGGTCGGCCTCGAAGCGTACGCGCAGCACATCGACGAGGTGCTGTCCTGGCGTCAGGAGAACCTGCACCTCGTGCGCTCCGACCACGTGAACACCGGCGTGCGCATCCAGCAGCGCCGCTACACCATCGATGTCGCGTCGAACGACATCCTGACGCGCACGGCCCCGGATCCGATCAGCGACGACATGTTGCTGGCGATCTATTACAGCAACCGGGCCATGGAGCTCGCCATCGACGGCGACTACCTCGGCGCCGCACCGTACATGGCGGCCTCGCTGGAACTGGATCCGCAATCAGCGGACGGCTTGAACAACGCGGGCGTCGTGGCCCTGCATACCGGCGACAGTCCCGCGGCTGAGCGCCATTACCGCGACGCGCTCGAACGCAACCCCGAGCACCTGGGCGCGCTCGTCAACCTGTCGCAGTTGTACGACCGGCAGGGAGACACGGTTCGCGCACAGCAGTTGCGTGCGCGCAGCGAGCGCGTGCTCGAGCGCGACCCGTTCCATCACTTCATGGCCGGCCATCAGGCCGAGGCGATTGGCGACTACCGCACTGCCGTGGCCCGCTACCGCCGTGCCATCCGCCTCTATTCCGCCGAACACCGCTTCCACTTCGCGCTCGCCCGCGTCCTGCTGCAGCAGGGAGACACGCGCCAGGCGATCCGGGTGCTGACACAGGCGCGCAGGCTTGCCGACCAGGCCAGCAGCGCGTTCTACCAGGCGAAGCTCGATCTGCTGCGATCCCACGCGGGCAGGTAGATCCGACGCCCGCGCGCGTCCTGCTGAACCGTGATGCCCGCCATCACGGTCGCCGATCAGCTGCGCTGACGATCTCGCCTCAGGATTCCGGGGCGAACAGGAGATTCCGCGGTTCCTGATCGCACCAACGGAATCGGAGCCGTGACTGCTCGCAAGCAACCCAAGTGACTTCTGTTATCGGCATCCGTACGTGTGCAGGGTATTCGCCTCATCCCTGTGACCAGACCCCGAGCTCGTAGCCGTCCGGATCGACGAAGTGGAACCGCCGGCCGCCCGGAAAGTCGAAGATCGGTTTGGTGATGCGGCCGCCGGCGCGCGATACGGCGGCCTGACTGGCGGCCAGGTCGTTCGAGTACAGCACCACCAGGGCGCCTCCCTGTGTCGGCTCGCCGTGGAAGAAGCCGCCGGTCAGGCGCCCGTCGCGGAACTCGCAGTAGTCGGAGCCGTAGTCCTTGAAGGTCCAGCCGAAGGCGTCGCCGTAGAAGCGCCTGGAGGCAGCGATGGAGGAAACGGCGTATTCGAGGTAATCAATGCGGTGATGGGCGTCGGGACGGATCATGGCGGTGCCTGTGTTGAGGGGATCGCCATTGTCGGGCGCCGACCTGCGGCAGGCTTGCACGAATCGGACATCAGCGCGCACCGTAGCCTGGTGTTCTGTGGACCGCAGGTTGCTCAGCCGGCGTGATCGCGTACCAGTGCGCGCGAGGTCAGCCCCGTCAGGCGCCGGACGTCGTGCGACAGGTGCGTCGCATCGGCGTAGCCGACATCGAGCGCGACCGCGGTCAGGCTTGTCGCGTCGGGCGCCAGACGCAGCATCCGCTGCAAGCGCAAGACGCGGTCGAGTACTTTGGGGCCGTAGCCGAAGGCCTGCAGGCAATGCCGGTGCAGGCTTCGCTCACTGATGCCTAGGCTGCGGGCCAGCGCGGGAACGCGTGGCGGACATGCCCCGGTCAATTGCGCGAACAGCCAAGCCATCCGCGGGTCAGGCGTCACTTCCACAGTGCCCATTGCTGCGAGCAGCGTCCGCATCGGGTGGGCGTCGTAGGCCAGGCGTTGCTGCAGATCGCACCCCCGCCTGCCAAGAACCGCATCGGCCGCGATGCGCTGATCGGTGAGCATCTGCATCGGCACGCCGAGCAGGCGATGGGCAACGCCCGGCGCCAGGCGCAGGCCCGTCAGCCTGGTGCCGGCGGCAAGCTGGACCGCGACCGCTTGCTGGTCCGGCCCGGCGACGAACAGGCGCGTGCCGTCCCAGATCAGGTCGACACAGCCATCGGGCAGCACCAAGGTCGTCGTCTTCGATGTCGTGCCTGTGCGGTATCGCCAGACACGCCGAATCCGCTCGCGCAGTGCAGGCGGCGGCAACACTTCCGCGTAGGAGGATGTGAACGGAGCGGGCGGCGGGACCATGAGTCGATGATGGCATCGCAGGGTGCGACACGACACCGCCGGGTACAGACGTTGAGGAGCGCTGATAGTCACGCTTGTGCCTCGAAGACGTCGCCGCATGAGCGATCCGCCCAAACCTCCGGCGTTGCAGGTAGACGCCGGTCGACCGAGATGAAATACAACCAAACGAACCTGACATCGTTTTTTCCGTTACTGGCCCCGATTGACCGGATCGGCGGAAGTGAAACCGGGCGCTTTGCGCGTAATCGTCTCTTGGAGACGACCGATCGGAATGCCGAACAGTCTGAGCACGCCCACGTTGTCGATCGTTCTGCCGTCCGCAGACAGCACCAGTTCTTGATGCATGAACACGGGTCCCTTGATCCTGTACCGCAGCGACAGGCGTGATCCGGAGACCGTCGCCACGACCGGCCCTGCAGCGTCGCTGAGCATTGCCGAGTAATGATGCTCCGCAGTCCGCGTCATGACCCAGAATCGCGTCCTGGGCGCCTCGCCAGCGAAGGTGACGGTCTGATCCAGACGAAACGTCCCGTCGCTCTGTCCGATGCCGTGACTCGTGACATGAAAAGCGCGTGGCTTGCGAAAGACGAATTTCAGCGAACCACGGCCTTCGCTCTCACCACCGAATCCAGTGCCCGGCGTGAACTCGACTGACTGTGCTGCGACCAAGGGAAACGCCATCGTCGCCGCGGTCAGCAGTACAAGGAACAGCCAGTTCAGTGCTCTCGCCACATTCGATACCTGCATGGAACGGACACACATTGTGTAGGCAAAGAGACAGCTGATCGTGTAGTGCGAGGTCCTTTCGGCTGATGCGATGCATCCCGAAGGCTGCGCGCAACAGACTAGTCGACGCCTTGCTCGACGCTTCCAGCAGAACCAAGTGAACCTCGCACCGTTATCTGGCACCTGGAATGCAGCGGCGAACTCAAACAAGTAAACCTGAACCCATTATCGAAGCGCCTGAGTCGCCCCGATAGCAAGGGCAGCTGAGAACAGCCAAGCCCCTGCACGCTTGAGCAAGGCTGTATCAACTGTTCTTGCATTGGCCATCTGGTTGTGCCCGAAGCCAACGACGAATGCGTGCGCCGGAAGGGCAACGATGAGCAGGAAGGCGACGACCAGAAGCATGGTGTCGTTCGCCAGTCGCAGCCAAAGAGCTGGCATTGCTGTGCCTGCGATGACGCCTGCAAGCGCAGCCGTGATTGGTGTGGGCGTGATTTTCAAGATGTCCGAACCGTTCGCGTTGTAACCGGAAAGTCTAGAGGAAAAGCATTTTCTGCATTCGCAAGCAGATGCGATGCATCGGCTTCACCAGCATGAGGAACTTGCGGACGGTGCGATCCATATCAAAGGCTGAGCGCAGCAGATCAGTCGATGTCTTGCTCCACCTTCTAGCGGAGTAAGTAAAACTGGCACCGCTATTTCCAGTAAGCCTGGAGCCGCTGCCCCGAGCCATAGCCCCCAACGACGAGACCGCTGGAACTCACACTTGACGTGTTGAGAATCTGTCATAAGCGCCTAACGCCAGAATTAAGCCGCGACGCGAAGCGGCGTCGGCTTGAATGAATTGTTAGGCAGCATGCTCGCGGTGTCGGCCGATGTAAACGCCCGCGATGAAGAGGGCGACCGCCACCGCTAGCGTGACGTAGGAGCGGTACAAAAGCCGCATTCCGACCTGACAGTACACCTCAGGGTGATCGAGTGCGGTTGGCCCGCAATGGCCGAACCGAAGATGAGCTGTCGTGTGCGCGGACAGCAACCACCAAATTCCGAGCAGACCAACGATCAGTGCAGCTATACAAAGCACCAACCGAATCACCTTGCGCTTTCTCATGCTGCCTAACGCCTGAATTAAGCCGCGCCGTGAAGCGGCGTCGGCTTGATGAATTGTTAGCCCCCAACTTCATGTGGCCAAGTCGGCTCACGCTTTATTGGAGTGGTGATCTGTAGCGAAGTAACGTCAATTTGTGATGCGGAACCGACGTCCAAGATAAGGTGTCCTGAACGTTCTGAGTCAGAGTAAGCGGAGACGGATACTTGGCGAAGAACCCCCCTACAAATATCGCCTTTCAAAGCCGAGTGGCCCGAGTATGTGTTGAAGCTGACAGGAATGGAGTAACGGCCCTCCGAGTCTGTAAGTGACATGGCGGGGCCAACTGATACGGAGTTCTGCGACCAAGATACCCCCACCAACACGGAAGCTGCAGGAGCACCTTGTTTGTCTGTAACAGATCCCGAGAAAACAAAGAATCTATCCCCACACTTTGCCGCAAGAGGTGGCGCAAAAAGCAGAAGCACTATGAGGGCAGCGACAATCTTCATTGGGGGCTAACGCCTGAATTAAGCCGCGCCGCGAAGCGGCGTCGGCTTGAATGAATTGTTAGGGCGCACCCGGCTCATCTTTCGACCCATACATGTCGAAATCGATGGCTAGCCCCAACGATGAGTACTTTGCCAGAAGCTCTGGCTCTAGCAAGAATCCGGTATTGAAGCTCTCCAAGAAGAAGCCGATGAAGAGTGATGCTGTACCACCAAACTCAGCATGCTTGGCAAAGAAGGAGCCGTGATTTGTCAGCCGCCGAGCCACATCCGCTAAAGCGCCCTCCAGACGGCTGTAAGTAGAGACGTCCAGTGGCGAAGTCCAGTAGGACTCACGCCTCAGTCCCTCCAGCGGATTGCCGCGGGGCGTAGTTCGAGGCTCTCCGGCTCTCCATAAGCGCGATGGCTCCAGCCCGAACTCTTCGGAGCATGACGAAAGATCCGGCGAGGGATGAGCAAGGCGAAGTGAAATTTTGAATCGATATGGCTGCGACTCTGGCTCCATGCGCCCTAACGCCTTATGTCTTCCAGTTTCCCTACTGTAGGCGCCGAGAGCCCGGCGTGTGCGCCCGATAACGCCTCGGTGTAGCAGCACCGTATTCAGCAAGGGCCACACGCCGGATTTCGCGCCCTGCGCCCGGACAGTTGCACGAGGCAACTCTCGTACCGATAAGCGTGGGCCGGGCGCGATGCTCTCGACAGGCCAACTCTATCGGAGAATCGCGATGACGGCAGTGGGCATTGATGTGGGCAAGGCGGCGCTGGATGTCGCCATCGAAGGCGTGGCCGGCGTTGTTCGATTCACGAACAACCCGGCAGGCATCCGCAAGTTGATCAGGCGCCTAGCCGAGGTCACCGACGCGCGTGCCGTAATCGAGGCGACCGGCGGGTACGAAGATGCGCTGCTCGAGGCGTGCTGCGACGCAGGCCTTTGGGTGTCGCGGATCAACCCGCGCCAGGCCCGCGACTTCGCGTGTGCGACCGGCGAGCTCGCGAAGACGGATGCAATCGACGCACGACTGCTGTGCCTGCTGTCGCGCCTGTTCGTCGATCGCCTGCGTCGTTACGAAGCACCTGCGCCCTGGCAGCGGGACCTGCGGGATTGGCTGCTTCGACGCAGTCAGGTCGTGTCAACGCTGCAGGCGCAGAAGCAGCAAACCGCGTTGACGTCTCCGGCTGTCCACAAGCTCATGGCGCGCACGATCGCTGCACTCGCAAGAGAGCTCGCGGCCATCGATCG